>Ga0189279_100011_pt1 | contig 647867 bp, 626 predicted proteins | sample N26B6minimetaG_FD_130324 | JGI IMG/M metagenome (GOLD analysis project Ga0189279, IMG submission 130324) | Marine microbial communities from the Costa Rica Dome - N26 B6 mini metaG | ecosystem: Environmental > Aquatic > Marine > Oceanic > Photic zone | place: Costa Rica: the Eastern Pacific... | reverse complement strand
TTACAGATAGATCTAATCTAAAGGTGGGTCACTTTGGCCCGGCGGGGGTGGGTCACTTTCGTCCGGCCAGCTATGGTCACTTTAACCCGGCGAGGGTGGTATACTATGTCCGGCGTTTCCAATTCTAGAACGTATTGACCAATTAATACGATTAAAAGCAACAGGAAGCCCAAAACAATTGGCGTATAGACTGGAGGTCTCAGAAGCTACGGTGTTTAGAATCATTGAGACCATGAAAGAGATGCAGGCACCTATATGTTATGATTTGGAAAGGCAAAGCTATATATATACCCACCAAACCCAATTTAAATGCGGTTTTTATGTGGAAGAATTGAACCTCATTGACAAGAGAAATCTGTCTGGAGGGTTCGCTTTCAACAATTTGAGTCAATTACTTGAATTTTAACAGTTTTAAAATGTAGACTCTCAAAATTTGAGAGTGAGGACGTCCATATTTGGTAAGCAATCCAGGGTAACGTGTAACAGAATTTCTGGCTTTGGTTGCGAAATTATTGTTTAATTAAAATTCTTAGTCAATGAAGAGTTTAGAAAGTTTTGGAGTTTGTGAGCTTAATACTCATGAAATAAATCAGATTAAAGGAGGGATTTGGCCTGCTGTAAGGGCAATTGCTAAAGGTTTGGCAGCACTTGCTGCTTATAATGATATTTGTGGTGGATGTGTTACAGCGAGAATTAACAATTCGGATGGCAGCCTTGGAGGTTCAAGACCATTTGAATAAAAATATAGGGTGCCATATTAAAAAAATGGCACTCTACTGTTATTTTGAACTTATGAAAATAAGATATGCCGTTTACATACTAATTATTATTATGGCAATAGTTTCGCTTTTGGAAGAAAACTTACCTATAAACAGGAATATATTATTGATAGTTTTCATCACTTTTATAGTAATTGACACATTAATGAAAGTTTTTAAAGGAAACAATAGAAATTAATGTAGGAGGCGAAAGATATGCATATTATTTTGGGCGGGCCGTTGGTCTTACTATTGGTTTTCCTTTTTCAGGATTATACTACGCTGGCAAAGATTTAAATTGGTGGTAATTCTATGGGTGTTGCTCAAAAACCAATACCCATAGTTTAGTTTTAAAATATGATAATTCTTAACAGGCATAAGAGATTGTTTTGGGTGATTCTGGTAGGCGGCATATTATATATGTTAAACTTTTGGCTTTTCCGACCATATATTTACTCCTGTTGTGATAGAAGTTTATTTGCTTTAGTGGTTGGTGTTTTACCTAATTTTATTGGCACCTATTTATTTGGTACAATAATTGGATATTTTTCCAGCTACACTTTTCTTAAAGTTTTCTTGATATCGATTGCACTCCCATTATTCATGGAGTTTCATAGAAATGTATTTTACGGACATAATTTTGATGTCAACGATATTATTGCATCGATTATTAGTATGGCATTTGTTTATCTTTTTTTAAGAAGGAAATATGATATCCAAGCAAACAAGTAAGCATATATTAATATGGTTTCAAATACATATGTATAATAATTAAATCATAATTATGAATCAAAAAAAGGAAATGAATTTAATTCTATGGGCGATATTTTTGACTGTAACAATTGCGGCTTTTGCCTATGTGCTTGGTAAAGATTTCTTTCAAATGATAGCTTTTTGACAATTCATAAATAGTTTAAACAATAGACATAGATAATGCCCAAACATTTTCTGGTCTTGATAGTAATATAAGGGGCTTTATTCAGAGCTCCTTATTGTTGTTATGCCTCATACTATTCGAATGGTTATAAAATATGATTCCGGTACAGTTTTGTGCGTTTTGTGCTTTTTTTCAATCCATACTAGTTTGGCACAATCCGTAATTTCAGGAAAAATAGTAGATCAATACCATGAGCCCATACCCTTCGCCCATCTTCATATAAAAAACACCAATCAAGGAACAGTTTCAAACGAGGATGGTGAATTCAGGTTGGTCAGCGACACTGTTAAAAAACATTCCACTTTGATTATTTCCTCACTAGGTTACAAAACCATAGAGGTAGCTTTTAATGAGGAATATCAGATTTACACGTTGTTTTCCGAAACCACTCAGTTAAAAGAAGTAACGTTGAAACCTATAGACTATGGTATGGAACTTATTAAAAAGGCTATTAAGGCCATACCCAATAATTACCCCTTAACCGAAGAGCGACATACAGGGTTCTTACGTGAAACCACCTGTTGGAAAGCAAATGAAACCCCTATATATATCGTAGAGGCAGTAATAGAATCGGTAAAAAAATCATATTCAAGAGAGCATTTATCGGGTGATGTTAAACTAAATGAAATTCGAAAATATGAAAGTAATAAATTGGATTCCTTGGATGTAAGAATCTATGGAGGAGGTCATGATATCCATAGTTTCGATATCGTGTCTAGGAGAAGGGCCTTCTTAGGAAAGCCAAAGAATTTTACATATTTAATAAGGGATACACTAAGGAAAAGGGATAAGGATATCTATAAAATCTACTTTCAAAATAAAAGAGGGCAATCTGGTCTCGTTTATGTTCTAGATTCAACGTATGCAATCGTAAAAGTTGAAATCCATGATACTTCCTTTGCAACATTCTTGGATATTGGACAGTATAAAAGAAAATATAGGGATGTTAAAATCACCTATGAACAAGGAGAGGATGGGTTATGGAGGTTTAAATATTGTAATTACAAAACTGCTTTTGAGAAAAAAGAAAAAGAGTTGATTTTGACCAATGATTATGTTACTACAAAAGTAGAAGTAAACCCACATGGGATTCCATATCTAGAGCGGTTTCAATATCGTGATTTTTTATTAAATTCAACAAAGCCATACAATACAGATTTTTGGAGTAATCATAACATTATTTTACCCGATGATAAGGTGGAACAATTGTTCAAATCCGATATCCTATTAAAAAATGGAACAAATAGGGACAAGTTATTTTTAATTCAAATTCTTCAACGATTCAGCTCTCAAATGTCCATAACATGGGATCCAATCATGATTAACCCATATTCACTGTATTATGAGAACAAAACGTTTTTAATTCAACAAACTGGTAGCTTTTCGAATAAAAATTCAATAAGTCTGTACAGTTCACTTTTGTATGAGGCAACTCCTAATCTTTTTATAGGCTATGCTTTCAAAAGTAATCTTACAAAATCTGGAATTACGTTGCATAACTTGGTGCTTTCTAAAAACGTAAACCTTAACCCAACGGGGCGTCCAATATATATTTCTCCATGTTTAGAATTTGGTTTTCAGCAAACAAACGCTTTTCTTGATAATTATGATACTGAGGATTTTATAGTTAACGGAAAAACATTGAATAGTAACAGTACCGATATCTATCTTTCACAAAAAAGTTTACAAGTACAGCCAAATATTGCTCTTAAAATTGAAAAATCACGTAACATTGATTTTATGGTATCTTTTGGATACAACTTTCCATCCAACGAATCAACTGGCTTACTATTCCATGAAAAGAAGAAATTTTTCCTTTTTAGGAAGAGGGCGTTTTTAAAAAAGAATCAAGAAAACCTCAATATTGATTATGATACCCAAAGATTGTTAGAAAATAAATTAAATGTTTTAGCTGGAATTATTTACCGAATGAATTGAATATAGCTTAAACTCATCTGTATTTTAAACAAAAAAATCTAATATGTTAAAAAGTAAAAACAAACTAAAACAGAACATTTTTATTTGTATAACCCTACTGCTAATTTTCATTGCAGCTTTTATTACAGGATATTATGCCAGTAAATTTCATGGATAATACAACAATTGCGCTTTAGCAATCAATTCATGTGCTGATCATTTTGTTATTGCATATTTCCCCTGAATTCCTGTTCAATTACCTTTTTAAAAAACGCACCCGGTGTCATCCCAGTCTTATTCTTAAATGACTTTGTAAAAACGCTTAAAGAGTTAAACCCGTACATTTCAGCTATCTGAATCATTGATTTTGTTTTGAGAATTTCAGGATTTTGTTTTATATGGTCTATGGCATAAGAAATCCTAACACCCCTTAGGTAACTTGCAAAATTCTGCCTTTTGTATAAATTAATTGTCTTGGATAAATACGCACTATTGGTGTTCAATATTTTTGCTAAAGATTGCTGGGTAACCCGATTGTCCAAAAATCCTTTTTGAGCTTCCCAAAATTCCACTTTGCTCAAAATCTCTTCGAGAATTTCTTTTTTAACTGTTGAATTCTGCTGTATAACATGTCCAAAAGTATGAGGGATTTTCTCTTGGGGAAACCTTGTAATTCCATAACTTATTAAGACCAAACCGATCAATAGAAAAAAAAGCATATAATTCTCAGGTTTTAGTGAGAAATATAAGACTTAGTTGATATGATTAGGCTACAAATTGACGAATGCCCCTTTTGAATTGATAGATGAAAGGATTATAAAATTATATAACCCAAAAAGAATGAATCATTGGCTAGCCTTACAGATGAAATTTTAGATCAGCGTATTAGGGCGACTCTCAATTAATATTTTCAATCACGATTTTATCCTCACAACTCTGTGCCTTTAAAACCTTACCCTCATTTTCGATAAAATAGGTTTTACAGGGTTCCGCTTCGGTATCACTTTTTCCAAAATCCACATCGCCATCGGTCAAAAAGGATTTAATCAATACCGTATCCCTATACTGTTCAGGTAGATTTTCATCAAAAACCAAGGATTTGGACCGCATATCCTTAAGGACCCTGCAATTGGGGAAGTAACAAAACTCCAATCCTTCTTCCCCAGATTTTTTCTTTAAAAAGAAAACCAAAAAAACTATACCAATGGACAGCCCTACCAGGTACCATCCCAAACGCTGTAAAAAAGCCATTCGCCTTAAAAAATCAGAAAGTTAATATCACTATAGTTGAGTCCAAACCAGTCCCCAACCGATTTATTGGTCAAAATACCATGGTACATATAGAGCCCGTTTCGCAAACCTTTATCGAAATGCAGGGAATGTTCCAGTCCTCCATCTTCACCTATTTTGAGCAAATACGGTGTAAAGATATTACTTATCGAGATGGAAGAAGTCCTGGGGTAACGGGATGGAATATTGGGAACCCCATAGTGGATCACCCCAAACTTTTCCATAGTGGGTTTGTTGTGGCTGGTAATTTCAGAAGTTTCAAAACAGCCTCCCATATCTATGCTCACATCAATGATAACGGCTCCTTTTTTCATGTTCTCCACCATGGAGCTGGACACCACAACGGGGGAGCGGTTCTTTCCACGGGTTGCCCCAATGGCCACATCACAGCGTTTTAGGGCCTTGATAAGGTTTTTGGGTTGTATGGTAGAGGTGTATACCGTGCGGTTAAGATTGGTCTGCAGGGTTCGTAATTTTGTAATGGAATTGTCGAACACCTTAATATTTGCACCCAATCCCAATGCCGACCTTGCGGCAAATTCGCCTACGGTTCCAGCTCCAATAATGACTACTTCCACCGGGGGAACGCCGCTGATGCTTCCCAACATCAATCCATTGCCCTTGCTGGTCGCCGCCATCAGTTCCGAGGCAATCAAGATGGAGGAAATCCCTGCAATTTCACTCAATGAGCGTACGGCTGGGTAATTTCCGTCTTCGTCCCTAATATACTCGAATGCAATGGCCGTGAGTCGCTTTTTGGCCATGGCCTCAAAATATTCCTTACGCTGCGTTTTGATCTGCAATGCAGAAATCACAATGGTTTGGGGATTCAAAAGGTCTATTTCCGACAGCGAGGGGGGCTCCACTTTAAGAATAATGGGGCATGAGAAAACTTTCTTGGTGTCCCTGGTTATTTCGGCCCCTGCATTGGTGTAATCGATATCGGTGAAATTGGAGGCTTCCCCGGCACCGGATTCCAATAAAACACGGTGGCCGTTAGCGGTAAGGGCATTCACGGCATCTGGGGTAAGACAGACACGTTTCTCTTGATACTGGTTCTCCTTTGGGATACCTATAAAGAGTTCACCCTTTTGTTTTAGCACTTCCAAGGTTTCTTCTTGGGGTAGGAGCTGTTGTTTGCTAAAGGGGGAGGATGGCTGGTTCATATATTGTAAATCTGAGTGTCATGCCATAGGCATTAAAACAAATTTACATTTTTTTTGAAAGGGTCTTCTGGCGTTGTTCCAGTTTCTCCCTTTCCTTTCGAAGTTCTTCTTTTTCCTTCAGTATGCTCAACTCGGCATCCATGGCATCCAAATCAATACCATGTACGTGTTTATCCACCAATTTCACCCTAATAAAGTATACTATGGGCGTTACCACCATGGTCACGGCCACCACATACATTACTTCGTTCTCATCAACAATATTGGAGTCAAAGGTGAGTACGGCAAACAGCTGGAAGCTGTACATGGAAATTGGAATAAGAATGGCATAATACCACCAATTCTTACAGGTCACGAACCATACCACCAGAAGCAATAAGGGCACAATTTTGTTGAAATAATAATAAAAAGCCTCCCCAACATCATCAAATCCATTGACGCCAAACTCAATGCCCAAAAATGACCATGTTTCTGCACCTTCCGGCATGTATTTGTACCAGTAGAACAAGATGGGGGATACTGCGATCAGAAAGGCAAAAGCACCTTCCATGATCAGTTTCTTACGGATACTTTTTTTGTCACTCATCACTCATGATAACATAAAAAAGCTGATTTTATTGCAAAAAAAATGGCCCTATCATAAAATAGGACCATTTGTACTTCAGTTAAGATCGGAAAAAAATTACAGCTTTCTAATCTTAGACTTCTCGATACTAGTAGTTTGACTTTTGTCCAAATCTACTGTCGCAACCGCAACAGTCATAGCCAAAAAGGCAACACCTAGTAATCCAAAAAAAACTTTTTTAGTGTTCATCGTAAAAGAGTTTTTGGTTAATAAATGAATTCATCTACAGGACAAATGTAGGAAAATATTTCAACTCTACCTACGCTTCATCGATAAAATTGGCATTTTAACGTAAAAAAAATACACTTTATCGATTCATCGATGTCCTGCACAATAAACTGGTCTGAATATAGGAGGATTGGGCGTTAACAAACATTTAACTCGACTGAACGCGTATTTTCATCGATTAAATGCAGGAAAATGGGTACAGCATTGTCCGGAAGTAGGGAAGCAATTTTTTCGGGCCATTCAATGAAGACCCATACGCTTGGGTCCAAATAATCTTCAAAGCCCATATCCAAGGCTTCGCTCTCCTCGTTCAATCGATAAAAATCAAAATGATGGGCCAAAACCTTGCCTTGAACATCATGGTATTCGTTCACCAAACCAAAAGTTGGGCTACTGCCTGTGTCCACAGCTCCCAATTCTTTAAGCATGGCCTTCACAAGGGTGGTTTTTCCAGCTCCCATTTCGCCATAAAAACATAGTATTTTGTCCGGGGCGGCTTGCAGTACTTTTTGCGCTGCCAATTGAATCTCATCTAGGCTGAATGTAATCTTCAAGTCGGTATTATTTAGCGTCCAAAACTACAAAAGGAACAATCATTTCTTCCAAGGAGACCCCTCCATGTTGATAGGTATTTCTGTAATAACTTACATAATGGTTGAAATTGTTGGGGTAGGCAAAGAACAAATCGTTCTTGGCAAAGATATAGCTACTGCTCAAATTAATATTGGGCAAATGGATGTCCTGAGGCTTTTTTGAAGCCAATACATCCTTATCCTCATAAGTGAGGCTTTTTCCGGTCTTGTAGCGCAGATTAAGGCTGGTATCCCTGTCTCCGATCACTTTTGAAGGCTGCTTTACGTTGATGGTGCCATGGTCAGTGGTCAAAATCAGCTTCATACCCAGGCCTTGAGCCTGTTGGATAATCTCCAACAAAGGTGAATTTTTAAACCAGCTGAGGGTAAGGGACCTGTAGGCCTTGTCATTGGACGCCAACTCTTTCACCACCTCCATTTCCGTCTTGGAATGGGAGAGCATGTCCACAAAATTGTAGACCACCACGGTTAGGTCGTTGTCTTTTTGGGTCTTGAAATTTTGGGCCAACTGTTTCCCTTGTTTCAGGTTGTTGATTTTATGGTACTCCCATTTTAGGTTTAGGCCCAAACGTTTTAATTGGGCTCCCAAAAAATCTGCTTCGAAAAGGTTCTTACCGCCTTCGTCCGTATCATTTTTCCACCAATTGGGATACTGCTTCTCCATGTCCAAGGGCATCAGCCCCGAGAAAATTGCATTCCGCGCATATTGGGTGGCAGTCGGCAATATGCTGTAGTAGGCCGATTCTTGTTTCTTTTTATAGTGGACAGCCAATGTTTCCTCAAAAGCCAGCCATTGATCATACCGAAGGTTGTCTATGACCACCAACAGGGTTTTGTTGCCTTCCAGTTCTGGTTGGATCTTATTTCTAAAAAGCGTGTGGGACATAATGGGAGCATCCCCATCCTGAAACCAACTGCGATAATTCTTGTCCACAAACTTTCCGAATTGTGAGTTGGCCTCGGCCTTTTGTGATTCCAATATCTCAAACATCCCGGAATCCTCGATCTGTTCCAACTGAAGCTCCCAATAAATTAGTTTTTTATAGAGCTCCACCCATTCTTCAAACGAATTGATAGTGGACAGGTCCATTGCGATCTTTCTGAATTCTTGCTGATAATTTGCTGTGGTTTTCTCAGAGATCAAACGCGAGTTGTCCAAACTTTTTTTGAGGGACAGCAATATTTGGTTGGGATTTACCGGTTTGATGAGATAATCGGCGATTTTGGACCCAATGGCTTCATCCATTATATATTCCTCCTCACTCTTGGTGATCATCACCACAGGGATGGAAGCATCGTACTTCTTTATTTCATTCAAGGTCTCCAGACCGGATAGGCCGGGCATGTTCTCATCCAGGAACACGATATCGAAAAAGGAATTTTTAAGCTCTTCAAGGGCATCTTGCCCACTTTGACTGGTAACTACTTTATAATTTTTGCCTTCCAGGAATAAAATGTGAGGTTTTAATAGATCGATCTCATCATCGACCCAAAGAATTGTTATCTTGTTCATATAGTAGTTATCTTTGTGGGATTAAAACAAAAATCCTTGGTAAAAACCAATAAGCTTAACGTTTTCAACGACCCAATTTACGGTTTTATTGGAACTCCAAACGAACTAATTTTTCAGTTGATTGCGCATCCTTACTTTCAAAGGCTGCGTAGGATTTCGCAAATGGGTATGTCCTTTTTGGTCTACCCTGGGGCCCACCATACCCGATTTCACCATGCTCTGGGCAGTATGCACCTTATGGATCGGGCCATTCAGGTCCTAAAATTGAAAGGGGTGGATATCAATGAGAAAGAAGAGACCGGGCTGTTATGCGCCATTCTGTTGCATGATATTGGCCACGGCCCATTTTCACATGCCTTGGAAGGTTTTGTAGTGAAAGACCAAAGCCACGAAAAACTGTCCTTGCTGTTCATGGAAGAACTCAACAAGGAATTCAATGGAGCTTTGGACACCGCCATAGCCATTTTTAAAAGGGATTATCCCAAGCCTTTCATGAACGAATTGGTGTCAAGTCAATTGGACATGGACCGATTGGACTACTTAAAGAGAGATAGTTTCTATGCCGGGGTTACGGAAGGGAATATCAATTCGGAACGGCTTATCTCCATGCTCAACGTGGTGGACGGAAGTTTGGTGTTGGAAGAAAAAGGGATTTACGCCGTGGAAAAGTTTTTAATGGCCCGAAGGTTTATGTATTGGCAGGTATACCTGCACAAAACAGGCTTGGTGGCAGAGCAGTTGTTGGTGCGCATCATGCAACGCGCCCGGGAGCTTTTGATCAAAGGAAGCCACTTGTCCGGTAGCGAGGCCCTCCTCTTTTTTTTGGGAGAGAACGAGCCCATGGAATTTAACCGTGGGTCATTGGCAAAGTTTGCCCAATTGGATGATGTGGACATTTTTGGGGCCATAAAATCATGGCAGTTCCATGAAGATTTTGTGCTTTCCAAAATGTGTGGCATGGTGCTCAATAGAAAATTGTTGCATATCAAAATAAAAAAACGCCCAGCCAACCCAGAAAAAATGCAATTAAAATTGGAAGAAGTCGTCCAGAAATACGATCTTTCAGAAGAAGACGCCTCCAACTTTGTTTTTGAGGGAGAAATTTCGAACAAGGCCTATAACAGTAATGGACAGGCCATACGCATTCTTAAAAAGAATGGAAGAATAACCGATGTGCTCAAAGAATCTGACCAACTCAGCCTTAAGGCACTTTCCAAGACCGTGACCAAATATTATAGCTGCTACCCTAAGGAAGCTGTTTAACAAATTTTGTTACTTTTGCACAAATGAAATTTACAGCTACCCAAATTGCCGGAATCTTAGAGGGGGAAGTTGAGGGAAATCCTCAAATCGCTGTACATAAATTATCCAAAATTGAAGAGGGCGAAAAAGGCTCCTTGACTTTTTTGGCGAATCCAAAGTATACCTCTTATATCTACTCCACAAAGGCATCCATAACCATTGTGAACAAGGATTTCATTCCAGAACAGTCCCTGTCCACCACATTGATAAAAGTAGAGGACGCCTACAAATCTTTTTCCAAGTTATTGGAATACTACAATCAAGTAAAGAACAATAAAGTGGGCGTGGAAAGCCCATCCTTTATTTCCGAAAGTTCCCGTTATGGGGAAGGATTTTATTTAGGAGCCTTTTCCTATCTGGGCGAAAATGTCAAGATAGGAGAGAATGTAAAGGTCTATCCCAATGTATATATAGGTGATAATGTCACTATTGGTGATAATGTTATGATCTTTGCAGGTGCCAAAATATATTCCGAATCCATTATAGGAGACAATTGCACCATACATAGCGGTGTAATCATCGGTGCTGATGGTTTTGGATTTACCCCAAATGCCAAGGGCGAGTACAGCAAAGTGCCACAGACCGGAAACGTTATCTTGGAAGATAATGTGGATGTAGGGGCAGGCACCACAATAGATCGGGCCACACTTGGATCTACCATTTTACGAAAAGGGGTAAAGTTGGACAACCAAATCCAGATTGCCCATAACGTTGAAATTGGTGAGCATACCGCCATTGCCGCACAAACGGGTATAGCAGGATCTACTAAAATTGGAAAGCACTGCCTTATTGGTGGCCAAGTAGGCATCGTGGGGCATATTACCATAGGGGATAGGGTCAAGATACAAGCACAATCAGGGATTGGACGAAACGTGAAAGATGATGAAGTGCTGCAAGGATCACCCGCACTGAACTACGGCGACTTCAATAAATCATACGTACACTTCAAGAATTTACCAAAACTGGTGAATCAAATCTCCAACATAGAAAAAAAAGTTGAAGGTGAGCAAGACAAGTAATAAGCAACGCACCATTGAAAAGAAAGTAACCCTTGAGGGAGTGGGACTCCACACGGGGGAACATGTGACCATGAGCTTTTTACCTGCAAAGGAAAACCATGGTTTTGCATTCAAACGGGTAGATCTTGAGGGAGAACCCATTATTGAGGCCGATGCCAACTATGTGGTAAATACCCAAAGAGGCACCAATCTGGAAAAAAATGGCGTGAAAATCCAAACCTCGGAGCATGTTCTTGCTGCCCTGGTCGGGTTGGACATTGATAATGTGATGATCGAGTTGAATGCCCCAGAACCGCCTATCATGGATGGTTCTTCCAAGTTTTTTGTGAAAGCATTGGAAGAAGCTGGCATTGTGGAGCAGGATCAGGAGCGGGAGGAATACGTAGTAAAGGACGTTATTTCCTATAAAGATGAAGCTACTGGCAGTGAGATAACCGTAATCCCATCGGACCACTATCAGATTACCACCATGGTGGATTTTGGCACTAAAGTTTTGGGTACTCAAAATGCCACCTTGGAACATATTTCTGACTTTAAGGAGCAGATTGCCTCTGCCCGTACCTTTAGTTTCCTTCATGAACTGGAAATGCTGTTGGAACATGGCCTGATCAAAGGAGGAGACCTTAACAATGCCATTGTTTATGTGGACAAGGAAATTTCCGAGTCCACCATGAAAAAGTTGGAACAGGCTTTCAACAAAGAAAAACTATCGGTAAAACCCAATGGGATTTTGGACAATTTGACTTTACATTATCCCAATGAGGCCGCACGACATAAATTATTGGATGTAGTTGGGGATTTGGCTTTGGCCGGAACGCGGATTAGAGGAAAGGTCATTGCCAATAAGCCGGGCCATTTTGTGAACACCCAGTTTGCCAAAAAACTATCCAAAATCATCAAGATAGAGAAAAGAAACAAGGTTCCCACCTATGATTTGAACCAGACTCCTTTAATGGATGTGACCAAGATCATGGGGATGTTACCGCACCGTCCGCCCTTTTTATTGGTGGATAAGATTCTGGAACTTTCCGACACCCATGTGGTAGGCGTAAAGAACGTGACCATGAACGAACCGTTCTTCGTGGGACACTTTCCTGGCGCACCGGTTATGCCCGGCGTACTTCAGGTAGAGGCCATGGCTCAGACAGGAGGTATCCTGGTGTTGAGCACTGTTCCGGACCCGGAAAACTATTTGACGTTCTTTATGAAAATAGACAACGTGAAGTTTAAACAACAGGTGGTACCCGGAGACACCTTAATCTTTAAATGCGATTTGATTTCTCCCATTCGCCGTGGCATTTGTCACATGCAGGCTTATGCCTATGCCAACGGTAGGTTGGTTTCGGAAGCCGAGCTTATGGCACAGATCGTGAAAACCAAAAACGCTGACGAATAGATGAACCAACCCTTAGCATATGTGCACCCAGGTGCCAAGATTGCCAAAAATGTGGTCATAGAGCCTTTCACCACCATTCACAATAATGTAACCATTGGTGAAGGCACTTGGATTGGCTCCAATGTCACTATCATGGAAGGGGCCCGTATTGGAAAAAATTGCAATATTTTTCCTGGGGCCATTATCTCTGCCATGCCCCAAGATTTAAAATATCAAGGAGAAGATACCACGGTCCATATTGGGGACAATACCACCATTAGGGAATGTGCCACCATCAATAAAGGAACTTCTGACCGTATGAAAACGGTCATCGGGAACAACTGCTTGATCATGGCCTATTGCCACGTAGCCCACGATTGTGTTGTGGGCGATGGATGTATCTTCAGCAATAACTCCACTTTGGCCGGACACGTGACCATTGGTCAGAATGTGGTTTTGGCTGGAATGGTGGCCGTGCACCAGTTTGTATCCATTGGAAACCATGCATTTGTAACAGGTGGTTCATTGGTGCGGAAAGATGTACCTCCCTTTGTAAAAGCGGCAAGGGAACCCTTGTCCTATGTAGGTATCAACTCCATAGGGCTTCGCAGAAGGGGTTTTGAAGCTGAAAAAATCAGGGAGATACAGAATATCTACAGAATATTATATCAAAAAAATTATAACAATTCCCAAGCGGCATCCATTATTGAAGCTGAAATGGAGGCAACTCCAGAACGTGATGAGATCCTTCAATTTATCAGGGATTCGCAACGCGGAATCATGAAAGGCTATTTTAGTTCAAATTAATCCTATGGCAAGTACTTCAGATATACGAAAAGGGTTGTGCATTAGATACAACCACGACATTTTTAAGATCATTGAATTCCTTCATGTAAAACCCGGAAAAGGCCCTGCCTTTGTCCGAACCAAGTTGAAAAGTGTCACTACGGGAAAAGTAATAGACAATACCTTCTCCGCTGGACATAAGATTGAAGATGTTAGGGTAGAGACCCGATCGTATCAATATCTATATCCGGAAGGAGACACGTTCCACTTCATGAACACGGATGATTACAACCAGATTTCCCTGCAAAAAGACGCATTGGATGCTCCTGAGCTATTAAAAGAAGGCGAGGTCGTTACCATTATTTTCAATACGGAGGACAACATGCCACTTTCAGTGGAAATGCCCGCCAGTGTTATTTTGGAGGTAACCCATACCGAACCAGGAGTTAAGGGAAATACCGCCACCAACGCCACCAAACCGGCCACTGTTGAAACCGGCGCCCGTATCAATGTTCCTCTTTTTATCAATGAAGGCGACAAAATCAAAATCGATACGGAAAAAGGGGCATACATGGAACGTGCTAAAGAATAACAAGCCATGAAATTCCCTAGGGCGTATACCTTAAAAGAAATTTCGGAGCTCATTGACTCGGAATTTGTGGGAGGGGAAACCTTTCCGATTTTTGGAATGAATGAAATCCATGTCGTGGAGGAAGGGGATATCGTATTTGTGGATCATCCCAAGTACTATGACAAAGCCCTTGAGTCTAGGGCTTCCGTGGTACTCATCAATAAAGATGTGGAGTGCCCGGAAGGGAAGGCACTGTTGATTTCTGATGACCCGTATAGGGATTTCAACAAATTGACGAAGTTTTTCAGGCCCTTCCAGAGTGCCAATACTTCCATAGCCGAAACAGCCGAAATAGGTGAGGGAACCATCATACAACCCAATGTTTTTATTGGCAACCATGTAAAAATTGGAAAGCACTGTACCATCCATCCCAATGTGACCATTTATGACCATTGTGTTATTGGTGATCATGTTACCATACATGCCGGTACCGTGTTGGGGTCCGATGCCTTTTACTACAAGAATAGACCCGAAGGACTGGACAAATTGATATCTGGAGGTAGGGTAGTCGTTGAAGACCACGTAGATATTGGAGCAGCTTGTACCATTGATCGCGGGGTTACGGGAGACACCCTTATCAAAACAGGATCAAAACTGGACAATCAAATCCAAATTGGTCATGATACCGTGATTGGAAAAAAATGCATGATTGCTTCCCAAGTGGGCATCGCAGGATGTGTGGTGGTGGAAGACGAGGTCATCATGTGGGGGCAGGTAGGAGTGACCAGTGCAGCAACCATAGGAAAAAAGGCAATTATTTTGGCCCAAACAGGGGTTGCCAAATCCTTGGAAGGTGGTAAGACCTATTTTGGAAGCCCTGCGGAGGAAGCCCGTGATAAACTGAAGCAAATGGCTTTGGTAAAGAAAATCCCGGAAATCCTCGAAAAATTGAAAAAGATTTAATAAAACAATAGACAAAACGCATAGCATAGCCTATTTTTACACCTAATTAAGTTTAACATATGAGCGTCTTAGTAAACAAAGATTCAAAAATAATTGTACAAGGTTTTACCGGTAGCGAAGGAACGTTCCACGCCGGACAAATGATTGAATACGGTACCAATGTAGTAGGAGGTGTGACCCCCGGAAAAGGTGGGCAGGAACACTTGGGAAAACCAGTTTTCAATACCGTTTTGGAAGCGGTTGAAAAAGTAGGTGCCGACACTACCATCATTTTTGTACCACCCGCCTTTGCTGCAGATGCCATTATGGAAGCCGCTGATGCCGGCATCAAGGTCATCATTACCATTACAGAAGGTATTCCTGTGGCCGATATGGTCAAGGCAAACGACTACATCAAGAATTTTGATTGTACTTTGATAGGCCCTAACTGTCCAGGTGTCATTACTCCCGGAGAGGCCAAAGTAGGTATCATGCCCGGTTTTGTATTCAAAAAAGGAAAAGTAGGGATTGTTTCCAAATCAGGAACTCTTACCTACGAAGCTGCTGACCAAGTGGTACGTCAAGGATTGGGAATCACTACTGCCATTGGTATTGGTGGAGACCCCATCATTGGAACAACTACAAAAAAGGCAGTGGAACTATTGATCAATGATCCAGAAACCGAGTGTGTGGTCATGATTGGTGAGATTGGTGGACAATTGGAAGCCGAAGCGGCCAGATGGTATAAGGAAAGTGGAAGCAAAAAGCCTATTATTGGATTTATTGCCGGTGAAACGGCTCCTGCCGGACGTACCATGGGACACGCTGGTGCCATTGTAGGTGGTAGCGATGATACGGCCCAAGCCAAGAAAAGAATCATGCGCGAATGTGGCATCCACGTAGTGGATTCCCCAGCAGAAATTGGCGTAAAAGTAAAAGAAGTGGTTGGCTAGGACCAACCGTTAAAACTATTCTAAATCCCGTTTAAAGCGGGATTTTTTTTCGGCAAAACATAAAACAACAACTATATTTGGTTGATAACCATTCAAACACTATCAGCATATGAAACTTTTGGAAGGAAAAAACGTGATCATTACCGGGGCAAGCAGGGGAATCGGAAAAGGGATAGCCCAAATATTTGGACAACATGGTGCCAATGTGGCATTTACCTATAGCTCCAGTGAAGCTCCAGCTCTGGAATTGCAAAAAGAACTGGAAGACATGGGTGTAAAGGCCAAGGCTTACAAAAGTAATGCGGCCAGTTATGAAGATTCGGAAGCTTTAGTGGCCCAGGTTTTGGAAGATTTTGATGGAAGAATAGACGTACTGATCAACAATGCCGGAATCACCAAGGACAATTTATTGATGAGGATGGGAGAGGATGATTTTGATGCTGTGGTGGAAATCAACCTAAAATCCGTGTTCAACATGACCAAAGCGGTACAGCGCACCATGTTGAAACAACGAAAAGGTTCCATCATCAACATGAGCAGTGTGGTAGGAATCAAAGGAAATGCAGGACAGGCCAACTATGCCGCCTCAAAAGCTGGTATGATTGGATTCACAAAGTCCATTGCATTGGAATTGGGTTCTCGGAACATCCGTTGCAATGCCATTGCACCAGGTTTCATTGAAACTGAAATGACCGATAAGTTGGATGAGAAAACCGTTCAGGGTTGGCGAGACGCCATTCCGTTGAAACGGGGAGGAAAACCTGAGGATGTGGCCAATGCCTGTCTATTTTTGGCCTCTGACCTTTCAGATTATGTTACCGGACAAGTGTTGAGCGTGGACGGTGGCATGCTAACATAAAATGCATGGAATTTAGCACGGTACTCCTTATTGTTCTTGCAGCGGTTGCCGCGCTATCCATGGTCCTTTATCAATACTTTTATAGAACCCCCAAAAAGGGTTCCTTGACAATAATACTGGCCACATTACGATTTTTCACCTTGTTCTGTGGCCTTTTGTTGTTGATCAATCCCAAGTTTATCAATAGGGACTATTTTTTGGAAAAGGCCAATCTCATACTGTTGGTAGACGATTCTTCATCCATTCAAGAGACCCAGTCCAAAAGCTCTATTTCAGAAATAACCCGGCGTCTCATGGAGAATCCTTCTCTTCAAGAACGCTTTTCCATTCATACCTATGCTTTTGGAAAAGATATCCGCCCCATGGACTCCCTTGGGTTCAATAAAAGAAACACCGATATTTCCAATGCGCTTTCCACGGTGGATGAGATTTTTGTGAACGGTACCAACGCTGTGGTTCTTTTATCGGACGGCAACCAAACTTTGGGTAGGGATTACGAGTATCTCAACTTGGGAAGCAATCTTTCCATAAATCCAGTTGTGGTAGGTGACACCACGAATTATGAGGATATTTCCATTGGCCTCATCAACACCAATACCTATGCATTTTTAAAGAATAGGTTTCCTGTGGAGGCCACTGTTCTGTACAACGGCCAGCAATCCGTTACCAAGGACGTCACCATAGCCTTGGATGGCAAAGTGGTCCATAGGGAGCGAGTGGAACTCAATCAAACCCAAAACAGCCAGACCCTACATACCTTGGTTGAGGCCCAAAGCGTAGGCATGAAAACCATTGGCATTGAGGTGGAAACATTAGCCAACGAACGTAGTACCACTAACAATAGAAAGGAAACTGCCATTGAGGTCATTGATGAAAGAACCAATGTGGTAATAATTTCCGATATGCTCCATCCGGATATGGGGGCGTTAAAAAAAGCAATTGAATCCAATGAACAGCGTACCGTATCCATACATCCCCCAACCGTTTCCAACAACGTTTTGGAAGAGGCAGACTTGCTTATCCTGTACCAGCCCAACCGAAAGTTCAATGCTATATACGACCATATTTCAAAATCCGGTATAGGCACCTTTACCATAACAGGCACCAAAACGGATTGGAATTTCCTGAACAGGGTGCAACAAAGTTTTCAGAAAGAGAACAATAATCAATCTGAAGATATTTTAGCCGTTCGCAACGCTACATTCCAGACTTTTGGTCTGGATGATTTCAATGTCAATGGATTTCCGCCATTAGAAGGCTTTCTGGGAAATATTGAACTGAACAAGAACGGGGAAATCATCCTCTACCAACAGATTCGCGGTGTGGATTTGGAAAGTCCATTATTTGCTGTTTTATCCGAAGGAAATCAGAAAGAAGCCGTTTTATTCGGGGAAAATCTCTGGAAATGGCGTGCCCAGACCTTCAGGAATGACCAAAGTTTCCAAAATTTTGATGCTTTTATGGGAAAGCTCATGGTGTATTTGAACAGTACAGGGCAACGAAATCGATTGGAACTCGACTACAACTTGATCTTTGATAATGCCAGCTTGGCACAGATACGAGCCTCCTATTTCGATGAAAGTTATCAGTTTGACCCAAGTGCAAGCATAAACATCCAAGTAGAGGGGAAAGACAATGGTTTTACCCGTGAATCCCCCATGTTGTTGAAAGGCAATTTTTTTGAAGTGGATCTGGGTGATCTGGAAGCAGGGGAATACCAGTTCACGGTTACCGTAAAAAACGCCAATCTAAAACAATCTGGAAGCTATAAAATTTTGGATTTTAACCCGGAAGATCAGTTCACTTCTTCCAATTATGGAAAATTGGGGCGATTGGCCGAGAAGACCAACGGCCATTTGTATTTCCCTAACAAGATTGACGCCTTGTTCGAAGAGATGACCACTTCGCAACACTATGTCCCCACGCAAAAGAGCAAAGAGAATATTGTATCTTTAATAGATTTCCGTATCCTATTGGGATTGATGGTCCTTACCCTTGCTTTGGAGTGGTTCATCAGAAAGTACAACGGATTAATTTAAATGTTATAAAACCATGGATAGATTACCTAAGATTGCTTTACCGGCCTTAGCAGGCATTATTTTTCTGATCATATTTATTTCAAGATCTACAGTGACCATCGGTTCTGGGGAAGCCGGGGTTCTTTACAAATATTTTGGAGGAGGTGTGGTCACCGATGCTCCCCCCTTGGGCGAAGGATTCCACTTGGTTGCCCCTTGGAACAAAGTGTTTGTATATGAAGTTCGACAGCAAGAACAGCTTGAGAAAATGAACGTACTTTCCTCAAACGGTCTGGATATTAAACTCGAAGCCTCTGTTTGGTTCCAACCAAAATATGATGAGCTTGGTAAACTGCACCAAGAAAAAAGTGAACAATATATAGAACGAGTTTTGCTGCCTGCAATACGTTCTGCTGCCCGTAGCGTGGTTGGACGATACACCCCGGAACAGTTGTATTCCAGCAAGCGGGATGCCATTCAACAGGAAATCTTTGAAGAAACCCAAAAAATTGTGGATGACCAATATATTCAATTGAATGAGGTTTTGGTACGGGATGTAACCCTGCCGCCTACTATCAAGGATGCTATCGAACGTAAGCTCAAGCAGGAACAAGAATCCTTGGAGTATGAATTTAGATTGGTCACTGCCCAAAAAGAAGCGGAAAAAGTTCGAATCGAAGCACAAGGAAAAGCCGATGCCAATAAGATTTTGAGTGCTTCGCTCACGGACAAGATATTGCAGGATAAAGGTATTGAGGCCACTTTAAAGCTTGCCGAATCCCCCAATGCAAAAGTAGTAGTGGTGGGGTCCGGAGACGATGGTTTACCCCTAATTTTGGGAAATAACTAAATAAGTCTTTTTTGATAAAAAAATATGTCCTACTTTTGATTCCATAATGAGAAACAAAAACGTACATCATCATTTTTACACTTGCTCTCAAGCGAGGTAGAGATGTATTGTTGTAATCAAAAATATATTCTAACCCGTTTGAGAAATCAAACGGGTTTTGTTTTTGTGCCCGTTTGGGTTGTCAAACACCAAAAAAAGAATAATGACAAAGATTAGGATTGCGGTTCAAAAAAGTGGCCGGTTAAATGAGGATTCCCTCGCAATTTTGAAGGATTGTGGTATTTCCATAGACAATGGAAAGGATCAGTTAAAAGCCACAGCCCGAAATTTCCCCTTGGAGGTGTTTTACCTTCGTAATGGGGATATTCCACAGTACCTAAGGGATGGGGTAGTGGATATTGCCATCATTGGGGAAAATGTGTTGGTGGAAAAAGGGCAGGACATTTCCGTTGTTGAAAAACTGAACTTTTCCAAATGCCGGGTCTCCTTGGCAGTTCCAAAGGGAGTAAAATACAACTCGGTAAAAGACTTGGAAGGAAAAAAAATAGCAACCTCGTATCCCAATACGGTAAATGGATATTTAAAATCCAAAGGCGTTACGGCAGATTTGCACATTATCAACGGTTCTGTGGAAATTGCCCCAAACATTGGATTGGCCGATGGTATCTGTGATATTGTTTCCAGTGGAAGTACCCTCTTCAAGAACAATTTAAAAGAGGTCGATGTGATCTTGACCAGTGAAGCCGTTTTGGCAGTATCGCCCACCATATCCGAAGAGCGTATGGAGATTTTGAAGAAAATCCAGTTTAGGATAAAGTCGGTGTTACAAGCCCGCCAAAACAAATATGTATTGCTGAACGCACCCAATGACAAGCTGGATGAGATCATTTCGCTTTTGCCTGGAATGCGTAGTCCAACGGTGCTCCCGCTTGCCGAGGAGGGGTGGAGTTCCGTACATTCAGTGATTACGAGAGATACCTTTTGGGAAGTCATCGATGCCCTCAAACAAGCTGGGGCCGAAGGAATTTTAGTATGTCCTATTGAAAAAATGGTACTGTAGTGAAGCGAATAGATTTTCCAGAAAGAGAAAATTGGGAAGGAATCTTAAAAAGACCCACCCAAACGGTATCCGATATTGAGGGTACGGTCAATACTATCTTTGAAGAGGTGAAATCCGGAGGGGATGCCGTTGTCAAAAAATATACGGAACGCTTTGATGGGGTTGCCTTGAACAACTTTAAAGTGACTTCAGATGAAATACAAAAGGCATCCGAATCCGTTTCCGAGGATTTACAGCAAGCCATAAGCCTGGCACAAAGCAATATTGAAAAATTCCATGCGGCACAACGTACGGAAAGGGTAGAAGTGGAAACCATGCCCGGGGTATCCTGCTGGCAGGAAAAGCGTCCCATCCAAAAAGTTGGATTGTACATTCCAGGGGGGTCCGCGCCACTTTTTTCCACTATTTTGATGTTGGCCATTCCAGCCAAACTGGCGGGTTGTACAGAAATTGTACTTTGTACACCCCCAGACAAAAAAGGGGAAATCAACCCTGCCATTCTATATACCGCACAACTTTGCGGGGTAACCCAAATCTATAAGGTAGGTGGTATACAGGCCATTGCGGGAATGACCTTTGGAACGGAATCCATCCCTAAAGTCTATAAAATCTTTGGCCCAGGAAACCAATTTGTTACCGTGGCCAAGCAACTGGCCACCAAATATGGTGTGGCGATTGATATGCCTGCCGGACCAAGTGAACTTTTGGTGGTGGCAGATGATACAGCCAATCCAGCTTTTGTAGCGTCTGATTTGTTGAGTCAGGCCGAACATGGAGCCGATAGTCAGGTGATTTTGGTATCAACCTCAGAGAATTTGATCAATGCTGTAGAGGAAGAAATAGAGACTCAGCTAAAAGTGTTGCCTAGAGTTTCCATTGCTGAGAAAGCCATTGCCAACAGCAAATTGATTCAGGTAAAGAATGACCAACAAGCCTTGGATTTGATCAACGAATATGGTCCCGAACACTTTATTGTATGTGTGGAAAATGAGGGTTTTTACCTTGAAGGTATCCAAAATGCCGGTTCGGTATTTATTGGAAACTATACCCCGGAAAGTGCTGGAGACTATGCTTCTGGGACCAATCACACCCTGCCCACCAATGGGTATGCCAAGCAGTACAGCGGAGTGAACCTGGATAGTTTCATGAAGAGTATGACCTTTCAAAAAATATCCGAAGAAGGCATAGATAGAATTGGAAGTGCCATAGAACTCATGGCCGAAGCGGAAGGCCTTCAAGCACACAAAAATGCAGTGACCCTAAGATTAAAACGTTCCAAGTGAAAGCTGTATTCAACATAAAAAATATGGTTAGGGAATCCGTAGACCAATTGAAACCCTATTCCTCCGCACGGGATGAGTATGTTTCGGACGGTTCTGAAATGATTTTCTTGGATGCCAACGAGAATCCATTTGAAAATGGTGTCAATCGCTATCCCGATCCCTACCAACGAAGCCTAAAATCACTCTTGGCCGAACAAAAAGGAGTTTCTGAGAGCAACATGCTTCTGGGAAATGGCAGTGATGAAGTCTTGGATCTTATTTTTAGGGCATTTTGTGAACCCAATCGGGACAATATCATCACCTTGCCACCCACGTATGGCATGTACAAGGTTCTGGCAGGCATCAACGCGGTGGAGAACCGGGAAGTATTGCTGACGCCGGATTTTGAACCCAATGTTCCTGAAATCCTGAAAGCGGTGGATGACAAGACCAAACTGTTGTTCATTTGTTCCCCAAACAATCCCACGGGAAACACCTTTGCGGTGGATAAGGTGCAACAATTATTGGAATCTTTTCAAGGACTAGTGGTAATCGATGAAGCCTACATTGATTTTTCAGAAGAAGAGAGTTGGGTTGGCAAATTGACAGATTATCCCAATTTGATAGTGACCCAAACCCTTTCCAAAGCCTATGGTTTGGCGGGTATTAGACTGGGGATTTGTTATGCCTCGGAAGAAATTATTGCCATTTTAAACAAGATCAAACCACCCTATAATGTCAATCAGCTTACTCAGCAGCAAGCCTTGCAACGTTTGTTGAATCAAGATGCGGTTGCCACTGAAGTTGACCAGATATTAAGGGAACGGGCGTCATTGATTGAAGCCTTAAATACATTGGCTTTTGTACAGGAAATCTATCCCACCGATGCTAATTTTGTATTGGCCAAGGTGGATGATGCCAACAAGCGATATCAACAACTGTTGGAGCAAAAGGTAGTGGTGCGAAACAGAAGTACCCAACCCTTATGCGAAAATACCCTTCGGTTCACCGTTGGGACCCCAGAAGAGAACAAAACATTGATAGCCATTTTAAAACAACTACCATAATGGGCAAGAAAGTATTATTTATTGATCGTGACGGGACCATTATAAAGGAAACGGCAGACGAACAGATTGATGCATTTGAGAAGATGATTTTTTATCCCAAGGCGTTCACGTTTCTGGGGAAGATTGCCAAGGAATTGGATTATGAATTGGTCATGATCACCAACCAAGATGGTTTGGGTACGGATATTTTTCCAGAAGATACCTTTTGGCCGGTGCACAATTTTATCATTAAATCTTTTGAGAATGAAGGGGTGTTTTTTGACCAAGTGTTCATAGATCGTACCTTTCCCAAGGACAATGCCAACACCCGCAAACCCGGAACTGGCATGTTGACCTCATATTTTTCCGATGCATATGATTTGGGGAATTCCTTTGTGATCGGAGATCGATTGACCGATGTGGAATTGGCCAAAAACTTGGGTGCGAAGGGAATCTTCATCAATGATGACACCCATTTGGGAACAGGCGAGATTACGGTAAAGCGGGAAGAGCTGGACGAGTATATCGCCTTGGAGAGCAATGACTGGGAGAAAATCTATGAGTTTTTAAAACTCGAAAACCGTATTGGTGAAATTTCAAGAAAGACCAACGAAACGGATATCCAAATCAAATTGAACCTGGATGGAACTGGAAAAAGTGACATCCAAACCGGATTGGCCTTCTTTGATCATATGTTGGACCAATTGGCACGGCACGGACAAATGGATTTGGACATCAAAGTCGATGGCGATTTGGAAGTGGACGAACACCATACCATCGAGGATACGGCCATTGCTTTGGGCGAAGTGTTTTCAAAAGCCTTGGGCAATAAATTGGGCATAGAACGCTACGGTTTTTGTTTGCCCATGGATGATTGTCTGGCCCAAGTGGCCATAGATTTCGGCGGAAGAAATTGGCTGGTATGGGATGCTGAGTTCAAAAGGGAAAAAGTAGGGGACATGCCCACTGAAATGTTCCTACATTTCTTTAAATCCTTCACGGACGGAGCCAAGGCCAATTTGAACGTTAAGGCCGAAGGTGACAATGAACACCATAAAATAGAGGCTATTTTCAAAGCTTTTGCCAAGTCCATTAAAATGGCCGTGAAGCGGGATGCAGAGAAGATGGTATTGCCCTCAACCAAGGGCGTATTATAAACTAGGTCATTTCGAAGGAGTTTATGACTGAGAAATCTAGATTTCTCACTACGTTCGAAATGACAACATACACATTACTATAAATGAAGTTGGTGATAATCGATTACGGTGCAGGAAACATCCAAAGCATCAAGTTTGCCATACAACGCTTGGGGTTTGAAGCGGTCTTGAGCCATGATGCCGAAGAAATCAAGCAAGCGGACAAAGTTATTTTTCCCGGTGTGGGAGAGGCCAGTTCGGCGATGGCAAAGCTTCGGGACACTGGTTTGGACAAACTCATTCCCACGTTGAAGCAACCTGTTTTGGGCATTTGTCTTGGTATGCAACTCATGTGCAGCTCTTCGGAGGAAGGGAATACAACCGGTCTGGGCATTTTTGATTTGGACGTGGTTAAATTTCCAAATACCGTAAAAGTTCCCCAAATTGGGTGGAACCAGATTACAGAACTCCAATCGGATTTATTCAAGGGAGTCCCTGAAAGATCGTATATCTACCTAGTACATAGTTTTTATGCCCCAAAGGGTGAGGATACCATTGCAGAATCCGATTATGCATTGCCCTACAGCGCTGCCTTACAAAAAAATAATTTTTACGGGGTTCAATTCCACCCTGAGAAAAGCAGCGAGGTGGGCAGCACCATTTTAGAGAACTTTTTAACGGTGATTTGATCATGGAGTACTATATCTCATCGGACAAGGATAAATTGGATGTTCCCAAAATCCACCAAGAGGTGAAATCTACCTATTGGGGTGGCTATAGGACACCGGAAATGACTCAAAAGACCATCGATACCTGCCTTTGCTTTGGGGTATATTCCCATGAGAGCGAACAAGTGGGTTTTGCCCGTGTATTGACCGATAAAGTGGTTTTTGCCTACCTTATGGATGTCATCATTTTTGAACCACATAAAGGAAAAGGATTGGGTAAAAAGTTGGTAGCTACTATTCTGGAGCATCCAGATATCAAAGCGGTTCACACCGTTGGATTGAAGACCATGGATGCCCACGGACTTTATGAACCATTGGGATTTAAAAAGATAGGGGATTCCGCCATGTGGATGGCCATGGACAACGCTAAATATGATTACGAATGAGACTGATTCCAGCTATAGATATTATTGAAGGGAAATGTGTCCGTCTTTCCAAAGGCGATTACAATACCAAGAAAATTTACAATGAAGACCCCGTGGAAGTGGCCAAGGAATTCGAGGCCCATGGGATTCAAAACCTCCATTTGGTGGATTTGGATGGGGCAAAATCCAAGCATATAGTCAACCACAATATATTGGAAAGCATTGCTTCCAAAACCAGCTTAAAGATTGACTTTGGGGGTGGTCTAAAGACCGATGAAGACCTTCACATCGCTTTTGAAAGTGGTGCCCATCAAATAACTGGGGGGAGTATTGCCGTTAAGAATTCGGACGTTTTTTTAGGGTGGTTGGAGAATTATGGCCCCAACAAAATCATTCTTGGAGCCGATGCCCAAGACGAAAAAGTGGCGGTTTCGGGCTGGCAAGAGGAATCCGATCAAGAATTGGTTCCCTTTATCCAATCCTATCAAAAGAAGGGAATCCGATATGTAATCTGTACAGACATTGGCAAGGACGGCATGTTGGAAGGGCCTTCTTTTGAACTCTATAAAAAAATCATCTCCAAGACCATGAAACATGAGACCATGGTTACGGGAAGTGGTGTGGAGGACAAAGAGGTAATCGGCATCAACCTTATTGCCAGTGGTGGTATTTCAACTTTTGACGAACTGCCCAAACTAGCTGAAATGGGCTGCGAGGGCACCATTATTGGAAAGGCCATTTATGAAAACCGAATCAGTTTAAAGCAATTGGAAGCTTATATTCTTCAAAATGGATAAGGAAAAGCAACTTCAGGAAGAACTCATCTGGAATGTGGGCTATCGTATGGACGAAAGCCTACGCATGATCACAATTTGTCTGGACCAACTTCCGGAGTCCGATATCTGGAAGAAGCCCAATGCATCGGCCAACAGCATAGGAAACCTTATCCTGCACCTTTGCGGTAACATTACCCAATACGGGATTGCCTCCATCCAGAATTTGGAGGATACCCGTGCACGTGATGAGGAGTTTTCCGTTTCGTCCGGGTTTACCAAGGCCGAGCTTATACAAAAGCTCAGTGATACCATTGATGAGGCCAAGAGGGCCTTTTATGAAGCTCCCTTGGAAGAATTGTTGCGAAAAAGAGCGGTGCAAGGATTCCAATTTTCGGGAGTGGGCAATATCATCCATGTGGCGGAACATTTATCCTATCATACCGGACAGATTGCCCTATGGACCAAATTGTTGAAGGATACCGATTTGGGGTTCTATAAAAATGTAGACTTGAATATTAAAAATGAATAGCGAAATCAAAGGTCATTCCGAACTTGTTTCGGAATCGCATAGCAATGCAGCAAAGCTTTGTTTACATAATAACAAATAAATATAGAACTTCATTCTATATTGGGGTTACTTCTGATTTGTACAAAAGGGTGATTGAACATTCTAAAGGAATTGGCTCAAAGCATACTAAAAGATATAATCTTACCGATTTGGTTTATTTTGAAACTTTTTCGGATATAAATAATGCCATTGCCCGCGAAAAACAATTGAAGAATTGACATCGAGACTGGAAAATTAATTTAATAAAAAATCTAAATCCAAAGTTGAAAACATTGGAGATTACTTAAATAATAAGACCCTGAAACAAGTTCAGGGTGACAGATAATTATGCTTACAAAACGTATCATACCCTGTTTGGACATCAAGGACGGAAGAACCGTAAAAGGCGTCAATTTTGTGGACTTGCGTGATGCAGGGGACCCTGTGGAACTGGCGGCCATCTACGCCCAAGAAGGAGCCGATGAGTTGGTGTTCTTGGACATTTCAGCCACCGAGGAGAAACGAAAGACCTTGGCGGAGCTGGTGTACCACGTTGCCGAAACCATCAACATTCCCTTTACCGTAGGTGGGGGCATCTCATCTGTTGAGGATGTGGACATCCTTCTGAAAAATGGCGCTGACAAGGTCTCCATCAATTCCTCTGCTGTAAAACGACCTGAACTAATCAATGAACTGGTGGCCAAATTTGGTTCCCAATGTATTGTGGTGGCCATAGACGCCAAACAAATTGATGGACAGTGGAAAGTACACTTGGTTGGCGGTAAAGTCCCCACGGAAATGGACCTTTTTGAATGGGCCAAGGAAGTGGAACAACGAGGTGCGGGGGAAATCCTGTTTACCTCCATGGACCACGATGGTACTAAAAATGGCTTTGCCAATGAGGCCCTGGCCAAATTATCCGAGTTGGTGAACATTCCTATCATTGCTTCGGGTGGAGCCGGGACCATTCTGCACTTTGCGGATACGTTTAAAGATGGAAAAGCGGATGCCGCTTTGGCTGCCAGTGTTTTTCACTTTAAGGAAATTGAAATAAAGGATTTAAAAAACGAACTGAAGGAAGAAGGAATTCCTGTTAGAATTTAGGATATGAAAATAGATTTCACCAAAAGCCCCGACGGACTGATACCAGCCATCATACAAGACGCAATTACCAAGAATGTCCTGATGTTGGGCTATATGGACCAAGAGGCCTTTGATACCACCCAAAAGACCCAAAAGGTGACTTTTTTCAGCCGCAGCAAGCAACGCTTATGGACCAAGGGGGAAGAAAGTGGTAATTTTTTGGAACTCGTCGATATAAAAAATGATTGCGACAACGATACCTTATTGGTATCCGTCAATCCGGTAGGGCCTACTTGCCACAAAGGAACCGATACCTGCTGGGCCGAGGAGAACACCCAAACCTATGGCTTTCTATCTACTTTGGAGCAAATCATTACCTCCAGAAAGAACGATCAGGAAAATCCGGATAGCTATGTGGCTTCCCTATTTCGAAAAGGCATCAACAAGATTGCCCAAAAAGTGGGTGAGGAAGCTGTGGAAACTGTGATCGAGGCCAAGGATAATGATGAAGAACTATTTTTGAATGAAAGTGCCGATTTGCTCTTCCACTATTTGATTTTGCTGCAGGCCAAGGGATATACCTTGGAGGATATTGTACAGACCCTTCAGAAACGGCACAAGTAAGCCATAGCGTTAAGTTTTCTTTAAACGCTGAGCCATTAGATCAAAATGCGTTAATTTTATGTAATGGCTATGAATACAAGAAAAGGGTTTCGTTTTACCACTTACGAAGCGCCGGACCAAACCCCGTTCGAAAAACTCTTTGAGATTTTTCAGGAACTCATTACACATACTTCGGGAGATGTGGAGGAAGCTTTGGACTGGCTCCGGGAGTTGGACAAGGAGTACGAACTTACCGATGACGACTATACCATTGATGATTTTATAGAGGACCTCAAGGCAAAGGGCTATATCCGGGAGGAATTTGATACGGATAACCCTGAAGGGGGACAAGGCGAGGAAGGTGATGAAGAAGGACCTGGAGGCGGTATCTTGTCCATCACTGCCAAGTTGGAGCGTATGTTGCGGCAGCGGGCCTTGGACCAAATCTTCGGGAAGCTCAAGCGTAGTGGTGCCGGGAACCATAGAACCGGAAAATCGGGAAGAGGCGATGAGCATACGGGAGAATTTCGGGAATATCGTTTTGGGGATGCCCTGGAACATATTTCCATGACCGAAAGTCTTAAAAATGCCCAAGTAAACCATGGACTGGACAGCTTCTCATTGAATGAGGATGACCTTGTAGTGGAAGACACCCAGCATAAGGCCCAGATGAGTACGGTCTTGATGATCGATATCAGCCATAGTATGATCCTCTACGGTGAAGACCGGATTACCCCGGCCAAGAAAGTGGCCATGGCCTTGGCGGAACTGATTACTACTCGATATCCAAAAGACACCTTGGATATTTTGGTATTTGGGAACGATGCTTGGCCCATTCCCATCAAGGATCTTCCCTACCTAAAGGTAGGACCTTACCATACGAATACCGTGGCTGGTCTGCAGTTGGCCATGGACATGCTCCGAAGAAAACGGAATACCAACAAACAGATCTTCATGATCACGGATGGAAAACCTTCCTGTCTAAGACTCCCCAATGGTGATTATTACAAAAACAGTGTTGGGCTGGATGATTATATTGTGGAAAAGTGCTATGCCATGGCACAGCAGGCCCGAAAGCTCCATATTCCCATCACCACATTCATGATTGCCCAAGACCCTTATTTGATGCAGTTTGTGAGGGAGTTTACCCAAGCCAACAGGGGCAAGGCGTTTTACACAGGTCTAAAAGGTCTGGGTGAAATGATTTTTGAGGACTACGAACAAAATCGGAAAAGACGAATCAAAGGATAACGATTTATATGAAATTATATCATACCAAAATAAAGACCCTCGGGGAATTGAAAGCCGCAGGGTACCAAAGTAAGAGTATCAAAGATGAGCTACGTATCAACCTGCTGGGGAAAATTGCCAGTGGTGAGGAAACCTTTCAAGGGGTGTGGGGTTATGAAAACTCTGTGATCCCTGAGTTGGAACGGGCCATATTGTCACGGCACAACATCAATCTATTGGGATTGCGAGGTCAGGCCAAAACCCGCTTGGCCCGATTGATGGTACAGCTTTTGGATGAGTGGATTCCCGTTGTGACCGGTTCCGAAGTGCATGACGATCCTTTGCAGCCCATTTCCAGATATGCCACTGAACTCATCAAGGAAAAAGGAGATAAAACCCCAGTGGAATGGATTCACAGAGATGAGCGTTTCTATGAGAAATTGGCCACCCCAGATGTTACTGTTGCGGACCTTATAGGTGATGTAGATCCCATAAAGGCGGCCAACCTCAAGCTTTCCTATGCGGATGATCGGGTAATCCATTTTGGGATGATCCCACGGGCCAACCGCTGCATTTTTGTCATCAATGAGTTGCCCGATCTACAAGCAAGGATTCAAGTGGCTCTTTTCAATATCCTTCAAGAAGGGGATATCCAGATCAGGGGATTCAAACTACGCCTTCCTTTGGACCTACAGTTTGTTTTTACTGCCAATCCAGAGGATTATACCAATAGGGGCAGTATTGTTACTCCGCTGAAAGATAGGATAGGATCACAGATTTTGACCCATTATCCGGAAACTATTGAAATCGCCAAAAAAATCACTCAGCAAGAAGCCCGTCTGGACCAACGACAATCCGAAGGAATCCATGTGCCCGATATCGCCATGGAAGTCCTGGAGCAAATCAGTTTTGAAGCGAGGAACAGTGAATATGTGGATGCCAAAAGTGGGGTAAGTGCCCGTATGAGCATTACCGCTTTTGAAAATTTGCTGAGTACCGCAGAACGTAGGGCCATAAAGTCCGGGAACGATAGGACCACAGTTCGTCTGAGTGATTTTATGGGAGTGATTCCTTCCATCACCGGGAAAATAGAACTGGTATACGAAGGTGAGCAGGAAGGGGCCGGCTTTGTGGCCGAAACCCTTGTGGAAGAAGCCATCAAATCCATATTCCCCAATTATTTCCCAAAGATTGATAAGTTACAGCGAAAAGATGCAGAAACAGAATATGATGAGCTTATCCATTGGTTCTTTGAAGGGGAAGGCTTTGACCTTTTGGATGAAGATACCGATGATGAATATAAGTCCAAATTGGATTCTGTCACCCCATTGGGAGCGCTGATAAAGGAATATCAACCCAATATTTCAAAAGAAGACTCCTATTTTATAAAAGAGTTATTGCTCTGGGGCTTGGTGGCCCATAAAAAACTGAGCAAACACCGATTTGTCCAAGGGTACCAATTCAAGGATCTCTACGGAAGCTATATCCGAGGGCTATAGTCTATTGGCTATTGCCAGATGTTCAGGTTGTTATTGTAATCCTCAAAATTGTAGTGGCCTACATAGTTACGCCTATACCAAAACAGTGAAATCGTAAAAATGGGAAGCAAACTATACAGTACGAGCATGAGTAGGGCCATAGGTTTAAAGGTGGGTGGAATCACATGCCCAACAAGTTCTGGAAAAGAAGTCAGTGTCAGGACACTATCATATATCTTGAAGATATAAACAACCATGATGGCATAAAGCGCGTACTCTATGTTCCGCATCTTTGGATCGGGCAGTTCATCTTCCTTGATCTTGAACCACATTACATAGAGGTATAGAAAATGTACTGTACTCAACAAAGGGAAAATATAATTGTCAGGCTTCAGAAAATAGAATCTGTTGGTGTAAACTCCGTAGAAGTTTAGGATGTTCAAAGCCAACAATATCACTAAGGTGATTAGGATATTGGTTTTCCAGGGTAAAATTTTGCTTACGTATTTCATAGGTCTTTTGAGATTGGGACACTCATTATGGTAACAAATAACGTGCATCCAAAACCAATATTTTAAACAAATCGATGAACCGTAAGCAATGTTGGATTATCATAATAATCTGACATAAAAAAGTCCAATTTTCGACCTTTCCCAGTCCTTAAATCCTTATCCAAGGGCACAACATATTGATACATAATCCCGTACCTAAAGAGTATTGCAATTTTTTGTACTTTGGATAAAACGCTTTTTTATGCAAAACTGGGTCTACATCACACTTATGATACTCGGGATATACGTTTTGCTGAGTGTCCTGTTGTATTACCTACAGGACTATTTTCTCTTTAAACCAGAAAAATTGCCCAAGGATTTTCAATTTTATTACGATAACCAAGAAATTGAGGAACACAACTTTGAGACCCTGATGGAGCTACGATCAATGGTCTTCGATTTAAATCCAAAGACCCTAAAGGAGTGGTCTTCTATCTAAAAGGGAACTCCCGTAGCATTAAAGGCTGGGGGAAGTTTGCCGTGGACTTTACCCGTCATGGCTACGATGTGATCATGGTAGACTATCGTGGTTTCGGAAAGAGTACGGGACGCCGTACCCAAAAAGCCATTAAGCGTGATATGCAGGTAGTGTACAATAAGATCAAGGAAAAGGTCCCGGAAAAATATATAATTCTCTATGGACGTTCCATGGGTTCCGGGTTTGCGGCCAAACTGGCCTCCATGAACCACCCGCGCATGCTGATATTGGACGCTCCATACTATAGTTTGAGCAAAGTAGCCAAAAAATTTATTCCGTTTATGCCGCTCTCCTTGCTGATAAAATTCCCCATGCCCACATACAAGTGGTTGAAGTACGTTAACTGCCCCATACATATCATCCACGGGACCGACGATAGGCTCATTCCCTATAAAACCAGTGTGAAACTGTCCAAAATAAAACCAGAACTATCAAAACTATACACCGTGATAGGAGGGGGGCACAAGGATTTGAACAATTTTGAATCGTACCACAGCATGTTGGAGGAAATTATCACTAGCAAACCCACCAAAGTAAATCTGGAAGGATCCAGCATCAATGTAAAACATTCCTCAAAACGGGCCAATGCAAAAGCTTAAGCGTTTTGGTATTTTTACGGTTGTTATTTTGATGTTACTCACCGTCATGTTGTATTCATTTCAGGAAAAACTGATTTTTTTGCCCACCAAGCTAGCTCAAGAGCATGTTTATGCCTTCAATGCCGATTTTGATGAAATCTTTCTTGATACCGCGGATGGAGCGCGTTTGAATGCCCTTCACTTTTACACGGACAACCCTAAAGGGTTGATCTTATACTTTCATGGAAATGCCGGGGACCTGTCGCGCTGGGGTGAAATCGTGTTGCCTTTTGTGGATTTGGGATATGAGGTATTGGTAATGGACTATCGCAGTTATGGCAAAAGCACCGGAAAACTCAGTGAGGATGCATTGTACCGAGATGCACAACTGTTCTATGCCTATGCAATGGAAAAATACCCAGAAGAACAACTCATTATTTACGGACGATCATTGGGCACGGGCATCGCAAGTCAGTTGTCCTCCAAAAATCAACCACAAAAATTAATTTTGGAAACCCCTTTCCATAGTCTTTTGGATGTGGCCCAAGAACGTTTTCCCTTTCTACCGGTATCCTATCTATTACGTTATAGGGTTCCTTCGTATGTATTTTTGGAAAAAGTGGATTGTCCCATACGTATTTTTCATGGTACCACGGACAATGTGGTTTCTTATGGATCAGGCAAAAAATTGTATGAGTCCATCTCCAACAGCGATAAAAAAATGTATACCATACCCAATGGCAATCACAACAACTTAAGTGATTTTGAAATCTATTGGAATGGGATTAAAAAAGAATTGGCTCCCGTCTTAATCAAATAAATCCGAAGAAAGGTAACGGTCTCCTCGATCACAGACTATGGAAACAATGGTGCCCTCTTTCAAGGTACCGGCCAATCTAATGGCCGCGGCCGCGGCACCACCACTACTCATCCCTGCAAAAATACCTTCTTCCTTGGCCAATCGCTTGGCCATTTCAGTGGCTTCTTCCTCACTGACCTCCAACACGGTATCCACTTTCTGCGGATCGAATATTTTGGGAAGATACGCTTCGGGCCATTTACGAATACCTGGAATCTTTGAATCATCGGTAGGCTGCACACCCACGATTTGTACCCCGGAATCTTGTTCCTTTAAATAGGTCGAGGTCCCCATAATGGTTCCCGTGGTACCCATACTGGATACGAAATGGGTGATCTCACCTTTGGTGTCCTGCCAGATTTCAGGCCCCGTGGTCTTGTAATGGGCCATCCAGTTATCATTGTTGGCAAACTGGTTGAGCATGATATAGCCTTCATCCCTGACCTTGGCCTCAGCATAGTCCCTGGCACCTTCAATCCCTACATCCGATGGGGTCAAAGTCACCTTGGCTCCGTAAGCGCGCATGGTCTGAACTCGCTCCTTGGTTGAGTTTTCAGGCATTACCAGTTCAATGTCAAGTCCATAGATTCCTGCAATCATGGCCAATGCTATGCCCGTATTGCCACTCGTGGCCTCAATCAGTTTGGATGCAGTGGAAAAATCCCCACGATCCAGCCCGCTCTTAATCATATTATAGGCAGGGCGGTCTTTGACACTTCCTCCAGGATTATTGCCTTCCAGCTTAAAAAATAGTTTTACGTTTGGGTTGGGGTTCAATACTTTGGATTCCACCATTGGGGTGTTTCCAATAAGATCTAGAATGCTATTGGACATTTGGGGCTGTCTTGATTTTAATTTCTGGAGTGTGATATACTGTTGAATTTGCAGGTACGGAAGCCGTAAGCCATGCATTTCCACCTATGATCGAATTTTCGCCGATTACAGTTTCACCGCCCAAAATGGTTGCATTGGCATAAATGGTAACGTTAGACATTATCGTAGGATGCCTTTTGGTCTTTTGAAGGTTTTTGGATACGTACAATGCTCCCAAAGTCACCCCTTGGTACAATTTTACATTATCGTGTATCACTGCGGTTTCCCCAATCACCACACCCGTGGCATGATCAATAAAGAACGATTTGCCAATGGTAGCACCAGGATTGATATCCACACCGGTCTGTCTATGGGCATATTCCGTCATTAGCCTCGGAATCATGGGCACCCCTTGAATGTAGAGCTCATGGGCCAATCGATAAATGGAAATGGCATAAAAACCGGGATAGGCCATATAGATTTCCTGAAGGGAGAGTGAAGCTGGGTCACAATTAAGAATAGCCTCGGCATCCAGATTGAGTTTTTCCAAAATTCCGGGTAAGCTGCTTATGTAATTGTTCCAAAGTTCATTGCTCGGCCTTTCCAAATCCCAACAAGCCATATCCATCAGCCGGTCAAACTTTTTCTCCAACATTTCAAGGTTCACGGCCACCGGGGTATTGGAATCAAAAAGGGTATAAAAAAGTGTATCTGTGAAATCCTCGGTTTCTTGTTTTAACCTATAGTCCAAATAGGGCAATTTCTTATGCCTATTGAGCTCTGAAATTATTTTTTCCTTGTCCATACAACAATTATTGTCCTAAATTTAGACAAAACCTTACCTACAGCCTTAAGAAATAGCTAACTTTAGTTTAAAAATAACATATTATCGATATAGCGTGACTGATTCCAAAATTTCCAAGAAAGTATTTGATTTTTTAGAAGAGTTGTCAAAAAACAACCACAAAGATTGGTTCGAGAAAAACAAAACTACTTTTAAAGTCCATGAAACCGAGGTGAAATCCTTCCTTTCAAACGTAAAGGAACGCTTGGAGCAACATGATGATATTGAGAAAATGAAACTGTTTCGGATCTATCGGGATGTTCGTTTTTCCAAGGATAAAACGCCGTACAAAACCCATTTTGCCGGGTCTTTTTCACGGTTGGGCGCCCATTTAAGAGGTGGTTACTATATCCATTTGCAGCCCGGCGGTTCCTTTTTGGCCACCGGTTTTTGGGCACCCAATAAAGAAGACTTGTTCCGTATACGAAAAGAATTGGAAATGGATGCTTCCGATTTCCGAAAAGTCATAAGTGATCCTTCCTTTGTGAAGATTTGGGGGCAATTACAAGGCGATGCGGTAAAAAAGGCCCCAAAAGGATTTGACAAGGAACACCCGGATATTGACTTGATCAAAAACAAGCAGTTTATCTTTGTTCGGAAGTTTACCGACAAGGAGGTGCTATCTCCTAATTTTGTGAATGAAGTGGACAAATCGTACCAAGCAATTAGGCCCTATTTCGATTTAATGAGCGATATTCTCACCACCAACCTCAATGGGGAATCAACCCTGAAATAACATCTCGTTTTCCAAAAGCTGGATTTGGTCCTTCAAACGTTCTATGACCATATTCATCATCCGTTTGTTCAAAGCGGAGGAATTTTTAATGTATTCCTGATATTCCTCAATGGTAAATTGTCCAATGACCATTCCCTTTAGAGAGTTCCTAAACTTGATGTCTTTTTGGATGGCCCGTTCAATATACTGCATCTTTTTTTCCAAGGAAAGATCATGAAAAACACCTTTATGCTTGCCGATATAATTCTTGAAAACCTCAATCAACAACAGGTTTTGAAGCTTGATGATAGGTCGCAAGGTTTGGTTTTGAAAACGTTCGTCCGCACTCATTTGATTGTTGAAATAAGACTGTAGAATTTCGGGGCGGAGGTCCAAAAGACTCTTAGATCGTGAATCCATGGCTGATAGTTTTACTAAAATTACACAATCGTCCACCGCTCATTTTTCGTTAGGCCGATAGTTGTTAACGATGTTATGAACATGCACTCCAAAGTTTTATTTAAGTACTTTTAGGGAGAATCAACAGCATGCATACATGAACATCAAAGCATTTTTCATTACTATACTTGTCCTTTCGGCCATTTCCTGTAAAAATGAATCCAAGAAAGAGGATGTCCAAGTTTGGCGCACCAAAAAGTTGGCAGCGGAAAATGCCACCCATAACCAATTGCTCGATATTGAAAAAGAGCAGGGGTGGGAGCTGTTGTTCGACGGGGAAACCTTGAACGGTTGGCATGTGTACAATGCTGGTGCACCATCCGTCTGGGAAGTGAAAAACGGCGAACTCCATAGAAATGTGGAACTAGAATCCGAACACAATGAGGATTTGGTCACCGATAAAGCCTATGAAAACTATGAGCTGGTCCTGGAGTGGAAAATCTCGGACCGTGGAAATAGCGGCATATTCATCAACGTTCATGAGAAACCAGATGTTGGCACGGCCTATCAAACCGGGCCTGAGTACCAAATTCTGGACCCCAACCATATGGATCATGATGTGGCCGTTAAAAAATCAGGATGCCTGTATGGATTTTCCCCCCAGAAAAATGAAGCCATTACAAAATCTGGCCAGTGGAACCAGACCCGCATCAAACAGGTTAATGGAAAAGTGGAATTCTATTTAAATGGTGTCCTTACCGCTGTGGAGGATTTTACCACTCCTGAGTGGAAAGAAAAAATCTCAGCGACCCATTTTAAAAGCTATCCCGAATTTGGTCAAGCCACCCAAGGGAAGATTACATTACAGGATTGGTATTTTGAGGTGTGGTTCCGCGACATCAAGATCAGGGAACTATAGACCACTATAGTTTCTCGATTACATTTTTGAGCTTTTGCTGGATTTCTTGTGCCACGGGACCCAAGCTGTCATTCTTGACCGAAATCATGGATGCCACGGGATCTACGGCTGCCACCTCGATATCCCCGTCCTCATTTTCCAAAACAACCACATTGCAAGGCAGAAAGAGCCCAATTTTATCTTCCTGCTTCAATGCCTCATAGGCATAGGGCGGATTACAGGCTCCCAAAATCCTATATTTCTTGAAGTCCACATCCAATTTCTTTTTCAGGGTCTGGGCAATATCTATTTCGGTGAGCACCCCAAAACCTTCGTTCTTCAGCTCAAGGGTTACCTTTTCAAGGGCCTTTTCAAAATCTTTCTCCTTCAAAATTTTACTGAAATAATAACTCATGGTCTTTTCTCTTTATGGTGTACGTCTTGACTTTAAGATACTCATCTTTTATGGATAATGTATGCCCTCTTTTTGGAAATAGTGTTCAACAGCTTCCTGTACGGCTTGCAACGAGCTGTATTTGGGTTGATATCCCAACAATTTCCTTGCTTTTTCGATGCTGCCACACGGGCTGTGTGCAATGTGGTCCCAAGTGAGTTCCCTATCTCTTTCACTAACACTCTTTTGCCATACCTCCCAAGGTTGAAACCGCAATTGGGGTACTTGCCCGAATAGCTTGGCCATTTCTTCCGCATAGCCCCTCAAGGTAAGTGCCTGCTCCGAAACTACATGGAAACTTTCCCCGTTCGCACTTTCCCTGTTCGCTATGGCCTTTACAAAGGCTTGTGCCACATCGTCTGCATGCACATGATGAACCGTTTCCATCCCAAGGTTGGGCAAGGTGATTTCCTTGCCTTGGGCCAATCTCATAAATACCTCCGGATTTAGATTCCCCGCCGGGTTCACGGGCAACCATCCCGGTCCCGTAATATGTCCTGGGTGGAGAATAGTGATCGGAAAACCATATTCTTTATGGAAATTGAGCAGGTACGCTTCAATCTTTGCTTTGTTGATTCCGTATGTGCCGAAAGGATTCCGCTCTGCAGTCTCCGTGGTGGGTACTTGCACCGAATGCCCATGTACCCACATGGTGCCACAGTGCAAAAAATGTTGCACTTTGCCCTTTAGGTTTTCAGCAAGATGTTGGGCACTCTGGGGGGTGAAACAAATCAAATCAATGACCACTTCGCCGTTCAGGGATGCAATTTGAGCCCCAAAATCCCCTTGCTCTTCGGATTTTTCCCGGTCAATGCCCACAAACTCCACGGATTGCCATGCCTCATGATTGGCATAGGGTTGGGACTGCTGTCGACTCACACAGACCACATCATGACCGGCTTCAATAAGTTTTGGCACCAAATACGTGCCAATATGGCCAGTGCCTCCAATCAGTATTACTTTCATTTTTATTTTTTTATTCCTTGATTCGGACCAAATCCAAATCTTGATAATCAAAGCTAAAATCCATATTTGGTGAAATCCCTTTCATTTGAATCCCAATCGGGGTTCCTGACGCATCCATTTCAAAAATGGCAAAGGCATCGCACTGCATGTCCGTATAGGCCATTTTAATGGCAAAGGTGTTGTCCTTGTAATGGAACATTTCACCATTCAGCTGCGGGGAGCGCAGTGACCTGAACCAAAGTTTTCCGCCATGGTTTTCGATGGATACCTTTCCGAACCATTTATCTTCATATGTTCCTAAAAAGGAGCTTGCACCCAGTTTTTTCACATCGGAGATTGTGGCACTTTCCCAAACGGCATCCAAGGTAGCATCGGCCTCGGCCTGCCCAGATTCCAGCTGTTGCTTGGCAGACGCCAGATAATCCCATCGGTCCTTACGTATCCATTCATCCCGAATGGCCGAACTTATGGTATGGTAGCTGTTGCCTCCGGGAGCCCCATTGGTGAGTACCACAACTGCCGAATTCAATTCGGGCACCATTACCACGGAGGACAACATGCCCGGAAGACCCCCTGTATGGGAAATTATGGTATGGTCGTACCTATTGGAAATACGCCATCCAAGGCCATAGGCGCCAAAATGATATCTGTTATCCGGTTCCGGTCTGGGTTGAAAGCTGATAAAGGTATAAGGGCGCCACATTTCCGCTTGTCGCTCGGGACTGAAAATCTGCTTGTCCAAAGCTTCGCCGTATTTTCCTTGCTGCAATTGGGCCATGATCCATTTGGACATATCATGGACGCTGGAATAGATTCCGCCCGAAGCCACCAAAGGGCCTTCACCCTTTACGTAGCGCTCTACCTTTCTTACGTTTCCGTTCTCGGTGGAGTGGGCCGATGCCACGTTTTGGGTCGATTTCAATCGCTTGTAACGCACCGCGGTCCTGTCCATGCCCAACGGACCTAAAATATGTCCTTCGATAAATTCATCGTAAGTCCGACCGCTTACCCTGGCAATGACCTCGCCCGCCACAATGTAGAGCAGGTTGTCATAATCATATTTAGTACGAAAATCCGAAGTGGGTTTAAAGTATTGAAAGCTGTTGAGTACATCCTGAATTTTGTAATCAGCTCCCGGAGGGAAAAACATTAAATCCCCGGCACCGAGCCCCAATCCACTGCGATGCGTCAACAGGTCCACAATGGTGAAATTCTCCCGAACGTATACATTGTACATGGTAAACTCCGGAATATGTTGAATCACCCGATCATTCCATTTAAGTTTTCCTTGGTCCACCAAAATGGCCAGTGCAGCAGCGGTGAACGCCTTGGTGTTCGAGGCAATTTGAAACAAACTATGCTCATCCACCATCTCTTCGGAATCAACCGAGAGTTTTCCGTATCCTTTGGAATGGATGATTTTCCCATTTTCTATCACGGCCACGGCAAGGCCCACTTGGGGCATCATTTCCATAGATCGGTTCACCAAGGAATCTATCTGCGGAGAGGTAAAACCCTGTCCGAAAACGGCGGATATGGCCCATAATAAAAATAAGGGGAGGGTAATTTTGTTTTTCATAAGGTTTTTTAGCGGTTATTTTAAAATACGACAGGGTTCAAATGCGAATCTATGGTCTCACCAATGGCCACTCCCGGACACCAGGTTTCCCAATCGTTCTTTTGGCCGTCGTTCTCAGGTTTCTTCAAAATCATGTCCTTGTCCATATAGATCACGGTCATTACCTTTCGGGTCTTGCCAGAAGTATTGGCACCGGCCCGGTGGAAAATCCAACCGGAATGAAAACTGACCTCCCCAACATCAAAAGCTTCTATGGTGTGTGGAAAATTATTGATCCTCAGGTTTTTTTGGATTACCTGTTCGCTCTCATCGCTGATGGACAGTTCGCGCCCCAACAGAATCTCTTGGCTGCCCGCACTGAATTCCAGCGGGCCCATTTCCAAAGGTGTTTCTTGCAAAGGAATCCAGATGGTGATGGACTTGTCCGAAGACAACGGCCAGTAATATTGGTCTGCATGCCAAGGGGTGATTCCCCCGCCGGCCTCCTTGAACAGTGCTTGGTCGTGGTAGATGCGAACCCCATCGACCTGCATGAGGTCTGCGGCGACCTTGGCCAACCGCTTGCTCAGGATCAGTTTTTTGATTTCCTCATCCTGCACCCAAAGATTGCACAGTTGCAAAAACGCCTTGCCGTAGGTATCCCGCTGATTGATGGGAACATCCACCTTGTTCAGTTCCGTAACCTTTTTGGATATGACCGCATTGAAATGCGCCACGATTTCGGGAGATAAAAATTCCTTGATCTTGATGAAGGCGTTCTTTTGGTAAAAGTCCACCTGTTCTTTGGTCACCTGAAAAGGCTCATCCAATAGGCTTACATCCATATTTTTTTTAGTTTTCTATCCTAATTCCTCCGCCAATCCAACAAGAAGTCCTTCGACCCCACGGATATAGCATAGACGATATATATTTTCATAATTGACCATGTCACCGACAAGCTCTGCACCTTTTTGGGTGAGTTTGACAACCAGTTCGTCCAGATTTTCAACGGTGAACATGACCCGTAAATATCCAAGGGAGTTGACAGGTGCTTTCCTATGATCGGAAATGGTTTCCGGCTTCAAAAATTTTGAAAGTTCCAACCGATTATGCCCATCCGGGGTGGCCATCATGGCAATCTCCACTTGTTGTTGCCCCAGTCCTGTGACCCGACCAGTCCATTCTTCATCAATGGTGGCCCGTCCCTCAAGGCGCAGGCCAATGTCTTCGAAAAACGATATGGCATTATCCAAGGATTCCACAACAATTCCAACATTGTGCATTCGTGGGAGGTTGCTTTGGGTCATAGTCAGGCGTATTCTTTTATACTCGTTCTAGTTCTGTCTTAGTATTTTCTCCATTTTCCGGCCCTTGGCCAACTCATCCACCAGTTTGTCCAAATAGCGGACCTGTTGGGTCAGGGGATTATCGATTTCCTCTATCCGATACCCACAGATCACCCCGGTAATGAGGCTGGCATTGGGGTTCAAATCCGCATCTTGGAAGAAATCTTCAAAAGTGCTCTTGGATTCGATATGTTTTTGAATGGCCTCATCATCAAAGCCCGTGAGCCATGTAATTACCTCGTGCAGTTCTTTCTGGGTACGACCTTTTTTCTCCACTTTGGCCACGTAATGGGGATATACCCCGGCAAAGGTCAGTTTTGCGATGCGTTCGTTATGTTCTGGGGTGACTTTCATCTTACCTAATCTTTAACCTTGGGAGACACAATCCATTGGTTGCTTAAATGTAGGGATTTTGAAAGGACTTTGGAACAGGGACCTGTTTTGAGGCCAAAAGAGTAGGGGACTACTGTTCGCCTTCCCCGATCTGCGCTATTTTTTCCTGACAGATCTCCTCGGTAAGCTGCTTTAGTTGCAGCACTTTGTGGGACAGGTATTCCAGATCACCTTTGGTGATGTGGTATTCCTTCATGTTGTATCGGGCATCGATGTAGGCACGTTTCAGCAGCTCAAAAAGGCGCTTGTGCTCCTCGGTCTGTTTGGGAAAAAGGTCAAAACGCTTGTCGCACATGGCCACCTTGATCCCCAAGGTCTCCAGATTGTGGTCCTTGGGCCGGTAATCCGTGAACACCAACAAAATGGTGGTGTAGTAGCGCTCCACGGCTTGGTGCAATTGGAAAGCAGCATTATTTAAACTTTCCTTCTCTATTTTATACTCATAATTATCGAAGAACTCGTTCGCGCTATCAAACCACTGGTCAAAATAATCCTGGGCCTTGTCTTGGTACTGTTTTGGGGTGAGCTTTTTGGGCGAGGCCAGTTGATGCTTGCCCGAATCGTACAGCACAATGCCCTCTTCCTTGATGTCCCTAAAAAAATAGTTCCCCACCCGAAGGGCCTGGTTCAGGTGCTTGATCCCGTGGAAAATAAGGTTCACCGGGGTGGCCACTTGGCCCGTGGCGGTGAGCTCCGCCTTGATCTTGTCCTCTATACGGAACTTTTGTTGCAGGTCTTCATGGGTGAGCACCACGAGCAGGTCGTAATCGCTGCGATACTCGTAGGTGATGCCCTGTTCCACATAGGTATCTTCCACCCAATTGCCGCGGGCATAGCTGCCAAAGAGCAGTACCATTTCCACTTCCTTGAACCCGGACAGCAAGGCGGTGAGCTTATGCAGCTCGGCCTGTTTGTAATCTGGGAGATGTGCCACGGTCTTGTTCAACGGTCAGGTGTTTGTGCCCGAAAGATAGGCATATTTGGGTTTGGGTGGTTTTTGGTTGGGGAGGTTGGGGTTTCAGTCCCTATTTTTCGTCGTAATGAAACCTACATTGAATAATCGTACACCTTTGGTCCACACCTTTCTTTCCTGAAACCGTATAGACCAATCGGTGTTCAACGGTTATTCTTCTGGACCAAAATCCTTTTAACCCGTATTTAAGGGGTTCCGGTTTTCCCAAACCCTTAAAAGGGTTTTGTTTTATGGATTTTATGAGTTCTTTTATCTTAACGGCCGTTTCTGGGTCGGTCTCCATCCAATAGGTGAAATCTTCCCAACCGTGGGCCGTAAAAACAATGTTCATTACTGGGCCAGTTCAATTTCATCGTCATTGAACGAAACCAGTTCCCCTTTTTCCATTTGGCCAATGGATTCCATTAATCTGTCCCTATTGGCTTTGGTGGACAGCAAGTGCCCGGTTTCCTTTAGGGAATTGTATTCTTTAATGGACATGATCACAACCGCATCATCCTCTTTGCTTCTGGGTACAACGATTACTTCCATTGACTTTGAAACATAGTCAAAATGCTTTTTTATGCTCTTCCGAAGTGTTGAAATTGTGATCGCTCTCATAGCAATGAATATTATTGTACAATATTTTGTACAACCAAATGTACAATATTTATACCAAACTGCCTAAAAGTAAGCTCTGGTCCACAGACACTCGGCATTGTGATTTAATCAAAAATAGTTAGCTCACCTTCAAATATCTTCCTTAATGATTCAGCATTCCTATATCCATTCTTTTGGGCAATATCAAAGTATTTTTCCCTTTGTACGGTATCATTCATGAAATGATAAGATGCGGCTAAATTAGCGGCTATGGTACCATCCTTTTTATCCAATTCATAACCTTTCAAGCCTACATTCACAGCTTCTTCAAACTTTCTGCGTTTTAAGTTTATCACAACAAGACTCGAATAGGCCTCAGCATATTCGGGGTCTATACTTATAGCATGATAGTAGTACTCAGATGCCTTTTCATATTCACCCTTTTTCCTAAAAATTATACCCATCCCAGTGATTGCTTCAACTGTTTTGGGGTTTAGTTCCAAGGCATTTTCATAAGCAATGATAGCCAAGGAATCGCTATCAAAATCCGATTCAATATGTCCTAACATTGTCCAAGCGAGTTCATTCTCGGGCTCTTGATCCAAATAGGTGTCTATTGCCGCCTTAGCTTCAATTAAATCACCATTTCTCCATTTCTCATCTATTTCTACAAGGTCTAATCTCTTAGCTAAATCATTCTTGCAACCAATAAGGGAGAGAATTGTAAACAGAATAAAAAACCATTTCCTTTTGCACATATGCTTATCCTTTTATGTATCATAGTAGAGTTCTAAATGTAGAAATTTTCAAACGATCTTTCCCCATAATCCCAATGTGGAAGTTTTCCAAAAGATTATTCATGAAATTATATGTTTTTTCCTACTTATTTCACAAGTAATTCTTATCTTAACCAAGAAACACCTAGTAAACACTTAATCATTGACATTATGAAAAAACAGATCTTTTTTTTCGCGATCCCCGTATTGCTTTTGGTAGGGCTGCTGTTCTTGAACACACCCCAGGAAAGGGCCTTTAACGAGTTGCCGGAAAACCCGGAGACCGAACAGGCCTTTACGTTTCCCTGCGCTTTCTGTGATGCGGAATTGGCCGCTTGCATAGCGGGAGGCTCCTTTACCGAGCAGGAATGCCAAGAAATGATGGCTTCCTGTTACGCGGAGTGCCAGCCTTAAGGTACAGCCAAGTATTTTTTGGGACAGTGCCCGGACCTATCGTTCAACCTGTACGTATTCCTTTAGGAATACCTCCCTTGTTTGACCATTAGACGGTAGGTTTGGGCGCTTGTTCTTTTATGCCCAAGCCATTTGCGGATGGCTTTTTCTTTTTCACAGAATTTGTTTAACATTGGGCCTATAAGCAACGTTATGAAATTTGGCCAAGTAGACCACCCAGAACTTATTGATTTTACCATCCCCCCGGACCACCCGGACACCGCCGTGGTGCTGTCCCAATACAAGGGTGAGGGAGTGCCCAACGTGTATGTGGGCTGCGCCAAATGGAACCGGCAAGACCTTAAGAACTTTTACCCCCGTGGCACCAAGGACGAGCTGGAATACTACGCCACCCAGTTCAACAGTATTGAGCTGAACGCCACCTTTTATCGCATTTTTCCGGCGGAGCAATACCAAAAATGGTACGACAAGACCCCGGAGGGTTTCAAGTTTTTTCCCAAAATGACCAATTCGGTGAGCCATTTGCGACGTCTCAACGACCAAGTTTATGGAATTGTGGACGAGTACTTGCAGGTAACCTCGCTCCTGAAGGAGAAATTGGGCACCATTTTTTTGCAGATGCACAACAACTTCAACCCCAAGAACTGGGACAGGGTAGTGCGCTTTGTGGAGTACTGGCCCAAGGAATTTCCCTTGGCACTCGAGTTCCGCCATACGGATTGGTTCACCGATGAAACGGTTTCGCAAGAACTTTACCATCTCTTGGAAGAGAACAATATGGCCAATGTTTTGGTGGACACGGCGGGCCGGCGGGACCTGATGCACATGCGGCTTACCAACAACGAGGCTTTTGTGCGCTACGTGGGCGCCAACCACGAAACGGATTATCCCCGACTGGACGATTGGGTGACCCGATTGACCACTTGGAAGGAATTGGGATTGGAGAACATCCACTTTTTTGTGCACCAGAACCTGGAGCTGGCCTCGCCCTTGCTTTCGGCCTATTTTATTGAAAAGTTGAATCCCGCTTTGGGTTGTGGGCTGGTCATCCCCAAGACCACCATCAGTCCGCAGGAGCGTTTGTTCTAGCCAGTTTCAATTGTGGAATCTTTGATGGGCAAAATTGTTGACTCTGTATTCCGTGACAATGAATTATCTGAAATCCACAATTCCATGGTAAAGGAGTGCTAAAATGGGGCGTTCTGGGCGTGATTTGGACTAATTTTGTACTATAGATAAAAACGCTAAACGTTACACTAATGCGATTTCACACTAGAAAATGGGTAAAACCAGAAGACCTGAACGCCAACGGGACCTTGTTTGGCGGTAGGGTGCTGGCATGGGTGGATGAGGAAGCCGCGCTGTACAGCATCATACAACTGGAAAACAAAAAAGTGGTCACCAAATACATGTCGGAAATCAATTTTATGAGCACCGCCGTTGAAGGCGATATCATTGAGATTGGAATCGATGTGATCAAATTTGGGGTGACCTCCATTTCTTTGAACTGCGAAGTGCGGAACAAAATGACCCGCGAGAGCATCGTCACCGTGGACAACATCATCATGGTGAACCTGGACGACCATGGCAACCCAAAGGCCCATGGCAAGACCAAGATAGAGTTCGTAAAAGACCGCTTGGCCCAAAAAGAAAAGGAAGAGAATTCCTAGGCCTTAATCCAAGGTTGCCGCAACGGCCTGTACCTCGTCCAAGACACGTAGGAGGTTACCGCCCCATAGTTTGGCGATTTCTTCTTCGGTATAACCACGTTTTACCAATTCCAAGGTTACGTTGAAGGTTTCTGAAGCATCGGACCATCCCTCGATACCACCACCGCCATCAAAATCGGAGCTGATGCCTACGTGGTCAATCCCAATGAGTTTTACCATATAGTCGATATGGTCCACCAAGTCGGATACGTTCACCGCTGGGGGAACATTGGGGTCGTTTGCCGCCATTTCCTCACCCAATTTGGTCACTTTGGGATAGTTTTCCATGAATTCTTCTTGTTGATCTTTAGTAAGGGAGCCAAATTCCGACCGCTCGTACCAGTTCAATCCTAAAGAATCCGCCGCTTTTTGGTTGATACTTTTCATATAGGCCGCACGGGCATCGTTCTTTTCGGTGTTCAGGTACGAAGTGAAGGCCACTGTTTGGGCCACACCCCCGTTTTCCTTCAACAATAGGAGCAGTTCATCATCCAGATTACGGCTATGGTTGCAAAGTGCCCTGGCCGAAGAATGTGAAGCGATCACCGGCGCCTTGGACAGTTCTATCATCTGTTTTATGGCTTCCTTGGAAGGGTGGGAGATATCGATCATAATCCCTACGCGGTTCATTTCGGCAACGGCCCGTTTTCCCAACTCGCTGAGTCCGTTGTGCAGCCACACGCCGTCCGCTTCACCAGTGTTGGAATCACTGAACTGGCTATGTCCGTTATGGGCCAAGGAAATGTACCGTGCCCCACGCTTTTGATAATCTGCAATTTGGGAAAGGTCCTCCCCAATGGGATACGCATTTTCCACCCCGATCATGGCCGCTTTTTTGCCCGCTGCTGAAATCCTTCGCACATCGTCCGAGGTCAAGGCCAATTCTATCCGGTCCGGGGCATATTCTTCGCACAGTCTGTGGATGGCCTCGAACTTGGAAATGGCATTCTCCTTAGCCTTGGCATAGCCTTCGGCATTCAAGGAATCCTGTCCGGTGTAGACAATGAACCAGGCCACATCCAGACCACCTTCTTCCATCTTGGGCAAATTCACCTGATTTTCCAGTTTTTGGGTATAGTTGATACTGTCCGTGAAGTTCCTCACGTTGATGTCCACATGGGTATCCACAGTAATCACGGTATCATGGATTCTTCGGGCTTTTTCTTCCATGGTCTCAGTTTTATCGGATTGTTTTTCGGCGCATGAAAAGAAGAGGCTCACAGCGCACAAAAGGGCAGCGTATTTCATAGTTGGTGGTTTACACCTACAAATAAAGCAATTTGACAACAAAATCCATGGGCTACATAACAATTAATTGTAATCCCTTGATCCAATGCGGATTTTTAGGTGATAATTCAATAATTGAACAAAATTTGGAAACTAGGGAACTACTCACGTATCTGGAAAAATTGGAAATCGGGCTCAGCAGCTTTTCGTATGAGGAATTGGGCGTTGTGGAGGCCGGTGAACTGAAAAAATCATTTGAAGTCTTCAAACACGGACTTGAAAACAAGGTTTTTGGTATTCCCGAGATGAAGCAATTGGAAAACATCTACAAAAAAGTGGGCATCCAAGGTTCGGAAACCCATACAGGGGAAACCGCCAATATGCCCAATGAGCTCAAAGAGTTCCTATCCCTGATCGATGCCATGGAGAATACCCGTTTGTCACATGAACAACAAAAGATTGCCAAAGCCATGAAACAAGTGGCCCAGCAGTTGGGCAAGGAGTTGCCCATGTCCCAGAACCTACAATTTATTGAGAAAGAACTAGAACCCGGCCATTTGGCCCATACCATCAACTTAAAGCCCATTTTACAGGATTGTATGGGGCAGATGGAACTCATGGAGGAGCTGGTTAGGCTCTTCCAACAAAACCTCATGGAATTTATTGGCAGTGTAAAGGTGCACTTGCAGAACGAGAATTTCAAGCAAGTGGACCTGGCCTGTCAGAAAGTCCGTCCCAGTTTGGAGATGATGAAGGCCAATGGTCTGTTGGAAATCGTAAAGGAAATCCTCATGCTCTGCAGAACGGACAACGACCCCAAGCACCACGCATTTCTGTACGACCAATTTGTAATGGAGTATCCCAAGGTACAGGAGCAGGTGGACTTTGAAATGGAAATCCTCCGAACCATGTAAAATATACCCCATGGAAAGCCAAGTCCTTCCCGATTATCTTCAAAGTATTTTTCATCCGCTGTTGGAGCATGCCAAAGATATGGAGTGCAAACTAATGCTGTTGGACGAGATGTTGGAAGTAGGGGACAAAAAGGAAGTTCCTTTGCTCAAAGAACTGGAAAGCCATGACAATCCCAAGATCAGCAACAAAGCTTTTGAGATACGATCCCTGCTCGAAGCCAAGTTGGGAGTAGATGGGGAAAGGGAACGAAGAAGACTCCCCATGAGCCTGTGTTTCATCTATGATGAATTCAATATTCGTCCCAGCAAGATAGACCCGGACTTGGAGTTTGGGGTATCCTTGGACATCCTTGATTCGGAGTAACCACTGAATCCACTTCCCCTTATCCCCATGATGGGACATTTCACAACTGCAACACCCATTTTCACCACAATTAATTGATAGACAATAATCTTTCCCATAGATTCACGTTAATAACATAGACCAACATCAAACCCTCGAATCATTATGTTATACGATACCTACGGAGAAGAATATTTGGCCTTCTTGCAAGAGCTCAACGAAATCTTGAGCATTAATGAACTGGCCGAACTTGATTATTTATAGTAAACCCCAAACGTTGCAATATGAAAAATCTTAACCACGAAAACACGGCGTATCTTAACTTTATTCAAGATTTGAACGATATGCTCGTCGATTTTGATATCAATCAACTGAGCTGCTCTTAATAGTTTAAGTGGATATCATGGAAAAGGGGATGTTTTTAACATCCCCTTTTCTATTTTATATTGACATGGTGCTATCCCAAATACGACTTCAAAATTTTACTTTTTGAGGTGTGTCTCAGTTTACGGATCGCTTTTTCCCTTATCTGTCGCACACGTTCCCGTGTCAGGTCAAAGGTGCTCCCAATCTCTTCCAAGGTCATGGAAGGTTGGTTCCCGATACCATAGTACAAACGCACCACATCTGCCTCACGAGGGGAGAGGGTGTCCAAGGCCCGGTTGATTTCCGTGTTCAGGGATTGGTGCATCAATCCATTGTCCGGTTTGGGTGAATCCCCTGTATTGATTACATCGTATAGGTTGGAGGTTTCCCCCTCCTTCAAAGGAGCGTCCATGGATACGTGTCTTCCTGTATTTCTTAAAGACTGCTTTACCTCGGAAACGGTCATGTCCAGCTCTTTGGCAATTTCTTCCGGGGAAGGTGGCCGCTCGTGGGCCTGCTCCAAATAAGAAAACGTCTTTTTGATTTTATTGATGGAACCAATTTTGTTCAAGGGGAGTCGTACCACCCGGGATTGTTCGGCAAGAGCCTGCAAAATGGACTGCCTGATCCACCAAACCGCGTAGGAGATGAACTTGAATCCACGGGTTTCATCAAAACGTTTGGCAGCCTTTACCAGTCCCACATTACCTTCGTTGATGAGATCGGGCAATTTCAACCCCTGGTTTTGATACTGCTTTGCCACAGATACCACAAACCTGAGATTGGCATTGGTCAGTTTTTCCAAGGCCAACTGGTCCCCGGCCCTAATACGTTGGGCAAGCTCCACCTCTTCTTGGGCAGTGATCAAATCAATCTTGCTGATGTCCTGAAGATATTTGTCCAAAGATTTGGATTCCCGGTTGGTGACCTGTTTGATGATTTTTAATTGCCTCATGCTCAAAAATGGTTTTCTAGGTGATACATAAGCTTACATTATACATTATAATAGCCTATTTTCCAAGCCCTAAATGTTATTGTTATCAAAATGTTATGAGCAACATCCCAAAAAGTTTCAGATTGTTCGCATTGTTGATAGTATCTTAATAGAAATGCGAACATAGGGTTCCACCTTACTGCAAAAAACTCCTAATTTTGCAAGGTTTGTTGATCAAGAACCAAAAACCCTTTTCTTTTGGAGGTAAAAAAAGCTGTAAACAAGAAAACATTATACAATTACCAACAGGAAGATCTTAGAAAAATCTTCAAGCATTTGGAAGAGCTCCCTGATGGCACAAATATCCTATACCAACTGCCAACAGGGGGTGGAAAGACCGTGGTCTTTTCCGAAATTACCCGGAAATACATCCAAAACACAGGCAAGAAAGTCATTGTCTTGACCCACAGGATCGAGCTGAGCAAGCAAACCTCCCATATGTTGCACGGTTTTGGAGTGGCCAATAAAGTTATCAGTAGCGAGGTCAAGGAACTGCACGATCAAGATGATTATATGTGCTTTGTGGCCATGGTGGAAACCCTGAACAATCGGTTACAGGAAGAAAAGGTCACCATCAACAATATTGGCCTGGTCATTATCGATGAGGCCCACTACAATTCGTTTCGAAAACTGTTCAAGTACTTTGACAAGGCCACCATCTTGGGGGTAACGGCAACTCCCCTGAGTTCCAATATTAAACTTCCCATGAAGGATCATTACAAGCATTTGATCATTGGGGAATCCATCAAGTCTTTGATTGAGAAACAGTTTCTGGCACGGGCCAATCTCTATAATTTTGATGTAAGCCTCAAGACGTTGAAGTTGGGCATCCATGGGGATTATACCGTAAAATCCTCTGACGAATTCTACGGAAACCACAGCATGCTGGGCAAACTATTGTCCGCCTACGAAGAAGTAGCCAAAGGCACCAAGACCTTGATCTTCAACAATGGAATCAATACCTCGCTATACGTTTACGAGACCTTTAAAAAAGCAGGGTACAACATTCGCCATCTGGACAACAAAAACACGGCCAACGAACGAAAGGAAATCCTGGAATGGTTTGCCGAAACCCCGGATGCCATCCTTACCTCGGTAAGTATCCTCACCACCGGTTTTGATGAGCCCAGTGTGCAATCCATCATCCTGAACAGGGCCACAAGGTCGCTCACCCTATATTTTCAGATGATAGGGAGGGGGTCAAGGATATTGCCCAACAAGGACGAGTTCAATGTAATAGATTTGGGTAACAACATCGCCCGTTTCGGACCTTGGGACACTCCCGTGGATTGGCAGGAAATCTTCCACTTTCCGGATTTTTATCTGGAGAATATTAAAAATGATGAGGAAATCGAGCGGGATTTCGTTTACGAAATGCCTGAAGAACTCCGTGCCAAATTCAGTAAATCCGACAACATTACTTTTGACATCAAGGAAGAATACAAGAAGGTCTTTGCCCAAGGCAAAAAATCCAAAGAGGTATTGGAGCGCAGCATAGAGCAACATGCCCAAATCTGTGTGGAAAACAGCGAGGATGTCTTCGATGCCCGAATCCTGGCCAAGGAACTCAAGGACGAGATCGCTTACAGGGTACGCCAATACTCCTATTGCATCATGAACAACACCAAAAACTACAAAGAGTGGTTAGAGGAGGACTATGAGCGTAAATTGCGTTCCAGCATTTCCAAAAAATTTGCCGCACTGATGTAACATGAAAAAGGCGCTGTTCATAGGTCATGTATGGCCAGAACCCAGTACCACGGCAGCAGGCCACCGAATGCTGCAGTTGCTGGACGCCTTTCAAAAGTTTGGGTATCAGATCACCTTTGCATCCACGGCCCAAAAAACGGAATATAGCCTTGATTTGGCCGGTATGGGTATTACTTCGGTCGATATTTTACTCAACCATTCCAGTTTTGATGTGTTTATCTCGGAACTGTCTCCGGATGTAGTGGTGTTTGACCGATTTATGGTAGAAGAGCAATTTGGGTGGCGTGTGGCCGAGTTCGCTCCCAAGGCCATCCGTATTTTGAACACCGAAGATCTTCATGGGCTGCGAAAGGCTAGGGAAGAGGCCCATAAAAAGCAGGAGCCTTTTGCTCTGGACCAATGGACCAACCATCCCACGACCCTGAGGGAACTGGCAAGCATCTATCGCTCGGACCTTTCCTTGATGATTTCCGGTTATGAGTTGACCATTTTACAGGAAACACTGAAGGTTCCAGAGAATTTGCTGCTACATCTTCCTTTTATGGTGAAAAGCATCTCAAAACAAGACTATCTCCAATGGCCCAATTTTGAAGATCGAAAGGATTTTGTTACTGTGGGCAATGGTAGACATGCCCCCAATGTGGACTCGATACAGGTTTTAAAAACCAAGATATGGCCCCTCATCCGAAAAGAATTGCCCGATGCCCAAATCCATGTGTACGGAGCCTATCTGCCTAAACAAATCAAGGAAATGCACCATCCCGAGCAGGGATTTCTCGTAAAAGGTTGGGGCGAAGATATCGGAGACATCATGGAAAGTGCCCGTTTAGTATTGGCACCAATCCAGTTTGGGGCAGGCATCAAAGGCAAATTATTGGATGCCATGCGACATGGCGCCCCAAGTATCACTACGCCTATTGGAGCAGAAGGAATGCATGGTAATTTGCCTTGGAACGGAACCATTTGCCAAGATTGGGAATCCTTTGCCAAGGCAACGATCACGCTCTATCAGAACCCGGTCCAGTGGAAAGAGGCACAAGCCGATGGAGTGGTATTGGTCAATACGCTATATGATAAAGAAAAGCTTCAAGACCAATTGCAACAGACTTTGGAAACATTGCATCAAAACCTCGATGCCCATCGCAATCAAAACTTTATCGGAAGACTATTGCAACATCATACTTTGGCGAGCAGTAAATATATGGCCAAGTGGATTGAGGCGAAAAATAGAAAATAGCTTGGATATCACTTCATTTTTCCCATTAGTTCCGTATATACTTTTTTCATTGTTTCGGCCTTGTTCCTATCTTCCGCCACTGCGGAAGTGGTAAACATCATTACCCCACTGGATGCTCCTGAAAGTCCACCTCTTAGCACCGTTTCAAACTCTTCTGCGGAAATCGTTTCTGGGCCGTTAAGGGCTTGAACGATAGGCCATACTCTTGGATATTCATCCTTCTTGATGTTCAAGCGGTCACCGAACCAAAGAATGTTCTCTTTTACCCAATCGGGGTCTCTTTCCATTCTTCCGTGATAGACCATCGGGGAAAAAACATCAATGGTTTCCCGCAATAAATCATAATCCAATCCCAAGATACGTCGTCTTGCCCCATCAAACTCTTCATCGTCCCAAGGGCAGTGATAAAGGCCAAGTAGAGCCTCAGGTTTAATCTCCTTGACAATGTTCTTCATTTCATAAGTCCAATCATAAATGACCTTGCAACGCCAATCCCTCCAGGTTGTATCATGTTGGTCAAGAATCCACTGGGCTTTTTCCGAAGTGGTTCCTTCAGGGATTTCAATGTTTAAATCATGAGAAAATTCATCCAGGCAGTGGTCACAGAAACAGGTTTCTGGCAATATGGGTTCAGGGTCCTCAAACTGGGCGTGCCAGTGCACATAATCCATCCAAACCCCATCCAAGTCAAACTCTAGCAGTAAATCCCGCAATTGATCAAAACGATACTTGCGGAAGCCGGGTTCAGTAGGACAGACTCCCATGAACCATGTAGCGGCCTCTACTTTTTCACCCTTTTCATTGATGGCCCACGCTTCAGGGTTTTCTTCCACATACCCTTTCCCGTTCAAGGTGGCAAATTCAGCATAAATTTTTAACCCTTCGGATTTAGCCCTATCCACCATTTCAGGATTTATGGACCCACTATGTACAAAAATGGCATTGACCCCAAGTTCATTAAGATCATACCCCTTGTCCCATAAAGGTTTTGGATTGCCATAAACGCCCCTTATTTGGACAGTTTCAGCAGCTTCTACAGGTTTTGGTTTCGGTTTACAGTTAAATAACAATACCAGGGCCATGCACCAAACCATATACCTATAACAAAATTTGATAATTGAATCCATGGATGTAAGTTTATGAAGGTGATACAAGGTTCTCATCTAGTCCCCTTGATAGCCAGGCCCGTGTACCACTCGCCCAGGAAATGCCCCGGTATGCTCCCCTTCCTTGAGCACTTGGGTACCGTTCACAAAAACATGTACCATTCCGGTGGCATATTGATGGGGCTTTTCAAAAGTGGCTTGATCTTGAATCTTTTCGGGATCGAACAAAACCACATCGGCATAATGGCCTTGGGTCAATGCGCCCCGCTTTTTGATCTTCAAATTGGTTGCGGGTAGGGTAGTGAGCTTGTGAATGGCCTCTTCCAGCGGTATCACTTTTTCATCCCTGACATATTTACCCAACAGACGTGAAAAATTGCCATAGGCCCTCGGGTGGGTGCTCGATTTCAAGAACACGCCTTCAGCAGCCATGGACTGTGCATCAGAACCAAAACTCATCCAAGGCAGGGCAATCTGCTTTTTTACATTCTCCTCGGACATTAAAAAGTAGATGGTCCCTACGCGGCTACCATCTTGAACCACCAAGTCCATGGCGGTTTCTTCCGGGGAAAGATTTCGCATTTCAGCTACCTCCTTCAAGGTTTTTCCGGTCAGGTATTTTAAGGAATCGCTCTTAAAGCCCACCAAAAGGATTTTACTGGGGTCTCCTGCAGCCTGCATCAGACTTTCCCATTCATCGGTAGGAGTCGCCATTTCTTGCCTGACCTTTTTTCTGATGGCGGGATCTTGCAAACGTTCCGCCCATTTCTCGTACCCACCTTCCTGTACCCATGGGGGCATGGACGCATCCAATCCTGTGGCTCCTGCTACATAATTATACATGTCAGCCGTAATGCTCATGCCTTTTGCCCGAGCCGAGTCCACTTTGGCCACCACGGCATCAAACTTGTCCCAATTTTCCTTTCCGCTTTGTTTTAGGTGATAGACTTCGGCCCGTATGCCTGCTTCATGCGCTATTTGAATCAATTCGTCCAAGCTTTCCAAAAGTCGCCCCCCTTCACTTCGCAAGTGACTGATATACATGCCATCATAAGCGGAGGCAACCTTACAGAGTTCTATAAGTTCCTCGGTGCTCGAATAAAAGGCCGGGGCATAGATCAACGAAGAGCCAACTCCCAAAGCACCCTCTTCCATAGCTTGTTTTACCATCAACTTCATGGAGTCCATTTCCTGTGGGGTAGGTTCCCTGTCCTCATACCCCACGGTATGGACCCGTAGAGTAGTGGCTCCCACAAAGGAAGCTACATTGGGAGAAATGCCTTTGGACGTGAGAAACTCCAGATATTCGTTCAACGTGGTCCAGGACACGTCATACTTGATGTCGCCTTGACTTTCTTGATCTTGCCGCCTCATTTCCTCGCTCAATGGTCCCATGGACACTCCTTCGCCAAAAACTTCCAAGGTGACGCCTTGTTTGATATCACCCATGGATCGACCGTCCTCGATAAGGGATTCCACCGCCCAACTCAACATATTGATAAACCCCGGGGCGACCACCAAATCGGAAGCATCAATCTCGGTATCTCCCGTTGCGTTCTTCAAATCACCCATCGCGGCAATCGTATCGGCATTGATTCCCAAATCTCCAACATAGGAAGGATTACCAGAACCATCCATGATACGCCCGTTTTTGATGAGTACATCAAATTTTTGGGGTTTTGAGCAATTAATCAATAACAAGGAAATTAGGATAAAAGAAACGGAAAGATTGAATCGCATAGTTTGGTCATTTAGTGAAAGATACCAATTTAGTGATTTTTATGCTGATGTATTCAACACCCATATTTAGATCATAAAAAAGATGTCAAAGGAACTTTATAGGTTCCTTAAAGTAACCAAAGTCCTTATTGTGGTAGGGTCTGAAAATTTAAAAATGCCGTACTTTGTGACATCAAATACTGTTTTATGAAATCACCCAACTGGCAGACTGCCATAGAATTTGAGGATATCACCTATAAAAAAAGTGATGGTGTGGCACGCATCGCATTCAATCGACCCAATGTGCGCAATGCGTTCCGTCCAAAAACCACCAGTGAACTTTATCAAGCCTTCTACGATGCCCAGGAAGACACCTCCATTGGGGTAGTGTTGTTATCTGCCGAAGGACCTTCGACCAAGGATGGCAAGTGGGCCTTTTGCAGTGGGGGCGACCAAAAAGCCAGGGGCCATCAAGGCTACGTGGGCGAAGATGGCTATCACCGTTTGAATATTTTGGAGGTGCAACGCCTTATCCGTTTTATGCCCAAGGTGGTAATTGCCGTGGTACCCGGTTGGGCCGTTGGGGGAGGGCATAGCCTGCATGTGGTGTGCGATATGACCTTGGCCAGTAAGGAGCATGCCATTTTTAAACAGACTGATGCCGATGTGACCAGTTTTGATGGAGGATATGGGTCAGCTTATCTGGCCAAAATGGTCGGACAAAAAAAAGCTAGGGAGATTTTCTTCTTGGGTCGAAACTACACGGCCCTAGCTGCCTATGAAATGGGTATGGTGAATGCCGTTGTTCCCCATGAAGAATTGGAAGATACCGCCTACGAATGGGCCCAGGAGATATTGGAAAAATCGCCGACCTCTATCAAAATGCTCAAGTTTGCCATGAACCTTACCGATGATGGCATGGTGGGTCAACAGGTCTTTGCAGGAGAGGCCACTCGATTGGCTTATATGACCGAGGAGGCCAAGGAAGGTCGAAATGCATTTTTGGAAAAACGGAAACCCAACTTTGGGAAGAACAACTGGATTCCATAAACCAAAGGACAATGTTCAATGAGCAATTAAAAGTGCTTGATTAAGTCCAGAACAAACATAATACTAGGTTCTTCAAATTCGCGTCAACCATTTTCCCAAAGGTCTTAAACCAAAAAGAGCCTTGCCACTTGGGTCAAGACTCTTTTACGAGAACACTATATGAAAATGAAAAAATTACTTTCTGAATTAATTACATGGTAAATGTACCACCCGTGTTCCCGTAAATGAAATTATTGTTGTGAAGTGCACTTATACTGTGGTTTTCTCGACATTTTGAGGTTATTAAGCATTGAGACTGGATTCCAAAACCTTTATAAACCAAAAAGAGCCTTGCCACTTGGGTCAAGACTCTTTTACGAGAACACTATATGAAAATGAAAAAATTACTTTCTGAATTAATTACATGGTAAATGTACCACCCATGTTCCCGTAAATGAAATTATTGTTGTGAAGTGCCCCTATACTGTGGTTTGCCAAGCTTTTTAGTATACCACATCGATTTACGGTACCGCTTTTACGATGTTTGACAACACCCCGTTCACATCAAATTCCGGTTCCTCGGCCAAACCGGTCCGTACAACGACCAAGTCCTTAGACGGTATCACAAATACATATTGGCCTTGGTAGCCATTACAGGAGAACAGGTCTTTGGGCACATCGGGGTATTTACCTTCGGCATTCAGCCAAAAGTGGGCTCCATAGGTGCCATCGGAATGTATGGTTGGGGTGGTAATATAATCTACCCACTCCGGAGAAAAGATTTGTTCCCCATTCCATTTACCCCTGTCCAGATACAACTGGCCAAAGCGGGCCCAGTCTCGCGTGCTGGCCCAGGCATAAGAAGATCCCACATAATTTCCGTCAATATCGGCCTCCAATATCATGGAATACATCCCAATCTTATCAATTAAACTGGAATAGGGAAAGTCCAAATATTCCTGATGGCTCCTGAACTGTTGTCTGAGTATACCGGAAAGTAGGTTGGTGGTTCCCGAAGAATAGTTCCAAATCTCGGTAGGTGGGGCAATGGCTTTTTTCTCTCTTTGCTTTTGCGTCATATCGCTATCCAAAAACAACATTTGGGTAACGTCGGAAATTCCACTGTAATCCTCATCCCATGCCAAACCGCTTTGCATACGAAGCAAATGGTCCAAGGTAATGTCCTTTCGTTCATCGGCCTTCCATTCTGCAATAGGAGCGGGCCAATCCATCTCCAACTTGCCTTGATGTTCCAAAATTCCAAAACAGGTGGCCAGTACACTTTTGGTCATGGACCACCCCAAGATGGGAGTATCCTTGGTAAAGCCCTCTATATATTTTTCGGTGAGCAAATGCCCTTTGTAAAGCACCAAAAGGGTTCGCGTCTTTTGAACTTCAGGATTGCCAAAGGCCATGGCCACCGCTTTACTGAGTTGTCCCAAATCCACTTCCTCAAAAATGGAATCCAGAGGTTCTGCCTGTCCGTAAGGGTATGGAATGGTATCCACAATTTTGTTCCGATGGGGGCGAATGGTGAGTTTTTCAGCATCATAACTATCATTGATCAGTACCGTTCCCAATCCATCCCGATATACCGCTGTGCGCTCCATCAACCCATAAACTTTAGAGGAAGCTGACTCTGCCGTTTCATCCACATGGGTCTCGGCCAACTCGATTAAGGGTACATTATTATCGTATTGATTCATAGATGCGGCCGAACGATTTGCCACAAAAACCCCAGAGGCCATATTTTTTGCCGCGTACCCTGAGATAATGTTCAATTTGGGATAATTCAAATAGATGACCACTCCCACAATAATGACCAGGAGCAGCAAAACACGTTTAAGTAGTTTCATGGTGTTGGATGTATTTGTAACTTTCTGTTTCTAAATATAAACATTTACCACATGTCCAACATAGGATTGATCATTGAAGAACGCAGCAGGGATATAGGCGATTTTTTGGTGGGAAGACTTATCCCGTTCCGAAAGAAGCGAATGATAGGCCCTTTTATTTTTATAGACCATATGGGACCTACGCAACTGGGGCCACAAAAATATATGGATGTGGACCAACATCCACATATTGGCCTATCCACACTGACGTTTATGTTAGAAGGGGAAATCATCCATAAGGATGGAATGGGAACCCATCAGCGCATACGGCCAGGCTCCGTAAACTGGATGACGGCCGGAAAGGGGGTAAGCCACACGGAACGAACCCCCGAAGATATGCGCCAGGGAAATGTGTTCACGGCACATGGCTATCAAATATGGGTGGCCTTGCCCAAAGAATTGGAAAATATGGAACCCCAGTTTCATCATATTGAAGGGAAAGACCTCCCTAAATGGAAGGACGAAAGTGCAGAATTCACCTTGGTGGCAGGGGAGGGTTACGGAAAAGTGTCACCGGTTCCGGTGCATTCGCCATTATTTATGATAGAAATAAAAAATGCTGAACCCTATGCACTCAATGTGAATGGGAAACTCAAAGGGGAAATAGGCATCTGCATCGTGGAAGGCGGTATAGAAGCCTGTGACGAAGTGGTTGAAAAAGGAAATATATTGGTATCAAAGGTAGAGGACACCTGTAACATCAAACTCAGCGCAAATACACACCTTTTATTGTTCGGGGGAGAACCCTTCCCGGAAGAGCGTCATATTTTTTGGAACTTTGTGTCGTCAAGCAAGGAAACCATAGAACAAGCCAAGGAAGTGTGGAGAAACAAAACCTTTCCCATGATGACGGATGATGATACTTATGTACCACTTCCTAGCTGATTCTGAGGAATATGTATCTTTAGAAATCGAACATTTGGCCTATTGCGAAAACTACTCTTCATATTTATTCTTGCCACGGCTTGCTCCAAAAAGCCCGAAGCGAAACCTCCCCGATTTGAATGGTTGGGGCACGAGGTAACCGCTTCTGCATATAATTCGGTCTTCTGGCAAACGGACAGTATTTCCCCTTCCGTAGCGGCATGGGGTGATACCTTAAAACCCGGAATGAAATGCATCGCCGTCTCACGCGACCTCATTAGAATGGGACTCACCCACAATACGATGGTAAAAATAGACACCTTCCCAGACACTTTTTACGTAAAGGACAAAATGCATAGGAAGTGGAAAAACCGGATTGACATCTACATGGGTAAGGATGTAAAAAAAGCGCGTGAATGGGGAAAAAAGAGGCTGCAAATTTGCTATGCTCTCCCTTTGGACACTATTTTTACGCAAAATACCCTTCAATGAAAAAAGTACTGCTCCTCTGTTTATTGGCAATCGCAACCTCGTCTTGTTCCGTTAAAAGACAAATTGTGGATATCCCTATCCTTTTCAATGAACAACGTATAGAACTTACCAAGGAATACTTGGCCCAACGTTATGAGCTGGAACAGGACACCCCCAACATTGTTCCAAAAATGGTCGTGTTGCACTGGACGGTCATTCCTACCTTGGAAGGATCATTCAGGGCCTTCAACAATCCGACCCTTCCCAACTGGCGCCCTGCGCTGGAAAATGTGAGCGGGTTGAACGTTTCTTCCCACTTTTTGGTGGATAGGGACGGCACCATCTATCGGTTGATGCCCGAAACCACCATGGCAAGACACACCATTGGATTGAACCACTGTGCCATTGGAGTTGAAAATGTGGGTGGGGGCAAAGATTTACCATTGACCAAAGCGCAGCTTAAATCCAACATTTATTTGGTGGAATATTTGGCATCAAAATACGATATCGAATACGTTATAGGGCATCAAGAATATACCCAGTTCGAGGGTCATCCTCTTTGGTTGGAAGTAGATGATGGCTACCGTACCACAAAAACAGACCCTGGAATGGACTTTATGGAAAAAGTTCGAAAAGCCACTAAAAAATATAACTTTAAGCCTGTACCCACAAAATAAGAAGATGCTAAAAAAACTCTTGCCCTTTGTATTGGTGTTAACCACATTGTCTTTTTATGGACAGGATGCCCTCACCTCACAACTATATGAAACCTATGAGAAGTACAAGGAGCCTTCTTTGGACAAAAGACGGGTAAAGCATGTGGATATACAACCCTTGATCCAGCAGTTTGATGCAAATCCGAAATTTAAGGTCCAAAAAGTGGGAGAATCCATTGAGGGTAGAAATCTGAATTTGATCAGCATTGGAACCGGAAAAATCAATGTTTTTCTATGGTCACAGATGCACGGTAATGAGCCAACGGCCACCCAGGCTATTTTTGACATCCTTCATTTTCTGGATTCCCAAGATTTCAAGACCGAGAAACAAGACATCCTATCGCAGTTGACCCTTCATTTTTTACCCATGCTCAATCCTGATGGAGCGGAAGTTTTCCAACGCAGGAACACCTTGGGAATAGATATCAACAGGGATGCACTTCGCTTACAATCCCCGGAAGGAAGGGCCTTAAAGCGCATACGGGACAGCTTGGATGCCGATTTTGGTTTCAATCTACATGATCAAAGCACCTATTATAATGCAGAGTTGACCGATAAACCGGCCACCATTTCATATTTGGCCACGGCCTATAATTATGAAAAGGATATCAATGAAATCCGAGCCAATGCCATGAAGGTGATTGTGTACATGAATAAAATTATCCAGAAGTATGCCCCGGGCCAAGTAGGACGTTATAGTGACGATTTTGAGCCCCGTGCTTTTGGGGACAATATCGCCAAATGGGGGACAAGCCTTATTTTAATAGAATCCGGGGGTTATGCCAATGATGTGGAAAAGCAGGAAATAAGAAAGCTCAACTATGTGTCCATACTCTCTGCACTGCATACCATTGCCAAAGGCACCTACAAAAATATTCCCGCTGAGGATTACGAGAAAATACCCCATAACGACCGTAAGCTGTTTGACTTAAAAATTGCCAATGCCACCTACAGTCTTTTGGGCAATGAGTATATTCTGGACTTGGGAATCTATCGTAACGAAGTGGACCTCACAGGCCACAATGATTTTTACTACCGCAGTTCAGTGGGAGACCAAGGAGACCTGTCCACTTTTTATGGATATGAAACATTTGACGCTTCGGGTTACACGATTGTTCCTCCAAGAGTGGCAACGATGGAAGGCACAACAAATCCATTGGAGCTTTTAAAAGAGGGGGTGGCCTATATAAAAGCACCCCTTCCAGAGGAAAAGGCCTGGGTTGATGGTCCTTCCCATCTCGTTGGTGAAGATTTCAAGTTGGGGACTTTTCATCTGCAGCCCGGCGCAAACCCTACTTTCTTTTTGAAAAAAGGGGACAAGATTACCCATGCCGTAATCAATGGATTTCTATTGGATTTATCCAAACCCATTGAAATGCAAAACTTTGGAAACTCCTTGATTTATCGCTAATAGCCGTAATGGAAATTGGCCGTGGCCCCATTGATCAGCAATAGGGTCAACATAAAAAACAAGGTGCATACAATGGAGACAAAAAGGGAAAGCACCAATCTTTTGTATCCCATGGGCAATGGCCCAATGGCACTGTTCTGAATGATTTCTTTTACTACATCCATTTTGTGATTTTTTGAGTTAGACGTTAGTTTTTAGGATGTAATTTAGTTGTGGTCTCTACATAATAAACAACCATTGTTAGAAAAACCCTACCATGGGCCTTGTTAAATCCATCAAAGTTTCAGTATCTTTTCAAAATCTTAAAATCAAGAAACCATCATTACATTATGAAACTAACTTTTTTTGGCCTTTTGTTGGCATGTATCTCGTTAGTGGGCTGTGCCCAACAAAACGCAATCGAATTGTTCAATGGAGAAAATCTGGACGGCTGGACCGTTCATGGAGATGAAAAATGGTATGTGGAAGACGGCCTGCTTATCTGTGAAAGTGGACCAAAAGCCGGGTATGGGTATTTGTCCACCGATGATTTTTATGATGATTTTGAGTTGACCTTGGAATTCAAACAAGAAGCCAATGGCAATAGTGGTGTTTTTATCCGTTCTACCGTTGATGGCACCAAAGTTAGTGGCTGGCAGGTAGAAGTAGCGCCTCCCGGTAAAGATACTGGAGGAATCTACGAATCCTATGGTCGTGGCTGGTTGATCAAACCCGACCCGGAAAAAGACAAGAACCTTAAAATGGGTGAATGGAACACCATGAAAATCCGTGCAGAGGGATCAAAAATCACCTCATGGTTAAATGGTGTTGAAATGGTTACACTGACCGATGAAAAGATTGGCGAAGGAAAAGGTTCCATTGCACTTCAGATCCATGATGGGGGCGGCATAAAAGTAAACTGGCGCAACATTAAGATTGTACCCCTAAAATCATAAACGAAAAAAGGCCGGAATTAAATTCCGGCCTTTTTTTATGTTCAATCAATACTTGTATTATTTCTTTAAAGGAGTGACCACAAAGCTTCTGTACTCAATTGGGCCATGGTCTCCCTGAATCATAAATGGACCTGGTTCGCCTTCCTTACTATCCAACGCTCCACCGGTAATCCCAGGAATCGTGGCGTCCGTAATCACGGGTCTCCCATTAAGAACGACAGTAACTCTTCGTCCTATCAAGGTAATATCATAGGTTTGCCATTCCCCAGCAGATTTGGCTGCATTTTCCGTAGGTTCCAAGAAACCATAGACACCACCAATATAGATGTCCAAAGGCTCCAATCCCTTATCGTCCTCAATTTGCACCTCATATCGGCCACGAAGGTAAATACCGCTGTTACTTCCTTCTGGATAACGGAACTCCACGTGTAGTTTAAAATCCTGGAATTTTTCATCGGTAATTAAATTGGCTCCGGATTCAGGACTGGTGAGAATACCATCTTTGACCACCCACTGGTTTGGGTCACGGTCCGTATGCCATCCCGTAAGGTCTTTCCCGTTGAACACTTCAATGGGTTTGTCCCATTTTGGATTTTCGGTATAGGCCAGTTTGGGAGCCCTAACGCCTGTCCAATGGTTCACGGACCCATCGGTATAGATCATGGTACCCTTTAGTTTACCGTCCACCAAGGCGCCATGGAAAACCATATCGGTTCCTTCGGGTTCCCATTGACGGGGAATACTGAAAGAAAACTGGTTGTCTCCAAAGGTCTTTACTTCGGCAACCGGTCTAGCACTGCCAAAAGCAAAGACAAAACGACCTATAAGCGTTGCGTGTCCAGAATGTTTGATTTCCAACCAAGAAGGAACCGTCTTTCCCTCAAACTCCATTTCCAAGTCCCATCGACCTTCCAATGGAATCTTATTTTGGGCATTGGTTACAAAGACGGCCCCAAGGAATAGGGCACAACATAAAGTGTACAAGGTTTTTTTCCTGAAAGTCATAGTTTGTTTATTAATTATGACGCCCAAGATAGGGATTATTCAAAAGTCCCACTATTCGCAACCTCCGGTAAATCCATTGGCACTGAATTTGGTCTGAACAGCTCCTTTGCTGTTACCATCGGTCAACTGGATCACCAAGTTGCTTTCGCCACTACCATCACGTTTTGGGGTACAATACTCAAAAAGATAGAAGCTATTGGCCTGTTCTGCCACTCGTTGTGAAATTTGATTGAAGGTGTTCTCCAATTCCTCCTTGTTGGAAGCAAATACACTGGCCGTTTTCCCAATTTTGGTCAATACCTCGGTATCGATTTCTGCTCCAAGTCCAATGGAAAAATAAGAAATATTTCTATTGGCGTTCTCTACGGCTTTTAGGGCATCGGCTTCATTATATCGGGAAGCTTGGTCGGTTCCATCGGTAAACAAAACTACGGATGCTGCCCCAATGATTTCACTATTGTTGTTTTCCTTGAGCAAGTCTTCCGCTATCTTGGTCGACTTGATCACCGCACCGTACAAATCGGTGGAAGGGTCACTACTGATATCTGCTGTGATCCCGTTGACAGCAGCGGTCAATTCTTCAGCAGATGAGGACAAAGGATTCAAGGCATGCAATTCATCTTCCCCATCAAACCAATAAATGGCCATTTTAAAGGAGCCTGTTGCCTCTTCACCCGTAGGCATTACATTATTGATAAAACTGATGGAGGCGGATTTTAATTCCTCCAAACTGCCCTCCAATACACTATTGCTCAAATCCAACACCAGTAAAGTATTGTTGTTGAACACTTGGGAGTTTGGGGAAATCCGTGCCTGGGACTCCGAAGAGGATATGATATTGAAACAATCGTCATTCCTACCTTGCTCATATATGGTAAACTGGTCGGCCGTTAATCCAGAAATAGGATTTCCCATATCATCCGAAACCTTAAATAAGATAGAGACTTTTCCCGGCAAGGTTGTAAACTGGTCCTGTATGGAAAGTAACAACTCATTATCACTAAAGCCTAGACAGTCATCCGGTTCCTTGCCCTGGCCCAACTCACCGTCATTGATGTTGAAGTTCACATCATCATCCGCATTGCCACAAGCAAAAAAAACAAGGACCAAAGAGGTTAGGAAAAAATAACGAAGTACATTTTTCATTTTCATAAAAGTTAAGGTTCAACATGCAGAACGTTCAATTGCTCCAAAAATTATTCCCAAAATGCGCAATAGATTTAAAGAAAAGTTAAAATAAGTATGTGGCTGTTAAAAAAAGGAGGTTCGATTCAAATTTTGGTAACTTCAACAGCATACAAACTATATTCATTCAAATCAAAAAACTATGCCAACGTATCAAATCAATGTCAACGGCGCATCAAAATCTGTCGATGTTGCCGAAGACACCCCTGTTTTATGGGTACTGCGTGACCATCTAGATCTTGTGGGTACCAAGTACGGATGTGGAATAGGCCAATGTGGCGCATGCACCATCCACGTAGATGGCACCGCCATGAGAAGCTGTTCCCTTACCCTTGCCCAGATTGATGGGAAATCCATCACCACCATCGAAGGGCTATCCGAAGATGGCACCCATCCGGTTCAACAAGCGTGGAAAGAAGTGGATGTGCCCCAGTGTGGGTACTGCCAAGCCGGACAGATCATGACTGCTTCGGCCTTTTTGGCCAAGAACCCCAATCCCTCCGAGGAGGACATTGAGAATGCCATGAACGGCAATATCTGCCGATGCGCCACCTACACCAGGATTCGCAAAGCGGTACAGATCGCCGCGGAAAATATGGATTGATACCAGCTTTACACCTAAAAACAGAATCATGTCAACGAACAATACATTCAACACTTTAAATAGAAGGGCCTTTTTGCGCAACTCTTCCTTGGCTGGAGGTGGTCTGCTCATTGGCTTCAACCTTTTCCAGGCGTGCAAACCTAAGGTCATTGCCCAACCCGCCATAGACTTGGCTACTTTGGACTACAACGACTTTAATGCCTTTATCAAAATTGCAGATAATGGTGCGGTCACCATATTTTCCCCCAATCCCGAAGTAGGGCAGGGGGTAAAGACCTCAATGCCCATGATCATTGCCGAAGAACTCGATGTGGCTTGGGACAATGTGTATGTGGAACAAGGTATTCTGGATACTAATAATTACACCCGTCAAGTAGCCGGCGGTAGCCAATCCATCCGATTTGGATGGGATGCCCTGCGCCAGACCGGGGCTGCAGCCAAGCAAATGTTGGTCAGTGCCGCAGCTGCACGTTGGGGCGTAGACGCATCAGAGTGTACGGTAAACGAAGGAATCATCACCAATGCTGCCGGTGAAACACTGGGCTACGGTGATGTGGTGCAAGATGCTGCTCAACTAGAGGTCCCCGAGAATGTTCCCTTGAAGAAAACTTCGGAATACAAGATTATGGGGAAAGACACCCCAAATGTGGATATCGATAAAATCGTCACCGGAAAATCTCTTTATGGGATGGATTACAAGGCGGAAGGCATGGTATATGCCTCAGTGCTTCGTCCGCCAGCTTTTGGACAAAAACTGGTTTCCTATGATGATTCTGCCTCAAGGGCCATGCCCGGTGTAGTGGATATCTTTACCATTGGGGAGAAATTGCGTGGTATGGCCGAGGAAAACCCCGGCGTAACCGGAATTATCAGTGATAGCGACAAAGTGGTCGTCTTGGCCAATTCCACATGGGAGGCCATGAAAGCCAAAAATGCCATCAAGGCAGAGTGGGAGCAGACCACCAAAGCTGAAAGTACCGAAGAACACGACAAGATATTGACCAGCCTTTTGGATGGAAACAAGTTTGAGACCTTACGATCGGACGGCAATGTGAAAAAAGCCTTGGCAGAGGCGGACCAAGTATTGGAACGCACTTATGAATCCCCTTTCTTGCCGCACAGCTGTATGGAGCCCATGAACTTTTTCGCCGATATCACGGATGAAAAAGTCCATTTGGTAGGGCCCATCCAAACCCCGGAACGAACCGCAGGCATGGTATCCCAGCTTTTGGGACGCGAGGTGGACGACATCCATTTGGAAATGACCCGTATCGGCGGTGGTTTTGGTCGAAGACTGTATGGCAACTTTGCCTTGGAGGCCGCAGAAATTTCGGATAAAGCCAAAAAACCAGTGAAGTTGGTCTTCTCCAGAGAAGAGGATATGGAGGATGGGATATACCGGATGTCCATCAAATACCGTATCAAAGCAGGGGTGAAAGATGGAAAAGTGACAGCCTACCACTTGAAAGAGGCCGCTGTGAATTCCAACATGTACGGATTGGTGCCCAATTTCTTCCCCGCAGGTGCCATTGAAAATTACCAAGTGGATACCGCCAAATATGACAGTAACATTACCACAGGAGCATGGCGTGCGCCCTATACCAACTTTTTGGCCTATGCCGAACAAAGTTTCTTTGATGAGCTGGCCGAGTTGATGGAAGTGGACAAGATACAATTGCGATTGGATTTATTGGATAATGTAAAACCTGATGAGGATGAACGTATCCAGTATTCCCCAGAACGGATGAAAGAAGTTATTAAAGTAGCGGTTGAGAAATCAGGTTGGGGCAAAAAACCAGAGCATGTACACCAAGGTTTTGTGAACTATTATTGCCACAACACCCACGTGGCCGAAGTCGCCGATGTGGAAATTGAAAACGGCGAGCCTGTACTGAAAAAAATCACCTGCGTAGTGGATTGCGGTATTGTAGTGAATCCAATAGGGGCCAAAAACTTGGTGGAAGGTGGCGTATTGGATGGCATCGGACATTCCCTATTCGGGGAATTGGCCTTCAAGGACGGAAAACCCACCGCCAACAATTTTGACCGATATCGATTGCTACGCATTAAAGAGGCGCCAATTGTGGAAACCCATTTTATAGACAACGGACTTTCACCAACCGGTCTGGGCGAACCTGCGCTGCCTCCGGCAGCGGGAGCAGTGGCCAATGCTTTTAAATCCGCCACGGGAAACAGACTTTATAAACAACCATTTACCAAAACACCAGAACTCTTAAAAGTACCAGAAAAGGAAATTATAGGTTGATCATATGACGATACTTTTGTTTGGAATCACGAAGGACATTGTGGGCAGTCCCACTTTGTCCGTTCCCACATCCAGTGTAACCGGTAAACAAATACCCAAAACCGTAAGGGAATTAAAACAGTTTTTGGGGAACAACTACCCAGAACTCAAAAAATTGTCCTCCTTGGCCGTGGCCGTAAACCACAACTATGCCGATGATGACGATGCCATCAATTCCTACGATGAGATTGCGCTTATCCCCCCAGTGAGTGGGGGATAATCCGCATAAAATGGGTATCTTTCCCATACAAAGCAATTATTTGGATTTATGTTGATAGACAATCACGGAAGACAAATCAATTATCTACGATTGGCGGTAACCGATAGGTGCAACCTGCGTTGCAACTACTGTATGCCTTCCGAAGGAATAGACTTTGTCCAAAATGATAGATTGCTCACCATCCCTGAGCTCAAAAAAGTCAGCGAAATTCTGGTTTCCCAGGGTATTGACAAAATTCGCATCACGGGAGGAGAGCCCTTTGTGCGTAAGGATTTAATGGTATTGTTACGCCATTTGGCACAGCTGGAAGGGCTCAAGGACATTTCGGTCACGACCAATGCTACATTGATTGGCCCCCACATTGATGAACTCAAAGCATTGGGGATAACCAACATCAATGTAAGCTTGGATTCCATTAACCGGGAAACGTTTGAGCGCATTACCCGAAGAAAACAGTTTGATACCGTCCACGACAATTTAATCCGATTGATTACCGAAGGGTTTAATGTACGCATCAATTTCATTGTTTTGGATGGACAGAACGAACAGGACATCATCCCTATTCTGGATGTTATGAAACACCACGAGGTCTCTGTCCGGTTTTTGGAAGAAATGCCATTCAATGGGGGAAGCAAAAACTTCAACACCATCAAATGGAACTACAAGGCCATATTGGAGCACATTGCAGGCACTTTTCCCAATTACCAAAAATTGGAATCACCCAAGGAGTCCACATCCATCAACTACAAGATTGATGGACACAAAGGCACTTTTGGCATTATCCCATCGTTCAGTAGAACATTTTGCGGCAGTTGCAACCGTTTACGGATTACCGCAACCGGGGATGTCATTACCTGCTTATATGGAAAACCCAAAGCCAATCTCCGGGATATGGTTCGTGAAGAATTTTCCGAAGAGAAGGTAAAAGAAACCATTTTAAAAACCATTGGTTCGAGGGCCAAAACAGGATTTGAAGCGCAAAACGAGCATTCCAATACTGTTTTTGACAATTCAATGACCTCAATTGGTGGTTAGATGATCTATTCTTGATCTAACTATGGAAAAAACAGCACCCAAATTATACGGATTGGTCCTCGCGGGAGGAAAAAGTACTCGGATGGGGTCGGATAAAGGCTTGATTACCTACCATGATGTTCCTCAGCAAGAATACCTCTACCAGTTATTGGAGCAACTATGCGATGTGGTTTTCTTGAGCGTTCGTGAAGAACAGGAATCCAGTGTTGACAAAGCCTATAAGACCATTGTGGACAGAAATGAATATCGCGGTCCTTTCAATGGCATTCTAAGCGCACATGCTTCACATCCAAATGTAGCTTGGTTGGTATTGGCCTGCGATCTCCCTCTGTTGGATTTGGAAAGTATAAAACAATTGGTGGAACAAAGGGATTCCGATTCCTCGGCTACTTCCTTTGCCACCAACCAAACAAAGCTTCCCGAGCCTTTGATTACCATTTGGGAACCCGAAGGGCTTCAAAAAGCCATAACCCACTTGGAAACATCGGAAAGTTCCTGCCCCAGAAAATTTCTGCTCAATACAAACACTAAATTGGTGTTTCCCCAGCAAGACGAGGTGTTGTACAATGCCAATTCACTATCGGAATACGAGTTTGCGAAATCCAAAATCGCGTTGAACCATGGAGAATAGGTACATCAGACAGACCCAACTGAAGGATTTTGGCGTGGAAGGACAGCAAAAACTCGCCAGCGCAAAAGTCTTGGTCGTGGGATTGGGCGGATTGGGCCTCCCAGCTTTGCAGTACCTCAACGCCATGGGTGTGGGCACTTTGGGGTTGATGGACCAAGATGTTGTTGAACTGCATAACCTGCAACGTCAGACCCTCTATACCGAAAAAGATGTGGGAAAGTTAAAACTGGAGGTGGCCCATGAGAAATTGAGTGCCCAAAATTCGGGCACGCAATTTATTTTACACGACACCTTTTTGACCAAGGATAATGCCTTGGAGGTCATAAAGCCATATGATTTGGTGCTGGACGCCACAGATAATTTTCCAACACGGTATCTCATCAACGACGCTTGTGTTATTTTGGAAAAACCATTTGTCTATGGTGCCTTGCACAGTTTTGAAGGACATGTGAGCGTGTTCAATTACAACAATGGCCCCACCTATCGCTGTTTATATCCCAAAATGCCAAGTCCACAAGAAGTGCCCAATTGCAATGAAAATGGAGTTTTGGGGGTAATTCCCGGAATCATTGGCACCCTTCAAGCTCTGGAAGTTGTAAAGGTATTGACCGGAATAGGAGAAGTCTTGTCAGGAAAATTATTGCTTTTTGATGGTCTCAGCCAACAATTCACCAAGATTGGTTTTAAAGCCAAACCTAAAAACCATAACATCAAAAAATTACAAGACCAATACGAATCCTTGGATTGCGGTTTGGTTCCATCAATATCTGCTGAAGAATTCCAGATTCTGCTAGAATCCCAACAAAGTATCCTTGTATTGGATGTCCGTACTCCTGAGGAGTTTATCGGTCAACATCTGAATGAATCCATCAACACCCCTTTAGGTCAGTTGGAATCGGTATCAGAACACGTTGATGGCGTGGAAGAAGTGTATGTCATATGCCAATCAGGAAAACGCAGCGAACAAGCCATACAGGAACTGGAACCCATTTATCCCACCAAAAGATTCTACAACGTTTTAGGTGGTATGAACAAAATGAAGACCCTATGTCCTTAGCTTCCGGAGATTTTATTTTACTGACCCTCGCCTTCTTTGTGGTTGCTACTTTATATTCCGCTGTTGGCTTTGGAGGCGGCTCCAGCTACTTGGCCATTCTCACCTTGGTCTTGACCAGTTTCTTTGCCATCCGAACAACAGCTTTGCTGTGTAACCTTACCGTGGTTACGGGAAGCTGCTACCTCTATTACAAGAATGGGCATTTGCCCCTGAAAAAATTCATCCCATTTGTGGTCACCAGTATTCCCATGGCCTTTTTGGGCGCTTCCTTTAAGTTGAAGGAGCAGGTTTTCTTTATTTTGTTGGCCTTGGCCTTAATTGTATCAGCCATTGCACTGATTTACCAAACTCTTTCCCTGCGTTCCAACTTCAATGTAAAGGAATATCCAAGCTATGTTTCCTATTTACTGGGAGCAGGTATAGGCCTTTTATCCGGTTTGGTAGGTATTGGCGGAGGGATATTCTTGGCCCCTGTACTCAACCATATGAAATGGGACAAACCGATTGTGATTGCCTCTTTGGCCAGTTTTTTCATCTTGGTCAATTCCGTTTCCGGTATTGGAGGATTGTTTGTCAGTGACTCCTTCGAAATCTTCTGGCCCGAAATATTGGGGTTGTTGTTTGCCGTGTTGATGGGTGGACAGCTAGGAGTACGACTCAGTATCGGAAAACTATCCGCAAAACGCATTCGAATGTTGACCGGTTTCCTGGTGCTGTTTGTAGGGATTCGGGTACTACTCAAAAACGGATTGGAAATAAACCTCTTTTCATGATCGGATTCAACGATGCGCTAAATAAAGTTCTGGAGCATGCACAAGACTATGGGAATGAAATCGTCTCTCTTGACGAGTCCCACGGAAGAGTATTGGCCGAAACCATTTTGGCCGATAGGGATTTTCCTCCTTTTGACCGATCTACCAAAGATGGGATTGCCATCCGTTTTGACGCGCTAAAATCCCCAGGGCAAGCCTTTACATCCGAAGGCGTGGCACAGGCTGGAAGTCCACAGGTTACCTTGGTGCAAAAAGAACATTGTGTAGAGGTGATGACCGGTGCCATAGTTCCCAAGAACACCGACACAGTGATCATGTACGAGCACACTTCAAAGTCGGGTGACATATTTACAGTTGAGCAATCTATTAAAAAAGGACAAAACATACATTATCAAGGTAGTGACATTAACCAAGGTAAAGTTTTACTTCAATCTGGTATTTTCATTACTTCTGCCGAAATCGGGGTATTGGCCTCAGTGGGAAAAGCACAAGTATTGGTGAAAAAACTTCCCAAAATCGCGGTCATTTCCACAGGAAATGAATTGGTAAACGTGGAGGAAAAACCACTCCCGTTTCAAATTAGAAAATCCAATTCCCACTCCCTTTTTGCCCTGCTGGAAACGGAGGGTATAGTAGCAGACCTCCATCACCTTCTGGACGAACCTTCGGCCATTCAGGAAGCATTGGGACGTCTTATCAAAACCTATGATGTCTTGCTCCTCAGTGGAGGCGTTTCCATGGGAAAGTTCGATTTCTTGCCAGAAGCCTTTGCAGCGCTGGGTGTGGAAAAGTCATTTCATAAAGTATTACAGCGCCCGGGAAAACCATTTTGGTTTGGAAAGCACAGCGAATATAAAACGCTGTTATTTTCGTTTCCTGGAAACCCTGTATCGACCTTTGTCAACTATCATTTGTATTTTAAGGCTTGGCTTAACAAAACTTTGGGTAGGGTAGCACCACAATTTACCGTAATTTTAAGTGACTCCTTTACCAACGAAACGGATTTGACCCTATTTATGGGAGCCAAGATTGATATGAAGGAAGGAAGATTGATGGCCGAAGTTCTGCCATCATCCGGTTCTGGAGATTTGGTTGGACTTTCCAAAGTAGATGGATTCGTATCGATTCCACCAACGGAAACCCTACAGAAAGAAGCTAAAGCAATGTTTATACCCACTCGAAATCTTTGGCAATGACACACGAGTTAAAAACCATCATTCAAAACTATCAGGAAAGGGGAGAGGCCGCTGTTCTGGCCACCGTGGTCGCTTTGGATGGCTCATCGTATCGTAGACCTGGAGTCCGTATGCTGATTTTTGAAAACGGGGACATGGTTGGAGCTGTAAGTGGGGGGTGCGTGGAAAAAGAAGTGTTACGACAAGCCCAAACCGTCTTTACCACGGGAATCTCCCGGATTATGGTATATGATGGTCGTTACCGCTTAGGTTGCGAGGGTATCCTATACATCTTATTGGAGACCTTTAAGCCCAACGAATCGTTTTTGACCCGTTTCTGGAATACCATTGAAAACAGAGAACCCTTCCAAATCAATTCCTATTACCAAAAAGAGCAGAGTGATAATGCCAACTATCATTCCGAGTTTCAGTTTGGAGATGACATGTTTCCTGTGACCGATGAAGTTGGGTCAAAAGAAGGACTTTCCACTTTTGAACAGGAAATGCAGCCTTGTTTTCAGTTGCTGATCATAGGGGCTGAGCACGATGCCGTTCAATTGTGCAAATATGCGGCTCTTACAGGCTGGGAGGTAAGCGTGGTGGTCAACCCGAGGGAAGAAAAATCGGAAAAGGATTTCCCCGGCATCCATAAACTCATTCAGGTGGAGCCTGAAGCATTTCAATATAGTCTAGATCCACAAACGGCCGTGGTCATTATGACCCATAGTTTTGTCAAGGACCTACAATTCGTGATGGCCCTAAAGGATGAACTTGGCGCTTATATTGGACTATTGGGACCTTTTAAACGAAGGGAAAAACTATTTGATGAACTCTTGGAACGTTGCCCTGATGTTTCGGAAACGTTTCTGGACCAAATCCATGGGCCTGCCGGTATTGATATCGGTGCAGAAACCCCTCAGGAGATCGTCATCTCCATCTTATCCGAAATCCTATCCGTGATCAACAAAAAGGAGCCACAGCTCCTGAAGGACAAAATGGGAAAAATACATACCTAGCATGACCAATATTTCTATTTTGATATTGGCAGCTGGAGCCTCTTCTCGAATGAAGGGCAAGGCCAAACAATTGCTCCCATGGAAAGACACCACACTCTTGGGACATGCAATGGAACAAGCTAGGGAAGTCTCTGATTCTGTTACTGTGGTACTTGGGGCCCGTGCAGAGCTCATCCAAAACGCTATTCCCGGCACAGTTGAATCCATCCAAAATTCCGACTGGGAATTGGGAATGGGAAGTTCCATCTCCAAAGGTGTACAACATGTTTTGAAAGAGAACCCCTCCGCGGATGGCATATTGATCATGTTGGTGGACCAACCCTTATTGGACGCGGCTTACCTGAACCAACTCAAAAGTGAGTTTGAAAAAGACCTGTCCAAGATTACGGCCACAACTTACGGGGAGAAAATAGGGGTTCCGGCCATTTTTCCCAAACATCTATTCTTGGAGCTTACCCAACTGAACGGAGATATTGGGGCAAGACAGCTCATTAAAGCCCATAAAACACAAACCACGGTCCTTCAACCAGAAGGGCAAGAAATTGATATTGACACCATAGAAACCTATAACCAGTTAACCAAAACCACACCATGAAAATCAAAAGCATAGCTTTTTCCCTTACATTCTTTACCGCTCTTTTAACCGTTAATGCGCAAGAAATGGGATTTGAGGAATACAACCCAAAGTCTACTTTGGTGGTTCCTGAACATCCTGTGGAACGAGCCAAATTCACCTTTATCGATGTACATAGCCATCAGTTCCGTATGGAATCACAGGATTTGTCAGCTTTAATAACAGACATGGATCAACTCAATGAGGGTATTATGGTCAATCTGAGCGGAGGGTCAGGAGAAGGATTGAAAGCCAAATTGAAGAATGTAAACCAACACTATCCCAATCGGTTTGCCGTTTTTGCCAACGTGGACTTTAGTGGAGTAGGAACACCCAACTGGGGGGAACGTGCCGCAGCACAATTGGAAGAGGATGTGAAAAGTGGTGCCAAAGGTTTAAAGGTGTACAAAAGTTTAGGGCTGAGAAACAATGATGTGAATGGGCAGCGGATAGCCGTTGATGATCCGCGATTGGACCCCATTTGGGCAAAATGTGCCGAACTGGGCATCCCTGTACTGATTCACTCGGCCGACCCAAAATCGTTCTGGGACCCCATGAACAGCGACAATGAACGGTGGTTGGAGCTGAAGACCCATCCCGGGCGGAAGCGCTCAGCGACAGACCCCGCCCCATGGCAACAGATTATTGATGAACAACATCGAATGTTCAAAAAACATCCGAAAACGAAGTTCATTAATGCACACATGGGATGGTACGCGAATAATTTGGACAAACTGGAGGCCTGCATGGAAGAAATGCCCAATATGTATGTGGGTATTGGAGCCATTATTGCCGAGTTGGGGCGACAACCCAAACGAGCTCGGGCATTTTTTATAAAATACCAAGATCGGATACTATTCGGAAAGGATAGTTGGAAACCTGAAGAGTTTCCTACCTATTTCAGGGTTTTGGAAACCGCCGATGAGTATTTTCCCTATTACAAAAAATACCATGCTTTTTGGGCGATGTACGGGTTGGAATTACCAGACGAAGTCCTTAAAAAAGTATATTACAAGAATGCATTGAAAGTCATTCCTGGTTTGGACCAATCACTATTCAAAGAATAGTTTATTTTCTAGGGGCACTTTTATTGATGCGAAGTCCCTCAGTATCCAAATCCTGAAAAATTCCACAGGACACTTGTCTTTTGACCAATGTTCTGGACTTTTTCCGTTTGGTCAATGCCTCTATTTCCCTATTTAAAAATTGCATCGAAGTTGTTTTTTTGTGTTAAACGAAATCCAATCAAATTTATTTTCTGGTACTCAAGGGGTTTCCATTTTTTTGGTGATATATTCCAAGGCGCCCATCCAGCTCATTTTCAAAATAAGACAGGCCGTGGGCAGATTATCTTCTTCAATGGCGCGCAGGATTGCCTCGTTCTGCTGTTTCATTCCTGTATAAAAAGAAAGGTCCTTCACCAACCCTTGCTCGTAAAAACGCAACCTGAGTTTTAGGTTGTCCAAGGTTTGCAATAGAATGGTATTGGTACAATTCTGCACCAACAAATCATGAAAGGCAAACCGAAGGTTTAAACATTCCATGGGTTTCTTTTCAATATCGAACAAATGCAACGTTTGCCGTAACGATTCCACGGAGTTCACCGCAAAACTGGAATCTTCCAAGGCCATCACCTCCAGTTGTGCTATGGTCTCATATAGATTCTTGGCTTCCTTTTCACTTAATTGGGCGACCACAAAACCCCTATTTCTAACCGCCTTGATTACCCCGGCATAAGCCAATTGACTCAAAGCTTCCCGAATTGGGGTAACACTTATTCCAATTTCCCGGGACAGTTGGGCCAAATTAATAGTTCTACCCACTTCCAATGCTCCATTTTGGATTTGGACAAGGAGGTGGTTTTTCACTGTATCCCGAAGGGCACCAATCGGATTCATATCCCTAAAATACAAATCCTTAGCTTAACCTTTCTAAATTCGTCAATGAAGAATCAATTAGTTTTCATCCAAGTAAGTACCTAAATTACCCAAGGCACCATCCCAGAATTTTTCATAGAATTTCATCCACTCTGAAACTTGTTTGAGCGGTTGCACATCGGCCAAACAAAATCGTTCCCTGCCCTTTGTGGTGATATCCACCAAGCCAGCCTCTTCCAAGGTCTTGATATGCTTGGTTACCCCTTGCCTGCTCATACTAAACTGACCACAAATCTGTGTAATGGATAGGGCAGAGGTTGCAATGACCAAGGCGTGAAATATTTCACGCCTTGTTGGGTCGGCAATGGCCTTGAGGATTTTTGTAATGTTATCTTGCATGTACTTCCTTCATTAAAAATGATTCGAGATCGTTTACACAGTGGTCCCAACCTGAATTGAAACTATTGAAAAAGGTAACCGCAGAACTCTCTGGGTAGTTTGAGATACCGGAATGTTCAAGACATAGCTTTGTCCCGCCATTGATTTCCTGTAGCTCCCAACGAACCACGGTGTCAACATTGGTATCCATCACAACCCATGTGTAGATCAAAATGTAGGGGTCCGCACTTTTCACTTCACCGGTAATTTGGGTACAGTCCGCTTCTCCGCTGGACTGAAAAGTGTACTTAAAGCCTTTTTCGGCTTTAAAATCTGTTTTCAAAAACCATTTGGAGATCTCTTCTGCTTTGGTAATGGCATCCCAAACTTTTTGGATGGGATGGGCAAATACATGCTCTTTTTTGATTACATCATTCATATCTATCGTTTTTTGATTATATTCATGCAACTTATTGGTTGCTAATTTACGGAAGTTTTTATATAAAGCAACTTTTTGGTTGCATATTTTGATTATACCATGAATTCATCAGGATACTCAGGAACCCCGCTCGCCAAAAAACTAGGTATTAAAGAAGACTTTTCCGTTTTGGTACTCAAAGCTCCGGAACAATATTGGTCGCTCTTCACTGACCTTCCCGATAACTTGAACATTGAACAGGGCTTTGGAAAGGACAAAATGGATTTCATCCATCTTTTTCTCACTACCCAAGAGGAAATGATTCTACAATCCGAGCGTTGCAAAGAACATCTAAAACTCAACGGTAGTTTGTGGGTGAGTTGGCCCAAGGGAACCTCCAAAATCCAAACGGATCTCAATAGAGAGCGTATTCGCGAGCATTTACTTTCCATCGGTCTGGTGGACACTAAAGTTGCGGCTATCGATGAAGACTGGAGTGGATTGAAATTTGTCTACCGCCTTAAAGATCGTAAATGAAGCTATCTCTACTATAATTCTTATTTTTTCACATTTCTTTTAGAACTGACCTACAGGCTTTTAGTTATATTACACTACTAAACCGACTAAACTGTTACACATGGGACATTACTACAAAGTCTGCGCTCTATTATTTTTATTTTTCACCTTAACTTTTACTTCCAAAGCCCAAAAAACTGACCCGTCTCCGTATACCGGACTGGAGTTTCGAAATCTGGGACCTGCACTCACATCGGGCCGTATAGCCGATATTGCCATACATCCCAACAATGAAAATACATGGTACGTTGCCGTGGGTTCGGGCAATGTGTGGAAGACGGTGAACGCCGGAATCACATGGACCCCAATTTTCGACAAGGAATCCAGTTATTCCATTGGATGTGTTACCATAGACCCCAATAACCCTAGCACCGTTTGGGTGGGTACTGGGGAAAATGTAGGTGGTAGACACGTAGGATTTGGCGATGGTATTTATGTAAGCCATGACGAAGGCAAAACATGGACCAATATGGGACTGAAAACCTCAGAACATATTTCCAAAATCATTGTACACCCTGAAAACTCGGATATTGTCTGGGTCGCTGCCCAAGGACCGCTATGGTCAAAAGGAGGGGAGAGGGGCCTCTATAAAACCACAGACGGTGGAAAAACCTGGAACAGAACCTTGGGCAACAGTGAGTGGACTGGTGCCACGGACCTTGTTATGGACCCAACCAATCCAGATGTGCTCTATGCTGCCACTTGGGACCGCCATAGAACGGTGGCTGCCTATATGGGTGGTGGCCCTGGGTCAGGGATCCATAAAAGCACGGATGGTGGTGAGACATGGACCCAGCTTAAAAGCGGTATTCCCACGTCCCATTTGGGGAAAATTGGTTTGGCCATTTCCCAGTTTGACAATGAAACCATCTATGCGGCCATTGAATTGGACCGAAAAAAAGGAGGGGTATTCATATCAGAAAACGGAGGGGCTTCGTGGACCAAACAGTCCGATGCGGTTTCCGGAGGAACGGGACCACATTACTATCAAGAACTCTACACTTCGCCACATCATGAAGGGCGATTGTACCTTATGAGCTATATCGTTTTGATTTCGGATGACCATGGGAAAACATTCCGACCCATGAACGAGGACAAAAAGCATGTGGACAGTCATGCCATTGCCTTTAAACCTTCGGACCCGGATTATGTACTATTCGGAACCGATGGTGGTCTTTATGAATCTTACGATGGTACCCAGACCTGGCGTTTCTTTGCCAACCTGCCCGTGACCCAATACTATAAAATTGCCGTTGATGATGCCACACCTTTCTACCATATCTTTGGAGGCACCCAGGACAACGGTTCCCATGGCGGGCCTTCGCGCACCAAGAGCAAGGCGGGCATCCTAAATTCGGACTGGTGGATTACTTTGGGGGCCGATGGGCACCAATCTGCCACGGAACCGGGAAATCCGGACATCACCTATGGTGAATTCCAACAAGGTTGGTTATGGAGAATTGACCAGACCACCGGAGAAATTGTGTTTATACAGCCCCAACCCAGAGCAGGGGAACCCTCTGAACGTTTCAACTGGGATTCCCCCATATTGGTGAGTCCACACAAACCTTCGCGTTTGTATTTTGCTTCGTACCGTGTATGGAAATCAGAAAATAGGGGAGACGATTGGACGCCTATTTCGGAGGATTTGACCCGTAAGGAAGAACGGTTACCCTTACCCATCATGGGGCGCCAACAGAGTTGGGACAATCCGTGGGATGTTGGGGCCATGTCCAACTACAATACCATTACCTCGCTGGCTGAATCCCCATTACAAGAAGGCCTAATTTATGCCGGTACCGATGATGGGATACTGCAAGTCACTGAAAATGGGGGTAATTCATGGAAAAAAATCATGTTGGGGAACATCAAGGGTGTTCCCAATAGAGCCTTTGTCAACGACGTCCGTGCCGATTTGCATGACGCCAACACCGTTTATTTGGTGCTCGACAATCATAAGGAAGGGGATTTTAAACCTTATCTATTAAAAAGTACGGACAAAGGAAATACGTGGACCTTTATCAATGGAAACCTGCCCAAACGATTGATCACGTGGCGAATCGTACAAGACCACAAAAAGGAAGGGATGTTGTTTGCCGCCACGGAATTCGGTATCTATTTTACCAATAACGGTGGAAGCAGTTGGACCAAATTGGATGGGGGAGTGCCTACCATTTCCTTTAGGGACGTCACCATTCAACGCCGGGAAGATGACCTTGTGGGCGGTTCCTTTGGGCGGGGCATCTTTATTTTGGATGATATTTCGCCTTTACGGGATTTTGACCCCTCAGTCAAAGCTCCCACATTGTTCAAAGTAAAACCTGCCTACTGGTATATTGAAAAAGATGAGGTGTATGGTCAAGGGCATTCCGAGTATGCGGCCAAAAATCCAGCTTTCGGGGCAACGTTCACCTATTATTTGCCTGAAAAGCTTAAATCCTTGAAGGAAATCCGTACCGAAAAGGAAAAAGAACTCAACAAGCAAAAGAGCAATGTACCTTTCCCTGGTTGGGATGCATTGGCACAGGAAACCACTCAGGAAGAGCCTGCATTGGTCCTTTTGATCAAGGATAGTTCTGGCAAAGTGGTAAATACAGTGTCCGGAACCAACAAAAAAGGGTTTAATCGGGTTGCATGGGACCTTTCCTATGCGTCCAGAGGTGGTATCTCAATGGAACCTCCAAAAAGCGGCGGTGATGAGGATTATTTCGCCGTTCCATACTTAGCTACACCCGGCACTTATTCCGTGGAATTATACCAGCGCATCGACGGAGAACTGAAACCACTTTCCGATTCACAAACTTTTGAAGTAAAGGCCTTGGAAAAAGGAGCCTTACCTTCCAAGCCTATCGCAGATATAGATGCCTTTAGAAGCCAATTCCAACAGTTTCAACAAGATCTTATGGCCACCAATACCGTGTTAGGTAAAAGTATCGGTCTAGTAAATGCCATGAAACGCGCCATGGATGAGGCCGTGAGTCCCAATGCAGCATTGTCTTCGAAAATCCATGCAGCCAAAATGCAGTTGCTGGAATTGAATGAACAAATGAATGGAAACCCTGCAAAGAACGAGATAGGGGAGAGCAATCCGCCTACGCCGGGAGATGGCAATTTTGTTGGCATGGTGGCATTGGCGAATACGTATGGCCCAACCGGGAACCACAAAGCCGCCCTGAAAAGAGCTGATGACCAATTACAGGGAATCAAGAAACAATTGTCCACCTTGGTCCAAAATACCTTGCCTTCCTTGGAAGCCGATCTAAAAGCAGCAGGCGCTCCATGGATAGAAGGACAAGGACTTATAAAAAACTAGTCGAATATGATCATACAATCCACCTGTTCCTTCCTTTTGCTGCTTTTGTTCACCTTACCCTCAAAGTTATTGGGACAATACACGGAAGCCGATTGGAAGGAACGGGATAAATGGATGAAAACGGAATTCCTGCTGGAACTGATGGGGGTGGAGCAGGGGAATAGAGTGGCCGACATAGGATGCCATGAAGGGTATCTGAGCATGCATCTATCCAAAAAGGTAGCTGAAAGTGGTCGAGTGTATGCAGTGGATGTCCGTTCCGATCGATTGGAAAAATTGAGAGAGAATGCCCATAAGCGAAGCTTGGAAAACATTGTCACCATTCTTGGGGACTATGACGACCCGAAACTTCCTGAAAGGGAATTGGATATGGTTTTTATTATGGATACCTACCACGAAATGGATGCCCATCAAAAAATACTCCAGCATGTAAAGTCAGCTCTGAAACCCGGCGGAAAAGTGATGGTTCTTGAAAAACTCAAGGATTGGGTGCGTGGAAAATCCAGGGAAACACAAGTGGCATCCCATTCACTGTCTGCCGATTATGTCCGGGAAGAATTGAAACAAGCCGGTTTCACCATCATTTCGGAAATCGAAGATCATGGAAAATGGGAACGTGAAAACGATAAACAAATGTGGGTCATTGTAGCACAAAAGCCCTGATAGACTTATCTATTACTGAGCTCTTCGGACATAGACATAACTCTGGATTCCCGGTAAATCATTACCAATATCCTTGATCAATTGATCTCCGCTAATGGTAAGGGTGCCCAAAAGGCTGCTTCCCTGCAAGATAACTTCGGTATCTGAGGAAGACCATGCCCCGGTTGCCGCCACGGAGCCTGAACATTGTGCCACAAACTGCCCATTGGTAATGGCTGTGATGTTAATACCGGTTTGTTCAAAAGTCCATACCATATCCCCATCAATCAATAAGGTTCCCGAAATACAATCCAGTTCATTCATTAAGTTGGTTGAAGAAGTACCATCCATATCAATATCCTGTGCCGAACTTACATTGACTTGGGCCAGGTCCCATATACCAATCACTTCTAGGTTAGCAGTATCAGTGGCACCACCATCATCGTTGCTACATGAGAACATGAGCATCAATGCTGCAATTCCCAAAAAGGCTTTGTGTATATTTTTCATGAGTTTTTTAGATTGATTTATCAAAATAACAGATTTCCAGAAAAAATATTTGAATGCTCCCTTACATTTTATCGATCTACACCCAATAAATGTACTAAAGTAGCACCAAGACCGTTTTAGCACCGTAACACCCTAACTTACACGACATGAACAGAACCATACAAAACATTGGAAAAATTGCTTTCATAGGTTTGGCCTTGCTTATTGGACAATCTTGTAGTGATGATGCTAAACCGCCAAGTGACCAAGAACTGACCCAAGTAGAGGTGCAGACCATTTTAACGTCTGACGAATTAACCAGTGTGGCCGATAATGCTTTGGCAGAACTCTTCGCCGATAATGGAGAAACAGCAAAAACAGCAAAAACAAACGAATGTTATAGTGCCGAGTATACCGAAACCGGTTTTACGGCCACTTTCAACAATTGTGTCCTGAACGGAACCGAAAATGTGAACGGAACCGTTGTTGCCACGTATGATACAAGTGGAGAAGCTACCTCATTCAGTGTAGCGTATAACGATTTTTATGTAGGTGACATTAAAATTAATGGAACCAGAAATTTCACGATGAGCGGTGATACCGAAGGAAATTCCATTTCGTTCACGGTAACCAGCAATATCACCATTGAATTGGCCGATGGGAGCAGTATTGTTGAAACCGGCGACAAAACCTTCACATTCAGTTTTGGTGAGACCTTGGACAACTTCACTATTGGAATCTCGGGATCTTGGGCCATACAGGCCAACGGAAATACCTATTCCATTGAGACCGATGGTGTAGAGATCGATGCCCAATGTGGAAACTTCACTACCGGCACCATGATAGTTTCCAAGAATGGTCTTGTAGTGACTGTTGATTTTGGTGATGGCGAATGTGATGACAAAGCCACCGTAATCTACCCTAATGAAGTGACCGAAGAGATAACCTTATAAAGCTCTTCATCAAAAATAGATGTCAAGCACCGATTATATCGGTGCTTTTTTTTTGTTCTCAATCCAAAAGAACCTTGAACTTCTAACTCCAGTTTGGTTATATTTAGGGGAATCATTCGGCATACAATATGGTGGAAGACTTGATACAGAAGCAGAACGATTTTTTTGCTTCGCAACAAACAAAGGACATAAACTTCAGGAAGCAATCCCTAAAACGGTTGATGCAAGAAATCAAAGATCGTGAAGATGCCATTTGCGACGCGCTCTATGCCGATTTCAAAAAACCTAAGTTTGAGGCTTTGGCCACCGAGACCCAATTGGTGCTGGCCGAGTTGAACTATGCCATTAGAAACATCTCTAAATGGAGTAGTCCAATCCCTGTGGAAACTTCTTGGACCAATTTTCCATCAAAAGATTGGATACAGCCCGAACCGTATGGCAAAGTATTGGTCATTTCGCCATGGAACTATCCTTTTATGCTGGCATTGGCTCCTGTAGTGGGTGCCCTAGCCGCTGGAAATACCGTAGTGTTAAAACCTTCCGAGCTGAGCCCAAACACTTCAAAGATCATTGCCGAAATCATTACAAAAGTGTTTCCCCGGGAGCATGTGGGAGTAGTGGAAGGTGGCGTAGAGGTTTCTCAGGAGCTTTTGTCAAAAAAATGGGAGTATATCTTCTTTACAGGGAGTACGCGTGTAGGGCAAATCGTGTATAAAAGCGCTGCCGAACATCTGACTCCCGTTACGTTGGAACTGGGTGGCAAAAACCCTTGCATTGTTGATGAATCGGCCCAAATTAAACTCGCAGCAAAGCGCATTGCCTGGGGAAAATTCATCAATGCGGGGCAGACTTGCCTAGCGCCGGATTATATTCTGGTGCATGAAAGCGTAAAAGACCTATTGGTGGAGCAGTTAAAACAGCAAATCCAACAATTTTATGGAGAGAACGTGGAAACTTCCCCAGACTTTGCCCGAATGGCCACGGCAAAGCACTATCAAGAACTCAAGGAGAGTCTTGAAGGGCAAAAGGTGATTTTTGGTGGGGATTACAATGACAAGGATCAATATATTTCTCCCACTTTGGTGGGTGCGCCCGATAGGCAAAGCGCCCTGATGACGGGAGAAATTTTTGGTCCTATATTGCCTATCATACCCTATACTACCGAAGCTGACTTGGACCGGTACATTCTGAGTCATGCCGAACCATTGGCGCTATATGTATTTTCCCGAAAGGGTGATTTTCAAAAGAAAATCATGTCCCGATACCGTTTTGGTGGCGGTGCCATAAACGATACCGTCATCCATATCAGCAACAAACAACTTCCTTTCGGTGGGGTAGGGCAATCGGGAATGGGTGGGTACCACGGCAAACACTCCTTCGACCTGTTTTCCCATCATAAATCCGTTGTTAAACGTTCCAATTGGTTGGATGTGCCCCTCCGATACGCTCCATACAAGATTCCTATTCGTTGGGTCAAGAAAATACGCCACTTGTTCTAGAAGTTTCAATATTCCATAATTCTGACCCCACATCCTTGAGCATCAAACAATTATTGTGCTAACCAAACGTTAAACTATGGAAAGATTTGAGTTTGTGCCTTATATTTATGAAACACGTCAAATCTTTACGCATATGAGTCCAAAAAGCATCACTTCAAAGTATCGGGTTACTGTTTTGTTGGAGGGATCCAAAAACTCAGAACATGTATTGGCCAATGCCGTGGAAATGGCCAGGGCCATTAACGCAACCATTGATGTTTTGCAGGTTAAGCCCGCCATTGATGTGGTAAAACAGGAAAGTCAGTTTTCCGCCTTGGACACCATATACAAGGACGACCGTAAAACCCGTTCCAAGATGCAGCGTTTGATTCAGGATATTCAGAAAGGGGAGGAGTTGCCCATTAACTATACCTTGGTGTACGGAAATGCGAAGAGCACCATTAAGGAGCATCTTGACCAAGAGCATCCGGACATCGTGGTTTTGGGCAAGCGCAAATCAATGTTAGGACTTTGGAGCGATGGCCTTGCTGATTTTGTGGTATCGGAGGCCAATACCAATGTGTTGGTTATGGATGAGGACCATAAATTCCACACGTTCAAAGATTTAAATTTGGGCTTTTTGGGAGATGAGGTACAGAATAAAGGGTTGGAAATCATTAATGATTTAAAACGTGAGAGTGAAAAACCAATGCGCTTGTTTCGTATAAAAAGGCATGATACCGCCCATCAACCGCAAAGTTCATGGCAAAAAACGGTTTCCTATGAATTTACCGAAGGTTCCAATGCTATGGATGGTCTGGTGAGTTACGTCTCACGAACCAATACCGAATTACTGTGCGTGCCCAACAAGGCACATGCCAAACAGTTGGTGCGAAAATCCAATGTGCCGATATTTGTGATGGCATAAGCTAATCACATGAACGATTTTAATATTCCCTTGCTGCTTTGGCAGATTTTTCTCTTAGTACTTTTAGCAACATTGGTATATCTTATATTTAGATTGCTGAAAAAACTCTTTGGATTACTATTCCGTGGAAAAAAGGAGGGTTAAGTTAGGTTTGATTATACTGAATGAAATATTATATTTTACATAATGTAAATTATGATACAGATTGGTTTATGGGTTTCTCTGATTCAGCCTTTTAGATGTAGGTCATAATTCTATTATGTAAAATATCCCTCAACAGTATTCTTTTTTTTCAACGTAGCAACGGGGTCATGAAACTTATTTAAGCGGTCGGCTTCGCCGCATGTTTGCGTCTGTACCATAATTTGTCGTTATATTTAATTGCCGCGCGCAAACGCTCGATTGTTTTGTAAACAAAAATGTGGATTACATTTTTCTCTACACACAATTTGCCCACGCTTGCCCCGCCAAAAGCAAAAATTTTCTGCCCCAATAGAACTATTTTCTTAGCTTGAAGATTTTAGAAGAAAACGACTAGGCGCAATTGTTAAACTCTTTTTGATTGCTAAAAGTACTGATCAATCTTCCCCCAATGTTCTACATTCTGAATACGATTTATCCCCTTGGTCGGCGATACCGTCATTACAATTTACAGAAGGTCGGGTGCCATTCTTACAGCCTGATGAAAACCACCAACCATCTATAAGATGGTCTGCAAACCAAAATGAGATTTGGTTTCCTTGCCCATTGGTATCTTGATTGACATTGAGAATGTTCACCCTAAAATGTCCACCTGATTCTGGAGCCGCAATCCATAACTTGTCCCCTGGGGCCACTACCGCCCGTTCTATGTAAGTGCCGGTATTTAGGTCTAAAAATTTTTGGCCCCGTATCGTAAACTCGAGGTATTTACCCCTTAAATCCTTACAATTGCCATCGTTTGAATTGTAAAGTGTGCCTTTGGCCCATCCTAATGGCACTTGATTCTCTGGCATGGTCGTGTTTTCGGCGGTGGAAGCATTGGACCCATTAAATTGACTTTGGGCTTCTTCGCGGACAAATTTGCCCTCGTCATAAACATAACGAAGCTTTAGTATTTTACCGGCCTCTAAAATAATGGCGTTTTCCGCGATTCCTTTTAGGCCATGATCTAAGTTTAAACCAATAGGTGTCCCTGAAGGTAAATCCAAAAGTATCTTATCAAACCTGGTTCCTTTGGCAATTTGCGTTCCATTCTTGTCTGTAAATTTATACGCAAAATTTAATGGTTGTCCTTCCTTTGTTACCAGCTCCAACTCAACCCTTCCATAGGGATTAATTGTAATTTCAGTGTTCTCTTGTCCGGATATCTTAATATTTTCAACAAAGGTTCTTGCCAAAAAAACATTATCTACCGTGCTACTCTCTTTTATATCAATGATATAAGTACCCGGAAATAGATTGAACTTTCCATCCTCTTGGGGAATCCCTCCCTGCATATTCAATTTGGCGTTTTTCTCGCTAAATATGCTGAAGAGTGATTTAATTTCCTTGCCAATACCATCATTGATCCGAAAAATATATGATGTAGATTTGGCCAGCTCACATGGCTTTATACCTTTCCAAGATTCAGGAAGGGTTTTCGATGTAGTTCTAATAACTTCACTATAATATTTCAAAGCAGCTCCAAACGTATCCGCATCAATTGAGGTTTTCGTTCTAGGATTTCGTTTCAATGTGCCTCCACAATCTAAGTTTAGAAGATGAACCCCATCTTCGCGATTCCTTACAAGCGCTGAAACTTGGGATAAAAGGTCCAATAAACTTAGCTTTGCCTTGTACGTTTGATAATGTTGCGACTGCACTTTTTGATTAGGACTGAGTACTTTATCCAATTCGTCTATATGTTGCTTCATTAGTTTATTGTCATAGCTGACATACAGATTTACCAGTTGCACAACCGCCGCTGCAATGTTGGCCTTTCGTAGACGCTTTAATTTCCCAATCTCATCAAGTGTGGTGCCGACCAACCCATCAACGTTCTTGTATAATGCAATACTTTCATTCACCAATTCCAAATTGGATTTCAATCCGGAATAAATGGCATTCCATTCGTCAGAGGATAATTCACCTATGGCAGATTTACTACCATCAACTGTAAGAGTCTTTACAATAATGTTCAGGGAGGCCAATACGCCATCCAACACGTTGGTCAACGCGGTCATTTGAGAAATGGTCTCCTTTGATTGTAATCCAGAAGCAGACTGAAATGCATTCATAAGAGAAGCCAAATCCAAAACGGAAGATGAAAAATTGGTCCATGCATCCCGAAACCTAAGATTGGTAATAAGTCCCCATTTCAAGGTTTCATTTTTATAGGTCTGGTCCAGATACAAAAGCCATTGGTTCCGTGAAACGGCAGCACTTGCATGTAGTGCGTCATAATAAAGATGGATATCGGTTTGTAAATTGTAAAGAGCAGTGTGGTAAGACTTGATTTTTTCACATTGAACGTTTATACAGTCACGATTTAGAACCGGTGCATTTTTTAAATGACCTAGCATAGTTTGCAATTCACTTGGTTGAAGATAAAAACGTTGATCTAATGCTACAGTGTCGTTGAGTTTTCTAAGGTGATCGGTCTTTTGAGCTTTTAATGGCAAGAAAAAAAGTAAATTAAAGAGCAAATAAAAGGGCCTTTTTGACATGGCTATATTAATGACTATTGAATAGATTTAAGTTCAGGTCCTCTTAGAGGGGGCAACCCAGAAGATTTGAAATCGCCCTTTTAATGTAGTTACTTTTTTGAAATTTACACAATTAAAGTACTGAAATTCAAGTAAATCATATACTATATTACGTCCCTTCCCTCCTGTTTTCAATCGAAAAAAAACAAGCATTCTAGATTGAATGTGTTTTACTGGATACATCATTCATTCAACCTAGCAAAAAACCGCCTTCGGATAGATCTTGGGGTTTCCCCAAAATAATCTTGCCACCAATTGCCCGTACCCAAGGGTCTGGGTGGGTCGTCCGGTTTACGCCATGCCAAAGATTCCCTAAAAGCATGGTGGGTATGCAAACGCATAAATTCTCCCAGATACATATCGGCCACCCGGGTATTGCCCTTGACCACTACCATGTTTTCATCGTTTTTGATGGTCGAGGCCTCACTAAAATTTGCAGAACCCGCCACTACAATGGGAGAATCCGACAAGGGGTCTATCAGCATAAACTTGTTGTGCACGTAACGCACGTGGAAATTCAATGTGGTCAATTTCTCCTTGAGCCAACCATCAATTTTATGGGTTCGGACAAAATTGCCCACGGCAAACACATTTTCCTTTTTGTTTCTGAGTAGCTGCATCTTCTGCTCTTCGGCAGCTTTGTCTGCTGGGTCCCGGAAACCCCGGGTGAGTTTGTCCAACAGGGCCACCCTGAACGGTGCCTGCCCGTTTTCGTAAACATCCTTGAACACATCGTTCATGCCAAAAGCAAACGTCATAAAAAGTCCTTCTTGGGCATTTTTGGCCAATTGTGCGTACCAATCCAACGCATCAATGGTTTTTCTGGGACTGAACACCACATGGGTGCCGTCAGTCAGGTTATTGACAGGAAGCGGTGACAGGGCCTCCACCCGTTGTTTAAGGGTGCTGCTCTTTTCCGGTTTTTCCACCAGGGCATCCCAATACAGTTTGAATTTTTGTGCCACGGCCTCATCCTCTACCACATGGGCCACATTGGAATGGCCGTAAATGCCCCCTTCCGAAAAATTGGTGCCCCCGGTCCAGACCGATTTCGCCACACCGTTGGTCACTTTTACGATAAACTTGTTGTGGGAGATATAGGATTTTGGGCTGGTCCTTTCAAACGCGAAGGGATGGGTGTCCAACCCAAAAGTGACCATGGCCTCTTGGTTTTTAATTTTTGGGCTGTCCTTGCGGGCATCGTACACAAATTTTACCACTACCCCCCTATCAATGGCGTTTTTGATGAGCAACAATACCTTATCATAATAAAATTCATAGGCGGCAATATACAGCTCGTCCGTTCCGGGCGTACAACTGTTGATGTAGCTCTCCAAGGCCTCGTACAACCCTCGCGACAGCCACTCAAAAGCTTTGTCGTTGGGCACATCTTCCGGTCTTTGGTCCCCAAAACGGCGCACGTATTCCTGTGAGGCTGCGATACCCCTGTTGAAATAAACATCCTGATTGCCATTTTCGGGGCTCTCGGTGGTAATGTCCACCGAAACGGAACTGAACTCCTGCAGATTGGTCGGGGTACCTTTCAAGGCCGTGACCGTGTAGGTATAGGTGAGTCCCGGTTTGGCCGAATAATCGGACCATTGGAACCCTTGAATGGGCTGTTTGCTGGTCTCGTACATGGATCCCGGAGGAAATCCCGGGTCGGTCTCGGGAAAGACCTTCATGCCCTTTAAATAAAAGGCCTCGTTCTCCGAAGGGCTCTCGCGGTGTATGGAGAAGCCCATAAGCCCACCGCACTGGTTCTGGGGCAAGTGCCACCCCATCATCACCACATAGGTGCCCGATATCACGTTCAGTGTAAAGCCGTTGTTGGTGCCCGATTTTCTCATGACGGTTGTTTTTTGATGACCAAATGGATGTTCGGGGGAAAAATCAAGAAGGCTATCCTGACTCTTTAAAGATAAAAAATGTTTGCCGGAACGGATTGCAGAAAAACCTTAGAAATGTTGGGGTTTTATCAAATATATACTCATTTTAAATCTTAACTATCAGGACTTTACAGCACTCAAGCTTTTCTTTTTATATACTTGCTTTAATCTTTATGTGCTATTGAATTCCTGATGTTATTTCTTTCAAGGGAAAAACCCTCCCTTTCCGAATCCAGATAATCGATTAATTGAAATATCCGCTTTTCGAGTTGTTTATTTGACTCCTTTTTTTCTATCACGAATTTCTCATACGAGAATTGTATAAATTGATCCAGAGTCTTTGTGTCGATTTCATCTAACTTGGGTGACAAATTCCCCCATGACATATTTATCATATCATCAAAAGTTAGGCTCCCTTGAGATTTGAGCAATTTATTTAGTTTTTTCTTGCTCAACTCTTCAACCCCATTTCCTTCAAAAAGCCGTTGTAGAAACTCCGAGAAATATTCAACTAAAACTCCTATTCCCCTTGCACTTCCTCCTGACATTTGAACTGACGCTATGTTGATTATGATTATTCTTTAGTGGAAACCAATAACTCCCGAATATCTACATCCAAGATTTCAGCGATTTTCTTTAGATCTTTTAAATGCGGTTGGGATTTGTTGTTGCAGATGGCTGTTATCGAAGTTGTACTTTTTCCAAGTTCCTCTGCAAGCCAAACTTGAGATTTTCCTTGAATTACCAATACTTCTTTTATTCTGTTAATTCTATCTGCCATAATGCTTCTTAGATACTACAATATATAATTCAAACTTGTTAAAATATAACCAGAACTTCCATTAATGCAACAAGGACTTTGAAGTTTGAATATTTTTATATAAGTTTATATTAACTTTATTTAAGTTTTATTTATATAAATAAAATCTAAACTTAATCTTTGGTTGTTGATAACTTTATTCTAATACATGGTGCCATGAATCCTAAAGAACTTGACCTACACCCCCTCCTCGCCTACTTTGAAGAATGCCATGAGGGCGATCTGCTTTCCTTTGTCCAATGGCTGGACAAGGCCGTTTACATGTTCCACTACCTGCCCATGGATGCCTTTTCAGAATTGGAGCGCCAGAACACCTGCCATGTACTAATGGAACTTAAGGAGGCCGTTCTAAAAATTCATGGTGTATAAAACAAAAAACGCCTTACCCAAAAGGATAAGACGTTGAGTGTATGTGGTGTTGTCTTCTAAAGTATTTCAACCAATTCCAGGTCAAACACCAAGTCTTGGCCGGCCAAAGGATGGTTCCCGTCCAAAATAATGTCATCGGCTTCCACTTTGGCCACTCGGAACTGTTGTTGCTGTCCATCGGCATTGGAACCCACCAAGCCCATACCTACCTCGGGCTTAAGATCTTCGGGCAACTGGGATTTGGATATTTTTTGAAAAAGCGATTCATTGACCTCTCCATAAGCCTCTTCCTTGGCTATGGTGATGGTTTTCTTTTCATTCACGGCCATGTCTATAAGTCCCTTTTCAAACCCAGGGATAAGCTGACCCTGCCCCAAGGCTACTTCCAAAGGTTCCCTTTGCAACGAGCTGTCAAAAATTTGCCCATTGGTCAGTTTTCCGGTATAATGGACTTTTACCGTGTCGTTCTCTTTTACTTTACTCATAATTTTGGTTTACAGTTTTAAAATCAAAACGTTGCAAATATATGAGGTATAAAATGGTTGAACGAAAGAGTAGCCCATTGCTTTTCCATAAACCATTTTTAGCAGGCATTCGTGGATTGAGCCGTACCCAATCGTAATCATTGCATTTGGTCCAATATCAACCTATTGGAGAGGTACATGTAACGGGCATAGGGTTTGGACCGTTCCCCAGCAAACTCATGGGCCTTACCAAAATGATAGGTGGCCTTTTCTTGGTTTTTTGCTTTGATGTAGTATTCCCCCATGGCCAGATTGGCAATCCAATTATTGAGGTCTTTCTGGAGCATTTCGGACAAGATTTCAAAGGTTTTTTCAGGATTGCCCTCCAATAGCATAAAACTTAGGGGGTAGTAGTAAAAATAGGGAAAGCCCTCTCCCACTTCCAATGCTTTCTGCTTGTAGGTCTTACTTTCCTGCGACATTCCTTTTTGGGCCAAGAGTTCGGATTTCAATATCAAGTTACGGAACTCCTCTCCCATGGCGATGGATTTTTCGGCATAGTGTAGGGCCGCATCCACATTTTTGGCATCTTCGGACAGGGTCAATTGTGCCAATTTGATGTAATCATCAGAAGTTTTTTCTTCCTTTGATTTTAAATCGGCCAGCACATTGGCAGTAACATCCGTGCCGATGGTGATTCCACATTTCACTGTGGACCATTGCAATTCCAAGACAGCCTCTTCGGCCTCCCTTGTGGTAAATTCATAGGTGAGCCATTCCCGGTATTCACTTGGTTCAGGTGTTGCGGTAACCCGAAGGGCATCCTCCTTGGGATCATAACTGAAACTGCCCCAACTTTCATGGTTCTTCGAAAAAATATAGGTCCACTCCCCTTCCCGCACAAAAATGTGCAATCCGTAGGTACCTTTGGCGAGTGGTTTTCCCTGTACCGTAACATCATGGGTAAAGCTGATGGTGGTATTCTCGTTGGCCCCGGCCCGCCAAGGGTATTCTACCCCATCCACTACAAAATCGTAGGGCACGATACCTCCAAAAATTTTTCGCTGCTTTGCAGCCGGACTGTTGTAGGTCACCGTTACATCGGTCGTGCCAATACGTTGGGTGATACTGGCTCGCTGGCTCACCTTGGTGGCCACCAACATATCTTGGGCCAAGGCCATATGGCACCCAATCATTACCAAGTTTAGTGTAATTGCAAAAAATCGAGTTTTCATTTTTATCATTTTTTGATGTGCTATTGTATTTTCAACCCTTGGGTGTCCACAAATCTTCCAGTGACCAACCATCCGCCAAAATCCTCTGAAACGGCCAATAAAAGTGTATTCTTTCCTTTTCTCAAGGGAAGATATACCGCATCGAAGAGACCGATTGTACCCAAATAGCGATAGTCCCGTGAACGGTACCTATTGTTGCCCTTATAAATGGGTTTGCCATTAAGGATGACCACTGCCCTATCACTGTAGCCAAACTCAAAGAGTTTGGTCATATCCGATGTGGCATCCAGCTCAATTTTGGCAAATACGGTATTGCCGGGGAGATCATCAAAGCGTTCCACTTTTCGGGAAATATTGGCGGCCGTACCTTCTTCTAACACAACGGATTCCTTCCAAGTCCTGTTACCAATAAGCTGGGAAATCATGGAATAATCATCCAATAGTTGTTCCTCAAACTTATCGGAGAGTTGCCACTTCGGAACAAGTCCTTCAATGGGTTTTCGGTTCAAGGGCTTAAAATTCTTGAGTTCGTGCTTGGCCCTATCAATCTTGATGTTGGCCAGATGCATTCCTTGGGCATTTCCGCCATTCAAGGATATACCTCCCTCCACCGATTCATGGAACAATTGCCAAGAAAGGTTGGGCTCCTCCGAATAGTCCAGAAAAACTTGGGCCTTGTCGTCATGGACCACCAATTTCACGTGGGTCCAGTCATCGTATTTGTACTCGTAGGGGAAGGCATACTTTTCACCATAGTACAACTGCCACGGGGAAATCCCTTTGGTCAAGGGAATGGCTTGGTTGGCATCTGGATTGCCAGCTTGGTGCGGGCGGATGTAAAAGTGTTCGGCATCGTTACCGTTCATCCTAAAATAGACTCCCGGAAAGGCTTGTACTTCCTTTAAATAGATGTCGTACTCAATGGTGCCGTTCAAAAAATCGCCATCTTTTAGGGTGATGGACCCTCCTTGCAGGTAAATGGCCTTTTTACCCTTAAACTCTTCTAAAATATAGGACTCCGCTTCAAAGTTCCAATTGATGGTATCCAAAGGAATAATGTCTTGGGCTTTTCCCAAAAAACCGCTCAAAAGGGCTATGATGATAACGCTCGCTTTTTTCATGATGAATTGATTTATGGCCGAAAGGTCCCGTATTTCCATGTTTTTTGCAGAAACAATCCCGTGCAAGTTGATTCATTACGGTTCATGTATCGGATTTTTTCCAACATTTGCAATAGAAGAATGTTCGCATATGTATCCGGAGTACCCATTGGTAAAAAAATGTTTGTCCCAAATTGAAGAAAGCCTTGGTTGGGGGCCTTCCGAGCATTGGCACAACGATGTCTTTTCTGAACTGAGCGAGAAAATCCAGCATAAGACCCAAGTCCTATTGAGCCCCACTACCCTGAAGCGTGTTTGGGGCAAAGTTAACTACAAAAGCGCCCCGAGTATCACTACGTTGAACACCTTGGCCCAGTTTGCGGGTTTTGAAAATTGGAGGGATTTCAAGAACAAGAACAAGGACTCCAAAAAAATCTCAGTGCCGAGTAAGGTGAATTCCAATCTGGGCATTATCATGTTGGCCGCTTCGGTAATGGCGGTGGTCTTTATCTCTTTCTATTCTTTAAAAGGCTCCCAGCCTGATAGGGAACTCAACACTTCCAGTGTATATTTCAACAGTAGGCCTCTCGCCAAAGGCCTTCCCAACTCGGTGGTCTTTGATTTGGATATCGATTCCATCCAATCGGATAGTATCTACATTCAACAGTTTTGGGACCCCACCAAAACCATTACTTTGGAAATGGGACAGAAACAAGCCACCGGGCAATACTATTTCCCTGGTTATTTCAGGGCCAAGTTGGTGGTGGATGGCAAAGCCATTAAGCAGCACGACCTATTCATCAAATCCGAAGGATGGTTGGGCACTGTGGATTACGAACCCATTCCAAAATATGTGGATGAAAAGGATATCCTACAAGGTAAATTGGCCTTTCCACCTTCCCTATTGGAAGAAATAAAGACCAGCGACGAGCCCATTTCATCAACCTTTCATATCGTGGATGATTTTGGGGCCATTTCCGGGGATAATTTTAGACTCACCACCCGATTGAAAAACAGTTATCACGAAAAATGGGCCGTCTGCCAAAAAACCCAGATCATTATTTTGGGTACCAAGAGCAGTATGGTGATCGGCACCTCCATTCCTGGCTGTGTCTCAGAAATTGGGGTGATGATGAGCGATGTCTACCTCAGCGGCAAAAAGCACGACCTGTCCAGACTTGGTATGGATCTATCAGAATTCAAGAATCTTACCCTCGAGGTACAAGAAAAAGAGTTGACCGTTTTCCTCGAAAACCAACCCGTTTTTTCCGGAAGCTACAACGAATCCATGGGGGATATCGCTGGTATGCGATTTCTGTTTTTAGGCACTGGCGAAGTGGCCAAAGTACATCTGCAGGATCTGGTCACGGACCAAGTAATCATTGATGAGGAATTCAATTGAAACTTTTTTCAAAAAATCTACCGCTCATTATATCCCTTCCCGTCCAAAATTTTGGGAAAACTCTTTTCAATTCTTGAGATACGGGTCTTGGCCTGTTTGGGCTGGGAAAAATAGAGCATATAACCCCGTTGTCGGCCTGGGGTGAGGGCTTCAAAAGCCGTTTTGAATTCGGTATCCGTGTCCAGTTTGGTTTGAAGTTCTTCGGGCATTTCAAACTCTGAGATTTTTTTCAACTTTACCTGCAGTCCGGCCTTTTCCACTTCAATGGCCTCAAAGACATAATTCCGCAAAACATCCCACTTCTCGATGATCTGCTGAACTTGGGTAAATCGCACAAATCGTACGGATTGTGAATTCTCACCGGGCATTTCCAAAATACCCTCCTTGTCGCTCAACAAGACTCCTTTCAGAAAACTCAGCGTGCAGTTGTTTTTAAATGCAGCGATCATTACCACATTCTTACCATTAAGCGTATAACAGGGTGAGCCCCACTTTCGTTCTTCGGTAAGACCACATTCCAATAAAAGTCTTCTCAATGCCTTGATCTCCTCCTGCCAACTTTGCACCTTACAATCTGGAGTGCCCACCAAGTCGCAACGTCCACAGCCTTCGGCCAAATATTCATCTACTTTCGGATTAGTGTTCATTTTGAATTGATTGGGGTGAGTTTTCTATTGTTTGGTCTAAAATACCAAGAAATTCCGGTCAATGCCAAAAGTAATGCAGGTCCAAAAAGGTTCATCAACCCATCATTGATGGCCAGATGGGAAATAATGGCGCCTGTCATGGTAAAGAAAAACCCAGCATAGGCCCATTCTTTCAACAATGGGAATTTGGGGACTAAAACAACAACCACTCCCAGAAGTTTCCAGATACCGATGAGGGTTAGAAAATAAATGGGATATCCCAGATGGTTCATCATTTGCACCTCCTCCTCCATGTGCGTCAATTGCACAATTCCTGTGGAGGCCATTCCCAAGGCCAACCAGAGCGTGGCCACCCAATAGGTAATTTTGCCCGCCTTGCTCGCAGAAAGATCTTGTTTTGTCATGTGGTTTGATTTCATTGGTTATGTAGTTTTTGAACAACTTCTTGCAGGCGATCATGGGCCATACTGATACCCTGTGCAAAAGGCAGTTGTAGCATGCGGTCCCTATCCGCTACAGATTTGAACACCATTTGCATCCGTAGATGGCTTTTTCCTTCGGAAATGGAAGCAAATTCCAAAAACTCGAGTTGCACCGGAAAACCGGAATTTTCCATTTCAAAGGTTCGGGTGATTTTCGCTTCGGGCACAAACTCATGGATGGTACCGTTGAACCGATGTTTGTTCCCCTTTGGGTCGGTGGTCTCGAACTGATAGCCGCCATGCGGATGGTTTTCCAATTTCAACACCTTGGTCCCCATCCATTGTTCCACAATTTTGGGTTCCATGTACGCTTTAAACAATACGTCCAACGGCAATTCAAATTCACGGGTGATGAAAATTTCCTGTTTGCCATCTTCGGCATGTACTTGGGTCTTTCGCTCCATATGATCTAAAATTTCCTTTGATTCTTCATGATAGCTTCCAGTTTATTGAACCTATCATCCCATAATTCCCGGAATGGCTCAATAAAATCCGCTATCGTTTTGAGTTTGCTGGGATTAAAGTGATAATAGATTTCTCTCCCCTGTTGGTCTTGACGCAACAGTTCACATTCGGTCAAAATTTGAATGTGCTTTGAAATCGTCTGTCGAGACGAATCAAAATTTCCAGCTATGGCCCCGGGCGTCATGGCATTGGCGGCCACCAAGGCAATGATGGCCCTTCGAGTGGGGTCCGCTATTGCCTGAAATACATCTCTTCTTAATTCCATTACGCAGCTATTTGACTGCAAATATAAATGCAGTTATTTGACTGCGCAAATTTTTGGTAGAATTTTATTCACTGTGATTTATCATGTAAATCAGCTTATTCATACCCAATTTGTTTTTTAAGAACTTACAAATCAGTTACATTTAAAGACTAATTCAAGAAAATGAAAAAAACAGTATTATCACTATTGGCTTTGGCGAGTACCTTGTGTGTCTCGGCTCAAGAGACCATCCTTGGGTTCAGCAAGGCCGCTTCAGAACAGGAGCTGCAATTGGAAAATCAATTCGAAAAAGAGCTCTCCACAGCCAATCTGGACGAATGGATGCAGCGTTTGGCTGCCGAACCCCACTGGGTGGGCACCGAATACGGCGAAAAGAATGTAAAATGGATGGAAAAACAGTTCAAATCGTGGGGCTATGACACCCGGGTGGACACCTATCATGTGCTCTTTCCCTATCCCAAGGTCAGATTGTTGGAGCTCACCGCTCCCACCAAATATACCGCCAAGCTCAAGGCCGTTCCCGTTGAGGGCGACCCTTACACCCATCAAGAAAATCTGTTGCCCAGTTACAATGCCTATTCCACCGATGGCGATGTGGAGGCCGAACTGGTCTTTGTCAACTACGGTATTCCCAGCGATTATGAGGAACTGGAAAAACTAGGCATCGATGTCAAAGGAAAGATCGTCATTGCCAAATATTATGGCTCTTGGCGAGGCATCAAACCCAAATTGGCTGCCGAAAAGGGAGCCATTGGCTGCATCATCTATTCCGACCCGGAAGATGATGGATACGGAAGGGGCGATGTATATCCCAAAGGGGCCTTTAAGAACAAAACCGGGGTACAGCGCGGTTCCGTAATGGACATGCCCCTGTATCCTGGTGATGTATTGACCCCCGGTTATGCTGCCACCAAAGATGCCAAAAGATTAAAGCGCGAAGATGCGCCCACCATTACCAAAATTCCGGTATTGCCCATTTCCTACGAGGATGCCCAACCGCTGCTGGAAGCCCTGCAAGGCCCTGTGGTCCCCGCTTCTTGGAGAGGTGGCCTGCCCATCACCTATCATATTGGACCCGGTCCTGCCAAGGTGCATTTGAAATTGGAGTTCGATTGGCAACTGAAACCCGCCCATAATGTGATCGCCACCCTAAAGGGTGCGGAACTGCCCGACCAATGGGTCATCCGAGGAAACCACCACGATGCCTGGGTACATGGCGCCAGTGACCCCATTAGTGGATTGGTGGCCTTGATGGAGGAAGCCCGTGTTGTGGGCAAACTTGCCAAACAGGGCAAAAAACCCAAACGCACCTTGGTATACTGTGCCTGGGATGCCGAGGAAACCGGACTCATCGGCTCCACGGAATGGGTGGAGGACCATAAGGATGAATTGCAACAAAAAACCGTGGCCTATGTTAATACAGATGGCAATGGCCGTGGATTCTTGGGCGCGGGAGGCTCCCATTCCCTACAGGCCATGGTCTCCCAAGTGGCCCATGCCGTGACCGACCCGCAAAAAGGGGTTTCCATTGCGGAACGAAGTGCCGCCCGTAATGTGGTGAACGGCGGGGACGATGCCTTCAAACTTTATGCGTTGGGCTCTGGTTCGGATTACACCCCCTTTATCCAACATGCGGGGATTCCTTCGTTGAACCTTGGGTTTGGCGGCGAGAACTCCGGAGGGGAATACCACACCATTTACGACACCTATAGCCACTACACCCGTTTTAAGGATCCCGGCTTCCATTATGGTACCGCTTTAGCCAATACGGCCGGACGGATTGTGCTCCGTTTGGCCAATGCCGAAGTACTTCCCTTTGAGCTCCAACAATGGCACAGCACCATTGATGGTTATTTGGGTGAAGTGATGAAGACCTTGGAAACCATGCGCTCCGATGTGGAAAAGCACAACGCCAAAGTGGCCAAAAACCAATACGGACTGGCCAACGATCCTAAAAAACCCGTAAAAGCTGCCGAGAAAGAGGGCGAGGTCCCCTATTTGGACTTCTCCCCGTTGCAAAACGTGTTGGCGGATTTAAAAAATGACATCGACATCTTTTCCAAAGTGGACAAGACCCAGCTCTCCGCCGCCAAAAAGGCGGAACTTAACCAAGCGTTGATGAAAATGGAGCAGGCACTGACCTCAGAAAAGGGACTACCCCGCAGGGATTGGTTCAAGCACCAGATCTACGCGCCCGGATTTTATACCGGATACGGGGTGAAAACGCTTCCAGGTGTGCGCGAGGCCATCGAGCAAAAAGAATGGAAAGAGGCCCAGGAGCAGATTGCATCCTTGGCCAACACGCTCAAGAATTTCGATGCCCATGTACAAAAGCTGAATGCCATTGTGCAATAGTTTTCAGACACCAGAAAATGAAAAGGGAGGCCATGGCCTCCCTTTTTTATGCTTTAACATGAGAACTATCATAAGGCCATGGCCCGGGCAAAGCCTACGGTATCCCGATAGACTTTAGGGGAAATCTCCGCATTGTTCTTGAAAAATCGGCTGAAGTAGTGCTCGTCATCGTACCCTAAATCAAAAGCAATTTCCTTGACCGATTTATCGGTGAGGTAGAGTTCCCGTTTGGCCTCAATGATGATGCGTTCCGAAATGAGGTTCGTCATGGTCTTGTTAAAGTGGTTCTTGGTCATTTTGGCCAGCGCCTTGGGGCTGATGTTCAGCATATCCGCGTACTCCCCTGCCGAATGCTTGCTCTTGAAGTGGGTCTCGATAAGATCCTTGAGTTTTTGAAGGATAAAGGGTTCCTTTTCATCCGGGGTGTCCCGTAACGATTCCGGTTGTTGTTTGGCCTTGGACCGTGAAGCCGTGATCAAGAATATTTTCAGGTAGGAGACCAACAACTCGTATTGGGCCAGATCCGCTTTCTGTACTTCAGATTTCATCTGGGAAAGGATCATCTCAAATTCCCCTCGGGTATCATCGGTAACGCAAAAATAGGGCGGACTGTAAATGTTGTTGAACAGCACCCCGTTGCAGGCAATCTGTTCATTGTGCTTGTGGATGCAGAAAAAATCCGGATGGAAATTCAACACCACGCCCTCCAATTTATCCTTTTCCTTGAGGGTAAAGGGTTGATAGGGTGTTAGGGCAAACATCGTATCGGGTGTAAAATCGAACTCCGCAAAATCTATCTGGGCGGTGCCACTCCCCTTTTTTATCCAGATCAAGGAATAGTAATTGAATCGGTTGAGGGAACAGAACTGGCAATCGTCCTCAAAACTGGAAAGTTTAAAAGCAAGGTTGCCGGTCTGTTCGTTGATGAGCGTGTTGGTGTTGTAGATGTCCATTATTTGGTTTTACAAATTGAATGTTGGCAATTAATCAAAACTTGTCAGGTCGAGCGCAGTCGAGACCTCAATACAATGTGTTGGGTTTAACAACTTCTCGACAGCTCCTTCGACTGCGCTCAGGATGACAGCTCGAAGTTGACCCTGCACTATGCTTAATTAAAGTCGCCGTTCGGTTTCGGTTATCTGCAGGTCGTTGATGCTCGCGTAGCGTTTCTGCATCAATCCATGTTCATTGAACTCCCAGTTCTCGTTCCCGTACGCGCGAAACCACGTCCCTTCGGCATTTTGGTATTCGTATTCAAAACGAACTGCAATCCTATGGTCGGTAAAGGCCCACAATTCTTTCTTCAATTTGTAATTTTTTTCCTTTTTCCATTTCTCGGTCAAAAAGGCAACCACCTCTTCCCTCCCATTTACAAACTGGGAGCGGTTGCGCCATTCGGTGTCCACGGTGTATGCCTTGGACACTTTTTCGGGGTCTTGGCTGTTCCAGGCATCTTCTGCCAACTGTACTTTTTGCTTGGCCGTTTCCTCGGTAAAGGGAGGCAACGGAAATTTTTGCTCTTGGGCCATTGTGTGTGTTTTTGTGTGTTGAAAAAAGGGCAGCCCGAAAAACATCGACCTGCCCCTAAAAATTATTTGCTGTTCTTGACCTTGGGCCAGTTATCATGAGCCGCTTTTTCCAATTGGGTGGTGCGGTTGCTCCAATCTGGGAAGGTGTTGAAAGGTTTCCCGTTGAAATCGCCATTGAAAAACAGATAGAGTTTTCCATCGATGATGTCAAACGTTTCCGGGTTGATAGGGAATTTGGCTTGTTTTTCGCCAACCCCCCAGGCACAGTACCCATCAAACTCGGGCAAATAGCTGTTGGGCGATTTGGTAAAGGCGTCCTTATTGGCCTTGCTGGCAAAATAATAGGTTGCCCCGTTGTGTTTGGCCGCATGGGCCTTGGTCCCTTTTTGTGGCGTTCCGGAGAAATAGGCCACCACATCGTATCCGCCAATGGCCAAACCATCTGCGTTTACGGGATCGATCTGTGCTTGGGCAAGGGCTCCCCATACAAGGGCCAATCCCAATAGAATTGCATTTTTAATTGTTTTCATGATTCTTGTTTTTATTTGTATTGCGTGATTAAACAGTTTGTGCCTCCACTACCGGAAAATCGATATCGGTGTTGGCGGTGTTGTTGAAATAGTTGGTAAGGACGTTCAGGGCCACATGTGCCACGATCTCGCCCACGGCACCATCCGAATGGCCGGCAGCTTTAACGGCAGCCACATCGTCGGCGCTTACCCTACCGCGTTTTTCCACCAAGGTTTGGGCAAAAAAGAGTGCTGCGGCGATCTTGGGATCCTTGTTCTTCCCTTCTCGGGCCATTTCCAAGGTGGTGGTATCAATGCCCACCAATTTTTCCCCGATAAAGGAGTGTGCGGACAAACAATAGTTGCAGGTGTTGGATTCCGCTACCGCCAAGGCGATAAGCTCTCCCAATTTTCCGCCTAGGCTTCCTTTGCCCAAGGCATCGCTAAAGTTCAAGTAGCCTTCCAGAACGGCTGGGGAATTTCCCATGGTTCGCATCATGTTGGGCACCATGCCCAATTTGCTCTGGATACCGTCAAAAAGTTCTTTGGACCGTCCGGTGGTCTCCTTGGGTTCCAATGCTCGTAAACGTGTCATAGTCTTGTTTTTTATTATGGATTAATGATGGTACAAAGTTGCGGCGCGAGGTCGTGGGATAAAATGGACAAACTTCACATCCTCTTGGACATTTTTCCCGAAAGGGTCTTGATCGCAAAAAACAAAGAGGGTATGGTCTAAAAAGCGTATTATTTGTCAGGTTGGGCACAGTTGAAACCTGATTGATCATCGCCATGCCTTACGTTCTCGACAGCTCCTTCGACTGCGCTCAGGATGACAGCTCGAACTGACATATTCAAACTTCACTTGTGCTCGGACATTTTTCCCGAAATGCCCATTTGCCTAAAAAAGCAAAGGGCCAGACATAAGCCTGGCCCCTTTCCAACCGCACCATCACACTAAACACAGAATTTATTTTTTGTGCATTTTCAGCTCGCCCACCAATTCTTGGGTGGTGTATACCTTGCTGCTGATCATTTTGTAGTTGGTCTGGGCAGCTTGGTCGCCATCCAGTCCGGGGAGTTTGGCCGAAGCAGTGGCATCGCCCACCACGGCAACCTCAAAACCGTTCTCCACAAGTTCCCTCATGTGCGATTCGGCACAAAGGTTACCGGACATCCCGGCCAAGATCACCTTGTCTATCTTCTGTTTGCGCAATTGCAGGGCCAAGTCGTTGGATTCGGACCCAAAAACCTTGTGTGGGCTGGTCACCACTACCCTATCCTTGTTGATGTACTTTTTGTAGCGTGGCAACCAGTCGGCACCGGAACCTTCAAAACCTTCCACGTTCAATTGGTCCCCACGATCGAACATGGTAATGTTGTGCATGAGTTTCTCCAAGACCCCTTCGAACTTCCACACGTGATCGTGCTCGTAGTAGTAGTGGGGAGAAACAAATACGGGAATGTTGTGCTCTTCGCCCAACTTAAAGATCGTTTCCAGGTTCTCAATGGTGTTGTTCTCCTGTACGCTCTGTCCCACGGCACCCCAGGCCACGCCATCGGGGCTAAGGAAATCGTTCTGTGGGTCGGTGATCACTATGGCGGTATGTTCGTCTATAATGAAACCGGGTTCTGGCAATTGGGCAAAAAGCCCTGTAATGGTTGTAGTAAAAACTACTAGTGTTGTGAATACATTTTTCATGGTGTTTGTACTTAAAAATTATTATACTTAATTTGATGGTACAAAGTTGACGCGATCCATAACCTCAAAAAATGGACGATGCACGCCACTGAATGGACAATTTTCCAAAGGCGCATTGGCCAGCACATTGCAGACTTGTATAACTTGTATAATTTGAGATTATGAACGTACGGCTCACCAAGGAACAAAAGATCAAAGTGCTCAACGCCAGGGACATTTACAGCATTATGCAGCAGGTATTGCTGCGCGAGAACAAGATCCGCCGCAACCAGGAACATTTTTGGGTGGTGGGGCTCAACAACATCAACAAGATCATGTTCGTGGAGCTGATCAGCTTGGGTGCGGTGAACCGCATTACCGCCGAACCGCCCGATGTCTTTAGAATGGCGATCTACAAACTGGCCAACAAGCTGGTGATGGTGCACAACCACCCCAGCGGCGCGCTGGAGGTGACCGACCCCGACCTGATCTTTACCGACCATATGCTGAAAGCGGGCCAACTGCTACAGATCGAGGTGCTGGACCACCTGATCATTACCGAGGAGGGCTATGTGAGTTTTAAGGACCTGGGGCTTATGGACAAACTGAGCGAAAGCGGCCTGTTTGAGATCACCAGCCCCGAACGCCAAGAACTGGAAGAGTTTAAACTGGAAACGGAACGGAAACGGGCCGAGAAGGAAAAGGCGAAGGCCATTGCGAAGAAGATGAAGGAAAAAGGTTATGACGATGCCACCATTAAAGAACTAACGGGGTTGAGTTTGAAGGTTATTGGGGGGTTGTGAGAAAATCAATTCCATACATTCATTATAATTAGGACTATCTCATAAAGTGTGTAAATAGAAAATTAGCGGGGGCATGCCCCCGCTAATTTTTTGTCTAATTTTAAATATTTGCACATTATGAAGAAAGAAGAATTGTTCAACGACGATTTCCTGAAGCAGTTCAAATCGGGAGACGAGCTCAACGGTTTTTTGAAGGAACTCCAGAAACGCGGTATCGAGAAGATGCTGGAAGGGGAACTGGACGGCCACCTGGATTACGAGAGGCACCAGCGCTCGTCCAATGCCAACAAGCGCAACGGACACTCCAAAAAGAAAGTGAGGACCTCCTTCGGGGAGTCCGAGATATCCGTTCCCAGGGACAGGGATGCCAGTTTCAACCCCATGGTCGTCCCCAAACGGGGCAACATGGTGGACGGCATCGAGAACATCATCGTATCCCTGTACGCCAAGGGCATGTCGGTCAGCGACATAGAGGAGCAGATACGGGAGGCCTACGGCTTTGAGGTGTCCACTTCGACCATATCAAGGATCACCGAAAAAGTGGCGGACGACATTGTCGCATGGCAGAACCGCCCCTTGGAACCGGTCTATCTGATCGTATGGATGGACGGCATCGTCTTCAAGGTCAGGGAATCCTCCAAGGTGATCAACAAGACCGTCTACGTGGCCGTGGGCCTGCGAAGGGACGGTAAAAAAGAAGTGCTCGGCCTATGGCTGGGCAAGAACGAGTCGGCGGCCTTCTGGATGTCGGTGCTCACCGATATGAAGGCCCGTGGCACCGAGGACATCCTGATCACCGCCACCGACAACCTGAACGGGTTTACCGACACCATCAAAAACGTCTTCCCCGAGTCCAGGACCCAGATATGCGTGGTGCACCAGATACGCAATGCCTGTCGCTATGTGGTATGGAAGGACAGGAAGGCCTTCACCGCGGACATGAAGGGCATCTACAACGCACCCAACGAGAAAGCGGCAAAGGCCGCCCTGGGGGACTTCGCCAAAAAATGGGAGGGCAAGTACTCCTATGCCATAAAGAGCTGGAGGGACAACTGGGAGGACCTTACCGTGTTCTACGAGTTCCCCGTCGAGATAAGGAAGATCATATATACCACCAACCTTATAGAGAACCTGAACGGGAAGATCAGGAAGTACACCAAGAACAAACTCTCCTTCCCCACCGACGATGCGGTGATGAAATCCGTATATTTGGCCACAAGGGAGGCCACAAAGAAGTGGTCCATGCCCATCAGGAACTGGGGAATCATCCTGAACCAGTTCCTAACGATCTATGAAAAAAGGGTCAGACTCTAATAAAGTCCAACCCCCGTTATTTTCAACTTACACACTTATTGGGATAGTGTCTTATAATTGAATATTTGGTAGTGCTCCGAATTTTCCATATCTGTACGCCTTAAGCCATGAACTTATTCTTTTTATTGCCTTAAATCCTGACAATGAGTATAGTTCAGTAGAACCAAATTTACTCTTTTGAGTAAACCAGACGTTATCTGCTCTCAATAAATCATCTTCATCTAGCAATCCATCATAGTGGGTAGAAATTAGTAATTGAGCTTCCTTCGAGTTTTTCAAAAAATTATCAATCATAAATTGAATAAGCCTAGGATGAAGTTTGGATTCCATTTCATCTATTGCTAAAAATGCATTTCTTTTTAGAGCTTGTAAAATCGGACCGGATAATTCAAATGTTCTTAAAGTACCTTCAGATTGATCATCTTTTGGTAATTTAAAGCGATGCATGTTACCCATGTGATCGTATATTACATGCTCAAATTCTGTTTTAGGCATGTCAAAAGTTTTCTCTTTAATTATACGATCTTTCTCCTTCTGAGGTAACCTTGCATCCTCAATTATACTGGAAATTAAAAACTCGGGGATATCATGTTTTACAATTTCTGAATGAATATTTGATATATTAAAATCAGCTTCCCTCAAATATTCAAGAATTTGAAGTTTAAAGTCAGAGTCATCACTAATTAAATCCTCTACATATCTACTTAAACTACCATGCATATCCGGTTCGATGGTATTCATGAATCTTGACTTCATCCACTCGACTACCGATTCAATTTCAGGCAATCTAACATTTACTTGATTATACGCCCCAAATACAGACATATTTGGCAGACACTTTACATTTATTTCATTTTTTTCAGCCGCCTTTAATTTTATCCCAGTACCAAAATCAATTTGAGCAATACTTTCTTGTGTTCTATCAAAAATTAATTTTGGTTGCGTACTAGGATAGTAATTAAGCTTTTCACTTAAAACAACTCTGTTATTGAGCTCTAAGGAATAATCATACTTTTTCTTATCATGAAAAAATATGAGTCTGAAAAATGTCGGTTCTTGTTTTGATTGGTTATCAAATAAAAATGGCTCGACTCCAATTTCCTCATCCTTTGAGTCTGGTATGATAGACCAAAAATCGTAAATAAACTGAAAAGCTTTTATTAAATTACTTTTTCCAGAAGCATTTGCACCAAATAGGACTGCAGTTTTAAGAAGTTCAGTACCGGGAACTACTTCCACTTTGTGCAAATCATGTAAGTCTTTATCTCTGGAGGCCTCAAAACTTAAGGTAACTTCATTCTTAAATGAACGATAGTTACGAATTGTTAATGATTGAATCATTAATTTTAAATGGTTTTTCTACAATTATTTTGCAAAAATAAGAAACAAAACTCAGATTTACTACGTATAGTTGATGTATTTTACCGAAAAAACAACTTGTTACAAATGTAATTCTTTTGGCAAAAATTTGTCTATCTCCTTATCAGACCATGTAAATTCTTCATCTTTTTTTGTTTTCAACCCAAGCGCAGCCTGAGCATTTGAGTAATCGTTTGATGTGGTAGTTGGAGAATATTTACCTATTTGACCATATGAATTAATTAATCCTTTCATGGATTTTCTCAACTTTTTCTTTGGAACAGAAGAACTCATAATTTTTTCAATCAGACACATAAACTGATCTCGTAGCACCTTATAATCTTCTGCTGAGTTACGATGTTGAAATTTTAACTCACTAAGGTCTTCTTTGTTAAATAATTCAAAAGCTAATGCCGCCCCTGTTAGTATCAAACCACAAAAGGACAATACCGTAAGTAAACTTGTATTTGAAAACTCATATCCAACTATCTGGAGTATAATTACAAGTAATGTCCCCAATGCAATCGCCATAACTATTCTTCTATTCCTTTTCTGAATTGCCTCAATCCTGTCATAAGATTTATAATGGATACTATTCATAAAAACACATTGTGCAAAGTAAAAACGTGCGGTGCCCAACAGATGATTTTTCATTTATTTTTCCTTTTAGTTTTTATTAATCTCCTAAATTCAGGCCTTGAAAGCTTTTTTCCAACATCTTCTTCCACCATTTTTTTTACATCTGCTCGATAAGAATGATTCTCATCATACAACTCAATGTAACCTTGAATACCATGGGCCTGTCCTTTCCAAGGTTCCTTCTCATACCTTTCATAATAACTGACCCAATATAAATGCTCTTCCAAATGTCTAAGAAACTCCTTTAAATCAAACCCCTTGGGGTATCTTTCTTTTTCTTTTGGAGGAATAATTAAACAAAGTTCGCCTTGAGTATTGTTCAGATGTAAATCACCTAATGCTATTTTTTTTCTTTCTGAAATCTTAACTATTCTGTTCAAGACTTCCTTAACAATAGGTAAAACACTCCCTTTAGGCGATTCCAAGTTAATTTCAATATTGAACTTATCCCTAATTCTAATTTTATTATAAACAAGATCAAAAGCAAGAACACCTGAAATGGTATTCTTGCTTTTGTCATATTTAAGTAAGGGGTAATGTTCCCTTAAATAAGTCAAGTCATGCTCAGTTATTAAAATTTTCGCCATGGTGATGATGGAGCAACAATGCCTCTTGGCTTTACAACATTTGTTTTTACAGGGTTAACAGTAACAAGAGGGAATAAGTCTCCAAAAATTTTTCTCCACTCTTCTGAAGCCTCTTTAGGTTTATCATTATCGTAATATTCGATGGCCTTAGCAGCCCTATTATATGCAGTCACAGAATGATTCTTAATTTCTGACACGCAATTTCGCTTTAAGTAATCAAAAAAGTTCAACACCACATTTTGATATTCATCATAATCTACTCCATTCTCGAATTCCGAATCCAAGAAATTGATGACATCATCAATAATCTTATAGGACCCATAATTCAATGTGGTAATATTACGCTTCCAAGTCTTTATCATTCTGGTAAGATCACCTGTAAGTCCATCAGTCTTGTCGTTAGAGATTTGAAATTTTACAACTTGACTTCTGGGATCAAATGAATCCCAACTTCCACCATTTTCAGAATTAGGTATCAAAAAAGTTCCATCATCCTGTTCATAAGCAGGTAATACTTCAACATTATGAGTTCCATCAGCAAAAGTTACCAATACTACCTTACCCCAAGCTCTTATTTTATCAGTTGTAGTATATTTTTCATTTAAAACTGTTTTAATCTCTTGAAGCAAAGCTGATTGTCCATTCCCTTCATAATCGTCAAATTTTTGAAAGGTTTCATCTGGAATCTTAAAAAGAAGATCCACATCATGTTTCTCTGTTATAGGCCTGGTATTTGTCTTGGTCTTATATGAACCAAACAAAAACTTGGTATCCCCATTATATTCTGTCTCATAATATTTGTCGTGCAATTTCTTCGCAACTCCACGATACTTTAACTTGGCATCCGTACGCTGTTTTGAAGTTAACTTTATATCTGAGCAAAATTTATTAAATTCTTTTTCCATTTTTTATATTTAAAATCTACAATAATTATGCAAATATAATAAATAAAATATTATTAAACAAGTTTTATTGTTCTTTTTTACATTTTTTATGTATTTATAACAAATAGAATTTAATTTCATAAAAAAGGGAAGACCCTCCGGCCTTCCCTTCTTCTTATTCTTATACACTACTAATTATGGCCAATACAGTTCTGGCAGCCCTGCCCCCTGTAAAAGCATATTGTACTGGGCCACATCTTGGGTCTTTATATGTTGCAGCTCGCCCTTTAGGGCGGTCCATTGCGCCAGATAATCGCGGGTAACATCGCGCATGCCCTGGCTCACGGGCAAATTGCCCTGTCCGATCTCGTTCAAAAAATCCTTGAACTTGATCAAGAGCCGCGCCTCGAACATATAATTGCTCTGGTAGGTGCGCATTTCCTTTTGCAGGATCTTGGCGATCCACACATCCACGGCTTGGTCCAGGGCCTTGCCCTTTTCCTGCAATTGGGCATCCTGGGTCTCGCCCAGCACAAAATGCAGTTGCTGCTTGATCTTCCGCAGGTCGCGCACGCCCTTGGCCATTTGGGTGGCGGCCTCGTAAATGGATCGGGAGAGGCCATCGCGCTCGGCATAGGCGGCCTCCACATTCTGTACACTGGTCTTGATCCGCGGGTCCACGGTTATGGCAAAATTGCGGGTCTGCACCTGGTCCCCCACGGTAAGGCGCACTTGGTAGTTGCCGGGGGCGGCATCGTAGGCGCTCAGGTCGCGGTTGGTGGTATGAAGTTCGGTAAGGCAGTCAAAACGGCCCACTTTCATGTTCCAGCTATACCGGTGGGCGCCAAGGCCCTTTTTTAGTTGGGGCTTTACCAAGGTATCGCAGCCGGTGCGAGGGCGATCGGTATACTCGGCATGGATCACGGTGCCGTTGCCGTCCAAGATCTCCAACGCCATGGGGGTGCCCTCCCCTACGGCCTTGTTGTTCAGGTAATGCAGCTGTACGCCCTTGGGCGGGTTCTGGCCATATCCGCCATCTATGCTGTAGGCCACGGAGAGCTCGGCATGGGTATCGCGGGGTTGGTACAGGTAATGGTCCGCCGTGGCCACCGCATCGGTGATCTGGTGCAGGGGCGTAAGGTCGTCCAAGATCCAAATGGCACGGCCCTGGGTGGTCACCACAAGGTCCTTGCGCTGCACGCGGAGGTCCGTAATGGGCACTTCGGGCAGGTTGTTCTGCAGGGGCAGCCACTGTTGGCCATCGGTAAAGGAGACGTACATCCCGGTCTCGGTCCCGGCATAGAGCAGTCCCTTGCGGTCCGGGTCCTCGCGCACGCTACGCGCAAAGGTGTCGCTAGGCAGCCCGTTTGTAATCTTCTGCCAAGAGGCGCCGTAGTCGGTGGTCTTGTAGATCATGGGGGTAAAATTGTTGAGTTTGTAGCCCGCCACCGCAATGTAGGCCGTGGCCGCATCGTGGGGCGATGGTTCCACCACATTGATGATGGCTTCGGGCAATCCTTTGGGGGTGACGTTGGTCCAGGTCTTCCCGCCATCTTGGGTAACGTGCACCAGCCCACAGTCGGAGCCTACCCATACCACCCCTTCGAGCAGGGGCGATTCCTCTATGTTGAAGAGGTTGTTGTAGCTCTCGGCCGTGATCTGCTCATTGGTGATGGGGCCACCCCCCTCGCCTTGGTGGTCCTTGTTGTTCCGGGTAAGATCCTCGCTGATGGTCTCCCAAGTGACCCCACGGTCGGTGGATTTCATCACGTACTGCGAGCCGTAGTAGATCACATTGGGGTCATGGGGCGATACGATCACGGGACCGTTCCAATTGGCCCGCAACTTTAAATTTTTGGGCTGTTCCCCACTGATGCGCTCCGGATAGGGCCGCACCATGCGGGTATTGTCGATATCGCGGTCCCACTCCACAAAATTGCTGGCAAAATAGGTGGAGTACACAAAACGGGGATTGTTGGGGTCCAGGGCCACGGTGGAGGATTCCCCGGCACGCATTACGTCCCAGTGCATCTCGCCAATGCCGTCGTCCATGACCCGGCTGTCTATGGCGATGGTGCTGTTGTCTTGCTGGCCGGAGTACACCCGGTACGGATGGCCGTTGTCCGTCAGCGCACGGTAAAACTGCCCCGTGGGCTGGTTGTAGATGCTGGACCACGATTTGCCGCCGTTGTAGGTGACGGCCGCGCCGCCATCGTTGGCATTGATCATAATGTTGCTGTCGTTGGGGTTGATCCACATATCGTGATGGTCCACGTGGGTAAACGGTTCCCCGCTAAAGGTCTTGCCGCCATCAATGGATTTCATGGCAAAGCTGTTCATGACCCAGATTTCGTCCTCGTCGTTGGGGTCGGCGATCACGTGGATGTAGTACCACGGCCGTGCAAAGGTAGTGGCATCGTTGCTGGTGTGTTTAAAGGTTTCCCCGGCGTCATCGGAACGGTAGACCCCGCCCTCGCGCTCCTTGGCCTCCACAACCATGTACACAATATTGGGGTTGGCTGGCGATATGTCGATGCCCAGTTTGCCCTTGAGTTCGGGTAGGCCCTTGCCGGTCTCTTTCCAAGTCTTGCCGCCGTCGGTGGTCTTGAAGACCTTGCTATTGGGTCCGCCGCTGGTGAGCGCCCAGGGCTTGCGCTGAAACTGCCACGAAGTGACCATCATAAAATTGGGGTCCTCATCGCTTACGGTCAAGTCCACAATGCCGGAGTCATCGCTTACATATAAAATCTTTTCCCAGCTCTCCCCTCCGTTTTTAGACAGGTAGAGGCCTCGGTGCTCGTCCTTGCCCCAAGGGTTGCCCTGTGCGGCCACGTAGACCCAATCGGGGTTCTTGGGATGTACGTACACCTCGCCGATATGACGGGTCTCGGCCAATCCGATGTGTTTCCAAGTCTTGCCCGCATCGGTGGATTTGTACATGCCATCGCCATGGGAAGTCTTTACCCCTCGGATGCAGGATTCGCCCGTGCCCACATACACAATGTTATGGTCCGATGGGGCCACGGTGATATCGCCAATGCCCGTGGTGTTGAAAAAGCCATCCGAAATGTTGTTCCAAGTAGCGCCGCCATCGGTGGTTTTCCAGACCCCACCGCCCGTGGCACCCATATAATAGGTAAAGATGTCGTTGGGAATCCCCTCAACGGTGGTCACCCTGCCGCCCCGGAAAGGGCCAATGTTGCGGTAGGCCATGGAACCATACAGGGATTCGGTGATGTTGGGTACAGTGCTTTTCCGCTGTCCGAAGGAAAAGGGGGCCATGCATAGGCATGCCAAGCAAAAGAAAGTGAGTTTTTTCATGCTGAGGTCGGTCTATTTTGAATTAGTCGTTGTGCAAGGTGTTGGTTTTCTTACACCTAGGTTATGAAAATAACAAATTGGCGGGACAAAAAGCTACCCCAAGATGAAGAATTTTTGGGGTTTTGAAACGCAGAATAACGAGTCCGTCAATTCAAATGGGTCATTCATCAATTAAAACGGGCCATTCATCAATTGGGAAGGCGCAATACCATGCTACTTTGTTAGCTTTCCAAAAAATTTAGGAAAATGACTACTCTAGAAACTATAAATACCCTACAAATTTTTTGTCTTGTCTGTGTTGGAATCATCATCTACATCTTTGGATTCATCCATGGAACAAGTTGGAAAAGGAAAAATATTCTTTAGTGACAATACCCACAGACGGATCCCGTTCCTCTTAAACCAAATCAACCTAAAATAACCGCCATCGCCATTTCTTTTACTGACCCGACCCCGAGACGGACACTCATCCTGTGCCGAAACCTACAATTTACGATAGCCATAACCCAACAGCCGCACGGCGACATCCAATACTGTTGCTGGCGTAGACCCAAAACCGCTGCGGAACTGCCCTGCTTTGTCCTGAAAAACGGATACATGAAAAAAAGCAAGGGAAAGGACAAGGCCGAGTTCATCTTTGAGCACGGCAAATGGACCTATACCATTGAGCGCATTGTGTCCAAAAGCAGGTATGGCAAAGCCTCCTATGTATTTTTGGAAATCTCCAGTGAGGGAAATCCACCAAGTACATGGAAAATGGAGGATTTTACCCCCACAAACCCCTAAAACTTTTGTCTAGCTTACTGCTGATAGGTGACCCGGTAGATGGCATTGCCCACATCATCGGAAATCAGTAGGGAACCGTCCTTCATGAACAAAAGGTCCACCGGACGGCCAAAGGCCTCCTGTTTTTCCTCGTCCAACCAGCCATCGATAAAAGGTTCGTAGCTCACGGCCTCGCTGTTTTCCAATTTCACCAAAGTGACCCTGTACCCCACCTTAGAAGAGCGGTTCCACGAACCGTGTTCGGCCACAAAGGCATGCCCCTTGTATTCGTAGGGGAACATGGAGCCGGTATCAAACTTTACGCCCAATGGGGCCACGTGGGCGCCCATGGCCTGCGCAGGTGCCACAAAATCGGAGCAAGGGCGCAGATCTCCAAATTCGGGATCTTTCACGGTTCCGGCATGGCAGTAGGGATAACCAAAATGTTGTCCCGCCTCGGTCACCCGGTTAAGTTCTCCCGGAGGAAGGTCATCCCCCATCATGTCACGGTTGTTATCGGTGAACCACAATTCCCCGGTTTCTGGATGCCAGGTAAACCCAACGGTATTCCGAACGCCTTTGGCGTAGATCTCACGATTGGTCCCATCCGGGTCCATACGGGTAATGGTGGCAAAGCGCTCATCCTCACTGCTACGTTCGCAAATGTTGCAGGGAGCGCCAACGGGTACATATAATTTTCCATCAGGCCCAAAAGCGATATACTTCCAGCCATGATGGAACTCCGTTGGATAATCGTCATAGATCACCACAGGTTCTGGCGGATTGGCCAAATTGTCCTCAATATTGTCATAACGCAAAAGCTTGTTCACCGCGGCCACATACAAAGACCCATCCCTGAACGCCACTCCATTGGGCTGCTCCAAATCGGAAGCGATCTCAAAAATCTTTTCAGCCTTTAGGTCGCCATCCGCATCTTGGAGGGCATATACCTTGTTCTCGTTACGTGTTCCCACAAAAAGAGTCCCTTTGTCCCCCATGGCCATGGAACGGGCACCCTCCACATTCTCGGCATAAGTACCAATCCTAAACCCTTCGGGGAGGTTCAACAACTCTAAGGGCAGGCTGGATTCGGAAGGTGTGTGGATAACCTCTGGTTTGGTTTGGTCATTGGCTTGTTCCTCATGGGCTTCCTCCTTTTTTCCATTACAGGAGAAGACCATCAACGAAATGGCCGATGCAAAAATCAATTTGTAGGGTACTTGGGAATATTTCATCACGCTATTTTTAAGTGCTATGGATTTCTTGCATAAAGCTATGACAAAAAGATGTAATTCCCGATTTGGAATGAATTATTCCGGATGGTAGGGCTCCCATGTTCCATCATACCAGATAGGTCCCCTATGAGAGCTTACAACACTGACATTGCTGATTTGGGAAGGGAACACATGGGCGGTCACTTGATAGTTCTCCACTCCCTCGTTTACGGAAAACTGGATGGTATATCCATCACCCTTTTTGGTAGGTTCCACAGTGAAGTCCTTGGCCAATCCCTTGAAGTAGATTCCCCCTTTACGTGGATTGTACGTTCCTCCTATCTGTCGTTGACCAAAATAAGAGAGATCGGCCATAACACTATCCTGGACTACCCGCAAGTAACTGCCACTTCCGGTAATGTCTATACGGTTAATGGAGCTGCCCGGGGAAATCAATCCTGCATTGGCAATACTGGTCAAGGCCTGATCGGGCATGGGTCGGGCCCAACGTGCAGTGATATCAATGGATTTTTGTGAAATAGCGTTGTTCAATGCTTCCAATTCTGCAGCCGAAACCTTGGACCCAGGGTTTGAGGCACAGCCTGCGGCCCCTAGTATCAATACCACAAACATATATTTTATAACCGTCTTCATTGCAATGGATTAAAGGTCTTTACAAAATAATCAATCCCTGAAAGATTTCCGATTTAAAGAGTATATTTAACACCAAACCAGACCTCACTTTATGAAAATTGCCTTCGGAAAACCCTTTGTGGTCTTAGCGCTGTTGAACGTTTTTTTTGCGTCATCACAACAAACCCTGACCCAAAGTAACAAGCCCACTTATTTTGCCACAGAACTTGAAACCGACCCTCAAGTGGACGGCGAAATCATCAACGACCCCCTATGGCAGAACATTCCTGCCATCACGGATCTGGTGCAGATAAAACCCAATTACGGGGAAGCGGTCTCGGAACGAACCGAAGTGCGCATTGCCTATACGGCTACCACTTTTTATGTGGCCGTGGTCTGTTACGACAAGAATGCTAAAGGCATTGTGGTTTCCGACTCCCGCCGTGATGCGGACCTGAACGATGAAGACAGCTTTCTCTTTATCATTGATACCTACCACGATAGACAAAATGGCTTTCTTTTCGGTACCAATGCGCAAGGAATGGAATACGATGCGCAAATAGACAATGAGGGTAAGGGGAACAACAATGCCAATCGGCAACAGGGCGGTGTCATTGGGGGCACCAACCTGAATTGGGATGCCACTTGGAAGGTACGGTCACAATTGGGTGACTATGGGTGGAGCGCCGAGTTTGCCATTCCCTTCCGATCCCTACGCTTTGCGCCGGGCAAAGACAAGACCTGGGGACTCAATTTTCAGCGTAACATCAGCAAGAATACGGAAACCGCATACTGGACCTCCCTCCCCTTGGGCTTTGACATGAAACGTTTGTCCTTGGCTGGCAACCTAAGCGGATTGAACCTGAGAAATCCCGGCAACCTGAAACTGATTCCCTATGTGCTGGGACAGTATGTGAACGACAAATCCGTATCGCCCAACGAAACGGACACCCATTTTGATGCCGGGGCGGACATCAAGTACAGTGTTACGCCCAGTCTTACACTGGACCTTACCTATAACACGGACTTTGCCCAAGTAGAGGTGGATGACCAACAGGTGAACCTAGACCGTTTCAACCTCTTTTTTCCTGAAAAGAGGGCGTTTTTCTTGGAGAATGCGGGTCAATTTGGGGTGGGAAGCCCTGGAGAGGTAGACCTGTTCTTCAGTAGGCGTATCGGTATCGGAGAAGATGGGAGCTTGGTCCCTATCATAGGCGGGGCACGATTGTCCGGAAAAGTGGGACAGACCAACGTAGGGTTTTTGAGCATGTTCACGGATGATGTGGTCGAGGCCGATATTGAAAAGAACAACTTTACCGTGGCCCGTGTCAACCACAACTTTGGAGGCACACGATCTTCACTGGGCGGTATTTTAGTGAATAGAGCTGGTCTGGGCGAAATGGACGATGACTATAACCGGGTCTATGCCATGGATGGCAAATGGGGCATTGGGAACAAGGCCACGATCAATGGTTTTGTGGCCAAGAGTGTCACCCCGGGCATTGAAAATGGGGACCATGCCTTCAAGATCTTGGGGAATTACGAATGGAGTGGTTGGAACATCAATGCAGGATACACCGAAGTTGGTGAAGGATTTAACCCTGAAGTGGGCTTTTTGCAACGAACCGCTTTTCGAAAACCCGAGTTTTTGGTCTTTAAGGCCCATCGCTTTAAAAATGCGGGGCAAATGCTGGAGATACGTCCGCATGTCTCCTATCGTGGGTACTGGAACTTTGACGACCAATTGATCACCAGTTTCCTACACGTGGACAATCACTGGGTATTCAAGAGTGGGTTCGAAATCCATACCGGTATCAACTTTACCACGGAACGGGTATTGGAGGATTTTACCATTTCGGATGTCACCGTACCCGTGGGCAATTATGAAAATGAAGAGTTGCAGCTGGTCATCACCACCAATCCCAACAACGCACTTTCGTTTGACACGCGAACCATTATCGGGGGCTATTTCAACGGACACCAAATCACCAACAGTGGAACAGCCAAGTACAGGGTTGGGGATAGATTCAACAGTTCCTTGACCTTTAGCCATAGCGATATTCAACTTGATACTGGGGACTTAACCGCCTTGGTAGGCGGATTGCGGCTTTCCTATTCCTTCACGCCCAGAATCTTTATCCAAAGCCTGATCCAACGAAACAATGTATCCAACATCACCTCGGTGAATGCCCGTTTTGGATGGTTGCAGAATGCCAATACCGGTTTATTTGTGGTATTCAATGTGGTGAAGGACGATGATTTGATCGATGCCGTGGACAATCAGACCCTTACCATTAAATACACCCATCGTTTTGATCTATTGAATTGAATGGTAGTCCGTCTTATCGTTTGAAGCGTTCAAAAATGGCCAAGGTCTTTTTGGTATTGATGAAATATACTCCTGTGAGCAATATTGCGGCAGCCATGATGGATTGAAATGTTATCTGCTCATCCAAAAAATACCATCCCAACAGCAACGCCACAATGGGGTTCACATAGGTTGAAGTAGCCACTTTTTCTGGGGATACCGCTTTCAACAAATAATTGAACGAGGTAAATGCCACGATACTTCCAAAAACAATGAGCAATACCATGGACAATTGTACTTTACCGCTCCATTCCATTGGGGATATCCACTCTTCACCAAAACCCAAACTCATCAAGGCCAGGATAATACCCCCAGTGAACATTTGATATCCTGTGTTCACAAAATAGTTATTGGGCAAATCGGCCTTGGAGACAAAAAGGCTACTGTAGGCCCAACTAAGCATACAGAAAAATATCATGATCATTCCTATAATGGAACTTTCTTGGGCAATAATCTGTTTTTGGCTTACCAATAAGTAGATCCCGATAACACCCAGACCTACCCCAACCAACGACATGGGCTTTATTTTTTTGCCCTGTAAAAAACGCATCAACAAAAGGATGATCAAGGGCTGCGCAGATATTTCCAAGGCGGCAAAACCACTATCCACATATCGTAAAGCCCATACCACTACCCCATTTCCAAAACTCAGAAAAAGGATTCCTGCGATTATGGTATTCCACAATTGTCTTTTGGTAATCTTCAGTGAAATGCCCATGGATCTTGCCAAGGCAAATATCAACAGTCCCGCTGTGGTAAATCGGCATGAGGCCAGCATAAACGGGGGCAATTCCATGACCGCAATCTTGTTCAAAAGGTATGTGGACCCCCAGATTACGTAAATGGCAAAAAAAGCTAGGATAACTAGGGCAGAGTTTGAGGATTTTCCCATTGAAAGACTGGTTTATCGCCTTACAATATTACGGATGTTTGCAGGAGTATGAAACATTTCCCCATTTTGTTTATGAAGAAAGTGAATTTTAGGGTAGAGCACTGAAAATCAACTGTACTTGTCCGTATCCAGCAAATAGGCAGCTATATCCTTTTCCAATTGTTTGAAATGCGCAAAATGGTGCTCAATTTCATCACCCAAATCCTCCGTGGTTTGTCCCATTTTCTCCTTGAGGCTATCCATAATGCGCTTTTGGTCACCTGTATATTCCTTGAAGCTTCGCTTGAGTTCATACAACTTCTCAAAACAGGAATAGTCGTGGGGCTCACAGGTATAGGAACCCAACTTTTTGGAAAGACGTTGAATAAGCTTGTTGTTTCGCTCCATTCTTACCAATAGCTCCTGAATCTGATATGTGTTGTTTTCAAGGATATCGCCCATGATGTTTGGAATTTTAGGAGTCTGTAAAACTTTCCTTAAGGTAGTGATTATCCTACATTTTGGCTTTAAAAAAACTTCAAATTTGTGTTAATTCTCGTTATAGCCATCAAAAAAAAAGCCCGATGGAATCCATCGGGCTTTGGTCTATCAAAATTGCCTACTAGTTTTTGGTCTGCTCGTAAGCTTCTTCTTTTAGTTCATCACTTGCTATAATGGCAAGCTCAACACGACGGTTCTGCGCCCTTCCTTCGGCAGTTTCATTGGTTTCGATGGGCTGGGTCTCACCATACCACTTGGTGGTAAACCTACCGCTTGAAATCCCTTTGGACGTCAAGTAGTTGGTCACGGACTGCGCCCGTTGTTGGGATAGGGTCATGTTGTAGGCGTCGCTTCCGGCGCTATCGGTATGTCCTTCCACCAAAATGTTGGATTTTGGGTATTCCTTAAAAATACCGGCCAATTTATCCAAAGTGGTTGCGGAAGCTCCTTTGATATCAGACTTGTTGGTATCAAAATATACCCCGTTTTCGCCACTAAAGGTAACATTGATACCTTCTCCCACACGTTTTACCTCTGCGCCAGGAATTTCTTCTTCGATACGTTCTGCCTGTCGGTCCATACGATTACCGATATAACCACCGGCAGCACCACCCACAACGGCACCAATGATGGCACCAAGGGCTGTGTTTCCTTTTCCAACGTTGTTCCCTATGATTCCACCGATCACGGCTCCACCACCGGCACCTATAGCGGCACCTTTTTGGGTGTTATTGGCATTTTGTATGGCATTACAGCTTAAAATAAGGCTCAATGCCAAGACTGCTGTTGTACTTTTTACTATAATTCTTTTCATGTGTTAGCTTTTTGTGAATTCATAAACTATGGTTACTGGCTGTCCATCCACCGAAACATTGGATTTCAGTGTCATATTTTGCTCCGAAAGGTTAACGATATTCAATCGATACCCATATCCTCCGGAAATGTCCTTGCGATTTTCATCGATGAACTTGAACTGCAATTGACTGCTGTAGTTCTGAGAGGGCTCCACCACGGACCATCTGAAAAAACGGTCTCCGCCTTGGCAGAGGGTGCTTTGGTTAATGGTGTATCTTCCGGTACTGTTGTTGTCCCTGAAGAACCATTGGCTTCCCTCAAAGCAGATATCTTCGGCATCATTAAAGATGACGGATTTAAAATTGCCTGAATTGTTCTCGTAGGAAATGTTGTCCAAAATCCACGTACCACTAAAAAGGTTACGTTGCGTTCTTGCGCTTTTGGACACGGAGCAAGACGTAAGTAAAAGTCCTGCCAGTGCAATGATTAAAAATGATTGTTTTACCATAAGAATTGGAGTTTAAGTTTACATATATACGAGTGAGACACTTAAAATGTCCTCTTGGGGTATTAAAAAATTGTTAATGCGTCAGTAATTCAATAATTGTACAGCTCCAATAATGCTGTTTCAAATCTTTTCTTGGGCAGGTAATCCTCCTCCAATTCCCTAGCGAATGGTACCGGTGTTTCCAAACTCCCCACCCTTTTTACGGGTGCGTCCAAATGTTCAAAACAATTTTCCATGACCATTGCCGAGATATCACTCGCAATACCGCCAAATAACGTATCTTCTTGCAATATGATGAGCTTCCCTGTCTTTCTTACCGAGGTATAGACAGCATCAGCGTCCAGAGGTTGCAGCGTACACAAATCTACGAGATCCGCTTCAATTTCCGGATGTTTTTCCAACACCTCCAAGGCCCAATGCACCCCGGCACCGTAACTTACTATGGAAACCGCTTCTCCCTCCTTCACCAAATTCGCCTTTCCCAAGGGTAAAGTGTAATAGTCCGATGGCACATCACCATAGACACTCCTGTATAATCCTTTGTGCTCAAAGAACAACACGGGATTGGGGTCATTGATGGCCGTATTCAACAATCCTTTGGCATCATACGGGAAAGCAGGGTACACCACCTTGAGCCCGGGCACCTTGGTAAACCAAGCCTCATTGGTCTGCGAGTGGAATGGTCCTGCCCCAACCCCGCCACCACAAGGCATTCGTATCACCACATCGGCTTTTTCATTCCATCGGTAATGTACTTTGGCCAAATAGTTCACTATGGGATTGAATCCGCTGCTCACAAAATCCGCAAACTGCATTTCCACCACGGCCTTCATGCCATTGATGGAAAGGCCCATGGCTGCTGACACAATCACCGATTCGCAAATGGGTGTATTTCGTACACGGCTCTTTCCAAACTTTGAAATGAACCCTTCGGTAATCTTAAAAACCCCACCGTAATCGGCAATATCCTGTCCCATAAGAATGAGCTCATTATGACGGTACATGGATTGTTCCAAACCTTCGGAAATGGCATCTACAAAACGAATATTCTTTGTTTCGCTATTATTTTTAACTGATTCATATTTAAATTCTTGATATACTTCACTTAATTCTTTACTTTCATTTGAAGAAATAGCGGGTTCATCAAAGGCCATTTGCAGATTTTCATTGATTTCCGCCGATATCCGCTCCTTCAGCGCTTCTATTTCTTCCATAGAGACCAGGTTTTCATCCAACAAAAAAGATTCGTAGTTGGCGATAGGGTCCTTCTTGGCCCATTTCTTCATCAAATTTTCAGGAACGTACTTGGTACCGCTAGCCTCTTCATGCCCACGCATGCGAAAAGTCTTGAACTCGAGAAGAATGGGACGGGGGCGTTTGCGAATGGTTCTACAAATCTCATCGACCTTGGTATAAACCTCCAAAATATTGTTCCCATCAATAATTCGGGATTCCATCCCATAGCCCCTGGCCCTATCTGCCAGATTCTCGCAATTGTACTGCTCATTGGTGGGTGTGGACAGACCATAGCCGTTATTTTCAATACAGAACAGCACAGGAAGGTTCCAAACCGAGGCCACATTGAGCGCTTCATGAAAATCACCTTCGCTAGTGGCTCCTTCACCAGTAAAAACTGCGGTCACCTGCTTGTTGCGTTTCAGCATATTGGCCAGAGCAATTCCATCGGCCACTCCCAATTGAGGGCCCAAATGCGATATCATCCCCACAATCTTGTATTCCTGAGTGCCAAAGTGAAAGCTTCGGTCACGCCCTTGGGTAAAACCACTTTGCTTTCCTTGCCATTGTGCAAAAAGACGGTGTAAGGGAATATTTCGAGAAGTGAACACCCCCAAGTTCCTATGCATGGGCAAAATGTACTCCTCAGACTTCAGGGCATGGGTGACACCGACCGAGATGGCCTCTTGCCCAATCCCGCTGAACCATTTGGAAATCTTCCCCTGCCGTAACAGCACCAACATCTTTTCTTCTATCATTCTTGGCTTTAACATTGCCGTATACAAGTCCCGTAATTTCTGTTGGCCCAAATCCCCTATATGGTATCGCATATCCTAAAATTGGTGTTTGATAAAAGTAGAAAAAAAGCATTCATATTTTGTGAAATTCCCAATCGTTCCATTGAAATCATTACTTTTGAATATAATCCAAAATTGACGACATGAGCGCAATTCCAAGTGTAAACCTGGAGGATTTTGTTTCAGGAGATCCGGCTAGAAAAGAAAAGTTTGTCAAAGAAATCGGTGCTGCATTTGAAGATATCGGTTTTGTGGCCCTTAGCGGTCATTTTCTTTCAGACGAACTGGTAGACCAACTCTATGCCGAAATCAAAAAGTTCTTCCAATTGCCACAAGACGTCAAGGATACCTACGAAATTGAGGGCATTGGAGGACAAAGGGGCTATACCTCCTTCGGAAAAGAGCATGCCAAGGGAAAAAAGGAAGGTGACCTGAAAGAATTTTGGCATTTTGGACAATATGTGGAAAACAATCCAACGTTGGAAGCGGAGTACCCGGACAATGTAACTGTTAGCGAGTTGCCCGAGTTCAATACCGTGGGAAAGGAAACCTACAAAATGCTGGAGAAGACCGCCCAATATGTGCTACGGGCCTTGGCCCTTCATTTGGGGCTGGAGGAAACCTATTTTGACGATTACATCAAAAATGGGAATTCCATTCTCCGTCCTATTCACTACCCTCCCATTACTCAAGAACCCAAGAATGCGGTGCGAGCCGCAGCTCACGGGGACATCAATTTGATTACCCTTCTTATGGGCGCCCATGGAAAAGGATTGCAGGTCCAGAACCATGAAGGCGAATGGGTAGATGCCATTGCACGCCCCGACCAGTTGATGATCAATGTAGGCGATATGCTCTCCCGCTTGACCAACAACAAACTCAAATCAACCATACACCAAGTAGTGAACCCTCCCAGGGAACTGTGGGGCACTTCGCGGTACTCCATACCTTTCTTTATGCATCCTGTGAGCGACATGCCGCTCAATTGTCTTGAAGATTGTGTGGACGAAGAACATCCCAAAGCCTTTGAGGATACCACCGCTGGGGAATATTTACACGAACGACTCGTAGAATTGGGATTGGTGAAAAAATAATTTATGGACCTACAAGATCAATTGAAAAACCTTTTTCCGGACCACGAACCTGAAGAAGTGGAAAACACCGAACAGGAAGCACCATCGTATTGGCTACAAGACGACCCCATCATTTGCAAATACGAAAAACGAAAAGGAAAACCGGTCACCATTTTGGATGGATACAATGGAGCGGATTCCGATTTTAAAAAATTGACGAAAGACCTTAAAACCTATTTAGGGGTTGGCGGGAGTTACAAGAAAGAGTCCATCATCATACAAGGGGATTATCGTGACAAAATCATGACGTTTTTAAAAGACCATGGTTTTTCGGTAAAACGGGTAGGAGGTTGATTACATGCTTTTTAAAAAGTATGTTTCACGTTTCAACCCTGTTAAATTTCAACATTGATAACCAATGTTTTACGAAAAAATTTTTGTGTTTTTGGTTTAAACCTTACTTTTATTCTTCCTAACCAACGAAAACTGAACTGAAAATGAAATCACTGTTGCACATTACCAACGGCGACGGTTTCACGTCAAGATTACAATCACTGCAGTTAAAGGGAGACATCATCACATGGCGCGAAATGCTCTGCGAAGGAAAGACCCTCTGCACCGTAGGCAGCGAATCCTTTTGGAAAACAAGATTCGATTTTTTAAGCAAAAACTACAAGGTCACCAAGTCTTGGTTTGTTGAAAAGACCTTGAAGGAGTACCGATCTTTATGCAACCACAAACAGCAGGACCAGATTGTCCTCTGGTTTGAATACGACCTCTTCTGCCAAATAAACATGCTTGCCGTTCTAAGTTGGCTCAAGACCCACAGAAGACACGCCGAGATATCCTTGGTTTGTAGCGGAAAAGAAGATGATACGAATAAGATGTACGGTCTTAACGAATTAAGCAATGAAAAGCTTTTAGAACTCTACGAAGAAAGGACCATACTTACCCAGGACGATATTGAATTTGCCGATTATGTTTGGCAATTGTACTGTAGTGACAATCCCATTAGATTGGAAAACCTGATTGCCCACAACGATTTTCAGTTTGAATACCTAGCGGATGCTTTGAAAACCCACTTGAAACGCTTCCCATCCATAAAAAATGGCCTCAACGAATTGGAAAACAAGGTATTGGAAACATCCCTCAACCAAAGACCAAAATCAAGAAAAGAATTATTGGGAACTCTTTTGAGCGATCAAGGGTATTATGGCTTTGGGGATACACAATACGAACGCATCATTACTTCATTGCGGCCACTGTTCAGTTCCTTTAACCCGGTAAGATTGACCAAAAAAGGTAAGGAAGTATTGGACAATCAAACCAATTACTATTCTCAAATACGTGATAATCAATTGTATTTGGGAGGTTCCTTAAAGTATAACTTTCTATATAATACATCCACAGACCGTATTCTAAAACTCTAAAATGTCTTTAGGAAACTCAGAATTGATTCTGAACCCTGATGGCAGTATCTACCATCTCAATCTTCTTCCGGAGGATATTGCAACGACCATTATTACCGTTGGCGACCCTGACCGTGTTTCTTCGGTAAGCAGGCACTTTGATTCTATTGAGGTTAAAAAACAGAAAAGAGAGTTCCATACCCATACGGGACGTCTCAAGGGAAAGCGCATCACTGTACTCTCAACAGGTATTGGAACCGACAATATCGACATTGTTTTCAATGAATTGGATGCGTTGGCCAATATCGATTTGGAAACACGAAAGGTCAAACCCAATAAAATACAACTCAGTTTTATACGGATTGGTACATCTGGGAGTATCCAACCCAACATTCCTGTAGATTCGGTTGTGCTAAGCACCAGTGCTATTGGCTTTGATGGTCTTCTGCACTTTTATGAATCTGGACAGTACACTAATATCGGCCTCGAGAAAAAGCTTGATGAATTTCTTAGGTGGGACAGTCTTAATATTCATCCCTACGCTGTGGATTATGATGAAAACCTAGGCGATATTTTTAGATCAAATCGTATACGATTTGGAATAACATGTACAAATTCAGGGTTTTATGGTCCACAAGGACGTAATCTTCGCCTTAGTCCCAAGATTCCTGATTTTAACGAACGCCTAGCTGCATTTACTTATCGAAATCAACAGATAACCAACTTGGAAATGGAAACCGCAGGCATATACGGATTGGCCAAAATGCATGGACACCGTGCCGTTTCCTTGAATGCCATTCTTGCAAACCGTGCCACTGGTGAGTTTTCAAAAGCTGGAGGAAAGACCGTGGATGATCTAATCAAGTATACCCTTGAAAGATTGGTTTCAAGTGATCTTATATCTTGATTTTTTGGCCATCATAAAAACGATACCAAACGGAATGGGTATTTTTGGAACCTAAAGATTGCTCTTCATGAAAAACGTAAAAATTATTGGAGTTCCTGAACATTTCAACCTGCCGTGGCACTTGGCTATGGAAGATGGTGCTTTTGAAGATCGGGGAATACAACTGACCTGGACCGATGTTCCCGAAGGAACAGGTAAAATGGCCCAAATGCTGCAAGACGGCCAAACGGATTTGGCCATCATCCTTACCGAAGGCATGGTCAAGAGCATCTCCCAAGGGAATCCCAGTAAGATTGTCATGGAGTACATCTCCTCACCCTTACTTTGGGGCATCCATGTGGCCGCGGACAGTCCAAGGAAATCCGTGTCCGAGCTCAAAGACGACAAGGTAGCCATAAGCCGTTTGGGTAGTGGCAGCCATTTAATGGCCTATATCAATGCCGAAAACCAAGGCTGGGACCCCACTCAACTCCAGTTTGAAACCATCAATAATCTTGATGGCGCAGTGGAAAGCCTGAGCAACGGTTCGGGAGCCTATTTTATGTGGGAGCATTTCACCACCAAGCCTTTGGTGGATGACGGCACCTTTAAATGGTTGGGCGATTGCCCTACCCCATGGCCCTGTTTTGTTTTGGCCGCAACCAATGCTTTTTCTGAGGAAAATCCAGGAATATTAGACCATATTTTGGAAGTGATCAACACCTACACCGCAGAATTCAAACAGATTCCAAGCATAGACCGCACGCTGTCCAACAGATACGAACAAAAATTGGAAGATATTCAGGAATGGCTATCCAAGACCACTTGGGGACAGCAACAGATTTCGGAAAAAACACTAAACGAGGTTCAATCGAGATTGTTTGACCTTAATTTAGTTGATGATATAAAAGGTGTTAAGAGTTTTCTTTGGAAATAGTCCAAAAATCTAATAATCCCTGATTCACACGAATTACTCGAATTTTTTCGAATGAAACGTGTTTTTACATATTCAAACAATCAGATTCACCAATCTATCGGTTGCCTCCCCAGTTGGGAAAGTAGCCCATTGGCAGTGCTGAAATGTTGGTTTCCAAACCACAGCCCCCTATTCGCACTCAATGGCGAGGGATGCCCTGAAGTCAGGATGTGGTGTTTGCTCTTATCAATCAAGGTAGCTTTCTTTTTGGCGAATCCGCCCCAAAGTAAAAAAACAACCCCATTCAACTGCTCCGAAACCATTTTAATGACCGCATCGGTGAACTGCTCCCAACCTTTATTTTGATGACTGCCAGCCTGATGTGCCCTAACCGTAAGGGTAGCGTTGAGCAACAACACCCCTTGATCGGCCCATCGTTCTAGATTCCCGCTCGTAGGGTACGGCTTTTCAACATCCACTTTGATTTCCTTGAAAATATTGACCAATGAAGGTGGATGTGGGATACCATCCTTTACCGAAAAACACAACCCATTGGCTTGATTGGGACCGTGATAAGGGTCTTGTCCTATGATCACCACTTTGGTTTCCTGAAACGGACAGTGGTCAAAGGCCGCAAAAATATCCTTGCCTTTTGGATAGCAGGTATGCCCACTATATTCCTGTTTCACAAATTGCACCAATTGCTGGAAATAGGGTTTTTGAAACTCTTGTTCCAAATGCGCCTTCCAGCTTGGATCAATATTCACATCCATAAATGCTTATTATTTTTTCTTGGTCAGTTTATAGAGCAAATAACCGATTCCCACAATAAAGTGTAGCAGAATGATGCCTGCAATTACATAAATCAAGGTGTTGTCCCTGCCCATTGGATAAGAATTTGCGCTCAAAAGGCGCTATTTTTTCAAATGTAAGCATAGAATGTTTTTAAATGGTCAAGTTGTCGGCAAAAACCCTTTTTCCCTCCCAAGCCAAAATCCTATCTTTACGCCGCCAGTTGAAAAAGATGCAGAACATTCACCCCAAAACATTACAGGATCTAGAGTTCCCCACCGTATTGCAACAGATTTCCTCGCGTTGCAATACCGAATTGGGAAAGGAATCCGCTTTGGAAATCGCACCGATTGACGACAAGGAAGCGTTGTTGGAGGTTCTGGGGCAAACCTCGGAGTACTTGGCCTCCCATACCAATGACAACCGGATTCCAAACCACGGTTTTGACAGCATCAACAGCGAACTGTCCTTATTGAAAATTGAAAACAGCACCCTTGAAATTCCAAGTTTCAGGCGAATTTCAAGCATTTGTAAGACGGTTACCATCCATCAAAAATTCTTCAAGAAATTCAAGGAGTATTACCCTTTACTTTTTAAAAAGTCCGAAGCTTTGGAGCCGAATACCGAGATTCCGGCCGCTATAGACGACGTAATCGACAAGTTCGGGGAAATCAAGGATTCCGCTTCCGATGAGTTGCGCCACATCCGTTCGCAAATCAATAGCGTGCGTGGCAAAATCAACCAAAGCTTCTCGGCGGCACTGGTGCGGTATCAATCTTCCGATTTTCTAGATGACATCCGGGAATCGGTTGTGGAAAACCGAAGGGTACTGGCGGTTAAGGCCATGCACCGCCGCAAGGTAAAGGGCACCGTAATGGGCAGTTCCAAAACCGGGAGCATTGTCTACATCATCCCGGAGTCTACTGTGGCCCACACCAGGGAACTCAATAATCTAGAGTTTGAGGAAAAGGAAGAAATCCAACGCATCCTCAACCAGCTCACTAATAGCATTAGGCCTTTTGCCCCTCTTTTAAAACTGTATCAGGCCTACCTTACAGATATCGATATTACCGCGGCAAAGGCCAAGTATGCTTCCGAAATGGACGCCCTACTTCCCGAAATCAGCGAGAAACGGGAACTTTTTCTTAGGGATGCCTACCACCCACTGCTGTACTTGAACAACAAACGGAAGAACGAAAAAACATGGCCGCAGACCATCCAACTGCATAAAGAGAACCGTATCATTGTGATTTCTGGGCCCAATGCGGGAGGAAAAAGTATTACCCTAAAAACCATTGGACTGCTCCAGACCATGCTGCAAAGCGGATTGTTGATTCCGGTCCATGAGCGCAGCAAAGTATGCCTTTTTGATAAGATTTTAACGGATATTGGAGATAATCAATCCATTGAAAATCATCTAAGTACGTATAGCTATCGACTCAAGAACATGAACCACTTCCTAAAGAAGTGCAACGACCGTACTTTGTTCTTGATCGATGAGTTTGGAACAGGAAGTGATCCCGAATTGGGAGGCGCATTGGCGGAAGCATTTTTGGAGGTTTTCTATGAACGGGAAGCTTACGGGGTCATTACCACCCACTATGCCAATTTAAAGGCCTTGGCCAATGAATTGCCACATGCCACCAATGCCAACATGCGTTTCAACTCCAAAACTTTGGAACCCACCTTTCAATTGGTATTGGGCGAAGCAGGTAGCTCCTTCACCTTTGAGGTGGCCCAAAAGAATGGCATCCCCTACTCTTTGATCAACAAGGCCAAGAAAAAGATAGAACGCAGCAAGGTCCGTTTTGATGCCACGATCGCCAAACTTCAGAAAGAGCGCAGCAAAATGGTACAGACCGGCTCCAAACTCAAGGAAGAGGAAAGCAAGGCCCGTGAAGAGGCCAGTCGTTTGGAAGAACTGAATTCCCGTATCAAATCCAAATTGGAGAACTATCAGGAACTGTACGACCACAACCAGCGGATGATCCAATTGGGCAACAAGATCAACTCGGCGGCCGAGAAATACTTCCTGGACAATAAAAAACGCCCCTTGATCTCCGAAATGCTCCGCATTGTGGAAACCGAAAACAGCAAGCGCAAGAAAACCACGGCCAAAAAGGCCAAGGAAAAAAAGCAACAGCAACAACAGGTGGCCCAAGAACTGGAACAAAAGATCAAAAAAGTACGGGTAGAGAAGAAAATCCAAAAGAAAAAGGAGGTCCAAGCCGAAAAGAACAAACCCAGACCCGTTTTTAAGGTGGGCGACCGTGTTCGGATGATGGACGGTAAGGCCGTGGGCAGTATAGACGCCCTGGAAAAGGGCAAAGCCATAGTAAATTACGGCATGTTCACCACCAATGTGAGTGTGGACCAATTGGATTTGGTGGAAAAAGGCAAGTAGATTCAATCGTATTTTTTCTATCTTGTTGGGGAAAATTAATCTCAACAAACCTTAACAAGCAATGAAAGAAAAACCATCCCCCTCCAGCAGACGGAGTTTTATCAAAAGTACCGCACTGGCTTCCAGTATTTTTATCGTTCCACGCCACGTTCTGGGCGGCCCCGGCTATTTGGCCCCCAGTGATCGCCTCCATTTGGCGGCCATCGGTTCGGGCGGTAAAGGTGCCAGTGATATCAGCAATGCATCGGTCAATGGCCGTGAGCGGGTGGTGGCCCTTTGTGATGTGGATTTTTCCGGATCGGCCAAGAACACGGTGAAAAAATTCCCCAAAGCAAAGCTTTTCAATGATTATCGTGAAATGCTGGACAAGGTAAAGGGCATCGATGCCGTTACCATCAGTACCCCGGACCACGTGCACGGCCCCGCAGCGGCCTATGCCATGGGACTCGGAAAACACGTATACGTACAAAAACCCATGACCCACAATATTCGTGAAGCCCGTATGTTGACCCAAATGGCGCGCGACAAGCAAGTGGTGACCCAGATGGGGAACCAAGGCGGTTCCAACCCTTTATTGGGTATGGTGCAACAATGGGTGGATTCCGGAAAACTGGGCAAGATCACCAAGGTGGAAATCTGGACCAATAGGCCCGTATGGCCGCAAGGCTATGCCATGCCGGAGCCGGACCCCTCCAGCAAACCCAGCGATTTGGATTGGAATCTCTGGTTAGGCCCAGCCCCGTTGAAACCTTATACCCCCAACCTTCACCCGTTTAACTGGCGTGGATGGTGGGATTACGGGACCGGTGCCTTGGGCGATGTAGGTTGCCACTTGGTGGATATCCCCTACCGAACCTTGAAACTGGGCTACCCCACTGCCGCCGAATGTAGCGTGGGCACGGTGTTCTCCCAAATGTGGAACCCCGATTACCACCCAGAAGGGTGTCCGGCCACCTCGTTCATTACCTTGAACTACGATGCCACCGAAAAAACAGGGGCGCCTTTGGTCATGACCTGGAGCGATGGGGGCATACGTCCCTCCCACCCCGAGATTATCCCTGCCGATAGCGATATTGGAGGTCCGGGAAGCCAAAACGGCGTGTTGATCCACGGCGAAAACGGCGTCATTTCCACGAACATCAACGACAGTTCGCCATTGACGCCCAAACTGTACCTGAACGACGGTACCACCGAATTCGGTCCGGAAGTGGAAGATATGCCGGAACCTGAATACGGCCACCAACGCAAATGGGTGGATGCCTGCAAAGCAGGATACGGAAGTCCCGAGCATATGGGCCTTACTTCATCCTTTGAGTATGCCGGTCCCATGACCGAGACCGTACTCATGGGCAACCTGGCCATCCGCAGTTATATGCTGCAACGCCCCAACGGCGATGGCAACATGGAGTTCTACGGTCGTAAGAAGTTGCTGTGGGACGGGGACAACATGAAGGTCACCAACTTTGAGGATGCCAACCAGTTTGTTACCCGCACCTACCGTGAGGGTTGGGAAATGTAACCCGGCAACACACTATACCAAAGGGCCGCAAAATAAATATCTGACGTCTGATTTCTGATATCAGATTTCAAGGATATTTTGCGGCCCTTTTCTTTCTCCACCCTACCTCCTAACCCCTATTTCCTAATTCCTAACTCCTGATTCCTAGAAATTACTCCTTGATGCGCTCAATGCACTCCCAAAGCCCCTTAACGCTGAACAGGGCATCTTTCTCGGCCTCGTCCAAGAGTTCATGGGAATGGTAGATGGTAACGTCATGCACCAATTTTAGGGCCTTGACCAATTCCGGGGCATCCAGATAATGGGTGTAGTCCAGCAGTTGTACCTGTGCGGGACTGAGCAATTTGGAAATTTTGGGGGTGATTTTCACCTCGTCCCCACTCATGTTCTGATCACAATGGGGGCAGTTGGTTTGATTCTCATCGGTTCGCATAATAGAAGATTAAGAAATTGAACAAATAACATTTGAACATCGCAAAACTGACAAGTGTAGCTAGACAAATATACACTTTAAATGCAATGTGGTTGATAACTCTTTGAAATTGTATAGGTTATAGGGTTGGGTAGAAATAAAGGATGATCTATTTCATCGGTTTTATGCCTATATTGGGGGTATATAGATGTATTTTAAATCCATATAAACAAGTTGCCATTAATTTAAAATGACCTTCCTAAAATCAATAATTTCGATTCAAATAAGTTTAGTTTTTCTATTCCTCAATTCAAATAATGAAATTGAGATTCAGAACATAAATCCAATCAAAAAAAATAATTGTGGAATCGAAAGTGTGACTCTTAAAACGGAACGTATTGAAAAAAAGCGCAAGTTTCTATTTTGGACATTAGGACATAAGAAAGTCATAGTAACCGACCGAGTTATCGACCAAAATGGAAATATGATTTTTGAAAAGAAGTCTGTTTTTATTTGCTCAATGGATGCTTGTGATGACAGAAAGTTTCGTCGAATCAAAATCAAAGAAAATGAAATTTGGATATTTAGTCACGGTAGAAATTTGGACAAAATAAATCCTGTAAAGCGTTATAACTTTTGTGGTAATTTTCTTGGAACTAAAAAATGGGAAAAAGGAGATTATTATGAATTATAAAAAACTAATGGCAACACTGGCTATAATTCATTGTTCCCTCCTACCTTGATCTAAATTCCCTACTTTTAAGAAAACAATTAACTCCGGGAATACTTTCGTTACGCGGCCTTGGCTCGCTGGAAAATCGCACCGGCCCACGCCGTCGCTCACCAGCCGCCAGCCACAACGAAATCATAGCCGAGACCGTTGGCAAACATTAGGAAAAAATGACCCGAATTTTAATATTAACACTTATGCTATCATTTTTTGGATTTAGAAAAAGCAAAGCGCAGGAAAAGGAATCAATGGAAGAACAAAAAGGAATAATCGGCAGATATTATGAAAATGACCTGCCTGTCATTATGAAATTTGTGAACGAACTACCGAATGAAAAAATAATAAAAAAGTTGCCATTTCTGACTGTTGTTTCCTGGAAATATGACGGAAATGAAAATAATGGAATGCCACCAAAGGAGATTAACGAAAGAATGATTGTTCTTGAAGAAGCATTGGAAAGTTCAATGAATAAATCGGACATTTTTACTCACGCTTACAGCAGGACTGGAAATAATCTGAAAGAATTAGTTTATTACACCACCAAACAAGACGATTTTATGACAATGCTCAATCGGACATTGGAAAAGCACGATGTTTATCCGATTGAAATAAATTTTTATGAAGACAAAGAGTGGACTGACTTTCAAAAAATACTAAATGATTTTAAAAATAAATAACGTTTGCCAACAATGGCTATAAGTAATGGCGCCGTTCTCGCCTACCCTTCGGCTTCGCTCAGGACAGGCTCTGAAAATCCTAGCGGATTTCATAAGTCGAAATCATAGCCGAGACCGTTGTATGCCATTAGAGCAAACTGTAACAATAATCCTGTTACATCGTCAAATTTATTATGAACACTAATAGCAAATATTCTATGGGTTTACATAAAGAACAAAAGCAATCGATTAAAACTGCAAGAATAACAGGCGTATGGTATTTATTGATGGCCATTTCAGGGATTTTAGGGTTTATGGTTTTTCATTCTGAAATATTTGTCTCTGGTAATCCTGAACAAACGCTAACGAATTTAGTGGAACTAAAATCTACTGCAAGAATTAGGTTGTTATTAGAGTTTGCCATAGTAATATCACAAGCACTTACCGCAGTTTGGTTTTATAGATTATTTAAAGACAATTATGAATGGGAAGCTTGGACTCTAGGTATATGGGGAATGGTGAATGCTGTAGCCATTATGATAAGTGCAATTTCAATCGCCTCTGCCATAGGTGTTGCCAATTCTGATATAGGTGCCATGGAAGACAAAGTTTTGCTAATTCAGGTTTTTCAAAATATAATTTCAAATGCTTGGGGCATTGGTGGTCTTTTCTTTGGACTTTGGCTATTTCCTATGGGATATATAGTCATCAAATCTAAAAGAATGCCTGTCTGGTTAGGAAGAGTTATTGTTTTAGGTGGTATTGGCTATCTAATTAGCACCGTTATCCGCTACGCAGGAATTGATTTTAGCTTTAATAGATTTCTTATTCTACCCGCAACCATTGGAGAATTTTGGATGATAGGTTATTTACTGATTTTTGGAATAAGACCTATCAACGAGTAAAATTAATTAAAACGGCACACAACAGTGGCTATACGTAATGGCGCCATTCTCACCTACCCGTTCGCTTTCCTTAGGACAACGTAGCCGATAAATAAATTCCCCACCTAACTCCTTGACCAAAAATCACTACCTTAAACACCGTAACCAACGGGTTTGCAAATCGTTATGCCATACGCTCAAAACGATACCCAATGGTGACCGGGATAGCCGAAAACCGACCAAAGTAGGCCCAAACCATCTGAATTATGAAAAAATCAACCATCCGATCGACCTTGCTCACTGGACTTTTAGTATGGGCTCTTATGTGCCAAAGTTGTAAACAAAAACACCAGGAAGAAACCAAAGAAGTTGAAAAGGAAGTTTCGGCTGAACCCGAGAAACCTGAATATTTTCTTTTGCGCCCTGAAGTGGAAAAGGCCTACGGATATTCCCACGCCGTAAAAATTGGAAATGATATTAAAATATCCGGAGCTGTAAGTATGGACGATGAAGGAAATCCAACGGCAATTGGCGATCTGGAACAACAGATGAAAAACTGTTATGCCGATTTGGACAAAATATTAAAACACTTTGGTTGCACATTTGACGATGTGGTAAAAGAAGATATTTTTACAACTGATATGGCACAAATGCTGGAAAAATCAGCATATCGGGCTGAGATTTATAAAAACGGATTTCCAACTGGCTCTTGGCTTGAAGTCAAGGGATTGGCATTACCTGAGTTTATGGTGGAAATCGAGTTGGAAGTGCATAAACCGGAATAGAAGTACGATTCCATGGCAATGACCAAAGTTAATATTGAATGAACAAAACCTTAAGCGTATTACCCTTTTTTCTATTGACAATAGCTGCTTGCAAGGCACAAAACCATGAACCGTCCGATTTTATTCCAAAAGGTCATACAGCGTTTGAAAACTATTATGGAGACCTAAACAATGATGGACGGGAAGATTGTGTTGTGCTGATCAAGAAGACCGATACGGTAAATATCGTCACCAATAGATTTGACCAAAAAGTGGATAGAAATAGGCGTGGAATCATTGTGCTGTTTAAAACTACTGAAGGTTACCGTGTAGCCGATAAAAATTATGACTGTTTTTCATCCGAAAATGAAGATGGAGGTGTTTACTTTCCACCCCAATTAAGTGTTGAGATCAATAATGAAAAATTGTACCTGCACTACGGACACGGCCGATATGGATTTTGGAAATACACTTTTAGATTTCAAAATTCAAATTTTGAATTGATAGGGTTTGATTCAAGCAGTAATTATGGGCCAATCATAAATAAAGAGACCAGCATCAACTTCTTGACAAAAAAGAAACTGATCAAAGAAAACACCAATGAAAATGCAGAAGGCGGAGATGAGGTATTCAATGAAACCTGGAGTGATGTTGAAATAGGACATTTGGTAAAACTCTCTGACATAAAAGACTTTGACGAATTGGAAATGTATGACTATTGAACAAGAACTTTCCACAACGAAATTATAACCAAGACCGTTCAAAAAATGAAATTTAGAAAAGCGACCCAAAACGATGTGGCCAAAATCGTGGAAATGATCGCGGATGATGAACTTGGAAAAACAAGGGAAAATTATCAAGTCCCCTTGCCCACGGAATATCTTGTCGCATTTGAAAATATAGATGCCGACCCTAACCAAGAACTGATTGTTGTCGAAAACCAAGAGGCTGAAATCATCGGGACATTACAAATGTCTTTTATTCAATACCTTACCTATAAAGGTGGAATCAGGGCGCAAATAGAAGCGGTACGAATTAGAAAAGACAAAAGAGGCCTCGGTATTGGAAAAACCATGTTCGAATGGGCCATACAGAGGGCCAAGGAAAGAAACGCCCATTTATTGCAACTGACCACGGACAAAAAAAGACCAAAAGCGATTCAATTTTACGAAGATCTTGGATTTAGCGCCTCGCACGAAGGGATGAAAATGCATTTCAACTAGAGATGGTCCCGTTCCCTCCTACTTTTCAATGCGCTTGGGAATACTTAAAATCCTCCCCAAATCACCCAAGTGACTCCTTGACCAAAAATCACTACCTTAAATCCCCATAAACCAATGCTATAAGAAACCATCCTATGAAAAACCGATTCTTAAAAATCATTTTTGCATGAGAGTTGGAAACATCACCCCATATTTTTTCGTTGCGCTATCTTTTTTGATGCTAACGGGTTGCCAACAAACCGAGATTAGCCAAAAAACCAATATCCTCATCCTTTGTGTGGATGACCTCCGCCCGGAACTGAAGAGTTTTGGAGCGGACTACATCAGCTCCCCGAACATTGACGCCTTGGCGGCAAAAGGAGTTGCTTTTCAAAGGCATTTTGTAAATGCCCCAAGCTGTGGCCCGTCTAGATATACCTTATTGACCGGCCAGTACGGGCCGGCAGGAAACAACGCGCTTTTTAGTAGGGCACAGAACATGAAAGACCCTACGGCAAAAGTAGACCAAAGCATGCCAGAGTGGTTCAAAGAACAGGGATATACCACGGTTTCGGTTGGGAAAGTATCCCACCATCCCGGAGGGAGGGGTGGCAAGGATTGGAATGACAGCACAAAAATTGAGATGCCCAAGGCGTGGGACAGACACCTTATGCCAGTTGCGGAATGGGAACATCCGCGCGGGGCAATGCATGGACTGGCCCATGGGGAGATGCGGGTACAATCGGGCGATATGGACGTTTTTCAATCCGAGGAGGGAGGTGATGAGATCTACCCGGATGGTGCAATCACGGATGAGGCCGTGAAACAACTGCGGGAGCTCACCACCCATGATGACAAGCCTTTTTTCCTTGCTGTTGGAATCATTAAACCCCACTTGCCTTTTGGTGCCCCTAGATCCTATTTGGACCGATACGATGGGGTTGGACTTCCAAAAGTGGAGCACCCTCAAAAACCGGAAGGAAAAACCACATGGCATGACTCTGCCGAATTCATGAAGTACAACCGCTGGGGCAAGGACCCCAACAAGGACATTGATTTTGCCGATGAGGTACGCTACCATTATGCAGCATGTGTGAGCTATGCCGATGCCCAAGTAGGAAAAGTTCTTGCAGAATTAAAACGCTCCGGAGCGGATAAAAACACCATTGTAGTCCTCTGGGGAGACCATGGATGGCACTTGGGAGAGCACGCAATTTGGGGGAAACACAGTTTGTTCGAAGAGTCGTTACGTTCTCCATTGATAGTCCACTACCCTGGAATGGAACATGCCGGTGCCAAGACCGATGCCGTAGTGGAAACCCTGGACATTTTTCCCACCTTATGTGATTTGGCTGGGATAAGTACTCCCGGATATGTCCAAGGCGTATCCCTTAAAAACATATTGACAGCTCCGGAAACATTGGGCCATTCAGCCATCGCTTATACAAACAATGCTTCAACGATACGAACTTCAACGCACCGGATGACACTTCATGAAGATGGGTTTGCAGAACTGTACAATCATGCAACTGCAGAAAAGGAAACCGAGAATGTCGCTGAACAACATCCAGAATTGGTGGAAGAGTTAACGCATTCGTTACAAGCTAGGTTACAGTAGTCAAATACGTTACAAAGGAATCAATGTTAAAAAACACGATTATGAAAAATCAGTTCATACTCTTCAATGCTGCCGATAACATGATGGCAAACTCCATAAATCAGTATGAATTTGATAAAAGTCTTTTACTCAACATTCTTTTTCAAGACAAGTTGATTCTTCACGAGGCCTACTATTTCGGATCGGAAAATCTAATACGCCATTTAAATAACGATAAGGTAAGTGTTACGCTGTTCGAGGCGGCTTCAAAAGCTGGCTTGATCATTCCCGCTTATCGAGACGAAAAAACCTCAACATTGGAAGATGTTTACAAGAATATGGAAGAAATATATTCTGGAAACCATAGTGGTTTTAATCCATTACTTGACAAACACACCCGCAACACCCTGTTTTCAATTTCTGAAAAATTGAGCTTGGACAACCATACATTTTATTGGCCAAAAACCAACGAAGCAGGTTTTTCCCTTGGCGAATCCTATTTTGCATTATTGAAGGAACAGCTTTCGAAAAAAAACTTTGACGAAGGCATTCTAAAAGACGAAGAAAGAAAAAACAGTATCAAGGATCATTGGGAAAATACGGAAAGGTGGAGACATGGGTTTATAGAGCAAGCGGCCGAAAACACAAGAAAGAATGGGAATAGTGGTATACAACGCCACGAATTGATGAAGCTACTCCAAAAAGACATTGGAATCCCAGCCGATTTGGACATTAACATAAATCATATTCTAAAAATCAAGGATAAGGCAATCCAGAAAAACGCCTTGGTATTTACAAAGTGGACAACGCAACTCCACCATTTAAACATGGCCAACTATTTTAATGCATCCGTCAATCTACCGGATTATGACTTAAGTACTGACTTTTTAGGGGATGTAGCCTATAATTCGCATACAAAAACTACCAATGTCATTTCAGAATTGAAAGATGAAAACGATAAGTGCCTTGTTAAATTACCTCCAATTGAAAATCTACTTTCCGAGAATCCCTTGAACCTAATTAAAATACGGGAGGATTACGGAGATGCGTATATATATGCCTTGAAAAAATGGCAGAACGAGCCCAATGAAGAAAATCTGGAAATAGTCAAAGTGGCATTAAATAGATACTGTGAAAAAATATGTAATTGGTATTCCACGAAAGAACCCGTGAATGTGGAAATCCAATTGAAAAAGAAAAGACAGGAGTTGGGAAAGGAAGGTTTGGATTTTATCCTATCCGGAGCTTCCACCATTATCCCAGTTGCTGGAATTGTAGTTGCCGCCGGAAAACTTGGATATGCCTTCTATAAATTTTTCAAGAACAGTCAGGATAACACAAAAGAGACCTCAATTGAAATAAACCTCATCTAATAAGCATGAAAAAGATACAATATCATATAAACATCAACGCTTCCGCTGAACAGGTGTACAATACCATGCTTGGCATGGATAGTATTGAGACCTACGAGCAATGGACGGCTGAATTCAATCCAACCTCAACCTATGAGGGAAGCTGGGAAAAGGAGGCTAAAATCCATTTTGTGGGAACCGATGAAAATGGAAAAAAGGGTGGAATGGTATCCGAAATTGCAGACAATATCCCTTTTCAATTTGTTTCCATTCGCCATAATGGAATCTTGGATGGTGAAAACGAAATCATGGAAGGACCCGAGGTTGAAAGATGGGCAGGTGGACTTGAAAACTATGCATTCCATGAGAACAACGGAGTGACCACGGTAACCGTGGAAAGCGATGTGGCAGAAGACTATCTTGATTATTTTAATACGACTTGGCCCAAGGCCTTGAAGAAGCTCAAAGAACTTTCGGAAGAATAGAACAGTTTTACATAACCAATAACCGGCCTCCCAAGCATAAGAAAAATGAACACAATCCATGCCTTATGAGATTACGCCTTCCACAAATTCTGATACTGTTCCAAGTCAACCTCATGGTTTCTCAAACCTCTCTGGGGGAAATCAACCTTGAAAACGGAATGTACACCGTGGGGTTTCGCCACTACCCTACTCTGGATAGCTCTAGAACCTACAGCAGGGCCATGGACTATACCAACAAAAAGGTGCCCCGGCCCATTTCCATAAGTCTTTGGTACCCTGCGGAACAAATTGGAAAAGGTATGGAGCCCTTGCAGGTCCTGGATTACCTTGAAATATTAAAAGAGGAAGAGGAATGGGAGCATTTGCCCAATAATCAGATTTTAAATTGGTTTTATTACCCCAACACCCCTGCCAACCAAAAACACCTCAAGGAAAATACAACGGCTTATTCCAAAGCGGATTTCAGAAAAGAAAAATTTCCTGTAGTGGTCTATGCACCCAGTTTCATGGCGTCCTCCATAGAAAACTTTGCACTTTGCGAATATTTGGCAAGTCACGGTTTTGTGGTGATATCCAGTTTGAGTCGAGGCACCGAGACCCGTTGGTTCAGTAACAACAACGCCAAGGAGATGGAGACCCAGGCCAGGGATATGGAATTTTTGATAAAAGAGGTTGGGAAACTCCCTATGGCAGATTACGATAAAATTGCCCTAATGGGCTTCAGCTTTGGCGGCCTCTCCAATATCATCGTGCAAAATAGAAATGATATGGTAAAAGCCATTATAAGTCTGGATGGCACCGAAAGATATCAATATGGGCTACTGGAGCAATCTCCCTTTTTTGATGCGGCCAAAATAGATGTCCCCTACCTCCATATGGCACAGAAAGACATTCCCGATAACGTCTTGAAAGAGGACAAAATCAATGCCGAACTCAACACAAAATTCCCCTTGTACGACAGCATAACCCAAGCTACCACGTACCGACTCAAGTTCCACGACCTCACGCACAGTTATTTCAGTACGCTGGGAATTCTCTTTGCCGATAGGGACAAGAGACAGGACAAAAGTGATTCCAAAATCATGGAGTCCTACAAATGGGTAGCGGCCTATACATTACATTTTTTGGATGCCGCACTAAAGAAGGACAACAACGCCATGCAGTTTATGGACAATGAACCCTCTGGCAATGGCGTAACCCAAGATTTAATCTCCCAAACCACCAAGCGACCAGAAAAAAGAGCCTACACCTTTCAGGATTTCAACGACTTGGCCTCAGTCCAGAACTATAAAAACCTATCCCAATTGTACGACTCCATAGTAAAAAGTCATCCTGCTTTTACCATCCCTGAAGGTAATTTGAACACGCTTGGGCTACAATTGGTCTTCAACCCAAAAACATCTTCGCAAGGGATAGAGGTGTTTTTGTTGGCCACAAGACTTTTCCCATATTCTGCCAATCTCTATGACAGTCTGGCGGAGGGCTATTTATATATAGGCAACACGGAAAAGGCCATTGAAAGTTTTGAAAAATCCTTGGCATTGAATCCCCAGAACCAAAATGCCATTGACAGATTGGAGCAATTAAAAAAGTAACACTTTGAAAAAACCAACATTTCCATTCGTAGCACTCCTTTTTTGCATGGTCCATTTGGCCTTTGCCCAAACTCCAAAGCAACCTAATGTAATCGTTATAATAACCGATGACCAAGGGTATGGCGATTTGGGGAGTACCGGCAACCCGCATGTAAAAACACCAGTCTTGGACAAATTCGCCCAAGAGAGTGTCCGTTTCAATAATTTTTATGTATCCCCCGTCTGCGCACCAACACGTTCCAGTGTCATGACAGGCCGATACAGTTTGCGTACCGGCATCAGGGACACGTACAATGGTGGGGCCACCATGGCCCAAAACGAGGTGACAATTGCCGAAATGCTCAAGGAAGCCAACTACCGTACGGGTATTTTTGGTAAATGGCACTTGGGGGACAATTATCCGTTCAGGCCCAACGATCAAGGTTTTGACGAATCGGTCATCCATCTGGCCGGAGGCATGGGACAAGTGGGAGATGTTACCAACTACTTTAAGGGAGACCGAAGCTATTTTGATCCCGTACTTTGGCATAACGGAGTGCAGGAAGCCTATACGGGGTATTGCTCAGACATCTTTGCCGAACAGGCCATGGATTTCATCCAAGAAAACAAGGAACGTCCTTTCTTTTGCTACTTATCCTTCAATGCGCCCCATACACCTCTGCAAGTACCCGACAAATACTATGAAATGTATAAGGACATAGACCCTTCCTCTGGATACGACAACGATGGCAGACCCTTTCCCCATATGTCTGAAAAAGATAAGGAAGATGCCCGAAAAGTGTATGGCATGGTTACCAATATTGATGAAAATATGGGCAAATTGTTGGACACTCTGGACAGACTGAATATTGCGGACAATACCATCATCATCTTTATGACGGACAATGGTCCTCAACAATCCAGATATATTGCGGGTATGCGGGGAAAGAAAGGTAGTGTCTACAGAGGAGGTGTCAGGGTTCCCTTTTTTATTAAAAACCCAGCATTTAAAGCTGACAAAGAGGTGGAAACAGCAGCAGCCCACATAGACCTATTGCCCACCATTGCGGAACTGTGCCGTGTGGACCTGCCGAAATCCAAAAAAGTGGATGGGCGTAGTCTAGTTCCCTTGATCAATTCTTCAAACCCTAAATGGCCGGAAAGATATTTATTCTTCTACTGGACCCGTCGTTATCCCGAACTATACAACAACATTGCCTTACAGAAAGGAGATTATAAGTTGGTGGGGCACACCTCCTATGATTCCCCTATTACCGAATTTGAATTGTTCGACATAAAAAAGGACCCTTATGAACAGTCCAATATCATTTCAAAAAACACCGAGCTTGCGAAAACTTTCAAAACGGATCTGGATGCCTTGTACTATGAACTGATTTCCTCAGAGAACCTTATGCACCCTCCCCGCATTGAAATAGGAAATGCCAACGAGAACCCCACCATATTGAACAGAAATGATGCCGATGGGGAACGGGGCATTTGGAATCAGGAGGAAATCTATGGAAAATGGAACGTAAAGGTCAACGCCGGGGTGTACCACATAAAGCTGAAGTTCATCAAACCCGTGGCAACCGGAGGAACCTTATTGTTTGAAGCAGGAAGTGTGGTCACTAGAAAAAAAGTGCAAGGCCCCATTACGGATAGTATTGAAATGAACAATGTCTATCTCCCAGACATGGAATGTGAAATACTGCCCTATTATCTTGTGGACAAAAAAAAGATATTTCCGTTCTGGGTCCAAATGGAGAAAATTAATTAAAAGTTCAGGTTTGCTAAGATTGGAAAACTCAGCGAACAGATGCGTATCTTTACTGCTTGTTATGCCCTAGTCCATGAGCGAACAGATCCTGACAGAACACATCAGCAGCTACGTCAACTTTTCAGAGGAGGAATTATCGGAAATCGCACGTTTTTTTGATATGCAATCCTATCGCAAAAAAGAGAAATTGCTCCACGCAGAAAAACGCTGTGACACGATATTTTTTGTAGCAAAGGGATGTTTACAACTTTACTTCATCGATGATTTGGGCAACCCCAAAACCACCCAGTTTGCCATGGAGACCTGGTGGTTGACCGATTTTCTGGCCTTTCAAAACCAAAGACCCTCCAATTTCTATGTGGAAACTTTGGAGAAATCAACGGTTTTATCCATCTCCTTTTCAAAATACCAGGAGCTGCTGGAAAAGTTTCCAAAGATGGAGAAATATTATAGGGCCATTCTGGAAACGGCATACGGTGCGGCCCTTATGCGCATCAAGTACATCCATAGTCTTTCCAAGGAAGAGATGTTCTTCAGTTTCCGAAATAGTTTCCCTGAATTTGTACAACGTGTGCCCCAATATGTGTTGGCCAGTTTTCTTGGCCTAACCCCAGAATACCTGAGTGAAATCAAAAAAAAGTGATTTTCTTAAACCAGCTTAATTTTTATTGAATTTCGTTTGACCACCTTTGTATCACGCATATACGGGAAAAAGTCAGAACATGGCGGACGCTAAAAAAATTGTTGTGGTAGGTGGAGGTTTTGCAGGTCTGGAACTTGTAAAACAATTGGGAAATTCGGATGCTTACCATATCACTCTAGTGGACAGTAACAATTACAATTTTTTCCCGCCCTTGATCTACCAAGTATCAACCGGCTTTATGGAACCATCGGCCATAAGCTATCCGTTCCGAAAGATTTTGAGGAAATTGAAGAATGCCCGATTTCGGTTGGGCTCCCTTGAACGGATTGTTCCTGAAGAAAACAAAATACTATTGAGTAACGGGGAACTGGAATACGACATTCTGGTGATGGCCACGGGCACGGAAAGCAACTTTTTTGGAAATGGAAACATTGAAAAGTATAGCCTGCCCATGAAGACCATCAGTGATGCCCTTTCCCTGAGAAATGTGATCCTGACCCGTTTGGACCGTGCTACCCGAATCGATGACGTAGAGGAACGAAAAAAGTACCTGACCTTTGTCATTGCCGGCGCAGGACCTACTGGGGTTGAACTTTCGGGCATATTGGCCGAAATGAAGACCACCATCATCATCAAGGATTATCCAGAACTACAGGCAAACGATATTGGACAGATTCATCTCATCGATGGTCAAGATTCCGTTTTGGCCGCTATGTCCAAAAATGCCCAAACCTATACGGCCAAAAAACTGTCGGAATTAGGTGTTAGCTTGACCATGAACACCCTGGTCAAGGATTTTGATGGGGAAACCGTACAATTGTCCAACGGTACAGAGATTCCCTCCAAAAACCTGATTTGGGCCGCAGGGGTATCCGCCAAAACCTTTGAAGGCTTTCCAAAAGACAGTTTTGGGGCCGGTAAACGGTTAAGAACAAACTCCTTCAACCAAGTCCAGTTGTGTGAAAACATTTATGCCCTGGGAGATTGTGCCTTGGTTGTCGGGGATGAAAATTATCCCAAGGGACATCCACAATTGGCACAACCGGCATTACAACAAGCAAAAAACTTGGCCGATAACTTGAAAAGAAAAGACCAAAACTGGAAACCGTTCCGCTATACCGATAAAGGTTCCTTGGCCATTATTGGTAGAAACAAGGCCGTGTTGGATTTCCCCGGACAGAAACAGTCTTTAAAAGGCTTTAGCGCCTGGCTTATATGGATCTTTGTACACATCATGGGCCTCGTGAACTTTAAAAACAAGGTTCGCACGCTATACAACTGGCTCGGATATTACATCTACAAGGACCAATATTTTAGAATGATCATTAAACCCACAGAAAGAAATAACACATAACATGAAACATTTAGGACTACTTGCTCCCCTATTCTTTGCTGCCATTCTTTTGAGCTGCAATACCGAAAAATCAAAATCCAGCCCTGAGACTGAACAAACTGATTATGTGGATGTACCCTCGGATACACTCACCAAACACTTAAAACCCTTCAATCCAGAATTGCCCACCATAGGACTTCTCATGTTCAATGGCGTTTTGCAGGGAGAGGTCATTGCCACATCGGATGTTTTTGGAAAACCGAACCAGGATATGGAGCAGCTCTTTAACGTGGTTACCATTGCGGAAACCGAAAGACCCATCACCACCGAGGAAGGCATGCATTTTGTCCCTGATTATACTTTTGAAAATTGCCCCAAGCTCACAGCATTATTCGTTCCTAGTGGTTATGACATGTATGCCCAGGTACGCAACAAAAAAATGATAGAATTCATCCAAAGGAAAAACGAGGAGACCCAATACATTGTCAGCAATTGTGCAGGAGCCCAACTTATTGGGGAATCCGGGATTGCAGACGGACATAAAATCGTTACCTATATCGGCGGTGGAAAGGAATTACAGGAGAACTATCCCAATTTAAAGGTCCAGGATGATACTGTGGTCACTTTTGTGGAAGACGGAAAGTTCAGTTCCTCCAACGGAAACCTGACCAGTTATATTTCGGCCCTGAATCTGGTTGAAAAAATGACCAGTCCAGAACACAGACAGTTTGTGGAAGACTATTTGTACTTGGCCCGATTACAAAAATGGGGGGAATAGATCTCCCCCCACTCCCTCTAGTACTACCAAAACCATTTGTGAACATTGGTGCAATTCGAGTCGGAAAGCCAAAACATAGATTTCTCACATTCCCTTTGGTCAGTTCGAAATGACAAGCACATTGTAATTCGTGAAAATTTGTGCAATTCGTGTCAAACGGGTACTTGAAAATAAAAACAACAGCCGGCATCAGGTAGTTGAACCCCACCTGAGCGGCCGACTGTCGACACTATATCAATTACAGCTAATGGGAGCCAAGGTGATTTGCAGCAATAGGTTGTTGGTCACCTCAAAACACTTCTGACTGCTCAAGTAGCCATAGGACCTTGGACTGCCCAGTTGCCGCCATATAAAGGCATCCTGGAACTGGAATTCTACCTCAACATCATGAGCACCATCAGGTGGACTCTTAACCGAACGTTGACCGTTGTTCACCGTATAATACCCTCCAATAACCGTATTGTTGGTCCCTGCAGTCTTGTAGACAAATCGGTACCTGACATCAAAAATGGAGTTGTTATCCACATCCACACTGGCATGGTCGTACTTAAAAGTTTGGCAGCTTTCCACCCTGTAGTCTGTGGTGTAGCCCATTTTGGCAAGCGAATTATCCTTGAGGTACCGGATAGTATAGGCAATAGGCACACCGGGATTGTCCCGACTATAAACCGCATTTTCCCCAGTAATCACACTGTTGAGCGACCCAAATCCTGAGTCGATATCCGCTAAATTGATGGCTTCTGAGGCTGCTTCGGCATTTCCACCGATGGTCACCACCGTAACGCTTGAGGTTTTCAATATCTCATCATAGGTAGAGTTTACGGTCCCTACCCCACTTACACCCCCTGCATATTCCAGGACGGCATCCAGTTCAATTGAGGTATCCGTATTGGTGGTTTCCATACGCACCATAATGATACGGCCGTAGGATACCGAACTTACATAGGCGGGTGGAGCATCGGAACCAATGGCGGCATCAACTTGCGCTTGGGTCACCGAAGGATCAAAAACACTACCCGGTGAACTTGGGGTATCCATGGTCACTGTATAAAAAACCTGCTTGAACACCACTCCGGCATAGCGCTTTACGGTAGTGCTCTCATAATCGAACTGGGAAGCCAAGGAGCCTGTGGCCCATTCCAAGTTCAATCCCACATCCATGCTGAATTGTTTGGAGGAATACGATTCCGAAGCTTGATAGGATGAATTGGATGCATTCACATAACCATCCTGATAGGCATTGGCGTTCCACCATTCCAAGGCATCATCTATACCGGACTGCACGGACGAATTGGTGGGATTGTCCACCACAATGTTACCTTGGGTTCCTATCCCGGGCAGGTCCAAACGAAGGGTCACCGGAGCACGGTCCAATGCCAAGGGATCAGGGGCGCCATCCAGCATCCCGGCATTGCCTATGACCAAGGCGCCCGGGTAGACCACACCATTGGTAGGCCTCAAAATGGCCACATCGTCATAATTGGATTCCAAGCTATAGTCCATGGTTCTGCACTCGAACAATTGGCCCAAGGCAGGCCCCGTATTGGCCGTATTGTCCGAATTCAAGGTGCGTTCAGCAGCAGCTCCCCCGGTATCCTGTACATTCAGAAGCTCATCGGAGTTGTACGTAAGGCTGGCCACGGATGAGTTGATGTCCTCGAGGTTGTTGTTCTCTTCTCCTCCGTTCTCACCTCCATTCTCGCCCCCGTTTTCCCCGCCATTTTCCACGGGCGGGTCGGTTCCGCTGTCTTTACTGCACGAAACAGCAATGCATAAAGTCATGGCCCAGATGAACAAGGTCCATACATTTAATTTTTTTACAATTGTTTTCATAACTACTTGGTTTTATGGGTTCAACACTCTCGAAATTAGAGGCCAATCCCACCCGTTCCTAGTAATGGATATGGACAAAGCATGGACAGCATCCATGGATTCCATCTCAAAACCCTATGGACGGCCTGTTTTTTCGGAACTACTTAAATTAAATTTAAACTACTGATTATCAATTAATTAAATACATTTTAAAGCATCACCTCAACAAGGACAGCCATGGACAACGTATGGACAAGGCCAAAATCAACCCTTCATCCCCTATTGCATGGCAATGGGAAATCTATGTACCTTGTAATTGAATCAACCTCGACCAAAAATGAAATCAATCTCCTGGACCATCGTAGGTATGCTGCTCTGTGGTTTCTCCCTGGAAGCCCAGACCAACAAAAAGATGGATAGTCTACAAGTGGCCTATGAGGCCTCCACCGATATTACGGAACGAGTGGAACTGTTGCGGGACATGTTCAATATGCAGCTGTATATGGAACCGGGAGAGGCAAAGAACATCGCCTTGAAAATCTTGGACATTTCCCAAAAGGAGAACTATGCCAATGGTATTGCTTTGGGAAACTACGGATTGGGTAACTATCACCTGATTACCAATACACCGGATTCCGCCAACTACTTTTTGAAGAAATCGGCAGAAATCAGCCTGAAGAACAACTTTGGGAACACCTTGGCCAATTCCATTTCCGGTCAAGCCAGCATCAAGGGGGACCGGGGGGATTACATGGGCGCCATAAAACTGAACGATTCCCTCCTACCGCTCTACCAAAAGCTGGGAAACTACCTCAACTACGGTATCGCACTAGGCAATACGGCGCGCTTCTACAACAATATGGGGCAGTATGATCGTGCCATGGAAGGCTATATTGCCGCATTGGCCGTTCTGGACACCATTGATGAAGAACCTTTTAGACGGGCCGATATACAAAGGGACATTGGCAAGCTGAACTACTTTCAGGGAAATTACGAGAAGTCCATAGAATATTTTTACCAAGCCTTGGCGATTTACGAGGAAACCTCGGACAACCTCTACCAATCCTATGTTCTGAACGACCTGGGCAATGCCTATGTGGAAATGGAAGATTTGGACAAGGGCCTTGAGGCCTACCAAAAAAGCCGGAGAATAAGCGAGGAATTCAACTATCTGGACAATACCGCCAATGTCTTGGCCAATGTGGGCATGGTATACCGTCAAAAGGGAGACTTGGACCAAGCCTTGGAATACCAATTCAATGCCCTAAAGATCAATCGGACCAACAACTCCTCCGACAATGTGGTAAGTGTGTTGGGGGAAATTGGAAAGACCTACATGGAAAAGAACGACATCCCCACCGCCCTTCGCTATTTAAATGAGTCCATTGCCTTGGCAGATTCCATTAAAACCGGCTATTATTTGCTCAATGGACTGAACTACCGGGCCAAAGCCTATGAAAAAAACGGCCAGTTTGAAAAAGCTCTGGAGGACCAGAAGAAATATCAGGCCCTGAACGACAGCCTGTTCAATACGGAAAAGTCCAAGCAAATCGAGAACCTGAACACCTATTACGAGACCGAGCAGAAAGAAGCCGAGATTGCCCTGCAACAGGAAGAGATCAACACCCTGAACGAAAAGGCCAAAGTGGACCGACTCACCAAAGGTCTCTACGCGGGGGGCATGTTCTCCTTTATCGCCGTTAGTGGGTTGTTGTTCTTCGGGTTTCGGCAGCGGATGAAGAAAAACCGCATAGCCCGCGAAAAACAGGAAGAAATCTACCGACAGGAAATCGCGCACAAAAAGAAGGAACTGGCCAGCCAGACCCTGCATTTGGTACAGAAAAACACCTTTATCCAAGAGTTGAAGGAAAACCTCGAGAACATTAAATCGTCCCCCGAAAAGTTCAAGACGGAGTTCCGCCGCATTGTGATGCTGTTGAGAAAGGAAAATGCCTCGGACAAGGACTGGGAGGTCTTTAAGACCTATTTTGCCGAGGTGCACAACGACTTTGACCAAAAGCTCAAGACGCTCTACCCTGATATTTCGGAAAAGGAGATACGCCTGGCCGCCTTTTTACGCATGAACCTTACCACCAAGGAAATCGCTGCCACCCTGAACGTGCTACCGGACAGTATCCTAAAATCCAAATACCGCCTTAAAAAGAAATTGGATCTGGACAAGGACACGGACCTTATCACCTTTTTGAACACATTGTAAGCCAAGGGTTTTCAAAAATCTGTCCCTTTGCGCAAATAACTATTGGTGATTCGGGAATAATGTGCGAACTTGTCCGTATCCCCCGATAGTCATTTCAGTATCAAGCTATTGTAGGGTATGAAAGTCTCGTCAGAAAATCAGTTTTTTGCCTTTTCCGCGGTTTGGTTCGTCCTAAACGTATTTTGGGGGTTTGCCCATTCCTTCTACCTTCCCAGCTATTTTGGAAACACAGACCCCTTGCCCATACATCTGGTGATCCATGGAGTGGTGTTTTCCATTTGGATCTTGTTGTACGCCGTGCAGATTTTCCTGATTCGATTCCGAAGCTACAAAACACATATATTCTTGGGCATGTTCGGGCTAGCGGTCATGATCGTAATGGTACCCACTGGTCTTTTTCCCTCCATCTACAAAATGTATACAGGCATTATCCCCATTGATGCGGCCGGACACAATGTGTTTCGGTTACTATCTGCCTATACCCTGTTTGGACTGGCCTTTGCCAAGCGGAAAAACGCATTTTTGCACAAACGGTTGATGTTGGGCTGCATGGTGATGCTCATGGGAGCCGCCATTTTCCGGTTTTCCTATGATCTGGGCCTACAGGAAAGCCAACTGTTCAACAAAGGGGTGCAGATGTTCCCCGCTTTGGCCTTGTTCGCCTTTGATTGGGCAAAGCGCAAGAAAGCGGTATGGGTAGATCTGGTTTCCCCCATGCTTGTTTTGGGCATTTTCTTCTTGGCCGATTATTTCTGGTTGTCCCCCATCGGGGCCGGTTTTATGGATCTCCTCGTTACCATTTTTGTAAAACCCTTCTTGTAGCGCCCCGTACGTCATTTCGATATGAGGAGTGGAACGACGATTGAGAAATCCCAAAAAAATAGATTTCTCACGTTCCCTTTGGTCAGTTCGAAATGACCATAAGGCCCGCAACGTCATTTCGACAGAGTCCCGATGACTGTCGGGACGACGAGAAATCCCACCGATGTCTCGACTGCGCTCGACATGACAAACCCATTCCAATTCGTGAACATTGGTGCCATTCGTGTCGGAAAGCCAAAAAATAGATTTCTCACATTCCCTTTGGTCAGTTCGAAATGACCATAAGGCCCGCAACGTCATTTCGACAGAGTCCCGATGATTGTCGGGACGACGAGAAATCCCACTGATGTCTCGACTGCGCTCGACATGACAAGCACATTACAATTCGTGAACATTCGTGCCATTCGTGTCGGAAAGTAAAAAATAGATTTCTCACATTCCCTAGCTCCCTCGCAACCCCGGGACAGGAGTTCGAAATGACCATAAGGCCCACAGCGTCATTTCGACAGAGTCCCGATGACTGTCGGGACGACGAGAAATCCCATTGATGTCTCGACTGCGCTCGACATGACAAGCACATTACAATTCGTGAACATTGGTGACATTCGTGTCGGAATGCCAAACGATAGATTTCTCACATTCCCTAGATCCCTCGCAAGCTCGGGACAGGGGTTCGAAATGACCACCAGCCTCCTAACCCCTAATTCCTATCCCCTAAAATCACTCCGTGATCTGTTCCAGACACTCCCACAGCCCCTTGATGTTGAAAAGAGCGTCCTTTTCCGCTTCGTCCAAAGGTTCATGGGTGTGGTACAGGGTGGTGTCGTGCACCAATTTTAGGGCCTTGACCAATTCCGGGGCATCCAGATAATGGGTGTAGTCCAACAGTTGTACCTGAGCTGGACTTAGCATTTTGGAAATTTTGGGGGTGATTTTTACCTCATTTTCGGCACCGCCCTGCGTGCTACAGGGGCAGTTTTTTTGACCATCTTGTGTTGACATACGTAAGAAGATTAAAAATTAAACAAAGAGGGAAGGTCACCGTCAACACATTCCAAGCAATGCTCAGATAGGTCTCGGGACTTGCACCCGTATGCCTTCCCAGTTTCTTTTGTTTAAACCGATTTTGAAGTTTTCGCATTGCGAGATTGTTAAAATGTGTTGACATGGCAAATATACACTTTAAATGCAATGCAGTTGGTAACTCTTTGAAATCGTTGAGATTAAAAAGTTGGTTATAAGAAAGGAATTGTTGAAATTGGTGCTCACTCTCAAATGCCCAACATTGCAAAGCGCAAAATTTATGGAAGATAAAAGGGGATATTCCCACATCTCATTGAAACCAACGATAAGAGTTCAAACAGACTTTGATATACCCAGTCAAAATGATGTCGAACCTCCAGAGTTTGCAAAAGTCCAAGCAGAAGACTATAAGAAATCAAAAAAGCTTTCTGATGAATATGGAAAGGATTTAATTCTTGTATTTGAACGTAATTTAATTTATGCATTTGATTTTTTCTACAATTCAAAAAAAATCTTCATTCCAGAACTAAACCCTGTCACTATTTTCTATTCAAATGCTATAATGTCTAAAAAGAGATTAGATGATTTCAAGTTAAAGTTGCTTGAAGAATCTCCGTCATTAAAAGACATGGATAAGAATCCAGATTTGAAATTATTTGGTGATTTTTTTCAACTAGCTTCCAACTGTATTTTTAATCTGCAAGGAGCATTAGAAAGTTTCGCCAACATAATAATACCACCCGATTATTCATTTATTGATAAGAACGGAGATGTTATAAACAGGCCGTCGTTAAGCCATAAACTTTTCAATACTATTCCAAAAATTAAAGAAAAGGAGTTTAAAAAACATTGTAGAAGAGGAAAATTTGTAGTTGAAAACATTATAAAGATGAGAAACAATATTGTTCATTTAAAGCCAACTAAGGAGCAAACAAATACCAAGTTCAAAAATCCGTATAGAAGGCTCATAAAATATAATTTTTCCGACGCAATAAAAATGGCAAGAGAATACATAAATTTTTATGAACCAAACTTGATAGAAGACTGCAATTGTGGAAAAGAATATTTCTTTGACATTATTGTTTCTCAAAAAAACCAATAGATGTTTGACCCCCACTAGATTGTATCCCCGCTCCCGCACGATGATATATTGCGGCCTACTAGTTTTGCCAACCCACCAATGCAACCATGACATAGAAAATGGATTTACTTATTGACCTTTTCCTAAGACGTTTGTTGATCAATTTCTTTGGGAAGCATGCCCGGTTCCTCTTTTTTAAGGCCATTGGCAAACCCAAGACCATGGCATACCTTACCGCTGAAACCTCCAAAGATGATTACTTTTTTATCTCACAGCACATGTCCAACACCCTCGTAGGGCTTTTGGTGATCATTGGATTGTCCTTTGGGATAGCCTATATAGGTTTTACCTATTTCAATTGGGACCAATAAAGGAAATTCGTAATTTTGTACCCCAATACATTTTATGTTCAGTACAGCTGTAATATCATATTCGGATATTGTAAAATAGATAGTCAAAGAAAATTGACTATCTCCCTTCTTTTCCTCAGGTAACCATCTGAGGTAGTATCATCTATTTACATTTTACAACTAATCACAGGCATTGTGGGCGCTTTTGTATTTATATGGATATAAATACCGTAGTGTTTACAATGGTTTAAACACACAGAATATGAAATTGGAACATTTTGGATATAACAGCAACATAGAAAAACTAAGGATTCAACATAACCTTTTAGACTTTGAAATCGGGAGAGTTATTTCAGAGCACAAGGAGAGGTATATGGTTAAAACGGAAAACGGCGAATTTGAGGCAGAAATCACAGGGAACCTACGATATACGGCAAATAGTCGTGAAGATTTTCCTGCTGTGGGCGATTGGGTCGCCATTTCTGAATATGATGACCATAAAGTGCTCATACACGCTATTTTGCCCAGAAAAACCATCGTTAAAAGACAGGCCGTTGGCAAAAAAGGGGAAAATCAGATCATAGCGACCAATATTGACTTTGCTTTTATCGTACAGGCAGTGGACAGGGATTTTAATATCAATCGAATAGAAAGGTATCTGACCATTTGCAATGTATCGAATGTACAACCAATCATCATTCTCAATAAGATTGACTTGATAACCGAAACGGCTCTGACCGATTTGATATCAGAAGTTCAAGAAAGAGTGAAGCACGTACCGCTAATCGCCATAAGCAATACGTCCCAAAAAGGAATCGAGACAGTGAAAGAATGTATCGTAAAGGGCAAAACGTACTGTTTGTTGGGCTCGTCAGGCGTTGGAAAATCAAGCCTTCTGAACAATCTTTTGGGCAAACAACTGATGAAAACCAATACAATCAGCACAAGCACCAACAAAGGACGACACGTTACCACCCACCGGGAATTGACAGTTTTGGAAAATGGTGGAATTATCATTGACAATCCCGGAATAAGGGAAGTGGGTATCTCAGACTCAGTTGGGGGATTGGAGAAAACATTTGAAGAGATCGTTGAGCTATCCAAAAACTGCAAGTTTAAGGATTGCACCCATACCTTAGAAATGGACTGTGCCGTTCTGGCAGCCGTTGAAAGTGGAAAGGTGGATAAATTGTTCTATGAAAATTACCTGAAAATGAAACGGGAAAAAGAACATTTTGAATCTACTGTAGCTGAAAAACGCAAAAAGGACAAGAATTTTGGAAAAATGGTCAAGCAGTTTAAAAATTTGAGAAAATCAAATAAGTACTAAGCACAACAAGATGTATAAGCAATAGCGGTTTGGGTGCCCATCCAAGCCGCTATTTCATTTAATTGGAGTATTTTGGAGACATGGACTCCAAGCTTCCCCTACTCCCATAAGATTATTTCTTGTGGTCCTGTAAAGCCAAAACCATACACACCATGAGGAGACAGCACATTTTCATCTCAATTTCCATTCTGCTTTTTGCCTGCACTGGAATTGCACAATCCACAGGCTCCTTTACCGACTCGCGCGATGGACAGACCTATGCGACCATCAGTTTTAAAAACGCTTCTACGGGCACCACCTATACCTGGATGGCCCAAAACCTCAACTACAAGATGCCGGGCAGTTACGCGTATGATGACCATGAGGACAACCGGAAAGAACTGGGCTTGCTCTACACTTGGGAATCAGCGATAAAAGCCTGCCCCTGTGATTGGCATTTGGCAACGGATACCGAATGGTCCCTTTTGGTGGACCAATTTGGCGGTATGGATAAGGCCGGTGAGGCCCTAAAAAGCACCAATGGCTGGAAAGAAGGTGGAAATGGCACCAACAGCAGTGGGTTCAATGCGCTTCCTGCAGGCATTCGCAGAAACAATGGTTATGACGTCTTGGGGTATTTCGCTTTCTGGTGGTCGTCCACTCCTGCCGGTGTAAATGGTAAAGTATGGGGATGGGACATCAGTTATGGCGGCCCAGACATGTCCATCAAATCCAAAGTGTTCCGGTACGATGTCAAAACCCTTGGTGGACTCTCGGTGCGGTGCGTCCGGGATTGACGTATTTGGGTTGTCCAATAAAGGCTTCACTCCCACAATGTTGTATCTTGTAGGCAAGTAACTGATGTTTATCCGAAACCAATGTGAGCCAATAGAAAAAATTCAACCTGAATTAAAGAGCATGAAAATATTCGCCAAATTAACATTGATTACAGCCTTTATTATTGCCCTAAGTGCTTGTAACAACAAAGAAAACAAAGAGGAAACGTTCACCATATCCGGACAGGTAACCGGATTTCCCGATGGAACCACATTCTATCTGAGAAACATGGCGACCGATGCGGTTTTTGATAGTGCCACAGTCAAAAACAACACCTTTACGTTTGAAGGAAACTTGGCCAGTCCACCTGAACATATCTGGTTGAACACAACCGTGGACAAAAAATTCATCTATACCAATCTACTTATTGGAAATGAGAATATCATTGTCAAAGCAGATATTACAGATTTTCCTTGGGACGTGGATGTCAAAGGTTCAAAAACCCATGAAGATTTTGCTTACGCACAAAGCCTCACCAAAGAGAACAATAAAAAAAGAGATTCCTTGGTCCAAGTCTTTTTGGGTCTCCCCCAAGAAAAACAACAAGAAGCAGGGGCTGAAATTTGGAAGAAAATCAGAAAAATTGACAGTATTACAGATGCCTCACAAGTTGACTATGTAAAATCCCATCCCAATACTTATATAAGTGTAATGCAACTTGGCTTTCTAAAAAATAAATTGCCAAAAGACACCGTTCAGAAGATATTCAATAGCTATACCCCTGAAATAAAGGAGAGCAAATATGCAAAAGTAGTTGAAGTATATCTAAGGGAGAATATCGCTGAGATTGGAGATACCTTTCATGATTTTGAAGGAGTGAACCAAAAAGGAGAAACCGTGAAATTTTCAAGTATTAGAGGTGACTATACCCTTCTTGACTTTACGGCAGCGTATTGCGGTCCTTGTATCCAGGCTGCGGACGAATTGGTTGAAATAAGCGAAAAACACTCCGATTCCCTGAAAATAGTCAGTTTTACCCAAGACCCTAAAAAGGAGGTTTGGCTAAAATCCTTGGAACGGGATAAAGTCACCTGGAACAGTATTTACGATGGAAAAGGCAGGTATAGCGAAACATCGATCAAATATGGGGTTCAAGGAATACCAACCTTCGTTTTAATAAATCCGGAAGGAACAATTATTGACAAATGGACTGGTTACCGTGAAGGCAGTATCCTTGAAAGATTGGAAAAACAAAACGGCCCACAACAAGGATTATGATCCATAGTGACAGAGAGTCAAAACAAAGTTTCATTGATCAAATAAACGGGGGATACACTTTAATAATCCTATGAAAAACTACCTCTGGATAACATTTTTTGCGCTGACATATTTCTCTGGACATGGACAATTGGAAACCTCAACAACGAAACAGACGGAGAAGATCCATCTCTCAGAAAAGCAATCAGAGCTCATTACCCATTGCATGGACACACTCCCCAACCAAGCACAATTATCAATTGCACTAATTGAAAATGGGAACGTACACTTTTTGGGGTTCAAAAAGGAAAAAGATTCGGTTATACCCTATGACAATTCAGGGAAAGTTTTCGAAATAGGCTCCATCACAAAGGTTTTTACGGCCACCTTACTTGCCGATTTTGTTGTGGACCAGAAAATCCACCTTGATGACCCTATTAATGAACATCTTGATTTTTCGCTGAAGAACAATGTTCAGATTACTTTCAAACAACTGGCGACCCATACCTCGGGGCTGCCCCGCGTACCGATCAGCCTAAGCTCCCCAGATCTGAGTTTGGAGAATCCGTACAAGGACTTCGAAGAGGATAAATTGAGACTTTACCTTACCGAAAAGCTGGAACTCATCGGTGAACCAGGGGCAGCGTCCTCCTACTCCAATCTGGGTTTTGGTCTTTTGGGTTATCTGCTGGAGAAAATTGACAATACCACATATGAAGATTTGATGCAGACCAGAATATTTTCCAAATATCACATGCCCGGCTCTACAACCAATCGTGACCGCATAAAGGAAATCCTTGTAGAGGGATTGAACGATACGGGCAATCCTGTCCCTAATTGGGATATGGCCGCGCATATGGGTGCTGGAGGAATATTGTCCAACATTGAAGATCTGGCAAAATTTGCCATTGCCCAGTTCGATGATATCAACCAAGAATTAAAATTGACCAGGGCAAAGCATTTTACCGTGGACGAATATTACTCCACAGGCTTGGCTTGGGGCTTGATCAAAACGGATTCTGGTGAAGTTTGGGACTGGCATAACGGCGGTACGGGCGGATATACATCTTCCATGATCTTGAACACCGGAACTAAAAATGGCATCATTATTCTATCAAATATTTCCGCGCTTGGCAAACTGACCGCACATATTGCAGGATTGGCCCCTGAACTGATGGAAACGATTGAATAAAAACGGAGTGCCAAAAAATGAAAAATCAATCCTCGGATCCCACAAAATGGCCTCTTGTGTCACTCGCTTCTATGGGAGAATATGGTCCAATTCCCATGAAGTAAAACCAAATTATGATCAATTACACCTATTTTGGGATATTTAAATGTACTTTTTATATAAAAAGTTGACGATAATCATAAAAATGAAACAGAAAATAGATAGAATACTTAAAACGGAATATCCAGAAGTGATAAGGGTCTGGGAATCTTCCGTCAGGGCTACACATCACTTTTTAAAAGAAGAAGACATCGAATATTTTAAACCATTGATCCTGAACACCTATTTGGATGCCGTGGAATTGAGGTGCATGAGGAATGACGAGAACAACATTTTGGGTTTCCTCGGTGCTGCGGAGCAGAATTTGGAAATGCTGTTCATTGATCCTGAACACCGTGGTAAGAGAATAGGCAAATCTTTACTGGATTACAGCATTAAAAACCTCAATGTTACCAAGGTCGATGTAAACGAACAGAACGAACAGGCCGTTGGGTTTTACCAACATTGCGGATTTGAAGTCATTGGTCGCTCCGAATTGGATTCTTCGGGGAAACCTTATCCTATTTTGCATATGAAATTGGCAGAATGACGATTACGAAGTACATATCTAGAATCCTTAACGGATTTTTCGTTCTGATCCTGCTACTTTTTGTTCTGGACATGCTGACTTCCTTTGAGATTAAAAGCCAGACAATAAAGTCGTTTGCGTATTTCGGGATTATGGCATTGTCGCCCTTTACCTTGCTTTGGAACCTGTGGGCTTTCAAAACAAGGAAAGGGATAATCATTGGTTCAACACTTCCTATATTGGCCTTGATTGGAATTTTAATCATCGGACCTATACACATTGGGTATTCCTCATCAGCTTGGAAAACAAAGAAAGTGCTCTATCAAAATGCTCATTTAGGCTTTAAAAAAGTGGAACTGCAAATGCAGGACGTTGGCGCTTTGGGATATAACAAAAGAACTGTTGAAGTCACCTACCTTACCCACATGTTCATGATTATCAATCCTGTGGAAAAGGACATTGACAATCGAGTGGAATGGGTAAAAGTCGACAAAGAGGTAAATGAGCTTGAACTGAAATCCCCCTAATCCACCCCTTCCGCAAAATATTATCTTATCCGATAGCTTGCATGTATGGGAAAACTATCCAGTTCCCATCAAGTGAGGTTCCAAGATGTCCCATCGCATCGATTTTATGCTTATTTTGTAGGTGTTGTGATGTAAAATACATCCTCTAAATAAGTTGCTGTGCAATTTTGAAAGACAAGCCAGTTTTTATTTTAAAACAAAATGTACTGTTCCCTTTGGGAGCAATACTGGTTTCTGCCCTCTTGATTCTGGCACTTTTTTATTTCGTGGAACTATACGGAAAAGCACCATGGAAATGGAAAATCATGATAGTGGGAATTACCGCCCTAGTATTGATGGTGCATCTGATCAAGCGTATCCTGGCCTGGGAATTCAAGTTTTATGAAGACAGATTGACCATTTCAAGACCGTTTGGCCTTATTGACAAGCAGGAAAAGGACATCCTCCTTTCGGATATTGAAAAAGTCCATCTCTCCTTAGGGTTTCGAAGAAATTGTCAACTTATGGTCCATACAAAAGCTGGAAAAAGATTTGTTTCGTTCTTCGATGTTACAAAAATTCATGCTCCTGCCCAATTGATCGCGCTCTGCTTGAAAAATGGAATTGAATTCACCAGAAGTGGAGGGAAATGGGACCTATAAAGAACGCAAAACATTGAAATGATTAAACCTAAACATACAAGACCATGATAAAGAGTTATTTGAAAGTTCTGGTGGCGGTGATACTTTTTGCCAGTTGTGAAAACAACAAAAAGTCAGAAGCAACCCCAGTTGAAGTGGACCAGACTACACTTGCCCATCATATGGAACGTTTGGCATCGGATGAATTCTTGGGAAGAAAACCCTTCACGGAGGGTGAGGTAAAGACCGTAAACTATTTAAAGGATGAATTTGAAAAATTGGGCCTTTTACCGGGCAATGGCGATAGCTTTTTCCAAGATGTTCCCATGGTTGAAATTACGGGAACGCCTTCCGAAAACATGGTGATTTCCGGGAAAAACACCTCCATAAACTTGGAGCGCCTAAAGGATTTTGTGGCCACGACCAATAAACCCGTTGCCGAAGTGGGGTTGGAAAACTCGGAACTTGTTTTTGCCGGATATGGCATTGTTGCCCCGGAATATGAATGGAATGATTATGCAGGTGTTGACTGGAAAGGTAAAACAGCCGTAGTATTGATCAACGACCCAGGCTTTAAATCCGGGGACTCCACCTTGTTCAAAGGCAATGAAATGACCTATTATGGACGTTGGACCTATAAATATGAGGAAGCTGCCCGGCAAGGCGCCGATGGGCTCATCATCATCCATGACACCGAACCGGCCGCGTACGGGTGGAATGTGGTGGAAGCTGGCTGGAGCGGTTCCCGTTTGACCATAGAAAGCGATCTGCCCCTATTAAATGTCGAATCATGGATCAGTGGGGAAAGTGCCCAAAAAATGTTCGATGCTTCTTCCATGAAAGGTCAAGACTACAAGACCTTGGCCCGTAACAAAGATTTCAACCCAATTCCGTTGGACCTAACGGTTTCGGTGGGCATTACCAATACCATTAAAAAGGATGTTTCCAAAAATGTAGTGGCATTATTGCCCGGAACGGAACGGAAAGATGAATATATCATCTACTCAGCGCATTGGGACCATTTTGGAGTTGGCAAGGCCATTGATGGGGATTCCATTTATAACGGTGCGGTGGACAATGCATCCGGAACTGCGGCCTTATTGGCCATAGCGGAAGCATTCAAGAAAAGTGGTGACACAAAGCGTTCCATTGTGTTCATTGAAGTAACCGGGGAAGAGCAAGGCCTTTTGGGGTCGGCATATTATGCGGAAAACCCCATTTACGACCCTAAAAAAACGGTGGCGAACATCAATATTGACGCTCTGGACAGTCCGGGAAAAATGAAAGACCTGACCATTACCGGTTATGGCCATTCCGAAATGGATGAATATGCCAAGGAAGCTGCCGAAAAACAGAACAGGTATGTCATCCCCGACCCAGAGGCAGAAAAAGGATACTTCTTTAGGTCGGACCATTTTAATTTTGCCAAAATTGGAATACCCGCCCTATATGCAAGTGGTGCTTACGAAGGATTTGATATCAGCATTGAGGACATCAAAAAGTACAATGACCACTATCGCATGTATAAATACCATCAGCCTTCCGATGAATACGACCCGGAAACCACAGAATTGAGTGGAATACAATTGGACCTACAGTTGCTTTTTAATGTGGGATTGAAATTGGCCAATGAAGATTATTTCCCAAAATGGTACGATGGCAGTGAGTTTAAAGCTGCACGGGAATAGATGCTCGCGCTTATAAAACCATATTACCCCATAAACTTAAAGAAAATGACGCAACTGCGATTCTTGGTCATTGCCCTATCCACCATTCTTCTATGGAGTTGTTCCAGTACTCCAAAAGTCAAGTATGCTGATGGGGTATCGGACCATTTGGAGTATGATGTGATCCTAATGGGAGGTCAATCCAATATGGTTGGACAGGGAAAACTCATAGATCTTGAACCGATGACCTTCACCAATATTACCTTGTTCGACTTTAGCGCAAATCCGAACCTGACCCCTCCCCAAGGTAATTTTGGACCCGAAGTTGGCCTCTCCATGGAATTAAGCAAAAACTATCCGAACAGAAGATTTCTTCTGATCAAATATGCCATTGGGGGAGCTTCTCTACTGGACTGGTCTCCCAACTACGACCCACAAGAAGCTGAAATTACTGGACATCCCGAATTTGGGAACATGTACAAAAGATTCATTACGCTAACCGATAGTCTGACCAACGGACATAACGTTAGGTTTAGGGCCCTACTTTGGATGCAAGGTGAGCGGGACGCTCGAATTCCCGCAGCCGGGGTGGAGTATTACCAAAACTTTGCATCGTTGGTCAACTCCATTAGAAAAGACCTAAAGAGTCCCGAATTGCCCATTATATTCGGAAAAGTCAATCCCCCACCGGATAGATACCCAGCTCTTGACACTGTCGTTCGTGCACAAATTCGAATAACTCAAGAATTGCCCAATACCTATCTTATTGACACCGATGATTTGGAAAAATGGGAGGATGACCTTCACTATTCGTCCAGTGGACTGATCAACCTAGGGGTCAAGTTTGGGAAAAAACTAACCGAGCATATAGAAGTAGAAACGAATGCCATTCATGATTAAACTACATGTGATTGTTCACCATAAATTCATAACTTCAAAACGTAAATCCAATCTTCCCCCACCTACCACAAGATTATTTTTTGTGGGCCACTAATTTTAAAACCTGTCAATAATGAAAAGGACCTTAATCGCCATTCTTTCAGCATTCTTTTTTCAAATTGCCCTGCCCCAAAACCCCAGTGCGGAATTTGATTCGCTCATGACCAAAGTTTTCAAGGCAGATGAGGCCGGTGCGGTGGCCTTGGTCGTTAAAAACGGTAAGGTTTTGTACCGTAAGGCTTTTGGGATGGCCAACATGGAACTCGGCGTAAAAATGAAACCCGAAAATGTCTTCAGGATAGGATCCATTACCAAACAGTTCACGGCATCCGCTATCTTGAAGCTCAGGGATGAAGGAAAACTGAGCTTGGATGACGATATCACCAAATACATTGCAGACTACCCTACCCACGGACATCAAATCACCATAAAGCACTTACTTACCCACACCTCCGGAATCAAGAGCTACACCGGAATGGATACCTGGGATGCCGAAGTCCGGAAAAAAGATTTCACCCCCTTGGAATTGATAGATTTCTTCAAGGATCAACCCATGGATTTTGATCCAGGGGAAGAATGGCGGTACAACAATTCAGCCTATTTTATCCTCGGCCACATTATCGAGGTGATGTCTGGCGCAACGTATGAAACTTATATTGACAGCACCTTTTTTAAACCGTTGAAAATGTCCAATTCCTACTACGGTTCCCCTTCCAGAATCATCAAGGATAGGGCGTATGGGTACGACAAAAGGGATGGTGAACTTATCAATGCCGATTTCTTGAGCATGACACAGCCCTATGCGGCCGGGTCGTTGCTTTCCACCGTTGATGATCTTTATAAATGGTATAGCTCGGTTATGGAAGACAAGGTCATTTCCAAAGCCTCAAGGATCGAAGCACAATCCACCTACCAATTGAACAATGGTGAAAAAACAGGATATGGCTATGGATGGGGAGTTGGCAATATCCAAGGAAGCCCCATGATATCCCACGGAGGGGGAATCAACGGGTATTTAACCAGTTCCATACTCCTGCCGGAAGAAAAGTTGTTCGTTGCGGTGTTTTCCAATTGCAACTGTAACTCTCCTGGGGACATCGCCACAAAAATGGCGGCAATGGCCATTGGAAAGCCATTTTCATGGAAACCGATAACCCTGCCTGAAGATGTTATGCGAAGTTATGAGGCGGTGTATGGACCGGATAAGAAAAACCAACGTATCATCACCTTTGAGGACGGACAACTTTTTTCCATGAGGACCGGGGGGAGCAAATTCAAGATATCCCCTTTTGAAAAGGACAAGTTCTTCTTTGAAGGAGGCGGCGTTACCACGCTTCATTTTATCCGGGACGCCAATAATACTATTGCTTCTGTTACCGCAAAGGGTACGGGGTACGACATGGATTTGGAACGTACCGGGTTGCCCATCCCAACCCTGACCAAAATAGAACTAGATGCTTCCGTTACCGATACCTACCTTGGCAAATACGAACTGGCTCCAAACTTCATCATCACGATCTTTAAGGAAGATGATACGATATTTGCCCAGGCCACGGGACAGGGGAAAAATGAAATCATTCCATTTGAAGAGAACAAATTCAGTTTGGTAAATGCGGATATCAAGCTAACATTCAACAAAGATGAAAATGGAGAGGTGAACAGTTTGACCCTCCACCAAGGAGGTGATCACGAAGCTAAAAAAGTGGAATGACCGAAATAGAGATTTGCTGCTGTTGTAAAATTGTACCTTACAGACCATTTGCTTTACCAGCGAAGAAAACCAACCATAATCTATGTCAAAACTAGATATCAAACTTGAACAGTTGAATACAAGGACCACAATGCCACGGATTTACAAAATGCTAACCATCAAAGGTTTATCACTAATCATCCCTTTGTTTTGTTTCTTCACCGCATGTCAGCCAAAACCCACCAAAAAAGAAATTTTGGAAGATAAGGTCCATGCCCAAATCGATTCCATTGAAGGGAATGTGGCCGTGGCGTTCCTGAACCTTTCAGACCCTACCGACACCCTATACATCAATGAAAATGAAGAGTTCCATGCAGCCAGTACCATGAAGGTTCCCGTAATGATCGAGCTTTTTAAACAAAAAGAAGAAGGTAAAATCAACCTAAACGATTCCATACTTCTAATAAATGAGTTCAAAAGTATTGTAGATGGCAGTTCCTACAGTATGGATATTGGTGATGATAGTGACGATGTAATATATAACAAGATCAATACCCAGGTGGCCCTTAAAGATCTAATGTACAATATGATAACGGTTAGCAGCAATCTTGCCACCAATGTTCTGATAGAGCTGGTGGATGCCAAAAAAGTAACCGCTACCATGAGAGACTTGGGCGCCGAGAACATTGAAGTGTTGCGCGGAGTGGAAGATCAAAAGGCCTATGATTTGGGATTGAGCAATTCCACCACGGCAAAAGACCTGTTGATCATTATGGAAGCGATTGCCACCAATAAAGCAGGAACAAAGGAAGACTGCAATGACATGATCGCTATTTTAAAAGATCAACGATTCAACGACCTTATTCCTCGTGATTTGCCAAAAAATGTTGAAGTGGCCCACAAAACAGGTTGGATTACCGGGGTTCACCACGATGCAGGTATCGTATATTTACCCGATGGGCAAAGCTATGTGTTGGTATTGCTCAGTAAAAACATCCAGGATTCAGACAAAGGAACCCAACAATTGGCGGACATTTCAAAAGCTTTTTATGACTATATGGCGCATTAGGCTCTAACAGGAAGTCATCGTATCTTTGCAGTATGGAAGAAGGTAAAAAAATAATCCTCTTTGACGGTGTCTGCAACCTATGCAACAGTTCGGTCCAGTTTGTGATCAAACGGGACAAAAAGGATATGTTCCGCTATACCGCCCTACAAAGCGAAGTAGGTCAACAAATGATCAAGGAGCGGGGCATTGATACCTCCCAAGTGGATTCCATTATCCTTATTGAACCCGGTGTGGCCTACTATACCAAATCGGACGCAGCATTGGAAATAGGTCAAAGTTTTGGTGGTGGTTGGAAACTTTTGGCGATTTTCACTTGGTTACCCAAACCTTTTCGGGATGCCATGTATGATTTTGTGGCCCGAAATCGCTATAAATGGTTTGGAAAACAAGAATCCTGTATGATTCCTACCCCCGAGCTCAAGGCCAAGTTTTTGGGATGACATTTCTCGATACGGTTTTCTTGGAAAACCACTCAAAATAACAGACTATTTTAAGTTGTTCAGGATAAAATCCAAAGTTTTGTTGGTGTTCAGTTTTTGGTCAAAGGAATAGCTCTTGTGCGTAATGGGGTGTGACAGTCCCAAACTCTTCAGATATTGAATAATCTCCTCATAATCCAATGACACTTTACCCGTGAGCAGCACATCCATACTTTCTTCTTTTTGGTAGCGCTTGTAAATTTTACGAAGGCCACTCAGGTATAATCGGTCCTTGGTAAAGCCCCCTCCTCTATGCGCCCGAAGGGTAATGCTAAAGGCATCATCCCGATTGAGCTTATATTGTCCATGGATAAGGTCAAAGGTATCTGCAAAAGAATACCCTTTGATCAAACTGTCAGCAGCCAACACCCTGTATGCCAATTCTTTTAATCGCTTTAAGGTCAGCGCCCCACCCATATACTCGCTAAAGACCGCCAAACCTTCTTGGGTCTCCACATTTTTGGGCAGACCGTTGGAGAAAATTTTTAAGGGTTGTTGCAAGCCATTGTAGGTAGTCACCAGATGCACTCCGATCTCATGGTTGGCCAACGTAAGCAACTGGTTCTTGCTGAACTTGGTGTTCTTTTTGATCAAAAGTGACTGGGAACTATTACTCACCATGGCCTCTGCGGCAATATTGGTGGAAAACTTAATGTTCAGGGGGAATTCATACTGCTTCACGAAATCCTCAAAATAGGCCCGTGCCTCTTCCGCAGAAAACACTTTTTCCATGTCCGAAGTCATGGGTTCATCCCCAAAATGGAGGATGAAACGTGCGTTTTGTACATCCTTTTCGGTCGGGGTTCCGTAAACGCGTAGCGAATTGTAGTAAAAGTTCTTGCCCCTTCCAATGGTCTCTATACACTGCACCATATTGGAGTAGTAGTATATGACCTCCTGATACAGTTTTCGGATTCTTTCATCCGAAATTCGCTCCAACCGTTGTGAGAAGAACAAACGATGCAACTTATAGGGATCAAACTTGAGCTTGGGATACTTGAACTCGGGCTCAACGGTGTATTTTGATGCGAAAAAGCGGTGCTTCTCCTTTTCAATGTTCAAAGGGTTGATGTAGCTCAACAGCTCTATACGGCGCACCAAACGATCCAGATTGGCATCAATTTCAAATAGATCTCCGTATTCCCTAGCCAATTGTTGTGTTTCCTTTTCTCCTATCATACATCCGCTTTTTCAAAAGTAGTTACCATCTCCGGAATCAAAATCTTTAATTGCTGCTCCACGGCGTGTACCACTTCGGGAAAAATAATACCGGTATGCTCATCACAATAGATTTTCGAGATTTCAGTCGCCAAAACTAAGGTATTATCAAATTCGCTAGTGATAAATTTTAGAAAATGGCCGTTCCCTTGAAAGGTATCATTGATTTTTGAGGTGGAAGATATTCCATGGGGCAGCTGCATGGTCTGCAATTGTTCTCTCCACCGCTCCGCCAATACCCCAAACCGTTCATTATTTATATTGGAAGTGCCCAAGTTCCAGACTGGTACCTCACGTTCCCAACGCTTCCAGTTGTAACTGTGCATATCAAACACCAAAACCTTTGGGAATTTAAACTCCAGTTTACGGATCAAGACCTCCACGACTTTGTAGAAATTACGGTGCTTCTGTAAGCTTGCCTCCCGTTCTACTTCAGATAAAGGGGTTCGCCAGAGTTGTTTGCCCCAGGCATCGGTATAGATGGCTGTTTCTTCCGGGCGGTTCAAATCATACTCGAACCTGCTGTCACACCCAGCAATGACAATGGGATGGGATTGCACCATTTGTTTGGTACAGGGGTCTTCCTCGTACCAGCGTTCGTATTCGGTATGTAGACAATTGTCCCAAAGTGTTCTTCTAAAGTGGCGACCATCATGAACGGCTCCACATACATAAGGAACGTATTCTTCAATCTTTATGGTAAAGGAGTAATCATCGGAAACCGCTTCAAAACATTCTTCGTTATTGATACGAAGAATCATATCATCAATGCTACACCTAAGCATTTTCCACTTCGTTACGTAATCGGGACCTGCGGTCAAAGGCGGTCAGTTTGTCCAGCACCTTGCTTTCTATGAAATCGATTACTTTGGTCTGAACCTTGGTCTTATAGGCTTTGTTGATATAGGTAATACCCCCTGGAGACATGACATTCACCTCCACCAACTTGCCTCCTATCACATCGATGCCGACAAAGTAGAGCCCATCGTTGACCAATTTTGGGCCAATCTGTTTGCACAGTGCCTTTTCTTCTTTGGTCAGGGTGTGTTTTGCCACAGACCCCCCAGCAGATACATTGGAACGATGGTCATCGGAACCCGGAATTCTCCGCATGGCCCCAATGGGCTCTCCATTGAGCAATAAAATACGGATATCCCCTTGGTCCGCCCCTTCAATGTATTCTTGAAGTATGACATAGTTGGAACTTCCATCTGAGTTGGTTACGTAAAAGTCCAATAATGAATTAATATTGGACATCGCCGACTTTTCAATAAGAATCACCCCAGAACCACCATAGCCATTCAAGGGCTTTAAAATCATCTTGTCCGCAGTCGAGGCTTTGATCTGTTGAATCAGGTATCTCTTGTTTTTGGACACATGGGTCGCCGGGATGATATTGCTATGGCTATCCCCAAAAGCGGCCGTGTACAATTTATTGTTGGCCTCACGTAGCCCTTGCAGTGAATTGACAATGAACACATCGTCCTTCACCGAGTCCAGAAAATTGAGCATCAAGGGATCTAAGGGAGGATTTGCTCGCATAAAAATCACATCAAATCCTGCCAAGGGAAGCATTTCTTCGCGGGTACTGGCCTGTTTGTAAAAAGTCTTTTGACTGCTGGAAATCTTTTCTTGCCTATTGATTACCGTACAGAAAGCACTGGTAACACTATTTCTAATGGTCAGATTGGCCGGTGTACACAGGGCCACACCGTGTTTTCGCCTTACACACTCATGGATCAAGGCCAAGCTGGTGTCCGTTTCAGGATTAATCTGATCCCACGGATACATTAAAAAACAGATGTTCATGGCAGTATGTTTTTTGTTATTTAACTTCATCGTAATGGTCGTCCCATTCCTCCACGTGAGGCTTCCCCAATTTACCAACCGATTTGGCCACCACCATGGAAACGGTGGCATCCCCAGTAACGTTAACTACGGTACGACACATGTCCAAGGGTCTATCCACTGCGAATATCAAAGCTAGCCCAATAGCCAACTTATCCGCTGGGAAACCAATGGATTCCAGCACGATTACCAACATCACCATTCCCGCACCGGGTACCGCCGCAGAACCAATGGAAGCCAACAAAGCGGTCAGCACTATCGTCAATTGATCGGCAAAGGTGAGGTCAAACCCAAGGGCCTGCGAGATAAAGACCGCGGCCACTCCCTGATATAGACTGGTCCCATCCATGTTAATAGTGGCACCAACAGGCAATACGAAACTGGACACTTCCTTATCCACCCCTATATGCTCTTCAACACGCTCCATGGTCACCGGTAATGTTGCAGCACTTGAACTGGTAGAGAACGCCAACAATTGGGCAGGACTCATTTCTTTCAAGAACCAAAATGGATTTTTCTTGGTAAAGACCGAAACCACCACACCATAAAAAGCTATCATCAGTGCCAGACCCAATACCACGACCCCTGCATATTTCAACAGGGCCAATAACAAGTCAGGGTCACTCGAGGAGACCACTACCGCCGCCAAAAGTGAAAAAACGGCATAGGGCGCCGTAAGCATGATCAAATCCACCATCTTCAGGACCACATCATTAAGCGAATCGAAGAAATCCTTCAAAGGCTTTGCCTTTTTCTCACCGATCAACAACATGGAAATCCCCAAGAAAATGGTAAAAAAGATGACCTGAAGCATCAAGCTATTGTCACTCATGGCCGCCAGGGCATTATCCGGCACCATATCCACCAAAAACTGTAAAGGCCCACTGTCCTTTTGCCGGGAAGCTTCTTCCAGCTTGGAAGTGACCCCGGCATCATTGGCATAAGTTTCCGTGAGCTTAACAACGGTTTCCTGGGATATCCCTTTTCCAGGCTTCACAGCATTCACCAATATCAATCCAATACTAATGGCCACCACTGTGGTGACAATATAGATACCTATGGTTCGTAAACCTATGTTCTTAAACTTGGAAATATCTTTTAGGTCCGAAATCCCTTTGACCAAAGAAGCAATGATGAGGGGGATGGCAATCAGCTTTAGGAGTTTTACAAAAATGGTTCCCAAAGGCTGGATCCAATCCGACACAAAATCCTTTCCCCAATCCACTTGGGTCATTCCAAATCCAAACAGTATCCCCAAAAGCATTCCGATAAGGATTTGCCAATGCAGTTCAAGTTTACGCATATTTACTTTTTAGGAAAGTAATATACTATTTTTGATGGGAAACGACCTAAAGCAGGTCAGATTTTGTTGGAACGCGCCAATAGCGTATAGTCCGCTAGGACCAAGGCTGCCATGGCCTCTACGATGGGAACGGCTCTGGGCACCACACAGGGATCATGCCTGCCTTTGCCTTGAGTAGTGACTTTTTCGCCTTCTTTATTGATGGTATCATAGGCCTGCAACACGGTAGCGACAGGTTTAAATGCCACATTGAAGTAAATATCCATTCCATTGCTGATACCGCCCTGGATACCGCCACTACGATTGGTTTTTGTGGTACCGTCCGTGTTATAGGCATCATTGTGTTCGCTGCCTTTCATGGCAACCCCATCAAAGCCACTGCCATACTCAAAGCCTTTGACGGCATTGATGGATAACATGGCCTCCCCCAATTTGGCATGGAGTTTATCAAAAACAGGCTCTCCAAGACCGATAGGTACATTTTGGATGACGCAGGTAACCACACCTCCGATGGTATCGCCTTCCTTTTTAATGGATTTGATATACTCTTCCATCTGTGTCGCCATTTCCATATCCGCACAACGAACAGGATTGGACTCGATTACGGAAAAATCGAGTTGGTCATAGTTCTTTTCCAACTTGAGCGCACCTACTTGGGAAACATAGGCGGTTATTTTAATATCACTCAACAATTGCTTGGCAATGGCCCCGGCCACTACCCTGCTCGCTGTTTCCCTAGCCGAACTCCTACCTCCCCCGCGATAATCGCGAAAGCCGTATTTTTGATCATATACATAATCGGCATGGGACGGGCGATATGAATCCTTGATATGGGAATAATCCTTGGATTTCTGGTTGGTGTTCCGAATGGCAAAACCAATAGGCGTTCCCGTGGTCTTTCCTTCAAAAACCCCCGAAAAAATCTCTACCGTATCAGGTTCTTTGCGTTGGGTAACTATGGCCGATTGTCCCGGCTTTCTCCTATCCAGTTCTTCCTGGATTTTTTGAAGGTCCAGTTCAATTCCCGCAGGACAACCATCAATGACCCCGCCCAAGGCAACACCATGCGATTCCCCAAAAGTGGTCAGTCTAAAAAGTTGTCCAAAAGAATTCCCAGCCATCCGGTATAAAATTTAAGAAGTCCAAAGGTAAATGTTAAAAATCATATTCAAAAACAACCTGACCACTTAATGTTATTGTAACATATTGCCCTGGAGATTGATGTTTATTTAACGATATGCTCATGAAATATTGATTTGAATTTGATTTTAAGTTTATTCCTACATCCTTAATTTGTAATTAAACCCTATAGGATTGAAAAAAAGGAAGATAGAACTTGCAGTCATATCCGATGTACACTTGGGAACCTACGGTTGTCATGCCCACGAACTCATCGCTTACCTCAACAGCATACAGCCCAAGAAACTCATTTTAAATGGGGATATCATTGATATCTGGCAGTTTAAGAAACGGTATTTCCCGGCAGCCCACCTAAAGGTGCTCCGAAAAATAATCGGGATGGCCTCAAAAGGCACTGAAGTTTACTATATCACTGGAAATCACGATGAAATGCTCCGTAAGTTCAGTGATACTTCAATGGGGAATTTCAAAATTTCCAATAAATTAGTGCTGAACCTGGATGGGAAAAAAGCTTGGATTTTCCATGGCGATGTATTTGATGTTTCCATACAAAATGCCAAATGGTTGGCCAAACTGGGCGGATACGGATACGATTTACTTATCCTCATCAACAGTTTTATCAATTGGGGCTTGGTGAGAATGGGCCGTGAAAAATATTCCCTTTCCAAAAAGATAAAAAACAGCGTAAAACAAGCTGTGAAGTACATCAATGACTTTGAGCGAACTGCAGCCGACCTCGCCATTGAAAATGACTACGATTATGTCATCTGTGGACACATCCATCAACCGAAAAAGGAACGCTACGAAAACAAAAAAGGAAGTTGTGTCTATCTAAATTCCGGGGATTGGGTGGAGAACCTTACCGCCTTGGAATATTCCTTTAAACGTTGGAAGGTCTATCATTACAACCATGACCGCCTATCCCCTTTCTTTGCCGATGAAGACCTCAAGGAAATGGACATGAACGAACTCATTGCCTCCATAACCGACAAGGAAGTGGAGATTGAAAACGTTTCCGAAGAATACGAAGGCGAAAAACTGGAAAGTGAAAAATCCTTAAACGACCAAAGCCTGTCTCAAGATTGATACCGGATGCTGGGCATCCCGTTCCGTTCCATCCTTAATTTGATGCCTACAGCTGGTTCCATTGGCAGAGATCAAAGTATCCCCGTCAGTTTTCCTTACAGCAGGGAATAACTTTAAACCTCCTACTTTCATACTGGTGTCATAATGCTCTTTCTCGTACCCAAAGGACCCCGCCATTCCACAACATCCTGATGCGATGATGGAAACCTTGTAGTTTTTGGGCAGATTAAGCACGTCAAACGTAACCTTTTGGTTACTCAATGCCTTTTGATGGCAATGGCTGTGGATTTTTACCGTTCGCTCTTCCTGGGTGAAACTATCTGAGGTAATATGCCCTGCGGCAATTTCCGAAGCCAAGAATTCTTCTATCAAAAAAGATTTTGATGCCAACTTCTCCACGAGCGGCTTGTCTTCGTAAAGTCGTTGGTACTCATCCCGGAAAGAAAGGATTGCCGAAGGCTCCAATCCCACAATAGGGATGTCCCGATCCAAAATCCCCCTCAGTCCCTCCATGTTTTTTGCCACCAACCTCTTGGCCTGCTTTAAAAAGCCCTTGGATAAATATGTTCTACCGCTTTCTGCATAAAACAACTCCACATCATAGCCTAGTTTGCATAACAATTCTATGGCGTCCTTTCCGACTTCAATATCCAGATACTTGGTAAACTCATCCAAATACAACACCACCTTCTTCTTGGAAAGGTCCGTATTTTTCAAATTGAATTGCTTCAGGTGTTTCTCGAAATTGAATCGATATACTTTGGGTAAACTACGCTCTTGGGCCACTCCCGAAGTTTTCTTTATAAATCCTCCGATAAGCTTGGAATCGTACATAGCATTGGTCAAACCGGTAAGTTGACTTCCCAAGGCATTCAATTTGGTGTTGTGGGCAAACAGCTTGCCGCGCAACGGATATCCGTTGCTTTCTTGATACTGATACAAAAATTCAGCCTTTAATGTTGCCACGTCCACATTGCTGGGACATTCGCTGGCACAGGCCTTACAGCTCAAGCAAAGATCAAAAACTTCTTTGAGTTCTTTTTGATCAAACCGATTGGTTTTCTCCGTATTCGTCAAAAACTCACGCAATGCATTGGCCCTCCCCCGCGTAGTATCTTTTTCGTTTTTGGTAGCGTGGAAACTGGGGCACATCCCTCCGGACATATGATGACTCTTTCGACAATCCCCACTTCCATTACATTTTTCGGCCGCCTTCAGGATGCCTTCACTATCTGAAAAGTCCATCAAGGTATCCACTTCAGGCTCCTTTCGGTCCACTTCATACCTCAGGGATTCATCCATGGGATAGGCATCCACAATTTTCCCTGGGTTGAAAATGTTATTAGGGTCAAACAACGACTTTACCCGTTTGAGCAATTCGTAATTTTGCTCCCCGATCATCAAAGGAATAAACTCGGCACGGACAATACCGTCTCCATGCTCCCCGCTGAAACTTCCTTTATATTTTTTGGTGAGTTTGGCCACATCGGTGGTGATGGAACGGAACAGCACCACATCCTCTGACTTTTTCAGATTGAGAATGGGCCTTAAATGCAGCTCCCCCGCTCCGGCATGGGCATAATACACCGCGTCTTGGTTGTACCCCTTCATGATTTGGGAAAATTCGCCAATGAAATCTTTCAAATCTTCCAAAGCCACGGCAGTATCCTCAATACACGCCACCGCTTTGCGGTCCCCCACCATATTCCCCAAAAGTCCCAAGCCCGCTTTGCGGAGCTCAATGGCCTTGTTGATATCATCTCCCATCAAAACGGGACTGGCATAGCTCAATCCTGATTTTTCTATGGTATCCAATAAACCTTTGAGTTGTTTTTGTAGCTCTTCCTCGGTATGGGCCCTCACCTCCAACATGAGGATACCTGCCGGGTCCCCATCCACAAAAAACCGATTGGCCAACTGCGCCCTGTTGTTTTTGGTGCAATCCAAAATAACCTTATCCATCATCTCGCAGGTATGCAGATTGTGCTGCATTACGGGAGCCACATCACTCAAACAGTCCTCCAAAGTACTATAGTGCGTCGCTACCATGGCTGACATTGGCGGAGGTAAGTCATCCACCTGCAGTGTAATCTCTGTAGTGAAGGCCAAAGTACCTTCACTCCCGGACAATAACTTGCACAAATTAAAGTCTTCCTTAAACTCACCGAACAAGTTGTTTTTCAACAATTCGTCCACTGCATATCCCGTATTTCTACGGTGAATACTGGCTTTTGGAAATTCTGCCTCAATGTTGTCCCGATTCTGTTTATTGGAAAGTTCTTTCTCCAGATTAGCATGGATGGTCCCTTCCAAAGAATCTTCCTGTTTTTTCTTGTCAAATGTTTCTTTTGAAATTTCCGCAAACGAAGCTTCACTACCATCGGATAAGATACAGTTCAAAGCTACCACCTTGTCCCGAGTAACCCCGTATTGAATGGAAGTTGTTCCGGAAGAGTTGTTTCCGACCATCCCTCCGATCATACATCGATTGGAGGTGGATGTGTTCGGCCCAAAAAACAAACCAAATGGTTTTAAAAATTGGTTGAGTTCGTCCCTAACCACCCCAGGCTGCACACGTACTTGCTTCTTTTCCTTGTCCAGATGAAGAATCTGTGTAAAATTCCGCGATACATCCACAACAATGCCTTCACCAACACATTGCCCTGCCAATGAGGTTCCTGCGGTTCGAGGAATCAAACCTACCTTGTTGGTGTTGGCAAAATGAATCAAAGCCTTGATATCATCTACATTTTTCGGGTAAGCCACCGCAGTGGGCAATTTTCGGTACACCGAAGCATCCGTGGCATACAGAGCCCTGCTAAGGTTGTCCATCAACAATTCTCCATCCAATTTATCCGACAGAGATTTTAACAAAGATTTATCCAATCTGGAACAATTTTTGGTGACTGAAAGAGTTTCAAAAGTGTCATATAGACACTACAAAATTATTTTAATTTTAATTAAAAAAGAGAACCTCATGAAAATTACCTCATTATTTGCTATGCTTTTTTTATTTGCCGCAACCGCAGTGAGTGCGCAAGACATTGCCAATCACGCCCTTGGACTCCGTTTAGGGGACAGCGACGGCTTTGGAGCGGAAATTTCATATCAGAAATCCATAGCGCAGTACAATAGGGCGGAATTCAACTTAGGCTGGAGGGACAGCCGTCATTTTGACGCATTCAAACTCAGTGGTGTATACCAGTGGGTACACCAGTTGGACGGCAACTTTAATTGGTATTATGGTGTTGGTGGCGGACTTGGAAGTGTAGATTTTGACCCAGAACCCAACTTTGACAATGACAACGATGGCGTCTTTGTCTTCGCTGCAGGGGATATTGGGGTGGAATACAACTTTGACATTCCCCTCCTCCTTTCCTTGGACTTTAGACCAGAGGTGGGCCTAGTGGGATACGATGGGTTCAGTGACAACTTTGACTTTGACATTGCGCTAGGTATACGATACCAATTCTAAAAAGGAGAACTTTACATATATTGACCCTTGGCACTTTACAAATGCCAAGGGTTTTTTTATGCCATAAGGAATGAATACCTTAGCAGCTTAAACAACAAAACATGAGAAACGCATTAGCAATCTTCCTAGCAGTTTTATTTTTAGCCTCGTGCCAATCGAAACCTAAAGGATATACCCTAAATGTTACCGTAACCGGAGAACCTGAAAATGGCACCACCGTCTTTCTAAGAACCACGGACTCCCTTAACCAATTGATGGACTTGGATACCACTACCATTGAAAATGGAGCCTTCAGCTTTACAGGAACACAAGCCGAACCCAAACTGTCCTATATTTTTCTGGAATCAGGAAGAGGGAATATTCCCTTGATCTTGGAAAATGGCGACATCACCATCCAATTCCAAAAAGACAGCATGAACTACGCCACAATGAAAGGCACCCGCCAAAATGAACTGTTCATGAACTTCTTGGAAGAATCCAGACTATTGTCGGAAAAAGCCATGTCCATGCAAAATGATATGCGGATGGCCGCCCAACAAAGGGATACGGCAACGGTAACCGCCTTACGTGAAGAATTCATAGAATTTCAAGAAGAAGCCAAAAGTTTCAACGTAGAATTCGCTAAAAACAATCCGGATGCTTTGATATCTGCATTGATCATTGGAAACCTAATGGCAGGCAAAGCATTGCCCCAAGAAGAGATAAAGGCTATGTTCGAAGGACTTTCCCCAGAAATAAAAGCTTCTGAGCCAGGAAAACAAATTAAAGAACAATTGGACAGGATGAAATCCACAGAAGTTGGCGTGAAGGCTCCCGATTTCTCTGCTCCCACTCCAGATGGGGATGTGTTGGCTTTGAGTGATGTAACCACAAAGGGAAAACTAACCTTGGTCGATTTTTGGGCTGCATGGTGCAGACCTTGCCGTGCCGAAAACCCGAACATTGTTTCTGTATACAACAAGTACAAGGACAAAGGCTTTAATGTAATCGGGGTTTCCCTGGACAATCGTGCAGAAGACTGGAAACAAGCCATTGAGTCCGATGGATTGGCTTGGAACCATATCTCCAACCTAAAGCGGTTTCAAGACCCTATTGCCCAATTGTACAATATCAATGCCATTCCTGCTGCCTTCCTTTTGGATGAAAACGGGGTAATCATTGCCAAAGACCTTCGCGGACCTGCCTTGGAACAAAAAGTGGCCGAAGTTCTTAACTAAAGAAATACTCCACTCAGATAATAAAAAGGCCCCTGATCAGGGGCCTTTTTATTGGATTATATTTTTCCCAGTTTCTCCAAAATAAAGAGAATCACTATAGGCACGGCCAATAAAACCACGATGAAGGTATCAGTTACAAAAAGTTCGGGCATAAAGAGCAAGGTAACCAAATAGCCTCCTATGGCACCACCAAAGTGTGCAGTGTGTCCTATGTTCCCCAATCTACTTTTCATCCCATAGATGGAATACAAGAGATACCCAATCCCCAACACATAGGCCGGTAGTGGAATGGGAATGAACATAATTCCCAACTGCATGTCCGGGTTCAGCAAAATTGCGGAATATAGGATTCCTGTGACGGCGCCACTGGCCCCCACGGCACTGTAATAAGGTTCATCCTTATGAAAAAACATGGCCAACAGACTCCCTGCTATCAAACTGATAAAATAAATGATCAAAAATTTCCCTGGACCAAACCACCCTATCACCACATTGGCAAAAAAGTACAGGGTGAACATGTTAAAAAACAAATGGGAAAAGTCAACATGTAAAAAGCCCGAAGTCACAATTCTGTCGCGCTGTCCGGCCCGAATTCCACTGATATTGAACTTATATCGGTCAAAAAAACCGATATCATTGAATCCCTTAAGGGAAACCATCACATTGGCAGCCATGATGGCAATGGTGGCGATATGTAAATTGAACATGGTTATTAAGGTTTGGGTTCAAATATAGCTATATTTGCACACACGAATCGCCTATGCAATTGACCATATTCATCCTTGCCTATCCCTTGCTCTGGTTGGTCTCCAGACTCCCCTTCAAACTGATTTACCTACTTTCAGATGGTGTGTACGCACTACTGTACCATCTTATCGGATATCGTAAAAAAGTGGTGCGCAGCAACTTAGCCTTGGTTTTTCCCGAAAAGACCCCAGCAGAACGCCTGGTGATAGAAAAAAAGTTCTACAAACATATGTGCGATATGTTTTTGGAAATGATAAAGACCTTGGGCATCAGTAAAAAAGAAATTCAAAAGCGGTTTACAGTAAGTAATTTTGAGCTGATCCATGGCCTTGAAGAAAAAGGGACCAACACCATGCTTATGCTTCCCCACTATGCGAGCTGGGAATGGGTTTTGTCATTAAACCTTCAAATACAGTCCAAAGGCTACGGCATCTATCAAAAAATAGAGAATAAGTATTTTGATAGACTGATCCGTCAGATTAGGGGGAAATTCAACACCACTTTGATATCAACAAGGGAGTCCAGAAAAATCCTGAAAGCTGCAAAAGAGAGCAATGAGTTGTTGATGGTAGGCATAATCAGTGATCAATCCCCAATGGTCAGCAGAGCAAAGTATTGGACTGATTTTATGGGAATTGTGGTTCCTGCCCACGTTGGAGGTGAGGAAATCTGTAAAGCCAATGACATTGTTCCAGTATACCTTAAGGTTAAAAAGAAGAAAAGAGGATACTACGAGGGGACTTTCAAAATACTTTCCGAAAACCCTGCTGAAGTAGAGAACTACAAGATTACAGATGCTTTTTTGAGAGAGACTGAAAAATCCATACGGGAAGCTCCAGAGTACTATTTCTGGACGCATAAACGCTGGAAACACAGAAATAAGGTTCCCTTAGAGTTTCAGAATCAGCAGGTAAGGTCAAAATAGCCCTTTGCTCTACGTAGGTGGGATGCAATTTGTTGTTGGTCGAAATTTTATAGAATTTTTTTCCTAGTTTTCTACTTTCTAAACCAACTAAACAAACTTTCATGGAATTATTGCAAACACTATACAACGAGATTGTAGGCTTTCTGGGCATCTCACAGGCATGGGAAATACTGAGTTCAGGCGATTATTCATCGTTCACGACCTATGATGGTATTGTTTCCCTGATCTATCCCATTATTCCCCTTCTGCTTATCCTTGAACTTATTTTGGGACTGATTTATAAAAAACCCCAGGCCAAAGTGTACAAAGTGAATTTTCTGATCTACATCTTCAATAGGGTTGTAGGTCGGTTCATTGCCATTGCCATGGTTGCCTTTTGCATTGGCTTGTTCCAGAAATATGCGCCTTTTCAAACCACAATGACCTGGTATTGGTTCATCTATGGATATATTGTTTGGGAATTGGGCCATTTTGTCTATCACTATCTGGGCCATAAAGTTCGATTGTTCTGGTGCCTCCACTCTACGCACCACGCCCCGGAGGACATGAATCTGTCCGTGACCCATGCCCACTTTTTCCTGGAGGCACCCTATGCCGATACTATCCGGACCACCATCTGCATTCTATTGGGCGTACAACCCGAATTACTGTTCCTGATCATGTTCATTGATGGCACCTATGGCGCTTTCATCCATATTGGGGAGAATTTATTGAAGAATGGTCGATTGGGTTTTTTGAACAAAATCATCCTGACCCCTTCACACCACCGGGTACACCACGCCAAGAATCCGCTCTATATGGATACCAATTTTTGCAACCTGCTCAACATCTGGGATAAGGTATTCAAAACCTATCAGGAAGAACAACACGACATCCAAATTGAGTATGGCATCACCCGTGAAATGGACTCAGGTAACTTTCTGGATGTATATTTTGGTGAGATAGTGGCCTTGGCCAAGGATGTATGGAATGCTCCGGGTATCCTCAACAAGTTTCGCTATCTGGTCATGCCTCCAGGATGGAGCCACACCGGCGACCACAAAACCGCCAAAGTGGTCAGAGGTGCCTATTTGGAATCGGTACATAGCTAAATCATTCGGAAGCCTGCTCCTTTATTGGACAGCATCCAAAATCATATACTTTTCTTAAAAGAGAACCGCAAGTTGGTTCTCTTTTTTTATATTCAACAATCAGTCAATCAACAAAAAATGAAACAGTTAACTACTATGGTGCTCTTCTGCACTTTTGTGCTGTCTTATGGACAGCGACCTCCCAAAGACGTTCCCCAGGAAGTTTTGGAAGCCATTAAAACAGAGGTTTGGATTCCTTTCATGGAAGCCTACGACCAATCCGATTCCCAAAAACTAAAGTCAATCCATACCCAAGATATTTTTAGGGTGACCCAAGATCAAAACCAAATTGAGACCGGGGAAAGTTATTTGGAGGAATTTGGGAATTTTGTGGAAACCGTAAAGGCCCGGGGCAGCCAAATAGGGATTGCCTTTGCCATTCGTTCCACGGCCCTCAACGACGCCGGCGACATGGCCTACCAAACAGGGTATTATCGTTTCAGCTCCAAAAGAGGTGATGATGAAGATCTTGTGATAAGGGGATACGGCGAATTCAATGTGGGATTGCGCAAAGAAAACGGCACATGGAAAATATGGCTGGATGCGGACAAGCACATCCAGCTATCGCCAGAAGATTTCAATGCGCAGGAAATCGTATACGAGTTAGAAAAATCCTAACTCAATCCTGCCACTTCCTTGATTTCCTCAATGATCCTATCCGCAAGACCATCGGCTTCCGCCTGGGATTTGGCCTCCGTATAGATTCGGATAATGGGCTCTGTGTTGGATTTGCGCAAGTGTACCCAATTTTCAGGAAAATCAATTTTTACCCCATCAATGGTGGATACTTCTTCGTCTTTGTACTTGTTGTGCATGGCATCCAGAAGCGCATCCACATCCAACTCGGGAGTAAGCTCTATTTTCTTTTTGCTCATGAAATAGCTAGGGTAACTGGCCCTAAGTTCGGCCACTGTGCCTCCTCTTTCGGACATCAACATTAAAAAGAGGGCTGTGCCCACCAAGGCGTCCCGACCGTAATGGCTTTCAGGATAAATAATCCCTCCATTGCCTTCACCACCAATGATGGCATTATTGGCCTTCATTTTGGTCACCACATTCACCTCTCCTACCGCAGCTGCCTCATAGACACCCCCATGCTTTTCAGTGACATCGCGCAAAGCCCGTGACGAGGATAGATTGGACACCGTATTTCCTTTGGTTTTCCCCAAAACATAATCAGCACAAGCCACCAAGGTATATTCCTCGCCGAACATTTCACCATCATTGCTGATAAACGCCAAACGATCAACATCGGGGTCCACCACAATACCAAAATCGGCTTTTTCCTCCACTACTTTTTTACAGATGTCCCCCAAATGCTCCTTCAATGGCTCTGGATTGTGCGGAAAATGTCCTGTGGGGTCACAATACAATTTTACCACTTCAACCCCCAGTTCTTCCAACAATTTTGGAATGGCAATACCTCCAGTGGAGTTCACACCATCGACCACTACCTTGAATTTTTTCTCGCGAATAACATCGGCATCCACCAAGGAGAGTTCCAATACTTCATCAATGTGGATATCAATATAGGAATCATTTTTGGTGATGGTCCCCAAATCATCCACTTCAACAAAGTTGAAATCCTCTTTATCGGCCAAGGTCAATATTTTGGCCCCTTGTTCAGCATCCAAAAACTCACCCCGTTCGTTCAACAACTTTAGAGCGTTCCACTGCTTGGGATTATGACTGGCGGTCAAAATGATTCCTCCATCCGCTCTTTCAATAGGAACCGCAATTTCTACCGTAGGGGTTGTGGAAAGTCCCAAATCAATCACATCAATGCCCAATCCCACTAAGGTGGAGACCACCAAATTTTGGATCATCTCACCGGACAAACGGGCATCCCTGCCGATCACCACGGTCAATTTCTCTTTTTGGGAATACGCTTTCAACCATGTGCCATAGGCCGCCGCAAATTTTACGGCATCCACCGGGGTCAGATTCTCATTGGTTCGTCCTCCTATTGTTCCTCGTATTCCAGAAATTGATTTGATCAGTGTCATAGTGTTAAAAAAGTTTTTGCAAATATATAGGGCCTATCCGTATTCCATGTTTGGAATTTGTAAATTTCGATGGAAAAGAAATTTGCCTCGATGAACTTCCTCGCCCACATCTATCTGTCCTTTGATGACAAGGAAATTACCTTGGGAAATTTCTTTGCCGATCATATTCGGGGCAATAAGTACAAACACTTTCCCGAGCGAATCCAAAAAGGCATTTTGTTGCACCGGGAAATCGATACCTATACGGATTCCCATCCCATTCCCAAACAAAGCAGCAAGCGGCTGCACAAGAATTACAGCCACTACAGCCGTGTCATTGTGGATATTTTTTACGACCACTTTTTGGCCAAAAACTGGAGCGATTATTCAGAAGTTTCCCTTGAAGACTATGTGGAAAACTTTTATGACCTATTGGAGGACAACTACGACCTGCTTCCTCTGGGTACCAAACGGATGATGCCCTATATGATTACGGACAATTGGCTGCTCAATTATGCCAATCTTGCAGGTATTGGACGAGTCCTCAATGGAATGAACCGCAGGACGCAGAATAGGTCGAAAATGAATTTCGCCATTTTGGACCTCGAAGAACATTATACTGACTTTGAAGCGGAGTTCACCGCTTTTTTTGAAGAATTGATTACCTTTTCCAAGCAAAAATTTATTTCCCTATGCGAAGAATAATACTCCTAGCGCCCCTTTTCCTGTTCTTGAACTGTAAGGAGCAACCCGCGGTCCCTACGGGACTGGTCACGGAAAAAGCCATGGTGGTCTCGGCACGTGAGGAAGCCTCGAAAATTGGAACGGACATCATGAAAAAAGGCGGGAATGCCTTTGACGCCATGGTGGCCACAGAACTGGCTCTCGCGGTCGCCTATCCCTTTGCCGGAAATCTCGGCGGCGGTGGTTTTATGGTCTATCGAAAGAACAACGGCGATATCGGTGGTATCGACTATCGTGAAAAAGCCCCGCTTGCCGCCCACAAGGATATGTATCTGGATTCCCTTGGAAATGTGATTCCGAATATGAGCATTGTTGGGGCTACTGCGGTTGGGATTCCTGGCACCGTTGCCGGGGTCATGGCAGTGCATGAAAAATTTGGCTCCCTGCCCCTATCCGATATCATGGACCCGGTAATCGCCTTGGCCCAAAAAGGTGTTGTGGTTACCGCAAAACAAGCCAAACGATTGGAAGGTTACAAGGAGCGTTTTATAGAGGTAAATGGCGACAGTACCAAGTTTGCTGCCAATTTCAAGGAAGGGGACACCATAAAATATCCTGAACTCGCCAATACCCTAAAAAAGATTCTTGATAATGGAAAAGATGGCTTCTACAAAGGTGAAGTGGCCCAAAAACTGGCTGCCTTTTTGCAAGAAAAGGGAGGCTATATGACCGAAGAAGATTTGGCTCGATATGAAGCCAAGTGGCGTGACCCAATTGTCTTCAATTATAAGGACCTACGCATCATTTCCATGAGCCCACCCAGTAGCGGTGGGGTCACCATCAACCAAATCTTTAAGATGATGGAACCCCATGACGTTTCCAAGTTTGGTCACAATTCCGTGAAAACCATTCAACTCTTCACCGAAGCAGCGCGACGTGCCTACGCGGACCGAAATTATTTCTTGGGCGATCCTGATTTTGTGGATATTCCCTTGGAAACCTTGCTCAGTGATGCCTATTTACAGGAACGCATGTCCAATTTTTCATTTGACCAAGCCACTCCTTCTTCAGAGGTGAGCCATGGGGAGGTGGAAATTGTGGAAAGCTCCGAAACCACCCACTATTCCATTGTGGACAGTGAGGGCAATGCTATTTCGGCCACCACCACCTTGAATGGTGGGTTTGGCTCCAAACTCTATGTAGATGAATTAGGGTTCTTTTTGAACAATGAAATGGATGATTTCAGCGCAAAACCCGGAGTACCCAATATGTTTGGATTGATCGGTGCCGAAGCCAACAGCATTGCTCCTGAAAAGCGCATGTTGAGCAGTATGACCCCGACCCTAGTGGAAAAGGACGGAAAGCTCTATATGGTCGTTGGCACACCAGGGGGCTCCACCATCATTACCGCAGTGGCCCAAACCATCCTCAATGTGTATGAGTTCAATCTGAGCATGCAAGAAGCGGTAAATGCTCCTCGGTTCCATCACCAGTGGCTACCCGACATGATCATCTTTGAACCCGAAGGGTTTCCCGAAACCCTTACCGACGAACTGAAATCAAAAGGGTACATCATCAATGAGGAAAGAACGCCCATTATTGGGAAAGTGGATGCCATCCGTGTATTGTCTGATGGTCGATTGGAGGGCGGAGCCGATAAGAGAGGGGACGATACCGCTGTTGGATTTTAAAGTTTGCCTATGAGTTTTGATGTCGTTGTACTGACCGACCCAAGATATATCAACCCAAAAAAAGAAAGCACCTACATTCTGAATGTCCTTCTGGAAGATCGTTTGGTTTTGGAAGCACTGCAACGCCTTGGGTTGAATGCCACAAGAAAGTCATGGGATGATCCACACTTTGATTGGTCGTCCACCAAATATGCGTTGTTCAGGACCACTTGGGATTATTTTGACCGATACCAAGAGTTCTCCAAATGGTTGGAATCTGCTTCAAAACAGACGAAATTTATCAATTCCAAGAGCCTCATTTATTGGAATATTGACAAACACTACCTAAAGGACTTATCGAATAAAGGGGTGAACGTCCCCAAAACCATTTTTATTGAAAAAGGGACCCAAACCACACTTGAAGACACCATTGAAGATGCGCTCAAAAGTCAAGGGTTCATGGATGACATATTTATCCTAAAACCTTGCGTTTCCGGAGCGGCCCGCCATACCTACAAAATCCTAAAGGAAGACATTCCAAAGTACGAAGACCTCTTTCAGAAGTTGATTGGCGAAGAAGCCATGATGCTCCAAGAATTTCAGGAAAACATTGTTAAGGAAGGAGAAATCTCCATGATGGTATTCAATGGGAAATTCACCCATGCGGTGCTCAAAATTGCCAAACCGGGGGATTTTAGGGTGCAGGATGATTTTGGTGGCACCGTACACGATTATATTCCCTCCAAAGAACAGATTGCTTTTGCCGAAAAAGCGGCTCAAGCCGCATTGGAACTCCCGATATATGCCCGGGTGGATATTTTTAAGGACAATAACGGGGAATGGGCCTTGGCCGAGCTCGAAATTTTTGAACCGGAGCTTTGGTTCCGATTATATCCTGAAGCGGCCAACATTCTTACCAAAAACATTAAGGAGACTTATTTCGGGTAACTTTTAGGTATTCACCTGCCCCATCTGGCGTTTCAGCTCTTCCATGGACTGCTGCAACTGCTTCAGCAAACCAGTTTCGGTGGTGGCATCCACGTTAAAGGTCAATTTGCTGCTCACTTCCCAAATTTCTTGGATTTGGAAGGGCTTAATATCGTAAGGCGGGTATGCTTCGTTCAAGGAAACCAAGGTAATGTTGTTGGAATTCGGGCGTTTCTCGATCTTTTTGACCATCACCGAATCCTGAAGCACCACCACATACATTTTATTCGGGCTCACATGATCTATGTGTTCAATGGCACGGGCCAATACCCAATCATTGGGCTTTAGATTGGGCAACATACTATCGCCTTCGACTTGAAAACCACGATAGGTGGCATTTCTGAACTCCGGAATGGGCAGGTCAAACGCCGGCAATTGTTGATACCAACTGGTATCTGTGATATTCTGGGGATACCCCGCTGCGGCCCGGGCATTCACCAATACCATATTGTCCTGGTCTGAATTGTCAACAGTGACCACCTTGGGAATCACACTGGTTTTGGAGGTGTCCAGATGTTTCTGATCACTTTCCCCGAACAGCCACATAGGATTGATTTTGAACTGTTTCAACAACTCCGTCACCACTTTTCCGGATAGCTTGGTCCTACCCCGTTCAATATCGGCCGTGGTATTCTTGACTCCCAATAATTGGGCAAACTCCGCTTGGGTAAATCCCAATTCGCGGCGGATATCCGTAAATCGCTTTAAGGTTAGTTCATTTTCCATGTCATCCGTACTTATATGAGATTGAGGCCTGAATTGTTCATTATTAAACTTAAAGAACAAAGACCTCTCGACTGCGCTCGAGGTGACCTTATAATTTCAAATATACATAATTTGGATTATTTCCAAAATATTTAATGGATTATATCCAATAATTGGAATATTTCCATATCTTTGATTGGAATATTTCCAAGTTATGAATTTTGAACGGATACGGGAAAAGTTGAACATTTTGGCAGATGCAGCCAAATATGATGTGTCCTGCGCCAGTAGCGGCAGTGACCGGACCAATAAAAGCCAAGGATTGGGCAATGCCTCTAAAATGGGCATTTGTCATAGCTACACGGAAGACGGCAGGTGTATCTCTTTATTGAAAATCCTACTGACCAACCACTGTATTTTCGATTGCGCCTATTGCGTAACACGAAAAAGCAACGATGTGCAACGTGCCGCTTTCAAAATCCAGGAAGTGGTGGACCTCACCATCAATTTTTATCGCAGGAACTATATCGAGGGGCTGTTCTTGAGTTCCGGAATTTTTAAAAATGCTGATTACACCATGGAACGTTTGGTGGCCGTGGCCAAAAAACTACGGGAAGAGGAAAATTTCAACGGATACATCCATTTAAAATCCATCCCCGGGGCCAGTGATGAGCTCATGTACGAAGCAGGATTGTATGCAGACCGACTTTCCGTGAATATTGAAGTACCCACCATTTCTGGATTAAAGTTATTGGCTCCCGACAAAAAACATGAGGATTTTACCAAACCCATGCTCAAGGTGAAAAATGAGATTGTCCGCTACAAAGCAGAACGAAAGATCATCAAGAGTACCCCAAAATATGCCCCTGCCGGCCAAAGCACCCAAATGATTGTGGGCGCTTCCGGGGAAACGGACAAGGACATCATGTATTCTGCCGTCCATTATTACAAGAATTACCAAATGCGCAGGGTCTATTATTCGGGCTATGTTCCCGTAGCGGATGATATGAGACTGCCCGCCATAGGTTCAAAAGTACCCATGTTGCGGGAAAACCGATTGTACCAAACGGATTGGCTCCTTCGGTTTTATGGCTTTGCCATTAACGAAATCCTGAACCAGGAACATCCCAATCTGGATATGGATGTAGACCCCAAACTCTCATGGGCATTGCGCAATCTGCACCATTTCCCCGTGGATGTGAACAGCGCGGACAAGACCTTATTGGCGCGAATCCCGGGAATCGGGATGCGTTCCGTGGACAAGATTCTTAAGGCACGCCGCTTTCGAAGACTGAACTGGGACCACCTTAAAAAAATCGGGGTGGCCCTCAACCGTGCCCAATACTTTATGGTATGTGATTCCCGCCATTGGGAACGTAGGGATTTGGATGCGGAGAAAATCAAAGGCATGATCCTACAGACTTCCTCAGGGAAGTTTTGGAATCAGTATAGCACCCAATTGTCCTTGTTCAACTAACAATGTGCAATTACCAACAGGAGTATGCCGGTACGAATGCATATAAGGAATCTAGATTTCTCAATCGTAAACTCCTTCGAAATGACACTAAGTACAAATTGTCAGTTCGAGCGCAGTCGAGAACTTAAATTTGGAATTAAAAAAACAAAAATGAATTAACCGTGAACACTATGGAACCTTCAAAAACCCTAATTTACGATGGCAGCTTCAATGGTTTCCTTACTGCCGTCTTTGTCGCTTTCGATGAAAAAATCAATGTAGCCGATATCCAAAAAAATGGTCAAAGTCAGAATGGACTGTTTTCAGAGACCGAAACCGTCTTCACCCATGTGGATAAGGCCAAACGGGTCTGGAACGGAATCAGAAACAAGAGCCATAATGCCATTGCCAATGTGTATTTTGCTTTTTTGAGCGAAACCGAAGGGGTAGAATTAATCCTCTACACTTATATTCAAAAATTGATGGCTACCCATAATGGAAAGCAAATGGATTATTCCGATGGGATTGTCCTCCATATTGACCAATTGGCCAAAAAAGTGGGTCGCGAGAAACACCGTATGGAAGCCTTTGTCCGCTTCCAACTGACCAAGGACGACATCTATTTTGCAAACATTGAACCTGATTTTGATGTATTGCCCCTGATTTCAAAACATTTTCGCAACCGCTACGCAGATCAACAATGGTTGATCTATGATGTGAAACGCAACTACGGCATCTACTACAATCTGGACCACGTGGAAATGGTTTCCCTCAATCTCAAAGAAATCCATTTTAATAAAATCCATAAAAGTGATGCCTTTGTGAGCGAAGAATACGATTACCAGACCCTATGGAACGATTATTTCAAAAGTACCGGTATCAAATCCCGCATCAATCCAAAATTGCACACGCAGCATGTACCCAAACGCTATTGGAAATACCTGAGTGAGAAAAAGCAGGCGGTTTAATACGGCTAAGAGATCTCTCTAAACCAATATCACTTGCTCTTCTCCCCTACAAAATGGTCGGTTTTGTTTTTGAACAGCACATTAAAGCTGGTCAAACTACCATAAACACGGGTGATGTATTGTTGCAGGTCTACTTTCTCCTGATCGTCCAGATTTTTACTGCTGTTGATCTTTTGTTCCATCACACGGATGCGGTCGCGCACCATCACGATTTTGTGGAAAAAGGTCTCAATGGGCATTTCCTTGTTCTGGGTGGCATCATCAGGTTGCAAAATCAACTTTCCGCCCTTCCATTTATCGGCAATGGCCACTTTCTCATGGGTATCACTCCATTTTTCCAAAATCTTCACCAAGGAACGCTCCACATCAAAAAAACTCACCGTATCCACTTCATCCTCTACTGCTTCAATCACCTCAAATTCGGAATCCAAATCAATCGTTTCCAATCCATTTTCCAAAAAAGTGACCCAATAGTGCTTGGATGATACGTTGGTCACCACCCCTTTTCCGTATTCAGGGTGGTCTATGCGGGAACCAATACCCAATAATTTCATAAATCCGGTTTTTTATTGCCCACAAATTTAGAATTTTTGAAACTTTGCCCTACTTTCATCCTTGGTTTTATAAACCATCTTTCATGGAACCACAAAAACTTAGAGTAAAACTCGGGGAGTTGGCCTCTACTTCCATCAGTGGTAACGACATCAGTTCTTCCTGTCTGTACGTATCCGCTCTGGCTGTACTCCACGCCGGACAATATGCTTGGATTTCCCTATTGATCGTTGGGGTGGTACTTTTCCTCTTCCGAAAAATCTACGGAGAGGTTGTAGGAGCGCTTCCCATGAATGGCGGCGCCTATAATGCCCTTTTGAACACCACCAGTAAAGGAATGGCATCGTTGGCCGCTTCGCTCACCCTGCTTTCCTACATGGCCACGGCAGTAATTTCCGCCAATGAGGCTATGGCCTATCTAAAAAACATCGTTCCGCATTTACCTGTTATTTTGGCCACCGTTGGTCTTTTGGCCATTTTTATGGGGTTGGTCATTATCGGGATCGGGGAATCTTCCAAAGTAGCCATTGGGATTTTTATCTTCCATTTGTCCTCTTTGGTGTTGCTTTCCTCATTTGCAGGAATCTATCTCTTTGAGCACGGATGGCAGGTGTTTACCGAAAACAATGCGCTTCCAGTAAAGCACGGGGCGTTGCCCATGGCCCTGTTCTTTGGTTTTTCGGCGGCCATGTTGGGAATCAGCGGATTTGAGAGTTCTGCCAATTTTGTGGAAGAACAGAAAAAGGGCGTTTTTCCAAAAACCCTTAGAAATATGTGGGTGGTGGTCACCATTTTTAACCCATTGATTGCGTTTTTGGCCTTGGCCGTTCTTCCCATCCCCGAAATAGAAAGTAACCGGGAAGCCCTGTTGTCCATCATGGGCAATCAGGTCAGTGGTTCATGGCTTTCCTTTTTGGTTTCCATAGACGCCGTTTTGGTACTCAGTGGTGCCGTACTTACCTCCTTTGTTGGGGTTTCCGGTCTTGTGGAACGGATTACCTTGGACCGCATCCTACCTCCATTTCTTTTAAAACGAAATAAGAATGGAAGCACCTACCGAATCGCCATTGTATTTTTTCTGCTGTGTGTTTCCATCTTATTGATTACCGAAGGGAATCTGGAAGCCCTTGCCGGGGTCTATACCATTGCCTTTCTAGCCGTGATGGCCTTATTTGGAATAGGTAATATTCTACTGAAGGTCCGACGCAAACATCTACCCCGGCCCGAACGCTCCGGTTGGTTGTCGCTCTTTATCGCCATCGTTGCCGTAATAACGGCCTTGGCGGGGAACATCATCCTCAATCCGGATTATTTGGCCGTATTCATGGAGTATTTTATCCCCACGATTTCCGTGATTCTCATCATGCTCAATCGTACCGCGCTGTTGAAATTGCTCCTCCGTTTGATTCGTTATTTTTTAGACCCCATCAACCGCGTTTTGGTAAAATCGTATAGGGATATCAACCGAACCATAGACCGTATCAACGCCCAAGAGTTTGTGTACTTCACCAAAAAAGATGATGTGGCGGCCCTCAATAAAGTATTGCTCTACATCCGAAACAACGAGCATACCCGAAAGCTTAAAATCGTGTCCGTTTTTCCCGAAGGCGAACAGGCCACTCCAAATTTTGTATCAGACTTGGATGTGCTGGATCGGGAGTACCCTGAAATCAAAGTGGAGTACATCCAACTCCACGGAACCTTCACCCCTTCCTTGATCAAAAAACTCTCCATGGAATGGGATATTCCCATTAATTTTATGTTCATTGGAAGCCCCAGTGAAAAGTTTCCCTATCCGCTTCAGGAACTTGGAGGCGTGCGGTTGATCATCTAATTGGGATTGAATTGGTGAGCGTGTCTGTATTTAACAGAAACGAAACCTACACCTCTTTCTTTTTTACAGGTCAAATCGCTACTTTTGAAGCTTTGCTATGATTTTATGGTTAACTACGAAGAACATATTGAGGTTAAAGGCGCTAGGGTCCATAACCTGAAAAATATTGACGTTACCATTCCCCGTGAAAAACTCGTAGTGATCACCGGTCTTTCGGGCAGTGGAAAATCCTCTTTGGCCTTTGATACCATTTACGCCGAAGGCCAGCGACGCTACATAGAAACCTTCTCGGCCTATGCCCGACAATTCTTGGGTGGATTGGAACGTCCCGATGTGGATAAGATTGATGGTCTGTCCCCAGTGATTGCCATTGAGCAGAAAACCACTTCAAAATCACCCCGCTCAACCGTGGGGACCATTACCGAGGTATACGATTTTCTCCGTCTACTTTTTGCGCGGGCAGGTGATGCCTACAGTTACAATACCGGCGAAAAGATGGTCAGCTATAGTGATGAGCAAATCAAGGATTTGATCATTGAAGCCTACCTCGATAAAAAAATCAACGTATTGGCCCCCGTGGTCAAATCCAGGAAGGGACATTATCGAGAATTGTTTGAACAGATCGGCAAACAAGGATTTGTAAAAGTACGGGTAGATGGTGATATCCTGGACATCACCAAGGGAATGAAGGTGGATCGCTACAAGACCCATGATATAGAGATTGTCATTGACCGATTGAAAGTTTCGGAAAGTGAAGATTTCCATAAACGTTTGGGCGAGACCATCAACACGGCCATGTACAGTGGCGACAATGTACTCATGGTCTTGGAAGAAGGGGAAACCGTACCCCGCTATTTCAGTCGGGACCTTATGTGTCCCTCCACGGGCATCTCCTACCCCACTCCGGAGCCCAACACCTTTTCCTTCAATTCCCCAAAAGGCATGTGCCCAGAATGCAATGGTTTGGGACATGTTCATGAAATCAACGAACAAAAAATTATCCCCAATCCAAAACTGTCCATTAAAGCAGGTGGATTGGCACCACTGGGCGAATACAAGAAATCTTGGGCCTTCAAGCAATTGGAAACCATTGCGCAGCGCTATGGTTTTGACCTGACAGACCCCATTGAAAAAATCCCTGCAGAAGCCATGGAAATCATTTTGAACGGTGGAAAAGACAGCTTTGAAGTGGATTCCAAGACCTTGGGGGTAAAACGGCAATACAAAATTGATTACGAAGGCATTTCCAACTTTATAAAGACCCAGTTCGAAGAGGCCAACTCCACATCCATCAGGCGATGGGCCAAAGAGTATATGGACAAGGTCCAATGTCCGTCCTGTGAAGGGGCGCGGCTACGGAAAGAATCGCTCTATTTTAAAATCGGGGAGAAAAACATCGCCCAACTGGCCCAAATGGATATTGCAGAACTGGCCACTTTTTTTGAAAAGCTTGAAAGTTCCCTGGAGGGCAACCAAAAAATCATCGCCGAGGAAATCATCAAGGAAATCAAGACCCGGGTGCAATTTTTATTGGATGTGGGCTTGGATTACCTCTCCTTGAACCGAAGCTCCAAATCGCTTTCTGGTGGTGAGGCACAGCGCATCCGATTGGCCACACAGATCGGCTCCCAATTGGTGGGTGTCCTTTACATTTTGGACGAACCCAGTATTGGTCTGCACCAACGCGACAACGAACGGTTGATCCATTCCTTGGAATCCCTTCGGGATATTGGAAATTCCGTAATCGTGGTGGAACACGACCGGGACATGATCGAACATGCGGACCACGTCATCGATATTGGTCCAAAAGCGGGCCGCCATGGAGGGGAGATCATTTCTGAAGGCACTCCTGCAGAACTTAGAAACCACCATACCCTTACCGCACAATACATTACCGGGGAGCAAGAGATTCCCGTTCCGGCAGAACGCAGGAAAGGAACCGGGAAAAAGATTGTGCTTTCCGGGTGCACGGGCAACAACTTAAAAAATGTCACTGCCGAGTTCCCTTTGGGAAAACTGATAGGCGTTACGGGGGTATCGGGCAGTGGAAAGTCCACCTTGATCAACGAGACCCTCTACCCCATCATGAACGCCCACTACTTCAACGGAGTCAAAAAACCTATGCCCTATAAAAAAATTACAGGGCTCCAGCATATCGACAAGGTCATTGATATCAACCAATCTCCCATTGGGCGTACACCACGTTCCAATCCAGCTACTTATACGGGTGTTTTTAGTGAGATTCGAGCCCTCTTTGCCAAGACCACTGAAGCCACTATCCGAGGATACAAACCAGGACGGTTTAGCTTTAATGTGGCCGGGGGACGATGTGAAACCTGCCAAGGTGGCGGCCTAAAGGTGATTGAAATGAATTTTTTGCCCGATGTTTATGTGGAATGCGAAACCTGCAATGGGAAGCGTTTCAACCGGGAAACCTTGGAAATTCGATATAAAGGCAAGTCCATTGCCGATGTTTTGGATATGACCATCAATGAAGCCGTAGATTTTTTTGAGAATATCCCCAAAATTTATCGTAAACTAAAGACAATAAAAGATGTAGGATTGGGTTATATATCCCTAGGACAACAGTCCACCACCCTTTCCGGTGGAGAGGCACAACGGGTAAAGTTGGCCACAGAGCTTTCCAAGCGCGATACCGGAAACACATTTTATATCCTCGACGAACCTACAACTGGATTACATTTTGAAGACATCCGGGTGCTTATGGAAGTACTTGACCAATTGGTGGACAAAGGAAACACCATTTTGGTCATTGAACATAACATGGATGTAATCAAAATGATGGACCACATCATAGACATTGGCTATGAAGGTGGTCGCGGTGGAGGAATGGTCGTAGCCACCGGAACTCCCGAGGAAGTGGCCAAGGATACGAAAAGCTATACAGCCAAGTTTTTGAAGAAAGAATTGGAAAATACAAAACAGAAGATTGCACGGGCAGTTTAAATTATTAGTATGCAGATGCGAAAAGAACAACACACCAAAGGGTGGAACGAGATAAAGACAAACGATTCATGGGCCATATTCAAGATTATGGGCGAGTTTGTCAACGGATTTGAGAAAATGAGCCAGATAGGTCCCTGTGTGTCCATATTCGGCTCCGCTAGAACCCGTCCGGGTCAACCATATTACGACTTGGCCGTCAAAATCTCCCAAAAAGTGGCCGAATCCGGATACGGAATTATTACAGGAGGTGGTCCCGGCATCATGGAGGCTGGAAACAAAGGAGCCAACATGGCGGGAGGAACTTCGGTGGGCTTGAACATTGACCTACCCTTCGAGCAACATGACAATCCGTTTATCGATGAAGACAAGAGCTTGGATTTTGACTATTTCTTCGTTCGGAAGGTAATGTTCGTAAAATACTCTCAAGGGTTTGTGGTCATGCCAGGGGGCTTTGGCACCTTGGATGAGCTTTTTGAGGCCATCACCCTCATCCAGACGCATAAAATACAGAAGTTCCCTATTATTTTGGTGGGCACGGAATTTTGGAAGGGATTACTGGATTGGATCAAGAATACCATGCTGGAAGCGGGCAATATTAGTCCAACCGATCTAGATCTCATCCAACTGGTGGACTCCGAGGAAGAGGTCGTTGAAATCCTCGATGCATTTTACAAAGGGCACGATCTTAGCCCCAACTTCTAAAAAATTCCTACTTGACGGCGCGTTTCTCTTTCATCCGGATTTCTTTGCTGTTCTTTTCAGTATGTTCCTCTTTATGGGGGCAACATACCAATGACATTACGGCAATTCTGGAGGATGAAACCCAAGAGATGCATATACGGCAAGAGTTCACCTACGTCAATACTTCCCAAAATGGGGTTTCCACTCTCTATTTCAATGATTGGAACCATGCTTACGCCAATAAAAACACCGCATTGGCCAAGCGCTTTGCCGAAGAATTCAACCGAAGCCTACATTTGGCCAAGGACAAAGAGCGTGGCTTTACCAACATAAAAACCATTGTTGGCAATGACTATTCCGGACTGGATTGGGAACGTGTGAAAAACAAGGATGTCATCGCCGTTAAATTGGACCATGATTTAAAGCCTGGGGAATCCATCCAATTGTTCTTCACCTATACCGTACAACTGCCCAGTGCCAAATTCACTTCCTATGGATTTACAGGTCTGGGGTACAACCTTAAGGATTGGTATTTAACTCCTGCGGTTTTGAATGGAGAATGGCATTTATACGACAACATCAATCTGGATGATTTGTACACGGATGTCACCAATACCACAATCAACTTTACCTATTCGGATAAATTGTTTTTGGCCACCAATTTTGATGAATCAAACGCAACCAAATTTCCCGGAGGGCAATACATAACCCTTTCTGGAGAAAATCGAAAAAGCTGCGAGATCATTTTAAGTCCCTACAAAAAATTCACCAAACATATCACACCCTACCTCACAGTGACTTCGGATTTGGAGTCCAATAAATACGATGAGATATCCCAGGGGATTTCCATAAACAAGGTCGCCCAATTTCTGGAAGAAAATCTAGGAAAATACCCCCATGGCAATTTATTGGTGAGTGAGTTTGATTACAACAAGGCCCCTTTGTACGGCATCAACCAACTTCCCTCTTTCATAAGACCGTATGAAGAACGCTTCCAGTTTGAAATGAAGTTTCTCAAAACGGCCATTAACAGCTATCTCAAAGAGACGTTGTTCCTTGACCCCAGAAAAGAGCGTTGGGTAAACGATGCCATTGCGTATTACCTCATGATTAAATACGTGGAGGACCATTACCCCAAACAAAAACTGGCCGGTAAACTGTCCAAAGTATGGGGAATTCGAGGTTTTCACCTGGCGCAAATGGACTTTAATGAACAATATGCTTTGTTAAGTATGTTGCCCATCCGCAAGAACATTGATCAAGCCTTGACCGTTCGTAATGATTCTTTGATCAAGTTCAACCAAAAAATCGCCAACGGGTATAAAGCTGGTTTGGGCATGTCCTACCTATCAGAATATTTGGGAGGGAAAAAGGTAGACAGCAGTATCATTGAATTCTACAAGCAACATCGTCTTGAGTCCAAAGTGGACGCCAAGGATTTCAGAAAAACCTTGGAACAGTTTGCGGACAAGGACATACAATGGTTTTTTGATGAATATGTGGGTACGGACAAAAAGATTGATTTTAAGATCAAAAGCGTGGACAAGACCGAAGATTCCATCTCTTTGGTCCTAAAGAACAAGAGAGGCACCAATGTTCCCATTTCCTTGTTCGGCCTTCAAAAAGATTCTGTTGTTTCGGAATATTGGTTCACGGACATCGACTCCACCAAGACCGTGACCATTCCCAGAAATGGGGAAGATCGGATGGTGCTGAACTACGACCAAAAAATACCGGAATTCAACCAACGGGACAATTGGAAAACCCTCAATGGCTTTTTCTCGAGCAACAAAAAGCTGAAATTCCAATTCTTCAAGGACACCGAAGACCCCTATTACAATCAGGTTTTTTATGTACCCATAGCCAATTTCAACATTTATGATGGGATTACTCCTGGAATGCGCATCTACAACAAAACCTTTTTGGAGCGCCCCTTTCAGTACGATATTTCTCCCACCTATTCCTTTTTAGAACGCACCATGGTAGGAAAGGCAACCTTCCATTACAGAAAATATCATCAAAAAACAGGGCTGTACGTGACCAATTATTCCATTACCGGTTCCACTTCCCATTTTCAGGTAAACTCTAGGTTCTCTACCCTTACCCCAGCAGTAAGTTTTGGGTGGCGACCCAATGACCTGCTTTCCAATCGTAGACAAAGTTTGCTTTTTAGATATAGGAATGTCTTTAGGAGTATCGATGACAATATTGCAGATCAAATTGATACCGAGCCTGATTATAGCGTGATGAACGTCCGCTTCATTGATGTGGACAACAATATTCTAAACTATAATTCTTGGTTTTTGGATGCCCAGCACTCCAGTGATTTCACCAAGCTTGCTTTTGAAATGGAGTATCGGAAACTTTTTCAGAGCAACAGACAATTGAACCTAAGGCTGTATGCCGGAAAGTTTTTACGCAACACAACCGAATCCAATTTCTTCAGCTTTGCCTTGGACCGACCAACCGATTATATGTTCGATCTAAGTTATTTGGGACGATCCGAAAGCACTGGGCTGTATAGTCAGCAAATCATCATATCCGAAGGAGGATTTAAATCAAAGCTGGACAACCCCTTTGCCAACGACTGGATCGTGACCACCAATGCCAGTACCAACATTTGGAGATGGATTGAAGCCTATGGCGATTTGGGTTATCTTAAAAACAAAGGGGAGGACGCCCGCTTTGTCTATGACTCCGGGATACGACTCAATTTGGTCACGGATTATTTTGAACTCTATTTCCCTGTTTACTCCAATAGAGGCTGGGAAATTGCCCAAAACAACTATGAGGAACGTATCCGTTTTATAGTTACCATCAGTCCCAAGACTCTTGTGGGCCTCTTTACCCGTAAATGGTTTTAATTTTATCAAATTCCCAAAAAATACCTTAAAAAAAAGGCTAATTTTAATATATGTTTATTTTTTAAACATATTTTTATGGAATTGTCATTTTATTAACAGGGTTTCATATTGCTGTTTTGATTGTATTTTAGTACTTTCGCAGAAATCTTCAGATTGCCCATGAAACCTGACCCAAGCACAAGCAACGATATTTCTTTTGATGACTTTCAAACCCAAATCCTTCAGGATTATGAGGTTGCGGTCACCAGCAGGGAATGTAGCTTGCTCGGAAGACGGGAAGTATTATCTGGAAAAGCCAAATTTGGCATATTTGGGGACGGCAAAGAGCTGCCGCAGCTTGCCATGGCAAGGGCCTTTCAGGATGGGGATTTTAGAAGTGGGTATTACCGGGACCAAACCTTTATGATGGCTCTCGGATACCTCAATCCAAAGGAATTCTTCCACGGTCTTTATGCCACCACTGATTTGGAAAAGGAACCCATGAGCGCCGGAAGGCAAATGGGCGGGCATTTTGTGACCCACAGCCTTAACGAGGACGGCTCATGGAAAGACCTTACCAAGCAAAAGAACAGCAGTGCCGATATTTCCTGTACGGCCGGACAAATGCCCCGTCTGTTGGGGTTGGCGCAGGCCTCAAAGATGTATCGCAATGTCAAGGAAATGGACCAGACCAACTTTTCCAACAACGGGAATGAGGTCGCTTGGGGCACCATTGGAAATGCAAGCACCAGTGAAGGTCACTTCTTTGAGACCGTAAACGCCGCCGGGGTAATGCAAGTTCCCATGGTCATCTGTATTTGGGATGATGAATATGGTATTTCCGTACCCTCGGAATTCCATACGACCAAAGGAGATATTTCCGAAATGCTAAAAGGTCTGCAGCGCGATGAACATACGGCTGGATATGAAATATTGAAAGTAAAGGGATGGGATTATACTGCCTTGACCCATACTTTTGAAAATGCTTCGGACATAGCCCGTGACAACCACGTTCCCGTGCTTATCCATGTTACCGAACTCACCCAACCCCAAGGACACTCCACTTCCGGTTCCCATGAACGATACAAGTCTGCAGAACGCTTGCAATGGGAACGCGAAAATGATTGCAACAAGCGGTTCAGGGAGTGGATCTTGGAAAATGGAATCAGTACCGAGGAAGCGCTCAAAAAAATGGAGCGGGAAATAAAGCAGAAAGTCCGCGCCGCAAAAAAAGAAGCTTGGACCGAGTTTTTAAAACCGCATTTGATTGCCAAAAAACAGCTTGTACAATTACTGGCCAACGCTGCGGAGAAGAGTCCAAACCGCGTTTTCATCAACAAGATCAAAAATGACCTGATTGCCGTTGACGAACCGCTCAAAAAAGATTTGGCCTCAAAGTCCAGAACGGCTCTCCGTTATCTTTTGGGAGAGAACACCCCGGAAAGACAACAACTTCTACAGTGGGTACAAAGCTTTTTGGACGACTCCCAACCCAAGTACAGCTCACATTTATATAGTGAGCTTGGCAGCAATGCCACCCAAATTGAATCCGTGGCCCCCACCTACCCTGAAAAGGCGGAAGAAGTGGACGGCCGTATCATTTTACGGGACAATTTTGATGCCCTGTTCACCAAATACCCCAAAACCATGGTCTTTGGGGAAGACACCGGAAACATTGGTGATGTAAACCAAGGACTGGAAGGTCTACAGAAAAAATTCGGGGAACTTCGTGTGGCCGATACGGGTATTCGGGAAACCTCTATTATTGGACAAGGTATTGGATTGGCTTTGAGAGGGTTAAGACCCATTGCCGAAATACAATATTTAGATTACATCCTTTACGGAATCCAGACCTTGAGCGATGATTTGGCATCTTTGATGTACAGAACCGTGGGAAAACAGAAAGCACCATTGATTGTCCGCACCAGAGGACACAGACTGGAGGGTATTTGGCATTCCGGGTCCCCAATGGGAGGTTTGATCCACTTGCTTCGAGGTATGTACATTTTAACCCCAAGAAACATGACCCAGGCGGCAGGATTCTATAACACCTTGCTAAAAAGCGACGAACCCGCATTGATCATAGAAAGTCTCAACGGATATCGCCTAAAGGAAAGGAAACCTTCCAATTTAGGGGAGTTTTGTACGCCAATCGGGCAGGTAGAAACCCTAAAAGAAGGAACAGACATTACGCTATTATCTTACGGTTCCACGTTACGAATTGTTGAGAAAGTAGCAAAGGAACTACTGGAAGTGGGTATAGATGCCGAAGTCATCGATGCGCAATCCCTACTCCCGTTTGACTTGAACCATGATGTTGTGAAAAGCCTTGAGAAAACCAATCGCTTGTTGATTATCGATGAAGATGTGCCTGGAGGGTGCTCTGCCTATTTATTGCAAGAGATTTTGGAGAAACAGGAAGGATATCGCTATTTGGACAGCGCACCCCAAACCTTGACCTCAAAAGCACATAGACCAGCCTACGCATCGGACGGGGATTATTTTTCCAAACCCAATGCGGAGGACATTTTTGAAAAGGTCTACCAAATCATGCATGAAGCTGACCCCACCTCCTTTCCAAGCCTGAGGTAAATCGGTTTTTGTCGAAAATATGGATTAAGGACGTATATTTATGCATCAATGTTACATCGATTAAAAACATAATTAATATTTTCACGTCTGTAAAAACCCCCAAATGAAAAACAACACCTTAGTCCACTTGGGATTGGCACTGCTCCGAATAGTACCTTCAGTGTTCATGATTACCCATGGGTATCCAAAACTTTTAAAGCTTATCAATGGCAATACAGAATTTGCCAACCCTTTTGGTATTGGCGAGGCACCTTCCCTGTTTTTGGCCGTGATCGGTGAATTTATTTGTCCACTTTTAATGATCATTGGTTTTAAAACCAGATGGGCTGCCATCCCGACCGCGATTACCATGGCAGTGGCCGGCTTTTTCATCCATAGTGCCGATCCTTTTGGTACCAAGGAAAAAGCCCTACTCTATTTCGTGGTCTTTTTGGTGATTTTTCTTTTAGGGCCCGGCAAGTATAGCGTAGATAAGAAATAGCTCTAGATGATTTCCGAAAGGAGTTCTTTCAATAAGTCGGCCTGATCCATATTATTGGCGCCGACTCCTTTACCCTTTAAATCCAATTCACGAAGGCTGGACACGATACCACTTACCCGTTTCATGGGATAGTTTTTGGCAGCAACGGTATATTCCTTCACAAAATAAGGGTTCACACCCAATACCTTGGCCACATTCCCAGGGGAATGGTCGCTCAAACCATGATATTGCAACAATTGGGTGAAAAAGGTGTTCAAGAGGGTCACGGTAACCACAAAAGGGTTGTCCTTGGGATTTTGCGCAAAATAATCCACGATTCGGGAAGCTTTGGCCACATCCCTTTCCCCAATGGCCTTCTTTAACTCAAAGTTGTTGAAATCCTTACTGATTCCGATATGTTCTTCAATGACTTCTGGGGTAATCTCCACACTTGGAGGTACCACCAAGGTCAATTTGTCCAATTCGTTATTGATTTTTCCCAAATCGGTTCCCAAAAACTCCACCAATAAGATACAGGCCTTGGGTGAAATCCTGTATTTTTTGCTGGCCAAGGTCTTCCGTATCCATTCCGATACTTGGTTTTCATAAAGTTTTTTGCTCTCGAAAAGCTCGCCTTTCTTTTGAATGGCTTTATAGAGCTTCTTTCGCTTGTCCAATTTCTTGTACTTGTAGCAAAGCACCAATATGGTGGTGGGTTGTGGATTTTCGGCATAGGAAACCAAATTCTCTATGGTACGGGACAGGTGCTGGGCCTCTTTTACGATCACCACCTGATATTCTGCCATCATGGGGAAACGTTTGGCATTCGCAACCACCTCGTCCACACTGGTGTCCTTTCCATACAGAACCATCTGATTAAAACCTTTTTCATCTTCGGTAAGAACATTGTCCGATATGTACTTTGAAATCCTATCGATGTAATAGGGCTCCTCTCCCATCAAAAAATAGATGGGCCTGGGGTTTCCCGCATCAATCTCAGCTACAATTTCCTTTATTCCGTCCATTCAGAAAAAAATCATCAAATTTGCCCAATGCAGTCATTGAACTTCCCAGCGTATTCATTCCGAATCAAAAATAGCCAAAATAGACACTACATTTTTGACGGTATCCGTAAAAAATTTGTGGTACTCCAACCCGAGGAATGGGTACGCCAACATGTACTCCATTTTTTGGTCTTCACCAAAAATTACCCCAAAAGCCTTATCAACGTAGAGAAACAACTGACCGTGAACCAATTAAAAAAACGGTATGACGTGGTGGTCTTTAATCCGGATGGATCCATATTCCTGCTTGTGGAGTGTAAAGCACCCGAGGTGGCTATCGACCAATCCACCTTTGACCAAATAGCCCGATATAATCTTCAATTACAATCCGATTACCTCATGGTGACCAACGGACTGGAACATTACTATTGTGAAATGGACCATACTGAGGAAAAATATAGGTTTTTAAAGGAAATTCCTGATTTTAGCCGTTAATTTGCTGCCGTTTTGAAAGTCGCCGTAGTCATACTCAATTGGAATGGGGAAACCTTGTTGGAAAGGTTCCTTCCCTCTGTTGTAAGCTACTCGGAAGGAGCGGATATTTATGTGGTGGACAACGCCAGCTCCGATGGTTCCGTAGCCTTTTTAAAAAAAGCCTACCCAAACATCCGTGTCATCCAGAATGAAGAGAACGGAGGATTTGCCAAAGGGTACAATGATGGTCTGCAGACCGTGGATGCCGATATCTTTTGCCTGTTAAATTCAGATGTGGAAGTGACCCCAGGTTGGTTGGCACCCATTACAGACTTGTTTCAATCCCATTCCGACATAGCCATTGTTCAGCCCAAAATTTTGGATTTGAACCAAAAAGACCATTTTGAGTACGCAGGTGCGGCCGGAGGGTACATTGATATGTTGGGGTATCCCTTCTGCCGCGGCAGAATATTCCAGGCCCTGGAAAGGGACGAAGGCCAATATAACGACACCAAGGAAATCTTTTGGGCCACGGGCGCCTGTATGTTTATTCGACGAAACGTGTTTGAATCACTTCATGGCTTTGATGAGGACTACTTTGCCCATCAAGAAGAAGTGGACCTATGCTGGCGTGCCAAAAATGCTGGTCATAAAGTGTATTATGTGGGGCATAGCCATGTGTACCATTTGGGAGGTTCCACTTTGAAGAACATGAATCCCAAAAAAACCTTCCTCAATTTCAGGAACTCTTTGTATTCCATTACCAAGAACCTTCCCCGAAAAAAAGCGTTTCCCATTATCTTCTTGCGCTTGATCTTGGATGGCATTGCAGCCCTACGTTTTATCTTTCAATTAAAATTTGACCATTGTTGGGCCATTCTGCGTGCACATGTCAGTTTTTATGGTAACTTTATAAAAATGTACAAAAAGCGGGAAAAAGCTAATTTTTTATTAAAGTATCATACTACGACATCCATTGTATGGTCGCATTTCGTAAATCATATAAAGAATTTTAACATTTTAGTAAAAGATTAACTATACCTCAATGTAGAAAATTTGCATTTTATCTAATTTTGGTCGAGTTCTATTACTATGAAATATCTAACAATCCTTAAATTATACTCTGAACTATTATGAAAAAAGTTTTTCTAGGAACATTGGCGATGACTGTTCTACTATCATCTTGTGTATCATCAAAGAAATATGCGGATCTGGAAGCCAAACAAAAAGAAACCCAAGATTTATTAAACTCTGCCACTGTTAAGTTAAACGACTGCTTGGAAGAAAAAGCAACGGCAGACTCAAGACTTCAGACCCTCGAAGATCAAAACGCCTTCCTTAAGGCCAATAACCAAGAGCTCATCAACAACATGGGCAACTTGACCACCCTTACCACAAAAGGTGCCGAGAACCTTGAAAAATCTTTGGAAAGCCTGCGCGAAAAAGACCTTACCATCAGAAAATTGCAAGATGCCGTTACAAGAAGGGATTCTGTTAACCTTTCTTTGGTACAGAGCTTGAAAGGTGTATTGGGCAACTTGGATGACGAAGACATCGAAATCAGTGTTGAGAAAGGTGTTGTATTCGTTTCCATTTCTGACAAACTATTGTTCAGAAGCGGTAGCTACAATGTAACCAGCGCTGCCAAGGAAGTATTGGGCAAAGTGGCCAAGGTTGTAAACAACAAGCCTGACTTTGAGTTTATGGTAGAAGGTCACACAGACAACGTACCTTACAGAAGCGGTGTTCTATTGGACAACTGGGATTTGAGTGCCAAAAGAGCAACTTCAGTTGTTCGTATCCTACAAAACGATTTTGGTGTGGATCCAGCTAGGATGACTGCTGCCGGACGTAGCTACTACATTCCTTTGGTAAGCAACGAAACCTCTGCCAACAGAGCCAAAAACAGAAGAACCCGTATCGTGGTACTTCCAAAAATCGATCAGTTCTACAGCATGATCGAAGAAGGCATGAAAGATCCTGCCATCGGCGGAAGCGGAAAATAAGAAATCAGTTTTTGACTGAATCAAAAAGCGGCCCAGTGGGCCGCTTTTTATTTTAAAATATATCCAGTTCTCCTTTACCTTCCCGAACCACTTCAGGAACACCTGTTGAAACATCAATGACCGTGGAAGCCACATTGTCCCCGTAGCCCCCATCAATGACCACATCCACCAAGTTCTGCCATTTCTCAAAAATGAGCTCGGGGTCCGTGGTATATTCCAAGATGTCATCCTCATCATGAATGGATGTGGAAACAATAGGATTGCCCAATTCCGTTACCAATGCCCGGGCAATGTTGTTATCGGGTACCCGTATCCCCACGGTTTTCTTTTTTTTGAAGTCCTTGGGCAGGTTATTGTTTCCCGGCAAAATAAAGGTATAAGGACCCGGAAGCGCCCTTTTTAATATTTTGAAGGTAGCGGAGTCTATCTGCCGCACATAATCCGATAAATTGCTCAAATCTGCGCAAACAAAGGACCAATTGGCCTTTTCCAATTTTATACCCTTGATGCGGGCAATGCGTTGCAGCGCCTTGGAGTTGGTTATGTCGCAGCCAAGGCCATATACGGTATCCGTAGGATAGATGATCAATCCTCCTTTCCTGAGTACGTTGCCAATTTTCTCGACCTGCCGCGGGTTGGGGTTTTCCTCATAAAGTTTAATGAACTCTGCCATACACCTCTAGAAATGGCTTCAATGCCAATCTCCATGCAAGGTAACAAAGTTTACATTGAAAACATAAGCCTGAAAAAATGGGTGGTGGATTATGCACATCAGTCCTTAATCACCTCTAGCTTGGCAAAACGGAGCAGTAGTTTTTTGATTCCGCCCTGGTCAAAAAGGATTTCCGCTTTCTTATCGTTCCCCACCCCTTCAATTTTAACCACCTTGCCCCTTCCAAAACGAGTATGGTTTACCAAAGCACCTTCGGCCAGATCAGAATCCGCTACCGGATTGCTTGACGAAGGGGAAGCCAAATCAGGTTTCAGCTTTCTAAGTTTGCGCAATTGATTCTCATTGGGGCGTTGTGTACTGGGCGGTGTTCCATTGCTTGGTTTCACCTGCCGCAGTTTACTCTTGTCCACTTCGCCGAAAATATTGGCGTTGATCATGGATTTATACCGATACCCATCGTTTACCGGGGTAAGGTTTTCCACATACTGCTCATCTATTTCTTCCAAAAACCTACTGGGTTCGGCATCGATCAATTTTCCCCATCGGTATCTATTTTGGGTATAGGTAAGAAAAGCTTGCTTTTCAGCACGGGTCAACGCCACATAAAACAATCGCCTTTCTTCTTCCAGTTCGCTGCGGGTGTTCATGCTCATGGCCGATGGAAAAAGGTCTTCCTCCATCCCCACAACGTATACATAAGGGAACTCCAAGCCTTTGGCCAAGTGGATGGTCATCAACGCTACCCGGTCATCGTCCCCCACATCCTTGTCCATATCCGTGGCCAAGGCCACATCTTCCAAAAACTCGGTCAGGCTTCCCGTGGCATCTGCGAGCTCCTTTTGCCCTTCCACAAAATCCTTGATACCGTTCAAGAGCTCTTCAATGTTCTCCATTTTGGCAATTCCCTCTGGGGTTCCATCTTTTTTGAACTCCAACAGCAAACCGGTCTTCTTGGACACATGTTCGGCCAAGGTAAACGCATCGGAACCTTCATTCATGATCTGGAAGCTCTTGATCATGGTCACAAAATCCTGCAACTTACGCTTGGTCCCGGCATTAATACTCAGGTTGAGTTTTTCCAAATGCTCCATGACCTCATAGATGGAACGACCGTAATGATTGGCCGCAACAATAAGTTTGTCAATGGTGGTCTGCCCAATACCCCTGGCCGGAAAGTTGATGACCCTTTTCAGGGCCTCTTCATCCTTGGGATTCACGATCAATCTCAGATAGGCCAACACATCCTTGATTTCCTTACGCTGATAAAATGAAAGTCCTCCATAAATCCGGTAAGGGATGTCACGTTTACGCAGTGCATCCTCAATGGCCCTGGATTGCGAATTGGTACGGTACAACACGGCAAATTCCCCATTCTGCATCTGATGTTGCATCTTGTTCTCGAAAATGGAACCTGCCACATACCGGCCCTCCTCTGCATCGGTAATGCTACGATGGATGATTATCTTATTGCCCGCATCATTGGAAGTCCACACCACCTTTTCCAACTGATCCTTGTTTTTTTCGATGATGGAGTTGGCTGCATTGACAATGTTCTTGGTGGATCGGTAGTTTTGCTCCAATCGATAGACCGCCACATCATCATAATCCCTTTGGAAATTAAGGATGTTGCTGATGTTGGCCCCACGGAACGAATAGATACTCTGGGCATCGTCCCCTACCACACAAATATTTTGGTAACGGTCCGATAAAGCTTTTACAATCAAATATTGCGAGTGGTTGGTATCTTGGTACTCATCCACCAAAATATAGCGAAACCGGTCTTGGTACTTCATCAGAACCTCTGGGAAACGCGTCAACAACTCATTGGTACGAAGTAAAAGATCATCAAAATCCATGGCCCCCGCCTTAAAACAACGGTCCACATAATTCTTATAGATTTCCCCCAAGCGCGGGCGTTTGGCCATGGCATCGGCCTCTACCAGTTCCGGGTTCTGGAAATAGGCCTTTACCGTAATCAAACTGTTCTTATACGAGGATATCCTGTTCTGAATCTGCTTGTATTTGTAGATATCCTTATCCAATCCCATCTCCTTGATAATGGAAGCGATCAAACGTTGGGAATCCTGAGTGTCGTAAATGGTGAAATTGCTTGGGTATCCCAATTTATCCCCGTCAAACCGCAGTAACTTCGCAAAAACCGAGTGGAAGGTTCCCATCCAAAGGTTTTTGGCCTCTGAGGTGCCCACAATATCCGAAATCCGCTTTTTCATTTCACGGGCGGCCTTATTGGTAAAGGTCAAGGCCAAGATATTGAACGAATCCACCCCCTGGTTCATCAAATGGGCTATGCGAAAGGTAAGTACACGGGTCTTTCCCGATCCAGCACCGGCAATGACCATCAACGGACCGTCCTTGTGCAATACAGGAGCCCGTTGCGCATCATTCAATTCATCCAAAAAATCACTCAAAAGCTCAGAAATTTAAAAGTAGGCGTGAAATTAGCCAATAATGCCCTCATGCTAAAATCAACCTATCAATATTTATAAACACGAAGGAGTTTTGAATTGAATTGAATATATTTAGCAACTCAACTTTTGCTAATGAAATATTCCTTCTTGTTAACCATTTCCCTTATGGCCATGGTATCCCTAGGATTCTCCCAAGAAAAAAAAGCAGGACCTGTACTTGAAAATCACGGCGAAGTCTGGACCGTGGAAAATCCAGATTTCAAGACCGATACAAGCGCTGAATTCAAATTGGTGTTCGATATAATGGACAGTCCCGAATCCCACACCGAAATCAACAAAAAAATAGAAACAGCGGCACGTTTTCTGAACATGCATGCCCAAAGTGGGGTCCCGGTATCCCAACTTAAGGCGGCCTTGGTATTGCATGGAACAGCTGCCAAGGACATTATACACAATGAGGCTTACCAAGCTCGTTTTGGAACGGTCAACCCCAATTATGACCTGGTCAAGGAGTTGCTGAATGCCGGAGTGGAGGTCATTTTGTGCGGGCAGTCCTCAAAATCGCGCAACTACCCCAAAGAAGACCTTATTCCGGGCAGTAAGATTGCCCTTTCGGCCATGACGGCCCTTATTCAATTGCAAAACCAAGGATATCGACTAATAAAATTTTAAACTGATTTCTTATGAACAAAATGATCACCTTCGTGTTTTTGGTGTCCGGTCTAGGCCTTTGGGCACAGGACGCCAAATTGGAAAAAGACTATCAAGCCATTGAAAGCAAAGTCATTGAATGGCGGCGTGATATCCACCAAAATCCGGAGCTCAGCAACCGAGAGTTCAAAACAGCTGAAAAAATTGCAGCTCACCTTAAATCCTTGGGGATTGAAGTACAAACTGGCGTGGCCCACACGGGAGTGGTAGGTCTGCTGAAAGGAAAAAAACCAGGCAAGGTAGTCGCCCTTAGGGCAGATATTGATGCCCTTCCTGTGACCGAACGCAACGACCTTCCGTTCAAGTCTATCGTAAAATCAGAATTTTTGGGTACGGAAGTCGGGGTGATGCATGCATGCGGCCACGATACCCACACTGCCATTTTAATGGGTGTTGCCGAAGTACTTTCCAAAAACAAGGATAAAATAAAGGGTACGGTAAAGTTCATCTTCCAACCTGCTGAGGAAGGAGCGCCTCCAGGTGAAGAAGGCGGTGCCAAACTCATGGTCAAGGAAGGCGTACTTCAAAATCCGGATGTGGATGCCATTTTTGGACTTCATATCAACTCCCAAACACCCATCAACACCATCAAGTACAAGCCAGGAGGGGCTTTGGCTTCCGCCCAGCGCTTTGTAATCAATGTGAAAGGAAAGCAAACCCATGGATCGCAACCTTGGGCAGGGATTGACCCCATCATGATCAGCGCCAAAATTATCGATGGCCTACAAACGATTATCAGCCGCGAGACCAACCTTACCAACGAAGCTGCGGTCATTTCCGTGGGCAAGATTACCAGTGGGGTCCGGTTCAACATCATTCCCGAGAGTGCCGAAATGATCGGTACTATTCGAACCTTGGATTACGAGATGCAGAAACACATCAATACGCGTATGGAAGAAATGGTTCCAGCCATTGCCAAGGCTTATGGTGCTGAAGCAACCATAGAGATCACCACATCCACTGCCATTACATTCAATGATTTGGATTTGACCGCGCAAATGGCCCCTACCCTTGAAAAAGTGGCAGGAAAGGAGAATGTTACCATTCACAAAGCCATTACGGGTGCCGAGGATTTCAGCTACTTCCAAGAGAAAGTGCCCGGTATGTTTTTCCTTTTGGGAGGGATGACCCCAGGGACCACGGAATCCTTTCCGCACCATACCCCCGATTTCAAAATTGATGACAGTGGACTACTCTTGGGTGTAAAAACCATGACCCAATTGACTTTGGATTATTTGAACAAGTAAAACATGGAACCAATATTGGATTTTCTTGGAAGCATCCCATGGTGGGGATGGATTCTCATCTTTCTATTGCTGGTTGCCCTTAGGGATATCTTTTTTCAAAGAGCGCATACCATTAGCCATAATTTCCCCGTAGTGGGTCATTTGCGATACTGGTTGGAGAGCATTGGCCCGGAAATGCGACAGTATTTTGTGGCCAACAACCGAGAGGAACTCCCCTTCAACCGGATTGAACGGGGCTGGATCTATGCATCGGCCAAAAAGGAGAACAATTATGAAGGTTTTGGTACGGAAAGGGATATCTATGCCCATCAGCATATTTTTGTGAAGAACGCCATGATGGCCTACCAAATGCCACAAGGTCACCCCAATATCGACAATCCTTATTTCTTGCCCTGCGCCAAGGTCATTGGCGGCTACAACAAACGCAGAAAACCTTTTCGCCCGGCTTCCATCATCAATATTTCCGCCATGAGTTTTGGCTCCCTTTCCGCTGCGGCGGTAACAGCCATGAACCAAGGGGTGGAAAAATGTGACGCCTATCACAATACCGGGGAAGGTGGGCTATCCCCCTATCACAAACAAGGTGGGGACGTTATTTTTCACTTTGGGACCGGCTATTTTGGGGTGCGATCCCGGGACGGCAACTTTTCCATGGATAAACTAAAAATATTGGTGGATGAAAATCCTGCCATAAAAGGAGTCGAAATCAAACTTTCGCAGGGGGCCAAACCTGGAAAGGGCGGTGTTTTGCCCGGCGCCAAAATTACCCATGAAATTGCGGAGATACGGGGTGTTGAAGTAGGAAAGGATGTACTCTCCCCTTCAACACACAAAGCATTTAGTTCTATTCCCGAGCTTTTGGAACTTATTGAATCCATCGCAGAGGAAACCGGATTGCCCGTGGGCATCAAGGGTGCCATAGGAAAGCTGGACCAATGGGAAGAGCTGGCCGACTTAATGAAAAAATCAGGCAAAGGCCCTGATTTCATTACCATAGACGGTGGTGAAGGCGGCACAGGAGCAGCTCCACCCAGTTTTGCAGACCATGTTTCCCTACCATGGACCTACGGTTTTTCATCGGTTTATAAAGTTTTTGCGGACCGGGGGCTCACAGAAAGGATCGTATTCATTGGAAGTGGAAAATTGGGCTTCCCCGCCAAAGCGGCCATGGCCTTTGCCATGGGTGTGGACTGTATCAATGTGGCCCGGGAGGCCATGATGAGCATTGGTTGCATCCAAGCCCAGGTATGCCATACCAACCGTTGTCCCGCTGGTGTGGCCACCCAGAGCAAATGGCTGCAAAAAGGTATTGACGTGCCCCTAAAGTCAGATAGATTGGCCCAATACTTTAAAACATTCCGAAAAGAATTTTTGGAAATAACACATGCGGCCGGTTACGAACACCCTTGTCAATTTACCATGAACGACATCCAACTAAACGTGGATCATGACTATCTGAGCAGTGACCTTGAAGCCATTTATCGCTATAAAAAAATGCAGGTCCCTTTCGAGTCCATGCAAAACCTATATGATTGCGTACATTTGGGCGGAAAGCCAGTTCTAAAAAAAACATCATAATTTAGCAATCCATAAATAAACGACCATATATACACCACACATGAGAAAAAAGTTACCCCTAATTGTATTCTTAGCCTTGACCACCACCATGTTTTCCCAAAGAAAAAGTGACCTTTTGGCTGAGATTGACAACCTAAAATCGCAAATTTCAAGCGTTGAGCAGGATTTGGCCAAAGCCAAGCGCGAAATATCCTCCAGCAATGCCAAGGCTGAAACCTTGGAAGTGGAGAATGCCGGGCTTCGGGATGCCAATGCCACCCTTTTGGGCAACTTGAGCAACTTCTCGGAACTTTCCAAGCAAAATTCGGAGAATGTGAACCGGGCCATGGCCGCTTTGGCCAGAAAAGAAAAACAGCTCAGTGGTATCAACGATATGATATCGGCAAACGATTCCACAGCCATTGTTTCCTTGACCCGCATTAAACAAACCTTGGGTGAGAATGCAAAAGTAGCCGTTGGTGATGGAGTGATCGTTATCTCCAATAGCCTAAGCAGCCTTTTTGGTTCTGACACCTCCACTACCCTGACGGATGCTGGAAAGGAATGGCTTGCCAACGTTTCAAAGGTTATTTTGACCAACCCAAATTTCACCACAGAAGTTGAGGGACTCAATATTACGGGAGAGTTTGGCCCTACCTATGATCAAGCCGCGGCGGTTTCCAAAGAATTGGTGACTGTTCTGGGGGTGCCCAGTGGCAGTGTGTCCATCTCTGCAAAGGATGGCAATTTCAAGGAAGGAATAAACATTAAGTTGCAACCGGATTTTAAAGCATTTTACGCCAAGGCCAAGGAAAGTGCCAAAGCGGTCCAATAATCTCATGGGATAAATACTTTTTAAAAGTTTGGTTCGTTCTTGTTGTGTAAAATCAATAAAAAAACCAAACTATCCCATGACTGGAGACAATATCCTTCAACTTTTCGCCTATTTGTTGCCCGCTGTTGTAACCGGGGCTGTTGCTTTTTATTTTTTTAGACTGCATACCCGGAACGAAGATGGTAGACGACGATTTCTTTTACATAAAGATTCCCAAAAAGACACCTTACCTGTCCGTTTGCAGGCGTATGAGCGAATGGTGCTTTTCTTGGAGCGGATTGCCATCAATAGCCTAGTGGTTCGCGTGGCACCCAAGGGAAAAAGCAAGAGTGATTACGAGAATTTGCTCATCAAACAGATTGAAACCGAATTTGAGCACAATCTTTCCCAGCAGATATACATGAGCGATGAATGCTGGAACATCATCAAAGCGGCCAAAAATGCCACCATACAGATTATCCGTTCCGCTGGCATGAGCGAAACCGATTCTCCGGACAAGTTACGGGAAGACATCCTTAACCAAACCATGGAAAAGCAATCGCCTTCCAATACGGCCTTGGCCTATGTAAAAAAAGAGGTGAGCGAACTTTGGGATTGATCTATTCCTGATGCTCGGGATCTATAGGGCTTGTTTCCTCATTTTTATTCTTGGCATACAAATATCCCCGCTTCCACCACAAGGTCATACGCTCTTTATTGAACACCAATGAATTGGTGGTCAATACCGTAGGGGTGTAATAAAAGTTGATGATGGCATCTTTTTGACCAGCCACCAGTTTTCCGATCCTAATGTTCTGGTTCTCTATCCGATCTAGCATAAAACTGAAGATGGTGGTGATCAAATCGAATGGGTTTTTGGAAGACATTCGGTTGAGATAGTTCACTTCGGTATGCAGAACCACTACATCCACTTCGGTGGCACCACGGTTTAGGGCCTCCTCAATGGGTACGAGAGTTCCCAGCCCCCCATCGGCATACTCACAGCCTTCTTTTTTGACCAAGCTCATAAAGGGCGTGTAATTGGATGAAATCCAAATCCAATCACAAAACTCATCATAGGTACAATCGTTGATGGATTTATACTCCACCTGGTTCAAGGAGAGGTTGGATACCGTGACCACGACATCCATTTCACTTTCCTTCAATTCTTCAAATTCCTCAACGGTAATGGATTCCCTGATCAATTTTCGAAGGTTCTCACTTTCCCCGAATGTCTTTTTACCCTTGATAAAGTTTTTCACCACATTCCAGTGGTTGATGGCAATGATCTCTACTCCGTGCTTTTTTTTAATGAGAAAAGGGCAATTGTTGAAGATACTATCCTGGTTAACCGAAGAATAAATTTCCTTGATTTTGTCCAGCTTGTTGAGCGCCAAATGGGAAATCAGTAAACTTCCTGTGGATGTGCCCACAAAAATGTCGTATTTGTGTTGGGCCTCTTGGATCAGAAACTGTGCAACACCTCCTGCAAAAGCACCCTTGCTTCCTCCTCCCGAAATGACCAATGCCCTCATTTGCCCAAAGTTTTGTCCAAATATTGCTGTTCTTCTTGGTTTAACAAAGGATAAATCGCTTTTAATCGTGCGGTACTGCCTTCGTTTTTCAAGAATTCCTTTAACATGTTCCGGGATGTCTTTTTAAAATGCCACACATGATGGCCGCAGGACTCTATCAAGTTACGCAAGGTTTCATCATTGAAACCGCCAATGTTCTTCAAATATTGAAACGCCAACAACCGAACCTCAAAATGATGGTTGGAACTGGTATAAGAGCTCAATTCCTTAAAAAGCGCCGGTTTTGAATCCATTCGGTATTCTGGGGTCACCAAGGCCAATGTCAACCATAGCAAGCGAATGTTTTTGTTGGAAAACCCAATGATGCCATCTGTTTTGTCCAGATACGCTGCCCGCTTTTTGGGGAAATCCGTCCAAAGCCGGTACAATGCAGGTTCCAAGGTCGCATAACTCTTGTCCTGAAGCAACGTCTCAAAATCCATTTGAAGCCCTTGTGGCACCTTGGGCAAGGTAAGTGCCAACGCCTGACGGGCCTTTTCATCCTCTGTTTTTAGGACTTTTGAAATAAAACTTATAGGCAATACATCCCCATAATCCAACAATAAGCGATGTTTCAGTTTGCTGGAATGCCATGCGCCCCAGTTATTCTTCAATATGGTTTGGACACTATCCTTGGACTCCCCTATGGTTTCCTTGATCTCAAAATAGATTTTGATGGATGGGCTCTTTTCCATCAAAAAAGCCTTTACTTGTTCGAATGGGAAATCTGACTCTTGCAGCCAAAGATTTTCAAAATTGGAGAGATTCTTCCCCGAGGCTTTTTCCATCTCTCCCATAAAATCGGGGATGGTCACATTTTGAAAAGCGTACTCGGCCAAATAATTCTTTATACCCTGTTTAAAATTGGCATCCCCAACCCGGTCGCGTAGCATGACCAATGCCCATGCCCCTTTTTCATAAAAAGTCAAACTTCCTGCTCCGGAATTGGTAAGCTCCTCCCCGCTGCCATCTTGGGAAAACCTTTCCAAGGCCTCTGCTGTTTCCAATAAGTGCCAGTAGAAATATTCCTCCCCGAAAATATCCTTCTCTGCCAAGTAGGCATAATAGGTGGCAAATCCCTCATGCAACCAATGGTGGTTTCCACTCTGCTCCGTCACCAAATTCCCAAACCATTGATGGGCGAGTTCATGGGCATTGACATTTACGTAGTTTTTATCCGCAAAAGCCACGGAATCCACTACAAAGGTGTTGGAAAAAATGGTTGCTCCGGTATTTTCCATTCCAGCATACAAGAAATCCTGTACCGGAACCTGTTTATAGTTCTGCCAAGGATATGGCACTCCGATTTCCTGCTCTAAAAAGTCAAAAATATGCTGGGTAAATCTATAGGTCGGTTCTGCCTTTACACTGTCTTTGTGTTCATAATACAGCTCTATGGGCACCCCAGATGTGGAATGAATGGTCTCCTTTTCAAAATTCCCAATGGCAAAGGCCACCAAATAGCTGCTCATGGGTTTTTGCATATCAAACTGCCACAAATATCCATTCGCATTGGGCAAGGTTTCCTTTTTGACCAGTTTTCCGTTAGCAATCACGGTGTAGTCCTGCTTTAGGATGATATCAAGGTTAAACTCCACCTTTTCGGTCATATCATCAAAACTGGGCAACCAATGGCTGGTATATTTCCCTTGACCTTGAGTCCAAATCTGCTCATCTCCTTCAATAGCATCATCCCAGCCCAAAAAATAAACGGTTTGTTTGGGACGGGCCACATAATCCAAGGATAGAATATGGGAGTCTCTCTTCTTCATCTTTTTTTTGATGACAAGCTTTCTCCCGTTGTATTCGTAGTCTGCTCTGTTCCCATCCAAATACACCGCGGAAAAATCAAGGTTTACCGCATCAAGAAATATGGAATCCACATCTTCAATCACATTATATTGATAGGCTACACTTCCATTTATGCGACCTTCGGATGGAGTGGGTTCAATCAAAACTTCGGCCCGGATAAAGTCCACCTTATCCTGAACCTGGGCAGAAAGCAACTGTATAAAGAGAAAAAAAATAAGTGCGGGGGTAAGCTTCATACCATCATCCTATCAAAAGTCCTTCCAAATTACATATTTTAGTTCGATGAATCCCAATTTTCTGCAAACTCCCATCCCATATTTAAAAGGTGTTGGCCCCAATCGGGCGGATACCCTCAAGGCAGAACTGGGCATAGAGACCTATCGAGACTTACTCCATCTGTTCCCCAATCGGTATCTGGACCGGACCCAATATTACAAAATCGCCCAGCTGCAACCCAGCGGTGCCGATGTCCAGATCGTTGGGAAGATCATCCACCTCAAAACCGTGGAACAGAAACGGGGAAAACGCTTGGTGGCCACTTTTGTGGACGAAACAGGACAAATGGAACTGGTCTGGTTCCGCGGCCACAAATGGATACGGGAGAATCTGAAAATCAATGAGCCTTATGTGGTTTTTGGGCGGATTTCCAAGTACGGAAGCACTTTTTCCATGCCCCATCCAGAGATGGAGCTCCTTTCCGAACACCAACAAGGGGTTAAAATTGCCATGCAGCCCATCTACCCTTCCACGGAAAAACTTGTCGCCAAAGGCATTACCAATCGGGTTGTGGGCAAAATGATGCAGCAGTTGTTTATCGAATCCAAGGGGCAATTTCCAGAATCACTATCCAACAGTATTTTGGAGGAGCTAAGGTTGATTTCAAAAAGTGAAGCCCTTTTCAACATACACTTTCCCAAAAACCAGAATTTATTGGCCAAGGCGCAGTTTCGACTCAAGTTTGAGGAACTGTTTTTTGTGCAACTACAACTCATCTCCAAAAAACTGCTTCGCAAACAAAAAATCAAGGGAATGCCCTTTGAAGCAGTTGGTGAAAAATTCACCGGCTTCTTCGAAAACCACCTTCCCTTTCAACTCACCAAGGCCCAAAAACGGGTCATCAAGGAAATACGGAACGATTTGGGAAGCAATGCCCAAATGAATCGACTCTTGCAGGGCGATGTGGGTTCGGGAAAGACCATTGTGGCCCTCATGTGCATGTTGCTGGCCATAGACAATGGGTTTCAGGCCTGCTTAATGGCACCCACGGAGATTCTGGCTAGTCAGCACTATACGGGTTTAAAGGAGTTATTGGGCAATATGGATGTGAAAATTGCCCTATTGACCGGTTCCACAAAAAAATCGGAACGAACTTTATTGCACAATCAATTGGAAAATGGCAACCTGAATATTTTGGTGGGTACCCATGCAGTTTTGGAAGATAAAGTGCAGTTTAAAAACCTAGGTTTGGCCATTGTGGATGAACAACACCGTTTTGGGGTGGCCCAACGCTCCAAGTTGTGGCACAAAAATGAAATCCCTCCCCATGTTTTGGTGATGACGGCCACGCCCATTCCCCGAACCTTGGCCATGAGCCTATACGGGGATTTGGATGTTTCAGTCATCGATGAGCTACCCCCGGGCCGAAAAGCCATTAAAACGGTCCATAGATATGATGGGAATCGATTGAAAGTCTTTGGGTTCATCAAAGATGAAATCCAAAAAGGACGGCAGGTTTATATCGTATACCCCTTGATCCAAGAATCCGAAGCTTTGGACTATAAAGACTTAATGGACGGATACGAAAGCATTGTCCGGGATTTTCCACAACCAGAATACCAGATATCCATTGTCCATGGAAAAATGAAGCCCGCGGATAAAGATTATGAAATGGAACGTTTTGTAAAAGGTGAAACCCAGATCATGGTGGCTACCACAGTAATCGAAGTTGGGGTGAACGTGCCCAATGCCTCGGTCATGATCATTGAGAGTGCGGAACGCTTTGGACTTTCCCAACTGCACCAGCTTCGTGGGCGTGTGGGCCGTGGTGCAGAACAAAGTTTCTGTATTTTGATGACGGGGCACAAACTATCAGAAGAAGCCAAAACCCGACTACAGACCATGGTTAGTACCAACGATGGTTTTGAAATTGCCGAAGTGGACCTAAAACTCCGTGGCCCGGGGGATTTAATGGGCACCCAACAAAGTGGTATGCTCAACCTTAAGATAGCCGACATCGTCAAGGACAACCAAATCTTAAAAACGGCACGCTACCACGCCCTACAATTGCTCAAGGAAGATCCTAGACTGGAAAAGGAAGAAAACATCCCCATCAGAAAGGCTTACTCCCGAATGATGCAAAACAAGACCATTTGGAATTATATCAGCTAAAAAAAGCCCGATCAATGTCGGGCTTTATCTTTTTATCAGCTGGTTTTTAGTTGATATCCGTACCTTCTTGAAGTCTGGCAATGTAGGCTGCAATGGCATCCTTATTGGGTTGGTCCGGAGCCCTACCCTCTGCTATTTTGAGGTGTTTTAGAGCCGTTTTATACTCTCCAACCGCAGAATACCCTCTGGCCAACCCAAAATCAACCGGCCAAGTATTTTTATGGTTTTTGGCATTCCATTGGAACACCGCCAAGGCCTCATCCTTTTTTCCCTGGGCAATCAACTGCCGTCCATAGGTATGGATTTCCAGAACGGTGCCCAAGGGCATCGCCTCGTCCATGACCACTTTAGCTTCGGCGGCTTTCCCCTGCCGTTCCAAAATCTGGGATTTGATGCTAAGGTTGTTGAAGTTTTTCTGACTGAAAAACTGTCCTTCAATGGCCGAGTTGACCCATCCAAGCGCTTCATCCAAATCGCCTCCATTGTTCAGCGCGTAGTTGGCCGCCTGCTCCCAGCTTTGCCTATTGAAGCCCGGCGAGGTCTGCAATTGTTGACGGATTTCCGCCAAAACATTTTGGGTGACATCAGTTTCAACCGTAAAAGGTATCTTCTTTTTCTCCCAGCTTAATGACACTACGGCCGAGTTGGCATCCACCTGGTCAAAACCATAGGTCAATAATTCCACATGGGGCACTTCCTCGGTCTGGACATCCACTCGAAGGGCATCTTCGGAAGGGTCGTAGAAATAGCTTCCCCAAGCCCCATGGTTTTGGGAAAAGATTACCGTGGCCGTGTTGTCTTCGTTCACGATCATGTGCAGTCCATATTCCCCTGCGGCAAGTGTTTTACCTCCAATGGTGAGGTCATGGGTGGTCTTGAATATGGTGTTCTCATTGGCTCCTGCCCTCCAAGGGGATTCGGCTGCCGTTCCAAATCCAAGGTTGTTCATGCCATAGGGGACCAATGCACCCCAAACTTTCCTATCGTTGACGCTGGGCCTGGAATAGACGATGGTGACATCCGTAGTTCCTATCCGTTGGGACACCTTTGCCATCTGGCTGCCCCTCGGCAAAAAGTCCAGCTGTGCAAAAGCGGTACTGGACATAAGAAATACGGTCATTAGAATTGTGGCCGAAATGGCCGGGTAAAATTTTCTCATGGTTCGTTTTTTTGATGTAGTTAATGAATAAACTTTTAAGTTGATGCCCTAAAGTATGTTGCTTCACGTTGGGATAGCGTTACAACAATGTTAAATAAAATTGGAACGTGTTAAATTTCAATTAGTTACCATATTTAATTCAAAATCAAGGGAATCCATCAGTGATATTTGAAAATACCCCGGCAACTTTTGTTAACATTCCATGTATTCTAGGAAAATGAACGTTGAACATCGTAATTTTACATCCAACCCAAAGGTGGGTTTTTATTGATATTTTAACTTTGTAGGCTTACAAATTATTGAATGTAACGATGAGCAAAACACTATTTGATAAAGTTTGGGATTCCCATGTGGTCCAACATATTGAAAATGGTCCCGATGTCCTTTTTATTGACAGGCATTTGGTGCATGAAGTAACCAGTCCCGTAGCTTTTTTGGGATTAAAGAATAGAGGCATCAAGGTATTGTACCCAGAGCGTACGTTTGCCACGGCAGACCATAACACCCCTACCCGAAACCAACATTTGCCCGTCAAGGACAAATTATCGGCCAATCAGCTTAGGGCTCTTGAGGAAAACTCCAAAGCCCATAACATCCCTTATTGGGGGCTTGGGCATAAGAAAAACGGTATTGTTCACGTCATCGGCCCGGAAAACGGGATTACCGTTCCCGGAGCAACCATAGTTTGTGGGGATTCCCACACTTCCACCCATGGTGCGTTTGGCGCTATTGCTTTCGGAATCGGGACCAGTGAAGTGGAAATGGTACTTTCCACCCAATGTATTATGCAGCCCAAACCCAAACGGATGCGTATCAATGTGGATGGAGCCCTGAGCAAGGCGGTTACCCCAAAAGATGTTGCCTTGTTCATCATCTCCCAATTGACCACTTCCGGAGCAACCGGATATTTTGTGGAGTATGCTGGCGAGGTGTTCAGGAACATGTCCATGGAAGGTAGAATGACCGTTTGCAATTTGAGTATTGAAATGGGCGCACGAGGGGGTATGATCGCTCCCGATGAAAAGACTTTTGACTATATCAAGGGACGTGAGTACACTCCCAAAGGTCAGGACTGGGATACCGCCATGGAATATTGGAAAACCTTGTATTCTGATGATGATGCTGTTTTTGACAAGGAACTTTCCTTCAATGCCAGCGATATAGAACCCATGATCACCTATGGTACCAATCCAGGTATGGGTATGGGCATCCAAAAATACATTCCGCTTGCAGAAGCTGTTGAAGGCGGTGTGGCCACCTATAAAAAATCCTTGGAGTATATGGATTTCAACGAAGGTGAAGCCATGATTGGAAAACCCATTGATTTTGTCTTCTTGGGAAGCTGCACCAATGGTAGGATTGAGGACTTTAGAGCCTTTGCTTCCATCATCAAAGGAAAAAAGAAAGCAGACCACGTTACAGCATGGTTGGTTCCCGGCTCCCACCAAGTGGAAGCAGCTATTAGGGAAGAAGGTATTTTGGACATTCTCCAAGAAGCCGGTTTTGAGCTTCGTGAACCTGGATGTTCTGCCTGTTTGGCCATGAACGATGATAAGATTCCCGCTGGAAAATATGCCGTGAGTACCTCCAACCGAAACTTCGAAGGAAGACAAGGTCCCGGAGCACGTACCCTATTGGCCAGTCCTTTGGTTGCCGCCGCTGCCGCCGTTACCGGTAAGGTCACCGACCCACGGGAACTCATGGAAGAAGCATTCGCATAACAAGATACAATTGGCAATAAACAATGAACAATTATCAATATACAAAGGAACAACCTATTGTCAATTGGTAATTGTCAACTGAAAATTGAAATAACATGGCATACGATAAATTCAACATATTAAAAAGTTCGGCGGTACCCATGCCCATTGAAAATGTGGATACCGACCAAATCATCCCAGCCCGATTCCTTAAAGCCACGGAGCGTAAAGGTTTTGGGGACAATTTGTTCCGCGACTGGAGGTACAATTCCGATGACACCCCAAAAGAGCATTTTGTGTTGAACAATCCCATCTACAGTGGACAGATATTGGTAGGTGGAAAAAACTTTGGTTCCGGTTCTTCACGGGAACACGCCGCATGGGCCGTATACGATTACGGATTCCGCTGTGTGGTATCCAGCTTCTTTGCAGATATTTTCCGAAACAACTGTCTGAATATCGGGGTATTGCCCGTTCAGGTAAGTCCTGAGTTTTTGGACAAGATTTTCACGGCCATTGAGGCCGACCCCAAAACAGAGTTGGAAGTGAACCTTCCTGAGCAAAAAATCACCATTTTGGCAACTGGGGAAAGCGAAAGCTTTGACATCAACGGGTACAAAAAACAAAATATGCTCAACGGTTTTGATGACATCGACTATTTGTTGAACATTAAAAACGATATTGAGCAATTTGCCGGGAACACTCCCTTATAGACCCTACCCAACCTTATACTGAAAATGAAAGCACGCACCGTTGAAATCATGGACACCACCCTTAGGGATGGTGAACAAACCTCTGGGGTTTCCTTTTCCGCTTCGGAAAAACTCACTTTGGCCAAACTTCTTTTGGAAGAACTCAAGGTGGACCGTATTGAGGTGGCTTCGGCCCGTGTTTCCGAAGGAGAGCTCAAGGCGGTCAAAAGTATCACCGAGTGGGCCCACAGTGAAGGGTATATTTCCAAAGTGGAGGTGCTCACTTTTGTAGATAATGGGGTTTCTTTGGACTGGATGATAGAGGCTGGCGCCAAGGTTCAAAATTTGTTGACCAAAGGATCGTTGAACCACCTTACCCATCAGCTCAAGAAAACACCTGAACAGCATTTTTCGGATATTGCCACGGTCATACAAAAAGCGCAAGAATTGGGTATTGAAACCAATGTGTATCTTGAAGATTGGAGCAATGGCATGCGGAACTCCAAAGAATATGTGTACCAGTTTTTGGATTTTCTTACCACCCAACCCATTAAACGCATTTTGCTTCCCGATACCTTAGGGGTATTGACCCATGGCGAAACCGGCCAGTTTTTTAAGGAGATCATTGAGAAATATCCGAACACACATTTCGATTTTCATGGGCATAACGATTATGACCTGAGCGTGGCAAATGTCATGGAAGCCCTCAAGGCAGGTGCCCACGGGCTACACCTTACCGTAAATGGTATGGGGGAACGGGCCGGTAATGCCCCCTTGGCCAGCGTTGTGGCCGTTATCAATGACTTTATGCCCGAGATTTCCATCGGGGTCAAGGAATCCTCGCTGTACAAAGTGAGTAAACTGGTATCAGCTTTTACCGGATTTGGGATTCCTGACAACAAACCTATCGTAGGAGACAATGTATTCACTCAAACTGCTGGTATACATGCCGATGGAGATAGCAAGAAGAATCTTTACTTTAACGATTTATTGCCAGAGCGCTTTGGTAGAAAGCGCAAATATGCCCTAGGCAAAACATCGGGCAAGGCCAACATCCAAAAGAACCTTCAGGAACTCGGATTGACTTTAAACGATGAGGAGCTCAAAAAAGTCACCGAGCGTATCATAGAACTGGGCGACAAAAAGGAGAGGGTCACCAAAGATGACCTTCCCTACATCATTTCCGATGTGCTGGACAGCGACCTCCATCAACAAAAGGTGTTTGTAAAATCCTATGTGCTCACCCACTCCAAAGGATTGAAACCCTCCACCACCCTTTCCATCGAAATTGAAGGAAAGAGCTATGAGGAAAATGCACAGGGAGATGGACAGTTCGATGCATTTATCAACGCCTTGAAAAAAGTGTACAAAAAAGAAGGAAGGGAATTGCCCAAGCTGGTGGACTACGCCGTTAGAATCCCCCCAGGGAGCAATTCGGATGCGCTTTGCGAGACCATCATCACCTGGCAGACCAAGGAAAATGAGTTCACTACGCGTGGATTGGATTCCGACCAGACCGTATCGGCCATAAAAGCCACAGAAAAAATGCTCAACCTAGTATAGATAATTGTGTTTATTGAAAACTGATAATTAAAGAAATGAAATTAAACATAGCCCTATTGGCCGGGGATGGAATCGGCCCCGAAGTAATAGACCAAGCCGTAAAAGTATCCAATGCCGTAGCAAAAAAATTCGGACATGAAATCAATTGGACACCTGCACTTACCGGTGCTGCCGCCATTGATGCCGTAGGAGAGCCCTATCCGGACGAAACCCATGAGGTGTGTACCAATGCCGATGCCGTACTTTTTGGAGCCATAGGACACCCTCGTTTTGACAATGACCCATCCGCCAAGGTACGTCCTGAGCAAGGCTTGTTGAAAATGCGTCAAAAATTGGGGCTTTTCGCCAATGTTCGACCCACATTTACTTTTCCTTCATTGATTGATAAGTCCCCATTGAAAAGAGAACGTATTGAAGGTACGGACCTTATCATTCTTCGTGAGCTTACCGGAGGGGTCTATTTTGGGGAAAGAGGGAGAAAGGATGACGGCAACACTGCCTTTGACACCATGACCTACCAACGCTTTGAAATAGAGCGGCTGGCCCGCAAAGGTTTTGAAATGGCCCTAAAGCGTTCCAAAAAGCTTTGCTGTGTGGATAAGGCCAACGTATTGGAATCTTCTCGTTTGTGGAGGGAAACTGTCCAAAATATGGAAAAAGAATACCCGGAAGTGGAAGTGTCCTATGAATTTGTGGATGCCGTGGCCATGCGTTTGGTACAATGGCCCAAAGCCTACGATGTCATCATTACCGCCAACCTATTTGGGGACATCCTCACCGATGAAGCTTCGGTAATTTCCGGATCCATGGGATTGATGCCTTCTTCTTCCGTAGGAAGCAAGGTGTCGCTTTATGAGCCCATTCACGGTTCCTACCCTCAGGCAGCCGGAAAGAACATAGCCAACCCACTGGCAACGGTATTGTCTGCCGCCATGTTGTTTGAAGATTTGGACCTTGCCGATGAAGCTGAGGCCATTCGTGCCGTGGTCAATAAATCTTTGGCCGAAGGCGTGGTCACCGAGGATTTGGCCGAAGGCGGCAAATCATTTGGCACTAGTGAGGTGGGTGATTGGTTGGCTTCCAACTTATAATCCATTTCAAAACAAAATTCCAAGAGCCCCTTTATGGGGCTTTTTTTATACCTAAACATCCCACTTCCCAATTGCTCTTCAATTCAAACCCTGTTTACGTCAATCCATAAGGGGCATCCGTCAATTGCACCCTCTTTCTTGATTTGGACCATACTAGTTTTGGTGCCCAACAACAATCTCAAAAGGAATTTAAAATGGCACTACAGGAAGAATTTGAACAACAGGGAATTTGGCTGTTCCGGTATCGAAGCTTTTTGCCTTTGATCTTTATCGCAATCGGTATTGGCCTCTACATCAATACAGAAATCCACCCCGAAACCTTTTTCATCAAGAACACCCCTTACGAAATACATTATGAACTTTTCTGCCTATTGGTTGGGTTGTTAGGGCAGCTTATCCGAATATTCACCATTGGCCACGCTCCAAAGAACACTTCTGGTCGAAACGTAAAGGGTCAGGTGGCCGATACGCTCAACACCACTGGCATCTATTCCGTTGTGAGACACCCTCTTTACCTGGGGAACTTCTTTATGTGGTTGGGGCCGGCCCTACTGACCGGAAACTTTTGGTTCGTTACGGCCTTCTGCTTCCTGTTTTGGGTGTATTATGAACGTATTATGTTCGCTGAAGAGCAATTTTTGCGTAAAAAGTTTGGGATGACCTATTTGCATTGGTCCGAAAGGGTTCCCGCCTTCATCCCCAATTTTAAGCAATACAGACAACCCATTATGACCTTTAGTTGGAAGAAGGTATTGAAACAGGAAAAAAATGGTCTTTTCAATCTCTTTATCATCTTTTTTGTGTTTGATATGGCCGGGGAATTCATCAATGGAACTGCCAATTATAACTTGACCTTTTTGGTAGGCTTTGTACTTGCCAGTATCAGCTTTCTAGTATTGACCTTCTTGAAACGACGAACCACAGTCCTTGATGAGGAAAATACGTTACGATAAAAAATTTTCATTTGCCCTTCACCTATTTCTAAGCTCGTGTAAATCCATTACCTAAGAGCGATCATCACCCATCCCTTTATAAATATAATCTCCTGGCGCGACAAAAAAACACCTTGGAGGAATCTCAAAGGAGATTTCTCGTCGTCCCGAAAACCGTCGGGACTCACTCGAAATGACATACACCCATTTGCAGTCATTTTGAACTGTCATCCTGAGCGCAGTCGAAGGGGAATGTGAGAAGTCTGCTGCTATTAATATAGTCCGTACTCAAAAAATTACTCACTTTGCCCTCCAGCAACTGCTCAATGGTCTCGTTGCTAATTTTACCCCGTCAACCCAAACCAAGCACACATCAACCCAAACAGGACATCCGTCAATTCCTTCCATAATCCCAGTATGTCTTTGTTTTCCTTTGGAAAAACAGTAAAAAATTCACAATGAAACATCCAAAACTCCTGGGCCCCATGGCCTTGGCCCTTTTCCTTGTCTTGAACAACTCTTGCGGCAAGGACGACCCCTGCAAGGAAACCACCTTTTATCTGGACAATGATGGGGATGGCGAAGGCGACTCCGCCAAACCCCAAATGGCCTGTGACAAACCGGACGGCTATGTGGCCAATGGCAATGACCCTGACGACACCAATGCCAACATCTTTTCCGGTTGCGCCATGGTTACCTATTACTTGGACAATGACGGCGACACCTTTGGTAATCCCGACCAATCTATGGAGCTATGTGATGGGGTGACCGCTCCGGACAAGTATGTAACCGACAATACCGATTGCAACGACACCGACTCGGATATCCATCCTAGTGCTCAAGACACCCCTAATGATGGAGTGGATAGTGATTGTGATGGGACTTATGAAAGTATAATTTGGACAGGCCCCAACAAAGTATTCTCCAAAGACAAGAACGATGACTGGACCAACCCGCAATACCAAGATATGATCACCGAAAAAGTCACCTTTACCCGGCAGGACAACGACTATCTATTTAACCTTACTTGGTGGGAGGACAATATAGGCAATGCCCCTGTTCATGGGCAAGATGCTTCTGACTTGGCCTGGGAATTCTGGGGACCATCAATCAATCCTGTGTCAAATATTACAGGACATAATCCAACCGGAGGCACCAATGGCGTACGTTGGGCCCTATTAGATCCCGGCGGTAACTACCCCAATGTTGCATGGCAAAATTTTGGCTTTTATGGCACCTTAGGAGACAACTCCAATTTTTACAGCCTACATAATGTAGCCACATTTGTATACAACCTAAATCTTAGCCAGAACATAACTTCTATACACGATGATTTCAGTATACAGGCAAATAATCCCAGCTCTGCAAATATGGCCGATCTTGTTGGAAAAACTTTTGGGGTTTGGTTGGTTGAGGAAGATATCTATTTCACTCTTAAATTCACGGCATGGACCCCTGCAAGTGAGGGTAGCACCATTACCTACGAGCGCTCCACACCTATTACACTCTGATATAACTATAAAAAAAAACAGCAAAAGCCTTGGAAGTTTCCAAGGCTTTTTTTTTGTTAACTATCATTGGAGATTTCTCGTCGTCCCGATCACTATCGGGACTCACTCGAAATGGCACACCCATTTCCTGTCATTTCGAACTGTCATCCTGAGCGCAGTCGAAGGAGCTGTGAGAAATCTGTTGTTATAAAATATAATCCGTACTTAAAAAGTTGCTCACCTTGGCTTCCAACAACTGCTCAATGGTCTCATTGTTCAGGTCATTGTCCTTGAAAGCCACAAAAGTCCTTATGGAAAACGAGCGCAGGGCATCGTGGACACTCAAGGTGGACTGTGCGGAATCCTTTCGTCCGGTAAACGGGTACACATCTGGGCCACGCTGACAAGAACTGTTCAAGTTTACCCGGCAAACGAGGTTCGCCAAGGAATCAATAAGTGGCGAAAGGGTGTATACATCCTTCCCGAACAAACTCACCTGCTGTCCGTAGTTGCTTTCCGCCATATCATCCAAGGGCTCTTCAATATCTTTAAAGGATAGTACCGGGATGACGGGGCCAAATTGTTCCTCCTCATACACCCGCATATCTTTGGAAACCGGATACAATACTGCTGGCCAGATGTAGTTGTCAAAATGCTTTCCTCCCTTTTTGTTAAGGACTTTGGCTCCTTTGGTTTTGGCATCGTCCAACAGTTCTTGGATATAGGCTGGCTTTCCGGGTTCTGGCAATGGGGTAAGGCTCACCCCTTCATCCCATGGGTTCCCAAACTTGAGGGCATCCACTTTTTCTGAGAATCGTTTTAAGAATTCTTCCCTGATATCTTCGTGCACATAAACTACTTTGAGCGCAGTACACCGTTGCCCGTTAAAGGACAGGGTCCCGGCAATACATTCATTGATGGTAAGGTCCAAATCCGCATCGGGTAATACAATGGCTGGGTTTTTGGCTTCCAAGCCCAATACCAAACGTAATCTGTTGCTCTTGGGGTGTTGTTCCTGGAGCGCATTCGCCGATTTACTATTTCCGATAAGGGCCAACACATCCACCTTTCCGGTTTTCATAATGGGGGCGGCCACGGCTCTACCCCTACCAAAAAGAATATTCACCACGCCTTTGGGAAAACTGCTCTTAAAGGCCTCCAAAAGTGGCGTAATCAATAAAACCCCATGTTTTGCGGGTTTAAAAATGGTGGTGTTTCCCATAATAATAGCCGGAATCAACAACGCGAAGGTCTCATTCAAGGGATAATTGTAAGGTCCCAAGCAGAGTACCACGCCAAGGGGTCCCCTACGGATATGGGCATATACCCCACTGTTTTTTTCAAACTTGGCACTATCCCGATCCAACTGCTTATACTCCTCTATGGTGTCATAGATATACTCCACGGTACGATCAAATTCCTTGTAGGAATCCGGTTGTGACTTGCCAATTTCCCACATCAACAATTTTACGACCTCCTCGCGCTTTTGCTCCATCTTCTTGACAAAGGACTCCATACATTCAATACGGTCCTTTACCTTCATCGTGGGCCAAACCCCTTGTCCTTTGTCATATGCCGCCAAGGCCGCATCCAAAGCCTCCATGGCCTCGGGTTCCCCCATATCCGGGATACTGCCCAAAGTAGTGGGGGCATATTCCTTGGTAGAGGAAATGGTGGAGACCACGGGAGTGGTATTTCCCTCCCATTTTCGCAATTCCCCATTGACCAAATAAGTCTTTTGGTGAATCTCTTGCGCGATTTGAAATGCTTCAGGTATGGTACTTTTTATTGCTGGCATATGTTGTTCTTTTATGCTATTAAAGTTCTATAAAACAGTCGTGTTTTCCTAACAAAGCTAACACAAAAAAGGCTTTGATTCGCTTTGTTTTCAAAGGTTTCCCATCGAAAACGATGGAGTAAACAAGCTGGGGCTATGTGTGTGGAATCACACTAAATACCGAAAAAGATCAGGCTTGTCATTGAGGTAGTCCCCAAAAAAGTTGTTGGCCTTCATACGCTGGATCAAAGGCTCCAAGTCTTCAGATGATTTCAACTCAATGCCCACCACGGCCGGGGCATTTTCCCTACTCGATTTTTTGGAGTATTCAAAGTGGGTAATATCATCTGTGGGACCCAAGATATCGACCACAAATTCTTTCAATGCACCTGGACGCTGGGGAAACCGCACTATAAAATAGTGCTTTAAATTCGCGTACAACAACGCACGCTCCTTAATCTCTGCGGTGCGGGTAATATCATTGTTGCTTCCGCTGATGATGCAGACTACATTCTTGCCCTTGATCTCTTCCGCAAAATCATCCAACGCAGCAATGGTCAAAGCCCCTGCGGGTTCCACCACAATAGCATCCCGATTGTACAGGTCCAATATGGTCTGGCAGACTTTCCCTTCGGGAACGGTCATCATTTTGTGTAGATAGTCCCTACAAATGGGAAAGGTCAATTGTCCCACTTTCTGGACAGCAGCGCCATCTATAAACTTATCGATCTGTTGCAACTCTACCAGCTCTCCGGCTTCAATGGCCTTTTTCATGGAAGGTGCCCCTTCGGGCTCCACTCCAATAATCTTGGTCTTGGGCGATAGCGCATTGAAGGTCGCACAAAGCCCGGAAGCCAATCCCCCGCCGCCAACGGCTGCAAACACATAATCAATGGGAGTATCCGTCTGTTGAAGTATTTCCAGTCCTACCGTAGCCTGCCCTTCAATGATTTTTTCATCATCAAAAGGGTGCACAAAGGTCTTACCCTCTTCGGCACAGAATAATTGGGCCGCTTTGTTGGAGTCATCAAAGGTATCGCCTTCCAATACTACTTTGACCCAATCGCCACCAAACATCTTGGTCTGGTCTATTTTTTGTTTTGGGGTAACCACGGGCATAAAAATGGTACCCTTGACCTGTAAATGACTACAGGCAAATGCCACACCTTGGGCATGGTTGCCAGCACTGGCACAGACCACGCCTTTTTCCAGTTCTTCCTTGGAAAGCGAACTGATCTTATTGTAGGCACCGCGAATCTTATAGCTCCGAACACGGTGCAGGTCTTCCCTTTTGAGTAAAATATTGGCCCCATAATTTTTGGAATACCGGATACTCTGCTGCAAAGGCGTCACTTCGGCCACTTGGGCAATGGTCTTCGCTGCTTGGTATATATCCGCTATTTGTGGAAAATAGGCATCCACAGTCTTCTTCATGAGGCCAATATCTATATTTATCCAATAGGTTTCATAGCGGTCATGGAAGCACGCAAACGCGCTCCAACCACCTCCACGTCATGCTCACGGATGGCTTTGTTCACTGCGATCAACTTGATGTTGTCCACCCCATTGTCTTTTCCTTCACCAAAGTGTTTCCCAATAACATCGGTTTCCACAGTTTTCATGAAGTCGGTCAACAACGGCTTACAAGCATGATCGAACAAGTAGCAACCGTACTCCGCAGTATCGGAAATTACTCGGTTCATTTCGAACAATTTCTTTCTTGCGATGGTGTTCGCAATCAATGGTGTTTCGTGAAGTGACTCGTAGTAAGCGGATTCCCCAATGATTCCAGACTCGGTCATGGTCTCATAGGCCAATTCAACCCCAGATTTTACAAAAGCGACCATCAATACCCCATTGTCATAGTATGCTTGCTCGGAAATGGATACATCACCAGCTGGGGTCTTTTCAAAAGCGGTTTCTCCGGTAGCGGCACGCCAATCCAATAGGTTTTTATCGCCATTGTCCCAATCTTCCATCATGGTTTTGGAGAAATGACCACTCATAATATCGTCCATATGTTTTTGGAACAAGGGACGCATGATCACTTTCAACTCCTCGGCCAAATCAAAAGCTTTGATTTTGGCAGGATTGGACAAACGGTCCATCATATTGGTGATACCCCCTTGTTTCAATCCTTCGGTAATGGTTTCCCAACCGTATTGTATCAATTTGGAAGCATATCCGGCATCAACACCTTTCTCGATCATTTTATTGAATGAAAGGATGGATCCGGTCTGCAACAATCCACAAAGGATGGTCTGCTCTCCCATCAAATCCGATTTTACCTCGGCCACGAAAGAAGACTCCAAAACACCAGCCCTGTCTCCACCTGTTCCGGCAGCATAGGCCTTGGCCTGTTCCAATCCCTTTCCTTCGGGATCGTTCTCTGGGTGCACGGCAATTAGGGTAGGTACCCCAAAACCTCTCTTATATTCTTCGCGTACTTCAGAACCTGGACTCTTGGGAGCAACCATGATCACCGTGATGTCCTCACGCACCTGCATTCCTTCCTCAACAATGTTGAACCCGTGTGAATACGATAGGGTGGCTCCTTTTTTCATCAAGGGCATTACCGCACCTACCACTTTGGAGTGCTGCTTGTCCGGAGTTAGGTTGATGACCAAGTCAGCGGTAGGAATCAATTCCTCATAAGTTCCTACGGTGAAATTGTTCTCAGTGGCGTTCTTGTACGACTGTCTTTGTTCCTTTATGGCCGCTTCACGAAGCGTATAGGAAATGTCCAATCCAGAGTCACGCATGTTCAACCCTTGGTTCAACCCTTGGGCACCACAGCCCACTATTACAATTTTCTTGCCCTTAAGAGCGGTAACACCATCAGCGAACTCACTTGGGTCCATAAACCTACACTTTCCCAATTGGGTCAATTGTTCACGAAGTGATAGTGTGTTGAAGTAATTTGCCATTTTAACTATTTGATTTTGCTATTTATTGATTTTGAAATTCTGCTAAAATATTGGTAATCGGCATGGCCGCCTTACTCACAGCTATCCTGCCGGAGCGTACAAACTGCATAATCCCGTATGGCTCCAATGCATCGTGCATCTCATCGATTTCATGACGACGCCCCGTCTTGGCCAAAACAAAGAAGTCCCTGCTCACCGTAACAATCTGTGAATTGCTCTCTTTGATGATGTTCTGGATCTGTCTTTCATCAAACAACAAGTGGGATGCTACCTTAAAAAGGGCCGATTCTTGGTAAATGGTTTCATCATCCGTATGATAGTAGGCCTTGATGACCTCAATCTGTTTTTCTATTTGGTTGACGATTTTTCGCGCCCAATCTTCGGTGGAAAAAATCACGATTGTGAATTTGGAAACATTCTCAATCTCTGATTTTGAAACATTTAAACTCTCAATATTAATGTGTCTCTTTAAAAATATCCCAGATATTCTATTGAGCAAACCCACATTGTTTTCGGAATACACCGATATGGTATACCATTGATTTTCCATGCTTATTTTATTTTAACCGCAACTATGAGTCCTGTGGACCAGTCCATTTTTGTAATTGTTATATCTTTTCTTTTTTCCAATAATTCAATCAGCTCGTTCGCCTTATCCTCATGCCCTGCCGGCCAATTGGGTTGTCTGCTCATGTCGTCTATGACATAAAAGCCGCCCATCTTAAGTAAGGCCAGGGCATTCTCCAAGTGACTATATTTTCCAGGCCAAGCATCCGCAAAAATCAAATCGAACGAATCGCCTTCATAAGATTCCAGCCACTCCCCACCGTCAGCGCAAACAAGCTCCAAGCGTGGTTCGTCTTGAAAAAAGGCCTTGGCGATCTGGATAAGTCCAGCTTCATTGTCCACGCTGATGACATGGGAATCTTTATCCATCCCCTGTACCATCCAGGCCAATGAAAGGCCAACTCCCGTACCCAATTCCAAGAAATTTCCATTGGATTTGGAAGCCACCAATGTCCTTAACAAGGAACCTACCCCCATATCCGAAGACATGGAAAAGCCCATTTCCTTGGATTTGGCAAGCAAAGCGGGATAGTTGACCGGTATATCCAAACTATTGGCCTGATCCATCTTATTTCAATCTGATATCAGAAATGGAAGCCCCTGTTGGAACCATTGGGAACACATTGTCTTCCTTCTCTACCCTAACTTCCAAGAAATAAGGGTCTTTGGAAGCCATCATTTCCTCCACGGCATCCTTCAATTCCGAACGCTCCACTACCCTTCTTGACTTAATGTGATATCCTTCTGCGATTTTCACAAAATCAGGATTGGTCATAACGGTTGAGGCATATCTTCTTTCAAAGAAAAGTTCCTGCCATTGACGTACCATTCCCAAGTGATCATTGTTCAATACCACTATTTTCACCGGTAGATTATGCTGAAAGATAACCCCAAGTTCCTGAATGGTCATTTGGTACCCGCCATCACCAATGATAGCAACAACCTCGCGGTCCATAGCCCCCATCTTGGCGCCGATGGCTGCCGGAAGGGCAAATCCCATGGTGCCCAAACCACCTGAGGTGATATTACTTTTAGTCTGTTTGAACTTGGCATATCGACAAGCCATCATTTGATGCTGTCCCACGTCGGAAACAATGACCGCCTTGTGTCCGGAGGCCACATTGATCTGTTCCAAGACCTCACCCATGGTAAGTCCCGGCTTGGTAGGATGTATATCTTTCTGGATTACGGTATCAAATTCGATTTGACGCTTTTTTTCAAACTCGCCCAACCATTCCTTATGTTCATTTTTATTTACCAAGGGAAGCAGCAATTCCAAGGTCTGTTTGGCATTGCCCAAAACAGCAACATCCACCTTCACATTTTTGTTGACTTCCGCAGGATCTATCTCAAAATGAATGATCTTGGCCTGCTTGGCATAGGTTTCCAAATTCCCGGTTACCCTATCATCAAAGCGCATCCCTATGGCAATGAGCAAATCACACTCATTGGTAAGGACATTGGGGCCATAATTTCCATGCATACCCACCATACCTACATTCAATGGATGGTCCGTATCCATGGCCGATAGTCCCAAAATGGTCCATGCCGCGGGAATTCCCGCTTTTTCAACCAAAGCCTTGAGCTGTTCCTCTGCTTCACCCAAAATCACCCCTTGTCCAAAAACGATATAGGGCTTTTTGGCATTGTTGATCAATTCCGCTGCCTTTTCAATAGCACTTACTTCGATATCCGGAGCAGGTTTATAGCTTCTAACCCCTGTACATTTCTCATACACGAAATCCAGCTCGTCAAACTGGGCATTTTTGGTGATGTCCACCAAAACGGGCCCCGGCCTACCTGATTTGGCAATGTAGAATGCCTTGGCCATGATCTCAGGGATTTCTTCCGCCCTGGTAATCTGATAGTTCCATTTGGTAACAGGTGTTGAAATTCCAACAATGTCCGTTTCCTGGAAGGCATCAGAACCCAAGAGATGTCTTGCCACCTGTCCAGTGATGCACACCATAGGTGTGGAGTCTATTTGGGCATCGGCTATACCGGTCACCAAATTGGTGGCACCAGGGCCTGACGTTGCCATGGCAACCCCAACCTTTCCACTTACCCTCGCATACCCTTGCGCGGCGTGTGTAGCGCCTTGCTCATGCCTTGTAAGGATATGGGTAAGCTTATCCTGAAACTTGTACAGTTCATCATACACGGGCATGATGGCCCCGCCAGGATACCCGTAAATAAGGTCCACCCCTTCGGCCAATAAGCAATGTATGATGGCCTCAGCACCTGTTATACGTATGGAGGTGCTTTTTTTGTTCTCTTTTTTTTGTGCTTTCAATGTTTCCATAAGCCTTTATTTTTGGAAATACATATCCTTCCCTATATGGGCATTTATAGTGTTTGTTTATTTTTAAAATAAGTCGGTAACACATCCTTTGGAGGCAGATGAAACCGTTTTTGCGTATTTGTACAGGCTCCCTGATTTTATTTTCAGCTCAGGTTGCTTCCATGCTTTTCTTCGTTGTTCCAATTCTTCATCGGAAATATTGATGTTGATGGTATTGTTCACAGCATCGATAGTGATTTCATCCCCATCTTTCACCAAAGCGATACCTCCACCTACTTGGGCTTCAGGGGAAACATGACCTACCACAAAACCGTGGGACCCCCCGGAAAACCTTCCATCAGTGATCAAGGCAACATCCTTGCCCAAGCCTGCACCCATAATGGCCGAGGTTGGTTTCAACATTTCGGGCATTCCCGGAGCTCCTTTAGGTCCTTCATAACGAATGACCACCACATCTCCTTTTTGGACCTTACCATTGTGAATTCCTTCGTTAACGGCAGTTTCGCTGTCGAAAACACGAGCTGTACCCGTAAATTCCAATCCTTCCTTGCCCGTAATCTTGGCTACAGCACCTTCCGTGGCCAAATTTCCGTAAAGGATACGGATGTGTCCCGTTTCTTTGATGGGTTGGTCCAAAGGCCTGATAATATCCTGTCCTTCTTCCAAATCCGGGGCATCCAAAAGGTTTTCGGCCAATGTTTTTCCGGTCACGGTGATGCAATCGCCATGAAGCATTCCTTTCTTCAACATATATTTTAGTACCGCTGGAACACCGCCTACCTTGTGAAGGTCTTCCATAAGATATTTTCCACTGGGTTTTAAATCTGCCAGCAGCGGGGTAGTTTCACTGATTCTTGTAATGTCTTCCAAAGTAAAGTCAACCTCCGCAGCATGGGCAATGGCCATAAAGTGCAATACGGCATTGGTAGAACCACCCAAAACGGTTACCAAACGGAACGCATTTTCCAAGGATTTTTTGGTAACAATATCCTTGGGCTTGAGGTCATTTTGCAATAGGTTGAGCAAAGCGGCTCCCGCAGCTTCGCAATCGGCACCTTTGCTTTGGTTCACTGCCGGGATTGAAGAGTTGAACGGCATGGACATCCCCATAGCCTCAATGGCCGACGCCATGGTGTTGGCTGTGTACATCCCTCCACAGGCGCCGGCTCCCGGACATGCTTTGTGGATTACTTCCTTATATTCGGTTTCATCAATGGTTCCCGCCACTTTTTGGCCATAAGCCTCAAATGCGGAAATGATATCCAATTTTCTATTATTGTGGCATCCTGGTGCTATGGTTCCCCCATACACCAAAATAGAAGGTCTGTTCAAACGCAATTGGGCCATCAAGGCACCAGGCATGTTTTTATCACAGCCCACAACAGTCACCAAACCGTCATAACTCATGGCTTGGACCACAGTTTCCACAGAGTCCGCAATAATGTCCCTTGAAGGCAAGGAGTATCGCATCCCGGGGGTTCCGTTGGAGATACCGTCGCTCACCCCTATCGTATTGAAGATAAGTCCGACCATATTGGTAGACTGCACCCCTTTTTTCACTTCCAATGCCAAATCGTTCAAGTGCATGTTACAAGGGTTTCCCTCGTAGCCTGTACTTGCGATGCCTATAAGTGGTTTTTGTAAATCTTCGTCGGTCAACCCTATGGCATGCAACATGGCTTGTGCAGCAGGAAGGGTTGGGTCTTGGGTCACATTTTTACTAAACTTGTTCAGTTCCATTGTCAAATTTCGTTCGAATCGAGAATTTTGTTGAATTTCTTTATGTCATTCAAAGATAGATGTTTAATAAACCCCATATTTTTAACAGTTTCGGGCTATCTAGGTCCATTTGAAATATTATCAACACAACTCTCTTAAAATCAATTATTTATACTTAAAAAAATCCAATATTCATTTATTTTTATAATACAAAAGAAAAAGGGCCTGCATCAATCTTGATACAGGCCCTTTTCATCAACAGCAAGTCTGTATCATTCCATGTTCGGAACAATAATGACGACACCGTTGACTAGAATATTTCTTTTCATGCCCCAATGTTACAAAAAAATACTTTTATGAAAGCCCCCTATCGATTAAAAAATAAAATATTTTATCCAGTCATAGGAGTTTGAAGGATAGGGTATCCCCCAACTTCTTCTGGGCGAGTGTATTTATGGCAGCTTCCGATAGTTGCAATATCCGGGGGTAGCCTCCCGTAGTCTGACCATCTTTCATCAAAATGATCAAACGTCCGGCCGGCGTAAATTGGATGGTCCCCGGCAAGGTTCCCGAAGTGAGCATGGAATGCCCGTGTCCCGGAATCAGTTCCTTAAGCTGATAGGCCATTCGATTATTTTCTTTGGACACCGTAAACGGTTTTGAAAAAATGGCCGCCAATTGTTGATCGGATAAAAGAGAAAATTCAGGTCCTTTGAACACTTCCAGTTCCTCATCGAGAAAATGGTCCTCTATCTTGACCTCAGAAATAATTGGGACATAGGAATCGGTATTTAAGTATGGTATCTCCTCCCCATCCTTGATGTGTTTCTTTTTGGTGACCGGAATAAATTGGGAGCGGCTTCCTAACACTTTTGGGGTCTGAAACCCATCCTTAATGGCTAAATAGCCTCTAAATCCGTTTTCCAACCTACCGTAAGAGAGAATGTCCCCTTTGGAAATCTGCACAACCTGATAATTTTCAATGGGCACATTGTTCAAGGTGGCAGAGATATGCGCCCCGGAAAGACAAATGGCCGTAGGCTCTTCAAACTGGAGTGTTGGGCCCTGCATGGTAATCTCAAGTACGGCCGCATTGGGGTCGTTTTCCAACAACAGATTGGCTTTTTTCACCGAATCCACGTCCATGGCGCCGGAAATGGGCACTCCAATATCCCGGTGTCCAAACCGCCCCAAATCCTGTACGGTCATAAAAAAACCGGATTTCAACACCTTAAGCATTCAATACGGTTTTCTCTGGTTTGTAAATCCCCACTTCTCCCTCAATCTTGTGCAAGTCATACTCGGCCCTTGATATTTTTTGAAACTGAATTTTATCACCCACCTTCACAAAACAGGGTTCCTCTGCTTTCGGATTGAACAATTCCACGGGGCAATTCCCTATGATGTTCCAACCACCCGGTGAATCTTGGGGATACACCCCGGTTTGTTTTCCTGCCAATCCCACAGAGCCTTTGGCGACTTGCAGACGAGGTTCCGCCCTTCTTGGGATTTCCAAGCCTGTTGGCAATCCTCCCAAATACATAAAACCTGGCAAGAAACCAATCCCATACACCACATATTGATGTGCCGTATGCTCCTGTATCAATTCATCGGGGGACAACTTCAAGGTTTGGGAAGCTTCTTCCAAATCAATACCAAATTCCAAATCATAACAGACCGGTATTCGCCATAAATATTGGATCCTTTTTGTTTTGGAGGCCGCTTGCCTTGAATGGCAGTCCAATACAAGATTCTTTATGGTCTCGAAGTCCAGATGTTCTTGGTTGCAGACCATGGTCAAGGAATTATACGCAACGGACATCTCCCATCCGGGGAGTCCCAATTCCTTGAAAGCATCCATAAAATCAAGGATGTCCGCTAAAATAGACTCTTCCACTTGGTTGGGCCATTCCACTAGAATAGCGCGTTCTCCAAAGGGCTTAATGGTGATGGGGTAACTTTTCACTACTGTAATCGTACCTGATGGTTAGGCAATTCTCTCGAAAGATACATCAATATTTCCAATGCGGAAGCGGTATCGCCATGTATACATAAAGTTTGTGTCTCTATTCCTATCTTTTCACCTGTCACGGCCAAAACCTTGCCTTCCGTTATTATGGAAACTACATGTTTCAAGACCTCCTCAGGGTTCCGGATAAGGGCATTGGGTTGTTTTCGTGAGACCAAACTTAAATCATTGTTATAGTTCCTGTCCGCAAAAGCCTCAAACCAAATTTTAAAACCGCGTTGCTTCGCCTGTTCCGAAACAACAGATTCAAAGGGAACATACAGTAATGCTTCCTTCCTATAGGATGTGAGGGCATCCAAATAGATTTCAGCCAATGCTCTATCCTTTGCCGTTTGATTGTACAAAGCCCCATGGGCCTTAATATGGTGTAGCTTGACCTGTTCTTCCTGCAAAACCTTCATAAAGGTTTTTAACTGGTCTTTGATACTTTCCTGAAGCTCTTGGGGCGAAATATCCATGACCTCCCGACCAAAATTTGCCCTATCCGGATAGGAAGGATGCGCTCCTACCTTAATATCATGCTCTTTGGCCAACTTTACAATGTACCTCATGGTCTCCAAGTCCCCTGCATGCCCTCCACAAGCAATATTGCAGGAGCTTATATACGGAAAAAGTGAGGCTTCATTACCCACTCCCTCGCCTACATCGCAATTGATATCTATATACCACTGCCCCATCACAACCACCCGATCACTTTAAAAATACTTTTTGCTCCCAAAAATATACTGAACCCCACTATGGCAATTCCAATGACATTTTGAATCCATGTGTTTTTGTAGGGTCCCATAACCGATTTGCGATTCACGATCCACAACAGCAGAATTGCCATGATGGGAAGCAGTATCCCATTGGCCATTTGTGCAAACTGTATCACCTGGATGAGCTGTATGTCGAACGACAAAAAGAATACCCCGCAAAAGAGTACAAAGCCCCATACCATTTTGAACCTTCTGTCCTGCATTCCCCCACTCCACCCAAAACAACTGCTGACCACAAATGCTGCGGCGAGTGCTGCGGTTATGGCCGAAGTGATCCCGGCAGCCAAAAGTCCGACAGCCATAAGGTATACGGCCATCTTGCCGAACAAGGGCTCCAAACCTTTGGCCATATCCAAGACATTGTTCACATCATCAATAGGCGCTGCCGAAGCCGTAACCAAGATAGCCAAGGACACCAGTCCGCCCAGCCCAATGGAGATGGCCGTATCCCATTTTACCGCTTTCAAGTCATTATCTGATTTCCATTTTTCCTTGACCAAAGAGGCATGGAGAAAAAGATTGTAGGGCACCACAGTGGTTCCCACCAAGGCAATAACGGTCAATAAGCTCCCTTCGGGAAGTCTTGGAACGAACATGCCTTGTAAAATATCCAAAATGGAAGGTTGGGTCAACAGGGCACAGATTACAAAACATACCCCCATGAGAGCGACCAAGCCTACAAAAATCCGCTCCAAAATCTTATAATTGCTGAACCAGAGCAACACAAAAATGAACAAACCCACCAACAAAGGATAAAATGGCATTAGCTGTTGTTGGGGAAAAAGTTGCTCCAATCCCAAGGTAGCCCCACCAATGTTTCCCGCCTCGTAGGCAGCGTTGCCAATAAGAATAGCGCCCAAGACCACAGCAATGACCAGTTTTTTCACCCAAGGGTTTTTGAGCTCCCCTCTTACCACATCCACCAGCCCGGCCTGTGTCACAACGCCTATTCTTCCGGCCATTCCCTGCAGTGCGATCGTAGCCAGAATGGATACCAACAAAGCCCAGATAAGGGCGTAACCAAACCGAACCCCTGCCAGCGTGCACATCGCTATGGTACCTGGCCCTACGAATGCAGCTGCGACCAAAACGCCCGGACCTATTTTTTTAAACATGATGGTATTGGTTTCTTGGTCTTCAAAATAAGAGGATATCTGGAGAAATGTTGCATTTCATCCAAAAAAATGCATTTCGTCTAAAAGTGGGGTGTTTTACATCGACAATTTATACGATAATGGAAAAGCGAAAGTTATAATAATCCCAAATCATACATAGACCTAAACCGAACAAATACTTATGACATGTAAGGATTGCGCCAGAAGTATCGGACACGAACAATACAGGGAATCTTTTGATTCGCTAGGTGTTGAACTTTGCGAAAGACATACCAAACTCATTAAAAGGGTTATTTTAAACAACGACACCCCCCTTGAAGCCATACAACTTTTTTACGCATTGAAAGAAGCTGGCGCCAACCCCATGCTGGAATGGTGGGACGGCAAACGTTCCGTGGACATTGCCATCTCCCGGGTAAAACTCAATATTGAAATTGACAAGGACTACAACATGATCACCCATGAACAGGCCATCAACGATCTTGAGGACGCCATGCATTCATTCAAAAACGGATTCACGACTGTAAGAATCCCCCATTTGGCGGTAAAATATTACCTGACGGATACCGTGGATAACATTTTGGGTATCATTTCCGGACTGAAGGCAAATATTAGGGCCATTTAGTTGCAGAACTGCAACTTGTTGTCCAGTTTGGTCTCTTTGTATTCCAGAATATTGATCACAATGGGGTCTTCGCCTATGTTTTCCAAATCGTTCACATAGTTTTTTCCCCTGTACTCGAAGTATTCCGTATCCCCGGCATCCAGTTTTATCATGTCTATCTTTCCGTTTCCATAACGGGTCAAGGCCAGTCCCCCTGTGGTACATACCCAACCATAGTTGGTATTGTGCTTTCTAAACGGAATACGTTCCCTTGGGGCGAGACGTAATTCCCATAGTTTTACACTTTCATTTTCAAACACCAATCGATCACTCAGCGATTGTGTGATTTCTTGATGCAGCAACTCATCTATCTTCTCCTGTTCCCACGGGTCAAAATTCCCTGCAGGATTCAATTCAACACATTGCATTCCTTCAAAATTTAAAAAACCCTGCGAAAATACACCTTAATCAACTCATAAACAGATTAATACAAGATATTTAACGTATAATTTGCGTAATCCCCTGTTTAAGGTCAATCTATTGTCAAAATGATGAAATACCGAATCCATTTTTAGGATTTTTCAAATAAAACAGCTTCTACCTCCTTGACCTACAATTTTTTATCTAATTTGTAACAGGGCAAAATCAATTGCTTTAAAATTTCAGATAACCAACCTCTATATCCCTAATGAAAAAACTACTTTTAGCACTTCTTGCCATTGTCTTGGTAATTGTTGCCGTTTTGATCACCAACACACTATCACTGACCTCTAAGCAAGTAGACCCCGAAACACTCGTTTCGATGGACTTTTCCGAGAATGCCTATAACCGACTTTCTAAGGCCGTCCAGTTCAAGACCATTTCCTACAATGAAGAGACCCTGCCCGATTCCACGGCCTTTAATGGATTCCATGATTTTTTACGTGAAACTTTTCCATTGTTGCACCAAAACCTAACCTTGGAAAAAATCAACGACTATAGCCTGCTTTATAAATGGACAGGTTCGGACCCGAACCAACAGCCTATTATTTTACTATCGCACCAAGATGTGGTACCCGTGGACCAACCTACCCTAGTCAATTGGGAGGCCGGCCCATTTGATGGAACCATAACGGACACACATATTATAGGAAGAGGGACCATGGACGATAAAAGTTCTCTAATGGCACTGATGGAATCCGTGGAACAATTACTGAAAGAACCTTTTATTCCTACCCAGACCATTTATCTTGCTTTTGGCCATGATGAAGAATTGGGTGGCGAAAACGGGGCCAAGAATATTGCATCTTACCTGAAAGAAAAAGGAGTCCATGCAGCCATGACCCTTGACGAAGGGGGCTTTTTGGCAGAAAATATGGTGCCCGGTTTTGACAAGACGGTTGCCATGATAAATTTAGCGGAAAAGGGATATGCTTCTTTCCATTTAATTGTGGAAACCAAAGGAGGGCATAGCTCGGCCCCGCCAGAACACAACACAATCGGTATGCTTGCTCAGGCTATTGTGGACCTCGAAAACAATCAACTACCATATAAATTGGTAAAGCCGTTGGATTATCAGTTTGAATATATGGGAGCGGAAATGTCTTTTTTCAAAAAAATGGCCTTTGCCAACCCATGGCTGTTCAAAGGGTCTGTTCTAAAGGCTTTAAATGCCCATACCACTACGGCCCCAACCATCATTGAAGGCGGTGTCAAGGACAACGTAATCCCTACCGTGGCCAAAGCCACCATCAATTTTAGAATATTACCCGGAGAAACCGTTGAGTCCGTAAAAGCACATGTTCAAGAAACGGTTGGGGATAAGATCAAGGTAGAATTGGCTGGATTTGCCACCAACCCATCCCCAGTGTCGGGAATTGATTCCGATGCATTCAAAAATCTTGAAACCACCATACGCTCTGTGTTTCCGGAAGTAGTGGTTGTTCCGGGTTTGATCGGCGGTGGAACAGATGCCCGTTATTATTATGATGTTTCGGACGAAGTGTACCGTTTTTATCCCATTCGCATTGCTCCTGAAAGTTATACCCGTTTTCATGGTATCGACGAGAAAATCAGTAAAGAGAATTACAAAGAAATGGTACAGTTCAGTTATCATCTGATTCAACGTTTCAACAAGTAACCTCAACCCAACCAACCTTCCCGGTCCAAGCTTCTGTATTGAATGGCTTCGGATATGTGGGATTCCTGTATACTTTCGGCATTGTCCAAATCCGCTATGGTTCGGGCCACTTTCAAAATCCTATCATAGGCACGTGCCGATAGGTTCAACCGTTTCATGGCATTTTTCAGCAATTCTTTTGATGCATCCCCAAGTACACAGAATTTTGCAATCTGTTTGGTTCCCATTTGGGCATTGTAATGCAGATTCCCCATTTCCATAAACCTCCCATTCTGTATTTTTCTGGCTTCCATCACCCGTTTTCTAACGGTAGTGCTATCTTCCCCTTTTCTATTTTCCGACAGTTTCTCAAAAGGAACCGGTGTCACTTCTATATGAATATCAATCCTATCCAACAAGGGACCGGAAATTCTGCCCAAATACCGTTGCATCTCCGCCGGGGACGAGGTCACTGGGGCGTCCGGATCATTAAAGTACCCACCGGGGCTGGGGTTCATACTGGCCACCAACATAAAACTACTGGGGTAAGTCACCGTGTATTGGGCTCTGGCAATGGTCACTTCCCTATCCTCCATGGGTTGCCGCATTACTTCCAACACCCTGCGTTCAAATTCGGGGAGTTCATCCAAAAAAAGGACTCCGTTATGTGCCAATGAGATTTCACCCGGCTGAGGATAACTTCCGCCACCCACCAAGGCCGCACTGCTAATGGTGTGGTGTGGACTTCTAAACGGTCGCTGCCCCATGAGTCCTTGGTTTCTCACTTTACCTACTACACTATGGATTTTTGTGGTTTCCAAAGCTTCGTTCAAAGTCATGGGGGGCAGTATGGAAGGAAGCCGCTTGGCCAGCATGGTCTTTCCCGCACCTGGTGGTCCGATCAAAATGATATTGTGCCCGCCTGCCGCCGCTATCTCCATGCAGCGTTTTATACTTTCCTGTCCCTTTACATCCGAAAAATCGAACGCAGGATCGTCCATATGTTTGTAAAACTCCTTTTGGGTGTCTACAAGTGTCTGTTGCAATGGAACTCCAGCATCAAAATAATCGATGACTTCCTTGATGTTACCAACACCAAATACTTTTAATCCGCTGACCACGGCCGCTTCCGCAGCATTCTCTTTGGGGAGTATAAATCCTGCATACCCTTCCTCCTGGGCTTTTATGGCAATCGGAAGTGCTCCTTTTATGGGTTGAAGGCCACCATCCAATGAAAGTTCCCCCATGATCAAATATTCCTCAATACCGTTTGACTTGATCTGATCGGAAGCCGCCAATATCCCCAAGGCCAAGGTAAGATCATAGGCAGACCCCTCTTTTCGCATATCGGCAGGAGCCATATTAATGGTGATTTTCTTTCCGGGAATCTTATAGCCTATATTTTGCAGTGCCGCGGCTATACGGTAATTACTCTCTTTGATGGCATTGTCTGGAAGGCCCACCAAATGGTAGCCCACGCCTTTATCTATATTTACTTCAACTGTGATGGTGGTGGCCTCAATACCAAAAACGGCACTTCCGTAAACTTTTATGAGCATTTGGGACTTTTCGGATTAAACGAGCCCAAAAAGTAGGTGATTTCAACCAACCCTATGCTCCCGTTTGACGGATACCGGGTTTTGAGTTGACGTAACCCCTTCCCCAACCAACGGATGGGTAAAAGGGTATTGGTTTTTTGGCTATTCCTTGTTGAAAATAAGAACGGACTCTGCCGTATTTTCAATTTCTTGTTGGTTCATCATCATTTTTCGGAACTTTCCTTTTACATACATTTCCGCTTGATCCTTGTAATGTTTGCTGAACGGGTTCCCAGATTGTCCTGTGGGTAAGATGCTGATGCTATTCTCCACGTCCGAAAAATCTATAATTCGTCTTGTCGATGGCCCTGAGTTGACCTTATAAAGCCCGGTACTGTCATAGGGAAATCCCATGTTGTTGATGACCTCACGGCTTCCTTCCACAGGAAACGGCCCAACATTGAAGTATTTTCGTAACGATTCCACCTGCCCAATGGGGTGCGGATGTTCCAAGGTATGGACTTTGTCCCACGTCCATTGGCTTGGGTCCGGACCAAAGTCCTCGACCAAGGAAGTCCATGCATCAGCAAAAGATTTTAATACAATGTCCCTGCGGGTTTCCACCATATCCTTGGTATGCACATTGTCCCACCATTTGCCTTCGGCCATATTGGCTCCCCAAGCAATCTGTCGTTTAAAAAGGTGGGTGGCCAAAAACTTATTGAACAACTCTGTGCCCATCTCATCTTCCATAGTATTTTTTACCATAAAGTATTCGCAGCGATGATACAAGGTAGGGCTTGTACTGTTCAAGGAATAATGGCCATTCCAGTTTTTGAGTGAGTCTACTTGCACCAACTGTTCATTGGTGAGTGTGGTGACATCGAACATCTTAATGAGTTCCGTAATCAAGGACGGATTGACAGATGAGGTCACATCCAATATCATCTCCGATGCGGATTCCTTATCCCAGTCGTCCTTGGGGTCCAACAGTTCCACAATACGTTTGGCCCTGTTCTCCGGTAAATAATACCCCGGATAGACCATTCCCGCAATGGAATCCGGTTGATTGTTGGCCGAATATACATAATGCCACGGCGGATTCACGGCACTTGGGTTCTCCGAAAAATCCAAATAGCGCAAAGGTTCTTCTTTTCCCGAGGCCCCGTTGAGAATAAATTTGGTGGACAGGCTATCCGGCATTTGGTATAGTTTGGCCGTGGCCCACCAAGCCACATTGCCTTGGGCATCCCCATACATTATATTGAGACCGGGAGCGTGTATCTTGGGAAGGGCACTTTTAAATTCTTCGATGTTGGTCGCATGACTGATTCCATGTAAGGCATCCATTACCTCATTTTTGGGTTTCGTGAAGATCCAAGACATGGAAACAGGAGTTTCTTGTGAAATTTGGTCGGCAATACCGTTCAATACCGGACCGTGGTGTGTGTTTTTATAGGTAAAGGAGACATCTTCCCCGTCTTTTACTTTGATGGTCTTGGTTACATATTCAAAGTCTTTCCACCCTGATGCCACCTTATATTTTGTGCTGTCAGATGGATGTATCTCCTCATAATAGAAATCAATATCATCATTCTCGAACATCGTCATACCATAGGCCAAGTTCCGATCATGGGCCAACAGCGGGAATGGCACACCGGCCAAATGGTAGCCATATTTTTCGTAGTTGGGCGTGCTCACATGCGCCTCGTACCATACAGAGGGCTGTGCAAAACCAATATGCGGGTCATTGGCGAAAATCACCTTACCACTTTTTGTCTTCTCGGGGGCTATTACCCAACTGTTACTTCCAATAAACTGGGGTATGGGCAATTTTTCAAGGGCTTGGGCCACACTATTCGTGATATCCACTCCCAAAGAGTCCATGGATACTTTGGGATAGTTTTTGATCCATACCGTGGACGTGTCCGAGTCAATCGCCAAATCATTGAGGTATTCCGCACCTAGCTTGTCCCTTAAACTGCTCAACAGTGGGTCTGTTTTATGGGCCATGGCAAAACTAAAGGCCATATACCCCACGGCATCATACACATCTTCCAAAACAAAAGGTTCCTTTTCCAATCCGGTAAGGTAGAACTCTACAGGGGTGGGGCCCTTCTTTATAAACTCATTGATTCCATCCAGATAGGCTCTTGAAAGTACCACCATGTCACTATTCATGTCGAGATTGGCCACCGTTTGGGCCGAATAGTCATCAATCCCCAAGGAGAGAAAGAACTTGTCCGTCTTTACCAAATCGGGTCCGAAAACCTCGGAAAGTCTTCCTTTGGCCACCCTACGCAACAATTCCATTTGCCAAAGCCGGTCCTGGGCATGCACATATCCCAAGGCCTTGATGGCATCAACCTCATTCTCCGCATAGATATGGGGAATTCCGTAGGTATCATAAAACACATTTACCGTGCTTTCCAATCCTGGTAAGGTCTTTTCTCCTGAATAATCTGGTTTAAGGGTGTTGACAAAAATCAGTGCTCCTGCAATTATGAGCACTAGCAAAACTGCCAAAGCCCAGAGTACCTTTTTTATCCTTTTCATGGAATTTTGGTTAAGTTGATTAGCATTCTAAGGTAAGTTTATTTTCTTGAATGCATTAAAAATCAACACAAAATAAATGTTACTTGTTCATGGAAAGCTGATGCTTTTCCAGACCGGACCTGAGCCATTTTTCATAGGTCTCCACATCCACATACTGGACGGCATCATTCAGGATTTCCAAATCTGGGGAAAGCAGCACATAATACGGTTGCGAAGCCGCATTGAAATTGATGGTCTGGAACGTACCCCATTTTTGCCCTACGGTTTCTATAGCCTTTATTCGACCACTATCATACTGAAAATCAAATTTTTCTGCATCCGGGAGTTCCTTTCTATCATCCACATAAAGGGATATGAGAATATATTCATCTTTCAATATGGGATAGACACTGGCATCACTCCACACATTTTCTTCCATTTTTCTGCAGTTCACGCAGGCCCAACCTGTAAAATCGAGCAAAATAGGTTTGTTCACCTCTTTGGCATACGTAACACCTTCCTCAAAATCCTTGAAGCAATCCAATCCCAATGGGCAATCGCTCTCGGTTTCAACCACACTGTAAAAACTGGGGGGCGGAAATCCACTCAACAGTTTCAACGGGGTCACATTGAATATCCCCAGCACCAAATACACCGAGAATGCCAATCCTGCAATCCCAAAAAACTTTCGGGTCGCGGAAAGCTTTTGTTTGGGCCCGTCGTGCGGAAAGCGGAGCAACCCAAAAAGGTAGAGGGTCATCAACACAAAAAGTACAATCCAAATGCCCAAGAAGATTTCACGCTTGAAGATGCCCCAATTGCCCACCAAATCTGCATTGGACAGGAATTTGAAGGCCAAGGCGAGTTCCAGGAAGCCCAACACCACTTTTACGGTGGTCATCCATCCGCCAGATCTGGGGAGGGAATTCAACCAAGCGGGGAATAGGGCAAAAAGTGCAAAGGGCAATGCCAACGCCAAGCCAAAGCCCACCATCCCAATGGTAAGGTTGGTAGCCACATCACCTTCCGCCAAAGTGGTACTTCCCAAGAGGCCGCCCAAAATGGGACCCGTACAGGAAAAGGAAACAATGGCCAAAGTCAAGGCCATAAAAAATATGCCCAAGCCGCCTCCTACTTTGGATGAGGCCGAATCCATCTTATTGGCCCATGAACTGGGCAAGGTGAGTTCGTAATATCCAAAGAACGAAAAGGCAAAGACCACAAAAATGATAAAGAATGCCACGTTAAGCCAGATATTGGTGGCTATGGTGTTCAGTATTTGTGAATCCACCGAATTGAACAGGTGAAAGGGCAAACTCAGCAAGAAATAGATCAAAACAATGAAAAAGCCATAGAGTATGGCATTGGCCACTCCTTTGGACTTTTGTTGCGATTGCTTGGTGAAAAACGACACCGTCAATGGGATCATGGGAAAAACGCAGGGTGTGAGCAAGGCGATAAGCCCACCTAAAAAGCCGAGACCGAAAATCACCCATAAGTTGGATTTTCCTTCGGAACTCCCAAGACCGTCTTGGTTCAACAATGCTTTGTTCTTTAAATCCAAACGCAGAGATTTTCCAAGGGCAATACTGCGCCCGTCCAGTTCCTTTTGTACATCGGCAAATGCATTGCCATCCAGGGATATCTGGAAGTATTCATCTTTGGGGATACAGACCTCCTTGCAGATTTGGTAAAAGAGATTTACGGTGATTTGCCGTACTTCTGGATTGAGCAGTTTGATTTTTTGGGTAAAAATGGCCTCCTTCTTGAAAAAGGTTTCTTCCACTTCAAAAATATCGCTGTATTCCTTGATAGTCTCACTCTCTGCAGTCTTGCCTATCAATTCATAGTCCTCTCCTACTTTCTCAAAGGTAAATTCACTGGGAAGTGACCCTCCTTCGGCCGTGTATTGGGAATACACATGCCACCCGTCCATGATGACACCCTTAAAGACCAGTTCGTACTCCGTGTCCGACAGTTTGTTCACTTGATGGCTCCAAAGAGCAGGGTTGGCATCCGTTTGCGCAGAACTATGCAGGTTGGCAAACAAAAATCCGAATACGAGCAAAAAATACTTCATGAAACCAGTGTGATCTTTAAAATTTCCTTGGTCGAATCCTCAACCTTAAATCGTTCGTCCGCCCTTCGTCCCACTACCCAAACAATAATGTCATCTGAACACAACAACCATTGCTTTTCCTTGGAAATGACATCCACTTTTTCATCCTTGAAGAACTTGGACAGCTTTTTCTTCCCTTTCATTCCGTAGGGATAAAAATAGTCGCCTTTTTCCCAATTCCTTAATTGTAACGGGAAGTTTAACTTTTCCTTATCCAAATAGATGACATTTCGCCCCGTATTTTCAACAGCTTTAACGTTTTGCAACCTAAGGTTGATGGGGTGTTCCAGTTCCTTGACATTATCTAAAATCCAAAATACTTCCTCCGGTCCGGTTTCGATTGGCGATAAAATCAAATGGGTACGGTCCTTTACCAGTCTATGGGTTTTGGACAGCACCTCCTTGCCGCTCATGGCGTGCAACAAGCCTTCCACATCATTCCATTCCGTAAAGCCATACGCTTGGAAGAGTTCGTATAGATACCCAGCTGTGGGTTTCAGTTCTTGCAGCTTTTCCACGCTTATTCTGATGGTATCTCCATCACTTTCAAACAGTCTTGCCCTGATTTCCTCCATGTGATGACGCACCAAGGATTGGGTTTGCTCCAAATGGGCTTGGGTCCGCATGAAGTTTTTCAAAAAGGTAGGATGCAGTGCTTTAAGTTGGGGCACAATATCCAATCGGATTTTATTGCGAAGGTATTTGCTCTCCGAGTTGCTACTATCTTCCCGCCATTGCAGATTATTGTCTTTCGCATAGGACAAAATTTCCTGTCTTGAGAAATTCAACAAGGGTCGAATTACTTTTTCATTTTGGACAGGAATCCCTGAAAGTCCCTCAATACCCGTTCCACGGGATAAATTGATCAAGAAAGTCTCTAAATCGTCGTCGGCATGGTGGGCCGTCAGGACAAAATCAAATTCCCCAGTGTCCAAAACCTCATGGAACCATTGGTAACGCAACTCCCTTGCCGCCATTTGAATGGAGCCTCTATGGGCTTCCGCATATTTCTCCGTGTCAAAGGATTGGACCATCACCCCAACACCCAATTCATAGGAAAGATTCCGAACAAAAGCCTCATCCCCATCGCTTTCATCCCCTCTTAATTGAAAGTTGCAATGGGCCAAGGTCACCCTTAAGTCCGCTGCAACGCATAAATGGGCCAATACCACACTGTCCACTCCCCCACTACAGGCCAACAAAAGTGGTCTTTCCCTTAGGAAAGGGAGATTAGTATCAATATGTTCCGAGAATGGTTTCAGCATGCCACAAAAATAGCAATAAAGATCAGTCGGTTTCCAAAACCTTGCGCATGGCCCTGGCCTTCAGTAAACACTCTTGATATTCCTTTTCAGGGTCTGACTTTGCTGTAATGGCACTTCCTACCGAATAGGACACATATTTGTTCGCGGCATTGTACAGAATACTGCGGATCACCACGTTAAAATCGAAATCCCCATTGGGGTCAAAATAGCCCACAGCCCCACTGTACAGCCCTCTTTTGGTCTCTTCCAACTCCTCAATGATCTTCATGGCTGAAATCTTTGGGGCGCCGGTCATACTTCCCATTGGAAAGGTCTCTTCAATAAGTTCAACCGGATTTTTGTCTTTTGGAACGGTAGCGATTACCGTGGAAATCATCTGGTGAACCTGCTTGTAAGGGTATACCTTGCAAAGTTCCTGAACCACCACACTTCCCTTCAATGCACTTTTAGACAAATCATTACGGACCAAATCCGTGATCATGATGTTCTCGGCCCGTTCCTTTTCATCTTGGGAAAGCTGTTGCTTCAACCTTTCATCTTCTGCTTTGTTTTGACTTCTTGGGGCTGTCCCTTTAATGGGCTGTGAAATCACCGTTTGCCCCACCTTTTTTAAATAGCGTTCCGGGGAGGCACATAACAGATATCTCTCATCCCATCGCATAAAACACGCAAAAGGAGGTTGGGAAATGGCGTTGAGGCGCTTGTAGGTTCCCAAAGGATCCACAGTGCTGTCTTCAGCATAAAACTCCTGACAGAAATTGGCCTCATAAATATCACCGCGATGGATATGCTCCAGAAAACGGTTGGCTTTTTCAAAGTAGGCATCCTTGTGGATGCGCATTTTTATTCGGATGGGAGTGGATGGGATTCTCTCCTGTTGCCACATTCCCCTATTTGACAAAAGTTGTCCATAATCACTTTCAATATCCTCTGCACAATGTTCCAAATACAAAAAAGTCAATTCTTTCCCATTGAGGAGTACTATTTTTTCGGGCTGAAAAAAGTGCAAGGCTGGAAAACCCAATCCATCATAATTATGGGATTGCAGGTCTTCCAGTTCGTTTTTAAGATCGTATGAAAAATATCCGAACAGCCAATCCTGTTTTTCCTCCATGGAACTTTTCAATCCACCGAGTGAATCAACAATCATGGATTTACTGGTATGTCTTGTTACAGCCAATACCCCATCATAGGAATGGTATTCATTGCAATGTTCATTATCGTCCAGCCATACAACCTTTTCATAATTGCCCGACCAGTCCAACAAAGCTTCTTTGATCAAGGAGGGATCGGTGATGGTATAGGTTCGCCGCTTTCGCAAGGGATGTCTATTGAAGTGTTTGTAGAAAAGTGTCCAAAGCCTTTTGATGCTTTTCTTTTAACTCATCCTCTGTAATATTCCCATCCTTAAAATTCTCATGGAACGATGGCAAGGAAAAGGTAGATACAATCTCGGCACCAAATCTGGGCAACATATTTTCAATCACGTCCAAAGAGCCAATGCCCCCTCGTTTACCTCCCGAGGCGGACATGAGAAAGACCTTTGTTCCGTCCAAAAACTTACGGTCAATGCGGGAGAGCCAATCCAAAACATTCTTAAAATAGGCCGAAGGATTTCCGTTATGTTCGTTCACCGAAAGAATCAACCCCTGCACTTTTTGGATTTGATCTTTCAAGTCCACCAAGGCATCGGGATATCCTTCTTGTTTTTCAAGATCCTCGCTGAACATGGGAAATGGGTGTTGGGCCATATTGAGTTCCTGAATATCATGACCTTGCACCAATGAGGTGGTATATCGGACCAATTTAAAATTGATGGAAGTTGAAGAATTGCTTCCGGCGAGTGCCAAAATTTCAGCCATTACAAGAAATGTTTGATTGTTTCGCTAAAATACCCCAATTGGGGAACAGATGCGAGTATTTTGTATAATTTTGCCCCGGAAAGCATCCAAACCCACTGCTAAACAAGTATATAGGGTAGCCAAGAGCAAATGAACGTACAGACCAACAGATTGTATTTTATTGATGCCATGCGGGCATGGGCCATCCTTATGATGCTCCAAGGACATTTCATTGATGGGCTAATGGACCCCATTTATAGGGATACAGGAAACGCTGCGTTCAATATCTGGTTATATTTCAGAGGTATAACCGCTCCGGTCTTCTTTACGGTTTCCGGATTTATTTTTACCTATTTATTGATTCGGGTGCCTCAAAAAGGGTTTGAAAACCCAAGGGTAGCCAAGGGGGTTCGTCGCGGATTGCAGCTTTTGCTAATTGGCTATTTACTCCGTTTGAACCTTTTTGGACTCTTCAAGGGACAAGTGTACAACGCTTTCTATCTGGTGGATGTATTGCACTGCATCGGACTTTCCATTCTTGTTTTGATAGGGATTTATCTCATCACAAGTAAGCGAAAACCATATCTTTTCCCAACACTTCTCTTGGGTATTACTTTGGGGTTGTTCCTCTTTGAGCCAGTTTACAAACAGTGGTCGTTTTCCTTTTTGCCCAATGCCTTGGCCAACTATTTCACCAAGGCCAACGGGTCTGTATTTACGATAATCCCTTGGTTGGGCTATGCTACACTTGGTGGGTTTGTTTCGGTGCTCTTTACCCGATTCAAGGATTTTAAATACTTGTACGCCGCGGGTATTCCTTTGGCAATTGCTGTGGGATATGTGTTGATTTATCATTCATCCAGTGCCTTTGCATCCTTGCATGGATTTACCGGATGGGAGTTTTTTGGCTTGATCCCTTTGAACAACTATCTGTTCATACGGCTTGGCAATGTATTTATCGTTTTTGCCTTGTTCATGTTCTTGCGCAGGTTTTTGACCAACCGCACCATTTTGAACATAGGTGCCAGTACATTATCCATCTATGTCATCCACTTTATTGTTCTCTACGGTAGTTTTACCGGATTGGGGTTATATCGCTTCTTTAACCACTCCCTAACCCCACAGATAGTGATTCCGGGGGCCATTCTCTTTATGGTGGTCTGTACCTATCTGGCCTTGAAATACAACCGACATGAAGCGGAGATAAAATCGCAGATTGCTTGGGCTTTGGCCTCCATGAAACGTCAGGCCATTGAGGTAAAGGAAGCTTCAATTCCCCTGCTAAGGGAACTTTCCATCCGTGTGCGATTGGTATTGCGTAGATTCCTACGGACCGTTAGGGGCTAAAAAAAGCCCAAAACGTCAACAATTTAACTCGATGACCCTTTGGGCAAATTTCCATACAGCCTTTGGCTGATGGTATCCTTTAAACGTGTATGGCCCTATCGGCAGTAGCGGCCAAAGCAGCTTCCTTAACGGCTTCTGCAAACGTTGGGTGGGCGTGGCTCATACGGGCAATGTCTTCTGCAGATGCCCTAAATTCCATGGCAGTAACCCCTTCCGCAATCAAATCCGCGCTTCGGGCACCAATCATGTGTACTCCAAGGACCTCGTCGGTCTTTTTGTCGGCCAAGATCTTTACAAATCCATCAATGTCCATACTGGCACGGGCACGACCCAAGGCACGCATGGGGAATTGACCCACTTTATATTCCACGCCAGCTTCCTTGAGCTGCTCTTCGGTTTTACCCACCGCGGCAACTTCGGGCCAAGTGTATACTACTCCTGGAATCAGGTTATAATCGATATGTGGCTTTTGGCCGGCCAACAATTCCGCCACCAAAGTTCCCTCTTCCTCTGCCTTGTGGGCCAACATGGCACCACGGATGACATCACCAATGGCATAAATATTGGATACATTGGTCTGAAGGTGATCGTTCACCTCTACTCTACCGCGATCATCCAATTTTACTCCGGCGGCTTCAACATTCAATCCGTCCGTGTAGGGTCTTCTTCCCACACAGACCAAACAGTAGTCTCCCGTAAAGGTGACTTCCTCTCCTTTTTTGTTGTCGGCCTTTACAATGACTTCGTCGCCTTTTCGCTCCACCGATTTTACTTTGTGGGATAGGTTGAAGTTCACTTTTTGCTTCTTCATCACCTTCATCAATTCTTTGGAAAGCGCCCCATCCATTCCGGGGATAATACGATCCATGAACTCCACTACGGTCACTTCGGCACCAAGACGTTTGTACACCTGACCCAATTCCAAACCAATGACGCCACCTCCGATAACGATCATGTGCTTGGGCACCTCTTTGAGTTTCAACGCCTCTGTTGAGGTGATGACCCGTTCTTTATCAATTTTGATGAAAGGCAATGAGGAGGGCTTGGAACCTGTGGCAATAATGGTATGCTTTGCCTCAATGGTCTCTTTTTTTCCATCGGCTTTATCTATGTTGATGTGGGTGGCATCCTTGAAGCTTCCAAAACCTTCATAAACATCAATCTTGTTCTTGTCCATCAAGAATTGGATTCCCTTGGTGGTCTGGTCCACAACACCCTGCTTACGGGCAATCATCTGCTCCAGGTTAACCTTTATCTCTCCAGGAATATCAATTCCGTGCTCTTCAAAATGCTTTACGGCATCTTCGTAATGATGCGAGGAGTCCAAAAGGGCTTTGGATGGGATACAACCTACATTCAAACAGGTTCCCCCCAAGGTGGCATATTTTTCAATTATTGCAGTTTTCATTCCCAATTGGGCACAACGGATCGCCGCTACATAGCCTCCAGGTCCAGAGCCAATAATGGCCACATCATATTGATTCATAGTAAATGCTTAGAGATAATTATTCGTTCGATTATCAACTACAAAAATAACAATGTTTCTCCGATAGACCATGCATTTTTCCTTAACATATCCGAGTAAAAAAGTTGGGTGTGCCCCTATTGGAACAACTACACTGGGGCCAATGGGAATTTAATGGCGCCGTAGCATCCCAACCAAAGTCCACCCAAAAGGGAGAGGTGTACGCCCGACTCAAACCAAAAGGGTCCGCCCCACTGTCCACAAAGCGCCACCATGGACAATTTTGCAAGAATAAAGAGGGAGATGAAAAAATGGGGCCAAAAATTATCCCGTACCACAATCAATGAAGAAATGAAACCTGTGAGCACGGCCGAGGTGAACATAGCCAATGTGCCCAGCGTCAAATCCATTGTGGAGGAAGAGCAAAAACTCATGCCTTCAAACAAAATATCTTGGGAAAGTGTAGTGTAAAGGACCAAACACAGTCCACCAATGACCGTGGCCAACACGGTGAGAAACAATCGGGTACGGGTTTTCATGACGGAAAAAGAAGTCTTTTGATGGTTGTTCGTTTTTTGATACGCCAAAAATTACACATCCCCCTTTATCCGATGGGCTTTTTTAACACCGATTTAGGTTAAAGTTTGCTAAATGTGGACCGCAGGGCTGTTTTTCACCTCGTTGATAACGAACGAACTCTGCGTATTTCCAATATTGTTGATGGTAGTGAGTTTCGTCAACATGAATTCGCGATAGCTCTTCATATCCTTCACATGGATCTTTAAAATGTAGTCATAGTCACCTCCTACATGGAAGCATTCGGACACCTCTTCCAGTTTAAGGATTTCCCGTTCAAATTTCAATACATTTTCCTTGGTGTGCTGTACCAATCGTATCTGGCAGAGTACCATAAAGTCGCGCCGTACTTTCTCCTTGTCCACCAAGGCCACATATTGGGTGATTACCCCATTGCGTTCCAATCGTCGTATACGTTCGTACGCCGCCGTTTTGGAAAGTTGTAAACTATCCGCGTATTGTTTTGTGGTCTTTTTACAGTCTTCCTGAAGCAGGTGTACCAGCTTTATATCCGTTGCGTCGAGTTCCATCCTGATATTTTTTCTGTATCTGATTGAATATCATATCAAAAATAGAACATAAATCTTTATTATAAATAATAAATAGATTTAAAATCTATATAATAATACAATTATTGACTTTATATCTTTATTTATATACTTTTCACCTAAAATTATCACACCATGGACTACAAAGCATCGGAACACATTCAAGACCTACAATATTTTGGCGAATTTGGTGGGGTGAACCCCTCCATATCGGATTCTTCCACCTATACCTTTCTTTCCGCAAAGACCATGTTCGACACCTTTGAGGGCAATACCGAAGGTTGCTATCTGTACAGCAGACACTCCTCCCCTTCCAATCTATATTTGGGTGAGGCCATGGCCCAATTGGAGGGTACGGAATCGGCCAATGTGTTTGCCAGTGGAATGGGAGCCATCAGCGCTGTGGTTTTTCAGCTTTGCGATACAGACGACCATATTGTTTGCAGCAGGACCATTTACGGAGGCACCTATGCCTTTTTGAAAAACTTTGTGAAGAAGTTCAATATTTCCACATCCTTTATAGATATCACCGATTTGGACATGGTGGAGCAATCCATTACCCCTAAGACCAAAATGATCTATTGCGAAGCCATCAGCAATCCCCTTTTGGAAGTAGCGGACATTGCGGCCCTGTCCAAATTGGCCAAAAAGCACGGTATTCCCTTGGTAGTGGACAACACCTTCTCTCCCTTGAACATCAACGCGGCCCAATTGGGTGCGGATATAGTGGTCCACAGTCTTACCAAGTTCATCAATGGCAGCAGTGATTGCGTCGCTGGCGCCGTTTGTGCTTCAAGCGATTTCTGCCTAAGCCTAAAAGATGTGAACAATGGAGCGGGAATGCTCATGGGAAGTACGTTGGACAGCCTCCGGGCGGCATCTATCCTCAAGAATATGCGTACGTTACATATCCGCATCAAAAAGCACAGTGAAAATGCCCTCTACTTGGCACAACAATTTAAAAAAGATGGTTTAAAAGTAGTCTATCCGGGATTGGAAAGTCACCCAGGCCACAACGTAATGAAATCCCAAATGAATCCCGAATACGGTTTCGGCGGCTTGCTTACCTTGGACGTAGGCTCCGTAGATCAAGCGAACGCCCTCATGGAACTCATGCAAACCCAAAAATTGGGGTATTTGGCGGTAAGCCTCGGTTTCTATAAGACCCTATTTAGTGCATCGGGCACTTCCACTTCTTCGGAAATCCCCATGGAGGAACAGGAAGCGCTGGGATTGTCGCAAGGGCTAATCCGCTTTTCCATTGGTTTGGACAACAATATCCACCAGACCTATTTGGCCATGAGAGCTTGTATGGAAAAAATGGGGATTCTGTCCCCATCCCCATCCACAATTGATTAAACGATAAAAAGCTGTTTGGAGAACAAGGTTCAAAATCGTAATATTACCTCTTAACAAACTCAGACCACATGCCAAAAAAAGAGGAAGCCCCAAAGTACAGACAGGATGAGCATATTGTTGAAAATAAGGAGCTGACCATTGGGGAAGCCTTGATTCCTGTTTTTGCACTGGTGGCCATGCTGGCCTATAATGTCTACGTTTTTGGTGATGACGCCCTGAGCGGTTCCAACCAGTTCATCCTTCTTATGGGAGGTGCCATGGCGGCCATCGTGGGTTTTTTCAACAAGGTATCCTACAAACAGATGATTGCCGAAGTGGCCGAGAATGTGCGTTCCACTACTGGAGCCCTTCTCATTTTGTTGATGGTGGGAGCCCTTTCAGGAACTTGGTTGGTCAGTGGTATCATTCCGGCGATGATCTACTATGGGCTCCAAATATTGAACCCCACTATATTTTTGGCGGCCTGCGTCATTATTTGTGCCATCATTTCCATTGCCACGGGAAGTAGTTGGACCACGGCCGCAACGGTGGGTATTGCCTTGGTGGGCATCGGTGAAGCTTTGGGCATTTCTTTGGGAATGACGGCGGGCGCAGTACTTTCCGGAGCTTATTTTGGGGACAAGATGTCCCCTTTGAGTGACACTACCAACTTGGCCCCTGCCATGGCGGGCGGCGAATTGTTCTCCCATATTCGGTACATGGCACTGACCACTGTACCCACCATTGCCGTAACCTTATTGGTATTCATTATTATGGGCTTTACCATTGAAACCGAAGGGGTGGCCGATACAGGCGCCATCCTTGAAACCATTGGGAGCACTTTTAATATTAGTGGTTGGCTATTTTTAGTGCCCGTTGTGGTAATCTTTTTAATTATAAAAAAAGCCCCCCCTCTATTGGCCTTGCTGATTGGGACTTTATTGGGTGGTGCCTTTGCGTTGATTTTTCAACCGGATATTGTCACCACTATTGGAGGAAGTGAAAGTCTCACCTTTGAGTCAGGATATAAGGGAATTTTAAACGCCATCACCGTGGACACCTCCATTGCGACGGATGACCCCGCACTGAACGACCTGTTCTCCTCGGGAGGAATGGCAGGTATGCTGGACACCATTTGGCTGATTGTCTGTGCCATGGTCTTTGGCGGTATCATGGATGGTATAGGTGCCTTGGAGCGCATCACCGAATCCTTGTTGAAAATGGCCAAGACCACATTCGGGCTTTTTGCCAGTACCGTGGGTAGCTGTTTGGCGCTCAATGTAACCGCATCGGACCAATATCTGGCCATTGTGGTCCCCGGAAAGATGTTTTCCAAAGCATACCGGGAACGTGGCCTGGCCCCGGAAAACCTTAGTAGGTCCCTTGAAGATTCAGGAACCGTAACTTCCGTATTGGTGCCTTGGAACACCTGTGGCGCCTACCACAGCGGGGTATTGGGTGTAGGGGTTATGGAATATGGGATTTATGCCGTCTTCAATTGGTTGAGTCCGTTCATGACCCTGTTGTTCGCCGCCTTCAAAATCAAGATTAAAATGTTGACCGAAAAGACCCCTGCTTAAAAATTTTCGGCCCCATTTTCTTCCAAGATTCGTTTCTTTATGAAATTGTGATTTTCCACCTATTGCAATTGTCGGCTTTTCAAAAATCCATCGCTTTTTTTACACCATAAGTCTAGGCTATCCTTCCATAGGAAATACTGATTTTTTCCTTTGGGAAAGGCATTTCCCTGCGCTAATTTTGCAGTATAACCTTTATAAAAAAACACAAGAATGACATTAGTCGGAAGAAAATTTCCAAACATCGAAGTAAATGCCATTGATGAATTGGGCGACACTTTCAAAATCAACATTTTAGAAAAAGCCAAGGCCGAAAACAAGAAAATTTTGCTTTTCTGGTACCCAAAGGATTTCACCTTTGTTTGCCCTACGGAGCTACACGCTTTTCAACAACATTTGGCCGAATTTGAAAAAAGGAACACTTTGGTGATTGGCGCATCTTGCGATACTGCAGAAGTACACTTTGCTTGGTTGAACACTGCAAAGGACAATGGTGGGATTGAAGGGGTGACCTACCCTATCATTGCCGACAGCAACAGAAACTTGGCCAAGGCTTTGGGTATTTTGGACATCACAAATGAAGATTACAATGAGGAGACCGACTCTGTTCTTGTGGAGGGTGACAACGTAACCTACAGGGCCACTTATTTGATCGATGAGGAGGGTACGGTGTTCCACGAAGGCATCAACCACATGCCCCTTGGCAGAAACGTGAAGGAATTCATCCGTTTGGTGGATGCATTTGCCCACGTACAGGAAAAAGGAGAAGTATGTCCTGCCAACTGGGAAGAAGGTAAGGAAGCTATGAATGCCAACCGCGACGGAGTGGCGGAATATTTGGCCAATCACGTAAACTAAGGAATATGGTCATAGAATTGGAAAAAGACAACCTGAGCGAGCTTGTTGCCAGCAACGAGTCCGTAGTGGTGCAATACTCTGCATCTTGGTGTGGAAATTGCAGAATTATGAAGCCTAAGTTCAAAAAAGAGGCTTCGCTTAACCAGAACGTCACTTTTGTGATGGTAGATGCGGAAAAATTCCCAGAGTCACGGAAAATGGCCAATGTGGACAACCTACCCACCTTTGCCGCTTTTTCCAATGGAACATTGAAAAATCAGGTGCAGACCAACAAATATGATGTACTAAAAACCTTGGTCAATGAAGTTGCCCATCATTAAACAGCTGGTAAATTTTGTTGAGGAGCATGACGAGGATTATCTGTTGGAAACAGCGGAAACCTTGGAAAGCATCTGCGAGGTCGCCACGTTAAAGGACAATGAACTGGACACCATCGGAGAAATCATCTCCAATATCTATGGTGCCTTGGAAGTGTCCAGCGAGATACAAAAGGGGACTCCGAAGAAAGAGGCCATGAATGCCTTTATGTCTCGGGTGCTCAGTTCCATCGACAAATAAACCATACTATATTTTCTAGTCAAGAACCTTCCCGTAATGCATTATGGGAAGGTTTTTTTTAAGTACTTTTGGGCCTGAACCAAATATAAAAATATGGCTACAGTCACCTTAAAAGGAAATGAAATACACACTCTTGGCAACCTTCCCGAAAATGGTTCCCAAGCCCCAGAATTCAAATTGACAAAAAACGACCTCTCCCCTGCTTCCCTATCGGATTATGCTGGCCAAAAAGTGGTCTTGAACATATTCCCAAGTATAGATACCGGTACTTGTGCACAATCGGTTCGCCAATTCAACCAGGAAGCTGCCGAACTGGACAATACCAAAATACTTTGTATCTCCAAAGACCTTCCTTTTGCCCAAACCCGTTTTTGTGGTGCCGAGGGTATTGATAAAGTAGAAACCCTATCCGATTTCAGGGATGGAAATTTTGGGAAATCCTATAAGGTGGAGTTTACCGATGGTCCATTGCAAGGGCTTCTGTCGCGCTCCGTGGTAGTACTTAATGAAAATGGACAGGTCATCTATTCCGAACAGGTTTCCGAAACTGTGGACGAGCCCAATTACAAAGCTGCGCTTGAAGCATTGATGGATGCCTAAGGAATCTTTTTTCAATAATAGAATTCGCAGTATCGGTTATGCGCTCAAAGGCATGTTCTTGCTTTTGCGTACCGAGGCCAGTATCAAAATCCAATTTTTTATTGCCTTGGTAATGACCGCAGCAGGATTCTATTTTGAGATCTCGGCCACGGAATGGATTCTTCAACTCTTTGCCATTGGATTGGTCATGGGTATAGAGGGAGTGAACACGGCCATTGAAAAATTAGCGGACTATGTACAACCCGATCAAGACCCAAAAATTGGTCTGATCAAAGATATTTCCGCGGGTGCCGTGATGATCGTATCCATTGTGGCCAGTATTATTGGATTGATCATCTATATACCCAAATTGATGTAAGAACATCCAAGACCCGGTATAGCAGCGTAAATTTGTAAATTAGCCCCATAGCAAACGGATTAATGGCAAAGAAAAGGACAAAATCAAAATCCAAACCTACAACCGCCAAAAAGAAGGTCTCCTTTAGGCCTTCCAAGCAAAACAAGATTATCTTGGGCAGTTTGCTGATTGTACTCAGCATTGCACTTTTCTTCTCGTTCATGTCCTATTACTTTACATGGCAGGAAGATCAGAGCATTCTCTCCGAGTTTGCGCACAGAAACGCCCAGGCCAGCAACTTATTGAACAAGTTCGGGGCCAGTGTGAGCCATTTTTTCATGTACCAAGGATTTGGTCTTGCATCGTTTGCCTTTCCCTTATTATTGGCTGTCACTGGACTATACCTGTTTTTGGGACTAAGTGGGAAAGGTCTCATTGGTAAGTGGATTTGGGGCTTTATCGGTATCATCTGGGTATCCATTGCCTTGGGTTTCTTTGCTTCGAGCCAACCTTTGTTGGGTGGACTTATTGGCTTTGAAATGAACGATTTCCTCCAAGATTACACTGGAAAGATTGGAGTTTTCTTGATTTTGATTTTCATGCTGATGGTCATCTTGGTGCAACTTTTCAATTTTACGCCCGAAGGGGTCGCCAATTTCTTCCGCTCGCAACGCCAAAAAATAAAGTCCGATTTTCAAACGGAAACCACTGTTTCGGAAAAACAGGAAACGGAAGAGCTCCCTATTGAGTTGGACATGAAAGAGGAAGAAGTTCCAATTTCCGTGGACACCTACACCCACAAAAAAGATATACCTCCCCTTCAGAATGAAGCTGGGTTGGACGTGAACCTTCCCCAAGAAGAAGAGGAAGGCATCAGTTTGGAGGTAGAAAAAGTCAAGGAGGAAAAAGAGGAAAAAGACATCAAGGCCGAAAAGTTGGTCAAGGATTTTGGGGAATTCGACCCAAAACTGGAACTCGGTAGCTATAAATTCCCTCCTTTGGAGCTCTTGGAAGCCCATGGTGCCGCTGGTGGCATTACCATCAACCAAGAAGAACTGGAGGAAAACAAAAACCGTATTGTAAGCACCCTTAAGAATTATAAAATCGGTATTGCGCAGATCAAGGCCACCATAGGCCCCACGGTCACCCTATACGAAATTGTCCCCGAAGCGGGCATCCGTATCTCCAAGATCAAAAACCTTGAGGACGATATTGCCCTTTCCCTCGCCGCTCTAGGAATTCGGATTATTGCCCCCATTCCAGGCAAGGGAACCGTGGGTATTGAGGTGCCCAACAAGAACGCTTCCGTTGTCTCCATGCGATCGGTGATAGCGTCCAATAAGTTTCAAAAAGCGGAAATGCAACTTCCCATTGCCTTTGGAAAGACCATTAGCAACGAGACCTTTGTGGTGGATCTGGCCAAAATGCCCCACCTGCTGATGGCGGGTGCTACCGGGCAAGGGAAATCCGTAGGATTGAATGCGGTGATCACTTCGCTCCTCTACAAAAAACATCCGGCAGAAATCAAGTTTATCTTGGTGGATCCCAAAAAGGTGGAATTGACCCTCTACAACAAAATTGAACGGCATTTCTTAGCCAAGCTCCCAGATTCTGATGAAGCTATCATTACGGACAACACCAAGGTAATCAACACCCTGAACTCCCTCTGTATTGAGATGGACAATCGCTACGAGTTGTTGAAAACGGCCATGGTACGAAACATTAAGGAATACAATGCCAAGTTCAAGGCCCGTAAATTAAATCCGAACGATGGACATAAATTCCTTCCCTACATCATTTTGGTGATTGATGAGTTTGCAGACTTGATCATGACCGCGGGCAAGGAAGTGGAAACGCCTATTGCCAGATTGGCACAGTTGGCCCGAGCTATTGGGATTCATTTGATCATTGCCACCCAGAGGCCTTCGGTAAACGTGATCACGGGTATTATAAAGGCCAACTTCCCGGCAAGGATTGCATTCCGGGTAACTTCCAAGATAGATTCGAGGACCATTCTGGATGCCCAAGGTGCAGACCAACTCATTGGCCGCGGGGATATGCTCTACACCCAAGGGAATGATGTGACCCGTTTGCAATGTGCCTTTGTAGATACGCCCGAAGTGGCCAAAATCACTGAATATATTGGGTCGCAACGCGCCTATCCAGAAGCCCATTTACTGCCAGAATACGTAGGTGAAGACTCTGGCACGGGTATTGATTATGATATTTCGGAAAGGGATGCCATGTTCCGCGAAGCTGCCGAAGTTATTGTAACGGCACAACAAGGTTCCGCCTCCCTGATCCAGCGAAAACTGAAATTGGGATACAACCGGGCCGGTAGGATCATTGATCAACTGGAAGCCGCTGGGATTGTAGGTCCTTTTGAAGGAAGTAAAGCCCGTCAGGTCTTGATTCCGGATATGTATTCCTTGGAACAATTTTTAGAAAACGAATCAAAATAATACCATGATCAAAAAACACATTCTTTTTATCGGACTTTTTACCGTTGCACTATTCTCATATGGGCAGAGCTCATCGCAGGCCAAGGCACTTTTGGACGAAGTCTACAATAAGGTGAAAAGCTATGACAACATCTATATCGACTTTACTTCCACCTTGGAGAACAGTGAGGCCAATTTGAAACAGGAAACCCATGGCAATGTTTCCCTAAGTGGCGAAAAATACTTTTTGAACTATTTTGGGGCCCAACAATTATATGATGGCACCAAGGTCTACACCGTTGTTCCCGAAAATGAGGAAGTGACCATAGAGGATGTCGATCAAGATGCCGACAATGTGAGCCCTTCAAAAATGCTCACCTTCTATAAAACCGGGCATAACTATGCTTGGGATATCTTGCAAAATGTGGGGGGAAGAAAAATACAATACGTAAAGCTCACCCCTATTGATTCCAATACCGAGATCAAATCCGTACTCTTGGGCGTTGACACTCAGACCAAACACATCTACAAGCTCATCCAGACAGGAAACAACGGTACAAAAACTACCATAACCGTTAATTCTTTCAAAACCAACCAGCCATTTTCAAGTACCCTCTTTACCTTTGACGAGAAAAAATACGAGGATAAAGGGTATTACATAACACGAAACTAGCCATTGAAAATACTAGACCAGTATATATTATCGAGGTTTCTCTATAACTTCTTTAGCTCCTTTGTCATCTTGATCGTCATATTCATTTTTCAAGGAATATGGCTTTTTATAGATGATTTGGCGGGAAAAGGTCTAGGCATGGTCATTATTGGGAAGTTTATTTTTTATTTCATCCCCACTTTGGTGGACAAGGTATTGCCCCTAACGGTATTACTGTCGTCCATCCTTACCTTTGGTACCTTTGCGGAAAACTATGAGTTCGCCGCCATGAAGGCTTCTGGAATATCCCTTCAGCGAGGGATGCGAAGCTTGATCATCTTTGTCCTTTTTTTGGGAGTGGTCACCTTTTTCTTCGCCAACAATATCATTCCAAAATCGGAACAGAAAATATTCAACCTACGGCGTAACATTGCCAAGGTAAAACCTGCTGCAGCCATTACCGAAGGGGTTTTTAGTGATTTTGAAGGCACCGGTGAGGGCATGAACATTAAAGTGGAGCGAAAGTACGGGGAACAAGACCGGTTTTTGGACAATGTGGTCATCCACAAAAAAACCAACCAAAATGTAAACAATACGGTCATCAAGGCCAAAGGTGGAGAGCTGATCAGTAGTGAAGATTCCGACATTATCCAGCTGGTACTGAAAGATGGCAATTACTACGAGGAGCTGGTCCCAAAGGATAACAAGGAAAAGAGAAAACAACCCTTTGCCAAGGCCCATTTTGAAACCTACACCATCAACATAGATATTTCGGAACTGAACAACCAAGACTTGGAAGAAGACGGCAATATTACCACGGACAAAATGAAGAATGTGGGACGTTTGATCAAGGATATCGATTCATTGGGAACCAACAATCTGGAAAAAGTGGAGGCATTCTCCAAAAATATTGTCAACCGTATGGGGGCATTTCCTCCAAAATCAACTGTTGGGGACACCATTCAAACCGCAACCCAGATTCCCGTAACCAAAATTTCAAAGGATTCCCTCAATAGTGTGGACGAGCTTTTGGCATCATTGCAGGACTGGCAACAGCTGCAGGTGGTCAACAATGCCAAAAATTCGGTTTCAAGTGTCTTGACCACCGTAGTTTCCAAAAAAGAGGAACTGCAACAACGGTTCAAGTTCTACAATAGCCATATTCTTTCCTTGCACAAAAAGTTCGCCCTGGCATTTTCTTGCATCATTCTATTTTTTGTGGGAGCACCCTTGGGGGCCATTATCCGAAAAGGAGGCCTCGGGTTGCCCATGGTGATTGCCATTGTCTTATTTTTGACTTATTATTTTATTGGGGTCTTTGCAGGTAACTATGCCAAGGAAGGGAATATACACCCCGCAATCGGAGCTTGGCTCTCTACCTTGATCATGCTACCCTTAGGGGTTTCACTGACCAAAAGGGCCACTGCGGATAGAGGACTATTTGGATTTGGACACATCATAGATCGTATTAGGAGCATATTTAAACGAAAAAGAAAAGATACGGAAGAGTAATGGTCGAGGAGAAAAAAATACAATTGCATGCCATAGAGGAAGCCATTGAAGACATCAGACAAGGTAAGGTCATTATAGTGGTGGATGATGAAAACCGCGAAAATGAAGGTGATTTTGTGGCCGCCGCCGAACTGATTACATCGGAAACGGTAAACTTTATGGCCACCCATGGCCGAGGGCTTATCTGTGCCCCACTTACTGAAGGGAAATGTAAAGATTTGGGACTCCACATGATGGTGACGCACAATACCGACCCGCTGGAAACCGCCTTTACAGTTTCTGTGGATTTAAGGGGAAATGGGGTCACTACGGGAATTTCCGCCTCGGATAGAGCCAAAACCATTTTGGCCTTGACCGATGCCAATACCAAGGCCCATGAACTGGCCCGGCCCGGACATATCTTCCCGCTCATTGCCAAGGAAGGTGGTGTACTGCGCCGTACCGGACACACCGAAGCCGCTATTGATTTTGCCCGCTTGGCAGGATTGGAGCCTGCTGGCGTTATTGTGGAAATCATGAACGAGGATGGCACCATGGCCCGATTGCCCCAACTTTTGGAAGTAGCCAAAAAATTTGACCTTAAGATTGTTTCCATCGAGGATTTGATCGCTTACCGAATGGAACATGATAGCCTGATTGAACTCAAAGAGGCCTTCACTATCCAAACCCGATTTGGGGAATACCGTCTGCGCGCCTACAAACAGACCACCAACGATCAAGTACATATTGCTTTGGTCCGTGGTAGCTGGAAGCACGGCGACCCAGTCCTGACCCGTATCAATTCCACTTTGGTGAACAATGATATTTTGGGCACCTTGACCAACAATCCGGATGAAACCTTGAACCGAATGTTCAATGCCTTGAACGCCGAGGATAAGGCCGCCATGATCTTTATCAATCAAGGGAACCAATCCAAGAATTTGTTGGGTCGCTTGGCGGAGTTCAAGAAACTTCAGGCGGAGGGGATCCACAAAGCTCCCAAAATTGATATGGACACGAAAGATTTTGGTATCGGCGCACAGATTTTGCACGACCTCAACATTTCAAAGATTCGTTTGCTTTCAAATTCCGCACAGACCCGAAGAGTGGGGATGGTGGGTTACGGATTGGAAATTGTGGAGTATGTGAATTATTAGGTTTTCCCGAATACAAAATTGGATCTATCAGGATTTTTTAAGGGTTTCCACCATTTTTTTAGCCCTTTCCCGGATTTCGGCTTCCGTCCAGCCCAATTTGATCAGACATGAAATGGTCCTACCCATCCAGTGGTCCGAGGCAGAAAAATCGGCCTTGGAATAATCCGGTAAGCCCTCAATGACTTCTTGGGGCAGTTTGCCCAATGATTCCAATTGGCTGAGGTGTTCCCATTTTCTATAGTAATGCCAGTTGTTGTTGTACCAATAGAAGCAGGCATCAATCCCTGCTTCACCCAAAGCTTTGTGGGCTTGTTGGGCAATCGCTTCCGAAGGAAGGAAGAAACTCAGGAAGGAGTAGTTTTCCTCTCCCCCATCAGGTACCTTCCGAAAGCTAATCTCCGGAACCTGTGACAACGCCTCCCTTAAAATGGTATAGTTTTTCTTCTGCAGCGCGATAAATTCATCCAATCTATCCAACTGGGCCAATCCCACGGCGGCATTCAACTCTGAAATTCGAAAATTGTATCCCAAAAAAGGATGGGCCTCTGCTCCCCTATCATTTCCAATATGGTCATGGCCGTGGTCCGAGTATTTATGGGCATTTTGGTAATAGGTCCCATTATTGGTTATAACGGCTCCTCCCTCACCACAAGTGATGGTCTTTACATAATCAAAGGAAAAACAGCCCAAATCCCCGATACTTCCCAAAGGTTTTCCTTTATAACTTCCCCCTATGGCCTGGCAGGCATCTTCCAAAAGCAGAAGGTCGTGTTGGTCACAAATCTGTTGTAACACTTCCAAATTTGCCATGGAACCGCACATATGCACGGGCATCACCACTTTGGTACGGGGGGTTATCGCTTTTTCCACTGCAGATGGGTCCAACGTCAAGGTATCATCTATGTCCACCAAAATAGGAATGGCGCCAAGGGCCAAAATCGATTCAAAACTGGCCACAAAGGTGAACGTGGGCATGATTACCTCATCCCCTGCCCCCACACCGGCACTGACCAACGCTACCGTAAGTGCCGCCGTACCACTGCTCAACAGGTGTACGTGTTTGGACTTCATTTTGGCGGAAAGGGCAGCTTCCAACTCCTTAGCCTTCCAATGCCCGTTTCGCATTCCATCGAACCCATAACGCATCAATACCCCCGAGTCCAGCACATCCTGTACCTGTTCCCGTTCCCTATCTCCAAAAAGTTCAAAACCCGGCATACTTGTCTTGTTTAAAATTGTTTAAAAAAACCACAGTTTAATGGCCATGGCTATGACCACGACCACTAAAAAGGTCTTTATGAATCCGTCTCCCTTTTTTACCGAATAACGGCTCGCCACCCATGCTCCGGAGCCATTTCCAATGGCCAAAATAAGTCCCAATTTCCAATTCACCTTATCATTAAGGGCAAAAACGGCCAAAGCGGACAGCATATAAATAAAAACCACGGCCACCTTGGTGGCATTGACCCGAACGAGGTTCATCCGGTTTACGTAGTGCATAAAAAATATCATTAAAAACCCTAGACCTGCATTGATGAATCCGCCATAGATCCCAAAAAAGAAGAACACAATAAGACTCAGCCACAGGTATTTGCCCGTGAGCCTTTCTTCCATGTCCTCCAAGCGCATCTTGGGCTTAAAAACAATGATAAGCACCACGGCCAACATGACCATGGCCAAAATCCGGTTAAAGGTCTCGCCGTTGATATCAATGGCAATCCAAGCTCCCAAAATAGCCCCTAAAAAGGCCGCAATACCCAAATATAGATTGAAAGGGAATGTAGAAACCCCCTTACTCTTGAATCCTGCAGTTGCCAAGGCCGTTTGAATAACAATGGCCACCCTATTGGTCCCATTTGCCACGGCTGGGGGAAGTCCCAAAAAGATAAGGGTGGGCAAGGACAGTAAGGAACCCCCTCCCGCCACGGTATTGATAAAGCCTACAGCAAAACCAACCGCAACCAAAAGCACATAGTGGTACCATTCCATCATGTAGACAAAAGTACTCCCTTAAAATGGGATTCATTCGTGCAAAAAATTAAAGTTTATAAACTTTTATAGAACCAAAAAAGCTTTATATATTTGCACCCGCTTAGGAGGAATGGCAGAGTGGTCGAATGCGGCAGTCTTGAAAACTGTTGAGGGTCACACCTCCGGGGGTTCGAATCCCTCTTCCTCCGCTGGGTAGTCACCAAAAACTACCATAAACCCTGTAAATTATTGATTTACAGGGTTTTTTATTTTTTACGTATTCAAAAGATATCATTTGAATACATATAGTTTAGTGCCTGATTCGGTGTCCCCTTGAGCTTTACCAAAAACGGACACCTAGCAATATCTAAAATATTGTTAATCAATTATTTACAGGGATTTCTATTTAATATTTTTTTTCTAATTTTCAGGAGAAATAATGTTAAAATAGGTGTCCCTTTTATGTTATCACTCTTATACTATATTAAAAAACACAAAGCCGACAAAGTAGGTCGGGCAATGATTTACATGAGAATCACTGTAAATGGCAAGCGTTCTGAGTTCAGCATAGGACGTAAGATCCATCCCATGGCATGGGATGCAACTAATGGAAAGGTGCTGGGATTCTCCCAGGAAGTCCGTCAATTGAACTCCCATTTGATGAAAATACGGACTGACTTATATCGGTATGCAGATAGATTAAAGGACAAGGGTCGGCCAGTGACCGCTGAATCTCTAAAAGATTTATACTTCGGAAGGGATAATCCCTCTAAGATGCTACTGGAAGTATTTCAAGAGCATAATGACAGAGTTGACCAACTAGTTGGACAAGATTTCGCTCCTGGTACAGCAGAACGGTACAAGACCGCAAAAAGTCACTTAGCCGAATATTTACAGAATGAACTTCGAAAGAAAGATATCCCAATCGTGGATGTGGATCATTCCTTTATTTCCGGTTTCGAATATTATCTAAAGACCAAAAGAAAGTGCAGCCATAACACGGCCATCAAATATGTGGTGAACTTTAAAAAGATCATTAGGATCGCATATGCCAATGGTTGGATCAAAACAGACCCCTTTGCCAATTGGAAAGCACGATTAAAAACAGTCGAGCGGGAATTCCTGACCGATGAAGAGCTTCAACGACTGATGGACCATCCTTTTACGAATGAACGATTGGAGCATGTGAGGGATTGTTTTGTTTTCTGTTGCTTTACCGGATTGGCCTATGCGGATGTAAAAAAACTGACGCACGATGATTTTGTTATAGGAATTGACGGAGACCTTTGGATCAACACGAAACGAACCAAGACAAAAACCAAAAGCAATATTCCTGTTTTGCCCACTGCATTGATGATTCTTGAAAAATATGAGCACAGTCCCTTACTTGTTGACAAAAAGGTTCTGCCCGTACTGACCAATCAAAAGATGAATGCCTATCTCAAAGAAATAGCTGACCTTAGCGGCATCAAAAAACATTTGACCACCCACTTGGCCAGACATACTTTTGCGACCACCGTTACCCTCTCTAATGGGGTTTCCATTGAGTCCGTGAGCAAGATGTTGGGGCATAAATCACTGCGAACCACTCAACATTATGCGAAAATATTGAACCGTAAAGTAAGTGAGGATATGCAACTGTTAAAAAAGAAATTGAGCTTCGGTAAAAAGTCAGGTCAAATGCAGTAAGTCCATTAAAATAAATGGCATTAAAAGGTTGGCCGGTCAAGAAACCCAAATCAACATACCAATTCTGAATTGGGATATGCCTCAATACACTATGGAAATAAAAAAACCAAAATGGTCAAACAAACCGAAATGAAAAGAGTTGTTGAATTAAAAGTGCCATATAGCCAGTTGTGTGCCAATCTATCTACAAGCTTCATGGAATTGTGATAGTAGTTGTATTGGTATCTTTCAATCACTAGATATCTATAAAATCCTCTAATAAAGCCCGTTATTAGGTGTATCAAAATAAACTTTACAATGATGGTTCCCATGGCAAAGTTCAAAGATGCGGTTTTACCTGCTTTATAATTGATAGGCTACCGTTATAAGGTCTAAGTTCACTTTCCAAATAAACCAGTTGATTTGTACCAGGCCCGTTCCGGATTGTACAGTAATAGACCTTACGGACGTACAATCGTACAACAAGAATGACACAGGGCCTTACCTTGGCAAAAACAAGATCGCCTTTTTTATATCTATTTCCTATGGGATTTTTTTTCATTGAATATGTTTTTCTAAAAACCAAATAGATAGTTCATTCATTTTTCATGGTGGTACAGAGCATTTTGAACTTATGGTTCGCTTCAAAGGAACAGGGTGCGGATGCAGGGATAATTATGGAATCACCTCTCTGCATGAAAGTGGAATTACCGTTTATGACCACCTCGGCCTTTCCTTCAATGATATGGACGAATCGAATATAAGGTGATTCGCCATGGGACAACACCTTTCCAAAATCGAATGCGAATGCCTGTATGACACAGTTATCCTGGAGACATATGTTTTTAACCACAATGGCGTTGGAATCAAACTCAAGTATATTGGCTAGGTTAAACGTTTTGGACTCCTCAAATTCTCCTGTTTCCATGATTGATGGGCTTCTCTTCTCTTTTCTATTCAGACCAATCTTTGGCACCCCGCTTTGCCTTTTTGGCGGCTTTTTTCTCTTTAGGCGTTTTTGAGGGAGCTGTCTTGGCCGATTTTTTCTTTCCTTCTTTTTCTTTTGACATGGTGTATTTTTTAAATTATCATTGTTTTATGGTAATAAACTGGCCAGCAACAGCATTGCTAAAAAAAGAATGAAATAGATTGCACATTTTCGCATAAGGGTTTTGAACTAGCATTGTTGGCCCACAACCTGTGTTTGGGATTTTAAAAAGTCGTGATCAAGGAGGCCATCACTCTTTTTAGCGTTTGGCACTTAGGTTTAAAAAGGGCAGTGTTTTTTAGTTCCTGCCCTTTTTTGAGACTCTGATATAAAATCAGGGACGATTACTTAATAATTAAATTGACATTTTGTGTAACTGGAAAGTTCTTTGCCAAATTAATGTGGCTTGCCAAAGCCTCTTTTGTCTAAACAAACCAAGGAAAATCCTTGTCTTTGTTTTTCTCCATCTTGACTGCTCCATTTGTACCGTTATAAAATATCGGTCTAAGGAAATATCTTATTTTCCAAGGGATTAGTTGTAAAACATTTTTCTTTTTCATAGCATATAATGATTACTGTTAGTTTATTGATTAAAAATGAACAACACAAAGTTGGTGTATTCCCTTCAGGGGTTCGCTACAGAAATCCCTGTAAATCTTACATATACCATAGGTTCAAATCAGGGCCTTCCCATTTGTGAAAACCTGAAGCTGGGCCTTCAGGAATTGGTGGTACTCCTCAAATTCCATTTCTGACATCCCCTTGTTTTCATAGCTCAAAAAGAGTGGTGTTTCAAGTAAATTGTCGTATATTACAGGGAACTCCATTTGAAAGGAAAGGGTCATGTCTAAAATTTCTTTCATCAATTGATTTCCTTTTCTCTTATATCGCATGACCTTACTTTTCGTGTTTATTGTAAGGTAAGTTTAAATCCACCGCTGTTCATTACATGATTCCTTTGAAGAGTTATATAAATCACACAGTAACGAACATATCGCTTTGCTCACCTTATAAAAAATTAATTCAAAAATGCTGCTATATATAAAATTCATGGTGAGTCTGCGCTGTAAAATGGTGGTCAAGGAAGAACTTAAAAAGCTTGGTCTCCATTATGTCAATGTGGACCTTGGAACCATAGACATCTTGGAAAACATCACCGATCATCAAAGAGATCTGTTACGTGAAAATCTGAAGACTCATGGACTGGAACTTCTTGACGACAAGAGGAAGATCATCATTGAAAAAATCAAGTCGGTAATTATCGAAATGATCCATTATTCGGATGAGATTCCCAAGGTAAACTATTCGGATTACATCAGCGAAAAATTGGGGTATGATTACACCTATTTGGCAAATACCTTTTCGGAAGTAAAGGGAATCACCATTCAGCAATTCATAATCATGAACAAAATAGAAAAAGTAAAGGAATTGTTGCTCTATGATGAATTAAATCTAACCGAAATATCCTATATGTTGCATTACAGTAGTGTCTCGCATTTATCCAACCAGTTTAAAAAAGTTACGGGACTCACCCCTTCCTACTATAAAAAACTGAAAGAGAAACGCAAAGTAAACCTAGAGGATCTGTAGTCCAAGGTAAAATGTTCCACCAAAAACCACACTAGTTTTGGCCATGGGTCTTTTAAGCTGAGAAGCAACACAATAAATGTGGGAATACTACAACTCTTCATCTTTCTTATGTAATACATTATCCGCAAAAATCCCTCATCTTTAAGTTAGGGCACCATTGAAAAAAACAAACCCTTATAACCCTGCACAAATTAAGGTGTTGACTATGGAAAATACAGAAGTTGAAAAATCAAAAGTCTTTATTATCGTCGAGATTATCGAATATGTACCCAATGCAGTGGTCATAAAGACCATTATAAAAAAAACTACTGGGAATGTCACTGCCGTCTCTTTTGATTCAGGAGAAAACCTAACAGAAAAAATATCGCCTTTCGATACGTTCATCCAAATCATAGAGGGAAGGGCCGAAATCTTGATCGATGACAATTCGCAGACCTTGGAAACCGGACAGTCCATTATCATCCCTGCCCACTCCAGGAATACCATAAAGGCCAATGAGCGCTTTAAAATGATCTCTACCATTATTAAAAGTGGGTATGAGTAGTTTCCTGAATATTTAAAAACAGTCATAGTATGAGTATTTATCTAATCATCATTCTTCCCTTTTTGATCGTCCTATTGATAGGAATCAAAATCGTTCGGCCCACACAAAGGGGCCTAATCGAAAGATTGGGGAAATATTCGGGTTTTGCAGGTCCCGGTTTTCATTGGATCATCCCGTTCATCGACAGGATCTTTATCGTCAATGTCACCGAACAGATGGTGGACGCCGAGCCCCAGGAGATCATTACCAACGATAACCTGAACGCCAGTGTGGATGCACAAGTGTATTTTAGGATAAAGGACAACGAGGAAAGCGTCAAGGGATCCATTTACAACGTGAACGATTATAGGAACCAAATTGTAAACCTGGCCCGTACAACGCTTAGGAACATCATAGGCACACTCACCTTAAAATCGGCCAATAGTGAGCGGGGCAAGATCAATGCGGAGCTTTACAAAACGCTCCACACGGAAACCATGGGTTGGGGCATCGAGATCGTGAGAACAGAGCTGAAGGAGATTGACCCACCCAAGGATGTTCAGGAGACCATGAACAAAGTGGTTAAGGCCGAAAACGAAAAAATCGCGGCCATAGATTCGGCCACAGCGGCAGAAACGGTCGCGGATGGCATCAAAAGGGCAAAAATAAAAGAGGCTGAAGGGTACAAACGGGCCAAGATACTCCACGCCGAAGGCGAGGCTGAGGCCATAAAGCTCGTGAACGAGGCCGCAGATAAGTTCTTTATCGGCAACGCACAGATCCTCAGAAAACTGCAGGCCGTGGAAACCGCCTTACAAACGAACGCCAAAATAGTGGTGCCCGCAGGCACTGAACTGGTAAATATTATCGGGGAGATGGCCGGTGCGGTGCTTCCTATCACCAAAAAATCGAAAACGGAATAAAAACCAAAGCCACCATGAAAACACTCAAAACCAAGGAGAAAAAAGACATCTTGGTCATTATTGCGCATCCTGATGATGAAACCTTGTGGTGTGGGGGCACCATCCTTATGCATCCTGAACATGATTGGTTCATTGCCTGTCTATGCAGGAAAAGGGACCAGGATCGCAGCCCGAAATTCAAAAATGCCCTTTCAGTTTACAAAGCTCAGGGGGCTATGGGCAATCTGGACGATGGAGTTGAACAAAGACCGTTGAGCAAAAATGTTGTGAAGGGGGCCATTTTAAAGTTGCTTCCCAAACAGAATTTTGACCTTGTCCTCACACATAGTCCCACTGGTGAATATACCAGACATCTGCGCCATGAAGAGATAGGAAGGTCGGTGATCGAGTTGTGGAGCGAGCAAAAAATTTCCATGGACGAACTATGGACCTTTGCGTTTGAAGATGGATTCAAAAGATACTATCCACAGGCGATAAAGACCGCAAGCATCCAGCATACGCTCCCAAAAAACATTTGGCGGGAAAAATACCGGATAATTACCGAAGTATATGGATTTGAAGAGACAAGCTTTGAAGCTAGGACAACCCCAAAAAATGAAGCCTTCTGGAAATTCGAAAAGCGGGTGGATGCCCAAAAATGGTTGGAGCATGAGGGGATCCAACAATGACCCATTTAAAACCTAAAACATGAAAGTTCTGGTCCTTTACGATTACCCCCCTTCTCCTGGTGGTCTTGCAACCCAAGGAGACCTACTTTATCGAGGACTCTTGGAACTGGGTGTGGATGCCCATGCGGTCCATTTTGAATCGGCACAAGAAAAAGAATGGTACTACCGGTGGTTCGAGCCGGATGTCGTGGTGGGCATTGGGTATTGGGGCCATACCCCCCACTTGGTACTGCACCCACAGCGCTATGGAACCGTCCCTGTTCCTTGGCTGGTTGCCGATGGATACATTGCCAACTATCAGGAAGTATTGAACGAACTGCCCTTGATCTTGGTAACGTCCAATTGGGTCAAGGAAATGTACGTAAGGGATGGCATCAAGGCCTCAACCATTGAAGTGTTGCCTGTAGGGTGTGATACGGCATCGTTTGTTCCCTTTGATAAAAAGGATCCAAAAATTATAGCGGTGCGGGAATCATTGGGCATTTCCCCAAAGCAGTTAATGATCTTGACCGTTGGTGGTGATGCCGCTTCAAAAGGGGCCCAAGAGGTGATGCAGGCATTGGCGATCATCGACGCCAAGGCACCTGATTGGAAATATGTCTGCAAAGTATGGCCCCAACCCAGAACCAAGGCCCAGAACCTCTTAGATCTGGAAATGGCCACCCATTTAGGCATTGAAAAGAATGTCACCTACGCCACCAATACCGTTTCCCGAAATTTCATGCCGTACCTTATTGGTGCCTGTGATATTTATGCAGCCCCATCCCGTTTGGAAGGGTTCGGGATGCCACAAGTTGAGGCCGGAGCCTGTGGAAAACCCGTGATCGGCATCAAGGCAATGGGGATGTTGGATACACTGATACACAAAAAAACAGCATTTCTTGCCGATGTGGCCCAAAAAATCGTGGTCAAAGAAGTGGTTTTGGGAAAAGAATCAGGCTTTGAAAACAAGCACAAAATCCAATTCGATATACCTAGAACCGTTGATTACCGTGCCAATGTACAGGATATAGCCAAGTATATGTTTACGCTCATGAACAATGAAGACCTTCGGATTGAAATGGGGAAGGCTGCAAGGAAACATGTTGTGGAACATTTTGATTACAGGGTTGTGGCCAAAAAATTCATACAGATCATACAAGATAAATTCGGAATCGATTAAATGACCTCAAAAGACCAACAATTGGTGGAATCCGCCAAAACGGCCGCTCTGGAAGTACTGCTCCACAATTCAAAAGGGCCATTTCTTGACCTGCCACGAACAGCGGGTTGGGGGTATCCCGAACCCTATACCCGTGACCTGTTGATTTCCGTCCTGGGAATCGCGGCAACGAACAATGCCGAGCTATTACAGACGGTACGCAAGGTATTGCTCATGCTTGCCCAAAATCAATCCAAAAAAGGCCATATCCCCTCTTTGGTCCATGACAAGGAGGACCGCGGTGCCAGTGATACCACTCCCCTTTTCCTGATCGCAACAGTAATCTATAGAAAAGTGGCCAAGGAACCTCTTTTTTTGGAAGAGGCCATAAGAAAAGCACTTTTATGGATGGAATACCAAAGTCCGTCCGACCGTTGTTTGACGGCACAACTACCCACCAGTGATTGGCGGGACGAACAATGGGTGTTGGGCTATGGACTGTTTGTCAATACCTTGGCATACACCCATCTAAAATTATTCGGGAAAACGAAGAGGGCTGAAAAATTACGTCGTGAAATAGAGCGACCCATCTTTACTTCAAACCAGGCAAAAAACCAGGGCCATGAAGGACTCGTTATCGATCATCAACCCTATTATGCGCTTTGGGCCTATAAGGTATATAGTAGTGAACGGTTTGACCTGTTGGGCAACAGTATTGCCATTTTATCGGGTATGGCTTCCCCATCAAGGGCAAAGGCAATAGTCGATTGGGTGGAGAGCTCATGCTCCTCCATGGTAAAAAACATGGAATTGTCCGTTGACCTGCCCCCTAATTTTTTCCCATTTATCTACCCCGGTGATACGGATTGGCGGCCCAGATATGTTGATTTCAACCAACCTGGGGATTACCATAATGGTGGTATATGGCCTTTTGTATTGGGATTTTACATTGCAGCATTGGTGGCCGTTAAGCAATATGATTTGGCCGAGAAAAAGCTATTGGAGTTGACCAGACTTATCAAAATAGGCAAAAACAAGGAACTTGGGTTTGGTTTCAATGAATGGTACAAGTCCCAAAACGGTAAACCCATGGGGCAGGATTGGCAGACCTGGAGCGCTTCAAACTACCTTTATGCTGCCCGGTGTGTCGCTGAAAAAAAGACACCATTTTTTGACCACATAAGATAACGGTCCAAATGGCATCAGGAGCCTTCAAACCTGTGAAATATGTAACTCTATTCCTTTTATGTTCAACTTTTCTCTATTGCTTTTCAATACCTTATAAACAAATACAGAAGGAGTGAATCTCAACAAAACCAAAGAAAATGTCAAAAGGAAACAAGGCCCCTGCCAAGTCCAATCAACCAAAACTTGTGCTGAACCTAAAAGAAAAAATCGCACATAAGGATGCCATGAAAGGTATCGAAAACAGAAAGTATAAAGGACGTGTTTTGTAGATGCTATTATCCCCATGCCCATCAACGTAATCCACACTAAAATGAAACTAGCTTATATTGGCACCTATCCTCCCCGTGAATGCGGTATTGGCACGTTTACCCAAAACCTGGCCCACTCCATGTTGGAAAATGGTAAGGACATCAATGACATTGCTGTTTTTGCCATGAGCGACCACAACCACATCTATCCCTATCCTCCCGAGGTAAAATTAAGTATCAACCAAGAGCAGCAGACAGATTATCTGGAGGCCGTCAACCATATCAATCTTAGTGGGGCCGATGCCTGTATCCTTGAACATGAGTTTGGCATATATGGCGGCCAGAGCGGAGTTTATATACTGCCCCTCCTACATCGCCTCAATATTCCGTTGATCACGACCCTGCATACCATTCTGGAAACCCCTTCCTATACTGAAAAGGCCATCTTGAAGGAAATTTGTAAAATGTCCGATAGGGTTGTAGTGATGAGTGTCATGGCCGTGCGTTTTTTAGTGGAAATATATGATGTCCCCGAGAAAAAAATAATGCTCATCGAACATGGTGTACCCAATATTCATTTTGACAAACAAGAGTCGCGAAAGGAATTTAAACTGAATGAAAGGAAACTGCTCCTGACCTTTGGTTTCATCGGCAGAAACAAAGGCATTGAAACGGTGATCAAAGCCCTGCCGCAAATCATTGAAAGACACCCTGAAGTCCTTTATATTGTCTTGGGAAAAACACACCCGAATGTATTGAGACATTCAGGCGAGGAATATCGAAACTATCTCCAGGTCCTTATAAAAATGCTAAAACTCAATGAGCATGTGTTACTGCTCAATGAATTTATAGATGAGAACGAACTTTTTAAATACCTCTCTGCCTGCGATATTTACATTACGCCTTACCCCAATGAAGCGCAAATTACCAGCGGGACACTTTCCTATGCCATGGGCTCAGGTTGTGCCGTAGTCTCCACTCCGTACTGGCATGCCGCGGAATTGCTGGCCGAGAACAAAGGGCGTCTATTTGATTTCAACGATTCTGATGGCCTATCACAAGTCTTGGATGAACTGTTGGGGAATCCCAAGACCCTGAACGAAATCCAAAAGAAAGCAGCGGAATATGGGCAAAACTTAACCTGGCCCAAAATAGGAAAAAAGTATACTGAGCTTGTAACACAGGTACTGTCACTACCCAAGGAACCCTTGCCGAAAAAAGAAAACGCCATAGACCCTTTATTGTTGCCACAGTTTTCCTTGGCCCATATCAAAAGGTTGACCGATGACACCGGTATCATCCAACATGCAAAATTCGGGATTCCCAACCTTAAGGAAGGTTATTGTTTGGATGACAATGCCCGGGCCCTTTTAATGGTCTGTATGGGCTATAAACTGAAAAAAGACCCACTGGCCTTAGAATTGATGCCCGTATATTTGAGTTATATCCATTATATGCAGAACAAGGACGGGACTTTTCGGAATTTCCTGAGCTTCAACCGGAATTTTATGGACGAAGTGGGCTCCGAAGATTCCTTTGGACGAACCATCTGGGCGTTGGGATATCTTTTGGGCAATGCCCCCAACGATGCCTACTATCAAATGGGGAAACTGGTTTTCTTTGATGCCGTTCCGAACTTTGAGAACATCAAATCCATTCGTGGAATTGCCAACACCATAATAGGGATCAGCCATTATCTCAGGACAAACCCTTCCGATGATGCCATGAAAAGCACCTTGCACAAATTGGCTAACATATTGGTTTCCCAATATGATCAAAATCATACCGAAAACTGGAATTGGTTTGAATCGCTTTTGGCCTATGACAATGGGATTCTACCCTTGGCACTGCTCCACGCGGCCGAGATTCTTGAAGACAGGAACATTTCCAAAGTGGCCTTTTCCACCATGGATTTTCTCACGGAACATACGATGAAAGATGATTATTTGTCGATCATCGGAAATGCGGCGTGGTATGTAAAGGACAAGGAACGTTCAATGTTTGCACAACAGCCCATTGATGCCGAGGCCATGGTACTTATGTACCATCAGGCCTATGCTTTAACAGGCAATCAGGATTTTCTGAAAAAATTGTTCACTGCCTTTATGTGGTTTTTGGGTGAAAATGATATGCGTATGAGCCTTTATGATTTTGAGACCAAAGGGTGTTGCGATGGTTTTGAAAATTATGGGGTGAACCGAAACCAGGGGGCCGAAAGCTCCTTGGCCTATCTTATTTCACATTTGACCGTACTGCAGGCCTATAAAGATTCTTTTCAATCTGAGGAATTTAAGGCATCAAACACTAAAAAACTGGTCCTAAATGGGTTGCAGGCATAACTACGGCAACATTGGCCTTTGTTAGCTCTTGAAGGCTTTGAACAAGGCTTTCATTTCCACTACGGCATAGGTGGCGGAATAGTCCGATACGGCATAGGGTAATATCAAACTTCCATTATGGATGATAGATCCACAGGAATAGACTACATTGGGCACATAACCTTCCCGCTCTTCCTCCAAGGGCATCAACAAAGGTTCTTCCAAACGGCCAATCTCCCTTGACGGGTCGTCCAGGTCAAATAAAGAAGCGGATATACAGTACCTTCTCATGGGCCCCACCCCATGTGTGATCACCAACCATCCGTTTGTGGTCCATAGAGGGGAGCCACAATTTCCTATTTGTGTGAACTCCCAAGGAAACTTTGGTTTCTGGAGAAGGATGGGGTTGTTCCATAACGTGGGCCTATCCGAATACATGAGATAATTGTTCACGCCATCGATTCGGGAAAGCATTGCATATTTACCCTTAATTCTTTTAGGGAAAAGCGCCAGGTTCTTGCCTATGGCACCATTTCCATGCAAGGGCATGATCCTGAATGTATAGAAATCATCAGTGGAAAGCAATTTGGGCAATATGGCATGGCCATTATAGGCGGTATAGGTAGCATACACCTTTACAGTGCCGTCATCTTCGGTAAAACGGACAAAACGGGCATCTTCGATTCCCCTGCTTTCCGATTCTGAAATTGGGAATATGACGCGTTCGCTCAAGTCGGAATCATGCTCAAAGCTTATGTCGTAATAGGAATCCACTAGCCAAGTAATTTCTTCGAGCGCCAACCTTTTTTCAAGACTAATGGCCGGGTCATCCATTACTTTCTTTACAGCGTTTTTTAAAACATAGTACTCGAATCTGTCCGGCAGTTCTTCCATAATACTTTTTGAATACTTTACAGGGATGCGCATCTCCCGCATCTTTTTTACAAATCGGCCTTTGTCATAAAGCTTTTTATGGGAGATTTCCGCCATGTCAATCGACTTGCCGACGCTCATTAAATGGAGCTCGTTATTTTTATCGATTATTCCTCTTCTGAAAACTATGGAAGAGATATGCCCTTCCCCTGTTGCCCGAAACGAAAGGATCACTCGCATTTCATCCTCTTCCAAAAAAGACTGGTCAAAATCTTGGATAATGGAAGGATTAAAAAATGCCGCGGATTCTATAGAATATTCCATGGTAAGATAGGAACCGATTAGCATTCTTCTCTCAATGGAAATTCCATCAAAATCAACATTCATTTGCTCAATTATGGTCCTGACACTATCACAATGCTTATGGAAAAGCTTGGAAATGTTACGGTGCCTGCTTGCAAATTCCCTAAGGGTCTGCTCCAAGGAGTCTTTCACCTGACTTTCACTCATTCCGAAAATAAGGGAAAGCAAATCCATGGTGCGCTGTTCCCCGTTCATAAAGGAGCGGGCCACGACCCTACTGGCATCGGGTAGGAATTTTACGTGCTTGCGTGTTACCGAAACCCTCATGAGCCTTTAGTTCGGGAGAATACTCGATGGATAACATAACTAGTAAATTCCAAGTTTTTATTATCTGCCATTTTTCACTTTTGTTTAAAACTGTCAATTTTTTTTCAGTAATGCTTATATAAGTACTGTTTTCGTAATCAAAATTCTCCTCGCATTTCTGGAAGACACCCAACAATAAAACCAAAATGTTCAAAAAAGGACTAAATGCTATTTTTGATGTAAGTTTTCTAAAAAGTTGTGAAGTAATGATGAATAGGCGTTTACATCCTCTTTTTTGTTTCAGTTATAAAGTATTGACTTAGAAAGGATTTCAATAAAATTGAATCCACCTAAAGGTAGTCATTAAACTGTTCTATTCAACCTAATGTTTAGTATTAGTTATAAATGTAAAGCGATGGTTTTGATAATTTGATATATTATTCTAGTTCCATTGGAATCCGTTGTATAATGCATATCAATGACCAAAAAATAAATACGTTTTTAGATATACTGTTCACCAATAAAACCTAGGGTTTTTCCAACTGGATTTTGGGATTCCAGCACCAAGGTAACTGCTGAAATTGTCAAGAATTCCACAACTATATTCTTGTAACATTCACTCCAGGACATGCCATCATTAAAATGATTGAGGAGTATACAGAGCCTGCTACAATGCATATGTGTGAATGATGTAACTAATATAAGTTAACGCGTAACGCTTATCGATGGTTATCGAGTCACCTTTGTCCTGTGAAATGTTTCACATAAAAATTTTCATCATGAACTACAGAACAAAAACATCTACCCTGATTTTTGGATTGGCATCTTTTGCCACTGCCATTGTCTTTTTTAATGGCTGCAAATCGCCAACCGAAAACAAGGCTATAACAAAAACAGCTGAAGCCAAGGAAAATCTAGTTGATGCAAAAGAAACTCTTGATAAGGCCAAGAAAGAATACGTCCTTATATACGAAGCATTCAAACTGGAATCGGACAAGAAAATTGCAGAAAACGAAAAGATCATTGCCGAGTTAAAGAAAAACGCCAAGATGGAAAGCAATGCTGCCAAAGAGGATTTTGAAAAAGAACTTGCCCTATTGGAGCAAAAAAACCAATCGCTGAAAGAAAAAATGAGCTACTACAAAGAAGAAGGCGACAATGAATGGGAATCTTTTAAGCTCGAGTTTGACCACGATATGGACAGCTTGGGAAAAGCATTAAAAGACCTGACTAAAAATAACACAAATTAATTTGTACTAAGACTAAAATTATGGGAAATCTACTTTACACAGTTGCCGTAATATTGATTATTGCTTGGGCCATTGGATTTTTAGGGTATAATGCGGGAGGAATCATTCACGTTTTACTGGTTATTGCAATCATTGCGATTGTATTAAGTATGGTTCAAGGGAAAAAATCCACGTAACCAACAACTTATACGCAATAACGGCAAGTACAACCTCCCGAGTATCCAAGAACATACGGTGATGTTTTTGGATACTCTCTTTTATGCCCATTATTTTTTAGTGGGAGCTCTTTACCCTCTGATTCAATTATGAATAAAATGCAATACCTTTTACTGTGGACCATTGCGATTCCTATTTTGGCATGGCTCGCCTATTTTGGTATTCCGCTAGATCTGGGGGAACCATATTCTCTGTTCCTTGGCATTTTACTGATAGGATCTGTCATTGCTGCGGTACACCATGCGGAGGTAATCGCCTATAGGGTAGGAGAACCTTTTGGTACATTGTTGCTGGCTTCAGCGATTACGGTTATTGAAGTGGCACTGATTGTTTCATTGATGTTGAGTGGGGGACGGCTTGAGGCAGTTACGCTTGCCCGTGATACGGTTTTGGCATCAGTAATGATAATCCTCACGGGGATAATAGGAATCTGTATATTGGTAGGGGCCATACGTTACAAGGAACAGGTGTTCAGTCTCCAAGGCGTTAGCGCGGCCTTGGTCACCCTTACTTCCATATTGGTGTTCGCCCTTATCCTTCCCAAATTCACTCCAAGTCTTAATGGTTCCATTAACAACCCCTTACAGTTGATTTTTGTTGTGATAGCTTGTCTTGTCCTGTATATCACATTTGTAATGGTGCAGGCGGTACGACATCGTGCCTTTTTTTTATCCCCGGAAACCACTGAGAACAAAAATATGCTGCCCTCTCCTCCGACAGTGATGGAAACACTCATTAGTGCCCTTTTGTTGGTTTTGTGCCTCGGCATAGTAGTACTGCTCGCCAAAGCCCTTACATCCGATATAGAAAACGTCGTCTTGCAAGCAGGGGCACCAAAATCCCTGGTAGGGGTGATTATAGCAGCAGTAGTGTTATTGCCCGAGGGACTTGCCGCCTATCGTGCTGCCAGAAAGAACCGCCTCCAGACCAGCCTCAACCTTGCCCTGGGCTCCGCTCTTGCCAGCATAGGCCTCACCATACCGACTGTTGCTATTGTATCTATTATAACGGGAATGAAAATAACACTTGGCATTGATATAAAAGCCATGGTTTTATTGGTACTGGCCCAATTTACCATTGTACTTTCATTGGCCACCGGGCGTACCAATGTGCTGCAGGGAATCGTACTTTTAACGATCTTTGTGGTTTATCTTTTTACCATTATCGCCCCATGACATGGCCACTTGGCACCGCTATGTTGATTCGAGTCCATGCTTCCAAATATCATGATGATATAACTAACGGTAAATACTTTATCCATAGTTTTTTTGGCTTGACCAAATAAAAAAACCATGTGTGAAATATGCAATTCATTTTGATCATTGTGTATCGTATTGGTCAGGTATAAGGATGACCTTTATGCTATTGTGAAAATTCATTCACAACATAAAAAATAATTCCTATGAAAACGAATGCAGAATTACAGGTGGATGTTCAGAATGCCATTAAATGGGAGCCTTTGTTGCATGCAGCTGAAATTGGTGTCACAGCCAAGGATGGTGTTGTTTCATTGACAGGCGTTGTGGACAGCTACATAAAAAAAATGGAAGCGGAAGATGCTGCCAAAAAAGTCATTGGCGTGAAAGCCTTAGTTGAAAATATTGAGGTGAGATTTCCGAGCAAGTGGACAAAAACGGATGTTGAAGTTGCCACTGAAGCTTTGGAAGCTTTGAAAGCCAACTATTGTGTCCCCGACGATAAGGTGACCATAAAAGTAGAGGATGGCTGGGTCATTTTGGAAGGTGAATTACCCTGGAATTATCAAAGGGAAGCCGCAAAAAAAGCCGTACATGTTCTTAAAGGCGTAAAAGGGGTGAAAAATAACATCAAGATCAAATCCGAAAGCAACGGGACAATTGAACAAAATGCCATTGAAAGTGTACTGAGAAGAAGTTCGATCGATGACAGTGGTATCGATGTATCCGTATCCGGTACAACTGTCACATTGAGTGGAACAGTAAACTCTTGGTATCAAAAAGAAGAGGCTGGTCGTATTGCATGGAAGACTCATGGTATTTGGGATGTGAAAAATGAACTTTCAGTTGAATATGATTATCATCTGGTCGATTAACACCCCCAAATGATAGGGGAACTTTCCTATATCCATTTTCTATTGCTCGATTAGGGGTCCACAATGCATTTCAAACTTGGCTTTTTCAACTCCAATGGAGATTTTCCACCCATTCAATTGGGAAAAAACAGAAGGGATAAGGTTGGAGCATGGAAACGGAAGTGGGTTCAAGAAAGCCCGGATATTTCCAATATTGGACCTGACGATTGGAAAAGTCATGGGAAACGAGATGAAAAATGGATAACATTAAAACAGAACACCATGAAAGTAGTAACAAGGATAATTGAAATCAACCGGCAGGGGGTTGTCAAGGTATTGGCAAAAAATTTAGCGGACGAAACGGTACTTTACATCAAGACAAAAAAGGCCCATTGGCATGTTGAAGGAGCCGATTTTTATGATAAGCATAAATTCTTTGAATTTCAATTTAAACAATTGGATGAAATCATGGATAGCGTCGCGGAACGCATACGTTCCATTGGCCACTATGCACCGGCTACGTTAAAATCGTATCTAAGTTTGACCCATCTGACAGAGTCAGAAAGTGAAAAAAACGATAGCCAAGGGTTCATCAAAGAACTACTGACCGATCACGAACATATTATTATGGATTTACGAGGTCATATAAAATCGTTTGCCGATGATTTTCATGATGCGGGCAGCAGTGATTTCATTACCAGTCTTATGACTACCCATGAAAAAATGGCTTGGTTCCTGCGTTCACATTTAACAAAATAAAACCACCATGTATTACAACAGTTATCATTTTCTGGGAATGCACTTTATATGGTGGTTCGTTTGGGGCATCCTACTTTTCTGGATTTTTGCCATACCTTATAAAATTCCTGGGCAAAGAACCAAGAAAGAAACCCCATGTGATATACTGAAAAAACGCTTTGCTTCCGGGGAAATAAACAAGGAAGAGTACCAAGAAACCAAGAAAATCCTAGAGGGTTGACCACCCCATTGCCCTAAGAAAACAAGTCCCATATGGATCTCCCCCGATGGTTCTTCCACTATGTTCATCTACTTGCCCTTCCCTTGATCATGTTCCCAATGGAACTCTCGAAGATATCTGGGAGTAAAAATAAAGGATATCCCTTTGGTCCTGAGAATAGAATCAGGGTAGGTTTTCTGCACGGCGGCAATGTAAAGACCCCCCTCACAACATTGCAATCCCGAACAGTCAACATTTCAACACTGGCCACTGGCCTTGTACAGGTCCTATTGAATAAAAAACAATTATAACCCTTTAATAACGAAAACATGAAAAATTTAAAACTGATCGCGAGTATGATAGTACTGCTTGTCATGATGCAGGCGCACGCCCAAAATGGACCGACAGGGGTCCTGAACTCAACCACTACCAACACCTTCAACTACATCAAAGAAGGTGTTAAAATGCCTTATTCCGTTACGGTACAAGAGAGCCGGAATTACAAAACCATGTTTGACCTTGAAGATATCGGAAAAATTGATAAGGATAGGATAAGTACTCCTGTCAAAGTATCGAAACTCATTACTGTCACAAACAATGCCAATCCAAGGGACAATAGTGTCATAGCCTTAAAATATGACAAGCAGGGGGCAGACACTTTTAAATTGGTGTCCAATGAGAAAGGCTTTGCAATAAATGTAGGTAATAGAATAATGGCATACATTATGGGCAAGGGAATCTATTTTCCCAATATCGCGGACAGAGACTTCTTTATGGTTGACGAATTTGATAGTATCGAATAAGTTCTATCGATTTGATTTATATGTGGAATCCCTAGAAATAGGGATTTTTCATTTGCGGTGTCCAGTAATGACCCCTAATATGGTACAAAAAAGTTAAAGGGACAATTCTCTTTCAAAATACACCTCTTCCTTATCGTCCGGAGAATCCTTAACATAGCAATAGTATATTTTATTGAGAAATGCCCGGACAATTAAAGCCTTTTTTGGGTTCTTACTGGAATAGACAGTTTGCCCTGCCTTATACAGTTTGTTTACAGTGGACTTTTTATTCAGTCGTAAACATTTCAGGGTTAAATTTAAGTCTATGAATATCATTTTGAACTTATTTGTTGCAACAATCAAATAATCCGTAAATCTTGGGATAACAACAGTGTCCCCCAATTTCAAGAGGGTCGTTTCGTCGTCCATGGTTATTTTGGCCTTACCTTCTAAGATTTCAAAAAAAATAGACTTTGTAGACCCCTTACCCTCAAGTTCCATTCCCATATCAAAAGACATTGCCTTGATCTCTCCTGTTTTTTTCTTTAGCACAGAGATTGTGGATATGGCGTTGGAGGCATAGGTCATTTTTTCTGCTATGTCGTTGGAAATCATCTTTGAAAATTGTGTGTCGATCATGGTATGGAATGTTAATATTAAAAGGAACAGTTATAGTCTGAAAACCATCATGGTCTTCTATATTTTTTACGGGACGAAAATCAGAAAACCACTTTATTATACTCTTCCGTAAACGGAATGTGGATATCAAATTCGGACAGGAGAGTTCCTTATGAAGTTACGCATATTATCTGGATATGTTTGGTTTTACAAGAGAATTCATAATTGTGAATTTCTCGATAGAAAAGTCCAAAACAACTTACGTAAGTCTGGATGGCCATTATGGACTACAATAGACTTACCACATTTGACCAGTCATTACGAAAAGAACATGTTCAATCTAGGTGAATTGGACGGACAATGGTAACCATCTTTGTTTTAAGTATAATCAGCTGAACTTTTAAAAGTAGAATAACAAGAGTCCCAAATCCTTACCCAAATTTCAGCGCATGGATCCTGTCCTATTTTTATAGCGTTCGGGAAGATAAGCGTAAAACAAAAATAGGATAGGGCGCTGTCCTACTTTTTGCCATTTCCCTCCCTCCATTTTTGATACAGTTCCTTTGCCTGTGGGCTCTCATCAAGGAATGTCTGAAAATGTCCCATGGCACTGTCCCGACCTTTGCCAAATGCTGCCTCTTCTTTCATTGATATTCTTGATACTTGATAGATTGAAAAACCAAGGACCAATACGACACATACCAACAATCCCCAGGACAGTTTTATGGCCCAACTGGGCAACAGAATTGATTTCTCCACCTTGACAAGGATCATTTGCATCAATCTTTGATGTTCCTCAATGTTGGTTTTTTGGTTGTTGCCGTACTCGTTTAGAAGTGCATTTAATTCGCTGGTATCTGGCCTTAATGGAAGGTTTTTGAACTCTTCATGCACCTTTTCCAATCGGCCAATGTTCTTTTCAAAACCGTTGATCTCCTCGGTCAACAGTTCCGCTATTTCATCCAGTTTTGCCATAATGTTCTGTTTAGATTCCTATTCCAGTGTCCCTGACCAATTTTATGGCCAGTTTGATGGTTTTCTTTATTATGGTCTGGGTCAAACTCGTTGGGACATTCACTGTCCTACCCAAAAGCTGCATGCTCTTGTCCTTGGCAATTCTCTGTGCCCTTTCCTTTTCGAAGTTCATTTGGCCCGCTATCCTGCCCATGGACATGGAACGGTGCACCTCACTTCCCTTTAGGTTGGTTCCCTTGTACTCAAAACGGAAACCCTGCAGTTGGTTCTGCCTGTTGATGCTCGGGATGACCCTTACATTGTTCCGCTCCATCGATTTGATATACTGGTCAAAGTCCCTTGGCCGTTCCCTAGTCATGACCCTTTCATGAATCTTTTGTATTTCGGACCTGAGCTCTTGCATCCGGTACAGTTTTTCCTGCTGTGCCTCCCTTACCGTGGTAAGGTCCATCTGTCTGGCCACCCGCTCGGCCATCTGTTGGCTACGCTTTCCGATAAAACTGTCATTGTAAGCCTTTCCCTCAAAGCTTATCCGGTTTGCATACAGGTGGATGTGCACATGTTCCTTGTCCCTGTGGACAAATGCAATGGCCTGGTGTTCCCTCAGCCTCATTTCTTTTAGGAACCGTTCGGTCATTTCCTTGAGCTGCTCCCTTTCCAATTTTTTGCCGTCCTCAATGGTGGGGCTCAGCACAAAGCTAAGTGTGTTCTTCCTGCACAGTTCGTTCTGCTCTTGGATCACACGGAACTCCTCGGTGATTTCCCTTGGGGTCTCCCCTGCCAGAAATTGGCTATGGACGATCTCGGATTCCTTCTCTTGGTCATACCATAGCTCATGGAGGCTGCAGTGTGCGATATGGATTTTCCCATGCCTATCATTTCCTGAAGTTTAAAAGGTGTTGCCGTATCTCTTTGGCCAGTTGCGCAGTTTCTTCTGCCAATCTGGGGTTCCGCTTCCGGAACATGTTGGTGATCAGCTTAAAGTTCCGTTGGTATTTGACCAATAGCTTATAGGCCTCTATCTGTTCGTCCGTCATCCGCTCCACTATCCTGTCTTCGAAGGCGGCACGGCGGCAGTACTCACTGATGGAAAGACCGCTCTTTCTGGCCTTGACCTTCAACAGTTTCTTCTCGTAGACCGAGCACCGGAACTGGACGAACTCTTTCTTCATTTTCCCATCATCTTTTGCGACCTTCGGGAGCAAAAGCAAGATTTGTCATGACAATGACACATCTTGAATTCGTTGCCGAACTTCATCCTTCGCGCTTTTTAACTTCCATTCGTTGATATCCTTGAATCCTCCATAGAGGGAGGACATATCCTTACTGTTCGGGCACTTTTGCAATAAAAGTTCCGTCACCCCCAGTCCCGATTTGTCCCTATCAAGAAACAGCTCTACATTTTCATATTCCACTATTTCTGTGATCATCCGTTTTACAAAGGCTGTGGTGTTCAATACCAGAAGGTCATGGCTGTTTCCGATATCCGGCATCAGCTCCATTAGGGTGAGCATATCGAACATGCCTTCTGTAATGGCCAATTTCTTTGATCCGTTCCCGATCTTCGAAACATCCTTTGGGGAGGTGGAGCCTTTCCAATAGCTGTTCCGCAGCTCCCAGCCTCCCAACCTGTTCCTGAGTCCTATGGCAAAGTATTTTCGCCCACCTATTTTATAGTGGATCTCCCTGCAGAGTTTTCTTGCGGTCTTGGTCGAGATCTTTCTGGAGTTTAGATAGTTTTGAAGGGCACGGTGTTCGATTTCCTTTTCCTGGATGATTTTAATCGGATTGGCCTTACATTCCGTTTTGGTTTGATTCGGCTGCCTGTGAAATGAAAAACTCTCCAAGTTCCCGGACAATTGTTCCAATGCCTCATTTACAGAACAGTTCTCCATTTTCATGACTAGGTCTATGGTACTGCCTCCCTCGAAGGTCCCGAAGTCTATCCAATAGTTCTGTTTCAACGATACCTTAAAAGAGGCTTGGGTCTCTCGTCGGAACGGACTGAGGAACCAAGCTTCTTTTTCCGTTTTCCGGACTGGAAAGTGCCCCGACTTGGCCAGCGTGGAAACGATGTCAATGTTGCGGGCTTTTTCGCAGTCCAATCTCTTTTCTTTCATGGTTCTGTTTTTAATCGATTTTTGATGATTTGATGACAAACCTCTGGGAGGCCCTATAAATACTGGCGGTTTCCCCGTCATCATTTTGTCATCGTTTCATCGTTTTTGTTTTTTTCTTCAATGTCCCTGTCATCATTTTTTATTTTGATGACAGAATGATGACAAAGTGATGACAGCCTGAACCCTTATAAACACTGGGCTTATATCATTCTGTCATCAAATCATCAAAATTTTGGACCAAAAAATTTTTTTTTATGGTAAAGTACCTTCCCTTGGCGTCCTCGGTGTTGATTTCACCATTGTTCCAGATGGTGATTTTTTGGTACTTGTTGGAATTGGGCTGGTTGTCCAGTTTCCAATCCTTTTTCAGCAACCGTCTCAATTGGGTCAGGTCGGTCTTGACCCGTGTACGGTTGAGCATATGCAGGGCATCGATGGGACAAAGGTCCACGGAGTCCATCTCGAACTTTTCCATGGCGCTGAGCAGGAGGCTGGCCAGTTCCTTCTCTACCCTGTTCCGATTATTGTTCACCAATTTCTTCAACGCAGGGGTATAAACCTCTTTAGCCGTGAACCACATCCGTGTTCTTTGTTTTGTGCTGTACCTCCTTTTTGAAAGGAAATCCAAAAAAGCGGGTACCTCCTGGACCAATTGGTCCAAGAAATCGGTGTCCTCTTTTTTAAGGGAAGGAATCTTCCTCACCCAGAACCGGGTCTCATGGGTATCGATCTTGATGAAACTGTCCTCGTTGTTGCTGCAGAGAATAAATTTACCAAAGAATTCCACTTCCCGTTTGTCCTTTCCCTTGGCCTCCAGTTTGTTCCGATTTGTCGTGCTCAAATATTTGATGCGTTCGGTAAGCTCCTCTTTGTTGAACAGTACCTCGTCAACGCATATCAGCAGCTTGTTGGCCCAGTCCGCATTGAACTGGCTTGCAAAGCTGTCATTGGTCAGGTACGTCAGGTTGTTCCCAAAGATTTCCTTGAGCCATTTGAGAAAAGTACTCTTTCCGGTGTTCCTTTCAGTGGAGACAAGACAGAGGATGGGGAGCACCTGTACTGGTCTTTGGTACAGTAGCTTCAGGTAGTCCAGTCCCAGTTCCAGCTGATTCCCGAATATATGCCCCAAAAAGGCCCGGGTCCTTTTGATGTTCCCCTCTTTCGGTTCATGTACCAAAGGAGAATAGGTATTGTAGAAACCATGGTGCTCCTTTTTGAAATCTACATGACAGGGAATGCAGGCAAACCCATCATATTTGGGCACCTTGCCCAGATAGTCCTTGCCATGGTCCTGCTTGATGATATGCTCGTTCCAAGGGACAAGCTGATCGTTGAAATGTCCTGAAATGGTAGGATACTTTACAATCTTATAGAAAGAAGTGCCAACCCTTATATATGGTATTGTTTTCATATTGGAATTTTCAAAATAATGGATTCACTATGAAGTCATGTTGAAGCGATAAACTATATATAAACTGGTCTGACTAGGAATTCGGTTTCCCTGGCGTTTCGCTTTCCAGTAATGGCTTTCGTTGGTTTTGGAGCAGCCAACGAACTATCTTTTCCCTTTCGAAGAAAATCAGCTTCCCATTGGGTTTGGAATGCGGAATCTGACCCGCAGCGGTAAGCTTATACAGATAGCTTCTTGATATGCCGGTGTAGTCACAGGTCTCATCGAAGGTCAACACTTCTTTATTGGCCATCAACAGTCTTTCCAAACGGTCGAGCCGTTCGAGTATAAAATAATTGTCCATTTTATTTCTTTTTAAAGATTTGAAATGAACAAAAGCGCTTTTGTTTTCCTTTGAAGAATTCTTGGGATAAAGGTAGAAACAAAAGAAGACGATGATTGGTGCAAACTAAAATTAGTTATTCACAAAATACTGGTTTTCAATAACATATATAAATTTAACTTAAACGACATTAAATATAATTTGTAAAATTTTATATGTATCGAAATAGAACCGATTGATACTTATTGAATTTTTGGTAAAATTGAAATGATTCGAGTTATCAACAATCGAAAACTAACTAACGAAAATTTACAAAGCTTGACTACATCAAATTTGGGTATCTAGACATGGATTGATCAATATTGATATTGAGTCCATAATTTGCAAGGAAAGTTAGGTAAATTTGAAGGAAACGGTATCTTCTCTTAGATGAGCGAGGGATTAATCTATTGAAAAGCTATTCATATAATAGTTAAAAACCTGGCCTACATAAAATTTCGATTTCGGTACTTGAAGTTCATTTTAAAATTCTGGCTTTTTAGGCTCTTTAATTTCTTTTTAATCTCATTGTACCCATTTGGTTTTGTATAGCGCCAAAATGTTAAAATTAAGTTAAAGTGGTGTCTCTTTCGGTGTCAGTGCAAATTCCCTACCTTTCACAACCCCTGAAAACAGTGGTTTTTTAAATTTAAAGAAGACCCTCTTCCTCCGCTGAGAGACATCATCTCAAAACAATGGACCCTGTGAATAATTGATTCACAGGGTTTTTTATTTCCCTTGACTTAAGGCACCAATACATTCAAAGCCCCTTCCTCTACCGAAACACTCACTTGTCTGTCCTCTAAATGGTGTAGCTCCCCATCCGTCTGCATAAAACGCTCCTTACCTTGACCCTCAAAGCTAAACTTGAGTTCCTTTACTTTAAAGTACTGTATCTTTTTGAGATATTGATTGAGCCTAAGTAGCATAAAAAGTCCAAGTATAAGGATTTCACCTTTTGTCAGGTTTTCTATGATCACCACATCCAACAATCCATCTTGCAAGGAAGCCATTCGGGTTAGTGAAATATCGTACCCCATTACCTTGGAGTTTGAAACGAAAAACATAAACGGATTTGTCTTAAAGGTCTTTTGGTCAAACTCAACCTTGATCCTTTCCTTGCTGCTAAAATCCCTGATGGACCGTACAACTGCCTTGACATAGGCCCAAAACCTGCGTTGGCCGCCAGCATTGTAATTGGAAATCACCTTGACATCAAAACCAATCCCCATATTGCTGAAGAAGGGTTTGCCGTTCACCATGGCGACATCTATACGACTTACCCTGCCCTTTTTAATGGTCTCCATCACTGCTTTTAACCGCCGTGGTATCTTGAGACTTTCGGCCAATCCGTTTCCAGAACCCATGGGGACAATTCCCAACAGAACGGGGGTGTGGACCAAACATGAAGCCACTTCATTGATGGTCCCATCCCCTCCACAGGCCACGAGTACATCCACTCCGCTTTCAACGGATTCTTTGGCCAGTTTGGTTGCATGTCCAGCATAATTGGAGGTCTTTACGGTTATCTCGTATGCTGCCGAATCGAAATATCCGGACAAAGCCTTTTCGTCCAATGCACTCCCCTTGCCTGCAATAGGATTTATAATAAAATGGACCTTTATCATTCTGCAAGTTTTACGTCAAGCCCGCCATGGTTATACAGATGGTCGGCCAACTGATAAAATGAAATGGTCTGGTTCAAAAATGTTGTGTCCACAGCCTCCTTTGTCAGACTATTGTCAGCTTGGTCCCATTTGTATTGGTTGGCGGTCTTACCATCTCCCAATACCATCAAATCGTCTGATTTCAACAATCCGAGCTTCCTGTAGTTCCCAATAAAGGCCCTTTGTCCCGAAGGTTCCATGCTAAAAACATCCCTTCCGAAAAAATTGTTGCGGTACTGCCATCCCAACAGCGAGAAAACGCTTGGCATCACATCTATTTGGGAGCATTGCTGGGTAATCTGTCTTTGTTTAAACCCATCAAAATTCACCAAGATTGCAGGAATCCGATAGTTGGCGACATCCAATTCCCACTTCCCGGCACTACTGCCACAATGGTCCGCCATGATCACAAAGACCGTATTCTTATACCAGGGTTTGGTCTTGGCCTTTCGCAAGAAGTTCCCTATGGCATAATCCGTATACTTGACCGCTCCACTTCTTCCCGTTCCCGATGGAATATCGATTTTTCCCTCAGGATATGTGTACGGCTTATGGTTGGAAGTGGTCATTATAAAATTGAAAAAAGGCACCCCATTCTTTGAAGACCGTTCAGCTTCTTGGAGGACCTTCCCAAAAATATCCTCATCGCATACGCCCCAGGCATTCTCGAAGGTCACCTCATCATCTTCAATGTTTCTTCGGTCCGTAACAATATCCCCAGATGGCAAAAAGCCTCTCCCACGATCCACAATGTCAAATCCATTTCCACTGAAGAATTTGTCCATATTGTCAAAATAGCCATCACCCCCATAAAAGAAAGTCCTGGAATACCCCTTGCTTTTGAAGACTTCCCCAATGGTATATAGGTCTCGGTTGTGTTCCCTTTTTACAATACTTCTTCCCGGCGTTGGCGGAATGGCCAAGGTTATTGCCTCCATACCTCTGACCGTTCTAGTTCCGGTGGCATATACATTGGTGAAGTATGCTTCTGCCTTGGCTATGGAATCCAGATGGGGTGTCAGATTTTTGTCATTCCCAAAGACACCCAAATACCTGGCACTCAAACTTTCCACACAAATGAGTACTACATTTGGCTTTTTTTCCACCTCTCCCTTTACGAGCCGTAAAATGTTCTTTTCAGGAAAAAGAAGACTATCGGAAGGAGCTTTAATCTCTTCCTCAACAACGGCCAGGGCTTTTTTTTCAGGTACGGTCCTGTAGAAATCCGTGTAACTGAGTTCATTGTTCCTGAACGCCGAAAAAAATGAATATATACCCGCTTTGGACAGCTCATTATTATAGCGATTACTCGATAGTTCCGCCTGTTCGTTCTTGATGGTACCTGCGAAAAATAACATGATGACCATGGCCATGCCGGTCGGCACCAACTTTTGCCTGAAACTTGTGGTTGATGCAAAGGCATTCTTTAAAATCCTTTTTCTATTGAACAACCATACGGTAAGTGCCACCAAAAGTAACATCCCTCCAATAAGCAGTGGTAAAGGATAGGATTCATTGATATTCTTTATCACTTCATAGGTATAGATTAAGTAATCCACGGCAATAAAATTGAACCGTCTTTGGAACTCGTCCCAAAAGGTAATCTCGGCAAAAAAGGAAAAATAGATGATCAACAGACCTATGGCCAAACCAAAATAGCACACAATCCGGTCAAAAATTGAACCATATAGCCTTTGGGGCAACAGTAGAAAATATAGGGAGGCCACCACGTAGAAAAAGGACAAGGTGCCCAAATCAAAGAAGAAACCAACAAAGAAAACCTTGAGCAGTCCCCAAAACGAATGCTCCACCTGCGAAAAATCCATCAGCAAAAAGGCCAAGCGCACCAAAAAGGAAAGCCCCAAAAACAACACCGAAAAAGCGTTGATGATAGAAAAACGGGATGGAAAAATATTTTTTAACATATACAAAGTGTTCTTTTCTAATCCATTACAAACTTGAACCCAACACCAAGGTAATTGGCCTTGAGACCCGTGTTCCGGTGATAGTTGTTATACTTCAGGTCAATGCTCTTAAGGCCAAACCGCCACGTCCTGAACTTGGTGAAGATGTCCGTATAGGTAACCCCAAACCCAAATTGATGGGCGTCATAGGCAGATAGGTCAAAGTCAGAGGTGTAATACTCTTCCGTAGATAGATGGGTATCGAACGGGGCGAAATAGTCTATCTGGTTTTGGGTGTAATAGCGATAGGACGGGTAGAGCGTAAAGTTTTGCGAAACCTTGATGGGCAACTCAATATTAGCCGTATGGGCCTGTAATCCCCAATCGTCAAAATAATAGCGATAATAGGTGCGTACCGTAAGTATCTCATTGAAATAATGGTTGAGGCGAAGCCCAATAGGGAATTTCAATCTGGTATCCGGCAAGCGTTCCATGTCATCCGCCAGCATAAAGACATCTGTGTTTTCTGATGAAGTGTAATTGGGGATATTGGCAGGGTTACCAATAAAGTAGTTGGGAACATCGGCAAAATAGACCCGCTGCATGGGATTGGCCAGCCACCCTTGTTGACTGACCACATCGGCAAAAATGGAAATTTGGGTATTCTTGCCCAGAATCTGTGAAAAGGATGCCGATAGGGCAAAACTGTTCCGTTTCTTATCCGATATCAAGCTAAAACCATCAACGGGCCTCCAGGTAGCCGTACCATTTTTATTCGTGACGAGCCCATTCCTGTTCAAAATATCCACCCCAGCGAAAAACCCACTGTTAAGATTGCCCCCTGCCTCCAGATAACTGTCCAACTCGGTAGGATATCTTGGCAGCCATGTATCCAAAAACACACTCCCCTTTATACTGACTTCCGTATTCTTTTCATTAAAAAGCTTGGTGATTCCTCCTCCAAAACCAACGGAGACATAATCATATTCTGAAGCGAAGGAGGCATTGGCATTCCAAATCTGGTTACGGTCATCGGAACTATGGGCATACGCTACCGAAACACTGCCCCAAGTATCTTGTCGGGAAGCCCCGGAAGAAGCCACCCAAGGACTTCCAATGACACCGGAATACCCTCCATTGTTGTCATCGTCAAATTCGTCATCATCCCCTCCTCCGCCAACTCCAGCATTTCCGGAGGCCCCACTAATGCCCGAACCGGTTTTGGTCAGGTCAAAAGGATTCAAATTGCTGGAAGAAGCCGAGGTATAGGTAGAAATTCCAACGTCAACGGTCAGCACATCATCATCGTTCAAGGGAATGCTCACCACAATGGAGGGTGCCACATCGGTCAATTGTTCTGTTCCGATACCCCCGGTAACGGAGGCATTGTTCCCGGTCTGTTCATAGTAACTGGAAAGAATATCCACCTCTGTGGATTCCAATACCCGTTTCTTATATCCTTCCGTGTTTGTTTGCTGTGCCATACCCATCAGAGGGCACAACAGCAAAATCCAGATAATTCTTTGCCTTTTTGGTTCAATTACATCCACAGCCACCTCCAGTTTTTCCACCATTTCCTCCGGATGCCCCTTCACGGTAGACCTGATAGTTGATTTCGAACTTTGTAAACTTTTTATCGGCAAGGACCATATCGGGGTCATTGAGGTTTACTTTGTCATACTCATGCAGTACCACACAGGACGATAGGCTGCACAAGCCACACAATACAATTAAAATCTTCTTCATAGTTGAATTCATCTACTTTGGGTTTCCACTTCTTTTAGGGCGATATTCTTTGAGGTGACCACTTTATTGTCCTCATCCACAATAATGCACTCCACTCCTTTCAATTGGTTCACAAAATCAAGGCCTGTCTCCACTCCCATGACAAATATGGATGTGGCCAGGGCATCCGCCAGTTCGGCATTCTTGGTAAAGACCGTGGCACTTAGGACCCCCTTACTGGGATAACCCGTTCTGGGGTCAATAATGTGCGTATAGCGCTCCCCATCAAGAATGATATATTTTTCATAATTGCCCGAAGTGACCACAGCTTGATCTCTCACCGGTAACCAGGAGAAAACCTTGCTTTTGTTCAACGGATTTACAATGGCCACCATCCAGTCCCTACCATCGGGCTGGGAGCCCCAGGCGTGCAGGTCACCCGATGCATTGATGATGCCCGACTCCACCCCGTGTTGCATTAGCAATTGCTTGGCTTTATCGGCGGCATACCCCTTGCCAATGGCACCAAAGCCGATCTTCATGCCTTTGTTCCTCAAAAAAACGGTTTGGTTTTCGTGATCCAGTAGGATATTTTGGTAACCCACCTTGGAAACGGACTGCTTGATCGTTTCGGCCGGGGGCATTTGGGTAACAGAACCATCAAATTTCCAAATACGGTCCATGGAAGCATAACTGATATCAAAAGCCCCTTGGGTCAATTTGGAGATCTTCAAAGCTCGTTCAATGAGTTGAAAAAGTTCCTCGTCCACCTTTACGGGCTTCAACCCTGCATTATTGTTGATGGCAGAAGTCTGTGACTTGGGATCCCAGGAGGAAATCAGTTTTTCTATCCGGGAAATCTCCGATATGGCCAAGTCCAAATACGCATTGCCTTTCTCTTGGTTTTCAGCAACCACAGTGAGATCAAACCGACTTCCCATCAATTTTAGGGTGCGCTGGTACACTTGAAGTTCGGTTATGGTATCGCTGGTTGTACGGGACACTTCTTTCGGATGTCCCCAAAACCCCAAGCAGAAAATAAATGCGGTGGATATCACCTGCCCTATTCTCAACATAATCCTGTTTTAAAAAGAGTTCAACTTGTTGAAATAGGCTTTTGGGCTTGCCTTTTCATATCCTGCCTGGCCCAATACATTTCCCGTTGGGTCCAATACCACTACATAGGGAAAATAGCCGTTGGGATTATATTTGGCCGCCAACGATTTGTTCCTGGCCTCCTGTTCCTCGGGTAGTTTATTGCTTTTTTTTCGGGGGAAATCCGCCTTGAGCATTACAAAATGGTCCTTGGCCAGATCTTGGAATTCCTTGGAACTCCATATTTCTCGATCCAACTTAATACAAGGGGCACACCAATCGGAACCTTGGAAGACCAATACAATGTTATTGCTGTTTTTTTGGGCCATATCTTTGGCTGTATCAAAGTTAGTTTGCCAATCTTGGGCCATAAGACCTTGAAAGAAAAAAATTCCACAGATGACCCATAGTGCTGCCCATTTTTTGTTTTTCATAATCAGATTCATTTCTTTTCCATTACTTAGACAGGTAAATAGAAAGACACCCTATTTTTTTCTAATTATTTTTGTGTGCCCCTAAAAGGGTTTCGCCAAAACAGAACATGACAGAGGAAGACCCATCCATTTGTGAACAAAAAATCTACAATCAAATATTTCGTTCCCATTATGGGGCCGTGACACGGTTTGTATATTATAAATGTGGTGATCTTCAACAGGCTGAGGACATTGTACAAGACGTTTTTGTGAAGCTTTGGAGGTTGTGCTCCACCGTTTCCTTTTCCAAGGTAAAGGCATATTTATACCGGGCCGCCAACAACTCTTTCCTCAATGAAAAAGCCCATGAGAAAATTGTACTGAAGCACTTGCAAAGCACCTCTCCCTCCGTGGATCATGAAAATCCAGAGTATCTAATGCAAATGGACCAATTCCATGAAAAATTGAAACAGGCCATAGCCGCATTGCCCCAAAAGGAAAGGGAGGTGTATCTGCTAAGTAGGTTGGAAAAGAAAACCTATCCGGAAATCGCGGAACTATTGGGTCTTGGTGTGAAAGCCGTAGAACGAAGAATGAGCAAGGCCTTATTGATTTTAAGGGACATTCTTGGAAAGGAATTAAAATTTTAATAGGGTAACGGATTGTTCAACTGTCATTTACATACAAAGCGCTGATGCCTATGAAAGAAAAGTACGCGAATGAAGAATTTTTGACCCGATGGCTGGCCGGAGAGCTTAGTGAAGAAGAGCTGGCAGGGTTCGAGGCTTCCGATGTCCATAGGCAACTAATGGCTATTGACGATGCGGCCAAATCCCTCAAGGGGCCAGAAATTGATGTGGAAAAAGCACTTTTGGCCGTGAACTCAAAAAATCAAAACACACAAAAGGCACCCAAGATAAAACGCTTGTGGGCATTTTCGGCGGCAGCAGCCTGTATTGCCCTCCTATTTGCAAGCTATACCTATTTCCTCGGCTCTAAAACCTATTCCACGGGCATTGGCGAAAAAGAGACCATTTTGCTCGCTGATGGTTCCACAATCACATTGAATGCCAACTCATCCATATCTTATAGAAGATTCAATTGGGAGGAAGACCGAGCCGTGGATTTTGATGGAGAGGCCTTCTTTGATGTTTCATCCGGAAACGACTTTACCGTTAAGACCAGTAAAGGAACCGTTTCTGTATTGGGAACCCAGTTCAATATCAAAAATCGAAAAGATTTTAAAGTACAATGCTATGAAGGGTCCATTGAATTTACACCATTGGATACAAACCATCCTAGCATGAGACTTCAAAAAGGCGTGGAGATATCCTTGATGAACGGGGAAATCCATCAAAAGCAATTTTCTAAAAATACCCCGGATTGGAAAAATGGATTTTCCTCTTTTTCCGAACAACCTCTTTCTGAAGTATTGGACGAACTTACCATTCAATATCCCATTCAATTTAAAATAGATGCTATTGACATCAATCGCAAATTCACTGGAAACTTTACCCATACCCATCTTGAGAATGCCCTAAAAACCACTTTGGAACCCATGGGAATCCAATATCATGTTTCTACAGACAAAAGAATTGTTACCTTGTCTGAATAAGAAATGAGGTGTTTTATATCAGTCTTGCTACTCTTTCTTGGCATTTCCATGTCCAATGCCCAGGAAAACCTATTCTTTGAATTTGAGGAAACTCCCCTAAAAGATGTGATCCAGCAACTGGAAAGGGAAATTGACCTGCGTTTTTCCTATGCGGAAGATTTGGTGGAGCATAAAAGTATTACCGCTATTGCCGAAAACCTGTCTCTTGGCGAACTACTCGGCCTCTTGGAAGCCCAGACCGGATTACATTTTGAAAAAATAGCGGAGCAACCACAGATCATTATTGTCCCTAGAGTACCAGATAAGGACATTTGCCTCTATTTTTTGGACGAAGACACCCGGTTTCCCATTGCCGAGAACGAAGTAATACTGGACTCAAGCTTGGTGATGGAAACCAACAAAAGTGGGCTGGTCCAATTTAAAAATACAGGAAAATCTGCCTATCAACTGGAAGTTGTCGGATATCATATGGTACAGGTAATACCCAAAGAAACGTGTACCTCCGTGTACCTTGCCCCCGTTTATAAAGAACTCAAGGAGGTCGTGGTCACCTCTTACATTACCACCGGAATAGACAGAAACCGTGATGGGTCCATTACCCTTTCCCAAGCGCCCTTGGGGTCCATACCCGGCCAGACCACCCCCGATATTCTCCAAAGCATACAACTTATTCCGGGGGTTGCCAGTTTGGACGAATCAGCATCCGGCATACAGATACACGGGGGCACTTCCGATCAGAACTTGGTGCTATTTGACCATATCCGGGTATTCAATACGGGGTATCTGTATGGCATGTTGTCCAGATTCAACCCCTACGCCACCGAAAAAGCCACCATTTTTAAGACTGCCACCAGTGCAGCTTTTGGTGATAGGGTCTCGGGAATCATTGATATCAGTACAGACAATGAGGTCGCTAAAAAATTATCAGGAGGCCTTGGGTTGGATGGGTTAAGTGTTGACGGGTATATCAAAGTACCCCTTTCAAAAAAATCATCACTGTCCCTTTATGCCCGAAATGCCTATTTGGATGTATACAAAACCCCGACCTATGAGGCTTATGCCAAAAAAATTTTCAACAATACCGGCTCTGTGACCGATATGAATGGAAATCCATTGAACGTTAGCACGGACGATGGTTACACCTACGATACCAGTGAAAATGAGTTCAGGTTCTATGATTTCAATGCCAAGTATGTGTACAATCCCAACCCGAAGGACAAGATTTCCCTGAGTGCGCTAATGACCCGAAACCGAACCCTTTTTTCCTTCAATAGCCAAGGCGAGACCAAAAAAGATTCCCTCACCACAGGGAACGGAGGCGTTAGTATCAACTGGGAACACCGCACATCCCCAACACAGACCGATCAGATCACAACCTATTTCTCATCCTACGATTCCTACTATAAAAATGAGGAGTACATCGGACAGATGTTGGAAGAAACCAACATTAGAGGAAACAGGATCAGTGATTTTGGCTTTGAGCTTAAATCGGACAGAGTTTTAAGGAACAATGATGTATTGGGTTTTGGCTACCAACTCTCCAACACCAATTTGGAAATAGACCTGAGCAGTGTCTCCCACTTGGATTCGAACAACGAAGTTAGTCTGCCTGTCCATGAAAGCAACTTGAAAAATGTTCTTTTTGGGGAGTACTCCATCAGAAAGGACAATGGAGGTATGTTTAGATTGGGGCTCAGAACGGTTCATTATGGCAGTTTGGGAAAAGTATATCTGGAACCCAGACTCAATATTGAGTTGCCAATCAATAAATCATTTCGAATCCGGACCGGGCTGGAAAGAAGAAACCAACCCATCTCCCAACTCATCGAGTTCAACCAAACCGAACTGCGATTGGACAACAATCTTTGGAGGCTTTCCGATAATGCCAACTATCCCCTGCTTCAGGGCAATCAGTTTTCTGCAGGCCTACTTTTTGACCGGAACGGCTGGACCTTGGATGCCGAAGGATACTATAAGGGAATAACCGGACTCACCTCATACAGTCAAGGGTTCCATCTCCCCCAGCCCGACCTCAGCGAAGGAAAAAGTCGGATTATAGGTATTGATCTTCTATTAAAAAAACGCATTCGAAATTATAGGTTCTGGGTGGGATACGCTTTCAACGATGTGAATTTCACTTTCGATGATATCCAAGAAGATAGTTTTTCCGGGAATAATGACATTCCCCATAGTTTTCGGATATCCAATAGTCTGGATATAAAGAACCTGGAACTTTCTTTGGGGTGGCAGTACCGCTCTGGAACGCCTTTTACCCCAATAGAAAGTTATGATGAAAATACGAGGGAAGTTGTCTTTGGTACAATCAATGAGAGCAGACTGCCCAATTTCCATAGATTGGATGCATCCATAACTTACCGGTTCCCCATATCACACCAATCTTCCATGATGCAAATTGGGTTTTCAGCACTGAATATCTATGACCGGGTCGTACCGTTGGCGATTATCCATAGGACCACTCAAGAAAATGACCAAGTACTCTTGGAACAGGTGATACACAGAAGCTCATTGGGCTTTACACCGAACCTCCACCTTAGGGTGTTTTTTTAATGGTAAATGTGTACAGGAAATGCATTCCCAAATTCATGTCTGTTACAAACCGGGGTATAGAGAAAGGGGTAATCATATTGATATTTGACTTTAAAAGAATAATTTTATAGGTATTGTTACTCGAGCAAGACAATGAACAAATTGTTCCACATATTCAAGGTAGATACCGAAGAGGCCAAACGGATTTCCGAATTGCCCGATGAGCCCCACAACCATGATTTTGAAGAATTATTGATTGGTATCAAAGGTGAACTGGAACATTTCATAGATTTTAAGACCTCCAAGATAAAGGCTCCCTTTGTAAGCTTTGTTACCCAAGGAAAAGTGCATCGGTTGATTCCCAAAACCTACCAAGGTGAGTGTGAGATTTGGGGCATTCGGTTTAAAAGTGAATTCATTCCCGAAACCACTTTTCAGCTGTATTCACTCTATCATAACCAAGCCAATCTAACATTGGAGGAGGGTTTCTGTTTTCAGAGACTGGTCACCCTGTGTCAATTGATCTATGACGAAACCAAACAGGAAACCATTGATTATGCGGTTATCAGACAATTGTTAAGCGCCTTGCTCACCATGATAGAATCTGAACGAAGAAAAATTGCACCTCCCGACCAAACCCTTCAAAAAACACAGCACATTTCCTTCGGAAATTTCTTGAATATCCTTGAGGAAAATTTTCGAAGGCCCGTTGGCGTGGAATTCTATGCCGAAAAGCTTTTCATGTCATCCAGAAACCTGAACTTGATCTGTCAGAATATCATGGGGCAAAGTGTGTCGGAAATCATTGAGACCCGAAAGCTCATCGAGGCCAAAAATCTTTTGATTTCAACCGATAAAGCCATTTCGGAAATTGCCTACGAGTTGGGCTATAATGAAAACTCGTATTTCTCCAAGGTCTTTAAAAAGAAAGCCGGACAATCCCCAAATGAGTTCCGGGAAGATATGAGAAACGCCCTCATTTCCTAAAACTACCATTCATTTACCGAATAGTGTAAGATTCCCAGCATAGCTTGTTCGCATCTTTGTATCATACTATTAAAGAAATAAGATTATGTCAACTACAAAATGGGTAATAGACCCAACACACAGCGAATTGGGATTTAAAGTAAAACACTTGATGATTTCAAACGTAAAAGGTGTTTTTACGAACTACGAGGCAACCATTGACGGGGAAAATTTTGCCACATCCCCCCTTAAAGTCACCATTCAAGCTGCATCCATCAACACCAACAATACGGATAGGGACAATCACTTAAAAAGTGCCGACTTTTTTGATGCGGAAAATTTCCCCAACCTTACGTTTGAAGGTCTATCCTTCACCAAAGTGGATGATGAGGAATACAAACTCAAAGGGGTTTTGACCATTAAAGAAGTAAGCAAGGAAATAGAGCTTGATTTAGCGTACGGTGGAACCAACAAAGATCCTTGGGGCAATGAAAAAATGGCCTTCGAAATTACCGGGAAACTAAATCGTAAGGATTTTGGACTAAACTGGAATTCCACTTTGGAAACAGGAGGTGTTTTGGTCGGTGATGAAGTGAAAATCAATGCCGAAGTCCAATTTGTAAAACAATAAACGACGATCACAATGAAAATAGGAATCACAGGTGCATCAGGAAAATTGGGACAATTGGTCGTTTCACAACTTAAAGACCGTGTACCTTCCACAGATATTGTTGCCTTGGTCCGCACCCCCAACAAGGTGGAAGCCTTAGGTATTGAGGCCCGGGCGTTTGATTACAATGAACCCAGTCAATTGGCCGCAGCCCTTGCAGGAATTGATAAATTGCTTTTGATTTCCGGTAATGAAATAGGAAAGCGTTTTGCCCAACATTCGGCGGTCATCAATGCTGCCAAGGAAGCTGGGGTAAAACATTTGGTCTATACCAGTTTGCTAAAAGCGGACGGCTCCACCTTAGTTTTGGCTCCCGAACATTTGGACACGGAGAAGGCCATCAAGGAATCAGGGCTGGAGTATACCATCTTGCGAAACGGCTGGTACAACGAAAATTACACGGAGTCTGCAAAGGATACCGTTTCCATAGGAACACTTTATGGCAGTTCGGGTGATGGGAAGATCACTTCCGCTTCAAGGGTCGATTTTGCAGAAGCCGCTGCAGTGGTACTCTCTGAAGCATCGCACAGCAACAAAACCTATGAGCTTTCGGGAGATTTGGCATTTACCATGACAGACTATGCCGCTGAACTTTCAAAATTGGCCGGTAAGGAAATCCCCTATGTGAATATTTCGGAGGAAGAATTTGCACAAGCTCTGGAGCAAGCAGGATTACCCAAGCCTGTCGCCTCGTTTTTCGCGGGAACCCATACAGCTACCTTGCATGGAGATCTCTATGATGATGGCAACCAGTTGAGCCAATTAATAGGTAGGCCAACGACGCCTATCTCACAATCCATCGCTGAAGTTTTGTAAATTAAACCCGGCATGAAAAGAAAACATTTTTTAAAATCGTTCTCTCTACTGCCAATAATAGGCGCAACGATGAATCTGAAAGATCTAAATAAAATGACTTCCAACCTAGGCAATACGGTCAAAATGCCCGTATTGTTCCTAGGGCATGGAAGCCCCATGAACGCCATTGAGGAAAATGAATTTGTCCAAGGGTTCAGAAAGGTCGGCAAGGATATTCCAAAACCCCATGCCATACTTTGTATCTCGGCCCATTGGGAAACCCGCGGCACCTTTGTTACGGCGATGCAAAACCCAAGGACCATTCATGATTTTGGTGGCTTTCCCCAAGCCTTGTTCGATGTACAGTACCCCGCACCGGGCGACCCGGAACTGGCCCAAGAAACCCAAAAGCTCATTACAAAGGCCCATGTGGGACTGGATGATAACTGGGGGCTGGACCACGGTGCTTGGAGTGTGATCAAACACCTCTACCCCAATGCGGATATTCCCGTGATCCAAATGAGTATTGATTACTCCCAACCCGCCCGTTATCATTATGAACTGGCCAAGCAAATCAATAGCCTGCGCCAAAAAGGGGTTTTGATCATTGGAAGTGGCAACATGGTCCACAACCTTAGAATGGTGGCTTGGAACAAGTTGAATGAGGAGTTTGCCTTTGACTGGGCAACAGAAGCCAATGAGAAGATGAAATCGTACATTCTAAGTGGTGACCATCAAAAACTCATTGATTTTAAATCGCAAGGAAGGGCTTTTGACTTGGCCATCCCTACCCCTGAACATTATTTGCCGTTGCTGTATGCCCTTGCCCTTCAAGGAGAAAAAGAGAAAATAACATTGTTCAACGATAAACCCGTAGGGGGTTCCTTGACAATGACCTCATTAAAAATTGAAGAGGCCTGATCGGGCCTCTACACTTTACAAGGTCTCAAAAAGTTCGTGCAGCGGCTTGCGCACCTTCTTTCTAAACTGCGTATGGTCTTCTTGGGAACGATAGCCCACGGGAACGATTACGCTAGCATTCAATCCCTGTTGGTCCAACCCTAGGATCTCATTGTACCTTTCCACCTGATAGCCTTCCATGGGGCAGGCATCAATCCGCAGCTCGGCACAGGCCATCAAAAGCGTGGACATGGCCAGATAGGTCTGCTTTTCGGACCATGAAATCCAAGTGGCATCGTCCATTTCCACCAGACTACGCTTGATGAGGTTCCCATACCCTTCCAATTTGTCCACGGGAGTACCCTGTATTTGGGAAATGGATTGGATATAGGCATCCACATCTTCATCCTTTCGTTCCGTATAGTTGCAGAACACAAAAAGATGGGAGGCATCCGTAATTTGATCTTGGTTCCATGAGGCCGTTTTCAATTCCTCCTTGAGTCCCTGGCTTGAAATCACCAATACTTTATACAACTGCAGTCCATAGGACGAGACGGATAATTGTATCGCTTCTTTCAGCTTCTCCATATCCTCTTCGGACACTTTTAGGTTAGGATCGAATGTTTTGGTGGCATATCGCCACTTCAAATGCTCCAGTAGTTCCATCTATAATTTCTCAATGGCGATGGGAAATATCCCATGCGGATTCACATACAAAAATAACCCATTGTATAAAATTATGGTCAAAACAGCTTTTAACGTTAACTACGCTACACTTTTACGACCTAGTTGGTACCACTATTAAAACAACACCATCATGACCCGTACATCCATCATCCATCTATTGTTGAAAATCATTGCCGCTGTAATTTTATTACAGACCCTATATTTTAAGTTCACTGCCGCCCCGGAATCGGTATATATTTTTGAGACCTTGGGTCTGGAACCGGTTGGACGGATAGGAATCGGGGTATTGGAACTGTTGACCGCCATCCTTTTATTGGTGCCAAGAACCACAGGGCTTGGTGCGGTATTGGGTATGGGAATCCTTGGAGGGGCCATTTTTTCACACCTTACCCAGCTTGGTATTGAAGTCCAGAATGATGGAGGCACCCTTTTTATCTTGGCCGTGATTACTTTTGCCATTTGCTGTTACTTGGCCTGGCACCATCGTTTTGATATCCCCATATTGAAAAACCTATTGGGAAAGTGATAATATGGAGTTAAACCCATTATCGGTTTTGGCCCATTGGAAATGCAGATTGTACCTTGCGCAAAAAAACACCTATCCGTGGATATTACACCCGACCGAAACCTTAGCTGGGAAGATTTTCAAAAAATACAGATGGTGGTCGGCACCATCATTTCTGCTGAAATATTCGAAGAAGTCCGAAACCCGGCCTATAAGATGATCATCGATTTTGGGGATTTGGGAAAGCGAAAGACCTCTGCCCAAATCACACAACTATACACCCCCGAAGACCTGATTGGAAAACAGGTCGTAGCCGTGGTGAACTTCCCCCCAAAGCAGATCGCAAATATTATGAGCGAATGCCTCGTCCTTGGTGGTATTGGGGACAATAAGGAAGTAACCCTTATGCAACCGGAGCGAAACGTAAAAAACGGAACGCGGATTGGGTAAAGCTGTGTATCTTGTGACGATATGTCCAGATACCGTCTTAATAGTCCCTTACACTTTTCTCTTTTTGGGATTTTTTTATTTTGCCTACTTTTTTCATGCTGGCATGGATATTCACAGCAAGATACCAGTAGGATTGTCACGTACACCGACAAAATTATTCTGAAGGCCAATATAGATACCCGGACCGATGTACTCCTTTACAGAAACCGGAATGAAGATGCCAGATTGGAGCTGACCCCCAACAGCAGGTACCGACTTTTTCTATCATTGGATTATGAATTCGTTGGGGTAAGTGTAGGGTTGGTCCCAAAATTTATGGGCGGGAATGTTGATGAGAACCTTAAGGGCGAATCATCCTTTACCGACTATCAGTTTCGGTTCTTTTTGGGAAAATGGGTCCAGGGGTTGACCTATAACAAAACTTCTGGCTATTATGTGAGGAACACAGCCGATTTTGCACCGGACTGGATAGAAGGGACCCATCCGTACATACAATTCAACAATCTTACCAACTCACAATATGGCATGTCCACTTCGTACGTACTCAACCCAAATTTTTCATACAGGAACATTGTCTATCAAAATGAGTGGCAGAAAGTCAGCAGCGGCAGCCTTATCCCAACCTTATATTATGACTACAATACTTTTGCATTTGATGAGCTGGGCATCCGCAGTAAGGAACGGTTTTTTAACCTAAGGCTTTCCCCAAGATATTTCTACACCCTGGTATTGCATGAGAATTGGTTTATTTCCGGAAACGTGTCCCCTTCCCTCGGGTTTCGCTTCTCCAAAGATGTGTCCACAGAAAATGAAATCACCGAGATCGAACGAAACACTTATTTTACTCGTTCCGTTTCAGGCGGCATCAATTTGGGATACAGTTCGGAAAAAGTAATCTTTGGAATGAACCTCACCCTTAACTCAGATTGGTATAACGAAGACAGCAACAGCAGTGTTAAGAATGACGAATTCTATGGGGTACTATATTTGGGGTATCGCTTTGAACCTCCACAATTTGTAAAAAAGGTATTCCGCCCTTTCACGTCAAACTGAGACGGATAAGACAGGAAATAGCCCTCATCCCCCATCAACCACAGATTGCGGTCTTTATATAGGTAAAAAGGTCACCTCTAAGCAGATAAAAGGTTAAAAATCACCGATAAACGTTATTTGAAGTTTATCTGAATGAAAAATATTTAAAATTTTTTCGATAAACTGCACTTTTTACTCGGTAAAAGTAAAAACCTATGAAAAATTCATAAGTATTCCCTTAAAATCTTTTTGATCTTTGTCATGTATTAACCCCCAAATCAGAATATCATGACACGTTCACTTATCTACAGCCTACTTTTTTCTGGAATACTAATGTATAGCCAAAACACCAACGCCCAAATGGACAAGGACCTTGTAACCCATGCCATGGAGGGCAATTTATCCACCTTGGATGGTTATGTGCCTTCCATGACAGTGACCCAAGATGGCCAAACCGCTTATTTCAGTAAGGCTACCTATCAAAAGCCTTTAACCGGTGTGTTCTCCAAGAAAGAACTTATCCATGAAATCTACAGGGCCGAAAACATCAATGGCGAATGGAAGAATGTGACCAAAATGGAGGTTTGCCCAAAATATGCTTCCGCCAAGCACCCCACCATTTCTGATGACGGCAAGCGTTTGTTCTTTGCTTCCAACATGCGTGGCAGCTATGGAAAATATGATATCTATGTTGCCGAAGTAAAGCCTGATGGTAGCTTGGGCGTATCCAAAAATTTAGGACCTAAGGTCAACACCAAAGAAGATGAACTATACCCTAACCTCTACAATGGAACCTTGTTGTTCTTTGCTTCCGAAGGACGGGATGGTTATGGTGGACTGGACCTATATGCCACACAGGTTGTGTTGAACACCTTGACCCCTTCTGTAAACCTGGGAGACCATATCAACAGTGATCGTGACGACTACGCCATTCAATTGAGTCCTGAAAAAGGATTGGGATTTGTAGTCTCCAATCGAGGTCAAAACCACACCATTTCACAGTATACGGTAGCCTACGGACATGCCAAAAAAGAGGACAACCGATATGTAGCGGATAGAGATACCAATATCCAAACCGCCATGAACACCACCCAAGAGTACACCAGTACTTCTTATGAGGATAAATAAAATATGAAATAAAAGTCGGTCAACTACCTGAGGTGTCATCTGATTCTGTTTCATAGCCGAGATTCGAAACACTCATGACCATGATAAGAAAGACAGGGGGAACTGACAGTCTATCATAGAAGCGGGTTGTATTATTTCAATCTGACCGATTTTACCAAGAATAGGATGCATTAAAATGCATCCTATTTTTTTTGCATTACACTGAAAAAGAATTGTTTACACCTACACAGCCTTTGGTTTTCAGTAAATCCAATCCATTTTCCGGAATGCATTTGAACGAAAAACACTACAAAAAATTCTGTGGGAGTGAAAAAAAAACTAATTTAATTTTTGAAATAATACAAACCCAAATCTATTAGTCATGAAAACAAACTACAATTCTCGGAAAAAAGGCATACCTAAAGCTACCTACAAGCTACTTTTTTAAGGTATCCAAAACCTTTTCTAAACTACATTTTGATCTGACCCTATAAGGGGTCAACCTGCCCTATTTGTTTGATTCGGACAATGGCAGCACTAGGCGCGTGCATTTTGATATTCTAATGCAATGCTTCTTTGATATGCTTTCCATTTTCCTACCATTCAACTGGCGGAACAGGTAGTTTTTTGCCCAAATTTTACCTAAAAGGGATTCAATTACAATAACAGAATCAGATGACCCCCAAATCTATGCGTCATGAGAACTTACCCCTTACAAATTGCAATCATCGATAATGATGAAAGCCTAAACCCTATGTATAAATTGTATTTTGAAGATACAGTGGAATACGGACTGCACGGTATTTATAGGACCGTTCATGAGCTTTTGTCCAATTTTGGAAGAAAGGCCCCTGATATCATTCTATCCGAAGTGGCCTTGACCGGAATTTCCGGAATTGATGGCCTGGAATACTTCCTCAGAAAGGATGAGGACCTGAAAGTCTTGATGATGAGTCGCAAAAATGATTTCAAGCTCATCAAGGAAGCCTTTAAAAAGGGAGCCAGTGGCTATCTTACAAAACCTTTGACCAAAGAAAGGCTCTTTGCTGCTGCTGCAGCACTAGATCAGCATGGTGTGGCCCTGGAACACGATGTGGCCAAAAAAATCATCCACTCTTTCCAGACCAAATCCTTTGATTCCTTTTCAAGAAAGGAAAACCAAATTGCCGAACTCCTTACCCAAGGATTCACCTATAAGATGATTGCGGACAAGCTCTGTGTTACGCCGAGCGCGGTCAATTTCCATATCCAAAACATTTACGTAAAACTCAATGTCAACTCAAAATCAGAAGCCCTTGAAAAGCTTCGAGAAATGGAAATGCGCCAATTGAACGCAGCATAAAACCCAAATCAAGCAAACAAAAAACCCTGACCAAAGTCAGGGTTTTTTATTATTTATGATATTCGAGTATTACTTCACTTCTTCGAAGTCAACATCCTCTACATTATCACCTTCCTTGGCGTTACCTCCAGCAGCGCTATCAGCACCGGCAGATGGGTCAGCACCATTGGCTTGGGCCGCATCGGCCTGGGCCTTGTACATCTCCTCGGAAGCCACTTTCCAAGCCTCGTTGATTTTCTCCAAAGCAGGTTCTATCACCGCAACATCTTTGGTTTCGTAGGCTTTCTTCAACTCTTCCAAAGCATCTTCGATAGGCTTTTTCTTGTCATCGGACAATTTATCACCAAACTCCTTCAACTGCTTTTCGGTCTGGAAGATCATACCATCCGCCTCGTTCAGCTTATCGGCCTTCTCCTTGGCTTGTTTATCCGCCTCGGCATTGGCTTCAGCTTCGGCTTTCATCTTTTTGATTTCTTCCTCGGTCAAACCTGAAGATGCCTCGATACGGATATCTTGGGTCTTGTTGGTGGCTTTGTCCGTAGCAGAAACCTTGATGATACCATTGGCATCGATATCAAAGGTCACTTCAATCTGAGGCGTACCTCTTGGTGCCGGTGGAATACCGTCCAAGTGGAACCTACCAATGGTTTTGTTGTCTGCAGCCATAGGACGCTCTCCTTGCAACACGTGTATCTCAACCGAAGGTTGGTTATCCGCTGCTGTGGAGAATACCTGTGACTTTTTGGTAGGAATGGTGGTGTTTGCCTCGATCAATTTGGTAAACACACTTCCCATGGTCTCGATACCCAATGAAAGCGGGGTAACGTCCAAAAGAAGTACATCCTTCACATCTCCTGTCAATACACCTCCTTGGATAGCGGCACCTACGGCCACTACCTCATCCGGGTTCACCCCTTTGGATGGTTTTTTACCGAAGAATTTCTCAACAGCCTCCTGTACCGCAGGGATACGGGTAGAACCACCTACCAAGATAATCTCATCTATATCACTTTTTGAAAGACCTGCAGATTTCAATGCGGTCTCACAAGGTGCAATGGTTCTTTTTACCAAATCATCGATCAACTGCTCAAATTTGGCTCGGGTCAATGTACGCACCAAGTGCTTTGGTCCTGTTGCCGTAGCCGTTACATAAGGTAAGTTGATTTCGGTCTGTGCAGAGGAAGACAATTCAATCTTGGCCTTCTCGGCAGCTTCACGCAAACGCTGAAGCGCCATGGCATCCTTACGAAGATCCATGTCCTCATCCTTCATAAACTCCTCGGCCAACCAATCAATGATTTTTTGGTCAACATCATCTCCTCCTAAGTGGGTATCCCCATCCGTGGCCAATACTTCAAAAACGCCGTCACCCAATTCCAAGATGGAAACGTCATGTGTACCTCCGCCAAAATCGAACACTACGATTTTTTGATCGGTATCTTTTTTATCCAAACCATAGGCCAATGAAGCAGCCGTTGGTTCGTTGATGATTCGTTCCACGGTAAGACCGGCAATCTCACCAGCTTCTTTGGTGGCCTGTCTTTGTGAATCGTTAAAGTAGGCAGGAACCGTGATCACTGCACGGGTTACATCCTGACCCAAATAATCTTCGGCAGTCTTCTTCATTTTCTGAAGGATCATGGCCGATAGTTCCTGTGGGGTGTACAAACGGCCGTCGATATCCACTCTTGGGGTATCGTTATCTCCCTTTACCACATTATAAGGAACTCTGTCCGCTTCCTTTTTGGATTCGGAGAATTTGTTCCCCATGAATCGTTTGATGGAATAAATTGTTTTGTTGGGATTGGTAACCGCCTGTCTTTTGGCAGGATCTCCCACTTTGATCTCTCCACCTTCCACAAATGCAATCACGGAAGGGGTGGTACGTTTACCTTCGGCATTTGGAATTACCACAGGTTCGTTACCTTCCATTACAGAGACGCAGGAGTTGGTCGTACCCAAGTCTATACCTATAATTTTGCTCATTGTATCTAAAGTTATATCTGTTTGAAATTCATTTTTGTCTCGTTCATGAAATGTCAATGATCATGCCACGGCCCAGAATATGACAAGGTGTCAGACAATGCCCTTCAAATTCCATAAATACTCACAAATTGCCATGCTGAAGCAACGGTTTAGGCATAAAATCATTAAGACTTATTTCCTGCTTTATCCCAACCTACTTGTTATATTTGAAACATTATTGTTATATTTAAAACATTAAATTTAACCTATGGAATGTATTAGCGTGTTTGATATGCTCAAAATCGGCGTAGGACCCTCGAGTTCCCATACCCTTGGCCCATGGAGGGCTGCTGAACGATGGATAGATGAGCTCAAAGCACAAAGTCTTTTTGATGATGTCCAACACATCTCCGTGTCTTTATTCGGCTCTCTTTCGCTTACGGGAAAAGGACACGCTACGGACATTGCCGTTGTTATGGGACTGTTGGGCACTGACCCTGAAACCGTTCCCATTGACAGCATCGATGGGGCTATTGAAAATGTTAAGGGCAACACTACGCTCCTATTGGGCGGGACACGTTCCATAACCTTTGATTTCACAGCCGATATTGTCTTTAAAAAAGAATTTCTTCCATTTCATTCCAATGGTATTCGTTTCGATGCCCGGTTGACCAATGGAGAGTCCGTTTCCGAAACCTACTATTCCATCGGTGGTGGTTTTGTGGTAAAGGAAGAACTGATTCATTCCAAGGAGAATAAAGAAACTTTCAAGACCTTTCCGCACCCCGTAAAAACAGGTCAAGAGTTACTGCAACACTGTCAGGAACACCAAAAGACCATTTCAGAAATTGTATGGGACAACGAAAGCTCCTTGCGTACTGCCAATGAGATTGACATGGGACTGCAACGCATTTGGGATACCATGCTGGAGTGTATGTATACGGGCTGCCATACCGAAGGAAAACTTCCGGGAGGACTGAATGTGAAACGTCGCGCCTTTGAAATCCATCAAAAACTAAAGGGAAATACCCCCTACTCCACCCCTCAGGAATGGTTGGAAAGCATCCGGGACACTGAAGTGAAGTTCCGCCAGATCATTAAATGGGTCAGTTGCTTTGCACTGTCCGTCAACGAGGTAAATGCCTCATTGGGTCGGGTGGTGACAGCGCCCACCAATGGTAGCGCAGGAGTTATTCCTGCCGTTTTAATGTACTATATGGTCATTGAAAACCACGATGCCGACTTTGATGATGTACGACAGTTTTTATTGGTGGCCAGTGAAGTGGGAAGCATCTTTAAAAAAGGGGCCACCATTTCCGCTGCCATGGGTGGATGCCAAGCTGAAATCGGAGTATCCTCGGCCATGGCCGCTGCGGGACTGACAGAACTTATGGGCGGCACCCCCGAACAGGTATTGATAGCCGCCGAAATTGCCATGGAACATCATCTGGGACTCACCTGCGACCCTATTGGGGGACTGGTACAGGTACCTTGTATAGAACGCAATGCCATGGGAGCTATTAAAGCCATCAATGCTGCGGAACTGGCCCTTGACACCGACCCAAAAGAGGTAAAGGTTCCTTTGGACAAGGTAGTGAACACCATGTGGGAAACCGCCAAGGACATGAGTTCCAAATACAAAGAAACCTCAGAAGGGGGGTTGGCGGTAGGTGTATTTTTAAGTGATTGCTAAGCTGAACCCATGAATCAACGACATCAAAAAATGATATCAAAATCAAAAACCATTGTTCTAGGCATTTTGGTCTTGGCCCTATTTTCCTTTAAACCTGAAGCAAAAGGACACCACTATAAAATAATCCTGTTTGAAGGCTCAGATTGGTGCCTAAATTGTATCCGATTGGAACGCAATGTACTTACAGATGACATATTCATACGTTTCATGGCCTACAAAGACATTTCTTTGGAGCGAATAGATTTTCCTCAACGAAAAGCACAGAGCGTTTCTACCAAAGCATACAATTCTGAAATGGCAGAGAAGTACAATTTCCAAGGTGTTTTCCCAACCATCTTACTGATAGAGACAAGTACCGGCGAACAGACAAAGTTGGAATATGTTGGCCAAAACTCGATTGACTTTATAGAACAGATAAAAACGCACCTCATACATTAAATGCAAAAGTTCAAAAGACAAAGTAAACTTATGGGGTGTTCTTTTGAACTGTGCCTGGTCATGGACAATGCTGTGGTTGCTGCCAAAGTATTGGAAGAAGGCATAAACGAAATAAAACGGATTGAGGCACTATTATCTGAATTCCAGACAGACTCCACCATATCCAAAATCAATATAAATGCTGGTATTAAAAAAGTATCGATTGAACCTGAAGTGATGCAATTGCTTAAACGTGCGTTGCAGATTTCCCAATTGTCCAAAGGGTATTTTGATATTACCATGGGTCCCTTAAAAAAACTCTACAAATTCAAGAACGAAGCATTTACCCTGCCAAAACAATGGCAAATCAATCCAATTCTTGAAAAAGTTGGATATAGGTTCCTGGAATTGGATGAAGAACAAGGCACTGCCTTTTTGAGCAAAAAAGACATGCGAATAAGTTTGGCCGCTATTGGCAAAGGTTATGCTGCGGATGTAGTTTGGCAAAAATGGACAAACCAAGGATATAGGAATGGGTATATCAATGCTAGTGGCGATTTGACTGCTTTTGGCCACAATGAACATGAAAGAGCATGGAAAATAAGCATTGCCAACCCTGATAACAGAAATCATGACCTTTTCTATATTCCTTTAAATGATGCTGCAGTTGCCACATCAGGGAACTATGAACAATACTTTGTCCACAAAGGAATACGGTACTCTCACACAATTGATCCAAAAACCGGTAAACCAGTTACCGGAATCAAAAGTGTTTCTATATTTTCTCCAAGCGCCGAATTGTCCGATGCCCTTGCAACAGCGGTATATACTATGGGGGTTTCCAAAGGAATATCATTTCTGAACCAGCTGCCCAGAACTCACGGAATCCTTATAGATCACAATAATCAAGTAACTCTTACCAAACAATTAATATATGAATCAATTCCTCAATAGTTTGGTACTACCTGTCAGCCTTCTTTTCTTTATGGAATCATGCTCCACGATTCTTAAGCCCTACGAACGCCAATACATAAACGATTCAGAAATGTCCATGACAGGATCCAGTACGGTCAAGTTTCACCAATATGTATGTACCATACGGGAGGGTGCCGTTGCAGCTGAAGATAAAAAAGGCAGTGGAGGCTGCGGATGTAACTAATACCAATCCATGAACAAACGTACCGTACTTGTTGGAAGCCTTGCATTCTCCTTTCTTGTGGGCAAAGCCCAGGAACATAAAAAATCCGAATTCAAGGTCAAGGAAACAGAGGTGGAATTGCTTTATAACCATTACCTTCAAAATGGTAACAATTCTGCGGTAACCGGTGGTGAAGGCACAGAACAGCTTACTGTATATGGCCCTTCGTTCAATATGGACAAAACAATTGGCAAGAACAGTTACCATTTTCAGTTGGGAGCAGATATCATTTCTTCAGCATCCACCGATAATATAGATTATGTACAATCATCGGCATCCCGTTTGGATACTCGGAGTTACTCGGCACTGACCTACTCGCGCTATATGGAAAACACTAAGACCACATTAAGTTTTGGAGTAAGTGGTTCCATTGAATCCGACTATGCCTCTTTCGGAAAACATCTGGGGTGGAGCAAGACATCTAAAAGTGATATGCGAACTTATTCCGCTGAATTACAGATTTTCAATGATGATCTGCGATGGGGCAGATTGGATGGAGTTTTTTTTGCGGAGCCCCAATTTTTAATATACCCCGTGGAGCTCCGCAATCAGGAATGGCATGATGAGTACAAACGTGATTCCTACAACCTTAGTCTTGGATTTACACAAATTGTTGGTCAACGAAACATGATAGGTATTTTTTCTATACTCAGCATGCAACGTGGATTACTGGCAACAACTTTTCACAGGGTTTTCTTCAAAAATAATACCCGAGGTGTTGAACAACTACCCAATGAACGCCATAAAATAGGGGTTTCCGTAAGATGGAACTCATTTTCAAAAGGAGGCTTTATCTTCAAAAATTCAATTCGTGGTTACATGGACGATTTTGGGATACTGGGATTTACCCTTGACAACGAAACGGCCATAAAACTTAGTCCAAAATGGACGTTGTTGCCCAGCACAAGGTTCTACGCCCAAAAAGGGGCTAAATTTTTCGCCGAAAAAGGAGAACATGATGTAAATGAGAGATATTACACCTCTGATTATGACTTGTCCACTATCAATACCTGGACTTTCGGATTGGGTTGGAAACATTGGCCCACTAAACGAAAAAATAAGAGACTCCACAATTTTTCATTTCGATATTTCTATTATTCAAGATCCAATGGCCTCAGGGCCCATACAATCTCAACATCCTTTAATTTGATGAAAAAGCGAAGAGTGAAAAAAACTTAGGCACTAGCTATCAAAAACATCAAATCATTGAAATGCTCCATGCACAATCAACTGATTTAATATAACTTATTGACCATCATACAGAACTTGAAACAAAACTAAGTGTTACATTTTTTGCAGTCGGACCGGTAATTGCAGTTAAATTACTTACCAGCTCCCAATACCTATTTTCAAAAAACCGTCAGAGTCTCTCATTTAATTTTATTAAATGTACCCTCATCACCCACCTATTGGATGTAGCACATATGGCACCACTTTTGAAAACTTGGGAGATTACAGTTGGCGTATCACCACCAATACTGACAATGCACAAACTTTTCTTAATCAAGGCTTGCGAATCACCTATACGTTCAACCATATAGAGGCTCACAGGTCTTTTATGGAAGTGCCGATAACTCCCACTTGCCATGACATTTTAGAGTAAAATGAAATTCAAGCTAATTAACACCATAAAAACCTGACCAAGTAATCCCATCAATGCTTACTCTTCCATACAACCTGCCTTACCCCTGGTGTCTATGAGATAAATAATTTTCCATTCCCCATCAAAATCTACCAATTGGAAAGAGTTTATGCCGCAATGGCTAAAGGTGTCGTTCAACCAAAATTCATAGCCCACCCAAGCATTGGCCATGGTCCGGTCTACCTGAATGGAAAATGAAGTGAGTTTTTCCTCGAATTTAATGCTGTCCGGAATACTGCAAATAGAAGTAAGAAATTTAGAAAATTCCTCGTTTCTGAAGCGGGTCTTGCCCTCTTGGTCCCTCCCTGTGGTCTGGAGTACCACATGATCGGCCGAAACACTTTTTATAATGGTGGAATCCTGCTTGTGAAATCCATCAAAAAAGGTTTCAATGACCTGTTTTATCTGTTGTTCCGAATCAACCTTTGAAGGGTTTGGACCTTGGGCGGCAACCGTAAGGCACGCCATGCATAAAAATGCAAAACTTAACACTGTTCTCATGAGATGTAGTTTTTTGATTGAAGCCCAAATTAAACAAATCTGCTTACATTTAGCCCGTAAAAAAGAACCAAATGTCTGTCGCCAAGAAAGAATACAAGAGAATTACGGTAAAATCCTTGATCGAGATGAAACAAAATGGGGAGAAAATCTCCATGCTCACCTCCTACGATTATTCCATGGCCAAAATTGTCGATGCCGCCAATGTTGATGTCATCTTGGTGGGGGATTCCGCCAGTAATGTCATAGCCGGCCATGAGACCACCTTGCCCATTACCTTGGACCAAATGATCTACCATGCCAGTTCCGTGGTCCGTGCCGCAAAAAGAGCACTGGTGGTGGTCGACATCCCCTTTGGAAGCTACCAGAGTGATTCCAAGGAAGCCTTGCGCTCCGCCATTCGCATCATGAAGGAAAGTGGTGCGCATGCCATCAAGGTCGAAGGTGGGGCAGAAATCAAAGATTCCGTAAGCCGGATTCTACAAGCAGGCATTCCCGTAATGGGACATTTGGGGCTTACCCCCCAATCCATCTATAAATTTGGCACCTATACCGTAAGAGCCAAAGAAGAGGAAGAGGCGGAAAAGTTGAAACAAGATGCCAAAATGCTGGAGGAATTGGGCTGTTTTGGTATTGTTCTGGAAAAAATACCGGCAAAATTGGCCAAAGAAGTAGCGGAAAGTGTATCCATCCCTATCATTGGGATTGGCGCCGGAAACGGTGTTGATGGGCAAGTATTGGTGGTACATGACCTACTGGGTATGACCCATGAATTTCACCCTCGTTTCCTCAGAAGGTACATGAACCTTTATGACGAAATGAGCAATGCCATTTCACAATATGTGGATGATGTAAAGAGCAGTGATTTTCCCAATGAGGAAGAGTCTTATTAGAGTGTTGGATGTATTGGATTTTTGGACTTTTGGATATTTTGATATCTTTCTTCCTACAAAATCCTACTCATGCATCGATTCAAAGACTTGGACATATGGAAATTGAGCCGAGAATTCTGTTCTGATATTTACGAAGTGACAGGCAGCTTCCCCGAGACCGAAAAATTCGGAATTTCCAATCAACTGAGACGAGCAGCTGTTTCTATCCCTTCAAATATTTCAGAAGGATGTTCAAGAAAATCCAATAAGGATTTTTCAAGGTTTTTAGAAATCGCCATGGGTTCCATGTACGAAGTAGAAACACAACTCCTTATATCAAATGATTTAGGTTTTTTGTCAGACAAAAGATTGGAATTCTTAGTGGACAAATTGAACGCAATCATTAAAATGACTTCTAAATTTAAATCCATCCTTAAGTGAGTTCCAAAAATCCAAAAGACCAACAATCCAACAAGTCCAACCCCTCCAACCTCCAAGTTCTCTATGAGGACAACCACCTCATTGTCATCAATAAAAGACCAGGGGATATTGTACAGGGTGACAAGACCGGTGATACACCCCTGAGCGATGTGGTGAAGCAATACCTGAAGGAGAAATACAACAAACCGGGAAATGTGTATCTTGGGGTAGTCCATCGGCTGGACAGGCCCACAACCGGGATTGTGGTTTTTGCCAGAACCTCAAAGGCCCTACCCCGTTTGAACAAGCTTTTTTCCGAAGGAAACACCCAAAAGACGTATTGGGCCGTGGTTAAAAATGCTCCAGAGAAAGAACGTGACACCTTGACCCATTGGTTGGTGCGCAATCCTAAACAGAACAAGTCTTATGCCCATACCAAAGAAGTCCCCAATAGCAAAAAAGCCATTTTGGAATACCGGATTCTGAAAAAATTGGATAGCTATTATCTATTGGAGATCGATTTGAAAACAGGCAGACACCATCAAATCCGGGCCCAGCTGGCGGCCATAGGATGTCACATCAAAGGAGATTTAAAGTACGGAGCTGACCGAAGCAACAAGGATGGAAGCATCCATTTACACGCCCGCAGCCTGGAATTGGAACATCCCGTAAAAAAAGAGCCCCTCACTTTTTTGGCCCCACCTCCCAATGACCCTGTTTGGAACGCCTGTCTTAACGGGTAAGCGCTAGGGCCTTTTCACGAATGATCTGGGAAACAGGTTTGTTCTCTAAGTGACTTTCCAACCAAGAGAGAATGTCCAGATACAAAAATGCCCTTTTCTCATACGGATGGTTCTCATATTTCTTAAGCTCATTGTACAGCTTTTGAAACTCATCCTTAAGCTCGTGTGGATAGATATCCCCAAGGTTTCTTAAAAACTTGATCATTTCCTTTTGAACGGCATGTAAGTCATTCATTTTCAATAAAAATTTGTAAGTGCTCTTCAGTTGGACTTCAAGGTGGTAATCCATTCCCGCTTCATAATGCGCCACCAAACTCAGCACCCTTGCAAAGCACATTAAATCCTCCCTCATTTTAAGATTCTTATTAGAGATGATCTTTTTTAAGTAGGCAATGCAATTTTTGTTATCCCCGTTACCGAAATACAGACAGGCTATCTTATAGTAAAGCAGCATGATATGGTGCTCATCTATTCGTTCCCCGTGTTTTTTTATACCGTATTCAATCACGTTGACCAAGTACAGCCCCTTATCAAAAGTACCCTCCAGAAAATGAAGGTTCAACTTATTGGAGTTGATGTATAAAAAGGCCAAAGAGGCAATATTATCATTCTGCGGAAAGCTTGAGCTTTCCACCTGGACCTCCAAACGGTCCAAGGTTTCCCTGAATTGGGAAGAATATTTTACAAAGAAAAGCGACTCCAAAAGGTAGTGGTTCCCTTTCAGGTAAAAAACGGGGTTGAGCGCAATCATCTCCTGATGATCATAGAAAAGATCTACCCATTTGCTGGCATAACGGTATGCCGAAAGAAAATCCTGTATCAACAAACTGTACCACAAATAGGCCTTATAAAGCCATAGCTTCTCCCTAAAACCCAGACTTTCCAGGTTATAATCTGGCAAATGTCCCTCAAAGTAAGACTTCACCTTTTTCAGGTCCTCATCGCTACGGACATACCCCACCTTGAGCATCATTCCGTATAGCTGAAGGGAAAGATTGGAAAGCTTGCTCGTCATTACATTTTGTGCAGAAAGCTCCTTGGCCTGTACCGCCAATTCATCGGCCCTATCCGGAATACTACGAGTGATATATTGCGTCTCTATGATCTTCTCGAACTCTACAATTTCGTAAGCCACATTCTTTTCCTCATTTTCTATGGCCACCGTCTTGGCCTTATCCAAAATCTTCAAGCTTTGCTTGTACAGTCCTTTTTGGTAAAGAATAGTGGCAAAATCCAATTGTTCCCTAATCTGGATCCGTATGTTCTGGTTAACAGGGTTTAAACGAAGGCTTACCAAAATCTGCTTGTAGAGATGCGCCTTAAGATTGGAAAGTTGCGCTTTTTTCACAATCCCGCTTTCCAAAATTTGTCGCTCATCATAACGCCGCATTTTGTCCAACAAGTTAAAAAGAGCCAAAAATTTGGCATCTGTGTTGACCCCCAAGCGGCCCACATACAGTTTAAATTGACGCTTTTCCGATTTGGACAGCGATTTTACCAGTACAAACAAAGCATCCTTATGGGCATTTGTCATCGTAAAAAATATAATTTAAACAATTGAATATCAATTAATTAATTGACACCAAATCCAATTTAACGTTGTATAAGGTTTTGACCCCCCTTTTACCTTCTGGCCCTCCTTCTCTATTTTCGTATGAATTCGAACAACAGACAAAAGATAATGGGTAAAGATAAGGTACAAATTTTTGACACTACGCTAAGAGATGGAGAACAAGTTCCGGGTTGTAAGTTGGACACGGAACAGAAATTGGTCATCGCTCAACGTCTGGACGAATTGGGCGTTGATGTCATAGAGGCCGGATTCCCCATTTCAAGCCCCGGTGATTTCAAATCTGTGCATGAAATATCCAAATTGGTCAAAAATGCAACGGTCTGCGGATTGACGCGAGCCGTCAAAAAAGACATTGAAGTGGCCGCCGAGGCCCTGAAAGCAGCAAAAAAACCAAGAATACATACCGGAATCGGAACTTCTGATTCCCACATTAAATATAAATTCAACTCTACAAGGGAACAAATCATTGAACGTGCCGTGGAGGCCGTTGCCTATGCAAAAACCTTTGTGGAGGATGTTGAATTTTATGCGGAAGACGCCGGACGTACAGACAATGAATTTTTGGCGCAAGTCTGTGAAGCGGTCGTAAAGGCCGGAGCCACAGTTCTTAACATTCCTGACACCACTGGGTATTGTCTTCCAGAGGAGTATGGTGCCAAAATGAAGTATCTAAAAGAAAACGTAAAAGGTATTGACAAAGCCATTCTTTCTTGCCACTGCCATAACGATCTAGGGTTGGCAACCGCCAACTCCATAGCAGGTGTGATCAACGGAGCACGACAGATTGAATGTACCATCAACGGTATTGGGGAACGTGCCGGAAACACCTCTTTGGAAGAAGTCGTGATGATCCTTAGACAACACCCTTACTTAAACCTTGATACAGGTATCAACAGCAAGCTATTGTGGGATACCAGCCAAATGGTCTCACAGAAAATGGGAATGCCCGTACAGCCCAATAAGGCCATTGTGGGCTCCAATGCCTTTGCCCACAGTTCCGGAATCCACCAAGATGGAGTGATCAAGCAACGTGAAACCTATGAAATCATCGACCCGAAAGATGTAGGGGTCAACGAATCATCCATTGTGCTTACCGCAAGAAGTGGAAGGGCCGCATTGGCGTACCGGGCCAAAAAAGTAGGTTACGAGCTTACCAAGGTCCAATTGGATGCCGTCTATGAGAACTTTTTGAAATTTGCGGATACCAAAAAGGAAATCTTGGATGAGGATATCCACGAAATTGTGGAAACCAGTAACATCAGCTTACAAAGCCTCGCTTAATTCAAGGCACCTTTTTCCAATCCTGTCATCGTATGAACTTGAACATTGCTTTGCTTCCCGGAGATGGCGTAGGACCTGAAGTTTTGGCCCAAGCGGTAAAATGCCTACAGGCAGTTGAAGAAACCTTTAATCACAATTTTGTTTACAAAGAGGCCCTTATTGGCGCTATTGCCATCGATAAAAAAGGGGCGCCTTTGCCCAACAATACCCTAAAGCTCTGCAAGGAAGCCGATGCCGTGGTGTTGGGAGCCATTGGTCACCCCAAATATGACTTCAATCCCGATTCTCCCATCCGCCCTGAACAAGGCTTGCTGAAACTACGGAAAGAGCTCGGGCTTTTCACCAACATACGACCTGTAATTGCACACTCGTCATTGGTTGACAAGTCCCCATTAAAAAAAGAGATTGTCTCGGGTACGGACTTTGTCATTTACCGTGAATTGACGGGGGGCATTTACTTTGGTGAGAAAAAATTAAATGCGGAAGGCACGGTAGCTTCGGACCTTTGCGTGTATTCCGAAAAAGAAATCAGCCGCATAGCCCATTTGGCCTTTAAGGCCGCCAAGAACCGAAAAGGAAAGCTCACTTTAGTGGACAAGGCCAATGTGTTGGAATCCTCTAGACTTTGGCGGAAGGTAGTGACTAGAATCGGTGAAAGTTACCCAGAAGTAACCTTGGAATACCTATTTGTGGACAATGCCGCCATGCAGATTATTCTAAACCCCACCCAATTTGATGTCATCCTTACCGAGAATATGTTCGGCGATATCATTTCCGATGAAGGAAGTGTCATCGGTGGCTCCATAGGATTGTTGGCCTCAGCTTCCATCGGTGAGGAAAGTGCTCTTTTTGAACCCATCCATGGGTCTTATCCCCAAGCCAAGGGATTGGACATTGCAAACCCTATTGCTTCCATACTTTCCGTGGCCATGCTGTTGGAACATTTTGGGCTAATCGATGAGTCTTTGGCCGTCCGCAATGCCGTTGACAAAGCTTTGAAGAAGGAAATTGTCACTCCAGACTTAAAACCCAACAGTCATTTCGGCACCAACCAAGTCGGTGATTATATTGCCAACAACATTGTTGATATTGATGATGATTTCAATATCAATGATGAAAACATCCATTTGGGAAAATCCACCATTATTTAGGAATCCGTTTCGATTGTTTCTGCGGCCAACCCACGTACCGTTTCAGCAAATTGCTTTTTGAACTGCTCATATTTCTCTCCCGTTGCAGGGCCGTTGAAGCCGGTATGGATTTTTCTCACCGCTCCATTTTTATCAATATAAATAGTGGTGGGATACGACAGGATATGGTTTAACATGGGGAGTTTCTCATTGGCTTTTTGCTTGTTTGAGGTTCCATATTGGGCCAACAATATGGGATAATCCACCTGAGCCCTTTCTTTGAGGCGCGAAATACCCGCCAGAGCTTTTTCCTCGGTCTTGGCGTACTCAAAGGCCAGGGCCACCAACTCAATATCCAAATCAGGATTGTTCTTTAAAAATTCAACATAAAACCGGGTTTCATCCAAACAATTAGGGCACCATGAACCCATAATCTGTACCAAGACCGGCTTTCCCTCGAATCTTGAATCGGACAGGCTCACCATTTTTCCCGAAGAATCCGGGAATGAAAAGTCAAAACGATCATACCCTTCCCTGAGAAAGGTCAATGAATCCGCATCAGGGAGTTCAAAAGCTTCGTTCCTGGCCGCCATAAACTCTTCAACGGCATGATTTCCATTATAAAACTGTCCTTCAAGGGTACTGTCCGTTACCTTTGCCATGAACAGGTACACATGTGCCCCATCAAAAGCGGAAAGTTTTAAGCTATCCGCTGTGACCACTCCATCCAAGTATCTGTAATCCCCCGTCTTGGTCCTAAAAGTACCTTTGACCCGATTACCATTCTGCATGAATATTCCCTTGGCCGGATATTCATTATCCGTATTGAGGTCAAAATAGGTTTCCCAAATGCCCGAAATATTGACTTGGGCATCTTGACCCACTTCAAAACGGTCTTGTTTTCCGTGGACCGCGGTGAAAGGAACGATCCGATCCAAGCTTTCCTTTATGAAATTGCCTTGGATTTGATTTTTCGAAAAAGTACCTGACACATATCCTTCAAAAATGGGCATTTGGATCCGTATGGAATCTCCTTCAATTTCAATTTGATCAATGGCAATAACCTCATCGGCATTGTACATTTCCATACGGTAATCCCCATCACCATTCTTGAACAACGTAAAGGTAAAGGGAAGTTCTTTGGAGGAAGAAACCTTCATCTTTCCCAACCATTCACCCAACAACAATTCCTTACTTTCCTTTTTGCATGAAAATACCGTTAAAAAGAGCAAACATAACAGCGCTATCCTGTTCATATATTGAAAGATTTTTCCTAAAAGTAGAAAATACTATACAAATCTTACAAATTCCAAATAGAACACAGGGTTATTTACATTGAATCTGTTGCCCTATTGTTTTATATTTGTCCACTCTAAAATTGGGGTATGAAGATTTCTTACAACTGGCTACGCCAGTTTTTGCAGATTGATTGGGATTCACAAAAGACCGGTGAGCTTTTAACGGATTTAGGCCTTGAGGTTGAAGGCATATCCCATTTTGAGTCTGTCAAAGGCGGCCTGAAGGGTATTGTGGTAGGCCATGTGCTTACCTGCGAGCAACACCCAAATGCCGATAGATTGAAATTGACCACTGTGGATATTGGACAGGGAGAACCTTTACAGATTGTATGTGGCGCCCCCAATGTGGCCGCAGGACAAAAGGTTCCGGTCGCTACCATTGGAACCACCTTGTACGCCAAGGATGGAGAAGCTTGGGAAATCAAAAAAGGAAAGATCAGGGGCGAGGAAAGCCACGGGATGATCTGCGCCGAGGATGAATTGGGACTGGGAAGTAGCCATGATGGCATTATGATTCTGTCCGAAAGCTTGGAACCAGGAACCCCTTGCTCCACAGTATTTGATATTGAAATCGATGAGGTCTTTGAAATAGGCCTTACCCCCAACCGTTCGGATGCCATGAGCCATTTTGGCGTGGCCCGTGACCTAAAGGCCGGTTTGGAGCAAAAAGAGATACAAAAGGAGTTGGTTACCCCTTCCACCAGTAACTTCTCCATTGACAATAGATCACTGAAAATTGATGTGGAAGTCAAGGACAGTCAGCTGGCCCCAAGGTATTGCGGTGTTACCATCAGCAATCTTGTGGTGCAAGAGTCTCCCCATTGGTTAAAAAATAGATTGAAGGCCATTGGCCTATCCCCTATCAACAATGTGGTGGATGTGACCAATTATGTGCTCCACGAACTGGGACAGCCCCTGCATGCCTTTGATGCTTCCAAAATCAAGGGTAACAAGATTGAGGTGAAGACCCTTCCGGCGGGAACCAAGTTCAAGACCTTGGACGATGTGGAACGCGAGTTGCATGAGGATGACCTTATGATCTGCGACACTGAAAAGCCCATGTGTATTGCCGGGGTATTTGGAGGAATCAACTCGGGGGTTACCGAGCACACCTCATCCATCTTTTTAGAGAGTGCCTATTTTGATCCCGTATCCATCAGGAAATCGGCGAAAAGGCACGGTTTGAATACAGATGCCTCTTTCCGATTTGAGCGCGGCATCGACATCAACCTTACCGAATATGCGTTGAAGAGAGCGGCTCTGTTGATTCGTGAGATTGCGGGTGGATACATCACTTCAGAAGTGGTAGACCTATATCCCAAGAAGCCCCAGGACCGACAAGTGTTCCTTACTTTTGATAAAATCAATTCATTGATCGGGCAGGAAATCCCGCGGGATACCATAAAATCCATCCTGTCTTCCCTTGAGATCCGTATCAACAATGTTACCGAATCCGGACTGGGTCTTACCATTCCCACCTACCGTGTGGATGTGACCCGGGAAGTGGATGTGATCGAGGAAATTTTAAGGGTTTACGGCTACAATAACATCGACCACAAGGAAAAACTTACAGCCTCCATTGCCAAAACCTCGCGTTTTGAAAACCATAGGATTCAAGATGTTGTTGGAAATTTGTTGGCCGCAAAGGGTTTTTATGAAATCATGACAAATAGTTTGGTCTCTCCTGATGCCCATGCATCCAACAAGGAGGTAGAGAAAATCAGCATGTTGAACCCTTTGAGTTCCGATTTATCAGTTCTAAGGACCTCCATGTTGTTTTCCGGACTTCAGGCCATAAGCTACAATCACAATCGGCAGAAAACAAACCTTAAGCTCTTTGAGCTTGGAAAAACCTACCATAAGATAAACGGTGAAAATCAGGAACGCCAACATTTGGCCATTTTCACTTCTGGCAATCGCACCTCAGATAGCTGGAACACCCCTGGCCAAAAAACAGATTTCTTTTACCTCAAGGGCATCGTGGAATCGTTGTTTGAGCGATTGGGTCTGCGGGACATCCAGACCACGCCCTGCAAGGATGATCTTTATGCGGAAGGCCTGTCTTACCATAAAGACGGGAAAGTTTTGGCTGACTTCGGATTGGTCGGGAAATCCGCGCTTAAGATGTTCGATATTAAACAAGACGTTTTCTATGCTGATTTTGATTGGGATGCCGTCTTGGAACTGGTGGGCACACAGAACATCATCTTCACGGAGATTCCCAAGTTTCCCGAGGTGACCCGTGATTTTGCTCTGCTATTGGATGATTCGGCCACGTTCCAACAGGTGTTTGACATTGCTTGGAAAACGGAGAAGAAGCTTCTGAAAAAGGTGAATCTTTTTGATGTATACACGGGCAAAAATCTACCCAAGGGCAAAAAATCCTACGCGGTGAGTTTTACGCTTATGGATGACAAAAAGACCCTTACAGACAAACAAATTGACAAGATAATGGCCAAATTACTGGCCCAATTCCAGAAAGAGCTTAGCGCGGAATTACGTTGATTACATTTGGGTAGGTAGAATCACGCTATCAATCTCATGAACCACCCCGTTCTTTAAATTGAGGTCGGCCGATGTGATACGTGCAGTGTTACCAATGGGGTCGGTTAGGACAATATCATACCCATCCATGTGGGCCAACAGTTTTTTGCCCTGAATGGTGGTAAAACTGGCTTTACCATTCCCTCGGCACATGGCACGTAAAATACGGGATGCCGTCAAATGTCCGGCAACAATATGATAGGTAAGCAAGGACTTGAGGGCACTTTTATCCTGAGAGTTGAGAAGCTCCTTTATTTTTTCGATGGAAAACCGTTCAAAAGCCGCATCTGAAGGCGCGAAAATGGTAAACGGCCCCGATTTCTCCAAAATCTCCTCCATCTCCGTAACCTTTACGGCTTCCAAAAGTATTTTATGATGCTCGGAATCAATGGTTTTTGTTCTTGGCACATTGCTCTGTGCAAAAGAGAACATTGAAAAGGCCATGCAAAGACCCAAAAATAGTTTGGTAAGGGGGGATTTCATCAGAGTCGGCTCAAATTTGGGACTTTAGTGGTTTTCGTATGGTTTGTCGATTAAATGCTAAAAACTTCGATAAGTTACGTTTTTTAATGGAAAAGAGTGGTGTTTTTCCAGTCATCACATTTGATTTAACACAATGTTAACAAAACATGGTTTTTCCTAACAAACAATCCCTCATACAATTCCTTAACTTTGAATGGATTGCTAAGAAAAAAGGATATGAATTTCGCCCATACGGACATTGAAAAGCAACTCTCCAGAGTCAGGGAAAAAGAGAAAAAGGAAACCCAAATTTTGCAGGAAGTGCATGAAATTTTGGAGAAAGACGTCTTGAAGGAAGAAAAAATCGCCAAGGAACTCCATTCCAAAAACGCTCCCGCTGGGAATTCTTTTGTTTTTGATCTTTTAGAGACCGACAAAATCTATCATTTGGACCATATCAAGAAAATCTGTATCGATTATCGGCTTCGCTTTCTGGACAGTTCTTTTTTTAAGGGGGATTTCCCTCAAAGTGCTCTTACCAAAATCAAGGCATTGGAAGCCGCACATGATATCGATATCAAAGGTTACAAGATTATGGCGCCCTCCAAGCTTTTTAAATTGGAGGATAAGGACGACCCCCTACTCTTTGCCCCCATTGGAAATGGATATTATTATTTGGTGCACAAATGGGGCAATGACCTCCACCCTTTCCGAAGAGTACTGGTCTGGCCTTTTAAAAATATAGTGAACCTCACCCTTTTTGTGGTGCTGATAAGCTACTTGGTGACCCTTATGGTTCCCGACGGGCTATTTTCCAAGAAAAATACAACGGCGGAGTTTTGGATCATCTTCTTTTTTATGTTCAAGTGCATTGCCTCCGTGGTCATCTTTTACGGATTTGCCTTGGGCAAGAATTTCAACCCCGCCATCTGGAATAGTAAGTACTTTAATGCCTAAGCCGTAACGGCGTACATTTTTTCCCGTTGTTCCTTGATTGCCTTGTCCGACATATAATCGTCAAAGGTCAAGTAACGGTCTATGGAGCCTTTGGGCGTAAGCTCAATGATCCGGTTGGCCACGGTATGTACAAACTCATGGTCATGGGTAGTGAGCAATACAGTCCCCTTAAAGTTCTTCAAGGAGTTGTTGAACGCCGTGATACTTTCCAAGTCCAAGTGGTTGGTGGGTTCATCCAAAAGCAAAACGTTGGCGCGTAGCATCATCATACGGCTCAACATACAACGCACCTTTTCACCTCCAGAGAGTACCGTGCATTTTTTAAGGGCTTCTTCCCCACTGAACAACATTTTACCCAAAAATCCCCGGATATAGACCTCTTCGCGCTCCTCTTCGGTCTTGGCCCATTCGCGTAGCCAATCCACCAAGTTGACATCATCCTTAAAATAATCGGAGTTGTCCGCAGGCAAATAGGACTGGGTCGTGGTGACTCCCCATTGGTATGAGCCTCCATTGGCTTTGGTCTTTCCGGTAATGATATCGTAAAAAGCCGTAGTGGCCCTTGAATCTTTTGATAGGATGGCCACCTTATCACCTTTGGCCAAGTTGATGTTAACATCTTGAAACAGCAAATCACCATCTTCAGAAACTGCGGAAAGTTTCTCCACATTCAGAATTTGATCTCCGGCCTCACGTTCCCGGTCAAAAATAATGGCCGGATATCTTCTACTGGATGGTTTGATATCTTCCACCTTGAGTTTATCCAACATCTTTTTACGGGAAGTCGCCTGCTTGCTCTTGGCCACGTTGGCACTGAAACGCTGGATGAACTCCTGCAGTTCCTTTGCCTTTTCCTCGGCCTTTTTGTTCTGTTGTGCGCGTTGACGGGCAGCCAATTGGCTACTCTCGTACCAGAAGGTGTAATTTCCGGAAAAGAGATTGATCTTTCCAAAATCTATGTCTGCAATGCTGGTACATACCGCATCCAAAAAGTGCCTGTCGTGAGAGACCACAATAACGGTGTTCTCGTAATTGGCCAAGAAATTCTCCAACCAGTTAATGGTCTCGTAATCCAAATCGTTGGTAGGCTCATCCATGATCAACACATCGGGGTTTCCGAACAAGGCCTGGGCCAAAAGCACCCGTACCTTTAATTTGGAATCCATATCTGCCATGGTAGTATAGTGCATGTCTTCCGAAATCCCCAAATTGGACAAAAGGGCCGCGGCATCACTATCGGCATTCCACCCGTTCATCTCCTCGAACTGTACCTGCAACTCCCCTATCTTTTCGGCGTTTTCATCCGTATAGTCAGCATACAGTGCATCAATCTCTTTTTTGATGTTGAACAAGGGCTTGTTCCCCATCACCACGGATTCCAACACCGTGAATTCATCGTATGCATTGTGGTTCTGCTCCAGAATGGACATCCGTTTGCCCGGCTCTAGGTGCACGTGCCCTGAGGTGGCGTCCATCTGACCTGATATAATCTTCAAAAAGGTTGATTTCCCAGCGCCGTTGGCGCCAATGATACCATAGCAATTTCCATGGGTAAAGGTCACATTGACCTCATCGAACAATACTCGCTTTCCAAACTGTACCGATAAATTGGATACTGATAACATGTACTATTTATTTTTTTGCAAAAGTAGCTAAAACCACTCCTTATTTCGAAATTTAAACGCACTTTATTAAACCGCACAAAAACAGGGTTTTACAACATTTAACTCGCCATTAACAGGATGGGGCTAAGGGGATGCTTAATTTTGTTTGTAAATGTATGGTTCCCATTATATGGTAAGATTATTACTCGGCCTCACCTTACTGTCCTTTCTAGCATGCGGGAAAAAATCCTCGGATTGTGCCGCTGTTTTCTTTGGTGGTGAGATAGTGAACCCTACCAGCGACTATGTGGTCCTGTATCGAAATGACGTCTACGTGGATTCGGTTAAACTGGACAACAACAATCGTTTCTCATTTGATCTTGAGGGAATTGAAGAGGGATTATACCATTTTGACCATACCCCCGAACTTCAATATGTATATCTGCAAGGAGGAGACAGTCTACTGGTCCGATTGAATACCTTGGAATTTGACGAATCGCTTGTATTCTCCGGAAAGGGAAGCGAAATCAATAATTTCTTGATTGAAATGTTCCTCACCTATGAAAACGAGGAGCCCCTGATTTACGACCTCTACGAACTGGACCCTGATTCCTTCGACCAAAAGATTGATTCGTTAAAAACCCTAAAGATTGCCCACTTAAAGGAACTGGAAACCGACAATGGTCAATTTACGGGGAAAGAGCTGGCCATGGCCAAAGCGGCCATTGACTACAATAGCTATCTGTACAAGGAGAAATATCCTTTTTACCATAAAAAACGAACCGGCGAGGAAACCGTACATGAACTTGGCAGTTCGTTTTATGAATACCGAAAGAACCTCAACCTCAACAATAAGGACCTTACGTATTTTAGGCCCTATTTTGATTTTATGAAATGGCATTTTGGCAACCTATCCTACATGACCTGCATGGAGGATTGCCATACCGGAAAAGCTCCCATCAGCGACCGCCTCCACTTTAACAATCACAAGCTTCATCTTGTGGACAGTTTGGTGCAGGAGCAGGAACTCAGGGACATTCTTTTCAGGAATATTGCCGTGGATTACTTGCTGAAAGAACACAACCCCAGCGAAGAATGCCGGGTGTTCATAGACAAGTTCCGCTCCCTTTCTTCCAATGATGACCACAAAAAAGAGATTGATGCACTGTATTCCGGTATCAAGAGTCTTCAGCCCAACAATAGTCTTCCCGATATCGTGGTAAGGGATGTGGACGATAACGAGGTTTACTTAAAGGATGTGGTCAGCAAAAAGAAAAATACCGTTTTTTATTTTTGGACCGCCGACCAAAAAGGGCACTTTAAAAATATTACCCAACGTATCGCACTACTGGAAAAGAAACATCCGGAATACAATTTTGTCGGTATCAACCTAAAGACGAGCCACACCCAATGGGTTAATATGCTGGAAGAATTTCATTTGGACAAGACCAACCAATATCACGGAGAGGATTTCAAGGAAATCCAGATGGCCATGATCGTGGATGGCCTCAACAAATGTGTGATCACCAAAGACACCTTGATTGTCAATGCCTTTGGCAATCTCTATGCATCCTTTTAATTGACCCCATAAAAAAAGCCTCGGTCTCCCAAGGCTCTTTCTTAAATCTATTTTTTCTTACGAGTTCCCCTTTCGGTAATCGGCCAAGAATTTTTCAAGTCCGATATCGGTCAGTGGGTGATTCAATAATCCGGTGATGGACGATAAAGGTCCGGTCATGACATCGGCACCGATTTTTGCACAATCGATCACGTGCATGGTGTGACGAATGGAAGCGGCCAAAATCTGGGTATCAAATCCGTAGTTGTCATAAATCAACCTAATCTCGGAAATAAGGTTCAACCCATCGGTGGAAATATCATCCAAACGACCCAGGAAAGGAGAAACATAAGTAGCTCCCGCCTTAGCCGCCAACAAGGCTTGCCCTGCCGAAAAGACCAAGGTACAGTTGGTGCGAATACCATTATCCGAAAAATACTTCAATGCCTTTACTCCATCTTTGATCATGGGTACTTTCACCACTATCTGCTCATGCAGCTCGGCCAATTCCTCACCTTCCTTTACCATGGCATCGAACTCTGTGGCCACAACTTCTGCGGATACATCCCCATCAACAATGTTACAGATGTCCACATAATGCTTTAAAATATTGTCTTTTCCAGTAATGCCCTCCTTGGCCATCAAGGACGGATTGGTAGTAACACCATCCAAAACACCCAATTGTTGGGCTTCCTTTATTTGATCAAGATTAGCGGTATCAATAAAAAACTTCATTCCTTTAATATATAAGTGATTAGTATGAGGTATAAAACTACAATTTATAATGGTTGATCAGTAGTTTTTCGTAGAGTTTATCGGGTAAAATGTTCTTCAGTACCAAGGAAAACTTTTGCATGAAGGCACCCACGGGATTGTGCACCTTGGGCCGTTTTTGGTTGATGATCCTGTACACCGCCTCAGCCACTTGAATAGGGTCCCCGGCGCTGTTCACATCGTCATTGATGGATTCAATGGTATGGGCATACTTGTCCTCGTAGGGCGAACCGTTCAGCACGGGGGCATGGTATCTGCCTGCGGCTATGTTGGTGGCAAAATCCCCTGGGGCCACATTGGTAATGGTAATCCCAAAATCCTTGACCTCCATGCGCAACGCTTCGGTAATCAATCCCAAAGCACCTTTGGTGGCCGAGTAAAACCCACGGAACGGCAAACCCATGTATCCTGCAATGGAAGTAATGTTGATGATCGCTCCCCCACCCTGATGGCGCATTTGCGGCAGTACGGCTTTCATTACATGGACAGGTCCATGAAAATTGGTATCAAATACGTCCAAGATTTCTTCATGGGGGGTTTCCTCAATGGGACCGGTAATGCCTTTTCCTGCATTGTTGATCAATACATCCAAACGACCTTCCTTGGAAACAACTTCGGAAATGGCTCGTTGGATGCTCTTCACATCCTTCACATCCAGTTGGATGAGTTCAAAAGCATCAAAATAAGGGTAATTGTCCGGGTTTCGGGTGGTTCCGTAAACCGTTAAGCCTTTGGAGGTTAAAAAGGTTCCAATGGCCTTGCCTATGCCAGAGGAGCCGCCGGTGATCAAAACAACTTTCTTATCCATGGCCATCTGAGTTTAGGGAACAAAAAAAGGCAAGCTACCTACATCGCACCGCTACGACCACATACCCTTGCTGCGTTCCCGCCCTGGGGGATTCTGCAGGAGCTGGTCGTGTAGGACTTGCCTGTGCAAATATACGACCTTTTAAAATTTGCCACAATCCTATTTCATCCTTAATTTCGAAGTGTAAGTATTTTTACCATGAAACATGCACTTGAGACCATGATCAAATTAGCTTCCATTTTTGGGTTTTTACTCTTCTTCCTAGGTTGCGGCGGAGAAACCGACCCAGCCAAACTCTTCTCCATCGATTTGGAAAACAACAACATACAGCAAAACCAAAAGGTAGGGGTTGCCATCAAGAACAAAAAGGACCTTGAAATTTCCAGCATTAAGTACCTTCTGGAGGGTCGGGAACTTCCTTTGGAAGGCAACCAAATTACCATGGATTCAAAAACTTTGGGAAACAAAACCCTAGTGGCCCAAATTGAAATCGAGGGACAAACCGTGGAAATCAAGGAAGATTTTCGACTGCTGGCCGCCCAAGCCCCCGAAATATACACCTACGAAATCGTGAACACCTATCCCCACGACCCCACGGCCTACACCCAAGGTTTGGAGTTCCATGACGGGACACTATATGAAAGCACCGGAAAGAAAGGAGCCTCCACCGTTAGAAAAGTAAATTTTGAAACCGGGGAAGTCCTTCAAAAAATAGATTTGGACCAAACCGTTTTTGGGGAAGGCATTACCCTTCTCAATGACCGTCTTTACCAGCTTACCTGGCAAAGCGGCATGGGCTATGTGTACCATACTTCCAATCTGGAAAAAATCAAGGATTTCAGTTATGGTGAAAGCCGGGAAGGCTGGGGACTCTGTAACGATGGCAAAAAACTCTACAAAAGCGACGGAACCGAAAAAATCTGGTTCTTGGACCCCGAGTCCCTTGAAGAAATGGGCCATATTGAAACAGCGACCAACAAATCCATTTTCAACAAGGCCAACGAGCTGGAATATGTGGATGGGAAAATCTATGCCAACGTCTATCAAAAGGAAAGCATGATGATCATTGATGCCACCTCTGGGGCCATCGAGGGGGTCATCAACTTTGGTGGGCTCAAGAGCAAGGTCAATAAAGGACCTAACTGGGACGAAACCAATTCCGTACTCAACGGGGTGGCCTACCACAAGGAAAGGGGTACTTTTTTTGTCACCGGAAAAAATTGGGACAAGTTGTTCGAGGTACATATCCGCAAAAAAGATTGATGAAGACCTACGCTGAAGTATTAAACGTGTCCGAAGGAGACCTGGACGACCTGAACCACGTGAACAACATCCGTTACGTGGAATGGATTCAGGACATTTCCAAAAAACACTGGGAAAAGGTCGCCTCGCAAGCCATGCGGGAAGATATGGTCTGGGTGGTGCGCAACCACAACATCAACTACCTAAAATCCGCCGTCTTGGGCGATACCCTGCAAATCTCTACCTATATAAAGGACAATACCGGACCATTGTCCACCCGTGTGGTGGAAATCAAAAACCATAAAACGGGGCAACTGTTGATTAGCGCCCATACAGAATGGTGTCTGCTGGATGCGAAGACCTTTCGACCCAAACGCGTCCCGGAGACCGTTCATAACCTATTCCTATAGTGGTACGGCACATACAATTTTTCCCGATTGAAATGGGCTTGTCATAATTACACTTGGGGCATCATGCCGCAAGGTTTTTGAGTTTATGCCCAGTTCCGGCCAATTGGTGTTTTCCAAGGATACCATTTACTGCAGTTTAACGATAACAATGGTCAGTTTGGAGAAAATCCACCCTATAATTTTGGCGATACGGACCTTTACCGTAACATCGTGTTGAACCAAGAACCAAACTTTTTCAACCGATCTAAAAACCAACTGACCATTCATGACAACTCTGCAGCCATTGACAAGGCCGACCCCGACGCTTTACTTTCCGTTCCAGTAGATATTTTAGGAATGGATAGGACCCAAAATTCAGACTTGGGCGCCTATGAATTCACGGACAACAATTGATTTTTAACCTTTTTTTGTGAAAAAAGTAGGAAAATAGCCCGGTTTAGGGGGAAACCCATAGTTTTTTTAAGGTAAAACTGCAATGAGTTTATTTTGCACGTTAGTAACTTGCAATCAGCATTTTGCATATGGATTACACCTACACTGTCATAGATTCCAGCGCAACCTCAAAGCTTCAATTGCAGCTCTATTTGCAGGAATATGAAGACTTGGTCTGTGCAGGGGAGGCCACCAGCGCTACAGAAGGGTTGAACGTTGTTCTAAAGTTCTCCCCAGACGTGGTGTTCGTGAATTTGGCCCAAGATGGTCTGGAGTATTTCCAGATGGTGACGGAACTCAACCAGTACATGCCCACACTTCCTATTATCATTGGGTATGCCACCACCAAAAAGTATGCGTACAATGCCATTAAAAGTGGCTTTTTCGACTATTGGATACTGCCTCATAATGAATTTGACGTACGTAAGACCATTATGAGGCTCCGCAAAGTGCATCCCAAGCACCACATGCCTTCCACCATTTGCCTTAAATCCTATAATGATTATAGGTATCTGGACACCAAGGATATCCTCTATTTAAAATCCGACAACAACGCCACCGACTTTTTTATGCGGGACGGCAGCGTGGTAAGCGCCTTTAAGACCCTTAAGTCTTTTGAGGACAAATTGCCCCAAGGCTTCATCCGCATACACCAGAGCTACATCCTCAACGGCAACTACGTTTCCCGTATCAACTACGGCAAATCCATCTGCACGTTAAAGAATGGACAAGAAGAACTTCCGTTCTCTAAAACCTACAAGGAACAAGTGGACGGTCTTAAGGATTTTCTCTCCAAAACGGCAGTTGGCGAGTTAAATTGATCAAATTCTAACAGATTCCCGCAGAATTCTAGCAGAATCCCTACAAATTCTAAAAACTTTTCAATGGAGTAAACTTCTCGGTATTAGGTGGATAATTTGGCTGCACAAACCTATTTCATTAAACCATAAACCTAATATTATGAAAAAATTACTATCTATTTTCGCGATTGCCCTTCTTACTACTGGACTATTTTCTTGTGAAGCAGAAACCGATGTACAAGACACGGAAGCTATGGTAAAGAGCATTAGCGTGGACATTGATCAAAGTGCCACCGAAGGAAAACAAGCAGATGATGACGATCGTGGCGGAAGCAACTAAGTTTTAGCACTCCCCTGATTCCATAAAGTTTAAAGTCATGAAAAAAATGTTTCGCCTCCTTAGCGGTGCCCTAATAGTGTGTGCACTTGTCGCCAACGATCAGGAAAGGTCCCCCATAGGTAACCTACAGATTCAATCGGCCCTGATAGACATGGATGACAGGAGTTCACCACCGGACAAGGTAAGGCTGAACACCTTCAGACACCATCTGTACGGATTCAAATCCAACGCGGATGACCGGAAACTCTAAAGGATAGACCCACATACGATATAGCCCCAACCTCACCCACGGTATGGGGCTTTTTTGTTACCTTGTAAAAGCTTAATATGTACTAAACCTACTATCTTGAAAATTGGATATTTTACTATCGTCTTGATTCTACTTACAGGCTGCGCCAAGCGCACTCCTGAAAGTGTAGGCCCCTCCACACAAAAAGTCGAGACCATTAAGCAATTGATACGCTCTTCACGGGACAGCACGCAGCTCCCCATGGAAGAACGCCGACAGTTTTTACAAAAGGCCCAGAATATTACCTTTTCCCTGCCGAATGACACCCTCTTACTGAATAATCTTTCGGACATTTCCTTGGCCTACAAAGACCTTTCGGATTCGATAAACTTCAGAAAGACCAACAAACAGGTCATGTTCATGTCTGAAAAAGCAGAGCTATACACAATATTGGGAAATTCCCATTGGGACTTGGCTTCCTTTTTTAAAAACAATGAAGTAATTGACAGTTCTTTTTACCATTATCGAAATGCCTACAAAAGTTTTGAAAGACTCCCTTCGGATTCCACGTCCAATTCACTGAGGGCAAGAGTCCTATATAATATGGGAAAAATACAGGACTCCTATAAAGATTATCTAGGGGCCGAAACCAGTGTGACCGATGCTTTACGAATCTTCTCCGATATGAAGGACACTAAAAGGGTCTACAATTGTTACAATATGCTGGGCATCATTGCCAGCGGTATGGGCAATAGCGACAAATCCTTGGAATACTTTCAAAAAGCGGCTACCTATATCAAAGACATGAATGAGCGGGACCGCATAAAATATACGGAGCAAAGTCAGAACAATATTGCCCATGAGTTTCTAAAGCAAGAAGACTACGGCCGTGCCAAGGTGGCCTTTGGGGAGTTGCTCCAAAACAAGGACATTTTTACCCGGAACCCAGAACTGTATTCCATGTCACTCTCCAGCAGGGCCTACTCCCTATATAAAGATGAAAACAATCTGGAGACAGCAAAAAACCTGTTGGCTCGCGCCATGAAGATCAACGACAGCATAGATTATTCGTTTGAGCAAGCAAGGGTCAAAAAGTACTATGCCGAGATTTTGGCCGATGAGGGCGATACGGCCAACGCTTTGTCCTATGCCCATGAATCACATGATTTGGCCAAACAAACGTACAACAATGAAGGGCTGATGGAGGTACTGCGCCTGCTCACCAAACTGGACGGCAACAATGCCATGGCCTACTCCAACGAGTATTTTGACCTAAACGAGACCATAAAAGCGGAGGAGCGCACCAAACGGGACAAGTTTGCGCGCATACGCATGGAAACCGATGAAATTAAACAAGAGAACGTGGTCCTTACCCGCCAAAGCCAAATTTGGGCAGGAGTATCTGTCTTGACCGTCATTTTGCTTTTGGGGGGTTACATCATCTCGGTACAGAAGATCAGCAACGACAGGTTAAAGTCCGAGGAGAAACAGCAAAAGCTTAACCAAAAGGTCTATGACCTCATGCTCCAGCAGCAGGGCAAATTTCAGGAAGGCAAACAATTGGAGCAAAAACGCATTTCTGAGGAACTGCACGATGGGGTTCTGGGCGAGATGCTGGGCATACGGCTCATTCTCAGCTCCCTCAACAACAAGGAGGACGAAGCCTCTGTGCGGAAGCGTAACGACTTTCTGGAGCGTTTGCAGCATGTGGAGGAGGACATCCGGACCATTTCGCACGAACTGAACGATGCGGCCTATAAAAAATTTCATAATTTTATCTTATCCGTGGAGGCCTTGCTCAGCGAAACAGAGGATTCCTCCATGGCCAAATGCTCTTTAACGTACAACAACAAGGTAAATTGGGACAGGCTCTGGATGGAAATCAAGATCAACGTGATCCGGATCATTCAGGAAAGCTTGAAAAATTCCACCACCCATGGCCATTCCGAAAACATAAAGGTCGCTTTTGACCTACAAGGTGATAAATTGAAAGTCACCATCGCCGATGACGGAATCGGTTTTGATGTGAACAAGGGCAAGAAGGGCATTGGCCTCAAGAACATTGCTTCCCGGGTGGAAAAGATAAAGGGAACCTTGACCGTGGACAGCACCAAGGGCAAAGGAACCACCATTGTAGTCACCATTCCTTGTAAGTATGAAGAAGCGGCAGCAGCCCCAAACACTGATGATGAAGATTTTGAACAAGAAGTTATTAATGCCTAAACCTAAATCCTACACAAAATAGAACACATGAACACATTGAGAATATTGGCCATAGATGACCATGAGATGACCACACTGGGATATAAATTTACCCTAGAGGGCATGACGTTAGATGACTATGATACCATTATTGTGGATACCACCAACACCTTTGAGGAAGCGAAAAAACTCATTGAGGATTCCGTGAATTCCTTTAAATATGACTTGTTATTGCTTGATGTGCAATTGCAGAATCCGGACGAAAGTAGCGAACAGCCCCAAACCGGAGAGGAATTGGGCATCTTGGCCCGAAAAATTGTACCGGAGACCAAAATTGCCTTTATGTCCTCCTTTAGCGATAATTTTAGGATCAACAGTATTTTGAAAACCGTGGACCCAGACGGATATCTGGTAAAAACGGACATAGACCCCAAAACCTTGAAAGAGGCCATTAAGACCGTAATCCAGAATCCGCCTTACTATTCTTCCAAGGCATTGTCCGCCATACGGAAGAAAATGTCAAACGACTTGGATATTGATGAAAAGGACCGACAGATCTTGTACCACCTTTCCAAAGGGACCAAGACCAAGGACCTTGAAAAATTCATACGGCTTTCCCCTTCTTCCATAGAGAACAGGAAACGGCACATGAAAACGCTTTTTGGAACCGAGAACGAGAACGATCTTGCCTTGATTCTTGCAGCCAAAAACCGAGGGTTCATTTAGAGCGTTCTTTCCCTTTTTCTTTGGACTTAGGGAAATTGGTGACCGGTTTTTGCGGTTTATGCCCTAAAAAACCTACAAACTGTACAAAAACCCCAGAATTTTTAAGGATTTCCTTCAACCCTAAAAAAAAGATTCATTCTAACTTTAAGGGTAAAAAAAAATTAGAACACCATTCACATGTCATTCCCAAAGAAAACAAACCTAAATTTCCACCTTGGCGGCTCAAGAGTATATGAGGTCGCAAATGGGCTGGACGAGTTTCTGAAAGTTCTGGAAAGGGACTTTTTCGCAGAAGCCAAAGTACAGTGCAATTTTGATGCGGAGACCAAGAAGACCGATCTTGTGCTCGGCATCCATCTCAACTTCGGGATTACCGAAAGTCTACATTATCTCAATAAAGGATCATGGGGAGGAATGACGTTTACAGAACATAACACCGTGGCTTCCTCGTCTTTTAAGGATGCCCTGTTGCGCTTGAACCAACAAAACTCCTATTCCATTGATATTGCTGAAATATCATTTCACTTTAAGGACACTTCCGTTGTGGTATCCAGACTGTACGACCAGAGCATTCCGCAACAACTGGGCGACATCCTTCTGATGGTCAGCAAACATTTTGTATACCTTACCAAAGGACTTACCGAAATGCCCTATGAAATATTTGTTCCGGTATTTGAGGATAAAACACAAAAGGCCGGAGAGCCCTTGCAAAAACACAATGACTACTTTGACTTTTGGGGCCTATACTTTGAGGATGAAAAGCAGCACCAAGTCATGGTATATTCCCTTGAGGAAAAAAGACTCAACCAAGATGACCTTTTCCTATTGGAGTAGTACTGCAATACTATCACACACATAAAAAAAGCGCCGTAGGATTTACGGCGCTTTTTTATATTCTATAGGATATGTATATGCTTATCCTTTGAACAAAGGTCTTGATTTCATAAGCTCGTTGACCTTTTTGCGTACTTGGGCAATATTGCCTTCATCTTCCGGATTGGTGAGTACTTGATCTATGAGCTCCACGATAGTCTCCATATCCTCTTCTTTTAGCCCTCTTGTAGTGATGGCAGCGGTACCAAAACGAATACCTGAAGTGATGAACGGTGATTGGTCATCAAAGGGAACCATGTTCTTGTTCGCCGTAATGGCGGCAAGTTCCAAAGCTTTTTCGGCATCTTTTCCTGTGATATCCTTGTTCCTTAGGTCGATGAGCATCATATGGTTGTCCGTACCTCCAGAGATTACTTTGTAATCCCGCTTTACAAAAGCATTGGCCATAGCTTCGGCATTCTTTTTCACTTGGATCATGTAGTGAAGGAACTCATCGGTAAGCGCTTCACCAAAAGCAACTGCTTTGGCTGCGATGATGTGCTCCAAAGGCCCTCCTTGGTTTCCTGGGAACACGGCCAAATCCAATAGGGCCGACATTTTCCTGAGGTTACCGTTCTTTAGTTTGATCCCGAATGGGTTGTCAAAGTTCTTTCCCATCAAAATAAGCCCTCCCCTTGGACCCCTTAAGGTTTTGTGGGTGGTGGTGGTCACAATATGGCAATGTGGAATAGGATCGTTCAAGATACCTTTGGCAATCAATCCCGCAGGGTGCGAGATGTCTGCCATTAAAATGGCACCTACACTATCGGCTATTTCACGGAAACGGGCAAAATCCATGTCACGCGAATAGGCAGAGGCGCCCGCAATGATCAATTTTGGTTTTTCCCTTTCGGCAATCTCTTGGATCTTGTCGTAATTCAATGTTCCGGTTTCTTCATCCACCCCATAAAAAACGGGACGGTACAATCTACCTGAAAAATTCACAGGTGAGCCGTGGGTCAAATGCCCTCCGTGTGCCAAATCAAAGCCCAAAATGGTATCACCGGGCTTCAAGCACGCATGGTACACCGCAGAATTGGCCTGTGAGCCAGAGTGTGGTTGTACGTTGGCATATTCAGCGCCAAAAAGTTCCTTGGCGCGGTCTATGGCCAATTGCTCTACTTGATCCACCACTTCACAACCCCCATAATAGCGCTTTCCGGGGTAACCCTCCGCATATTTGTTGGTCAGTACCGATCCTGCAGCCTCCATTACCTGTGGGCTGGTAAAGTTTTCGGAAGCGATCAGTTCCAATCCTTCTATTTGTCTATCCCTTTCCTGTGCTATCAGGTCAAAAATCTTCTGGTCTCTTTGCATTTGGCAATTAAATTTAACAAGGGCTAAAATTACGAATTGCTTACTGAATAATTCCAAAAAAAAAGGACGAGTATGTGATTTTTTCAAACAGGAATCAACAATTTCCACTTTCACATAACCCATTGAAAACAAGCTGTTTTCAGGTCATTTCACCGAACATATACTACCGTTCGTCCTTTTTCGTTTATAAGTTGTGGGTTTTTGGCACAGCTGTTGAAAACAATAACACAACCAAATAAATTCAACGACCATGAAAAAAATTCTACTTTTTAGCATCATCGCGCTTTTGGCAGCCTGTAGCGGTGTCAAGAAGACCTCAGAAGCGCTGAACACAGGAAACTATGTTTCGGCCATGAACAGGGCCATAAAAAACCTTGCGGAAAACAAGACCAAGAAAGGCAACCAGACCTATATTATCCTATTGGAGGATGCTTTTGCCAAAAACACCCAAAGGGAACAATCAGAGATTTCATTTCTTCAGAACGATGGGAATCCAGCCAATCTGGAAACCATCTACAACAAGTATCTGCAGTTAAAGGAAATCCAACAACGGATCAGGCCCCTATTACCGCTGACCCTTTATGACGAAGGGCGTGATGCACGCTTCAGTTTTGTGAACTATGACGCCAAAATCCTGAACACCAAGGACGACCTTTCGGAACATCTATACAACAATGCCTTGGGACTACTTTCCAGTGCCCGGACCAAAGCAGATTATAGGGCCGCCTATGATGACCTGAACTACCTGCAGGAAATCAATCCTGGATATAAGGCCACCGTTGCCAAAATGGATGAGGCCTATAACAAAGGACTGGAATTTGTTAGAGTGGATATCGCCAACCAGACCGAACAGATCATCCCGGAACGCTTGGAGAATGAACTTTTGGATTTTAACGCTTTCGGAATCGACAACTTTTGGTTGCAATATCACACCAACCCCTTGTCCAATATAAAGTATGACTACGCCATGAACCTGGACTTTATGGAAATCAACGTTTCCCCAGAGCGTGTGAACGAGACCCAGATCATCAAGGAAAGACAGATCAAGGACGGTTGGGAATACCTATTGGACCGAAATGGAAATGTAGTAAAGGACAGCTTGGGCAACAAAATCAAAGTGGACAAAATGCGCACCGTAACCTGTAAATTCTTTCAATTTACACAAAGTAAAAGTGCCCAAATTGGCGCCAAGGTCCGATTCACGGACCTAAGGAACGGACAGGAAATCAACGCCTACCCCCTATCCAGTCAATTTGTATTCGAACATATTTTCGCCAACTTTCAAGGCGATAAAAGAGCCTTGGAAGATGACCTCTTGGTATACTTGAATGCCAGGGAGGTACCTTTCCCGTCCAACGAGCAAATGGTCTACGATGCCGGAGAAGATCTCAAGACACGTTTAAAAGGCATTGTCTCAAAATATCAGTTCAATTAGAAAAAGGCCCCGATTCGGGGCTTTTTTTATAGGTAATCCCCAATATTGATATCCGTAATGGCCCCATGCGAGGTGTGAAAGGAAACTTCCCCTCCCTTAACGATCAATAGCTGTGGGGATTCATGCCGTACGTTATACATGGAGGCTATGGCATTGGATAGGTCCCTATGTGCATGGATATCCAAAAAATAGGGGGCGCAGTGTTCTTCCCAGTCATGGGAATCCTTGAACATACGCCAGGTCATCCCACTGATGCCACAAGTTGTGGAATGTTTAAAAATGAGTTGTGTTCGTTCCTTTGAACGTTCTTTTATCTCTTCCAATTGATTCTGGGTTGTCAAAGAAACCCAAGCCGATTTTGTATCTTTATTTGGAACTTTTTCGCGTTTTCCAAATACATTGTCAAATAATCCCATGCTGCAAATTTAGGAGATATGTCGAGCAGAACCAAAAACCTTACAACTGACGAAATGTCTTATAAATCCAAGGATTTACCGCCATTTTGACGGTGCTCCTTCTCTGGTAAGGTTGTTGACATCATCCATAAAAAACAGTACACTATGAACTTTAATAATTTTACCATAAAATCCCAGGAAGCCATCCAAAGGGCCCAACAACTGGCCCAGGAATATGGGCACCAACAAATAGAAAACGAACACCTTTTCAAGGCCATTGCCGAGGTGGATGAAAATGTATTGCCGTTCATCCTAAAAAAGCTGAATGTCAATACTTCCCTCGTCAATCAGATTGTGGATAAGGAACTTCAGAGTTTTCCCAAAGTAACGGGGAGCGAGATCATGATGTCCCGTGAGGGCGGCAAAACCTTGAACGAGGCAAGTATCATCGCCAAAAAGATGGGTGATGAATTTGTGTCCGTGGAGCACCTGTTGCTGGCGGTCTTCAAATCCAAAAGTAAGATTGCCCAAATCCTAAAGGATCAAGGGGTGACCGAAAAAGACCTTACCGCTGCCATTGAGGAATTGCGCAAAGGAGGGAAAGTTACTTCCCAAAGTGCCGAGGAAACCTATAATTCCTTGGACAAATACGCCAAAAACCTCAACCAATTGGCCGATAGCGGCAAGTTGGACCCTGTTATTGGCAGGGACGAAGAAATTAGACGGGTACTGCAGATTCTGTCCAGACGTACCAAGAACAACCCCATGCTTGTGGGTGAGCCCGGCGTGGGTAAAACAGCCATTGCCGAAGGATTGGCCCACAGGATCGTGCAGGGTGATGTTCCCGAAAACCTAAAGGACAAGATTATCTATTCCTTGGATATGGGCGCTTTGATTGCCGGAGCCAAGTATAAAGGAGAATTTGAGGAGCGATTGAAGGCCGTCATTAAAGAGGTGACCTCTTCAGACGGAAATATTGTGCTCTTTATTGATGAAATCCACACCTTGGTGGGTGCCGGTGGTGGACAAGGGGCCATGGATGCCGCAAACATTTTAAAACCTGCCTTGGCCAGAGGGGAACTCCGGGCTATAGGGGCAACCACTTTGGACGAGTACCAAAAATATTTTGAGAAGGACAAGGCCTTGGAGCGAAGGTTCCAAAAAGTCATGGTGGATGAGCCCGATACCGAGAGTGCCATTTCCATCCTTCGGGGTATCAAGGAAAAATATGAGACCCATCACAAAGTACGTATCAAGGACGAGGCGGTAATTGGCGCCGTGGAACTTTCACAACGCTATATCACCAACCGATTTTTGCCCGATAAGGCCATTGACCTTATGGACGAGGCTGCATCCAAATTACGTATGGAAATCAACTCCAAACCCGAGGAACTGGATGTTTTGGACCGAAAGATCATGCAGTTGGAAATTGAGATAGAGGCCATTAAACGTGAAAATGACAAGGCAAAGTTAAAAACCTTGAACTTGGAGCTGGCCAATCTCAAAGAGGAACGCAACGAAATTTTTGCGCAATGGGAAAGCGAAAAAACCGTGGTGGACAATATCCAAAAGACCAAACAGGACATTGAGGACTTTAAATTGGAAGCGGAACGTGCCGAACGTAACGGTGACTACGGAAAAGTGGCTGAGCTACGCTACGGTAAGATCAAGGATGCACAGGAAAAGTTGGACAAACTCCAAGAGGAACTTGCCGAGCAACAAAGCGCCGGCACCTTGATCAAAGAAGAGGTGACCTATGAGGATATCGCCGAAGTCGTTGCCAAATGGACCGGGATTCCCGTTACCAAGATGATGCAAAGCGAGCGCGAGAAACTCTTACAATTGGAAGATGTGCTCCACAAACGCGTCATCGGCCAGGATGAGGCCATTGTGGCCGTATCGGATGCCATACGAAGAAGTAGGGCCGGATTGCAGGACGACAAAAAACCCATTGGTTCCTTCCTGTTTCTAGGAACCACAGGGGTTGGTAAGACCGAGTTGGCCAAAACCTTGGCCGCTTATTTGTTCGATGATGAAAACGCCATTACCCGAATTGATATGAGCGAATACCAAGAACGCCACTCCGTAAGCCGATTGGTAGGGGCACCTCCGGGATATGTGGGATACGACGAGGGAGGTCAGTTGACCGAAGCCGTCCGTAGAAAGCCCTATTCCGTAATCTTGTTGGATGAGATTGAGAAAGCACACCCTGACACCTTCAACATCCTGTTACAGGTATTGGATGAAGGAAGATTGACCGATAATAAAGGTCGTGTGGCGGATTTCAAGAACTCCATCATCATTATGACCAGCAACATGGGAAGCCATATCATTCAGGAGAAGTTTGAAAATGCCGTGGATATAGAAAGTGCCTCGGAAGCAGCCCGCGTAGAAGTCATGGGGTTGCTGCGCAAGACCATCCGTCCCGAGTTTTTGAACCGAATCGATGATATTATCATGTTCGCTCCGTTGAACAAGAAAGACATCAAGGATATTGTTGGGCTTCAATTGAACAATTTGAAGAAAATGTTGGCCAAACAGCACATTACTTTGGATGCCACCTCGGAAGCCATTGACTATTTGGCCGCAAAAGGATTCGACCCCCAGTATGGTGCACGACCTGTAAAACGATTGATCCAGAAAGAAGTGCTCAATAACTTATCCAAAGAGTTATTGGCCGGAAAGATAAAGTCCGATAGCATTGTACTTTTGGATTCATTCGATGACCAATTGGTCTTCAGAAACCAAAACGAATTGGTGGAATAAGACCCAATTTTTAAAATGAACAGCCCCCATTTTGTTAAAGTGGGGGCTTTTGCTTTTGTAAAATACCGTGCAGTATGTGTTTTTTTATATCTTAGTTACCCCTCAACCAACCTAGACCACCATGACAAAAAAAGCAGAGCGTACCACTGCCTATATTATTGAGACCGTAGCGCCTATATTCAATAGGTTTGGCTATGTAGGCACCAGTATGAGCGATCTTACCGACGCCACAGGCCTCACCAAAGGGGCCATTTACGGCAACTTTGAGAACAAGGAAGCCCTTGCCCTGTCCGCTTTTGAGTATAATCGGAACCATTTATTGGCCGTAGTTGATCAAAAACTTGATGTGGAGGGCAATGCCATGGAGAAGTTGTTTTCCCTAATGGCCTTCTACAAGCAATACGATGTCTTTTCCCTACCCTTGGGCGGATGCCCCATTCTCAATGTAGGTGTGGATGCCCAAAACAACAATAAACTTTTGGCCGCTGCCGTAAAAGAGACGATAAAGGAAATTGAAGGAAAAATAGCGCTGGTACTTGAGAACGGTGCAAAAAATGGAGAAATCAAATTACCTGTTCCTCCTCTCCAGTTTGCCAAACAACTATTTACCATGATTCAAGGGGCCATTGCCATGAGCACTATGACCCGGGATCGGAAATATCTAATCAACACCATTACCTATTTGGAGCATTTGGTAGGTAGCGAGATACGGAAGTAGTCTTCCTTAATCTGCTTTCACCCTAAAAATCCAAGTTTTATCGGGGTATTTGCCTGAAAACTTACTATCCCTGGCCTTTCGGGCTTCTTCCATGGTATTGTACCGTTCCAAGTACACATAGTTATACTTGTTGGCACTTCGGTAAAAAGATTTTGGTTCCAACCCTTTTTGTTGGAGCGTCTTCATGAAATTTTCAAAATACTTTTTGGTCCCGAAGACATTGGCAATGAGGTAAAAACCGGGTACCAGACCATCGGCTTGGGCGACTTCCTCATATCTTTCATTGGGTTGAACGGCCACTTTTTCCTTTTGTAGGCGCGCTAAACTATCTTGACGCTGTTGCTCCAATTGCCGCTGCAATGCCAACGCCTGTGCTTCTTGTATGGAATCGTTTCTTCGCTGCTCCTCAACCAACAAACGCTGTCTGATCAGTTCTTGTTCCTTTTGCTCTTCCTCCAAACGTTTCTTTTCCTCCAAAGCTTCCCGTTCCTTCTGCAATTGCTCTTCCGTCATCTTTGTAATAGCAGTGTCCTCTTCTTCTTTTTGTTCTTCTTCAGATTCCCTTTTCTGTTTTTCTTGCTTTGCAAAGCGATACGCCACCAACAACTCCAAAGTCGGGTCCTCCCCACTTAGCGAAGTGTCGGTCCCAAATTCCATGAGCCCACCAACGGAAAAAGCCCCTCCGAGGGTCACTCCCAATCCTGCCGAGGCACCATAAAAACTGTTATACCCTCCCTGTAACCATACTTTTGGCGTGGAAAGCAATCCATTGACACCAATCTGGGTATCACCATCCGGAATGGATTTAACGTACACCATGGGGCGTATAAAACTGCTACCCCTTCCTGATAAAAGAGATATGGGAACATCATAATTCAGGCTGCCCACAATGGTCTTAAAGTTTGAGGCTTCCAAAATATCACTATCGTTAGCCCCTACCCCAATAGCATTCTCAAAGGCAAGTCCCACACCCAACTGATTGGCCTGAAGTCGGATTCCCGGGGAAAACTGTACCATAAAACCTTCGGCAGCTTCCAACTGGGTCAGATCAATCCCGGCATCGGAGATAAAACGATCATCCGCCAGGGTACGTTGCGATGCGAAAACGTTAACCCCCGTCAATACGGCAATGCCATCACCAAACGAAAACTTGTATACATAATTGAGGTTACCTCCAATATCCAAAAAAACACCTGTGTTGTGCTGCAAAAACCCCAAACTCCCAGTGGAGGCTTCACTGATTTGATGGGTGTAATTGGCAAAAATGGTAGTGGGGTCCCCGTCTATGGTCTGCCATTGCCAACGCGACCAAACCGCAAGGGAATTGGGATTGTTCCAATTCTGGGCATAGGTTGGATTAAGGAGGTTGGCATTGAACTGGGTAAGGGTATGTTGTCTAAAATCCGAGGGCAGTTCCACTTCCTGTGCCTCTCCGAAAACAAAAACCAGTAACAAAGAAAGGCTACACAAAATCTTTGGCATGCGAAAAAATAAAAATTAAACGTTACTTTTAAAATCAAAATGATTTAAACGCGGGAACTTTACATCAATACTATGCGGACCATTAAGCCTCTAATTGCCCTTGCAATTTTACTGATAGCATCCATCAGCTGCAAAGAAGATACGAAAATTGCGGAAGACCCCACCATCTCCACCTTTTATTTTATACGACATGCAGAAAAGGATCGAACAGATGCAGAAAACCCCGATCCAGAGCTGAACCAAGATGGGCTAGATCGCGCCATTCGTTGGGCCGAGGTCTTTGACCCCATTTCCATTGATGTCATTTATTCCACCAACTACGAACGCACATCCATGACCGCCGCCCCAACTTCGGTCAAAAAAAATGTGGATATTAAATACTACGACCCCAATAGCCTTGATATTGATGCATTTGAAGCCGAAAATGAAGGACGAAACGTTTTAGTGGTTGGACATAGCAATACCACACCGGCCTTTGTGAACAAGATGATAGGGTTTGATAAATACAGCCCGATGGATGACAATGACAATAGCAGTCTTTTCATTGTTCGCATCATTGACGGTGTTCCCACCGATTTCCGATTGAAAATGGATTAATCCTTTTCCACCGTAATATCCGTAAGTTCAATTTTTGAAAGTAGTTCCAGTTCACCGCTGCTGAACAGTTTGCCAATATCCAGGATATCCGAACCCTCTTTCTTGGGTTTGTAGTTTTCATAATCCACAAATCGGATACCGTTCACGTACCGCTCGTTGTATGCCTTCCTGAACCGTTGCCCCCCTCCATTTACATGAAAGCCATAGGCCAGGTATTCCGGTTTAAACGTTTCTTTATCAAACCAATACACATAGGTGTCGTCATAATCGTCACCACCACCGTTTTGGTCGAACGTCACCTTTACTTTGTAAAATGTTTCCCCAACAATGGATTCTTCCCCAAGAAGCTCCTTGTTTACGGCAGCATCATTCAAACCATACGGCAAGCGGGAAAAGTAGTGCACGGAATTGACCGAATTGGCATATTTGACCGCCATGGTATCAGGAACCGCAACAAGGGAATCGTTCAAAAACCGTTCAAAATCATTCCCGTTTTTTACATCGGTAATAGTCACGGAATCCAATTGAAATGTTCTTTTGAGTACTTTTTTACCTTCAACGATATCCGAAAGGTATGTACGGTCCCTAAATACAAAAGAGGTGTTATGATCGGCATAAAGCCCACCTCCGCTTACCGCTATGGACTTATCCACTATATCCTGGGCAGTCAAATTGTTTTCTGGTTTTTCTTTACAGGCAAGGAATGTGACCAACAAAAGGGCCGCAACATATCTATTCATGGTTTGGGTTTTATAGATAATCGTAAAATAAGCCACAACATTACAATTTTCTTACCGAAGAGTTTATATTTTTGCCCTCCATGATGAAAAACATCAACATAAAGAACAAACGGGCCCGATTCGATTACGAGATTTTGGACACCTATACCGCTGGTATTGTATTGGGTGGTACCGAAATCAAATCCATTCGATTGGGAAAGGCCAACCTATCCCAAAGTTTTTGCGAGTTCAATAGCAAGGGAGAATTGTTTGTGGTCAATATGCAGATAGATGAATACAGTCATGGCGGGCATTACAACCATATGCCCAAAGCGGAACGAAAACTGCTCCTCAACAAAGGGGAATTAAAGAAACTACGGAAAGAAGTCACTACCACCGGACTTACCATTGTCCCGCTCAATCTCTTTATCAATGACCGTGGTCTTGCCAAAATGAACGTTGGATTGGCCAAGGGTAAAAAACAGTACGATAAACGGGAAACCATCAAAGACCGGGACAACAAACGCAATCTTTCCCGAATCAAGAAAGATTTCAACAACTAGTTCTTGTCCTCCAACAAGGGCACAAACCTGAAAGCACCCAATTCCTGTTTTTCAAATTCTTTTTCCGATTTTCGTATAAAAAGGGTCATGACTTGCTCATCTACCCCAACGGGAATCACCAACCTACCCCCAACTTTTAGTTGGGACATGAGTGCCTTGGGGACTTCCGGAGCACCGGCAGTCACAATGATGCCGTCAAACGGAGCCTCTTCCGGCAATCCCTTGTACCCATCGCCAAAAATCATCTTCTTGGGTCGATAGTGCATCTTATTGAAAAACAATCGGGTCTTCTTAAAAAGCTCCTGTTGGCGTTCAATTGTGTATACTTTGGCCTTTAAATGGAGTAATACGGCGGTCTGGTACCCACTCCCCGTTCCAATTTCCAAAATGGAATCATTGGGTTTCACTTGGAGCAATTCCGTTTGAAAAGCCACAGTGTAAGGTTGTGAAATGGTTTGTTCCGCACTTATGGGAAAGGCTTTGTCCTGATAGGCGTGATCCTCAAAACTACTATCCAAAAACAAATGCCTCGGAATGGTCTTGATGGCCTCGATCACCTTTTTGTCAGTTATTCCCTTGGCAGACAGCGATTCTGCCAACTTATTGCGCATGCCCTTGTGCTTAAGCGTATCCTTCATGGTATTGGTCTGGTCCACGAATTTAAAAAGTTCTCCAAAAACTTTCCCTTGGTTCCCGTCTTATTTTTATGGAAGAGTGCCACCATATCCTTATTTTTGACAAAAACAGATACTATGCTAAAAGTTGGTGTGCTAGGTGCCGGACATTTGGGTAAAATCCATCTACGTCTCCTGAACCAATCGGAAAAGTATGAACTTGTTGGTTTTTACGACCCGGATGAGATCAATTCAAAAAAGGTCGCTGCCGAATTTGGCTACACCTATTTTGAAAATATCAACACCCTAATGGATGCTGTGGATGTGGTAGATATTGTTACCCCTACCCTTTCCCATTTCGATTGCGCCAAAAAGGCCATTGAAAAAGGAAGGCACATTTTTATTGAAAAACCTATCACCAACACCTATGAAGAGGCCCAAGAGTTGCTTGCTTTGTCCAAAAAGCATGGTGTAAAAGGCCAAGTGGGACATGTGGAACGGTTTAACCCGGCTTTTTTGTCGGTAAAGCATAAAATCGGACAACCCATGTTCATTGAGACCCATCGTCTGGCGGAGTTCAACCCAAGGGGTACCGATGTTCCCGTAGTGCTCGACCTTATGATCCATGATATTGATGTGATTTTAAGTGTGGTTGACTCTGGTGTAAAGCAAATCAATGCCAGCGGGGTGTCCGTAATCAGCAGCTCGCCGGACATCGCCAACGCCCGAATAGAATTTGAAAATGGTTGCGTGGCCAATTTAACCGCGAGTCGTATTTCCTTGAAGAACATGCGCAAATCCCGTTTTTTCCAAAAAGACGCCTATATCTCCGTGGATTTTTTGGAGAAAAAAGTGGAGGTGGTAAAAATGAAGGATGCACCGGAAAATCCAGGTGATTTTGACATGATCCTACAAAATGCCGAAGGAGAGAAAAAACAAATCTATTTTGAAAACCCGGAAATCGAGGTAAACAATGCCATATTGGATGAGCTGGAAACCTTTGCCGATGCCATTCAAAATGAGACCACACCTGTAGTGACCTTGGAGCAAGGCGCAAAAGCCCTTCAAGTGGCCCTACAGATTATAGAATCGTTTGAAAAATAAGATATGTCGTTCTCGATTATGCTCGAACTGACATACGTTCAATCCAAATAGCATGGAAAACATAGCAGTGATCGGTGCAGGGACCATGGGCAACGGAATCGCCCACGTGTTTGCACAAAATGGATTTCAAGTCAATCTTGTTGATATTTCCCAAGCATCCCTGGATAAGGGAATCGCCACCATCACCAAGAATTTAGACCGGATGTTGGCCAAGGAGGTCATTGACCAAGGCACAAAAGAAAGCACCCTAAACAATATTACCTCCCATACCGATCTAAAGGATGGGGTCTCCACTGTGGACTTGGTCGTCGAAGCCGCAACAGAAAACTTGGACATCAAACTAAAGATTTTTAAGGATTTGGATGAAATCTGTAAGGCAGATACGATTTTGGCCACCAATACCTCTTCCATCTCCATCACCCAAATCGGTGCGGTTACCCAACGTCCGGACAAGGTCATTGGAATGCACTTTATGAATCCTGTTCCCATCATGAAACTGGTGGAGATCATTAGAGGATACAACACTTCGGATATGGTGACCCAGACCATCATGGAGCTTTCCCAAAAGTTGGGAAAAACTCCAACTGAGGTGAACGATTATCCTGGGTTTGTGGCCAATCGCATTCTTATGCCCATGATCAACGAGGCTATTGAGACCCTCTACAATGGAGTGGCCGGTGTCCATGAAATAGACACGGTGATGAAACTGGGTATGGCACATCCCATGGGACCTCTGCAATTGGCGGATTTTATTGGACTCGATGTCTGCCTCTCTATTTTGAACGTGATGTACGATGGGTTCAAAAACCCAAAATATGCCCCTTGTCCCCTATTGGTGAATATGGTCATGGCCGGAAAATGGGGTGTAAAATCAGGTGAAGGTTTTTACGATTATTCCGAGTCCAGAAAAGCGGAGCATGTTTCTACGCAGTTCAAATAGATTTGCATGGCCCTTGTAAAACCTTTTAAGGCCATAAGGCCCACCAAGGACAAAGTCTCCTTTGTGGCATCGCGTTCGTATGAGGAATATTCCAAAGATGAACTGAAATCGGTATTGAAGTACAATCCACTTTCCTTTCTACACATCATCAACCCCGGGTTCAAGTTTGATAAGAACATCACCGGAAAAGAGCGGTTCCGATTGGTGCACAATCGCTATTTGGAGTTTTTGGAGGAACATATTTTCCAAAAAGACGAACAAGCTTGTTTTTACCTCTATCAAATTGAAAAAGATGATTTCACAAGTTTGGGGTTCTTTTGCGCCTGCAGTGTAATGGATTATCGGACGGATGTCATCAAAAAACATGAGGATACCATTCAACACCGGGAACGGATTTTTGCAGACTATTTGCATGCCGTTGGCTTCAATGCCGAACCCGTTTTGATGACCTACGAAGATGATGACCAGGTCCATGGGATTTTTCAAAGGGAAATCCAGCATCCAGCTGAATTCGACTTTTCCACCCCAGATAGGGTAAATCACAAGCTTTGGAGGATTTCCGACCCACAAACCATTGGACAAATCGAGTCACTTTTCGACCAAAAGGAAGCTCTTTATATTGCCGATGGACATCATCGCAGTGCTTCTTCCAATCTTTTGGCCAAAAAAATGGAGCAACAAAGCAAAGCCCACACCCACAATGACTCCTATAATTTTTTTATGGCGTACCTCATTCCAGAGTCACACATTAAAATCCATGGGTTCAATCGTATGATCAAAGACCTAAATGGTCTTACCGCAAAGGAGTTCTTGATCAAGTTGGATGGATATTTTCGAATTGAAAAACAGGAAAATGGATTCCGAAGACCTCTCAAAAAACATCATTTCTGCATGTATTTGGACGGCGAATTTTATTCACTCCATCTTAGAAGGACCAACTATACCTTTACGGATGCCTTGAGCAGATTGGACACTCAAATTCTGTGCAAGACCATTTTGGAGCCTATTTTAGGGATAACGGACCTACGGAACGACCAACGCATCTCCTATGGTCATGGCAAGGGCAGCCCCATTGCGATGAAGGAATGTGTGGATGAGGGGGAATTTGCGGTAGGATTTAGCATGGCACCCATAACCATGGAAGAAATCAAGGCCATTGCCGATGCCGGTTTGGTGATGCCCCCCAAGAGTACGTATATTGAGCCTAAACTACGAAGTGGTTTGGCGATTTACGAATTTTAAAAACACTTATGTCAATACAGGATAATCTGAAAGCCATAAAAACGGAATTACCCGAAGGAGTGACCTTGGTAGCGGTTTCCAAGACCAAGCCCAATGAAGCCATCATGGAGGCCTATGAGGCCGGACAGCGGGTGTTTGGTGAAAACAAAGTACAGGAAATGACCCAAAAATGGGAAACACTCCCCAAGGATATCGAGTGGCATATGATTGGCCATTTGCAGCGTAACAAGGTAAAATACATGGCCGAATTTGTCTCGTTGGTCCACGGCGTGGACAGTCTACGGTTGTTGCAGGAAATCAACAAACAGGCCCAAAAACACAACCGAGTGATTCCTTGTTTGCTACAAATGCATATTGCCGAGGAGGACACCAAATTTGGGTTGGATGAATCTGAATTGCAAGAACTCGTCCAATCCGAAACCTTCAAAGCCATGGAAAATATAAAAGTTGTAGGATTGATGGGAATGGCCACCTATACCTCGGACAAAACCCAGGTCAGGAAGGAGTTTGCCCACCTCAAGGTTATTTTTGACTCGCTAAAACAAGAACTTTCCGATATTTCGGTACTCTCTATGGGCATGAGCGGAGATTATACCCTGGCCATTGAAGAAGGAAGTACCATGGTACGTATTGGAAGTAGTATCTTTGGAAGTAGAAACTATTCATAAAACAGCAAAGCAGTTTCATGTACGCCATACTCGACATTGAAAGTACCGGAGGAAAATACAATGAGGAAGGTATCATGGAAATTGCCATCCACCGGTTTGATGGGCACCAGGTAGTGGACAAGTTTATCTGTCTGATCGACCCGGAACGTGAAATCCAGCCCTTTGTCTCCAAGCTTACGGGAATCAACAATAAAATGCTTCGTTCCGCCCCAAAATTCCACGAGGTGGCCAAGCGAATCGTGGAAATTACGGAGGGGGCCATATTGGTGGCCCATAACGCCCAGTTTGATTACCGTATCCTCAGGACCGAATTCAGGCGTTTGGGATACGACTATCAACGAAAAACCTTGTGTACCGTAGATCTGTCCCAAAAATTGATTCCAGATGCAGAATCGCACAGTTTGGGAAAATTGGCGCGTTCCCTTGGGATTCCCATGAGCGACCGTCACCGGGCCAACGGGGATGCCATTGCTACTGTTAAACTTTTTAAGCTCTTGTTGAGCAAGGATTCCGACAAGGGCATCATTAAAGAGGTCATTCGCGAAGCGGCCCATGGTGAACTCTCCCCCAATCAACTGGATATGGTGGTTTCCCTCCCCTCGGAAACAGGGGTATATTATATGCATGACAAAGAGGGGGACATCATTTTCCTTGGAAAGACCACCAACATCAAAAAAAGGGTCAACCAACACTTTACCAATGTGGGAGGTCTGGCCCGAAAACTCCAAAAGGAGACCAAAAGGGTCTCGTACGAGCCTACTGGCAGCGAACTGATCGCCCTCTTGAAAGAATACCAGGAATTGCGTAAGACCAATCCCCGTCACAACGGCAACAAAAAAAGAAAACTCTTTTCCCATGTGGTAAGCTTCAACCAGAATGGTTCAGGGCACATTACTTTGGGTATCGAAAACGGTACTTCCCAAGCCACCCAAAAGATACGGTTCAACGGAGTTGCCTCCGCCAAGAATTTTTTGGATCGGATACAGTCCGAGTTTGACCTCTGCTACTCTTCTTTTGATAAAAAGGCAGCGGATAGTGATACCAAGGAAACTGCACATAACTGCAATGAAAAAGTCAACTCTGCCTTCAACAGGTATAGCATCCACAGCAAGGACGTGGTGCTTGTGGACCGAGGCAGGGAAACTGGGGAACGCAGTTTCATTCTTATCAAAAATGGTCAACTTCAAGGCTTTGGATATGTGGAACTCAATCATCAAATGAATAATATTCATATATTGGAATCCATAATGACGACCATGTCGAGTGATGAGAACACCGCATTTATCATTGAATCTTATTTGCGAAAGAACCATAGGATCAAAACCATAGCGTTAACCCCTTAACCTTGAAAGAACAGAACGCACAGCCCGGTTGGAAAATGAAACTTCATGAAATCATTTATGAAGCAGACACCCCCATGGGAAGGTTGTTTGACATTGCCCTGTTCTTTTTGATCATTCTTAGTGTAATCCTGGTCATGCTGGAAAGTGTGAAGGACATTGACCAAAACTACCACAAAACACTATTGACCTTGGAGTGGGGCGTTACCATCTTCTTTAGTTTGGAGTACATTGCCCGGGTCATCAGCATAAAAAAGCCGTGGAAATATATATTCAGTTTTTACGGCATCATCGACTTTATTTCCACCATCCCATTATACATCAGCTATATTCTGGCCGGGTCGCAGGTACTTTTGGCCGTGCGGGCGTTCCGCCTTTTGCGGATTTTCCGGATTTTGAAATTGGTAAAGTTTATCGGGGAGGCCTCACAATTACAGTCGGCCCTGAAGGCCAGCCGCACCAAAATTGCCGTTTTCATCTATGTGGTCCTGATCCTTTCCGTAATCTTGGGTACTTTAATGTACCTTATTGAAGGGGACGAGGCCGGTTTTACCAGTATTCCCCGAAGCATCTATTGGACCATTGTGACCCTGACCACCGTTGGGTATGGCGATATTGCCCCACAGACCAGTCTAGGGCAATTTATGGCGACAGTGATCATGATTTTGGGATACGGTATCATTGCCGTTCCCACAGGAATTGTCACTGCGGAGTTTTCCCGTAGCAAAAAGGGACGGGCAGATGACCAAAACATGGTTCATGTAAACACCCAGGCGTGCCCAAGCTGTTCCGCCGAAGGGCATCGCGACGATGCCACGCATTGCTATAACTGTGGCCATTCGTTATGAGTTCCAAAGTACTGATAGCAGTGGTGGGACCCACGGCCATAGGAAAGACCGCCTTGGGAATTCTCTTGGCCAAACATTTTAAAAGTGAAATTGTTTCCGCGGATTCCCGGCAATTTTTCAAAGAGATGGAAATCGGTACCGCTGTTCCCTCTTCCGAGGAATTGAAGGCCGTTCCGCACCATTTCATCCAACACAAAAGCATTTTTGAGCCTTATTCGGTAGGGGATTTTGAAAAGGAGACCATTGCGTTGTTGAACGCATTGTTCCAAAAAATGGATGTGGCCATCATGGTAGGTGGAAGTGGATTGTATGTGGACGCGGTAGTCTCAGGTTTGGATGAATTCCCGGACGTGGACCCCAAAACCCGGGAGTCCCTTAACGAGCGACTGGAAAAAGAGGGGTTAAAAAGTCTTCAGGACGAATTGAAAAAGAGAGACCCTGCTTATTATCACATAGTGGATCTGGAAAACCCACATCGCTTGATACGGGCACTAGAGGTTTGCATCACCGCCAACAAGCCCTATTCCTCCTTTTTGAACCAAAACAAGCCCCAAAGAGCGTTCAAAACCCTATATGTAGGCATTGAAGCACCACGGGAAACCATTTATGAACGTATCAACACCCGAGTTGACCTGATGATGGAGGCTGGATTATTGGAAGAAGCCAAAAAATTGCATCCCCACAAACATCTAAATGCACTACAAACAGTTGGTTACAAAGAACTTTTTGAATATCTTGATGGACACTGTTCCTTGGAAATTGCCGTGTCCGAAATCAAAAAGAACACCAGACGCTTTGCTAAGCGGCAATTGACTTGGTTGCGAAAAAACGAAAATATACTCTGGGTGAACCACGATACAAAACCAACAGATATTCTTACAGCGGTATCGGACCAACTAAAAATCCTTCACCATGACCAAGACTAAGGTGCTTGTGGTCATGGGGGTAAGCGGTACGGGTAAAACTACTGTGGGCAAGTTGCTTTCGGAACAATTGGGGTATCCTTTTTTTGATGGGGATGACTTTCATCCCGAAGAAAACATCAACAAGATGGCTTCTGGCAAGCCGTTGAATGATGATGACCGAAAAGGATGGCTCCTAAAATTGAACCAACTGGCCCTGCAACAGCACAATGTTGGGGCCGTAATAGCCTGTTCTGCGCTAAAAAAGGCCTATCGGAGCCTTTTAAGGGCCGGTATGGGAAGTGATATGCAGTTCATCTACCTGAACGGTTCCTTTGATTTGGTCAAGTCCCGTTTGGAGAACAGAAAAGATCATTTTATGCCCATTGCCCTATTGAAGACGCAATTTGAGGCCCTGGAACCTCCTTCCAAGGCCATTGCCGTATCCATAACGCAACAGCCCGATCAAATTGTGCAAGAAGTCCTAAAACAACTCAAATGACCGATACCAATTTGTTTGTTGCCGTAATTGCAGGCATTGCCATTCTTCTTTTTTTGATTTTAAAGCTTCGTATACATGCTTTTATAGCACTCTTGATCGGAAGTATTGCCGTGGGCTTGATTGCAGGATTGGACGCCAAGCAGATGATAGACACCATCCAAAAAGGGATGGGCGGCACCCTAGGGTTTGTAGCCACAGTAGTAGGGCTGGGAGCCATTTTTGGAGGCATCTTGGAAGCATCGGGTGGCGCCAAGACGATTGCGGACTTCATGATTTCCAAATTTGGGCTGAAAAATGCCCCCGCCGCCATGGTCGTATCGGGTTTTTTGATTGCCATTCCGGTTTTCTTTGATGTGGCCTTTATTATTCTGGTGCCCATGATCTATGCTTTGCAGCGAAAGACCGGGAAGTCCCTATTGCTATATGCCATTCCCCTTTTGGCCGGATTGGCGATAACCCATGCCTTCATCCCGCCCACGCCAGGTCCCATTGCCGTAGCCGATATCATAGGAGTGGATTTGGGTTGGGTCATTTTAATGGGTTTTTTGGCTGGAATTCCCACGGCCCTGATTGCTGGACTGGTCTTTGGAAAGTACATCTCCAAAAAAATATTCGTTGAAGCACCAAAACAGATTGAGGACCAAAAACCCATTAAACTTCCCCAAATCGGTCAGACGCTATGGATCATAGGCCTTCCCATCATATTGATTCTCACCAACACCTTATTTTCGGCAGGGACCTTCAAAGTGGATGCATCCGTTTTGAATTTCATTGCCTTGGTCGGCCACCCTTTTTCAGCCTTGATCATTGCCAATTTGCTGGCATGGTATGTATTTGGTATCCGAAAAGGGTTTTCCAAGGACCAGCTTCTTAAGATATCGACCAAATCCTTAACCCCTGCTGGGACCATTATTCTGTTGACGGGCGCAGGTGGTGTCTTCAAACAGGTCTTGACAGATACTGGAGCTGGGGAACTTTTGGCCACATCATTGGGCAATGCTGGAATACCAATTCTGATCTTCGCCTATATCAGTGCTGCCATCGTTCGGGTCATCCAAGGATCATCTACCGTGGCCATGATCACTGCCGCCGGATTGGTTTCACCTTTGGTGGTCAATTCGGGAATGAATTCTGTGGAATTGGCCTGTATGGTCATCGCCATTGCTTCAGGGGCGAGTATTTTTTCCCATGTGAACGATAGCGGCTTTTGGCTGGTGGGACAGTACCTGGGTATTTCAGAAAAACAGACCTTTAGGTCTTGGACCGTCATGACCACCATTTTATCTGTAGTGGGAATGTTTTCGGTATGTTTGGTATACTTGTTTGTGTAGATCCCCGGCAACTTTCAGCACAAAAAAAGCCGCCCAACGGACGGCTTCAAAGTATTTAAAAATCTTTTTCTATTGATTTTCAGCTTTGACAACTAATCTGAACCCTTCTCCGTGAATGTTGAGGATTTCTACCGTATCGTCACGTTTTAGATATTTTCTAAGCTTGGCGATATATACATCCATACTTCGGGAAGTAAAATAATTATCGTCTCTCCAGATTTTGGTCAGTGCCAATTCACGGGGCATCAAATCATTCTCGTGCAAGGCCAGCAAACGCAATAGTTCATTTTCCTTGGGAGATAGCTTAATAGGCTCTTCATCCTTGAATTTTAGAAACCGTAGTTTGGAATTCAAATGGAAGTTTCCAATTTGGAACTCAAATTGCTTACTGTCAGCCAAAGTGCTGGATGCCTTTCTTTGAAGTATGGCTTTAAGCTTCATCAGCAACACCTCGGAATCGAAAGGCTTGTTCAGGTAATCGTCCGCACCGGCCTTATATCCTTTGAGCACATCTTCTTTCATGGTCTTGGCGGTAAGGAATATGATGGGAACGTTCTCGTTTTTTTCACGGATTTCCTTGGCAAGGGTAAATCCATCTTTATAAGGCATCATCACATCCAAGATACAGACGTCATAATTGTCCTTTTTAAATTTTTCAAAACCTTCCATTCCGTTTTTGGCCAGAACCACATCAAAGTCGTTCATGGACAAATAATCCTTTAGGACAATCCCAAAATTTGGGTCGTCCTCCACCAATAATATCTTCTTTTTTTCTGTTTCCATAGTTTGCTTTTAAATTAGTGGGAGTTTTATGAAGAAGGTGCTTCCTTTTCCTTTTTCACTTTCTGCATAAACCTCACCTTGATGGTCGTCTGTTATTCTTTTTACATAGGCCAATCCCAATCCATGGCCCTTTACGTTATGGATATCACCGGTATGTTCCCGGTAAAACTTCTCAAAAACCTTTTTGAGTACGGCCTTGCTCATCCCAGCCCCTTGGTCCTGTACCTTGATAATGATATTGTTTTTCACCACCTCGGTGTACACATCTATTTTAGGGGACTCTGGAGAGTATTTTATGGCATTGTCCAAAATGTTCACGATGACGTTGGTCATGTGCATGTCATTGGCCAAAATCTCCGATCTTTCCGCATCCAGATGGGCGTTCACATAACCTCCCCTATCTTGGACTATCAATTCCACATGGGCAATGGCGTCACCAATAATGTCGTGCAAGTCTACCCTGTCCTTACTGATATCCAGCTGGTTTTTCTCCAATTTGGATATGCGCAAAACATTTTCCACTTGAGCGTGCATACGTTTGTTCTCGTCCCTGATCATCCCCAGATACCGCAACACTTTTTCTTTGTCCTCTATAATCTTTGGATTGCGAATGGCTTCCACTGCCAAGTTGATGGTAGCAATGGGAGTCTTGAACTCATGGGTCATATTGTTGATGAAATCCGATTTGATCTCAGATATCTGTTTTTGCTTTATCAACTGGTATATGGCACTGGAATATGCCACCAAAATCACCAAAGTGAATATCAAGGACAATAGCGCCATTCCCATAATGGAGCTGAACAGGAACTTATCCATCTTGGGGAACGTAAGCAACAAAGAAAAATTGGTAAACCCTTCGCTATCCTTAAAAATTGGGGCTTTGTACATCTTGGTCCCCGAAAACTTGAACTTTTTGGACCTGATCTTGGTAGGGTAGCCTTGACTATACACCCCATACTCATAATCAATGTCAATATTCCTGTTTTTTAGCTCTTGACTCAACAGAAGTTCCAATTCTTGGTTGGACACTCTTTTATGAATGGGCCGGGTCTTGGCATATTCCATAAAAACATCCTCCCAAGCCGCTTTGTCTATCTTGGAAAGTCCACCAATCTTTTCCGCCCTCTGAATAGGGGTCAAACTATAACTCTTCCCATCCAATCCATATTCTTCCTTGAATATGGCCTTGGTACGCTTGCTGGTATAGTTCCTGAACGTAGTGGTATCTTCCTCTCCGCCTATGTTATCAAAGAACGTAGATGTTATATTGTAATCTTCTTCAAGGATTCCGTGGGAATAAAAAAGAATCTCATCAGAGTTTAAATCCCGGTCCACGAACAAAAAATTCCTGAACTGGGTGCTTTTGGGCTGACCAATACTATCCACAAGTGAAGCCAAACGATCGGAATAGTCTTTCATCTCCTTCATTTCCACCCTACTGGCAACTTTGTCCAATATATCCGTGACTGTCCTTGAAAATTGTTCTTCCTTGTCGTTTATGGATGTCCGTATCCAATACACTTGAACGAATATGATCCCCACCAGGGACATACTCATAAGAATGACGAGAAGAACGAATAGCTTCTTGTTCATTGGGTCAAAATTAAATATTTAACATTTAGGCCTTTGGCCGTTTAACCTAACCTTAACAAAAATGTTAAAATTATGAAGAGCTCAAGGTTACAAGTCTGGCATGAAGTTCTCCAACCTTGTTCTTTGTAGTTTCCAAATCTGTGTTGACAATACAAAACTGGGCCAAGTCCACTTTTTGGGCATCATCCATTTGGTTTCCCATGCGGTCCAGTACTTGTTGTTCGGAGATTCCGTCCCGTTCCACGACCCGTTGTAATCTCGTATTCAGCGGAGCAGTCACCAAAACAACAAAATCATACTGGTCTTGGGAGCCATTCTCAAAAATAAGTGCAGTTTCCTGGATGACATATGGTGCTTTCTGCATATCCGCCCAAGCCAAAAAATGTTTCCGGACCGCAGGGTGAACTATTCCATTCAATTGCTCCAATAATTCGGGGTCATTAAAGACCTTTTGGGCAATGAACGATCTGTTGAGCGTATCTTCTTGGTATGCATCCTCACCAAGCAGATTTATAATCTCTTCCTTCAATTTTTTTGAAGAGTGCATCAATTTTTTGGCCTCAACATCCGAATCATAGACCGGAACACCTAAATCCATGAACATCTGCGCCACTGTGCTTTTTCCACTTCCGATGCCTCCTGTAAGTCCTACTATCTTCATTCTTGCTCCAATACAAAGTTCACCGAGGGTTCCTGCAATTTAACATCGTAAACATTTTCGGGGCTTTTGCTCAGCTTAAGAAAGAGTATATTCTTATCTGCCCCATTCAGTTGTCCATAATCCGCAGTAACCCCAAAATCATTGAGGGATAGCTCTTTTAATCGGTCTACAGTAGCCTTGCAAAGCACTGTTACCACATTGGGAAAGGTCTTTACCTGATATCCTTCGGGCAGATTGACTACCTGAACGGGTACCTCGAATACTTTCTCGGAAAACCGTACCACCTTTCCCGAGACCTTGACCCTTCCGTTGGAGAAAATGGTATTGTCCAATCCCTTGGGAAAAACCAAAGGGACTTCCCTTGAAAAATCAGCGGATACGTTTGCCAGTTGAATAGGTCCCGTTACAATGGACTTCAAAGTATCCACTTCATTTCCCGGCCCCTTCACCACCACATGGCTTGGCGTGATTTCCAATGCTCCGTCCAAAATGTAGTTGGGTTGAAATTGAAGGTTTAAATCGGCTTTTACGGGCACTTCCTTGGACACCACTTGATAGAGGTCAACATTCAATTGACTCTGTCCCAAATCCATCAGTGAAATGTTTTGGGACAACTGTTGTTCTATCTGCTTTTTCAAGACTGCCTCTGTCAACACATATTTCCCATTTTGATAGGTCACTTGGGATACATCCAAATCGATGCGCTTCTTGAAAAAATTAAAGTACAAAAACTGAAACCCGCTGGTCCTCAACTTGGCCTCAAGGGTGTTTTCTGAGTTCTTTCCCAATAAAAGTGTATCCGGAAGATTCCTGTAGTTGATGGTAAAGTCGGCCCTGGATTCATAGGATTCGGATAGATTGCTTAAAAACCAAGCCAAAAAAGAGCACAGCAAGAATAGCGAAAACACTTTCACTTTTCTTTGATTGAGGCCGTGCAATAGTTTTTTGAACACTTCTACTTCTTCTTAAAAAATAGCTTTGGAAACAGTTCTTCAGGTTCCTTCTTACTAAATGTAAGCAAGATTGTGGACTTGAAAAAACCTATTCCATATCCCGCAAACTGTGTCAACGCCGCAAACAGGGCCAAAATGGCCACTTTTAGGTTCGCGTTCTTGAGCAAGGCATCAACAAACAGCAACAAAAAATAGAAGCCGTACAACACCAATGGCAGTAAAATGCCCATCAAGGCCAACACAAGGGACACACAGAGTCCCAACATAAAAAAAGTAGGGAACCAATAGGTTGGACGTGCAGTGCCCGGATGCCAAAGGTTTAAAATGGGCCGAACCATCCCAAACTTGTTCACTTGAATGTAGAATTTATTCCAGTCAATACGCCTTTTGTGGTACACATACGCATGGGGAAACAAACGGGTATCAAATCCCGCCTTCCAAATCCGAAAGGTCAAATCCGGGTCTTCCCCGGGATGGATACGTCCAAACCCTCCCGCTTTTTCAAAAGCTTCCTTGGAGATTCCCATATTGAAGCTGCGCGGTTGAAACTTTCCCACGGACTTTTTCCCACCGCGGATGCCCCCGGTTGTAAAAAAGGATGTCATTACATAGTTGATGGCCTTTTGTACCGTGGTAAACGATGCATCAGCGGCATCGGGACCACCAAAACAGTGTACAAATTCCCTCTCGAGCTCTTTATCTACTTCTGTGAGGTACTGCTTGGGCAAAATACAGTCCGAATCCAAGATGATATAGTAATTCCCCTTGGCCTTTTGCATACCAAAGTTACGGGAATCCCCTGGTCCTGAATTCGCTTTGTAGTAGTAGGAAATGGCAAGGTTATCCTGAAAAGTCTTTACCACATCCTCGGAACTGTCCGAAGAACCATCCTCCACAATAACCACCTCAAAATCTTTCTGAAAGGTCTGCACGGAAAGACTTTCCAACAACTCCCGAATTTCGTCGGGCCTGTTGTACACGGGAACCACTATGGATAAAAAAGTACTCATATATACTAGAAAAGCCATCCCATAAAGGATGGCTTTTCATGTTATTTGTTTGGGTTACTTAGTAAATTCATCGATTACCTCTTGGCTTACGCCTGTATTGGAAAACCCGCCATCATGGAAGAGGTTCTGCATGGTCACTTTCTTGGTCAGATCGGAAAAGAGACTCACGGTGTAATCGGCACAATCAGCAGCCGAGGCGTTGCCCAAAGGTGACATTTTTTCGGCATAATTGATAAAGCCGTCAAATCCTTTTACCCCTTGGCCTGCCGTAGTGGGCGTAGGAGACTGCGAAATGGTGTTTACCCGTACTTTTTTCTCTTTTCCAAAGAAATAGCCAAAGCTTCTGGCCACCGATTCCAGATACGCCTTGTTATCGGCCATGTCATTGTAATCAGGAAAAGTTCGTTGGGCTGCCATATAAGTTAGTGCAACGATACTGCCCCACTCGTTCATGGCATCGGCCTTATATAGGCTCTGCATTACTTTATGGAAGGAAAGTGCCGAAACATCCCAGCCCTTTGCGGTGAAATCATAGTTCTCATCCGTATAGTGTTTTCCTTTTCGCACGTTCACAGACATTCCTATGGAATGAAGCACAAAGTCCAATTTTCCTCCTAAGATTTCCGTGGCCTTTTCCACAAGGTTGTTCAAATCTTCCTCATTGGTGGCATCGGCAGGAATGATCTCTGAATTGGTCTTCGCCGCCAATTCCTTGATCTGTCCCATCCGCATGGCAATCGGTGCATTGGTCAATACAAATGTACCGCCTTCCTCATGCACGCGTTCAGCCGTTTTCCAAGCGATGGAATTCTCATCCAAAGCTCCAAAAATAATTCCTCTTTTTCCTTTTAAAAGATTATACGCCATAGGTGTTTTGCTATTGTTGGTTCTGCGACAAAGATATTTATTCTATTTTGAAGTTTTGTGCTTTTTGGGCAAATGTATGGTCCATGCCCTTACTGTAAAAGCTGCCTTGCATGGGCCAAGGCCGATTCGGACAGGGACTTGCCTCCCAACATCTCGGCCAATTCTTGGACACGTTCGTCAACACTGAGCTTTTTCATTTGGGTACTGGTACTCCCCTCCTGCTCTTCCTTGAACACCTTGAATTGATGCTGGCCCTTTGAGGCCACTTGCGGCAAGTGGGTGATGGAAAATACCTGCATGGTCTTGCTCATCTGTTGCATAATCTCTCCCATTTTGTTTGAAATTTCGCCGGAAACGCCCGTATCAATTTCATCGAACATCATGGTGGGCAATTGTTCGTATGTGGCCAGAATGGACTTTATGGTGAGCATGATTCGGGACAATTCCCCTCCCGAAGCTACCTTTTTCAATTCTCCGTAGTTAGAACCCTTATTTGCTGAAAACAAAAAGACCAAATCGTCCTTACCGTTTGTTTTGAAGGTATTAGTTGGATTTACCTCAATCTTAAAACTTGCCGAAGGCATGCCCAAAGCGGACAGGTTCTCTTGCAACATATCTTTTAACTGAGGAATGACCGATTGCCGGGCCTTGCTTATTTTTCCGGCCCAATCGTCTACTTGCTTGGTGATTTGCGAAACCTCGGCCCGTTTGGCATCAATCTTTGCTTCAATATTGGCGACCGCTTCCACTTTTCGGGACAGTTCTTCCCGTATGGAGATAAGTTCATCCACGGTAGACACATGATGCTTTTTCTGTAGATCGTACAACAGCTGCAATTGTCCATTCACCGTTTCCAGACGCTCTGGATTGGCCTCCACGGCATCCTTCATGCTTTCCAACTCCGAAGCAATATCATCCGTCTCAATTAGGACTGACTGAATCCTCTCGTTGAGAGAAGCGTAGGCGGAACCAAAACTTGACAGGCTTTGAAAGGCCCGTTTCAAATCGGCCAAGCGCCCCAAAATTCCCAGCTGCTCCTCATTCAGAAGCTGGTATCCGGCCGCCAGTTGTTCCATGATCTGCTCCACATTGCTCAACTGCTCGTATTCGTCCTCCAGCTCTTCCTGCATTCCAGGTTTTAACTTGGCTGCTTCCAATTCTTGTAATAGAAAACTATTGTACTCGTACTCCTTATCGGCATTGGATTGAAAATCCTCCAATTCCCGTAATTCTTTTGAAGCCTTTGCATGTTGGGCCAAATGGACCTTGTATTGTTGTAGATTTTCCGAGTTGGCCGCGAGTGCATCCACCACCTTTAATTGAAAATCGTTTTCCGTTAAACGTAGGGTTTGGTGTTGGGAATGTACATCCACCAACCTATCGCCTAATGCTTTGAGCACATCCAAAGTAACCGGGGTATCATTGACAAAAGCCCTTGACTTACCACTGGGCAAAATCTCCCTTCGAACGATGGTCCGGTCCTCATAGTCCAGATCATTTTCCGTAAAAAAAGGTTTCAACCCATATTTGGAGATATCGAATTCTGCCTCGATCACACATTTTTGCTCGATGTTCTTGAGTGACGACAAATCCGCCCGTTTGCCCAAGACCAAGGAAAGACCTCCCAACAAAATGGATTTCCCTGCCCCTGTCTCCCCTGTAATGGTGGTAAAACCATTGGAAAAGGTGACATTGACATCGTCAATCAAAGCATAGTTTTGGATGGAAAGATTTGCTAGCAAATTGGAATATTTTCTCCGTAAAGATAAATGTCTTTGGAGAACTGCGCTAGTAATTTATTTCGTTCCAGGTATTGGAGTAAAATGGGGCCACTTTGTTCAGGGTTTCCTTGAGCTTTACAATATCGATCTTGGGACCATCGGAAAAGATATTTTGGATTTCCTCCGATTTGGCATCGAAGAAGGTCTGGATCAAGAAGGCATTGGGACGCCTTTTGATCAAGGTCTCGAACAGACGAAGGCTTCCTGCAATCACCTGCTTTCCGGTGCTGTTGTTGTCTCCAAGGATATCCAGCCCCTTTCTATGGTAATTGTACATGGCAATGCGGTATTCCCGGAACGAATTGCTCAAAAGATTGTCCACCAACTCGAAACGGGTACGTTCCCCGGTTTCTTGACTCCATCCGCTGTAGTTGGAACCCTGCGCCTGGGTCACAATGTTCTGGGCCTTTCGGTAATGGTCACCACCACCTTCCAAGGAAAATGTATCGGCATCCAAGCCCAAGACCACGTAGACGTAGTATGAAATAACCCCCACCAGATTGGAATCGAACACATTGGGGTTGTACACCAACGGTTGAAATTCTTGATACTGGAAATTAAAGGCATCGTCCTTGTAGTTAAAAACCGGACTTTCATAAGAGGTGTTGAACACCGGACGGGAAGATTGTATCTGGACATTGGCCTCAAAACGATCGGATTCGTACTGGGTCACCGTAATAAACATCCGCGCATTGACCCTTTCGTTTTCCCGATAGACCCTATTGGTCCACTTGGTATTGTTCACAAAATCATTCAATGAACGCTCCAGTGTCTTGAAAATCTGCTGATTGGTCTGACCCACTTGGTCCGAATTGACCGTGATCACACAATTGAGCTCCTGTGCGGAAACCGCCAAAGAAACAAGTAGAAAAAAAGTGGACACTAGTATGTTACGCATGGATGGCTGCAATGATTTCTTCCCAAATATCCGAGGCCACTTCGGGCTTCGTCTTCAATCCAAACGTTTTTATCCCCAAATTCTTATCAATGAAGGTAATTTTATTGGTAGCTCCGCCAAAACCTGCTCCATCATCTTTAAGGGAGTTCAGTACAATGGCATCCAGATTCTTGCGTTGTAGTTTGCCTTTGGCGTTGTCAAGTTCGTTTTCCGTCTCCAAGGCAAACCCGACCAAAAACTGATGGGTCTTGGCTTCCCCCAATGAAAGAAGAATATCTGGATTGCGCTCCAATTCAATATGCAAATCGCCTTCTTTCTTTTTCATTTTCTCCTTGGCCACATGCTTGGGTCGATAGTCGGCCACGGCCGCTGCACAAATGGCAATATCGGTTTCAGCATAATGTTCATGGCAGGCATTGTACATCTCCTGGGCCGAAGTGACCCTTATCAATTTCACCGAAGGGTGCTCTATGGACAGGTTTGTAGGTCCAGAGACCAAAATCACCTCTGCTCCCAAATCGGCCGCTTTTTTGGCCAGTTCAAAGCCCATGGTCCCAGAAGAGCGGTTACCCAAAAACCGGACAGGGTCCAAAGCTTCGTGTGTAGGTCCTGCCGTGATGAGTACTTTCTTTCCTTTCAAAGGCAATCCTTCCGTCAAATGGTCTTGAAGAAAGCTTACAATGTTTTTAGGTTCTGCCATGCGACCTTCACCATGCAATCCACTGGCCAATTCCCCAGACTCAGCGGGAATCAGGATGTTACCAAATGACTTCAATTTTTCAATGGAAGCTTTCGTGGAAGGGTGTTGATACATGTCCAAATCCATGGCCGGAGCAAAATACACCGGACATTTTGCGGACAAATAGGTAGCCAAAAGCAGATTATCGCATACCCCATTGGCCATTTTGGAGAGGGTATTGGCCGTTGCAGGTGCTATGAGCATGATATCGGCCCACAGACCGAGTTCCACATGATTGTTCCATGAGATACTGCCATCTTCTTCATTGACGAAATCGGTGAGCACCGGATTCTTGGACAAGGTGGACAGCGTAAGGGGGGAAACAAAAGAGCCGGCACTCTGGGTCATCACTATTTTGACCTGGGCACCAGCTTTTATCAATAATCTGACCAGAAATGTGGTCTTGTAGGCGGCAATTCCCCCGGTAATACCTAAAAGGATATTTTTACCGCCCAACATTTCTTAGGCGTCTTTCTCTGTATTTCTGTAGTAGATTTTGTCTTCCAACCACTCCAATACGGCCAAGGCATGTGGTTTTGGCAACTTTTCGTAGAACTTGGAAACCTCAATCTGCTCCTTGTTCTCAAAAACCTCTTCCAAGCTATCGCTGTACGTGGCGAACTCTTCCAACTTTTCCAACAATTCCTTTTTGATTTCGGAATTGATTTGGATGGCACGTTTGGAAGCTATGGAAATGGCTTCGTAAATGTTCCCGGTCTTATCATCGAACTCGTTCCTGTTCAAGGTCACTGTGGAAACCGGGGCTTTTGTATTTTTCAAATCTTGCATATGCAACTGTTTTAAAAAACTATTTATTTGGAATCGGAAATAACGGTAAACGCGCTCAACTCCTTTTGAATCTTATCGGAAAGGTTGTCGGCCTTCTTTTTGAATTTCGATTCAGGATAGTAGCGCAATAGATTTTTATACGAATCAAGAGCTTCCCTTAGACGCTCCTCTTTTTTATTGTCCACACTGTTCAAAGCCAATGTGGCCGTAGCTTCGATACGATAGTACAATGCCTCTTCCCTGTAAATGGAACCTGGATTGTCCGAAACAAAGTTATCCAATGCGGTGATCGCCGAAACCAATATGGAATAATCCCAAGCACCCAATTTGTTGAACTGCTTGGCAATCTCCATCTGTTTCTTCTCTTTTTTGGAAGTCAACTCCTTGGCCATGGTATTGGCCTCTTCAAAGTGCTCCGATTCTGGATAGGTGTTGATAAAGGTCTGGAGCTTGGCCAAGGCTTTATCGGTATCCGTCTGATCCAAAGAATAGGCCGGGGAAAGCATATAATAGCTTTTGGCTCCCATAAAACTGGCCTCTTGAAGTTTTTCGCTCTTGGGATACGATTTCATGAAACGTTCAAACTGATACCCAGAAAGATAATAATCCTTGTTCTGGAAGTAACTGTCGGCAAAAAAGAACATCACCCTTTCACCTTGTGGTCTTCCCACATACTTTGGGGCAATCTGCTCAAACAATCGAACAGCTCTTTTATAGTCGCCTTCCTCATAGAGTTTTTCGGCCATGTCGTATTTAACCTTTACGTCCTCATTTTTAAGCGCTTTTTGATACTCGCTACAGGACGAAAGAAAAACTATCGCAAACAGAAAAGGGAGAATGGACCTCATTTTCAAAAACATTTTGCAAAATTAGTGATAATGAACGGATTTAAAAAAAGAATTTGGTACCCAAAAGTAAGGGGTACCATGGCCACTCACCAAGGTTTTGGGCAAGTTTTAACTTTATTTAGGCATGTGCCGTGTCCAATGCCCGCAAAAAAGTACCTATTCTGGTCTTTAGCGAAGCCGTGGCTTCCACCAAGGGCAAGCGCACCGTAGACCTACAAAGCCCAAGGCTTTCAAAGACACTTTTTATCCCGGCAGGGTTGCCTTCCTCAAAAATAAGCTGCATCAAAGGCAATAGGCTATGGTGTATTTGATAGGCCTCATCCACACTCTCTTCCAGCCCAAGGTTGATCATTTTGGAAAATTGACTGGGCAATCCCTGTCCCAAAACAGAGATTACACCTGCACCACCCGCCAAAACGGTAGGAAGTGCCGTAAAATCATCCCCTGAAATCACCATAAAGCCCTCAGGCTTTCCTTTGATGATCTTGTCAATCTGTACCATATCACCACAAGCTTCCTTGATGCCAATAATATTGGGGACGTCATGCGCCAACCGCAATGTGGTTTCCGGCAACATATTGCTTCCTGTTCTGGAAGGTACATTGTATAGTATGATAGGTTTTGGGGAAGCCTTGGCTATAGCCTTGAAATGCTGATATATTCCTTCTTGCGTAGGTTTGTTGTAATACGGGGAAACGGACAGTATGGCATCAAAATCGGATAGGTCAAGAGTACTCAATTCTTCTGCAACAGCCGCGGTGTTGTTCCCTCCCACTCCCAATACCAAGGGCAATCTCCCAGCATTGGTGCGTACCACAACATCCATGGCCAAAAGTTTATCGGCCTTGGACAAAGTAGCGGATTCCCCCGTGGTCCCCATGACCACAAGATAGTCTACCCCACCCTGGATATTGTGCTCCACAATCTGCTCCAAGGCGTTCACATCAACCGAAAAATCTTCTGTAAAGGGGGTTACCAAAGCAACGCCCGTTCCTACCAACTGTTCCATTACAATTCTTTTAGAACCTTCAAGTATTTTTTTAACTCTCCTTTGAACAACTCAAAATCCTTCAAAGGTGTACTTAAGATCAAATCATTGACTTTGGGGTCCTGTGTTCCCAAACCCACTTTCAATCGGGCTTGGGCCTTTACGGACAACAACTTCATCATGAGGTTGTCTTCCTCGTAATAATTGATCAGCATATCATATTCCCTGCCCAAAAACTCCAGAACATAACCGTTCTCTATTTGTCCCTTCCATCCCAAATCCCTATCGGAATACATTTGTATGGCATAAGGGGAGCTTTTGTCGTATTCCCGTTTGTATCCAATGATCTTTATGGCATTGGGTTTTAGGGAATATTCACCGATCAACTCATAAAAGGCCTCTGCATTCTGGAAATTATCGGCATCCACTATACAGCCTATGCTGGTAATTCCCTTTTCCCGGTTTACGGGAACTGGAGGTTTTTCCATTTCCTCCTTTAAATATCTAAGCCCTGATTTAACCTTAAATTTATCTTGGAGCCCCTTTATAAACATAATTTTATGCATTTTTACAAAGGTAAATATTCTACCAAGACTACATGACAAAGATACGCAGGTGAGTGTTTTAAAATTAAAACAGTTTGTTATATTTATAACATTATGTTCTGTGGTTTCCTGCAAAGAGGGACCTCAGCAACTTTCAAAAATCGAAGGGAAACAGCTTCCCATCAATGCTTCATTGGATGAAATGGATTCCATTTCATCCTTTATTGCGCCGTTCAGGAACCGGATAAACGAAGTGCTGGACAGCACTTTGGCCTATGCCCCAAAACCCTTTTTGTTGGATGATGGCAAACGCAATACCTCCATGGGCAATCTCATGGCCGATATTGTTTTTGAGGAAACCGCTCCTATATTCAAATCCAGGACGGGTAATGATTTGGATTTTGTGGTCCTCAACTACGGCGGGGTCCGTTCCATAATTTCCGAAGGAAAGGTGAGTGCCCGGAATGCCTATGAGGTCATGCCTTTTGAAAACAGGATTGCCATCGTGGAAATGAGCGGTTCGGCAGTGCGGGAACTTATTTCCTTTTTAATCAATGCCACCCGAAGGCACCCTTTTTCGGGTATGCAGATCGTATTGGATAAAAAGGGCAGTTTGGAATCGGTGAACATCCAAGGAAAGCCCTTTGATGAAACCCGAAGCTATTTTGTGGGTACATCGGACTATCTGGTACAGGGTGGACCCAGTATTGGTTTTTTTAAGGACACTATCTCTACAACAGATGTGGATTACCTGCTCCGCAATGCCATAATTGACCATTTTAGAAAAACGGATACCTTGAATGCCGTAGTGGATGATAGATTTATACAATTGGATTAGATGAAACGAAGGGACTTTATTACCAACACGGCTGCCGCATCCACTTTGGTGGGTATGGGCGGACTGGGGCTTAGCTCCTGCTCCAACCTTAGTGGAAAAAAAATTACCATTCTCCATACCAATGATGTGCACAGCCATATAGACCGTTTCCCATCCTCACACTCCCAATATCCCAACTTGGGTGGGGTGGCACGAAGAGCGACTTTGGTGGAGCAGATTCGTAATGAGAATCCCAACACCTTGCTTTTTGACGCCGGAGATATCTTTCAGGGCACCCCCTATTTTAATTTTTATGGGGGCGAGCTGGAGTTTAAACTGATGAGCAAGCTTAAGTATGACGCCGCTACCATTGGCAACCACGATTTTGACAATGGTGTGGACGGACTATTGGCCCAAATGCCCTACGCCTCGTTTGATATGCTATCGGCCAACTACGATTTTTCCAACACAGTACTGGATGGTTATGTGAAACCTTACAAAACCTATATGGTGGATGGCATCAAAATTGGCGTATACGGCCTCGGCATTGCCTTGGACGGGCTGGTGACCAAAAGTCTCTACAAAGAAACCCGGTATTTGGACCCGTTTGAAATGGCCTCGGACATGGAACGCCAACTCAAGGAAGAGGAACAGTGCGACCTCATTATCTGTTTGTCCCACTTGGGGTATGATTATGAAAATCCTCAACGTCCTTCCGATACGCAACTGGCGCAACGCACCCGCCACACCCAATTGATTATTGGAGGACACACCCATACTTTTTTGGAAAAGCCCGATGTCCGCGTCAACCAAAATGGGGATTCCGTATTGGTGAACCAAGTAGGCTGTTATGGCCTGAATGTGGGCCGAATTGATTTTTATTTTGATGCCACGAAAAAGGCCACGGCTCAAGGAGTGAGTATTTCCGTTTAGGAGCACAATTGAAAATGGGCAATGAACAATACTGTCCTCATTCAGCTTGACAATTGGGCTTCAACTTACCAACCATACCTCGGATAAAACCCTCAATTTATCCGATGAAATGCAGCTTTCCCATCGCTTCATATTGTTAACCTAAAAAAGTGGAACAAACCCTTTGTTTTTCGTTAAATTTTTAACATTTTAGAGGAATCACACAAACCATTATATATGAAAGAAAAGACTTTTACCCTACACCCCAAACATCTTTCCCTATCCCTACTCTTTAGCTTTCTTTTGATCTCATCCATTTCATTGGCACAAAGCCAACAGTCCCTTCCAGGACCAATTAGTCAATTGACGGTAAACAGCAATGGCGACATTGCCTGTGAAATCCATGCTACCGATGCCGCAGCGGCAACCCATCACAGTATTGGGAGCGCACGCTCCGGACTGCGGATGAACGGAAGCGTTAAATCCGCTTCAAACACCAAAAAATCCGCGACAGGTGCCAATATTATTGTGGACTATTACAATTTTGACCCTGCGCTGCCCGTGGAAGATTTTATCATTGCCGCCACAGCGTTCCAATCTGCAGTGAATGCATGGGCGAGCCTATTGTCCTCAGATGTACCCATTTTCGTGGCAGCCGTTTTTCAACCTTTGGATGAAGGCGTTTTGGGCTCTGCAGGTCCCACCAGTGTTTTTGCCAACGCCCCGGGGCTGGAGCGAAACACATGGTATGGCAACGCCTTGGCCGATAAGCTCTCTGGTGAAGACCTTTCTCCCGAAAGCTATGATATCATCGCCAACTTCAGTACAGTTTTTCCAAACTGGTATTATGGTACCGATGGGAATACCCCTGCAGGCATGTACGACTTTAAGTCCGTGGTGCTGCATGAACTGGGTCATGGATTGGGCTTCTTCGGTTCTTTGTATGTGGACAACGAAACCGGTGTTGGAGATTATGGATTTGGCATTCCCAATCCCATTTTCCCGGCCATTTATGACCGATTGGCCCATTCATCTGACGGAAAATCCATCTTGAAGGAAAACAAATACGGGAATTTTACCACGGAACTGGGCGATATGCTCCTTTCCGGCCCTTTGACCGCCAAGGGACCCCGAATCAAGGGAACCACCCAAGGCAAAGGCGCCCAAGTGTTCACCATTTTGGATTCCGATATTTTAGGAGGTGAAATTCCGGGGCTTACCGATATTTGGTTGCCCGGCTCAAGTTATTCGCACTTGGATTATTTCACCTACGCGGGCGGACCCAACGGACTTATGGTTCCGTTTTTGTCCACAGGAGCCTCTTTTGATGGTCCCGGCCCCATTGTTCTTTCCATTTTTGATGACATAGGATGGAACGGCAAGGTGAACCGCGAAATCATGGAAAGTCCCAACGCACAGGATGATGGAGGGGATGACCCTTCGGCCGGAGCTGATAATGTAGTGGCCGTGTATCCCAATCCTTTTTCAAGCAACATCAATATTACCTTATTGGAGGGACGGTCTATTAAAAAGGCCATCCTTACCGATGGTGGAGGCTATAAATACACGGTTCCCAAAGGGAAAATTGGCAGTGGCGAACAGACCACGCTGGACCTATCCAGTTCCAGAGGGCCTTCCGGACTCTACTTCCTTCAATTGACGTATGATGACAATTCCAGTGAAGTTGTAAAACTGTTCAAACAGTAACAATACTTCCTAAATAGTATAGAAAATGCCGACTTATTGTCGGCATTTTTATTGTTTACAGATTGGCTTCTACCAATATCTGGAGTTCCTCCTCCAAACCATATCCCGGAAAAGATTGGCCCGCTTGAGAGTACCAATATTTGGCATTCCAATCGTCGCCCTCTTTTCTATGGAGGTACGCATGGATCCAACTGCCCATAGGGGTGTGCAGGTCCTGCGCAATATTGTGCGAAGTCTCCCAATCGCCACAGGCATCATACCAAAGGGCCTGAAGGGCCAAGGGCCATGTTTCCAAAGGCTTGCCTTGTGCTAAGGTTTTTTGAAATGACGGATAGTTTTCAGGGATCATGCACTTACTTTTTCCATAAATTCTTGCTCCGAAATGATAGGTACGCCCAAACTCTCGGCTTTGGTCTTCTTGCTGGGTCCCATATTGTCGCCCGCAACCACAAAACTGGTCTTGGATGAAATGGACGAAGCCACCTTGCCCCCATTGTCCTCAATGAGTTTTTTGAGTTCATCCCGACTGATGTTTTCAAAAACGCCGGACACTACAAAAGTCTGTCCCTTCAACTTGTCGGTTTGATTTTCCAGTTGCTCTTCGGACAATGAAAACTGCAATCCGTAGGATTTCAATCGTTCCACAAGGGCCACATTGGTGGGTTCCGCAAAGAAACGAATCACGCTTTCAGCGATTCGCTCTCCTATTTCGTCCACAGCGACCAATTCCTCTTGGGTGGCCACCATTAAAGCATCGACATTCTTATAGGCCTTGGCCAGTTTTTTGGCCACCGTCTCCCCGACATATCGGATTCCCAAAGCGAACAAAACCCTTTCAAAAGGAATGGATTTTGATGCCGCTACGCCATTCACCAGATTTTCTGCAGATTTTTCCGCCATTCGCTCCAAGGGCACCACTTGCTCCTTGGTCAGTATATATAGGTCGGCATAGTTGGCAATCAACCCCTCCTTGAACAACAATTCCACCGTTTCGCTGCCCATGCCTTCAATATCCATGGCCTTTCGGGAGATAAAATGTTGGATCCTTCCCGTTATCTGGGTGGGACAACCGGTGTCGTTGGGGCAAAAGTGTTGCGCCTCTCCCTCTTTCCTAATCAGTCCCGTACCACATTCCGGGCAATGGGTAATGTATTCCGTGGGCTTTGAATCGGCCGAACGCTTCGAGAAATCCACGCCAACGATCTTCGGGATGATTTCCCCTCCTTTTTCCACAAAAACGGTATCCCCCTCACGGACATCCAACTTGGCAATCTGGTCCGCATTATGCAGGGAGGCCCTTTTTACCGTGGTCCCGGCCAACAGTACAGGTTCTAGATTGGCCACTGGAGTAATAGCTCCGGTACGACCTACTTGATAGGTGATTTCATTGAGTACGGTAGACACCTGTTCCGCCTTAAATTTGTAAGCCATGGCCCAACGCGGGGACTTTGCCGTATAGCCCAATTCTTCTTGATACTGGATACTGTTCACCTTGATCACCACCCCATCGGTTTCGTAGGGCAGATTATGGCGGTGCGTATCCCAATAATCCACAAACTGCATCACTTCCTGGGTAGATTTGCACAACTTGGCCACGGTAGGCACCTTAAACCCCCATTGCCTTGCTTTTTCCAATACTTCAAATTGGGTCTTGATGCCCAAATTATTTCCAGTAATGCTATACAACAGACACTCCAAAGGACGTTGGGCCACCAAGGCACTGTCCTGAAGTTTAAGGCTTCCCGAAGCGGTGTTCCGAGGGTTCATGTAGGGGTCTTCCCCCGCTTCAACCCGTTCTTGGTTCATCTTGGCAAAACCTTCGAGAGTGAGAATGATTTCACCTCGGATGTCAAATTTTTGAGGGTAATTCCCTTTTAATTGTAAAGGAACCGATTTGATGGTCTTGATGTTCGTGGTAACCTCATCTCCTTGAAAACCATCACCCCGTGTCACCGCCCGCACCAATTGTCCATCCTCATAGGTGAGGCTTATGGAAGCCCCATCGTATTTCAGCTCACAGGTGAATTCAACCTGCACATCACCCAAAATACGTTGGATGCGCTTTTCCCAATCCTCCAGATCTTCCTTGGAATACGAATTGTCCAACGAATACATCCGATGCTCATGCACTACCGTCTCAAAGTTCTTGGTCACCGCTCCCCCAACCCGCAACGACGGCGATGTTGGGTCATGGAACTCGGGATGCTCTTCTTCCAGTTTTTGGAGTTCCTTTAGTTTCATGTCAAACTCAAAATCCGAAATGGAAGGTTGGTCCAACACATAATATTTATAGTTATGCTCCCGGAGCTCATCCCTTAGGGATGCAATTTTTTGTTCGATGCTGCTCATCTGCTATATCTGATCTTTTTTAATCCATTTTGGGGTTGCCGTAGGCTGGTATGCCCTCATCTGGTCCAGAAGTCCTTCAGAAGTTGTATCCACTAAAAGCATATCCCTATTTTCTTGTTTCAATAGTCCTGTGGCCACCATGCCATCCAGAAATTCCAACAGCTTGTTATAATATCCATTGATGTTCAAAATTCCGATAGGCTTGGTGTGCAGGCCCAACTGTGCCCACGTGATCATCTCGAACAATTCTTCAAGGGTACCAAACCCACCGGGCAGGGCAATGGTGCCCTCGGAAAGTTCGTGCATTTTCATTTTCCGCTCCTGCATGCTGTCCACTACGATCAACTCGGTAATCCGGTCATGGAAAATTTCCTTGGAACGTAGGAAATCGGGAATCACCCCAATAACCTGTCCTTGATGGTCCAACGCCCCGTTGGCCACCTGCCCCATAAGGCCAACTTTGGCACCACCATACACTAAGGCAATATGCTCATTGGCAAATAATTTGCCCAATCCATACGACTCACGGACAATGGCTGAATCATTACCGTTACTACTACCGCAAAAAACCGAAATACTTTTCATGGATTGGGATTCGCCTTGATCATCCTATCATTGTCAAAGATGTCTTTTCGGAGTTCAATTTCCGAAAAATTATGGGCTTTCAAAAGGGACTGGGTCTCTGCTCCCAGATATTGATTGATTTCCAAGTACAAACTCCCATTTTTGGTAAGTCTTCTATTAGCAAAATAGGCAATGGCCCTATAAAACAGCAAAGGGTCTTCATCCGGAACAAAGAGTGCCAAATGCGGTTCGTGGTCGGCTACGTTTTTCTTTATCTCCTTTTTTTCCAACTCCCTGACATAGGGTGGATTGGAAACGATGATATCAAAATCAAGTTCAAGATCAAGTCTAGGGTCAAGAATGCTCTGTTTTAAAAAGGTAACGTCCACGGAATTGGCTTCGGCATTCTTGCGAGCTACGTCTAAGGCTTTTTCGGAAATATCCAAAGCGTAGACCTTTGCAGTGGGGATGTATTTGGCCAAGGCTATGGCAATACAACCGCTTCCTGTGCCAATATCCAGTATTCTTATTTCTGATGTCCCCTGTCCGATTTCTGATTTCTGATTTCTTATATAAGATATCTGACTTTCCACATCATCCATAATCCATTGCACCAATTCTTCGGTTTCGGGTCGGGGAATGAGCACATCTTCATTGACGGTAAACTCCATGTCCATGAAATGGGTCGTACCCAAAATATACTGCAGGGGTCGTTCTTGCTTCAGTTGTGTCAAAGCTTCAAACAGGGGCTGCTCTTCTTCCTTGGTCAACGTAGTATTGGGTCTAACAACCAGAACAAAGCGCTCCAATCCCAAGTAATGTTCAATACATCGATAGAAGAATGCATCCACTTCCTCTTTGGGATAGACACCATCCAATTCCTTATGGAAAATGGTCTTGATTTCTTGGAGCAACATTACAGTTTTTTTAGCATCCAGACCGGGCAGGAATAATGGCCCGTATTGCCCATGGGGGCATCAATATATTCAAAACCGCTCCGTTGGTAAAGCTTTTGGGCCGATTCCATGTAGGTCATGGTCTCCAAATAGCAGGCCTCAAAACCATAGGTCTTAGCCCTATCCAAACACGTGGTGATCATCTGCGCGCCGAGCCCTTTACCTCTAGCTTCTTCCAAAAAGTACATTTTTTGAAGTTCGCACACATTTCCGTCATAGTTCTCCAAAGGCGCAATCCCTGCACAACCAATGATACGTCCATCATACTCCACAACAAAGTAATTGGCTTTGGGCATATCATAGGCGGCATACATATCATCCAAAGCCTTGTCGGCATAGGCGGTCCCAACTTTGGGTACGCCCAAATCCTCCAAAACCTTGCGAACCACTTGGGCAACCTGTGCATTATCTTCCGGAGTGATCTCACGGATTACCGCATCCTTCATATTGCGTTTTATTGTTCTATTTTTGTTGGGTGAAGATACACCAAAAATACATCCTTCGAGGCATGGAACTGGCCAAAAAAGGGCTTGGAACCACTGCGCCAAACCCCATGGTGGGTTGTGTAATTGTGTATGAAGGGAAAATTATTGGTGAAGGATACACCAGTCCGTATGGCGGCCCCCATGCCGAGGTGAATGCCATCCGTTCGGTACAGGATAAAAGCCTGCTTTCCAAAGCGACTTTATATGTAACCTTGGAGCCTTGTTCCCATTATGGAAAAACGCCTCCCTGCGCCGATTTGATCGTTCAACATGGTATTCCCGAGGTGGTCATCGGAATCAAAGACCCCCATGACAAGGTGGCCGGAAAAGGCATCCAAAAATTGGAAGAAGCAGGTTGCAAAGTCACGGTTGGGGTTTTGGAGGAAGAATGTCGTGAGCATCTCAAGCGCTTTTTGACCTTTCAGGAGAGAAAACGCCCCTACATTATAGTAAAGTGGGCTCAGACCCAAGATGGTTTTATTGCCCCGGACCCAAAATTACGAAAGAGCAACCCGGAGCCGTTTTGGATCACCAATCCCTATTCCAAACAAATGGTACACCAATGGCGAAGCCAGGAGCAGGCCATTTTGGTAGGGACCCAGACCGTATTGGAGGACAATCCAAAACTGACCACCCGTGATTGGGCCGGAAAAAACCCGGTGAGGGTGGTTTTGGACAGGGATTTGAAAATTCCGAAGGATTTTCATGTACTGAACCAAACCGTAAAGACCCTAGTCCTGACCCAAGTCAACGATGCCACCTGCTATTGCGAAGGTATTGTTTATGAGGTCATCGATTTTTCCAAAGCAATTGCCGCTCAAATTTGTCATGTACTTCATCAACATGCCATAACCAGCATAATCATTGAAGGTGGTTCGCGCACCCTTCAAACCTTTATGGATGAAAACTTATGGGACGAAGCACGGGTCTTTACAGGAACATCCATTTTTGGAAGTGGGGTCCCCGCACCAAAACTAAATGGAAAACCAATTAGTGAACAGTCCATTTTAACCGATACCTTATCCATCTTTACAAATGATTAAAAACATTATACTTGATTTTGGGGATGTGTTCATCAATCTGGACAAACCCGCCACGGCTCGGGAAATGATAAAATATGGTTTTTCGGGCGTTACCCCGGAATTGAGCCTCTTGTTTTCGGCTTACGAAAAGGGAGCCTTGGATTCCCAGAAATTTCTAGATCAAGTTTCAGGCTATTTCCCCGAAGCCAAGGAACATGACCTAGTCCAGGCATGGAATGCCATTTTAAAGGATTTTCCCGATGAGCGACTTACCTTTCTGGAACAATTGGCCGAAGAAAACCAACACCGCCTTTTCCTGTTGAGCAATACCAATGACCTACATATAGAATGTGTGAAAGAGCAAATGGGAATGGAAAAGTTCAACCGGTTCAAGGAGGTATTTGAAGTGTTCTACCTGTCCTATGAAATGGGAATGAGCAAACCTGATGCGGAGATATTTGAATTTGTATTGGAGCAAAACGGTTTAAATCCGTCCGAAACCTTGTTTGTGGACGACACCAAGGAGAATACCGATGCGGCGGCCGAGCTCGGTATCCAGACTTGGAACCTTTTGGTGGGCCATGAAGATATCACCCAACTTAAACGCTACCTATAAATGATGGACCTGGCCCTTAGTATTTTGAGTTCCACCCTAATCTTTGTGGCCTTTAAATTGTTCGATGTGTACAAGGTCCAGACACTTTATGCCATCATCACCAATTATATAGTGGCCTGTATCGTTGGACTTTTCCTTTACGAAGGAGATGTAGAACCCTCTAAAATTATCGATGCATCTTGGTTTTGGGGTCCCATACTCTTGGGCGTCCTTTTTATCACAGTTTTCAATCTTATGGCCAAAACCGCCCAGGTTGCCGGGGTATCCGTGGCTTCGGTAGCCACCAAAATGTCATTGGTCATTCCTGTACTATTCGGGGTACTCTTTTATCAAGAGCATTTGTCCGCATGGCAGATTGTTGGAATTCTGCTGGCCCTTGTGGCTGTTTATATGGCTTCGCTAAAAGAGCAGCATATCACTATCCATAAAAGAGACCTGATATTGCCCGCTTTGGTTTTCTTGGGTTCAGGGATTATCGATACGAGCATTAAATATTTTGAGGAACAGCATCTGACCTCACAAGAAATTCCACTCTTCTCTTCCATGGTCTTCGGCTGCGCCGCATTGACCGGATTGGTTTTTATTGGAGTAAAATCCGTTAAAAATCCGCTACGGGTCAACCTTAAAAACATTTTGGGTGGGATAGCACTAGGGGTACCCAATTACTTTTCCATTTTCTTTTTGATTCGCGCCTTGCGCTCAGAAATGTTGGAAAGCGCTGCACTGTTTACGCTGAACAATGTGGCCATCGTCATGTTTTCCACCCTTGTGGGGATACTGATGTTCAAGGAAAAGCTTAGCATGAAGAACTGGGGCGGTGTGGTTTTGGCCGTATTGAGCATAATCCTTGTAGCTTTGTTCTAATGGAAGACGACCGCTACAAAACCATAGCAAGACCTTCATCCGAGGTTCTTTTCAAGGACCGGAAAAGCAAATTCTTTGCACAAGCCTTCCCTATCCAATCTGAGGATGAGGTAAAACCTATTGTTGAGGAACTTCGAAAAAAACACCATACTGCCAACCATGTATGCTATGCATGGCAATTGGGCGAGAAGGAACATTCCTATCGCGCCAATGATGACGGCGAACCCAACAACTCTGCCGGGATGCCCATTTATGGACAGATACAGTCCTTTGATGTGACCAATGTACTGGTCACGGTGACCCGAATTTTTGGGGGCACCAAGTTGGGGGTGGGAGGTTTGATCCAGGCTTACCGTGCCGCTGCGCAAATGGCGCTTGAAGATTCCAAAATCATCGAAAAGACCCTGACCACCAAATTCCAATTGCGATTTGGATACCCAGAAATGGACAAGGTCATGCGGGGCATCAAGCAAAGAGGTTTGGATATGGTTTCCCAAAAAATGGAGATGGACTGCGAACTTATTATCTCTGTACGGGAAAGCGAAGCGGAACAAACGCAACAGTTTTTTGAAGAGATGCAGCATGTACGTATCAAGAAAATGGAATGAGAAACCATGGTCAAGCTCAAACCCAAGTTCAAAATCATTTGTGATAATTCGTGTCAAAAACAGATGAGTCGTATTCTAATTTCTTCGCTTTGATAATCCATGGCTTCCTTACACCTTGTAAATACCAAGTAAAATAGAAGAATCAGCTTTCCAGTTTTTCCAAAATATACTCCGGACACTTAATGGGGCGATTGGTCTTTTTATCCATGAACGCCAAAACGGTATGTGCCGTGGCCAAAAGTTCCCTGGCTTCGTTATAAATCTTATAATCGAACTCTATTTTGACCAAAGGCTTTTTGGTCAATGAGGTTTCCACGGTGATCAAATCGTCATAAAGCGCAGACTTTTTATAGTCAATCTGCAAAGAAATTACGGGCAACATGACCCCATTCTCCTCCATGCTTCGGTAGGTTATTCCTAAGGCCCTTAACCATTCCACCCGACCCATTTCAAGGTATTGTGCATAATTGCCATGGTAAACTACCCCCATTTGGTCGGTTTCTCCATAACGAACCCGAAAAGAATGCGAATTTAACCTCATATTGTAACTGAAAAATTATATATTAGAGACTTGGTTAACATTTGGGCAACATGCGAAAAAAAAACAAAATATTCAATGAGCGATTCATTTTTTTTTTAAAAGATTTGTTCACATATTTGTCGCATCCATTGGGCATCTAAGTACCCCTAGATGTTACATCTAAAAGTGTTATTGCTAACCAACAAAAACAAGGAAAAACTTCATGAGTGTTACTGCTAATTCCGTATGGAACAACTGTTTGGCTTTTATCGAAGATAATATCCAACCGCAGGCATTCAAAACGTGGTTTGAGCCCATCAAGCCCATTAAGCTGACTGACAAAGCACTGAGCATCCAGGTGCCCAGCAAGTTTTTTTACGAGTGGTTGGAAGAGCATTACGTGAAGCTTTTAAAGGTGGCCTTGACCCGTGAACTGGGTAGCAACGCAAAACTGATTTACATTATCAAAATGGAAAACAAGTACGGGAACAAAGAACCGTTCACCGAACAGATTCCAAGTTCCAACCGTACCGCTGTCGCACCCCAGGAATTGGACGTGCCCATTACCTCCAAAAGTCCCGAGTTGAAAAACCCGTTCGTTATTCCCGGGATACGGAACATAAAAATAGAATCCCAACTAAACCCCAATTACAATTTTGAGAATTTCCTGGAAGGCGATTCCAACCGATTGGCAAGATCGGCAGGAATGGCCGTGGCCAATAAGCCAGGTGGAACTTCTTTCAATCCTCTTTTGGTTTTTGGCGGTGTTGGTTTGGGAAAAACCCACTTGGCGCACGCCATTGGGGTAGAGATAAAGGACAAGTATCCCGAAAAAACGGTGCTCTATATCTCTGCGGAGAAGTTCACCCAACAATATATCGAATCCGTAAAAAAGAACACCCGAAACGATTTCATCCATTTTTACCAATTGATAGACGTACTCATCATTGATGACGTACAGTTCCTATCCGGTAAATCTGGAACCCAGGACGTGTTCTTCCACATATTCAACCATTTGCACCAAAACGGAAAGCAGGTCATCCTGACTTCAGACAAGGCACCCGTTGATATGCAGGATATAGAACAGCGATTGCTGTCCCGTTTCAAATGGGGACTTTCCGCTGAATTGCAGAGTCCGGATTACGAAACCCGTATTTCCATTTTAAAGAATAAGTTGTACCGTGACGGTGTTGAGATGCCCGATGACATTATCGATCATGTGGCCAAAAACATCAAAACCAATATTCGCGAGTTGGAAGGTGCCATTATCTCATTGATTGCACAATCCTCTTTCAATAAACGTGAAGTAACCTTGGAACTGGCCCAGCAAGTTGTGGAGAAGTTCGTTAAGAACACCAAACGGGAGGTTTCCATAGACTACATCCAAAAAGTGGTTTCCGACTATTTTGAAATGGATGTGGCCACCCTTCAATCCAAAACCAGAAAACGCCACATTGTCCAAGCCAGACAATTGGCCATGTTCTTTGCCAAAAAATTCACCAAGGCCTCTTTGGCCAGTATCGGTTCACAAATTGGAAAACGAGATCACGCCACCGTATTGCACGCTTGCAAAACTGTGGACAACCTAGCTGAAACCGACAAGCAGTTCCGAAAGTATATCGAAGACCTGAACAAAAAGTTCTCTTAACCTCCAGTACATAATGAAAACTAAGGTATTGATGGTCTGCTTGGGCAACATTTGCAGATCACCGTTGGCCGAAGGCATTTTAAAATCCAAGGTGGATTCCAACAAGGTATTTGTGGATTCTGCCGGAACGGCGGGCTACCATGTTGGCAATGCCCCAGACCAAAGGTCCATTGATGTGGCGCGAAAGCATGGGCTTGATATTGGATTCCAGAAATGCAGGCGGTTTTCCGAGATGGATTTCACGGAGTTCGATTGGATCTATGTCATGGACCGAAGCAATCTATCCAATGTGATGGATCTGGCCAAAAACACGGAAGAAATGAACAAAGTGAAATTGCTCTTGGATGAGGTCAATCTGGGCATTAAGGAGGTACCCGACCCTTATTATGGAGGTGTGGGTGGTTTTGAGGATGTATATCAAATGATCGATATGGCTTGTGAGGCTATCGCAAAAAAACTAAATTAAACCTATGGAAGAAGAGGTTAAACCGGGTTTGGTCATGGGCAAGGTGTATTTGATTCCTACAACACTTGGGGACAATGCCCCGCTTGAAGTACTGCCCATTTCTATTAAGCGCACTATTGAGAACATAGATCACTATATTGTTGAAAACGAGAAAACAGCTCGGCATTTTATCAAAAAAGTGAGCCCTGGCAAATCCCAACCTGATTTACATATAGAATCCCTGAACAAGTATACGGACCCTTCCGTGATCCCTTCTTATCTAGATCCCTGCATCCATGGTTTTAACATTGGCCTTTTATCCGAAGCAGGGTGCCCAGGGATTGCAGATCCTGGCGCCGATGTGGTCAAGGTGGCCCATGAACGAAGAATCCAGGTAGTGCCCTTGGTAGGCCCCTCCTCTATTTTAATGGCCATGATGTCCAGTGGAATGAACGGGCAGAATTTTGCCTTTAACGGCTATCTTCCCATTGACAACAAGGAACGTAAGTCCATGATAAAAAGTTTGGAACGCCTATCACGTGATAAAGGCCAATCCCAGATTTTTATGGAAACCCCTTACCGAAACAATAAGTTGGTCCAGGAATTGGTAAGAACCTTGCAAAAAAGCACCCGTCTGTGCATTGCCTGTGACATTACGCTTCCTTCGGAGTTCATCCAGACCAAAAGTGCCCACGAGTGGAGTGAAATCAATGTGGATTTGGACAAACGCCCCACTATCTATATCATTCAGGCATAAAAAAACCCAGAACAATTATTCTGGGCTTTTCCTTTCTTTATCTTGCCAAATCAAATCTTTGGATTTTTTCTCTGCGGAATGATGGAAACATCGTATCCCGAGAACTTCCTGATATAGTATGAAATGCTACTCCCAAAGGCATCGGCCACGTCATTTTGGCCATACGACCTAAGGTATTTCTTCACATTTCCGGCCCCAGCCAAATGGGCAGCGGCCAAAATCCCTGATTCCGTGACCACGGCCCCTCCTATGCGTTTCCCTTTAAACCGTTTGATATCCCTACGCAATATCCATTTATTCCTTGCAATATTGGTATCAAAGGCCTTTTCTTGAAGCATGGGGTCGTCCAAAAAACTCTCAATGTCATGAACGCCCATCAAGTTCAGGGTGCTTCCCCCAAACTGATATTTGCCCAAATAGCCCAATGTATTTACAACGTGGTATTTCCCTTGGGATTCCTTGAAAGCCAGCGCTTCCTTAAATCCAAAATATGCTTTCCCAAGGAACGGAGGGGTCACTTCATCAACCTCATTTACAGCAACTGAATCCTGAGGTGCAAAAAGTTCCAAGTTTTCCTCTACCTTCAGAAAATCAGGAACTTCCACATTCCTTTTCTTCGTAAGGGTATAAGAACCAAAGCTTGTCAAAACTACAATCATGGCAAGATGTAGTATAAAACCTATCCATCTTTTCATAATGCTCATATTAGTGATCTCAATACATATACGTATTGAAATTAATTTTGGCCGGCAAAGATAGGGGGAGTGTTCTTGTTGATTGGTGTAAAGCTCCTAAGATTTTCTTAAAAGAGGCCTAAATTACGTTAAATAGCTGAAAATTAACGATAAATAACCTTATCTGAGTACTTTTTGCTCATTGAGCCATCGGGTATATTGCACCTTATTCCGGTTATGTTGCGCCAAAGTTTTGGCAAACATGTGGTATCCAAAGTTAGATACGTCGGCCACAAAATAGAGATATTCATGCTTTTCCGGATTGAGCACCGCCTCTATGGAAGAGATATCTGGCATGGTGATGGGACCTGGTGGAACCCCGGCATATTTATAGGTATTGTATGGGGAATCCATCTCCAAATCACGATACAGCACCCTTTTAATTATGGTGTCATAATTCCCAGTTTCCTTTTTAATGGCAAAAATGACCGTTGGATCGGCCTGCAACAGGATTCCTTTTCGGATTCGGTTGAGATAGACTCCCGCTACCCTGCGGCGTTCATCCACTTTGGCCGTTTCTTTTTGCACTACCGCCGCCAAGGCAATCACCTGTTCCGGGGTTAGGTTTTGCGCTTTGGCTTTTCGCAAACGCTCTTCGTTCCAAAATGCACGATACTCCTTGAGCATTCTATCACGGAAGCCTTCTGCCTTGGTGTTCCAGAAAAATTCATACGTATTGGGAAGGTACATCCCCAACTTACTGTCCTCATCAAAATTGGTTTCTCGAAGGAAATCCGAATCATTGAATGCTTGCAAGAGTGATACACTGTCGGCCTCCAATTGTTCCGATATACGACCCGCCAAGGATTCCAAAGACTCTTGGTTGTTAAAGGATACCCGAACCGGAATATTGGCACTCCGCAGTGTATTGATGATCTCGTTGTTGTTCATCCCTTTTTTTAAGGCGTATTTTCCCGCTTTAACATTGGTGATATAGCCTTTTCTTTTGGCCACAGCTTCAAAAGTGGCCAAATCTTTCAACAAGGGATCCAAACTGGACTTTACATCCGCGAAGGTAGCATCCGAGGCAATATAGACAAAAGCCTCATTGTTATTGAATTGCGTATTTGGACTAAAAATGGCATTATAGATCTGGTAGGCGACAAATCCGCATACCAAAAGTCCAAGCAGGGCCACCACCCAAAGTATTTTTTTAAGATACATCCTTTCTTATCTTTTGAAACATTATCTCATTTTTGAACCCTGTACTGGTCCTGATCCATTCCTTTTTCACGCCTATCTTCTCAAATCCCAACTTTTCAAACAAATGGATGCTATTGGTGTTTTCTTCCAAAATATTGGCATACAACTGATGAAGATCCAAAACCGAGAAGGCATAATCGCATAGCAAATCGAGAGCTTCCGCCCCTATTCCTTTGTTTCTGTTATCAGGGTTGGCTATCACTATGCCTATTCCCGCCCTTCGGTTCTTCGGATCAAAATCGAAGACATCGATAAGCCCAATGCATTGGTCATCTTTATCGCAAATACACAATCGTAACTGCTTCACCTCATAAATGTCCCTATGGGCATTCTCCAAGTAAAGGCGAAGTACTTTTTTGGAATACGGCCGTAAGGTCCCACTGATTTCCCAAATGGAAGTATCGTTTTCCAACTGATATAGAAAATCCAGATCCGTGGGCTCCAAGGCCCTCAGGTAAATATGTTCCCCCTTTAAGGTCAACATGATATTACACCTTTAAATACTTGTATGGCCGGTCCTTGTAAAAAGACGTTGGTATAGGCATCATCTTGTTGCTCGAAACTTATGGTAAGGTTACCTCCTGGCGTTTTTACCTTTACAACCTTGGATTCGGTTTTTCCGGATTGGTGCATGGCAATGGCCACGGCGGTGACCCCTGTTCCACAGGAAAGCGTTTCGTTTTCAACACCTCTCTCATACGTCCTTACCTGAAAGGTATCATCCGTTGATTGCTCCACAAAATTGATGTTGCTACCAGGTTTCCCATAGATTCCATATCGGAGCTTGGCTCCTTCCTTAGGTACATTGAAATGCTCCAAATCCTCAACAAGCTGCACATGGTGCGGTGAGCCTGTATCCAAAAAACTGTAATTGGGCTTTTCCCGAACCTCGGCCACATCCACCATCTTCAACTTCACCATATCCCCGTCAATAGTGGCATGGTGCAACCCATCGACCGCATTGAAAGTAGTTTCATTACCGATTACCCCTAAAAAATGGGCAAAGGCCACCAAACATCGGCCTCCATTGCCACACATACTGCCCTCGGCCCCATCGGCATTAAAATACACCATCTTAAAATCCGTGCTGGGGTCATTTTCCAGAAGGATCAATCCGTCCGCCCCTACCCCAAAGCGGCGATCACATAAATGCGCCACCAATTGGGTGTCATTTTTGGGAAATCGTCCCTGCCGATTGTCAATGATCACAAAATCGTTCCCTGTTCCTTGGTATTTAAAAAACTGTAGTTCCATAATTCGCTACAAAGGAACAAATATAGGGCATTCTTTAAGAGTTTTTTGGTAGTTAAAAACGAGTTAAACCCATAAAACCGAAAAATGAATTCTTTTAATTTTGTTAGAGCTAAATGTTAAATTAGTATTGATTATGAAGAGAATAGCTAGTTTATTTCTGGTATCCTTATTCGCAGGGGCAATCACCCTGGGAGCTTACAAATTATTTTTTGAAAAAGACCATTACCAATTGGCCGTTTCGCAAGAAGAGATCCCCTTGTTGAGCACAAGTAACCTACCCACCTCTCCGAGGGGTGCGGGCATCAATGAGGTGGACTTTACCCTGGCCGCGGAAAAAACCGTGAACTCCGTGGTGCACGTGAAAAACTTGACCTTGAGCAAGGGCTCAAGCAGTCTATCGGATTTCTTTTATGGTTTTGAACGCCAACAGACCCCGCAAATCGGGTCCGGGTCGGGTGTGATCATCTCTCCCGATGGCTATATTGTCACCAATAACCATGTAATCGACAATGCCAGTCAATTACAAGTGAACCTGAACAACAATAAGACCTATGAGGCCGAAGTGATCGGTTCAGATGCCGATTCCGATATAGCTTTATTAAAAATCAATGCGGAAGAACCACTGCCCTACTTGGCTTTTGGAGATTCGGACAATGCAAAGATTGGGGAATGGGTACTGGCCGTTGGTAACCCTTTTAACCTTACCTCCACGGTAACTGCTGGAATTGTAAGCGCCAAGGCAAGGTCTTTGGGTCGCAACCAATCCTTTATCCAGACCGATGCGGCCGTAAATCCTGGCAACAGTGGTGGTGCCTTGGTCAACACCAACGGAGACCTTATCGGCATCAATACTGCCATTACCTCGCAAACCGGCTCCTATGTGGGTTATGCTTTTGCCGTACCTAGTAATATCGCCAAAAAAGTGGTGGAGGACATTATGGAATTTGGCAACGTACAAAAAGGATTGTTGGGTATTCAAGGAGGCGACCTTACCTCTTCCCTTGCCGAGGAAAAAGGACTTAGTGGCTCGGACGGGGTTTATGTTTCCAAAGTGACCGAAGAGTCAGGCGCTGCCGAGGCAGGGTTACAAGAAGGGGATATTATCAAACAAGTGGACAACATAGCCGTCCATAAGTTTTCGGAATTGTCCGGATATCTATCTTCCAAAAGACCCGGTGATGTTGTCGAAGTGGTTGTAGATCGCGATGGAAAGAATGTTTCCAAAAGGGTCACACTCAAAAAACAGTCCAGCATTATCCTTCCCATGACCGGTTTTACGGTTAAAAACCTATCGAAGGAAGACCAAAAGAAATTCGGAATCTCCAAAGGGGTCAAAATCATTGATGTTCCCGAAGCATACGGAAGGTATGGGCTGGAAAACAAGATCATCACCGAAGTAGATGGCAATGAAGTCAACAATATTGATGACGCCAAGCGCCATTTCGGTGAGATTTCAAGGTATGGCCGTACCAGCTTCACCATGATCAATGAAAAAGGTGAAAAAGAACATATGATCCTGCAATAATCGCTTGGAAAACAAAATAAGAAAGCACCTCGATCGGGGTGCTTTTTTTATATCGAATTCTTTTACGAAAACGTTTGAAATATCTAATTTTGCCAACATCTATCTAACTAAAACAATCATTTCCAAAAGCTTATGAGCGACATCAAATCCTACGAAAAAGAGCTTGCCTTCCAAGCAGACCGAAGAAAGGCCACCACGGAATTCATAAAGATAATCAGTGATCTATGGTACGATAAGGCCATTGAGGTGGTGCTCTTCAAAAATCAAATTATTGATAAGAATGTGAGCGACATCATTAACCTGCATGAGTATGCCGGGGAGTTTGTCCAGAAACCCATTTCCATTTTTGATTCGGTCGAGATTTTGCGTGCCATAAATGACATCAGTCTACCACCAGCCAAATTGGATATTGGCAAGCTTACGTACGAGTACCATTCCGATGACAATACCCATCTCAATGTAAAGGCATTTGTTCTGGACAAGCTAAAGGATGCCCAATTTTCCAAAGAGATCAAACCCAAGGATGTGGTGTTATACGGATTTGGAAGAATAGGAAGATTGGTAGCACGGGAACTTATGGCCAAAACCGGAAGAGGCAGTCAGTTACGACTCAGGGCCGTTGTGGTCCGTGACCAATTGACCGAGGAAGTCCTTGAAAAAAGGGCCGCTTTGCTTCGAACCGATTCGGTTCATGGGCAATTTATGGGTACGGTGGACGTGGATGTCAAGAACCAGGCCCTCATCATCAATGGCACCACGGTAAAGTTCATCAGTGCCGCAAGACCGGAAGACATTGACTACACCAAATATGGCATCATTGGCGCCTTGATCATAGACAATACCGGAGCTTTCAGGGATAAGGAAGCATTGTCCCGACATTTGGAATCCAAAGGGGCCAGCCGGGTATTGCTCACCGCCCCGGGGAAAGAGGTGCCCAATATTGTCCACGGCGTAAACCATAAGGAGTTTGACCCGGACAAGATCAAAATTTACTCCGCCGCATCCTGCACCACCAATGCCATAACACCTATATTAAAGGTCATCGAGGATTCCTTAGGCATCAAAAAAGGGCATTTGGAAACCATTCATGCCTATACCAATGACCAAAACTTGGTGGACAACATGCACAACAAATATCGTCGGGGACGTGCTGCTGCACTGAACATGGTCATTACGGAGACAGGTGCTGGGGCTGCCGTGGCCAAGGCATTGCCTTCCCTAAAGGGAAAATTGACTTCCAATGCCATTCGGGTTCCGGTTCCCAACGGTTCGTTGGTGGTCCTCAATCTAGAAGTAAAGAACAAGACCACTGTGGAAGGCATCAACACCATCCTAAAAAAATATGCCTTGGAAGGGGATTTGGTGGAACAGATAAAATATTCCCTGAGCAATGAGCTGGTATCTTCGGATATCGTAGGAACCTCTGCACCATCCATTTATGACAGCAAGGCCACCTTGGTGTCCGGGGACGGCAAGAGTGTGGTGCTTTATATATGGTACGATAACGAATATGGATATTCGCACCAAGTCATTCGGTTGGCAAAATACATCGCCAAGGTTAGGCGTTATACGTATTATTAGTAGTGTATTGCGAAAGCGTTTCATCCAGGGTCAGAAGGTTTTTCTTTTGATTTCTGGTTTATTGATGTAATTTCGCCCTACCCTTAATCTAAATTTAATACGAGAATACTATTGACTATGAAGCATTTAAGAGTTTTATTGCCCCTCGCCCTACTTGTAACTTTCTTTTCATCCTATGCCCAAGAGGAGGAAACCTCAGAGAATTCGGACATGACCATAAAAGGCCAGTTTGAGGAGATGGAAAGAAAATCCACCAACTATAGATCTGGAAATGGTGTTCCTTACGAAGTAATTCGACTATCCAGTCTCAATGAGGTGAAGAGCAATATTTTTGATACCATCAATACGGCGTACAAGAGCATCAAGGACCTTTCCGCAACCATAACCGGCAACGAGGCACAGATAGAAGATCTCAATACCAAACTGCAGGATACCACCAATAAGTTGAACACGGTCACAGAGGAAAAGGACAGCATATCCTTTTTTGGTGCTTTGATCAGCAAAGGGACCTATAATTTCATTTTATGGTCCATCATCTTTGCCCTTTTGCTGTTTTTGCTCTTCTTTATCTACAGGTTCAGAAACAGTAACTTCCTGACGCATCAAGCCAAATCCGCCCTTGCCGATCTGGAAAAGGAATATGAGGACCACAGAAGACGTGCCTTGGAGCGGGAGCAGAAAATAAGCCGTCAGTTGCAAGACGAATTGAACAAGCAGAAAAAATAAAGAAAAGGCTTCCTGAGGGAAGCCTTTCAACTATCCGTACAAGAACCTAGAATCTATCCCATGACCGTAAAAAAGGTAACCCTATCCGATTTGGAGCACATTGCCCCCCTTTTTGATGCCTATAGGGTATTCTACGGACAACCCTCGGACCTTGAAGCAGCCCGTTCTTTTTTAAAGGAGCGCTTTACCAATGAAGATAATGTTGTTTTCTTGGCCTATGAGGATGAAAAAGCCATTGGGTTCACCCAACTCTATAAAACCTTTTCATCCGTTTCCATGCAACCCCTCTATATCCTGAACGATCTTTTTGTGCTGCCCGAACATCGAAAAAACGGAGCAGGAGAAGCCTTGTTGGAGAAAGCAAAGATCCATTGCCAGGAGTTGGGCTTTAAAGGTTTGGCTTTGGAGACCGCTGCGGACAATCCAGCCCAAAAGCTGTACGAACGCTTGGATTGGAAAAAGGATACCGCATTCTTTCACTACTTTTGGAAGAATCCCAAATAACGTATCAACAAAACATGCATTATTTGCTATACATCTATGAGAATTGACATCATCACCGTATTGCCCGAACTCCTTGAAAGTCCTTTTGAGGCCTCTATATTGAAAAGGGCCCAAGAAAAAGGTCTTGTAGAGGTGCATTTACACAATTTACGGGAATACACCACCGGCAATTACCGACAGGTGGACGACTATCAGTTTGGCGGAGGTGCCGGGATGGTCTTGATGATCGAACCCATAGACAAGTGCATCACCCAGCTTAAAAGCGAAAGGGAGTACGATGAAATCATCTACATGACCCCGGACGGCCACACCTTGAACCAACGTATGGCCAATGAAATATCCCTAAAGAAAAACCTTATCATCCTGTGTGGACATTACAAAGGGGTGGATCAACGCGTAAGGGATATGTTCGTGACCCGGGAAATCTCTGTGGGCGATTATGTATTGTCTGGCGGGGAACTCGGAGCCGCCATTTTATGTGATGCCGTAATACGATTGTTACCCGGAGTCTTGAACGATGAGACCTCTGCCCTAACCGATACGTTCCAGGACAATCTACTGGCCCCTCCTGTATATACCAGACCTGCCGAATATAAAGGAAAGAAGGTTCCTGAGATTCTCCTCAGTGGAGATTTACCGAAAATTGAAAAATGGCGCGAGGAACAAGCTTTTGAACGCACAACGCAACGAAGACCCGATCTATTAAAATAAACTGATATGGACAACACCGACTCTATCTACTTTGCCGCAAGTGGGCTATTGCATGGCATTATACAATTGGTTGTGATAGTGGCCTGCATCATTCTAGTGACCAAACAAAAGAGCAGTGGAACCATTTTAATGCTGGTTGGACAAATTTTGGCCCTGATGTTTTTCATGGGTAGATATGTCTGGAACTTCGTTGCCGCCCGTGACGGGGTGGATTCCCTGTTGATGGCCAATAAAATCATGGCGCTTTTAGGTCCACTCCCCTATGCTATTTTTGGCATTGGATTGGTTTTGTTCGCTACAAATCAGGTAAAAAAGCAGCATCCAGAACAAGAAAGCGCTTAAAGTTCACAAAACAGCTTGCCAATTCTAAATATTGCATTACTTTTGCAATCTCAAAATCAACCTCTGACGAAGTACGTGAAAGTTGGTCTTGTCAAACACTTAAAAAAAACATCATGGAATCCTTAGTAAAATTTGTTGAAGACGAATTTGTTCCAAAAAAAGATTTTCCAAAGTTCTCTTCCGGAGATACCATCACGGTATACTACGAAATCAAGGAAGGTGAAAAAACACGTACCCAGTTCTTTAAAGGAGTTGTGATCCAGAGAAGGGGAAGCGGTGCCACTGAAACCTTTACCATCAGAAAAATGTCCGGTACGGTAGGTGTGGAAAGAATTTTCCCCATCAACATGCCAGCCCTTCAACGTGTTGAAGTGAACAAAAGAGGTAAAGTGCGTAGGTCAAGAATCTTCTATTTTAGAGGTCTTACCGGTAAAAAAGCCCGTATCAAAGAGATTAGGGGATAACAAAACCCCAATACCAAATAAAAAGCACCTTTTCAAGGTGCTTTTTTTATGAACAATTGTTAATAACATCGGTTCATACATTGTTGATTTTTAATCGGTTACAAAATTTGGATATCTAAGACTTAATCCTATCTTAGCAGAAGAAATAATGAAAATGATACCATCAGATTCTTATTTCGATTTTAAAGTTGACGTTCTTTAAATGCTGATGTTTCCCTTTAAATTGGTAACACTACTGATCACAAAAGGAATTTCAAATCAAGGTAAGGCTCAGGCTGCTTGGGGAGAAATAATAAATTTTATGTGCGGGTGGAAGAGCAATTTTCCATCTTGATAAGATTTAGGAAACAACCGGTACCACTTTGCAAGACGTTGTTTAGTTGAAAAATTAGGGACAGAAAGCAAGGTAAACGTTAAAAGGGCAACAGATGCGGTCTTCGGATTTGCAGTTTTGTAGCAACACAAAACAAGTCTTTTAGTCCTTTTCAGAAAGCCATATCAATGTGCATACATCGATATGGCTTTTGTTTTTTCACATTCCCTCTCATTTTTGTGCCCATTTCCTTTATTCCGCACCATTCATAAGTCGTATATTTGCACCGCTCAAACAAATACATTTAAATGGCCAAAATTTATTATACCAAAACCGATGAGGCACCAGCCTTAGCAACTTTATCTTTCTTACCCATTGTAAAAGCCTATACCGATACTGCCAATATTTCCATTGAAACCAAGGATATTTCCTTGGCGGGCAGGATCATTGCTGCTTTTCCAGAGTTTCTGGACAAGGAACAACAAATCTCTGATGATCTTGCCATTTTGGGAGATTTGGCCAAAACTCCAGAGGCCAACATCATTAAACTACCCAACATCAGTGCTTCAATTCCCCAGCTTAAGGAGGCCATCGAGGAATTACAAAGCAAAGGCTACAAGCTTCCGAGTTATCCGGATGAAGCAAAAACTGATGCAGAAAAAGACATCAAATCCCGTTACGACAAAATCAAGGGAAGTGCTGTAAACCCCGTATTGCGTGAAGGAAACTCTGACCGAAGAGCTCCAAAGGCCGTAAAAAATTACGCCAAGAAAAACCCACATTCCATGGGAGAATGGTCACCCAACTCCCACACCCATGTGGCCTCTATGGCGCATGGCGACTTTAAGGCCAATGAAAAGTCGTTGACCATGGATCATGCGGGCGATGTGCGCATCGAGTTGCAGGATAACACCGGGAACACCAGTGTGTTAAAAGATAAGATTGCCTTGCAGAAAAGCGAGGTCATTGATGCCACCGTAATGAGCAAAAAGGCATTGGTTGAATTCCTTACCAAGGAAATTGCCGATGCACGAAAAAACAATATCCTACTTTCACTGCACTTCAAGGCAACCATGATGAAGGTCTCCGACCCTATCATCTTTGGTCATGCCCTTGAGGTATATTTTGCCGATTTGTTTGAAAAGTACGGTGATACCTTCAAGAAATTGGGCATCAACCCTAACAATGGTCTGGAGACCCTTTTGGATAAATTGTCCGAACTTCCAGATGACCAACACAAAGAAATTGAGCAAGCCATTGCGGCAAGCATTGAAAACGGCCCTGATTTGGCCATGGTAAATTCCGATAAGGGAATCACCAACCTCCATGTGCCCAGTGATGTGATTATCGATGCATCCATGCCCGCCATGATCAGAAACTCTGGTAAAATGTGGGACAAAGACGGAAAGCTTCAAGATACCAAGGCCGTTATTCCTGATAGCAGCTATTCCGGGGTGTACCAAGCTACCATCGATTTTTGTAAAGAGCACGGTGCTTTTGACCCCACCACCATGGGAACTGTACCCAATGTGGGACTTATGGCCCAAAAAGCAGAGGAATATGGCTCACACGACAAAACGTTTGAGATTCCCACAGATGGCACCGTAAAAGTGGTTGATGCAGCAACCGGGAAAACCTTGATCGAGCACAAGGTGGAAGCCGGCGATATCTGGAGAATGTGCCAGGTTAAGGATGCACCCGTACAGGATTGGGTGAAATTGGCCGTGACCCGAGCTAGAGCAACGGACACTCCTGCCGTGTTCTGGTTGGATAAGGACAGGGCACATGATGCCGAACTTATCAAAAAAGTCAATCTATATCTTAAAGACCATAATACCGAAGGTTTGGATATCCGAATCCTATCGCCACTTGAAGCCACCAAATTTACTTTGGAGCGCATCAAGGAAGGAAAGGATACCATTTCCGTGACCGGAAACGTGCTACGGGATTACCTTACCGACCTCTTCCCTATTTTAGAGGTTGGTACCAGCGCCAAAATGCTTTCCATTGTTCCTTTGATGAACGGTGGTGGACTATTCGAGACCGGTGCTGGAGGTTCTGCCCCAAAACACGTTGAACAATTTTTGGAGGAAGGCCACTTGCGATGGGATTCTTTGGGTGAGTTTTTGGCCCTTGGTGTTTCTTTGGAGCACTACGGTGAAAAAAACAACAATGAAAAAGCCAAGGTGTTGGCCGATGCATTGGACAAAGCCACTGAAAAATTCCTTGACAACGATAAATCCCCTTCGCGAAAGGTAAACGAATTGGATACCCGTGGAAGCCACTTCTATTTAGCATTGTACTGGGCCGAACAGTTGGCCAACCAGAATGAAGATGGCGAACTGAAATCGGTTTTCGGTAAAGTATATGATGCCATGTCTTCCAACGAAGCCAAGATTGCACAGGAATTGATTGATGCGCAAGGTGCGCCAGTGAACATTGGTGGATACTATCTGCCCGATGCTGTACTGGCCTCAAAGGCCATGCGTCCCAGCGATACCTTGAACGCAATCATGGAGACTATCGCCTAACAACGTATTTGAATTCATCTTTAAAAAAGGGTGTAGTGCCAGATTTAAATCTGGCACTGCACCCTTTTCAATTAGCAGCTGTTTTTCAGAAAGTTACTTGCCACTTTTAGCTTTTTTATTTTCTATAAATATGTATTTTTAGCAAAATCGATTCAATGCCCAAATGTAAGTTACTTTTCCTACTAGCGCTGTTTGCGAAAATTGGTTTCATACAGGCACAACAAAAATTCACATTGAGCGGTACCGTTTCGGAAGCCAATAGCAATGAAACGCTGATAGGGGTCACCATTGCAGTTCCGGCCTTTAAAACAGGGGTCACCACCAATGAATATGGTTTTTACTCCCTTACCCTTCCCCAAGGGGAATATGAAATTGTTTTGAGTTATCTCGGCTTTCAGGACATACAGCAGACCATACGTCTTGACAAGAACATAAAAAAGGATTTCAGCCTTCTGGAAGCTGCGGAAGAGTTGGAAGAAGTTGTGGTCACCGATGATGCAGAACGACTGGATATTCGAAAACCCCAAATGAGTGTGACCACCTTGGCCGCCAAAACCATCAAAAAAATTCCGGTGGTCTTGGGAGAGGCCGATGTGGTGAAATCGCTTCTGTTATTGCCCGGGGTGACCAATGCCGGTGAAGCTTCTTCAGGTTTTAATGTTAGGGGTGGTGCCGCTGACCAAAACCTCATCCTATTGGATGAGGCCACCGTGTTCAATTCTTCCCATTTGTTTGGTTTCTTCTCGGTCTTTAATCCTGATGCGATCAAAGATGTAAAACTCTTCAAAGGAGGCATTCCCGCCCGATATGGCGGAAGGGTTTCATCCGTACTGGAGATTTTCCAAAAAGAAGGGAACAGCAAGGACTTCAAGGTCAACGGCGGTATTGGTGCTGTGGCCAGTAGATTGTTGCTGGAAGGACCCATCATTAAAGACCGAACCGCCTTTTTGGTGGGTGGAAGGGCTTCCTATGCCCATCTCTTCCTTCCCTTGTTCGATGTGGACAATAAAGCCTATTTCTACGATTTGAACACAAAAATCAACCACAAAATCAATGACCGGAACAGTATCTTTCTGTCCGGTTATTTTGGAAGGGACCTTTTTAGCCTGAGCGAAAACTTTGTGAACACCTATGGCAATGCCGTGGGAAATTTTAGATGGAACCATTTGTTTTCAGACAAGCTGTTTTCCAATCTATCCCTTATCTATTCCGATTATTTTTATGGCTTGGAACTTGATTTTGTGGGATTTGAATGGGATTCGGGCATTCAAAACTTTAACCTCAAATACGACCTGAAACATTACATCAATGACAAGCTCCAACTCAATTACGGCATGCACAACACCTACTATGTGTTCAATCCCGGAAGGATACGCCCCAATAGCCCAGATTCTGGTATTGTTGAGGAGCAACTGACAAAAAAGTATGCCAATGAGAATGCCATTTATTTGGATGCCGAGCATAAGATATCAGACAAACTTAGTATGAGTTATGGATTAAGGGTCAGTCAATTCAACAGATTGGGACAGGACGAATTCTATGTGTACGAAAATGACAACCCCGTGCTGTTCGACCCCTTCACCTTGATCTATCGGGAAGCGGAACCCATAGATACCATCAACCCGGGAAAAGGCGGAACCCTCAAAAAGTTTTTGAATCTGGAACCCCGTGTGTCGGCGTCCTACAATTTCAATGGAAAAAGTTCCGTAAAGGCCAGTTATACACGATTGGCACAGTATTTACATTTATTGTCCAACACCAGTTCCCCTACCCCCTTGGATGTTTGGACCCCCAGCGGCCCGTTTGTGGAACCCCAATTGCTGGATCAATATGCCATAGGGTACTTTAGGGACATCAAAGAGGGCATTTTTTCTTTTGAAACAGAGGCATTCTACAAAGAGATACAAAATAGAATCGATTATATTGATGGCGCCAACCTCATTGCCAACAACGCCATAGAACAGATTATCCTGAACGGTGAGGCTCGGGCCTACGGCCTTGAATTCCTCATCCGGAAGAATGAAGGGCGGCTTACCGGCTGGCTAGCCTATACTTGGTCCAAATCGGAACAAAGGACACCCCCTAGGGACCTAACGGCTTTTGGAATAGACACAGGCCGCTCCGACCTTGAAACAGGCATTAATCTGGGACAGTGGTACAGCACTCCCTATGATAAAAGACATGACCTTGCACTCTATGGCAGCTACGAGTTGAGCAAAGCCTGGAGCTTTAATGCGAACTTTGTATTTCAGACCGGGCAACCCACCAATTATCCCGTGGGGCAATTTGAATTTGAAGGATTGGCGGTGCCCTATTATGGCCCGCGCAACAAAGAACGGCTGCCGAACTATCACAGAATGGACATTTCAGCCATCCTGACCCCAAAACGGAATGGCCGGAAAAAAGTGCAGTCCGAATGGGTGTTCAGCATCTACAACGTGTACAACCGGAAAAATGCGGCTTCTATCAACTTTAGGGAGAATGAGGATACCGGAAGAAATGAGGCCGTTCGAACCGCAATCTTTGGGATCATCCCGTCCATAACCTATAACTTTAAATTCTAGTGTTATGAAAAAAGAAATCTTCTACATATTGTTTCTAATAGCACTGGTTTCCTGTGAGGATGTGGTTGATGTGGACTTACCAGAAACCGAACCCAGACTCATTGTAAACGGTCTGTTGCGGGTGGATAAAAGTCAGGAATTTGTTGATGTGCGCATTGAAATGCGGGAAACCACCAACTTTTTTGAGGACAACACCATAACCCAAGTGGAAAGTGCGGTCATTGGCTACGGGGTACCCAACCAATTTGGGGAACTCACCCAATTGGCCTTTTCCTCCCTGACTGAAGAAGTACCCGGTACAGGGGTTTATGTACCAGACCCCAACTTCTCATCTGACCAACGCATACGAACCGCGGCCGTGGAGCCTGGAGTGGTCTTTATCCTTCAAATACAGCATAAGGATAAAAGTTATTATGCCAGAACGGAATATGCCCCTACGGTTCCCTTGGATAATTTGGAGCAAGGGGACAATACGCTTTTTGATGAGGATGAAACCGAGGTCATTGTGACCTTTACGGATGACCCGGACACCTCGAATTATTACATCTTTGATTTTGGATACGGTAACTTTCAAGCGTTGGAAGATCAATTCTTTCAAGGGCAGCAGTTCCAATTTTCCTATTTCTACGATAGCAATCTGAATCCAGGTCAAACCGTTACCATAAGTATCATGGGTGCCCATCAGGAGTTTTACAGCTACATGGACCTCTTGGCGGAACAGACACAGGCCGATGGTGGGGTGTTCCAAACCCCTGTGGCCACAGTCCGGGGCAACGTATTTGACGTCACAGGATTGGACAATATCGATATTTTTGACAATGTGGAGCGCCCAGATGAATATGCCTTGGGCTACTTTGCCGTGGTCCAGGAATTTTCACGATCTCTTGTTATAGAATGATGTCATTTCTTATTGTACAAAGTACAACAAGAGTACCATCAAGATACCCACGATACCTTGAAACAGGGTACCCAAAGTATGTCCCCGCAAAGCGGTTTTAACGGTGATGTTTGAAAACTGGGAAACCACCCAAAAATAGCTGTCATTGATATGGGAAACCGTCATGGCCCCTGCCCCAACAGCCAGTACGGCCAATGATTTATCCATGGCGGAAACCAATCCAAAGCTTTCCAGCAAGGGGGCAATGATCGCCGAAGTGGTAATGATGGCCACCGTGGACGACCCTTGGGCCGTTTTCAACACCGCGGCAATCACAAAAGCGATCAACAGACCTCCCATTCCTGAACTGGATTCCAAATTGATTAGGGAAGCAATGTCCATGGTACGCAGAATCGCTCCAAAAGCTCCTCCAGCTCCAGTTATCAAAACAATGGCCCCAGCTTGTTTGAAGGCTTCCGCAACCCAGCCTTCCTTCTCCTTGGCGGGTACTTTGCGCCCTAGGGAAAGTGCTAAAAATACTCCCACCAACAAAGCCATGATGGGATTTCCCAAAAAGTCGAGGAGATGAAAAACGATCCCTTCCCCCAAGGGGTGGGTGGGATAATTGACAATGGATTTCATAGCGATCAGTACTATGGGCACCAAAAGCGGCATAAATGCCTGAATGGGTTTTATGGAGGTCTGGAATTCTTCTTTTTCCAAAACATCATCCACCGTTTCATCACCTTTCAAGGATTTCCCAATGAGTCTGGCCCAAAAATAACCGGCCAGTGACACGGGAATGGACACGGCAAGCCCCATGAGCAGTACCAGGCCCAAATCGGCCTCCAATAAAGCTGCTGCTGCCAAAGGTCCCGGTGTTGGCGGTACAAAAACGTGGGCCGCATACAACCCCGTGGCCAAGGATATGGCAAATACCATTACCGGAATCCCTGTCTTCTTGCTAATGGCCTTGTTGAGTGAGGAAAGGATGATAAATCCCGAATCGCAAAACACCGGTATGGAAATCACATACCCAGCCAGATTGATGGCCAAAGGGGAACGTTTAAGGCCGATTATTTTTAAAATACTATTGGCAAGAACCTGGGTACTTCCGGTTTTTTCCAAATAAATCCCAATGACGGTCCCAAACGCTATCACCAGCCCGATACCCGAAAGGGTCTTTCCAAACCCCTCCGAAATGGTATTCATGATATCCGTGGGTGAAAGCCCCAAAAGAAAACCTGAGGCCACCGCCGCTATGGTCAGGGAAAAAATGGGATGCATCTTGAATTTCACCGTCGCCACAATGATAAAGAGCACCACCAAGGCCAAAACCAATAGTTCCATGTTCAATTTTTATGCGATATCCCTTAAATATAAGCTAATATTCCTACTTTGGTCCTATGAGACACACCGATAAGGAGCTTTTGGTAAAGGGAATCAAATCGTTTGGCTATACCGTTGCCACCATGTTTTTAGGTCCCTTTCTATTGTATCAGGCATTTAAAAATGAAAATCACCCCTTTTATATTCCCGTTTTGATATTGGGAATCCTTGTTGCGGGACTGGCCATTTATCTCGGGTTCAGATCTGTTAATATTGTAATGGATGCCTTATTTGGAAAAAAAACCAAGGATTAATTTTTGGAGCTCGCAGGGGCGTTTTTCCATTTGTTACTCAACTGGGCATAATCATAGTCCAAAACCGATTTCTGCCGGTCCAGTCGGTTTGAGGCAAATGCCCGTTGCAAAATATCCTCAATGAGATAGTCCTCGTGTACCTGTTCCGGTCGGAATTCCTCTTTCAAGCTAATGCTGAACATGCTCGCCGTTGTATTGTACCAAAAGGCCCGCCATCCACTTCGCAATTCCTTGACCAGATCAAAGGCGGTGGTACCCGTCTGTCTGTAGATCAGTTTTACCAAAATCTGCCCTTCGGTCCGGGTCAATTTTTTCAACTCGGCCGAAAACTCCTCTTCAATGAACTTTTGCACCTTCTTGGTATATCTTTTTTGATGTCGTCGCTTTTTAATGTGTTGTAGACTGTCGTTCAGTTCCACCAATCTTTCGGCGGCCAACTTGGCGTAGGGATACACCTTTAACGTCTTTCGTCTTAGGATATAGTAACGCAATTTTTCATTACGGTCGGCAAATTCCAATTTCCCGAAAATATACACTTCATCCAATGCAATGGAGCTGTACAGAATGGAATCTCCTTCAAACCGCACATAGTAATCCTCAATGGAATCCTTGGGGTTCATCAAGGAGTCCGTTTCCATCTCCTGCGAGAAACCGAGGCCTTGCAGGGTTAAAAAGACAATCAAAAAACTAGTGCGCCACATGCGGTCCATTGTTCAAAAGTCCTGCCAAAATTAAGGATAAAGGTAAGATTTGGCTATTAAATAAAAGTGAATATTAGTATGTTTGTGTACTAAACTGAATACATGGCAGCAGCAAAGATCATCAACGCTAAATCCCTTAAATTCCTTGAAAAATATCTAAACAATGCCTCTCCCACGGGTTACGAATGGGAAGGACAGAAGATTTGGATGGAGTACCTGAAACCCTATGTGGATGAGTTCATCACTGACACCTATGGGACCGCCGTAGCGGTCATCAACCCGAAGGCCAAGTACAAAGTGGTGATTGAGGGGCATTCCGATGAGATTTCATGGTATGTAAACTATATTACGGACAATGGCCTGTTGTATGTAATCCGAAATGGAGGGAGCGATCACCAGATTGCACCGTCCAAGTGGGTGAACATCCATACCAAAAAGGGTATTGTAAAAGGTGTTTTTGGATGGCCCGCCATCCACACCCGCGACAGGGCCAAGGAAGAATCACCAAAGGTGGAGAACATCTTTATCGATATCGGGGCCAAAGACAAGGCCGAAGTGGAGAAAATGGGTGTTCATGTGGGCTGTGTTATTACCTATCCCGATGAATTCCACATCCTGAACAAGGACAAATTTGTCTGCCGCGCCTTGGATAACCGTATGGGTGGGTTTATGATTGCCGAAGTGGCCCGGTTGCTCTATGAAAACAAAAAGAAGCTTCCTTTTGGATTGTATGTCACCAATTCAGTTCAGGAAGAGATTGGATTACGCGGTGCCGAAATGATCACCCAGACCATTAAGCCCAATGTGGCCATTGTCACCGATGTTTGCCATGATACCACTACCCCTATGATCGATAAGAAGAAGGAAGGCGAAACCTCCATAGGTTCCGGACCAGTAGTTTCCTATGCCCCTGCGGTACAGAACAAGTTGCGGGAACGCATTCTGGAAACGGCCGAAGCCAAAAAAATACCCTTCCAACGGTTGGCGGCATCCCGTTTCACGGGAACGGACACTGATGCCTTTGCCTATAGTAACGGTGGCGTGGCCTCCGCGCTGATTTCATTACCCTTGCGCTACATGCACACCACTGTGGAGACCGTGCACAAGGATGATGTGGAAAATGTAATCCGTTTGATTTACGAAACTTTGTTGACCATTAAGGAAGGAGAGACGTTTAGCTATTTTGATTAAACACAGTCATTTCTCACCTTTAGATTTCTCAATCGATACAAAGTATCTCATTTCATAATGACCCTTTTGAAATAAAATTGAAAGCACATCAACCATTTTGGTTTTTGTGCTTTTTTTGATGCAATTTGTCACCTCAAACTTGTTTCAGGGTCTCGACATAAATAGATTCCTACTTTCGCAGGAATTACATACTCTATTAAATTCATTTCTAAATTATGTGCCATCTCGACTGCACTCGATGTGACATTTTCTTATCTTTAAGGAACTATGGATGAACGGGTCGACATTTTGGACGAGGAAGGTAACCCAACGGGAACGTCCTGTTTAAAATCCGAAGCGCACCGAAAAGGCCTGTTGCATCCTACCATCCATGTATGGCTCTACACCAAAGATGGACGGGTATTACTTCAACAACGGGGCAAGCACAAGGATACCCATCCCCTACTTTGGGATGTTTCCGTGGCCGGACATGTATCATCCGGAGAGGATATTGAATGGGCCGCAGTACGCGAAGTTCAGGAGGAAGTGGGGTTGACCATTTCAAAAAAGGACCTGGAATCCATCGGTACCTACAAGGCTATCCATAAAATTTCGGAGGATTTTATCGATGCTGAACTGCACCATATTTTTCTGTGCAAATTGAACGTTCCCATCAATGAATTGACCAAACAGGACAGTGAAGTGGATGACCTGGAATTGATTCCTCTCTTTAAGTTTGCCGAAGAAACCTGGGGATTGGCCAATATGGCAAAGTACGTTCCACACGGCCCTACCTACTACAAAAAAATTGTCCAGGAAATTAAAAAGAGGCTTTGACCAGCTCTGCAAATTGACCCAAAGCATCCAGCTTGTAGGCATTCTGTTCCCCGGTCACCATATTTTTTACCACAAAGTTGCCATCAAGTAGTTCCTGTTCTCCCAATAGGATCACATAAGGAACCCCTCTTTTGTCGGCATATTTGAATTGTTTCTGCATTTTGGCATCCGTTGGGTACAAATCGGCCCGAAGACCTTCTTTTCGTAGCCCTGAAACCAATTTTAAGGCCGCCAGACCTTCGTTCTTTCCAAAATTGAGGCAAAGTACATCCAAGGAAGTATCCAAGCTGTCCGGGAAGAGGTTCAATTCCTCCAAAACCAAATAAATTCGGTCCAACCCGAAGGAAATGCCCACTCCACTCACATCTTTCAATCCAAAAATACCCGTGAGGTCATCGTAACGGCCACCACCACCAATGGAACCCATCTGGACACCTTCTGGTGCGGCCACTTCAAAAATGGCACCTGTGTAATAGTTGAGCCCACGAGCCAAGGTCACATCCAACTGCAATTGGGCCGATTGCAATCCAATATATTCAGCGGTGGAAATGATTTCGTCCAACTCGCCCACACCAACCATGCCGACCTCAGAATCGGCCAATAGGCTGCGTAGTTGCTCCAATTGCTCCGAAGCAGTACCCGCCATGGAAAACAAAGGTTGAGCCTTTTCAATGGCACTCTCGGAAATGCCCTTTTCCAGCATCTCTTCCTTGACCTTCTCTTCCCCTATTTTGTCCAACTTATCCAAAGCCACGGTGAAATCTACCAACAAGTGCTTGGCCCCGATTACTTCGGCAATTCCAGAAAGAATTTTTCTATTATTGATTTTGATGGTCGTTCCCTTCAATCCCAAATCGGTAAAAACGGCATCGTAGAGCTGTACAAATTCCACCTCTTGCAAGAGGGAGTTGGCCCCCACTACATCGGCATCACATTGGTAAAACTCACGGAAACGGCCTTTTTGGGGCCTATCCGCCCGCCAAACGGGTTGTATCTGATATCTTTTGAATGGAAAATCAATCTCATTTTGGTGCATCACCACATACCGGGCAAAAGGCACTGTTAAGTCGTACCGAAGGGCCTTTTCCGAAATTTTGGGCGTGAGTGACGTTGAATTTTTGGAACTATAGGTCACATCATCCACCTTTGAGATAAAATCCCCGGAGTTCAATATTTTGAAAATCAAGCGGTCCCCCTCATCCCCATACTTACCCATCAAGGTATCCGAATTTTCAAAGGACGGGGTCTCTATGGGCTGGAAACCATAGGTTTCAAAATGTTGTTTTATGGTTTGGATGATATAGTTGCGCTTGGCCACTTCAGCCGGCGAAAAGTCTCGGGTTCCCTTGGGTATGGATGGTTTTTGTGCCATGTAGTTAAAAATTCTCGTGCAAATATACGGTTTTGGGTGATGGTAGAATGGTAGATAGTTGAAGGGTAAATGGATTCTTGGGACATTTTACTTTTAAGAAGTTCTCGACTGCGCTCGAACTGACAATTTCAGTACCCTTTGTGTCATTTCGAACCCTGTCCTGAGTGAAGTCGAAAGAGCTGTTAGAAATCTATAGGTTTGGGATTTCTCATCGCTCATGCTTCGCTCTGCCGAAATGACGAGGAACGGTAGCCTTCCCCCAATATCCATTGTTTGAATCCTAGTTCTGACCCAAGCTGCCAATAATTTCCTTCATCCATCAACTCAAATGGGGCATTCGTCAATTTAGGAAGGACATCGAGATGGTTTGAGGCTATATTTCAATATAAATCATTCGTTATGAGGACACCACTGCTTATCCTGCTTGCTTTAAGCCTAATTCTTATGTCATGCTCCGGTGAAGATGGGGACGTTGGTCCGCAAGGGGAATCCGGGGAAAATGGCTATCACTGTTGGGACACCAACACCAATCGGTCCAATGACCCAGAGGAAGACACGAATGACGATGGTGAATGGAACAACTTGGACTGTATTGGAATGGATGGGCTCAATGGCGAAAATGGGATCAATTGTTGGGACTTGGATGCCGATTTTATGAACGACCCCGAGGAAGACACCAATGAAGATGGCAAATGGGATGTAACCGACTGCCAAGGAGCGGACGGCAACGCCGATGTGCAGAAAATTATTTTGGACCTTAATGACGCCGATATTTTTTTTTCCACACTTGAATTGGCTGTTCCCCAACTTACATCAGAAATTCTGCAGGAGTATGTATTGCTGTTCCATTTTGAATATGTTAGTATAGGGGGTAGCTCATATTTTTCAATTCCAGGAGGGCTGGCTCAATGGGATAGAAGCTACAATGTTACGTTTGCCCCTGGGTTTGTGTATATCATAGTTTCAAACTTCGATGGCTCAGATACCGACCCTGGATGATTGGGTGAATGGGACTTTTTACACATTACCCTTATCAAAATTTCTGCCTTGGAGGACAAGGGCCAAACAGCGCAAATCCAAAAAGCGCTTATGGAGGCGGACATTGTTATTGAAGATCATAAAGCCCTTTCTCCGTATTTTGGCAAGGAATGAACCCTAGTTCATTTTGTATTTATTGCATTAGATAGGTTCTTGACTGCGCTCGAACTGATAATTTTAGCGAAGTCGAAGGAGCTGTGGGAAATCTGTTTGATTTTGGGATTTCTCGTCCCTCATGCTTCGCTCTGTCAAAATGACAAGACCGATAGCTGATGTGCTGAACGGAGAGAAGTATCCCAAAAAACAATGGTTGAGATTCCTCAGTCGCGCTGCTTCTTCGGAATGACACAGAAATGCAATGAGCCCTCTTCTCCCCTGATTTGTTCTCGACTGCGCTCGAACTGACAATTACTCCACATTTCCTCAGATATCAGATATCTGAAACCAGAAGTCCAGTATCATATCATTCCATAATCTGCTCAAACCACTGATAGAGCTCCCCTTTGGTAATGACAGCACCTTGTTTGATGAGTTCAAACTTGTCCACATTTTTATCCTCCCCATACGCTTTGGAAGCAGTAAGGTATTCCACAAAATCGGATTGGAAATTCCGTTTGAACCAATCAAAGCCCACTTTGGTGCGCAGGTCAATTTCTGGGTTCATGACCTTTACGGACAACAATTTCATTTCCTTTTCGGTCAGGTGGAACAGGTGCATGTGCATTTCGGACACATTTTCCAAATACTCCACCTTATTGAGCACCCCTTCCCATATCAAATCGCTAAAGACATCGATTTCCTCTTCGGCCACTTCGGGTTTTTCCGCTTTTAGGGTATTCCATTCCTCTGCGGTTATGGATTGGGTGGCCAAAAAATTGATGAACTCCGGATGCAATTCTTCCAACTGCTCTTTTGTAAGTCTTTTATACTTCATACCGCAAAAATAAAAGGCTTTATTAAAACTTGGTAGTAGGTAAAACAAAAGAGGGCTATGCTTTGCATAACCCTCCAGTATTATTGGCTGAAATCAGCTTATTTGGCTTCAGCGATCACTTCAAAAGGAAAATCAACAATAACTTCACGGTGAAGTCTGATGATGGCATCATAAGGTCCAACCCTTTTGATGGCCCCTCCTTTGATACTGATGAATTTTCTATCGATTTGATGACCTTCTTTTTCCAAAGCGGCGGCCAAATCAATATTGCTGACGGAACCGAACAATTTATCACCGGCACCTGCTTTGGCAGCGATGCGGATTTCCAATTGTTTAAGCGCTTCGGCAACTTTAGCGGCCTCGTCAATTATCTTTTTCTCTTTATGAGCTCTTTGCTTAAGGTTTTCGGCCAAAACTTTTTTGGCAGATGGAGTAGCCAATGAGGCCAAACCTTGAGGGATCAAAAAGTTTCTGCCGTAACCGTTCTTTACGGTAACGATATCATCCTTAAATCCCAAATCCTGTACATCTTCTTTTAGAATAAGTTCCATTCTTCGGTATTTTTTTTATTTCAACATATCGCCAACGTACGGCATTAACGCTAGGTGACGGGCACGTTTCACGGCCTGGGCCACTTTTCTTTGGTATTTCAAGGAAGTACCTGTCAGTCTTCTGGGAAGAAGTTTTCCTTGCTCATTTACCAATTTCATCAAGAAATCCGGGTCTTTGTAATCAATGTACTTAATACCTGATTTTTTGAACCTACAGTATTTCTTTTGCTTGCTGGTCTCAATGTTAAGAGGGGTCAAATATCTGATTTCCCCGTCTTTCTTTGCTTTTGCCTGTTGCTCTATAGATGCCATAACCCTATGCGTTTGCTTTTAATTTGGTTCTTCTTTTCTCGGCCCAAGCAATGGCATGCTTGTCCAATTTAACGGTCAAGAAACGCATAACGCGCTCGTCTCTCCTAAATTCCAACTCGTACGGGCCGATAGCCTCTCCAGGAGCTTGGAATTCGAACAAGTGGTAAAATCCACTTTTCTTGTGCTGAATGGGATAGGCCAACTTTTTAAGTCCCCAATTCTCTTTGGAGACCATTTTGGCACCATTCTTAATCAAGAAATCCTCAAATTTCTTGACTGTTTCCTCTATCTGTGTTTCAGACAGAACGGGATTCAAAATGAAAACAGTTTCGTAATGGTTCATTATAATATATTTTTAAAGGAGCGCAAAATTAGTAATATTTCTTTCTCCCTGCAAGAAAAGCTAAAAAACTTCGTTTAAATCCCAAGAGTTATTAACAAAAAAGAACCCAATAAACCTACGTATCGTATATGGCAATATACACAACAAAATAGACCATGTTTACATCTTTTGTTGCTGTTAAACGTGTTTTTTGTGTAATTTGCCGATGATTTAAAACCCTACAAATCACCCCATTCTATGAAATTAAAAAGTATAATTGTAGACGATTCCTCGATGCAACGGATGGCCGTTGCAAAGTTGGTCAACAATCATCCACATCTTGCTTTGGTTGCGGAGTATAGCAACGCCATTGAAGCAAAAAATGGCCTAAAGAACCACGAAATCGACCTTATCTTCCTAGATGTTGAAATGCCGATCATCAGTGGTTTTGACCTTTTAGAGGCCCTAGAGAACCCACCACAGGTTATTTTGATCACGGGAAAACCTGACTATGCCCTTAAGGCATTTGATTATGATGTTACCGATTATCTTCACAAACCCATCACACTTGCGCGTTTTGAAGCCTCTGTAAAAAGAGCAGTGGCCAAATATGAGCAAATGAACCGTGTAGATGAGGATGAAGAGCACATCTTTGTAAAAAGTAACCTTAAAAAGCGTAAGGTTATCTTGAACGACATTAAATGGATAGAAGCCCTTGGCGATTACATTAAATTGGTGACCGATGAGGCCAATATTGTAATCCTATCCACCATGAAATCTTTCGAAAAGCAATTGCCGCCCGAAAAATTTCTGAGAATCCATAAATCCTATATCGTGAATCTGGAGAAGATTGAAAAATTCAACAGTAAGAATGTTGAAGTGGGGGGCAGACAGATTCCTTTGAGTAGAAACAAAAAGACTGAATTGGCAGAAGCACTAGCCAACGTATAACTAAATGTGGTCCACATTGTAGACCAGTCTTACACTTTTATACTTGGAAATAGCATTAAAGGATTTCTCAATTCTTTTAATGCTATTTTTTGTTTGTACCAACGACTGTTGCCTGGGTATCTTGATGAGAATGTTTTTAAGATAATCCCTTCGGATACGGGCCACGGGGGGATACTCTGGACCTAAGATGTCCTGCCCCAACACGTTTCTGAGAGAACCGGCCAACCAACTGGCAGCTTCGTTAAGCTTATTGAAATCCCTATCCTTTAAAGTGATTTTGACAATGCGCACCAAAGGTGGGTATTTAAACTGCTCCCTCTCGTAATACTGCTCCGAGAACATCTTCTTATAATCATTTGTGGTAACCTGCTGTAGTATTTGATGGTAGGGATTGTAGGTTTGAATGAGCACCTTTCCCCTTTTTTGGGTGCGCCCTGCCCTACCCGCCACCTGGGTAAGCATTTGAAAACTACGTTCATGGGCCCTGTAATCCGGAAAGTTCAACATGGAGTCCGCATTCATGATCCCCACCAAGCTCACATTTCTAAAATCCAGCCCTTTGGTGACCATTTGGGTCCCCACCAAAATATCCATTTCCTGATTTTCAAAAGCCGAGATGATCTTTTCATACGCGTACTTTCCCCTAGTGGTATCCAAATCCATTCGACCTACGGCCACATCAGGGAAAAGATGATTGAGCTCTTCCTGAATCTGCTCTGTACCAAATCCCTTTTTATCCAAAGTAGCACTGCCACATGCCAAACAGGCCTGCTGCAAGGCCATATGGTAACCACAGTAATGACAACGAAGCTGATTTCTTCGCTGGTGATAGGTAAGGCTCACATCGCAATTGGGGCATTGGGCCACATGACCACAGGTGGTACATTCCACCACAGGGGCAAATCCCCTACGGTTTTGGAACAGGATTACCTGCTCCCCTTCTTCCAAAGTTTCCGAAATGGCTTTGAGCAGCACTTCTGAAAAATGCCCTTTCATCCGCTTTTTACGGGTCGCTTCCTTGATGTCCACCAAACTGATGTCCGGCATGAGCACATTGCCATAGCGATATTGGATGGAAGCATATCCATATTTTCCTTTTTTGGCATTGTCCATACTCTCTATACTGGGTGTGGCCGACCCCAGTACAATATGGGACCCATGAAGGGAAGCCAACACAACGGCCGCGTCTCGGGCATGGTACCGTGGAGCGGGATCAAACTGTTTAAAGGAGCTTTCATGCTCTTCATCCACCACCACCAATCCCAAATTGGAAAACGGCAAAAACAGGGAAGAACGGGCGCCAATGACAATTTGCGCTTTTTCCGCATTGGCCAATACATTGTTCCAGACCTCTACCCGTTCATGAATGCTGTATTTGGAATGGTAGACAGATACTTTGTGTCCAAAATAATGTCGCAACCTGTTGATCAATTGCGATGTCAGTGCGATTTCGGGCAACAGATATAGGGCCTGTTTGCCATTTTCCAAACATTCTTGGATGAGTTTCACATACACTTCGGTCTTTCCTGAAGAGGTGACCCCATGCAAAAGAACGGGCTTGCCTTCCGTAAAACCAGCCTGAATGGTTTCCAAAGCCTTGGTCTGATGCTCATTCAGGAGCATATGCTGGGATTCTTCCGATTGGCCGTCAAAGTTTACCCGATCAGTCTGGATATGGTATTCCTTTAAAACTTCTTTATCAATTAAGGCTTTGATCACGGCCCGGGAACTGCCACTCTCTTTTTCCAAATCGGCTATGGGGATAGGCTTCTTGGTTTTGGCCTGTATTTGAAACAAGGACAACACCACCTGACTCTGCTTGGGCGCCCGGGTCAGCTCATTTAACAACTGCTCCAATTGGGCCTCATCGTCATACGTTTCGGAAAGCTTTACATAACGGATCAGTTTCGGTTTGTACTGCTCGTATAGTTCTTCTTTTTGGAGCACCACCCCTTTATGCACCAGTCCATTGATGAGTTTCAGAACATTTTTTTTGTCCACAATATCACTTACCTCGGATATTTTCAGCGCGCTCTGGTATTGCAGGGCCTCATATACCAGAAACTCATCGTCACCCAATTGCATTTCATCAACCTGGGCGTCTTTGTTGGGCATGACCAAGGTCTCGCTTTCCAGCAAAAAAGCGCTGGGCAGGGCACTTCGTACCACCTCACCCAAAGTGCACATATAATACTGGGCCATCCATTGCCAGTGCTTCAATTGAATTGCATTGACCAAGGGGTTTTCATCCAAAATTTGGTAGATTTCCTTAGCCTCGTAGGCCATAGGAGCATTGGAATGGATTTGATAGGCCAAAGCCGTATATATCTTAGATTTCCCGAAGGGAACGGCCACACGCATCCCTGGCTGCAGAAAATCCGCCTCTTCTTGTGTGATCTTATAGGTGAAAAGTCGTTCCAAAGGAATAGGTAGGACGACATCCAAAAAATACTCCATACACTTATTCTTCCTTTACCCGATGCCACGTCTGGGTCCTGTATAAAAATGCCAAATAGCCCCTGACCATTAATTTATCCATGTCCTCTGGATGGAGCCACAATTTTCCCCTGAAGGTCATTCCGTGTTCAGGGTCCAACATATCCGTGCCCTTGTACTCATCCTTGTCGTTCTTTACAAGGTTCTGAAAAATCTTCATCCCCAATACGGGTTGGTTCTTGAACTTTCCTTTGCACTTGGTACAAAGCGCATTTTTCTTCCCTTTTTCCAAAATATCGATGATTCTCGCCTGCAACAACCCATTTTCGCGATAAATCTCCACAATGGCCTTCGTAGCTCCGCTCCGATCGTCCACCGTCTTCCATTTTCCGAATACGGATTGGGACCACATGTTCTGGAAAGCCAATACGGTCAAGACAAAAAAACATTTATGGAACATCTTGGTGCCTTTCATGTCGCTTTTTTAATGAATTCAAGGTGGCATTCAACTCAAACCCCAACAATAAGATATTGGAATTCAGCCATATGAACACCATCAAAATCAACAATCCTCCCAGTGCCCCATAAAGTTCGTTATATCGGGCAAATTTTTCCACATAGATCCCAAAAAGATAGGAAGTGAGTACAAACAACAGGGTCGTCATCAAGGCCCCTGCTGAAAAAAACCTGGCCTTGCGTCCTTCGGCCGTCCCAAAATAGTAGAGAATGGAGGTGGTCAGATAGGACAGTACCATGAAAAACAGAATCTTGGCCAATTGGATTCCTATAGTGTCCCCTTTTTCAATATCCGTCCCAAAGGTTTTTCCAAAATATTCACTGGTGTATTCCACAATGTAAAATTCAAAATACACAAAGGCCACGGCACCCACAATCAGCAAAATGGACAATAACAGCCCCACCATGAATGCATAGAGGTATTGCCTAAAAAAATTCCGGGTGAGTTCCACATGATAGGAGTTTTCAAAACCGCCAAAAATGGCATTGACCCCATTGGCCACCAAAAAAATGGACAATACAAAGGCGGACGACAACAACCCACCTTGTTTCTGGTCCTTGATCTGTTGGTAGATCTCCCCAAAATAATCTCCCGTTGCCGAAGGCAGGAAAGATTCCAGAAAAAGCAGGAACTGGGCATCAAAATTTTCATTTCCCACCCGTACATATGGAATGACAAAAGGAATGAGCGTCACCATAAAAATGAGCAGCGGGAACAAGGCCATGAAGACGCTGAACGCAATGGAACTAGCCCGTGTGGATACGGCACCTTTTACGATACCGACCACATACATTTCCATCAGATCATAGAAAGAGAGCCCCTCAAAAGCCTTGAGTTTTATGGTTTTCAATAACCGCACCAGCCAATTGACCACGGGTATTTTTTCCAACTGCTCTTCTATGGCTAAAGACATCTAAACGGCTTTTAAACTAAGGTCCATGTTGTAAACAGAATGTGTCAATGCCCCGGAGGATATATAATCCACACCGCACTCGGCATATTTCCGTATGGTATCTTCCGTAATTCCACCCGATGATTCGGTAAGGCACTGCTCCCCTATGCGTTGTACAGCCTTTCTGGTATCGGCATAATCGAAATTATCCAGTAAAATCCGGTACACGCCTTTGGATTGCAGGATTTCTTCCACTTCATCCAAATTCCTTGCCTCCACAATGATCTTTAAATCCTTGCCTTCGTCCCTTAAATACTGTTGGGTCTTTTGGATAGCTTTTGTGATTCCACCGGCAAAGTCGATATGGTTGTCCTTCAACATAATCATATCATACAATGCAAACCTATGGTTTTCGCCACCTCCGATCTTAACGGCCCATTTTTCCAAGGCTCGAATACCCGGGGTGGTCTTTCGGGTGTCCAAAATCTTGGCACCGGTACCTTCCAGGAGCGACACATAGTATTGGGTCTTTGTGGCAATGGCGCTCATCCGCTGCATGGCATTGAGTACCAAACGTTCGGCCTTTAGAATACTTTGGGAACTTCCCTCCACGTAAAAGGCAATATCACCATGCTTGACCAAGGTGCCATCGGGCAGTAAAACCTCAACCTTAAGTTCAGGGTCCACATATTGAAATACTTGTTGGGCAAAGGCTACACCGGCCAGTACGCCCTCATCCTTTACCAATAGCTTCGCCTTACCTGTGGCAGTAACCGGAATACAAGCCAAGGAGCTATGGTCGCCATCCCCGACATCTTCACGAATGGCGTTGGCAATGATCAAGTTGAGTTCTTTCTGAAATTGTTCTTCGGATATCATCCACAAGGGGTTTTAACGAAAATAGTAAAAACATTGCTGCCGTTCTGTAATTTAGTCGCTGAGATATTAAGGTATTTGGGTGTAAAATCCCATGTTCGGAGTTAACTAACTCAAGACCAAGTTCAAGTTCAAACTCAATCACAAATGACAAGGGGTTTAAACTTGGGCTTGGACTTGAACTTACCTTTATCCCCTTACTTCCTACTTTCACTATAATAATCTATTTTTGGGGATGCAGATTACCTTGATCGCCATAGGCAAAACCGATAATCCTGATCTAGAACGACTTATCGCCATCTACGAAAAGCGGCTGCAACATTACGTGAAGTTTCAGTTGCAGGTTGTTCCCGATATTAAAAACAGTAAAAATCTTTCCGAAGCCCAACAAAAAGAAAAGGAAGGGGAGCTGATCTTGGGACAGGTCCAAAATTCCGATATGCTTATCCTACTTGATGAAAAGGGAAAGCAGCATACCTCGGTCGAGTTTTCCCAATTCCTCCAAAAGAAAATGAACAGCGGTATAAAGAATTTGGTGCTAGCCATTGGTGGCCCCTATGGCTTCAGTGATGCGGTCTACAACAGGTGCAATGGAAAAATAAGCCTGTCCAAAATGACCTTTTCCCACCAAATGGTGCGCTTATTCTTTGTAGAACAATTGTACCGAGGGTTCACTATTCTAAGGAACGAGCCGTATCACCATCAATGATTAATTCTTAGACCGCTTCGCTTAAAGATTCAAGAGCAAAGAACGTCTATTAGTTCTTGAGTCTTGGCTCTAGGTTTTTTAGTCTTGATACTTGACTCTTGAGTTTCGCCTAGTAAAGCACCCTGAACTTAATGGTGTTTTCTATCGCCTTAAGTTCTTTGATGACGTCTTTGTTGTACTCCTTGTCCAAATCAGAGATCACATACCCTACTTCTGAATCTGTGGAAAGGTACTGACCGGTAATATTCAACCCATACTTGGCCAACACCTCATTGATTTTGGCCATGATTCCCGGAACATTTCTATGGATATGTAAAAAGCGGTGCGCCTTGTTTTGTTTGGGCAGTCTAATATTGGGAAAATTCACCGCATCCACAGTATTCCCTGAGTTAATGTAATCCATGATCTTGTTCGGCACAAAGTCGGCTATATCACGTTGGGCCTCCTCCGTACTTCCACCAATATGAGGTGTAAGAATCACATTGGAAAGTCCTTGCAATGGTGTTTCAAAAGGACCGTTGCTTCGTGGCTCGGAAGGATACACATCCACGGCAGCTCCACCTAGTTTTCCACTTTTAATGGCTGCGGCCAATGCATCGATATCCACCACAAATCCACGGGAAAGGTTAATAAGCTTGGCGCCGTCTTTCATTTGGTTGATTTCCCGCTCACCAATGAAGTTTTTATTCGCCTTGTTATCATCCACATGCAAGGTTACCACATCAGAAACGGACAATAGGTCTTCCAAGGTACTGCACTTAACGGCATTACCTATGGCCAACTGGTCGTTTACATCATAGTAATATACCTTCATCCCCATGGCCTCTGCCAGAACGGACATTTGTTTTCCAATGTTTCCGTAACCTACAATACCCAAGTTCTTGCCTCTCACCTCTTGGGAACCGGCTGCGGTTTTGTTCCACTCACCGTTATGGATTTCCGTACTACGCGGAAAAATGCTTCGCATCAACATAATGGTCTGCCCTATGGCAAGTTCCACTACGGAACGGGTATTGCTGTAGGGTGCGTTGAACACCACAACCCCTTTTTTCTTGCTGTATTCCAAATCGATTTGAGTGGTACCAATGCAGAAGGCTCCTACTACCAGAAGTTTATTGGCAGCATCCAGAACCTTTTGGGTTACCTGGGTCTTGGAACGTATCCCCAACACATGCACTCCCTTGATACGCTCAACTAAGTCGTCTTCGGAAAGACTGTGCTTGACCAATTCAACGGAAAACCCTTCTTCCGACAGGTTTTTAAAAGCATCGGGGTGGACATTTTCAAGCAATAATATCTTGATTCGGTTCTTGGGATAGGATAAATTACGTGGCAAATCGTTCACAAATAAAAATTCATCTAGGTTAGGTGCTACGTGGTCCGCATTGTTCGTCGCTTTCTCACGGTGCACATTTTCAGTATAGGCGAAAAACTTATGGGCAATTCCGGCCTCACGCATCACATAGTCGCTATAGCCATCACCAATCACTTGGACCTCGCCATCCAAATCCAAGTTTTTTAAACACTCAATTTTCCCATTATGGGAAGCGAGAACATTGGCTTCGTCGAATCCAATGATGTTTCCTTCTTCATCAAATTTAAAGGTATTGGCATAAACCCGATCGGATGGGATATTATATTCTTTCACTATGGGATCGATAAACTCCTTGAATCCACAGGAAATTACATAGATATCATCCGAAAACTCTTTAAAAAAATCTTTGTTGGATGCTATTGATTTGGAAATTTTGTGTCGTAGTTCACCCACCAAACGCTCCAAATCGTTCTTGTGCGCATTCAGTAATCGAATTCTTTTTTCAAGCGATTCCGTAAATGAAATGTCCCCATCAATACCCAAGTTGGTAATTCTCTGGATTTCCTTGACAACTTCTTCCTTATTGGATTTGCCTTGCAGGGTAATTTCCGCCAAGACATCCAATGCCTCTACCCGGGTAAGGGTGCTATCAAAATCGAAAACGTATTTGCGTCCCTCTTCTACCATGATGTTCTCAAAAAATTAAGGCGTAAAATTAAGCATTAATTCCATCAACCAAATTGGAACCCGACCAAAACCTTACAGAATTGCGGATAAATCAAAAAACGCTTTTAAAATGTTTGAAATGGCACCCGAAATCCACTTTTTTGTAATGATTGCGTTCAAAACCAACGCCGGGTAATCTTGGAATACATCCGATATTCCTTTCCAAATACCTCCTCCAATGCCTTTTCTTCATTTTGAATCTGAAAATGGTTCATATATGATACAAATCCGGCAGCCAAAAGGGTGTTGAACGCGTTGCCCAACCAAAGGCCAAAGGCCAGTAAAAAAAGAAGCATCCCCAAGTACATGGGGTTCCTGGTGAATACATAAATACCGTTGGTCACCAATTTTCTTGCCTTTTCGGGGCTCAAGGGATCCACCGTGGTTTTGGAGGCCAAAAATTGGCCCACTGCGATAAGTATCACCAAAATACCCAATCCACAAAGTACCATCGAAAGTGTTTTGCGTCCAAAAAAATCAAACTCCCCAAAGGGCAAAAACCTGTCCAACACATACATCAGACCGCTAAAAACAAGTAGCACCAAAGCTGGGGGTATCCGTAGTCCCATATTCCAAAAGTTATGCTTCGAAATTACTACTTTTGGGCCTTATCTGAATTTTATAGTGTGAGACTTGTCTTTGCCACCCATAACGACCATAAACTCCGTGAGGTACAACAATTGCTTCCCAACTCCATTGAACTGCTCTCCCTAAAGGATATTGGCTGTTTTGATGACATCCCTGAAACTGGGGAGACCTTGGAGGAAAATGCCAAAATCAAGGCCGATTTTGTGACCCAAACCTATGGTTTCGACTGTTTTTCGGACGATACGGGGCTTTTGGTGGATGCGCTCAACGGCCAACCCGGGGTCTACTCCGCCCGTTACGCCGGAGAGCAAAAAAATGCCCAGGACAATATGGATAAATTACTTTCCGAAATGAAAGGAAGAGAGAATCGGAATGCGCATTTCAAAACCGCCATCCACTTGAATACAGGTAGTAAAAGCCTTATCTTTGAAGGGATTGTTGAAGGCGTCATCACCGAAAAAGAGACCGGAACGGGTGGTTTTGGATACGACCCCATCTTCATGCCTATAGGCTATGACAAAACCTTTGGGGAACTTTCTGCGGAGACCAAAAATGCCATCAGCCATAGAGGAAGGGCCATCCAGAAACTGGTGGACTTTTTAAAAAAGAAAGCATAAAAGCTTCCACGGAATATATTTAGCGTACATTTGCCGCTTTATTAACGCCGCCGGTATGGGCAAGGTGTTGCGATGGGCTTGAAAGGGTTATACGAAAATCGCTCTATGCAACACAACATATTTGCGATTTAAGGTATACACCGCTATGACAAAATTTGAAGCCTTGGGGTTAGATCAACCCCTATTGGATGCTATTTCCGATCTTGGATTTGAATCTCCATCCGAAGTACAAGAAAAATCAATCCCCATTCTTTTGGAACAAGACACCGATTTGGTGGCCTTGGCCCAAACCGGAACAGGTAAGACCGCTGCTTTTGGTTTTCCCATGATCCAAAAGATCCATGCGGAGAGCAGAACCACGCAAGGTTTGATCCTTTCCCCCACCCGTGAACTGTGTTTACAGATTACCAACGAACTAAAATTATACTCCAAATACATTAAAGGTCTGAACACCGTGGCCATCTATGGTGGCGCCAGTATCACGGAACAGGCCAAACAGATAAAACGTGGCGCACAGATCGTCGTGGCCACGCCTGGCCGGATGAAGGACATGATCGGCCGTGGCATGGTGGACATTTCCAAAATTGACTATTGTGTATTGGATGAGGCCGATGAAATGCTGAACATGGGCTTCTATGAGGACATCAAAGACATTTTATCCAACACCCCTCAAGAAAAATTGACATGGTTGTTTTCAGCGACCATGCCCAAGGAAGTGGCTTCCATCGCCAAAAAATTCATGCACCAACCCGTGGAAATCACCGTGGGCACCAAAAATGCAGGGGCATCAACGGTACAGCATGAGTATTATGTGGTAGGCGGACGTGATCGCTACGCAGCGCTGAAACGTTTGGCCGATGCCAATCCAGGTATATTTTCAGTTGTTTTTTGCCGTACAAAGCGCGATACCCAACGTGTGGCCGAAAAATTAATCGAAGACGGATACAACGCAGGAGCATTGCATGGTGATCTAAGCCAGAACCAGCGTGATTTGGTCATGAATGCCTTCCGAAAAAAGCAGGTACAAATGTTGGTGGCTACGGACGTAGCTGCTCGTGGAATTGATGTGGACGACGTGACCCACGTGATCAACTATCAATTGCCCGATGAGATCGAGACCTATACCCACCGAAGTGGACGTACGGGACGAGCCGGGAAATCAGGTATTTCCATGGTCATTGTTACCCGTTCCGAACTGAGAAAGATCAAGGCCATTGAAAATAAGATCAAACAGGAATTTCTAAAGAAAAATATTCCTGATGGAATCGAAATCTGCGAGATTCAATTATATCACTTGGCCAACAAGATCAAGGATACCAAGATCAACAAGGAGATAGATAGTTACCTCCCCGCCATCAATGATGTATTGGAAGGTATAGACCGCGAGGAGCTTATCAAGAAAATAGTTTCCGTAGAGTTTACCCAGTTCTACAACTATTACAGCAAAACCAAAGACCTTAATAGTCAAGATGGTGGCAGGGATAGAGATGACAAAGGGACTTCCAAAGGAGAAATTCCAAATGAAGGTTCCGTGCGTTACTTTATCAATGTTGGTGAGCGCGATGGTTACGATTGGATGTCGCTGAAAGACTTTCTAAGGGATACATTGAACCTGGAAAAAGAAGACATTTTCAATGTCGACACCAAAGACAGTTTCTCCTTCTTCAATTCTGATGCGCATCTGGCCGAATTAATTATCCAAACCTTTACCGAATTTAAATTGGAAGGTCGCTTCATCAATGTGGAAATTTCTACCAAACCCGGTGGTGGCGGTGGAAAAGGTGGAAGCAAAAAACGTGGACATCGAAAAGGTGGACACCGAAAAGGCGGAAGCAACAAACCATCGTTCAAAGGAGGAAAAAAAGGCGGATACGGTAAGAAAGGTGGTAAAAAGAGGTCTGGCTTTTATTAGTTAATTCTATATTAAATCACACGGGCTTCCAGTTTATTTTTCTTTGTTTAGTATTTTTATACCTACAAAGATTGCATGAGAAGATATCTACTTTTACTTTTTTCCTTGACCGTTGGATTTTGCTTTGCCCAAAATAACGACGAATCCAGCGTTCAGGAGGAGTTGACCGCTACGGTAATCAATGCCCAAAGTGATTTTCCTTTGGAAAGTGTTCACGTCATTAACCTTAACCAGGTAAAGGGGACCATCACGGACCAAAATGGAAAATTCACCATTCAGGCGGCTGTAAACGACACCTTGTACCTTTCCTACTTGGGGTTTAAGACCCAAAAAGTACGGGTCACCAATGATATGTTCCGGTTCAAGGATACCAAAATAGCGTTGACCGAGCTGGCCTATGCCTTGGAAGAAGTCATCGTTAAACCTTATCAGCTTACAGGCTATCTGGAAATCGATGTAAAGAACCTTCCCATCAACAATGCCTATCAGTACAGCATCTCCGGTCTAAATACCAGTTATGAAGGAGGAAATAAGAGTCCCAGTGCCGTGACCAAGGTCTTGGGGGCCATCTTGAATCCGGCCGACCTCCTGCGGAACCTCTTTGGCAAAAAGCCTAGACAGATGCGGAAATTGCGCCAGATGAAAGAAGATGACAACATCCGAAATCTTCTGGCCTCCAAATTTGATCGGGAAACACTCACCGAACTGCTCCAATTGGAAAAAGTGGACATCGAGGACATCTTGAATAACTGCAACTATTCAAAATCCTTTATCAATACGGCCAATGACCTGCAGATATTGGATGCCATCTCCAGCTGTTACGAAGAGTACAAAGTACTCAACCGAAAGTAACGAACACCGTTTTACGCTACACCCGCAGTGCCTTGGGACTATAAATAAATTTTAGTTTTCCATATTCATTTTATAGCTTTAGGGAAAATCCCAATGCATGAAAAAACTACTTGTACTCATGTCAATTCTGTCCATTTTGTTCGGTTGTAGGGAAGCTAAAAAAGAGCAACAAACCACAGAACAGGTAGTTGAGGAACAAAACCCCAAAAAGGAGGTTCCTTTTGTATGGGAAGGGGCCAATATTTACTTTCTGCTTACGGACCGTTTCAACAACGGGAACCCGGACAATGATATCAATTTTGACAGAACTGAGGACACTGCCGTACTCAGAGGCTTTGAAGGCGGTGACCTCCAAGGGGTCACCCAGAAGATCAGGGAAGGCTATTTTACCGATTTGGGCATCAATGCCATTTGGCTCACCCCGCTAGTGGAGCAAATCCATGGCGCAACGGACGAAGGATCTGGAAAAACCTATGGCTATCATGGCTACTGGGCCAAGGATTGGACAGCCTTGGACCCTAATTTTGGCACTCGAAAGGATTTGGAGAACATGGTAAAGGCGGCACACGCCAAGGGCATTCGCATTCTTTTGGATGTGGTGCTCAACCATACCGGTCCTGTTACCGAAAAAGACCCGGCCTGGCCCGATGATTGGGTTCGCACAGGCCCCAAATGTGATTTCACTTCCTACGAAACCACTACCGAATGTACCTTGGTGGAAAATTTACCCGATGTACTTACCGAGTCCAATGAATCCGTGGAACTTCCCGATGCCCTATTGGCCAAATGGAAGGAAGAGGGCCGGTTAAGCCAAGAACTGGATGAATTACAGCTCTTCTTCGAAAGGACAGGATATCCTAGAGCTCCACGATACTACATCATCAAGTGGCTCACCGACTATATCAATGATTTTGGGGTTGATGGGTTCCGTGTGGATACGGTAAAGCACGTGAACGAAAATGCATGGACAGATTTGCACAAAGAAGCCAATTACGCCTTTGAAATGTGGAAAAAGAAGCATCCGGACCATATTTTGGACAATAATCCTTTTTATATGGTCGGCGAAGTGTATGACTATGGCATTTCGGGAGGACGGGAATTTGATTTTGGGGACAAAAAAGTGGATTACTTCAACTATGGCTTCAAAAGCCTGATCAATTTTGAGTTGAAGGATGATGGCATGAAGGAATATGAAACCATTTTCAAAAAATATAGTAGCCTACTCAATACCAAACTAAAAGGAAAAAGCGTCCTTAACTATCTTACCTCACATGACGATACCTCCCCTTTTGACAAGGAACGCAAAAAACCCTATCGCTCCGCCAATGTTCTGTTGTTGACCCCAGGTACTTCACAAGTATACTACGGGGACGAAACCTCCAGAACCCTTACCATTGAAGGAGCTGAAGGTGATGCCACTTTACGGTCCTTCATGAACTGGGAAGAATTGGACAGTCTGGCAAATGTTCAAAAGATTCACGAACACTGGCAAAAGTTGGGTCAGTTCCGAAGGAACCATCCTGCCATTGGAGCTGGGCGCCATAAACGTATATCCAAATCTCCTTATGTGTTTTCCAGAACCTATGTTGATGGGGACTATCGAGATAAAGTGGTTGTTGGACTTGACCTTCCCAAAGGCAAAAAATCCCTTAGTGTGAAAGGTTTCTTTGGGGATGGCACCAAATTATACGACACCTACTCAGGTACTGAAGTGACTGTTACCAAAGGTAAAGTTCTTTTGGACAATGCATTTGATATAGCCCTTTTGGAATTGGTGGAATGATCAATTCCGGGAATGCAGTGCAATCCGGTTGCCTTCAGAATCCAAGAACAGGCCCATATACCCCACATCTGGACTAATTTGGGTCTTTGGTTTTAAGATTTTGCCTCCTGATGGCTCCACACGGTCCAATTCCTGCTGCAAATCCGTACAGGCAAAATAAATCAGTACCCCTTCCGTATTACTGGGCGTATACCAATCCGTATTCAGGATAAGACATCCTGCCGCTCCGGTTTTGGTCTCATCCCATGGAAACCATCCCATCTTGGTGCCGCCCAAATCATGTACCTGGATGGCAACCCCAAAAACCGCTTCGTAAAAATTTTTGGCCCGGTCCATATCGGTAACGGGAATCTCAAACCATCCTACCATGTTTCGTTCCATATTATCCCTCCAAATTTGATTTTAAATTGTCCAAGCCCTCCTCAAAATCCTTTCCTACCATTTTGTCCATGTTCATGAACAACATCATAATACTGAACGGAAATTTATTTTTCCCGGAAAACCCCCAAGTTACCTTGGTGGTATCGGCATCTACCGCTTCGGTGGCCAAATAGGCATCGGAAGTGGACTTCCAAGGTTTCAGGAATCGAAGTTCGGACTCAACGCGTTCACCTTCCACAATTTTGGTGATTTCCTGTTCACCTTCCCCAACATCCTTGTTACCGTTCCAATAACTTATGGCGCCCACCTCTCCATCGGTCCCCGTGAACTTTTTCTCCATATCGGGGTCCTTCTGGTTCCATGGCGACCATTGGTCTTGATTCTTGAGAAATCGGAGGTTTTCAAAAACCTCGGATTTGGGTTTCGCGATTACAATGGATCTTGAAACATGGTACGTCTTGGGTGCAATGACCGCCAAAATAATAATGAGCAGCACAACTCCCGCCAGAATATAGAGTATCGTATTCATTTGTTTTTGAATTGGTTACCCTCTAAATGTACAAAAAACTTTATTCGGAAAGATACCGCTCAATAATGCCTTCAACACTTTTAATGGATTTCTTGGTCCAGTCCAGGCGTTTCTCAAGAATTTCGGTTTGGGTGAGTTGCCAATCCACATTGGATTTCCTGATTTTTTGGGCCAACTCTTGTATAATGATCGCTGCCGATACGGAAACATTTAGACTTTCCGAAAAACCGACCATGGGTATTTTCAGGTATCCATCCGCTTGTTGCATCACCTCCTTACTTAAACCTTCCTTCTCTGTTCCAAAGAACACGGCAGTTTTTTTCTTCGGAAAAAAGTCAGGAAGCAGCAGGGAATCGTTATGTGGGGTCGTGGCGATGATTTGATACCCCAATTGCTTCAATTTAGAGATGCATTCAGAAGCATCCCCATATTTATGCACATCCACCCACTGTTCGGCCCCAACGGCAATGTTCTTGTCCAACCGTTTTTGAAAACGGTCTTCCACCACATGCACCTCTTGGACTCCAAATACATCACAACTCCTCATTATGGCACTCGTATTGTGCATTTGGTACACATCCTCAATGGCCACAGTGAGAAATTTGGTGCGGTTTTGCAACACCTCAAGGAAACGTTGTTTGCGCTCATCGGTCAGATACCCCTCTAGATAGGTCAACAAATCATCATTTTGCATAAATGCCAAGATAGAAAAAAATGAAATTCCTATTTTTGGACCTCCCCTGCTCTGGTAGCCCCAAACTTCCAACTAAGAAAACTAAATAATGTCCAAAAAGAAAATAGTGGTGCTCACTGGCGCTGGAATGAGTGCGGAGAGTGGTCTCAAGACCTTTCGTGATTCCAACGGTCTGTGGGAAGGTCACGATGTCATGGAAGTGGCCTCTCCCCAAGGTTTTGCCAAAAATCCTGAATTGGTCCTTGACTTTTACAACCAACGCAGACGACAGCTTTTGGAGGTCAGTCCCAATGCGGGACACCATGCTTTGGTAGACTTGGAAAAACATTTTGAGGTGAGCATTGTGACCCAAAATGTGGACAACCTCCATGAACAAGCCGGCAGCTCCCATGTGGTGCATTTGCACGGCGAGTTGTTCAAAGTGCGTAGTACCCAGGACGAAACCCGTGTATTGGAATGGAAAAAGGACCTGATCTTGGGCGATGTGGACGCCAACGGGCACCAACTGAGACCCCATATAGTCTGGTTTGGGGAAATGGTTCCCATGATGGAAACCGCGGCCCAAATCACACAATTGGCCGATATCCTGATCATTATAGGGACCTCCATGCAGGTATACCCTGCAGCCAGTTTAGCGAATTATGTGACGGGGCAGACCCCAATCTTTTTTGTGGATCCCAAACCCAATGTACGACCATCGGACTTTAGGAACCTGACCATTATTTCCCAAACTGCTGTGGAAGGGGTTCCTACTCTTGTGAATCACTTATTTGATACAATGACCTGACTCCAATGGCCCAATCCAACAAACTCTTTTTCTGTGCTTCGGTAAGTCTGGCCTCTTTGTGGGTCCATGTATATTCTTTGAGAGGCATTTTACCTTTTTTAACTTCCTCGACCAATTCTTCCAGCTTATGATCCTTCTTTTTGTCCGAATAATTTCCCCAATCCGAAAAATTAAGCTCCTCCTTGCCTTCCTTGACATGGTGGTCCAACCAATACGAAATCGGCGCCACATTATTGTACCAAGGATAGACCGTGTTTCCGCTATGACAATCATAACAGGTAGACTTCAAAATCTGTTTGACCTCTGTACTGGGGTTGGTTTCGGCCTCAAAAACCGCAACATAATCACCATCGGAAAGATTTTTGTTTGGTCTGTAAAATTGCATACCAATCAGGACGACCAACAAGACAATTCCTATTTTTTTTACTATTTTCATTCGTAATGGATTTTAACTAAAAATACACTTTTGTGACCAAACAACAGCTACATATCCAATTGCATTCAGGAAGGCTTTCCAAAGTCCACATAGATCAATTGGTGGAACAATTGGTGAAACAACCTTCGTTGACCGAGTCACTCTTTCTTGAAGTTCTCCAAGAGGACAAAATAGGAACTTTCAATGCCAGCTGGACCTTTGATCATTTAATGCGGAAAAGATTGGTCTACCTATTACCCATGATGACCCTTTTCACGAATAGCCTGTCCGAACTGCAGTGCGAATCCTGTATACGCTCCATGGCCCATGTCTGCGAAATGACCACAAAAGCCTATTTTAAGAAAACGGATCCCGTGTTCATCAAGAATATTGCCGATGAGCATCTCGAAAAAATAATGATCTCCTGTTTCGACTGGCTCATCAGCCCCATGAACATGGCCCCAAAGGTGTTTTCCATGACCAGTCTTTACTATTTGGGGTTGAAATTTGATTGGGTGCATCCTGAATTACGCGTTATTTTGGAGGATTCCTACGCCTCGGGTACGATCGGATATCAGAACAGGGCCAAAAAAACACTGGACAAGCTGGCCAAATTAAGCCAATAAACTCTACAAGTTTGAGTATCTTTGCCACTTTCAAAACAGTACGTAAAGATGTCCCTAACGCAACTCAATGCCATATCACCGATCGATGGTCGGTATAGAAACAAAACTGAATCCTTACAAAATTACTTTTCCGAGGAAGCACTCATCAAATACCGTGTCCAGGTAGAGATTGAGTATTTTATAGCCCTTTGTGAAATACCGCTGCCCCAATTGGCCAATTTTGATGGGACCAAGTTTGAGGAATTACGATCCATTTATCGGGATTTTTCCGCTGAAGATGCGCAGGCCATCAAAGAGATTGAAAAAACCACCAACCACGATGTAAAGGCCGTGGAATACTTCATCAAGCAGCGTTTTGATGCCTTGGGATTGGAAGACCATAAAGAATTCATCCATTTCGGGTTGACTTCACAGGATATCAACAACACTGCCATTCCACTTTCCATCAAGGAAGCGATGAACGACAGCTATGTTCCTTCCTATTTTGAGGTATTCGAAAAATTGAAGGAATTGGCCAAGGAATGGGAAAACGTACCCATGTTGGCGCGTACCCACGGACAACCCGCCTCCCCTACCCGTCTGGGCAAGGAAATCGATGTGTTTGTGGAGCGTTTGAAAGAACAGTTCAATTTATTGAACGATATTCCCAGTGCCTCCAAGTTTGGAGGGGCCACAGGAAACTACAATGCCCATAAAGTAGCCTATCCCAATATCGATTGGAAAGCCTTCGGCAGCAAGTTTGTGCAGGAAAAATTGGGTCTTTACCACTCTTTCCCCACAACCCAAATTGAGCATTACGACCATATGGCCGCTTTGTTCGATTGCCTTAAACGCATCAATACCATCTTGATCGACCTCAACCGGGATGTTTGGACCTATATTTCCATGGATTATTTCAAACAGAAGATAAAAAAGGGAGAAGTAGGCTCATCGGCCATGCCGCATAAGGTAAACCCGATAGATTTTGAGAACTCCGAAGGAAACTTGGGGCTGGCCAATGCCATTTTTGAGCATTTATCGGCCAAACTCCCCATTTCCCGATTGCAGCGCGATTTAACAGATAGTACCGTATTGCGAAACGTAGGAGTGCCCTTTGCCCATACCTTGGTTGGGTTTCAATCCACGTTGAAGGGGTTGAACAAACTGGTGTTGAACCAAGCAAAATTTGAGCAGGATCTAGAGGACAACTGGGCCGTGGTAGCCGAGGCCATCCAGACCATTTTACGCCGTGAAGGCTATCCCAATCCGTACGAAGCCCTAAAGGGCTTGACCCGGACCAATGAGAAAATAACCCAAAATTCCATCGCGGATTTCATTGAGACTCTGGAGGTTTCGGATGCCATCAAAACAGAATTGAAACAAATAACCCCAGCGAATTACACCGGGGTTTAAAGCTGTATTTTTTCTAAAGTAAATGTTCAGTCCACGATAAGTATTTTATTCACTGGACCTTTGGTGGTTGCTATGGCCACCACATAATAGCCTGTGGTCAGATCTTGTATGTCCAATGTGGCCGATGTAACCCCCGGGTATGCAAAATCCATGCTCTTTTTGACAATGGGCTGAAATTGGACATACACGATAACCCTTAAAATTCGTGGTACTTTTTCGCCCTGCGACCATGCCGATCCTATAACACCAATATTGACATGTTCCGAAGCCACATTAGGGTACATGACAATGGTTTCATTCGTTTCCCCCAATGTGGTGTTCCATACGAGCTCAGGATCCTGCTGTAATGGAATGCCTCCCCCGCCATCCTCCGGATCGTCCCCTTCCCCTGAATGTTTTACATATAGTTTTTTTGGCGGTCCTTTCCCACAATCGTTGACCCCCATCAGTTGCACATAGCCTTCATTTTTTGCATAACCGGTAAAGACTTCCGCAGTATCGTAATCGGTATTGCTGCTGTAGATTTGCCAATTGTCCCCAAAAAGGTCAAACTGGTCCACTACCTCAAACGGATAGGGCAGCCACCAAACATAGCTGTCCGCCCCAACAGCGGGGCCACCGGTATAATTGACCAAAGCCCCCGTGAGCACCTCCTCTGGACCAAACAACTGGGACGGTTCTCCGGGCCTTCCCACTTGCAACTCCTTTTGGACCACAATGGGCTCTCCTTCACAGGCATCGGAACTAATGGTTGCCGTAATGGTAATCTGTTGGCTATACGTGTTGGGTGGTGTGGCAAAATAGGTGGCCGGGGCTTCAGGGTCGGTCGGTACCGCCACATCCGGGTTGCTGGAACTCCAATGGACTTGGGCGTTTCCCAGCACATCCACATAGTACAGTTCTTCATCACACAGAAGATCATTGCCCACTATTTCCGCTACTGAGGTGCATAAAAAAGTACAATCGAACGGAACACTTTCTTCTTCGAGTTCCTTGGCCAACCAGTCCCCGCTGGATTTGTTGAAAGAAATATGCGCGGCATTGGCACCAGAAATGTCGTAAGTAGTGGCAAAATTATCAAAAGGAATGGCCAATTCTGGCGGGAGTTGGGTATCTACCGTATACATTCGCAAATAATCCGCTTCCACCAAGGTGGTGTTGCCCCCACCCACATCCAACGCACTTGTGGTCGGGATAAAATTGATGTCGTGGGTGATATCCAAATTGAAGCCATAGGCCAAAAAGACGTTCTCTTTAAACTTCTCCTTTTCCTCAATGGAACTGGTGAAAGGCATAGCGCCTCCGGGCATATCGGATAACAAGAGCTGCTCTCCCGGCCATGAAAAAGTCTGGTTGGTGATGGTCTGCATCAATGGTGCCACCCAGAGGAACTTCTTCTCATATTGCATCCAGCCCTTGTACACCCAACCGTCATCGCCTCCCGGAACGGCCCATACCTGAAAATCGGTCTTTACTTTGGTTTGTCCCGGCAACAAACCCAATATGGCTGCTCCAATATCTCCCAATCCTGCAGCTAACGAGCCACCCGTGTTTGGAAAAAGAAACATAATGATATCACTTAATGCTCTGGTGGAGGCCGATCCATTGAGCCTAAAAAGGCTTTGGCCTGGTGCTATGCCATAGGGTTGGGCACAATGGCTACCATTGCCCAAGGCAATGTTCTTGGTGAGCTGTGGGTAACCCATGGTCTTGAGTTCACTCTGCCAAGCTGTATGTTCCGCATTGTCAATTTCGTAGTTCTGGTCCACATAGTTGACCAACAACTGCTTTACGGCGGGTTGGTCTATAAATTCCCGAAGCTCATGTATGGGCACGGAACCACTGGCCAAGGACACAAAAATATCCCCCACGGGCAACGTAATCACCTCGTTGATTGCATGGCGTGCCATATACAGGCCCCCGGGAGGCACATGGGCCCCTTGATGGGGGGCATCATGGCTAATGTAGAGACTGGTATCGTGGTCCTCGTTATGGTTTTCCATATTGCGGAGGGCGTAACGGGCCAAGACCCCGCCCATACTCTGGCCCAACACCACATTGGGGTCCGCATCGTCTTCCTTGATGGTATTGACCCAACGGATCACCTCCTCCAACACAAAGGCATTGCGCTGCAACCAATCCGTACCATGGTCCCAGTTGACGTAGATGATGTCGAAACTTTCTTCAGTGTCCTTGGTGATTAAGTTCTTCAGCAAATCACTATCAGATTTATCACTAATCTTCAAAAATGTTCCAATATCTGTATCTCCATATTCTGAGCCCCCCTCCAACAAACCGGAATCAAACCCTTCCACTACGATTAAGGGCTTACGAATGACCAGGTCACAGCTTTTGTCCGTAGTACTAATCTGTAGTGTGGCCGAACCGGTGATGCCCTTAAAACTTTGGGTGGCATTAATAGGCCATTCGTGTATTTTTCCCGCGCATTCCGGGTTTTTAGAAGTTAGGGTCTGTTGTTTGGCCTTGCCGGTGACCTTTACCGGGGTGCGGCAGTATTTAAAGGATCCATTAGTCAATTTTATGCGAAAGGTCCAAACATAGTCGCCATCTTCCTTAAACTCATGGGCCAGGGACTTGCCCATTTGCAGGGTTTGGAACCCACTGCCATCCCCAAAGTCCACCGCAAAACCACTGACCAATGCGGCTTGGTTGGTGTACCAATCGGCTTCGTCCAGCACGAGGGACACCTTGGGGTTGTCCACCCGGGTAAAGGGCAGGCTCATGGCAAAGACCTCCAAGGTCTCATAAGGATTTTTCCATTGGGTGTTTTCATAGACATCCCGGTACTGTTTGCCGTCCACCACCTCGATAAGGCCCTGTTCCAAGGCATCTTCGCGAATGCGGGCATAGTGATAGTACAGGCCGTTGACCGCCACGGCGGTGGCCCAGGCCCCTTTTCCCAATTTATTGGCCTCGGTCTTGGCCGTGGTCTTCCAGCTCTGTTCCAAGCTTACGGGATCTACCAGTTCCGGGACCGCCAACTGGGTACGCATGGACACCACACTGTTATAGAGGGTACGGTATACGGAGGGGACCACGTAATTGTTGTCCCGAAGCACCCCGTCGTAATTGGGCACGTCCACAAAGTCATAGCCATAGTCCAACAACATGTTATGGGGTATGTTGCTCTTGTTGAGCAAGCCAAATACCTGGTTGGTCTGGTTGGCCACTTCAAAATCAATGTGCAATTGGGCGCTGGCCCAAAGGCAGGAAAAAAGCGAAAGTGTACTTAGTAATTTTTTCATTTTTATATAGGTTAAAGGTTAGACAATTTGGGGTATGCTGCTTTTATGTTCTACAAGTATAAAATCAAATTCAAGTGCAAGTTCAAGAGTAAGTTCAAGGGCATTAAAATTTGAGATCAAAACGGCCATGGGTGAAATTCAAGGTATTACCATGTTCATCCTCAGCAATAAATTCAAAAACACCTGAAATAAACCCATCTTCCAAATTAAGTGCTGTAATTGTGAGAAGTCCGGGGTTTTCATCAGTAGTTGCATATGATTTTACGCCAATATCATAAATGGCATATCTGCCATAGAAATGTCCGCTATTTTCTGATTCAAGCTTATACTGCATTTCAGAAACTGCATCTTCAATATCCAATCCAACCAAGCTAACCGTTTTAATTCCCTCATCATCTTGCCGTGACCCACTGAGTGCAATAGTATAGCCTCCTTTTGATATTGTATAAGATGCCCGCTTTTTATATGTTGAGAAAAAAGGCTTCCCGTTGATCAGGCAGGCAAAGGTGTTCTCGCCGGTCTGGGTTATGGGCGGAAGGGTGTCCACAGGATCTTTGGGGGTGCTGTCCTTGGTGCAGGATATCATGGTCAGCAGGCATAAGGCTAATAGATAAAGGGTGCGAGTTGCTTTTCTTGTTATCATTTTTTATAGGTTAAAGGTTAGACAATTTGGGGTATGCTGCCTTTAAAGTTTTGAGTGTTGAGGTTTAAGTTTTGGGGGTTAAGTTTTGGGGGTTAAGTTGCTTCTTATGTGTTCTAAAACCGGAGGTCAAAACGGCCATCGGTAAAGTTCAAGGTATTGCCGTCATTGTCCTTGACGGAAAACTCAAAGGTGCCCGAGACGATGAACTCCTCTAGGTCAAAGCGGGTAATTGTTATTATCCCAAGATGTTCATTTAAAGTTTCGGTTCTCAAATCGATCCCACCTCTTATTAAATACAAAGCACTATACTTTCCACTAGATCTTAGACCCAGTGAGTATTCCCCTTCCGTGACACCACCCACTATTTCTAGTCCTGTTAAAATTATTCCCGTATCACTCCGATTAAAACCAAAAATGGTCAATGTGCCAAACGAATAATTAGCTCCCCTTTCTCCTTTGCTAGAGAAAAAAGGCTTCCCATTGATCAGGCAGGCAAATGTGTCCTCGCCGGTCTGGGTTATGGGCGGGAGGGTATCCACCGGGTCTTTGGGGGTGCTGTCCTTGCTGCAGGATATCATGGTCAGTAGGCAAAGGGACAATAGGTAAAGGGTGCGAGTGGCTTTTCTTGTTATCATTTTTTATAGGTTAAGGGTTGGACAATTTGGGGTATGCTGCCTTTAAAGTTTTGAGTGTTGAGGTTTAAGTGTTGAATTTTAAGTTTTGGGGTTTAAGTTGCTTCTTATGTGTTCTAAAACCGGAGGTCAAAACGGCCATGGGTAAAGTTTAAGGTATTACCGTCATTGTCCTTGACGGAAAACTCAAAGGTGCCCGAGACGATGAACTCCTCTAGGTCAAAGCGGGTAATCCTCAAAAGACCCGGAGTTTCGTCAGTTGTGTTAGTTTTAAGTATCAAACCGCCACCAATTAAGTATGTAGCATCAAAATTTCCACTTTTTTCCGATTTTAAAAGGTAATCTCCTTCTTTTACGCCTCCTTCAATATCCAATCCGGCTAGGAGTATTGACCTAAATCCTATATCATCATTTCTAGATCCACTAATCCCCAAGGTATATGCCCCATTAGAAATGGTATAAAAGGCACGCCTTTCCCGGCTAGAGAAAAAAGGCTTCCCATTGATCAGGCAAGCAAAGGTGTCCTCGCCGGTCTGGGTTATGGGCGGGAGGGTATCCACCGGGTCTTTGGGGGTGCTGTCCTTGCTGCAGGATATCATGATCAGTAGGCAAAGGGACAATAGGTAAAGGATGCGAGTGGCTTTTCTTGTTATCATTTTTATGGGTTAAGGGTTGGACAATTTGGGGTATGCTGCCTTTATGTTCTACAAGTTTAAAATCAAGTTCAAGTGCAAGTTCAAGAGTAAGTTCAAGGCATTAAAATTTGAGGTCAAAACGGCCATGTGTGATATGGTATTCCTCGCCTTGCTCGCTAATGGCCGTGAACTCAAAAGTGCCCGAGACGATGAACTCCTCCAGGTCAAAGCGGGTAATCGTCAACAGGCCGGGGTTTGCATCTTGGGTCCTCGCATCCAGGGTCAATCCTCCATCAATAAAATACTGAGAACTATATCCTCCATTTTTTCTTGTAGTCAAGGGAAATATCCCTTCTTTAACCCCACCTTCTATTTCGAGAGCTGATAGCAGAATCGATCTTAAGCCAAGGTCGTCCCTACGTGATCCGCCTATGCTAAGGGTATTAAATACATAGGAAGCAAACCTTTCGCTACTAGAGAAAAAAGGCTTCCCATTGATCAGGCAGGCAAAGGTGTCCTCGCCGGTCTGGGTTATGGGCGGGAGGGTATCCACCGGGTCTTTAGGGGTGCTGTCCTTGGTGCAGCCACATACCATTACAAAGAGAGTGGCGCAAATCTGAACGCCAATTGCTTTTGATAGACTTTTTTTTAAACTGAAATCAATGCTGATAAAGCCAATGTGGATATTGGCCAAAAGGATAGAAACTACATCCATAACTGTAGGGTTTTTGGTTCAACTATCTACTTGGGGTTATGGAGGTTGACTTTAAAATTAGTGTTTTTCGCGATAAAAAGAAAGAAAAATTACGCAAACGCTCCGTGCTTTCCAAAAACAAAAAAGGGCATACGTCCTTGTACACCCTTTGAAGTTTTTCCGAAGATATGTTATAAGTTATCCCTCCTTGTGGATTTCCACTTGGTGCGGATACGGAATTTCGATTCCAGCGGCATCCAGGGCCAATTTGCAGTTTTCATAGGTGGCAAAGTACACATCCCAATAGTCCTCAGGCTTACAGAAAGGCCGTACCGCAAAGTTCACGGAGCTATCCGCCAGTTCCAATACGTTTACGGAAGGGGCCGGGTCTTCCAAAACCTTGGGATTCGTGGTAAGCACCTTGAGCAGCACCTCCTTGGTCTTCTTGATGTCCTCTCCATAGCCCACACCGATTACGGTATCCACCCGCATTTTGCCTTCGGCGGTGTAATTGATGATGTTCCCATTGGCCATGGCCCCATTGGGGATAATGGCCAGCTTGTTCTGTGGGGTCACCAGTTTGGTGGTAAAGATTTCAATACCCTTTACCACTCCCAACACGCCTTGTGCCTCTATAAGGTCGCCAATGCGGTACGGTTTAAAGATCATGAGCAATACCCCGCCTGCAAAATTGGAAAGGGAACCTTGCAAGGCCAGACCTACGGCCAAACCTGCCGCCGCTATCACCGCAGCGAAGGTGGTAACGTCCACGCCCAATCTTGAAATGACTATAATGATCAAAAATACTTTGAGGCCCCATGACACCAAATCCAACAGAAATCGTTGTAAGGACTCATCGTATTTACTTTTGGACATGACCTTTCTGGCGGTCTTTACAATCTTCTTGATGATCCACGCGCCTATGACGTAGATAAGGATTGCGGTGATGAGCTTGGGTCCGAATTCCTTGGCCAATTCCAGGCCGTAGTTCATCCATTCTTCTGCTTTTTCCATAGTGTAGTTGATTTGTTAGTGTTCCTATTATGAGACACTAAGTTAAAAAAGAAGGTCACAAAACCCCGAGGATTTGGCAGATATCAATAAAAAAAGGGCAACTATTGTCGCCCCTTGGATTGTGTTGTGCCCGATTGTTATCCTTTCAAAAATTCGCCGATCTCTCCCAGTCCCTCTCCTTTGTAGTCCGATTTTTGGATGGCCTGCATGAGTTGTATGATATGGGCCGGGTTCATATCCTTGCCCAAAACGCGAACCAAGGCAAAGCCCTTGTCATCACTATCCCCGTAGATGATCACTTCATCAATGGCATCTTCCTCACCCAAATATTTCACTACACCTTTACCGTATTTGGAGTTGATCTTCATGAGTTCCACAAAGTCACCGTTTTTTAGGATCTCCCGTACCTTGTTGCGCTCCACTTCAAATTCCGCGGCATTGTCCGAATTCTTTTTGAACGCCAATAGATTGAACTTTCGAAGGGATTCCACTGCCTCTTTCTGGGTGGGGGTCAAATCCACGGCATCCATTTTAAGAATGCTCGCCGGAACATCCACAACGATAAAATTGGGATTCTCCGAATTGTGTACGTAGTATTCCTGTAAACTCTGGCGTGAGGAGCAAGAAGCCAAAAGAGCCGCTCCCATTACCAAAATGCCTTTTACTATATTTTTCATCTGTACTTTTTTTGATTGATTTGTTTTTGATAGAATCAGCTGACAGTGATTGGTTGATGAAACTTGATTTTTGTTACACCACAGCCCCATCACTGTCAACCGATAAATGACTTACTCTTTTTTGCCCGCCCTGTTCAACTCTTCGGGGAGGTTCATTTTTTTGGTCAAGGAATTGATCTTGTTCAAATCAATATCACCGGTCAATGAAAGCAGTACCGTCTCTATCTTTCTGCCATCGGCCTCCACTTCGTTCAGATCGGTGACCAACATCAGCAGTTCGCTTACATGATCATCGTCCCTGCCTTGCTTAATGTAAAACTTCACATTGGCATCCTTGTCCTTCACACGCATAAGCTCTTCCATCTGGGAAGATTTTAGGTAACTGTTCACGGAAGCCCTCATATCGTCCCCTATCTTTTTGTTTTCCGTGGTAAAAACTTTCAAGCTTTTAAGGCTACTGGCAATATCCATAAAATCCCGGGCCTCTGGGTCGTTCACTTCCACATCGATTTTTGCCAATAGGTTGAACATGCTCTTGTTCACCACCACGGAGGTAACCTCATCCAAGTCTTCGAACTTATCGAACAAGGATTGTGAAAATCCCGACAATGGGAGAGCTGCGATCAAAATGATTAAAATATTCCTTCTCATGTTTTTCGTTTTTAATTGTTGTTGTAAATTTTTTGTTTTGCTTCCTCGAACTCTTTTAGGTAGGCCACTTTCTCCGTTCCCCGGCCAAAATTCTCCGCTAAAAGTTCAAAAGCCTTTTTGGTTTCTTGGTATGCGTACTCTGCTTTCTTTCTTTCCTGGTACTCATTACCCAAGTAAATGCCAAAGGTTAAAACTGCGACCGCTGCAACGGAAATCCATTTGTATAGATTACTTCTGGTTTTTAATGGAACCTGCTTGGTAAACCGTTCTTCCTTGGCGTTGGAAAAGTAATTGAACATGGGTTTGTATGGCTCAAGGTGCGCTGGTACGCTTTCTTGTGCAAAATACTCCCGAAGCTTTTCCTCCTCAGCCACCGTTGTGTTGGCTTCAAAGTACTTTTCCAATAATTTTTCTATGTTATCCAATGCCATAGCTATGTTTTTTTATCAATTCTTCCCGTACTGTCTTTCTTGCCCTGGACAATGCCACCCGTACGGCAGTGGGCTTCATGTCCATCAATTCACATATCTCCTCAAATTCGTATTGTTCCACATCGCGTAATTGCAATACCATTTTTTGTTGTTCGGGCAGCTCTTGCATGATCCGTTCCATCCACTGCACACTGTCCTCGGCTTCCAATTGGCGTTGCAATGAAGTGGTTTCGTCACTGTAATTGCTGTGTACCAATTTTAGGTTACCGGCCTGCTTGGATTTCAATCGGTCCAAACAAAAGTTCTTGGTCATGGTCATCGCAAAGGCCTCAACGTTCTTGTACTCCGTCATAGACTCGTTCTTTGACCATAGTTTCATCAGGATTTCCTGTGTGGCGTCCTCTGCTTCCTCCCGCGATACCAAAAGACGCTTGGCCAGTCGGTAGAGCTTGTCCTTAAAGGGCATCACCACATTTAAAAACTCTGATTGTTTCATTGGTTTGTCTTAGTTGTTTGCAGCCCCTTTATATCGGCCTACATTATCACGACGACACATATCGAAATTTGTTACAAAAAATTTGTATTCTGCTTTTATGTACCTATTTTGTACAGCAAATTTGTAAGAAATTATAAAATTTATCGCCTTACTTACCAACCTCATCACATATTTGGAACAAAAATTGAGGAATCCAATAAAAATTCAGCTATGAAAAAATATCTTCTTCCACTGTTGGGGTTAGTGTTCTTCTTTACCTCCTGTAACAATGACGATGACCAGATCAAAAATGGGGAAACTCCAAGTTTGAATCCAAGATCTTCTGCCATAAGCCAGCATTTTATGTGGCAGGCCATGAACCTATGGTATTTTTGGCAAGGGGATGTGCCTGATCTAGCCGATGACAGGTTCTCTTCCAATAATGAATACACTTCGTTTGTGGAAGCTACCCCCAATCCAAGGGACTTTTACTACGATGTCCTTCTTTTTAACGATGACCGTTTTAGCTTTTTGAACGACGATTACACCGAATTGGTCAGCAATCTTTCTGGAGTGTCCAAAAGCAACGGACTGGAATTCAATCTTAAATATTTTCAGGATGAGTTCAATGTCTTCGGATATGTTATTTACATTGTACCTGATTCCGATGCCTCAACCAAAACCATTCAAAGGGGAGACATCTTTACCCGCGTGGATGGTCAACAGTTGACCGAGGACAACTACATCAGCCTTCTTTATGGAAGCAATGATACCTACACCTTGGGGATGGCCGACATTGTTGGAGGTGAAATTGTGGACAATGACACCGAAGTGACCTTGACCAAGATTGAAAACCAAGTGGAAAACCCCATTTTGGTGGCCGAGACCTTGGATATAAACGGCACTAAAATCGCTTATTTGATGTACAACAGATTCTTGAGCGATTTTAACGAAGAGCTCAATGCCGCCTTTGGAAAGTTCAAGACGGATGGGGCCACCGAGCTTGTGCTCGACATGCGCTACAACCCAGGGGGCTCGGTAAACACATCCCGTCTCTTGGCCAGTATGATCTATGGCACCAACACCAGTGAACTCTATATTAGACAACGCTGGAACGATAAGATACAAAGCCAATTAAGCACTGCACAATTAGAAGACTATTTCGCCAGTTCCACCGGAGCAAGTGCCATAAACTCACTAAATTTAAGCCAAGTATATGTGTTGGCCACGGAAGACTCCGCCTCTGCCAGTGAATTGGTCATGAACGGTCTGGTCCCTTATATGGATGTTATCCACATCGGAGAAACCACACGAGGAAAAAATGAATTTTCCATCACCTTGGTGGACGACCCGGAAAATGCATTCATTTATGATGAGGACCGAGAAGGCAACATCAACTCCCAGAATAGTTGGGGCATACAGCCCTTGGTAGGAAGAAATGAAAACGCAGCTGGGTTCTACGACTATACCAGCGGTTTAGCTCCCGATATTGTCCTCCCGGAAGATTTGGCCAACTTAGGTGTCCTTGGAGACCCCAATGAGCCGCTTTTGGCCCGTGCCATAGAGGAAATCACCGGAGTGTCGGCCAAGAAAAGTTTTTCGGTCCAGATACCTGCCAAAGGTTTTATTAGTTCCAGGGTTTTGACCCCGGTAAAGGATAATATGTATTTGGATAAACCACTGGATGTAAACCTAACGTTGAGCAAGAACCAATATCTACAATAAAAAAGCGGCCTAGGCCGCTTTTCTTTTTTACTCTACCGCTTGGAGATGTAGCCTTCGACATTTACCCCTTAAGTTTTCTGGTATTTCCAGGACCTCAGGGTGGAAAATTCCGGCCAGCACTTCTATTCCGTTCACCAAGGTATTGGCCGATGATTGCGTGAACATATCATAGTCGGCAATAAAAACCTTTCCCTCCTTGACTGCCTTGATATCATCCCATCCGGGTCGTTTCATTAACAGATGGATTTCCTCCATGGTTCGGTCAATCCCAAAACCGCAGGGAGCAATTACCAAAACCTCTGGGTCGTATTGCGTGATTTTTGACCAAGAGGTGACCACACTGTCCCCAGAGGGGTTGGAAAGCATATCCACACCTCCGGCGTAGGCAATCTGATGGGGAATCCAATGACCACAGTTGAATATAGGCTGTATCCACTCCATGAGCATCACCCGCTTGGGCAGTGCCTTGGCCGTACGCAATTGGTCAGTCACCGAACCAATACGCTTATGAAGCCCTTCCAAATACCTATAGGCCACCTCTTCCCTGTCCAACGCCTTCGCAATGGTAATGGCCGATTCAAAAACATCTTCCAAGGATTCAGGGCTAATGGAAATCAGTTCAGGTTGGTTTTTTAAATTGGCCACGGCAGCCGAGGTGCAAGCGGTATCAATCTGGCAAACATCGCACATGTCCTGGGTGAAAATAATGTCCGGGGCCATTTGCTCCAAAAGCGTTTCATCTACATAATATAACTGCTTCCCTTGATGCTTACTGGCCGAGAAAAGCGAATCAATTTCCTGGCTGGACAAATTCTTGCCCTCAAGGATACAGCGCACCACAGGTTTCTTTTCCCGCAAGGCCTGTTCGGGGCACTCAAAGGTGATTCCCATCAAATGTCCATCGAGGCCCATATCATAAAGCATTTGGGTAACTGCCGGCAAAAAGGAACAGACTTTCAACATAGGATTGGAAAGGGTTTATAGGTTCAAATTCAATCCAAAGGCCAAATTCCTACCACGAGTGGTAAAGCCGATTACTTCGGTATATTCCTCATTCAATAGGTTATAGCCATTGACAAAGACCTTCAACCTGTTGGGTAACAATTGATGCTCCACATATAGATTCACCAAGGAAAATGCCTCCAAAGGCTCGTCCATATAGGTCATGAAGTTGGTATCAAAACGTTCCCCGGTATAGGCATAGCTCAAGGAAAGATTCGTGGTTTCACAAATTTGGTAGCCCAAGGCAAAATTTACCTTGTGCTTGGGAATACGGATGGCATTGTCCCCCTTTCGTTCCGTAAAGGTGTAATTGGCATTGATGTCCAACACATCTATGGGTTTCCAGGACAGCTCCACTTCCACACCACTGGCATCGATTTCATCGGAAATGTTGATGCTGGTAAAGTTCTGGTCATACCCGATGGCATTTTTTTCATTCCGATTGAAATACAGGGTACTTACACGCAATCCATCATTGACCTTGTACTCCACACCCCCTTCAAGGGTTCTGTTTTCCTCGGGTTCCAAGTCTGGATTGGAACCAAAATCCCCGAACAATTGGGTCAAACTTGGCGTAATGTATGAGGTGGCATACGACCCGAACAGTTTCACATACCCATTGGCAGATGAAAAAACATAGGAAGGATTAAGATTGTACACAAAATGACTACCGTACTCAGAGTGATTGTTCCAGCGGCCGCCCATATTCAAGTTCAATCCAAAATCGGAAACATACACCACATTGGCATAGGGGTCAACGATATTGAAGTCCGTATCGTTGGAAAAAGTGGCCTCATCCTTCAGGTAGTTCACTCCCAAAATGGTATGCCATTTATCGTGGACCACATATTTGTTGTAAAAATCGAGCACCAAATTCTTTCCGTCCGATATACTCTCCCCGTAAGTACTCTTGGAGTCCGTTTCATAATCCGTATACGCCGCGTTCAGGTGTAGCGACCCATTGCCATATGCAAAAGATGAAGCCACTCCTGCCCTCTTCTGGTCCACTCTGGAACGGTTAGGGGCCTCCATGAAATCGGCATCAAATTCATTCGAATAACGGGTCTGGTTTCCATAAACCGACAATCGAAAGTCCTCAGAAAATTGATAGCCTAATTTGACGTTGGTGCTGAAATGGGAAAAATTATCCTCTTCATTCTCCGGGGTCACCGCTGCAGAAAGTCCTTTGGAACTGCGGTTGGAGAAATCCACCACATAATCGAACTTGTCCAAGGTCCCGTTCAAGGAAACCGCATTGCTGAGATTCCCCAAATTGTAGTTTTGATCATCGGCCGGCTGGTTGGTTCCCACCGTGGATTGAAAGTTCCCAGCCAATTTCTCTTTGGAGCTTTTCTTGGTAGTGATGTTGATCACAGCCGTAGCAGCATTGGTCCCGTAGAGTGTACTGGCCGCTCCCTTGATGATCTCAATGCTTTCAATATTTGCCGTGGAAAGCAATCGCAAGTCGTATTCTTGGCTAAAGGATGATGGGTCGGAAACCCTGACCCCGTCAATGATGACCAAAACCTGTCTTCCTCGACCGCCACGGGCAAAAACGCCCAAAACATCGCCGTCCCGTCCACGACTTCCCGTAATCTCGATCCCACTCTTGGTGTTGATGATCTGGGCCACGGTCTGGCCTTGTTTTCGTTCCAATTCCTCGGCGGTGATCTTGATCACCGTTTTTCCTGAATTCTCTCGTTTCAGTTCAAATTTGGAATCGCTCACCACAACCTCATCCAGTTGTTGCACGTGGGCCGAATCTTGTTGTTGGGCACAAAGTCCCTTGCCTGCCAAAAGGGCGGCACATAACCATAAATGATTTTTTTTCATTTCGTTTAAATCAATAAACGGGAGCGTAGTATGGTGTTCATACGCAAACTTTTATCCCGAAAGTTTAACATTGTTTGTTTGAATTTGGCAGGTCTCCTGACTTGCTTTATGCGGTTTGACCTTCCCATCCCGGTCGGACAGTGGTTTAGAAGAAACCGCATCCCTTTTTAAGGGTGCCAAAACAAGTTTGGCATAAACTTACAGTTGCGGGAACAGTTCCGGATTTTCACCGGATTCCCTTTTAATCACACGTCAACAACAACGTGCAAACCAAAATTCATCGCGAAAGTAATCAATCTGTTTAATCTTTTTTTGCAAAAGTTAAATAATCTTACTTTTGGTCCATGGCAGAAAAACAATTATCCAAACTTCTCATCGGAGTCGCTTCCTTGCTCTTTGCTTTGAGCTGTGGTGAAAAAAAGAAGACTCCAGCCATCGACCTAGCAACTACGGAAGAATCCCAAATCCAATACGCTACGGGCTTCACGGTCAATCTTAATGGACAGTTCACGGAAATTGAGGTAACGGCGGCTTGGCCCGGTTCCGAAAAAAGTTTCAAATATGCCTTGGTACCCCGGGAGAAGTTGGCCGTCATTACCCTACCCAGGGACGCCTATGATGCCATTGTGGCCACCCCAGTGGAACGCTTGGTGATTACCTCTACCACACATATCCCATCCTTGGAAGCCTTGGGAGTACTGGAATCCGTGGTAGGATTTCCCAATACCGATTTGATTTCATCCCCGGCCACCAGAAAAAGAATTGACCAAGGCCTGATCAGAGAGTTGGGTACCAATGAGAACATCAATACCGAGGTGGTGCTGGAGCTCAACCCCGAACTAGTCATGGGATTTGGCATCAATGATACCAACAAGGCTTATGATATCATCAAACGCGCTGGAATTCCTGTGGTCTATAATGGGGATTGGGTGGAACAGACCCCATTGGGAAAAGCGGAATGGATCAAATTCTTTGCCCCTTTCTTTCAGAAAGAAATGGAGGCCGATAGCATTTTTAACGATATTGAAAAGTCTTATCAAGAGGCCAAAGTACTGGCCAAAAATGCCAAAGAACGTCCTACGGTGCTTACTGGGGGACTCTACAAGGATGTTTGGTACGTTTCCGGTGGAAAAAGCTGGATGGCACAGTTTTTAGAGGATGCCAACTCCCAATATATCTGGGCCGATACCGAAGAGACCGGAGGAATCGGTTTAAGTTTAGAAGCCGTCTTGGAAAAAGCACAACAAGCGGATTATTGGTTGAATCCGTCCCTTCACGGGACCTATGACGAATTGGAACAGGCCAATATCCATTACCTCCAATTTTCGGCATTTTCCAATAAGAACGTATACTCCAATGCCATCAGAAAGGGAGCCACGGGGGGAATGATCTTCTATGAATTGGCACCGCAACGCCCCGATTTGGTGTTGAAAGACCTTATTTCCATCTTGCATCCGGGACTCTTGACCGATTATGAACCTCATTTTTATAGGCCTTTGCAATAGATGTCGCACCCAAGATCATATCGTCTTTCCTTTGTGTTGATTTCGGTCGCACTCTGCCTTGCATTGGTATTGAACATCAGTTCGGGCTCCGTTTCCATTCCCTTTTCAGCAACCCTCTCTGGGCTTTTGGGCAAACCCTTGGAAGTGCCCTCATGGGAATACATCCTTTGGGACTATCGAGTTCCCAAAGCGCTTACGGCACTTTTGGTAGGTGGTGGGCTTTCCCTGAGTGGACTTTTGATGCAGACCCTCTTTCGGAATCCCCTGGCAGGACCCTTTGTCTTGGGCATTAGCTCCGGCGCCAGTTTGGGAGCAGCACTGCTTTTGATGGGCACCTCCTTCATTTCAAGCTTTGCTTCCCTATCCTTTGTGGGCGATGTGTCCCTGACCATTGCTGCCAGTCTGGGCAGTTTTTTGGTGCTGGCCGTAGTGCTAACCGTTGCGCAACGTATACGCGACACCATGGCCTTATTGGTCATTGGGTTGATGTTTGGCAGCATCACCTCAGCATTGGTCAGCGTACTGGCCTATTTTACCAGCGCGGAAAGTTTACAACGCTTCATATTTTGGTCTTTTGGTAGCGTGGGGAATTTGAGTTCCCAACAATTATCTCTTTTAGCGGGGATAGTGGTTTTGGGTGTCTTGCTCTGTATTCTCTCCATCAAAGCCCTCAATGCCTTCTTATTAGGAGAGCATTATGCCCAAAGTCTTGGGGTTTCCCTGAAAAAATCGAGGTGGATCATCATCATCGCCGCGGGTTTGTTGGCCGGTGGCATAACCGCCTTTGCCGGACCCATTGTCTTCATTGGATTGGCGGTACCACACCTTACCCGACAGATATTCGACACCATGGAACACCGCATTTTGGTGCCTGCCGTATTCCTGTATGGGGCCATTCTCATGCTGCTCTGTGACACCTTGGCGCAATTGCCCAACTCGGTGAACGTATTGCCCATTAATGCGATTACCTCATTGGTAGGGGCACCCGTGGTGATTTGGTTGTTGGTACGAAAACGTAAAATGATATTCTGATGGAAACCGTTGAAAAACATATCCTTTCCACCAAAGAACTGACCATTGGGTATGGTGTAAAAGTTGTGGCAGAACGCATTAATTTTTTGTTGGAAGCGGGAACGTTGTGCGGTATTGTAGGAGCCAACGGAATCGGGAAATCCACCTTGCTCCGAACCTTGGGCAGCTTCCAACCCAAACTAGGGGGGCGCATTTACCTGAAGGGTAAAGCCTTGGAGGACCATTCGCCTTCCGAAATGGCCCAAAAACTCAGTGTGGTACTCACGGAACCTCCTGCATCCAAAAATCTTACTGTCCAAGAACTCATTGCTTTGGGAAGACAACCCTATACCAATTGGTTGGGAAGCCTTACCACATCGGACAAAGAACACATCAACCAAAGTATAAACGCCTTTTTGCTCAACGATTTACGAAATGCCAAATGCCACGAATTGAGCGACGGCCAGTTGCAACGGGTTCTTATTGCCCGAGCCATGGCCCAGGACACCCCTTTGATTCTTTTGGATGAACCCACTACCCATTTAGACCTCTATCACAAGGTTCAAATCTTGAAATTGTTGCAACATTTGGCCCATGAAAGCAAGAAAACCATTGTCTTTACCACCCATGAGATTGATTTGGCCATTCAGTTGTGTGACAAGACCTTGATTTTGGACGGCGTAAACAACCCGTTCGGGGCACCATGCGAACTGATTGAACAACATCATTTTGAGCGCCTGTTTCCTTCGGAAATGATTCAGTTTGATGCCAAAACGGGCACGTTCAAGGTGAATAAGTAAGTTTGTTTTCCATTTCGGCATCCATCGGAATCCGTTATCTTTATCCGAAGAAATCTTTTCATGAGCACAGAACTGATCTATCTATTTATAGGAATCATTGCCTTGGCATTAGGGCTGTTTGGTGGCATGTACATCCAAAAACTAAAGACCAAATCCACCGAAAGTGTTTGGGCAGAACGGGAGCAACAACTCCATGCCTCCATCAAATCCCTCAATGATAAATTGTTGTTGGGTGATGAGGAACGGAAACAGTTACAATCCGAAAAAGAACAGCAAAGCAATCAGTTGGTGCGTTATCAGGCCGATTTGGAAAACCTTCAACTCAAAAACAGGGAACAAAAGGAAGAGGTTGAAAAACTACAGGAAAAGTTCACCAAAGAGTTTGAGGTACTAGCCAACAAAATTCTGGAAGAAAAGAGTGAAAAATTCACCAAGAGCAATAAAGAGAACATTGAGAACATCCTCACCCCTCTCAACAAAAAGATAAAGGAGTTTGAGGAAAAGGTGGAAAATTCCCAAAAGGAGAATATCAGTATACACTCGGCCTTGAAGGAACAGTTGCACCACCTCCAGAACCAAAACCTTAAGATAACCCAAGAGGCGGAAAACCTGACCAAAGCATTGAAAGGCGATAGCAAAATGCAGGGAAACTGGGGAGAATTGGTATTGGAGCGGGTCTTGGAAAAGTCTGGTTTGGAGAAAGATAGGGAATATAGTGTTCAGCAAAGCTTTACCCGTGAAGATGGCAGCAGGGTCTTGCCCGATGTCATCATCCATTTGCCCGATGGCAAAAAAATGGTTGTGGATTCCAAGGTCTCGTTGACCGATTATGAGCGATATACCAATGCCGAGGAGGATGACCGACCCAAATTCCTGAAAGACCATATCAACTCGCTGCGGAAGCACGTGGAACAGTTGTCAGCCAAAAAATATGAGGACCTCTATGAAATGGAGAGCCCGGATTTTGTATTGATGTTCGTTCCCATTGAGCCTGCCTTTGCCGTGGCCATAAACGAGGACGTTTCACTCTACAACAAGGCCTTTGAACAGAACATTGTAATTGTGACCCCATCTACCTTGCTTGCCACGCTGCGCACCATTGATACCATGTGGAGCAACGAGAAGCAACAAAAAAATGCTATGGAAATTGCCCGACAGGCAGGAGCCCTGTATGATAAGTTTGTAGGTTTTATGCAGGATCTGACCCAAGTGGGCAAAAAAATGGATGATGCCAAAGGGGAATACAAAAATGCCATGAACAAGTTGTTCGATGGTCGAGGTAACATAGTAATCAGTATCGAAAAATTACGAACCATGGGGGCCAAAGCCAAAAAGTCATTGCCCGAGCCTATTTTAAAGCGTGCCCTCGAGGATGATTTTGAAGAAGACCCTAAACTAGAACTATAAGTCGTGAGAAAGTTTTTATTTATCGCCATTTCTGCCATAGTGCTGGGAATCGCCGCCTATTTTGCCTTTATCTACTACGTGCCCTTCAGTGAGGGCTATCGCTCAGGGGAGCTCATCAAATTCAGTCGCAGGGGTGTAATCGCAAAGACTTGGGAAGGGCAAATAAGTCAAGGGCTTTCGGGCACCAATGTGTTTTCCTTTTCCGTGGAGGACAACCAAACGGAAATCATCGAAAAGATGAAGGAATATCAAGGTCAGTACATCAAAGTGACCTATAAGGAACGCTATGCCACCTTCTTTTGGCTGGGTGATACCAAATATTTTATCACCGAAGTGGAAACCGAGAAGTCACCGCTATTCAGAAATCAATGAAAAAATTCAAGTCGTCCAAAGAAAGTAGGGTCTCCATTACCGAACTGATGCTCCCCTCCCATTCCAATTTTGGGGGCAAGGTGCACGGTGGACACATTCTTAACCTTATGGACCAAATTGCCTTTGCCTGTGCCTCCAAGCATTCGCAAAGTTACTGTGTGACCGCCTCCGTGAACCGGGTGGATTTTTTAAATCCCATTGAAGTGGGTGAATTGGTCACACTCAAGGCCTCTATCAACTATACCGGAAAGACTTCCATGGTGGTCGGGGTCCGGGTAGAATCCGAAAATGTGACCACAGGTGAGGTAAAACACTGCAACTCTTCCTATTTCACCATGGTATCCAAAGACACAAACGGAAAAAACAAAGCCGTTCCTGGGTTGATCTTAAAAAGCAAGCAGGACATCCGTAGGTTTGCCCGAAGCAAGGAACGGAAGCAATCCGCCTATAATCGCGACAGCAAATATGAATCCAACAACTTTAAGGTAAACGAGTTTTTGGAGTTTTTGGAAGGGGAAAACGTGACTATGGATTTGGACTAAGCCTTGCGGCAGCATCCTTATCCAAAAACCAAACCAGATTTCCTGATGTTGGGTCGACCAGGGTTGCCGGATATACTTTGGCACCTTCGGTTTTCTCTACAACTGCCTTTACTTTTTCCGCTTTGGAAGCCCCGGTGACCAAAAAAGCGACTTCTTTGGCGGTATTGATGACCTTTCCATTGATGGAAACCCTTTTTTGACCTGAATCGGGATGGGTGGCCACCACACAATGGTCTTCAGCATTCCAAAGTTCAATCTCATGGGGGAAAATGGAAGCCGTATGTCCATCATCACCCATACCCAAGATCACCAAATCAAATTGTGGGACTTCCTCTACCCTATCCAAATTGATTTCCAATAGGTTGGCATAGCGCATGGCTTCACCGCTGGGCTCATTTTCTCCCAATACACGGTGGATATTCGCTTCTGGCACCTCAATTTTTGAAAATAGATGCTCCACGGTCATTTTGTAGTTGCTGTCGTCATCCGTAGGGGGAACGCAGCGTTCATCTCCCCAATAAAAATGAATCTTGTTCCAATCGATTTCCTCTGAAAACTTTTGGGCCAATACATCAAATACGATTTTGGGTGTGCTGCCCCCGGAAAGCGCCACATGGAACTCCCCCGAATTGGCCTTCTCCTTAAAATAGACTGAAAACTGCTCCGCTACTTCTTGTTTATCCTTGTATATTTTTAATTCCATCAACCTCTAATTTCATTTGTTCTTGACTAAACTGGTTCTCAACTGCGCTCGAACTGACAATTGTTCATTGTTCATTGTTCATTGTTCATTGTTATTAGCAAATCACACAATATCCGGGATCATCGGCGAGATTTTCCCCTGGGTTCCTCCAAAATCCAGATCCATTCATCAGATTATCGGCATTTTCAGGACCCCATACCCCAGCAGCATATCCGTACATACGAACATCCTTGCCATTCTTCCAATAGTCCAAAATGGGATCTACAAACTCCCAAGCGGCTTCCACCTCATCGGCGCGGGCGTATAGCGTGGCGTCTCCCTGCATGGCATCCAACAAAAGTCGTTCATAGGCCTCCATCACATAGGTTTGCGCCAGACTGGAGTAGTAGAAATCCAAATTGGCACGCTCTACCTTGAATCCCTGTCCTGGGACCTTTACCCCAAATTTGATCAAAATACCTTCATCCGGCTGTATTCTAATAATCAGTTTATTATCCTTGCTGTCCATACCCGAGTCCTTAAAAATCTGGTGGTGTGGTGCCTTAAAATGAATCACGACTTCGGTGACCTTGGTAGGCATCCGCTTTGCGGTACGTACATAAAACGGCACCCCGTGCCAACGCCAGTTGTCCGCATAAAACTTAATGGCAGCATAGGTTTCGGTAGTGGAATTGGGATCTACCCCCTCCTCTTCCCGATATCCGTTCATCTTTTGCCCATTGATTTCAGAGGCTACATATTGGGCACGGATCGTATTATCGAACAAGGTTTGCTCATCCTTCATAATACGAAGCGATTTCAGGGCTTTTACCTTTTCATTACGGATTTCCTCAGGCTGATTGCCTATGGGCGGTTCCATCACCACCAAGGATACAATCTGCAATAAATGGTTCTGGAACATATCCCGAAGTGCCCCTGATTTGTCGTAATACCCTCCTCTTTTCTCCACACCAACGCTTTCGGCATTGGTAATCTCCACATGGTCGATGTAATTCCGGTTCCATAACGGCTCAAAAATGCTATTGGAAAAACGGGTCACCAATAGGTTCTGTACGGTTTCCTTTCCCAGATAATGGTCTATCCGGTATATCTGGGGTTCCGTAAAATATTTGTGAAGTCCTTTGTTGAGTTGCCTTGCCGTTTCCAGGCTATATCCAAAAGGCTTTTCCACGATCAAACGCTTCCAACCGTTGTTTTGGGTGTTCATGCCTGCTTCGGACAAATTTTGGGCGATGGTCTCGTATAATGTCGGCGGAGTGGAAAGATAATACATGATATTCCCAGAGGTGCCATAATCGGCCTTCAGGCTTTCAACACGCTTGCGAAGCGGCGCATAATCCGTATCGTAATCCTTCCCTAAATCCATATAAAAAAGCTTATCGGCGAAGCCTTTTACCTCTCCCGCATCCAGCTTTTGGATTTTCTCTTTCAAATAGGGGCTTTCATACACCACCCTATCCCGGAATGCCTCATCCGTCAGGTCACTTCTACTGGCTCCCAATACCACGAAATTGGGTGGGAGCTGCTTGGCCAAATAGAGATTGAAGAGGCCTGGAATCAATTTTCTTGCGGTCAAATCGCCAGATGCCCCAAAAATCACGAGCATTTGGTTTTCGGTCTTTTTCATACGATAGTTGATATTGGCTGAGTAATTTCTTCGGATGATCGCATACGTCATCCAATGAAGTCCTTTTATATTTGAGCATAACGAATATAAGGTTTATTTTAGGTTCTGATTTCAACAAATAGCTTACTTTAAATTGTCTTAACATAAGAAGCTGAAAACGAAGCACAATGACAGATACGTATGATTTTGGCCTAGTAGGTCTGGGAGTAATGGGACGCAATTTTATCTTGAATGTGGCCGATAATGGCTTTACCGCCTTCGGAAACGATTTGGATACCGAAAAAGTGAATGCACTGATCCAGGAAGGTGGCGATACCTCAAAAGTAAACGCCACTACTGAGGTAAAAACCTTTGTGCAAGCTCTTACCGCCCCAAGGAAAATCATGCTTTTGGTCCCTGCCGGAAAGGTGGTGGACATAGTCATTGAGAGTTTATTGCCCCATTTGGACCAAGGCGATATCATTATTGATGGTGGAAATTCATTTTTCACGGATACGGACCGACGCGAAGCCTATTTGAAGGAAAAAGGCATCAACTTTTTTGGGGCCGGGGTTTCCGGTGGTGCCAAGGGAGCCAGAAAGGGTCCCAGCATCATGCCCGGGGGTTCCCGGGAGGCCTACCAACATGTGAAACCCATTTTTGAAGCGGTTTCCGCCAAGTATAAAGGTGAGCCCTGCGTGGCGTATTTAGGCCCAAAATCGGCCGGAAACTACGTGAAAATGGTGCACAATGGCATTGAATATGGGTTGATGCAGCTTACTTCGGAGATTTACGACTTGCTCAAAAAAGCGGGTGGACTTTCCAATGAAGAACTTCACAAAACCTATTCGGAATGGAACCAAGGGCGATTACAATCGTTTTTGGTGGAAATCACCTCGGAAATATTTACACAAAAAGACGAGCTGACCAATAGCGACCTCGTGGATATGATCTTGGACAAGGCCAAGCAAAAGGGAACCGGAAAATGGACTTCCCAAAATGCCATGGACTTGGGCATTCCCATCCCTACCATTGATGTGGCGGTGAGCATGCGGGAAATCTCGGCCCTAAAGGACGAAAGGGTCAAAGCGGATGCACTGTACAACCGCCCAACACCTAAAGGTGTTGACAAAAATGACTTTATCTCCAAAGCGGAACAGGCCTTGTATTTTGCCTTTATCATCACCTATGCCCAAGGTATGCACCAATTGGCAGATGCCTCCAAAGAGTATGGTTACGAATTGGAACTGGGTGAAATTGCCAAAATATGGCGTGCCGGTTGCATCATCAGAGCCGCCCTTTTGGCTGATATTACCGATGCCTATCGTGAAGACAAGGCCTTGCAAAACCTATTGCTCTCCCCTTCTTTTGTGAAAAAAGTGCAGGGAACGGTTGAGGCAGCCCGTGAATTGGTGGCCTATGGTGCGGCCAATGGCATTCCCTTGCCCGGATTGTCCAATGCCCTTACCTACTTTGATGCCTATACCAGCAGCCGTTTACCGCTGAACCTCATTCAGGCGCAGCGCGATTATTTTGGTTCCCACACCTATGAACGGGTAGACCGAGAAGGAATTTTCCATACGGAATGGGAGGAATAGCTCCATCACGTATGACATTTATATAAACCTATGGACCTCGTATCAAACATTCAGCAATGGCTTGCCGACCATCCCATGGCAACGGCCATTATCAAGTATTTGGTTTGGGTCGTTTTGGTTTTTTTGCTTATCAAATGGGTGCGACAATTGGTCAAGAAAAACCTTCCTGACAATTCCTTGAAATATAAAGCCCAAAAGGCCATTGAGGTCATTGGATATTTTCTGATCATCCTCATCACTATCTCTTACTTTACAGGGAACATCAATGATTTTGGTCTTGCCATTGGATTGCTTACGGCCGGTATTACCATTACCCTGCAAGAATTGATCCTGAGCATTGCCGGTTCCTTCTATATCTTTTTTGTACGGGTCTATAAACCTGGGGACAGAATCGAATTGAACGGCATTAAAGGAGATGTCATTGACATCGATAGCATTTATACCACCATGATGGAAATCGGGGAATGGGTGTCCAGCGATAATTATAGCGGTCGCATTGTCAAAATCAGCAATGCCTTTGTGTTTAAGGGTCCCGTCTACAACTACTCCCTTGATTTTCCCTTTGTTTGGGATGAGTTCGACCTTCCCATCCGATATGGTTCGGATATGGAATTGGCCAAGCAAATTGTAATTTCCGTAGCACAGGAAAAATTGTCTGAGTATGTGAAAGATTCCATAGCAGGCTGGAAAGATGTCGTCAATAAATACTACATTGAAGATGCCCAAGTAGACCCCACCCTAGCCATCACCATGACCGATAATTGGATTCAGTTCAATTTAAGGTACATTGTAGACTACAAAAAACGGCGGATGACCAAACACCTTCTCAATGAAGAGATTGGTAGAAGGATTTTAGCAACTGACGGTAAAGTGACCTTGGCATCCTCAACATTTGAAATCGTGAGAATCCCAACGTTGGAAGTCAATCAGGATAAAAGTATCGAAAAATAAAGTCAAGTTTTTCCCAGTCGTTCAAAATAGTAATCAACTAATCGCAATACCATGAAAAAACTGCTCAGCACTTTCATTCTCTTGGTCGCTTTTATCCCTTTGGGATATACCCAAGTACAGTCCAATTTGGAACTCTTGGACATCTTCAACATGGAGTACGTTTCGGACCCGCAGATTTCCCCTGATGGCTCCAAAGTCATCTACGTACGGAATTTTAAGGACGTCATGACCGACAGAAACCTATCCAATCTTTGGATCGTGAATTTTGACGGTTCCAACAATCGCCCATTGACCACGGGAAACCACAATGATTTTGCACCCAAATGGTCCCATGACGGCACAAAAATTACTTTCAAATCCAACATGGCCGATGAAAAGATGAAGCTCTACCTCATGTGGTTGGATACCAAGGAAACCTTGGCCTTGACCAACACACAACAAGCTCCGGGGCAGGTTTCTTGGTCGCACAACGACCAGTATGTGGCCTTCAACATGTTTGTGCCCAAGGAAAATAAATCCATCATCAAGATGCCGGCCAAACCGGAAGGCGCCAAATGGAACGACCCACCCAAATACATAGACCAAATGAATTATCGTGGGGATGGCCAAGGATATATAAAAGGCGGAAACATGCAATTGTTCACCCTGCCCATTTCCGGGGGAACCCCCAAGCAGCTCACCTTTACCGATTTTGACCACGGAGGTCCTATTTGGTCTAAAAATGACAGTCACCTTTATTTTAGCGCCAATTTCCACAAGGATGAAGAGTTTGAGGCCTTGGATAGCGAAATTTACCAAATCAGCGTAGGTACTGGTGAAACCAAAGCCCTCACCGACCGTAATGGTCCAGATGGTAATCCCGTGCTTTCCCCTGACGGTTCCAAAATTGCCTATTTGGGTTTTGATGACCGTCTTCAAGGCTATCAACTGACCCGTCTCTATGTGATGAATGCGGATGGAAGCAATGCCCAATTAATTTCCGGGAACTTTGACAGGGATGTGGAAGATATGGCTTGGAACAGCAAAGGGGATGGGCTCTATGTTGCCTATACTGATAAGGGATTGGGGAAACTGGCCTCCATTACCCTATCCGGAAAGGTGACCGATATGGTGGAAGGTCTCGGTGGATTGTCTTTGGGCAGACCTTACAATGCAGCCAGTTTTTCGGGTTCTTCCAACAACAAATTTGCCTATACCTTGGGTACAACGGACCACCCTTCAGATTTGGCGGTTGTGGATACCAAAGGGAACAGCAAACGTTTGACCGCGCTCAATGATGACCTCTTTTCGTTCAAAAATTTGGGCAAGGTAGAAGAATTATGGTGGGAGTCTTCCTATGACCAACGCAAAATACAGGGCTGGGTGGTTACCCCTCCCAATTTTGACCCATCCAAAAAATACCCCATGATCTTGGAAATCCATGGCGGTCCCTTCACGAGCTACGGTTTTGTGTATTCTGCCGAAATTCAAGCCTATGCGGCGGCTGGTTATGTGGTGCTCTATACCAACCCTAGGGGTAGCACCAGCTACGGGGAGGAATTTGGCAACCTGATCCATCATGACTATCCCAACCATGATTATGACGACCTTATGTCTGGCGTGGATGCCTTGTTGGCCAAGGGCTTTGTGGACCAAGACAACCTTTTTGTCACTGGAGGTAGTGGCGGTGGGGTGCTCACAGCTTGGATCGTGGGTAAAACAGACCGTTTTAAGGCGGCCGTAGTGGCCAAACCGGTTATCAATTGGTACAGTTTTGTCCTTTATGCCGATGGCGTACAGTTCTTCTCCAAATATTGGTTCGGAAAAAAACCGTGGGAGGACCCTGAAAATTATATGCGGCGTTCGCCCCTCACCTATGTGGGCAATGTAACCACACCAACCATGTTGATGACGGGTGAAGAAGATTACCGAACCCCGATAGCGGAATCCGAGCAGTTTTATGCCGCCTTGAAATTACAGAATGTGGAAACTGCCATGGTTCGAATTCCTGGAGCTTCGCATGGCATTGCCAATAAGCCGAGCAACTTAATCGCCAAAATAGCCAGTGTATTGGCTTGGTTTGAGAAGTATAAGGACAAGGACTAAAAAGCTAACGAGAATCCGTTTTTTTAGAATATTAATAATCAGTATATTAAGGTTCAATTAAACACCAACCTTAAATTAGTATTATGAAAAAAACTGTTTTTCTGCTGACGTTTCTTGTGTTCGCCTGTAATTCAACCCCAAAGGAAAAGGATGTCACAGAAGAAGAGCCTATCAATGTCATTGATATAGAAGCTGAAAAAGAGGCCATCAATCAACTGCGGGCATCGTTTCAACAAGCCATCAAGGAAAAACGCTATTCAGAACTGGGTCAGTATGCCACAGCAGACATGAAAGGTGTTTCGCCAGGCAGCACTGATTGGCTGGAATACAGAAAGCAACGGGAAGCGCGTTTGGGTAAATTCAGTTATGACAGTATCATCATGTCACCCGAAGAAACCGTAGTGGTCAGTGATTCTGTTGCCTATGATTATGGGGTGAGCAAAGTGTACTACACCAATGACAAGGGTGAATCTATAGAGCTAGAGGATACTTTTTTGGTAATTCTTAAAAAAGATAAGTCAGATAACCGATGGAAAATACACAGAGAGGTAGCTTCTGCCATTGTTGAGTAAAATTGGTCTCAATGTCTTTTTCAACATTTAGAAAGCCCATGCTACAAATGTAACATGGGCTTTCACTTTTGAGAAACCAATAGCGCATTACGTAGGCACAACAACTATTGATTTGGGGTTTTTAATTCCAGCCACCACCTAAGGCACGATACATATGTACCTGGGCCAGCATCTGGTCCTTTTTGGTCTCCACCAGCTCCATCTTGGACTCTAAAGCTTCGCGCTGCGCCAACAACACCTCTATATATTCCACCCGTGCGGATTGGAAAAGGCGTGTGGACAACTCAATGGATTCCGTGAGGGCCTGCACTTGACCTTCTTTTAATTCGTAGCTGTTTTTCAGGTTGTCGATGTTGGACAACTGATTGGCCACTTCGATATAGGCGTTCAAAATGGCCTTTTCGTATTCAAAAACCGCTTGCAACTGTCGGTCCGTGGCATTCTTATACTCCGCTTTGATGGCATTTCGGTTGATCAAGGGAGCTACCATATCGCCCATGACCGAATACAACACGGATTCTGGGGTGGTAGTAAGATATTTGGTATTGAACGCCTGCAATCCCAAGCCTGCCTTGATGGTAAACTGGGGATAGAAATTGGCCTTGGCCGCTTTGGTGTCCAACTTGGCAGCTGCCAACTCAAACTCCGCCCGACGTACATCAGGCCTATTCTGCAACAATTGTGATGGAATCCCGGCATAAATGCTATCAATGGAGGTATCGATAAAGTTGTCAGACTCCCTTTGAATGTGTTGCGGGGTACGCCCCAACAAGAAATTGAGCTTGTTCTCCGTTTCCACGATCTCTTGCTGGATTTCATACTTATGGCTTTGATTTTTCAGCACCTCTGCCTGGAAACGACGAACTCCCAACTCAGTGGCTCTTGCCGCCTGCTTTTGGAGCTTAACCATTTTTAGGGCATTCTGCTGAATTTCGAGGTTCTGCTGAATGATGGCCAACGCATTGTCCAACGCCATCAGCTCATAGTACGAATCGGCAATTTCCGAAACCAACTGGGTTACCATGAAATTCTTGCCCTCCACACTGGACAGGTATTCAAAAACAGTCGCCTTTTTCTCATTGCGCAGCTTCTTCCACACATCCAGTTCCCATGTGGCAAAAGCACCCACCTTATAATCCGTCAAGGGTTCAGGAAACTCCTCCCCTTCCTTGATCTCAAGGTTTTTCTCAACGGCACCATTTCGGGTATATTCCCCTACTTTTTCCACTTCGGCTCCCGCCAAAAGGTTCACAAAGGGCAAATACTCCCCTTTTTTGGCCTGAATTCCGTTCTTGGCCATATCCACCTGTTGGAAAATAATATTCAACTCTTGGTTGTTCACCAAGGCCGTATCGATCAAGGCCACAAGGTTGGGGTCTTTAAAAAACTCCTTCCATTGTACCGCTCCTGTATTCACGGTATCTGTGGATTGGCTTTGATATTGCTCGGGCACTGTCCTGTTTTCATCCCGGATTTCACGAGTGGGCACACAGGCGTAAAAGGCCGCTGCTGCCAGCACAGCGACCCCGTATAATTTCCTATTCCGTATCATTGTCTCCTTTTTTCTTGTTGTTACCATTTCTTGTGGCCATTTTTTTCAACAGCTTGTTGATTTCACGAAGTCTGGCCCTAATCTTGCTCTCTCCCTCACTGGTCCTGAACAACTCTTCAGAAATAGGCTCATGATGTTCGTCCTTGATAAGGCTCTTGCCTTCGGCCATTTTGGCAAAAAGGTAGTACAGTCCTGGAATCAACAATACGCCGAATAACGTTCCAATGAGCATTCCACCCAAGGCGGAACCACCGATGGTCCGGTTTCCGATAGCTCCCGCCCCCGTGGCCACTACCAACGGGATCAAACCTGCGATAAAGGCAAAAGAAGTCATCAAAATAGGTCGGAACCGTTGTTTGGAACCTTCAATCGCCGCTTCAAGAATCGTAGCTCCCTGACGGTGCTTCTGCACAGCAAATTCCACGATCAATACGGCATTTTTACCCAACAGTCCCACCAGCATGATCATCCCGATCTGGGCATACACATCATTGGACAGTCCCATGACCTTGAGCAAGAAGAATGAACCAAACACCCCAACGGGCAGTGATAGAATTACTGCCAGTGGCAATAAGAAACTTTCATATTGGGCGGCCAAAACCAAATACACGAATATCAATACCACGATAAAAATGTAGATGGATTCATTACCACGCTGCGCCTCATCATAGGAAAGACCTTCCCAGGCAATATCATAGCCTCGGGGTAGGGTCTGCTCCGCTACTTCCTGAATGGCCTTGATGGCATCCCCACTGGTATACCCCGCTGCCGGTAATCCGCGAATGGCCGCAGAATTGTAGAGGTTGTATCGGGTAATCTCGTTGGGGCCCAGCTTTTTCTCCATGGTCATAAAAGCCGAGTAAGGAACCATCTCCCCTTCCTCATTCTTGACATAGAATTTCTCCAAATCCGAAGGCATGCCCCGATACTCCGGCGCCGCTTGGGTATAGACCTTGAAGAAACGTCCAAAGCGGATAAAGCCCTGCTCATAGGTACTCCCGATCAGAATATTCAGGTTTTCCATCGCCTTACCAATGGAAACACCCTTTTGCATGGCCACTTTGTTATTGATCTTCAACTCGTACTGAGGATAGTTGGCCGCAAAGAAGGTAAACAAACCGGTCAACTCCTTGCGCTCCCGAAGGGATTCCATAAACGCATTGTTGATACGCTCAAACTCATGGTAATCCGTACCATTGGTCTTGTCCAACAATCGCATGGAGAATCCGCCGGAGGAACCAAAGCCTGGGACGGCGGGGGGCTCAAAGTATTCAATGACCGCCCCTAGGTCTTTGGTTTCTTCTTCCAGCTCTTCCATGATCTCGTGTACGGAATGTTCTCGTTGCGACCATGGTTTAAGGTTGATGAGACAGGTACCGGCATTGGAACCCCGACCTTCGGTCATGATTTCATATCCAGCCAAAGAGGATACGGATTCCACTCCTTCAGTCTCTTCACAAATTTTCATAAGCTTGCGCGCTACCTCATTGGTACGCTCCAAAGTGGCCCCGGGAGGCGTTTGGATAATAGCGTAGATCATCCCTTGGTCCTCATTGGGAATAAACCCTGCAGGCAATACCTGATTGGTAAGGAAAATACCGGCACAGAACGCCAATAAGGCCCCAAAAGTGACCACTCTTCGGTTTACGATCTTGGTCAAGAAGCCCACATATTTTCCTGTAAGCTTTTCAAACTTGCCATTGAACCAATCGATGAATCGGTTTACGGGTGATTTTCTTCTGGGTTGACCATGAGTGTTTTTCAACATCATGGCGCAGAGTACCGGGGTCAGTGTCAAGGCCACAATGGCTGAAATGACAATGGAACCTGCCATGGTAATGGAAAACTGGCGATAGAATACCCCTACCGGTCCGGTCATAAAAGAAATTGGGATAAACACCGAGGTCATTACCAAGGTAATGGCAATAATGGCTCCTCCAATTTCACCCAACACTTCATAGGAGGCTTTGTAGGGGGTAAGGTTTTCCTCGTGCATTTTCACGTGCACCGCCTCCACTACCACAATGGCGTTGTCCACCACAATACCAATGGCCAATACCAGTGCGAACAGGGTGATCAGGTTAATGGACAGACCAAAAAGCTGCATCACAAAGAAGGCACCGATAAGGGAAACAGGTACCGCAATGATCGGTATCAAGGTAGATCGCCAATCCCCCAAGAAGAGGAACACCACAATGGCCACCAGGATGAAGGCATCCCGAAGTGTGTGAAGTACCTGATCAATGGATGCATCCAAGAAGTTGGATACGTCGTAGCTGATCTTGTAATCGATGCCCGGAGGCATTTCAGCTTCCAATTCATCCAGTTTTTCCTTAACGGACTTGATCACATCGCTACCGTTACTTCCAAAGGTTTGTTTCAATACAATGGACGCTGAAGGCTTTCCATCCAAGTTGGAATAGATATCGAAGAATTCACTTCCGAGTTCCACCGTGGCCACATCACCCAACTTGAGCAACTCTCCTTCTTCATTGGCCTTGATGATGATGTCCTCGTATTGCTCAGGCTCGCTGTACCGGTCTTGGTACACCAAAACATACTCCAACGACTGTGCCTTTTTACCGGAACTTCTTCCCAAACGCCCTGGACGGGCCAAAATACTTTGGTCTTCCATGGCTTCGAGAACTTCCTCTGCTGAAATGTTGTACGCCCTCATACGATCTGGCTTCAACCAAACCCGCATGGCATATTTACGGCTACCCAAAATCTGTGCACTGGCAATCCCGTTGATCCGCTGGATCTCTGGAATCATCTTGGTGTAGGCATAGTTATAGAGGAACTTCTCATCGTTGTTCTTGGAATCACTGTACAGGTTCACGTACATCAGCATACTGGGCTGTACCGGGGTGATGATGACCCCTTCACGCTGTACCAACTCGGGTAAGAGGGGCATTACTTGGTCTACCCGGGTCTTTACCCGTACCACAGCTTGGTTGGGGTCGGTGCCCGGTTCAAAGATCACACGCAAGGTACCCTCCCCGGCACTCGTGGCATCGGAAGCTATGTACCGCATTCCCTGTACCCCGTTGATGGAGGTTTCCAAAGGGATCAAGGTCGATTTTACCAACACATCGGCACTTGACCCCGGATAGGCAATAAAGATATTGACCGTGGTCGGTGCAATCTGGGGAAACTGCGATATGGGCAGTTGTTTTATGGCTAGTAGTCCCGTAAACACAATGATCACGGAGATCACTATGGCCAAAACGGGCCTATGTATAAATTTTTTGAACATCTTATTGAAAGATTTTGGGTTCTACTACTCAGTGTACAGGTCTAGCTTGGAAAGGATTTCCTCCGGCTTTTCAAAATCGTAATGGATTTTCTCACCGCTACGAACCATTCGTATGCCTTCCAACAAGACTTTGTCATTTTCTGAAATTCCGCTTTCCACCACAAAAAGATGGGGCAACTCGGCACCTACGGTAATCTCCCGTTGCTGTACTTTATCCTCTTTGTCCAAAACGAAAACGTACTTTTTGTCCAATACCTCAAAAGTGGCCTTCTGGGGAATGAGCATGGCATTCTGCAGGGGAACCTTCATTAAGATACTACCGGTTTCCCCGTGGCGAAGTATCCCATCGGGATTGGGAAAAGTGGCCCTAAAGGCGATGTTTCCCGTTTCGTGGTTAAATTCCCCTTCTATGGTTTCCACGATACCGGATTGATTAAATTTCTTGTTGTTGGCCATCAAAAGGTCCACCGCTTGTTTGTTATCCTTGTTGGCGCTGGTGATATAATCCAAATACTCCGCCTCAGGAACATTGAAATAGACCCACATTTTACTGTTATCGGAAAGTGTGGTAAGCAGTTCGCCTTCATCCAAAAGACTCCCTTCCCTTACTTCAAGATGGTCCATGATCCCATCAAAAGGGGCGCGCACATTGGTAAAGCCCAAATGGGTTTCTGCCAGGGTCACCTCAGCTTTGGCTTTATCATATTCCGCTTTGGCCATGGCCAATTCGTTTTCGGACACCACATTGCTGTCCGACAACAATTTGGTGTTCTGGTATTCAATTTTGGCCACTTCTGCTTCCGCCTTGGCCTTTTGAAGGTCTGCTTGATAAACATTGGGCATGATGTGGAACATCTGTTGTCCTTTCTTTACATGCTGCCCTTCATCCACATAGATATGTTGGAGGTACCCTTTTTCAAGTGCCCTCAATTCAATATGGCGAATGGAATGAATTTGACAAACGTAGTCTTTGGTGATGGATGTGTCCATACGAATGGGACTGCTGACCAGATACTTGGTTTCGTCCTTTTTTTCATGTTTTTTGGACTCGCAGCTTGCATGGAACAGCAATACAAACATGCCAATGAAGATGGAAATTCTCCTCATAATGTTTACAGGTTTAAAAAATTGGTTTAATTGATTGTAGGGAAGTCCAAATCCAGTTTACCATGGACCTACCCCATTGTGTTGAAATTATTTCAAAGGATGGAAAGCGGTCTCATATTCCACAAGACCTACTAAAAGCTGAAAATTCTAAATTCGGAATACTTGAAACCGTATATGCCGCTTTTGGGTTGCGGTACTGAAATTAGGTTCCAAATGTCTTGGATTGGTCTCAAGTTGACCAAAGGTCTGCTCAGAGAGCGAGCCATTAAAAAAGGCAGTCAAATAACTGCCCAACCGAATATCAACGTTATAGGAAGCCCCGTTTTCGTCACGTTCTTCCTGTTCCTCCACATCGGTGATCTCCACGAAAAGATTCTTCTCCGCCCCATTTAGAGGGATGGCAACAGTAGAATTATCGATGTGTTGATAGTCAATGATACAGGCACTTTCCGAAGTGTCTTGCGCCTCTGCATAGACATGGTTCATGAATCCTCCCAAGAGAAGGATACATATGGGAACCAAATATTGCGCTAGTGCCTTTTTCATTTGGGGAACAAAACTATGTCACGCAAACAACACGCACAAATAGTCATTGTTAATATTGGTTAAAATCGATAAAGCGTCTACTTTTTTTGTCAAAAATTTTGTAAACGGCCCTGAAAAATCAATTCTTCATAAGACCGTATTGGTACTATTTTCCAAAATAGCTGAAAACCATGCAATTGTTTCCCAATACTTCAAGACAAAAACTTTGAATCTTCGAAATGTAAGTTCAAAACGGTATGGGTAGTTCGGAACCATCGTAAGGTTTTTAAGCAGATCAGCACTGGGAAACGTTCTTAAGCCTGCTTAAGTTTTTTGGTCTTTGGGTTGGATACCTTAGCCCTGTAATCCAAAAGCAAAACACCAATGGAACAACGAATTCAAATTGACGAAACCGAACCTTTGGCCTATAAGGCCATGTTTGGTTTGGAAACATACTTAAAACAAGGGAAATTGAGCACATTGCACTATGAACTGATCAAAATAAGGGCATCACAACTCAATGGATGTGCCTTTTGCATCAATATGCATACCCAAGCGGCCCTAAAAATGGGAGAAAATCCAAAAAGGTTATTTCTCTTGGATGCTTGGTGGGACACCGATCTATTCAGTGAGGAAGAAAAAGTCATCCTAAAAATGACCGAGGAAATTACTATGGTCCATGACCAAGGACTTACCCAAGAAACTTATGAAAAAGCCATAGCCCGATTTGATGCTGGCTATGTTTCCCAGGTCATTATGGCCATTGTTACCATAAATGCCTGGAACCGAATTGCCATTAGTACCCAAAAACCCTTGGGAAACTGAGTTGATCACCCCAAACAAAAAAGGCCCTAAAAGGGCCTTTTCACTATACTATTCGTGAGCTATCTACTTGCTCAAATACATTTTACGACGAGAATATAGGTTGTAAAACTCATCATCTTTTAAGCTATCAATAAACAGTATGCTTTCTCCCGTACTCTTCATTTCAGGCCCAAGATTTTTGTTTACGTTCGGGAACTTGTTGAAGGAGAAAACCGGCTGTTTAATGGCGTATCCATCCAATTTAGGGTTAAACTCGAAGTCTTTCACCTTCTTTTCCTTCAACATCACCTTGGTAGCGTAATTCACATAAGGTTCCCCATACGCTTTTGCAATAAAGGGTACTGTTCTGGATGCCCTTGGGTTGGCCTCAATGATATACACAATGTCATCCTTGACAGCAAACTGGATATTGATCAATCCTACCGTATTCAGCGCCAACGCAATCTTTTTGGTATGGTCCTTTATCTGTTGCATTACAAATTCCCCTAAGTTAAAAGGGGGCAATGTGGCATTGGAATCCCCAGAGTGGATACCACAGGGCTCTATATGCTCCATGATTCCGATGATATAGACATCCTCTCCATCACAAATGGCATCGGCCTCCGCTTCTATGGCCCCATCCAAATAGTGGTCCAAAAGGAGTTTGTTGTTGGGAATGCTTCGCAGCAAATCCACAACATGGGCTTCCAATTCTTCTTTATTGATGACAATCTTCATTCCCTGTCCTCCCAAAACATAGGAAGGTCTCACCAAAAGTGGAAAGTTCAATTGATCGGCAAGGGCCAAGGCCTCATCGGCTGTTTCCGCTACCCCAAATTTTGGGTAAGGAATATCGTTGTCCTTCAACAAGGTGGAAAAACTTCCCCTGTCTTCGGCCAAATCCAAGGATTCAAAGCTTGTTCCTATAATATTGATTCCATATTTGTCCAGCTTCTCGGCAAGTTTCAATGCAGTCTGCCCACCCAATTGAACAATAACCCCTTCGGGCTTTTCGTGCAAGATGATGTCATAAATGTGTTCCCAAAAAACAGGCTCAAAGTACAGCTTGTCCGCCGTATCAAAATCCGTGGATACCGTTTCCGGGTTACAGTTGATCATGATAGTTTCATATCCACACTCGGCCGCGGCCAAAACCCCGTGGACACAACAGTAATCGAACTCGATTCCCTGTCCAATCCTGTTGGGACCGGAACCAAGCACCACAATCTTCTTTTTATCGGTCACCTCACTGTCGTTGGCCACATAACGTTGGCCGTCAGCAGTTTCGATCTCTTCCTCAAAAGTGGAGTAGTAATACGGGGTAACGGCCTTGAACTCAGCCGCGCAGGTATCCACCAATTTGTACACCCGATTGATGTTCAAATCCATCCGCTTGCTGTGCACTTCACTTTCCCAACAATCCAACATGTGGGCAATCTGTCTATCGGCAAAACCTTTCTGCTTCGCTTCCAACAATAGTGCTTTGGGCAGGCTTTCTATGGTGTACTTTGATATTTCCATCTCCAAGTAGTGCAATTCCTCATATTGTTTCAGGAACCACATATCTATCTTGGTAATTTCGTGGATACGCTTCAACGGGATTCCAAGCTGGATGGCATCGTAAATCACGAAAACCCTGTCCCAACTGGGCACCCTCAATTTCTCCATTATAGTTTCGTAATCCTTGTTCCCTTTGCCATCGGCTCCCAATCCATTTCTTTTGATTTCGAGGGATTGGGTAGCTTTGTGCAGGGCTTCCTGGAAGGAACGTCCAATACCCATGACCTCTCCTACGGATTTCATTTGAAGTCCCAAGGTTCTGTCGGAACCTTCAAACTTATCAAAGTTCCATCTTGGAATCTTTACGATCACATAATCCAGTGTAGGCTCAAACAAGGCCGATGTGGACTTGGTAATCTGGTTGTCCAATTCATCCAAGGTATATCCAATGGCCAATTTGGCTGCAATTTTTGCAATCGGATATCCCGTAGCTTTTGAAGCCAAAGCAGATGATCGGGAAACCCTAGGGTTGATCTCAATGGCAATGATATCTTCTTTTTCGTCCGGACTTACGGCAAACTGCACGTTACATCCCCCTGCAAAATCCCCAATACTGCGCATCATATGGATGGCCATATCCCGCATACGTTGGAAGGTTCTGTCTGATAACGTCATCGCTGGAGCAACGGTAATGGAGTCCCCTGTATGGATACCCATGGGGTCCATATTTTCGATGGTACAGATGATCACCACGTTGTCATTCTTGTCCCGAAGCAACTCCAATTCGTATTCTTTCCAACCCATCAGGGCCTTATCGATCATTACCTCGTGGATAGGCGATACTTCCAGACCGTGGCTCAACATATCGTCAAAATCCTCCGGGTCATATACAATACCTGCCCCAGCCCCTCCAAGGGTAAAGGAGGCCCGTATCACCAAGGGGAAGCCAAACTCTTGTGCAATTTCCTTTCCTTTTAGGAAAGAGGTGGCCGATGCTTGTGGAGGCATACCCACACCTATTTTCAACATCAACTCCCTGAACTTCTCACGGTCTTCGGTAATGTTGATGGCATCGATGTCCACACCAATGATCTCCACACCAAAGTCTTCCCAAATGCCTTTTTCGTCGGCCTCAATACATAAATTCAGAGCTGTTTGCCCTCCCATAGTGGGTAGAACGGCATCTATATTGGGATGGTTCTTTAAAATCTCGACAATCGATTTCGTGGTAAGGGGTTTCAGGTACACATGGTCCGCCATGGAAGGGTCCGTCATGATGGTGGCGGGGTTACTGTTGATCAAAACAGTTTCTATCCCATCTTCACGAAGCGACCTAAGGGCTTGGGAACCAGAATAATCAAACTCACATGCCTGGCCGATGATGATAGGGCCAGAACCGATAATCAAAATGGATTTTAAATCTTTTCTCTTTGGCATTCTAAAAAGTGTTACTCGTTTTTGGTTTCAAGTCAAAAAAAAGGTGTTACCTAGAAAAGTAACACCTTTAATTTAAATCTAAAATACTATCATTATTTTTTATGTCTTGGCTCAGAGGAAACCGTTAACTTCTTTCTTCCCTTGGCTCTTCTTCTCGCAAGAACTTTTCTACCATTGGCAGTCGCCATGCGCTCCCTAAAACCATGCTTGTTTCTTCTCTTCCTTTTTGACGGCTGATACGTTCTTTTCATTTCGGAACTCTTTTAATGGATTGTGTTGGTGGAAAGATTGTCTTCCCGAAAAATTCTGGGCGCAAATATACGAAGACTTTTTACTTTGGCAAGTCCTGAACAAAAATATTTAATTTAGTTTTTACTACTTTTGCCACCTCTTTTAATCCAAAGAAAATCAACTGGAATATGTTCAACAAAAATCTTAAGCTCGTTATAGCCGGTCTCATTATAGCCTATGCCGTATACCAATTTGTGGAAGGAAACATTGGCAATGGCATTTCATTGATCCTGCTCTCCTTGGTGTTCATCTTTCTGTACTTTAGGAACGAGTTTATCCTTTTGGCCTTCTTGCGCATGCGCAAACAGGATTTGGAGGGTACCCAAAAGTGGTTGGACAAGATCAAGAACCCCGAAGCGGCCTTGATCAAAAAGCAGCAGGGATACTTTAACTACCTGCACGGGATCATCTTTTCGCAAAAGAACCTTACCCAGGCCGAAAAATACTTTAAGAAGGCCCTAAAACTGGGGCTGACCATGGATTACGACGTGGCCATGGCCAAATTGAGCCTGGCGGGCATTGCCATGCAAAAGCGCAGAAAGCGTGAGGCCACCCAATTGTTGCAAGAAGCCAAAAAGCTGGACAAGAACAACATGCTTACAGAGCAGATCAAGATGATGCAACAGCAGATGAAGAAGATCTAGCGGTTCTTTATTTCTTTTTTTATTTTCTTTTTTCGTTGGGATTGGCCATCCGTCAATCCAAATGGGGTATTGGTCAATTCATTCCGATTTTATTCTTGAATAAGTCATTTCTTCATTCCTCAGTAGGAGTGAATAAAAACTTATTTTAAAATGAAAATACCCCACTCAAATATTTCCAATTCAATACAAATTGTAGAAGCTTCCAAGAAAAAAAGATTTTTCAATTATTTGATCGATACAATGTTTTGTTTTCTATTGGCATTTGTCATTCAGGAAACACAAAAGTTGTATATAAACATATATATCCCCAAAGAATTGATTCTTATTCTTACTTCTGCCGGATATTATATATTAATGGAGTTTTTTTTAGGAAAAACAGTGGAAAAACACTTCACTAAAACAAGAGTCGTTGATTTATCCTGCAAGAATATTGACTTTAGGACTTCAATGGTCAGATACTTTTGCAGGTGGATACCTTTTGAAACATTTTCACTTGTCTTGGGTGGGAATGCAAAAGCTTGGCATGATGTAATTTCGAAGACCTTAGTGGTAGAAGATAAAGTTTAATCATGTTTTCTATTGGAATCAACTAAACTTACCTTATCCAACAATAGGTAAGCATTATTCATTTTTCCATTTCATAATTTTCGCCCCACTATAACATGTACTACCCCCTCAACCGAAACAGCCTTACCATCCATGCCTTATTTGGTATTCTTCCCTATACCTTTTCCCCTTTTATAACCATTCGTCAATCCAAATGGGGTATTGGTCAATTGACCTGTGGTCTACACTTTTTATCTACCTATTTTAATTTCCCGTACTGAATTTGTTTCAGTAATCAACACTGTTCATTAAGGCCAAATTATCGCTTATAGAAATGAGTACCACAATTGACATAATTCCAGTTGATTCAATTGATATCTCATTCGGGCAAGTCATTGAAACAGCAGAAAAGCATATTAATGATTTCTTGTTTTCAATAGGGATAACACAAAAGATTATCCTGAAAGTAAACCTTTACGACAACGATGAAAGGTATGTGACCAATATTCTGCCCAGCGACAAATTCGAGTGGGAAGACAATACCTATGCGTGGTTTAACATTGAAGGTGTAATTGGGGGGACAGATGCTTATTGTGAACACCTAAAGGACAACGAAATTGAGATAGAAAACCCTTGGTGGAAGCTTGAAGGTTTAGAATTGAACAATATGGCAATTGACAATATCAAGGAGAAGCTTGAAAAAGCAAAGTTATTGGATAGAATTTGGAGTTTTAGACGCTCTGCCGGGCAACCTGGAATTATTGCTGTCAGCTATGGCCTGATCAGCTTGTCTGTAGCCGAGTTGACCAATGGACTTCTATGGTCCGATGACGGGGCATGGGATTACCAACGGTTCCCATCTGAAAGCAAAGCTTTTTTAGACTGGTATTTCAGACCTGACAAAGCTATACATAAGAATTATGCGGATTGGGCAAAACGCTGCATTGATGAAATAAAAAAAGAATTGCAATCCCCAACAAATCCTAAAATGTATTAAATCCCATTATACCTAGACCTATGAGGTGGTTTTTAAAAAGCCTTGTCGCTTTGTAGCTTTATACTCCTTCTCGGCGATGACCTTTGTTGAGGATTCTTCCCTATACCTTTTCCCTTTTTATGCCTATCCATCAATCCAAATGGGGTATTGGTCAATTGATTGGGATTTCCCCTTGGATTTTCTTTTACTTCACGCGATTACCAAAAAACATAGATCATGCTCAAGGTCACTGCCATGGAATATATTCTTGATTTTTACCCAGGCGCTTTGCGTTTTTATTTTACGGATGCTTATGGTGCCCAACAGATATTGGTCGAAAAATTACCCGTTCTTGGATTGGGTTACCCAGAAGATGCAACAAATCTTCCATTTGATTTTGAAATCCCTTTCAAATTGGTCAAAAAAGTTGATGGTAAAATTTCAAAAGTCAAATTGGACTTTGGAATTTCAGATGAATATGGGAATTCCGAATTTTATATAATCTGTGACTAGAAATTTTGCTTCAACTGGACAGCTCCATGTAGCCTACCTCCCTACACTCCCCACGCGGTAGTAGCCTTTATTGGGGATTTCAATGGTGTACTTTTTGCGTGAAGCGTTGTTCAAATGAGGTTCGCGCAACCAAGGGTTATGGCGTTTCAGCACTTTGTAGTTGATCTCGTAAAGCTCGGCAAAATCGGCCCAGCTGGCCACGGCGCTATCTACCTCAACGGTAAAGGTGGGCACTTTTTCGTACATGTCCTCCTCGTCCAATTGGAAACCATACTTATCGCGGTTAGAGATGATTTCCTTGATGGCCAAAATACGGAACACATAGCGTCCGGTCTCTTGGCCCAACAATAAATCGTAGTAATCATCCACCTGTTGGATGCCCATATATTTTTGGATGCCTCCAGGTCCGGCATTGTAAGCCGCCGCGGTCAGGGTCCATGTGCCGAAGCGTTCTTTCCATTTTTTAAGATAGTCACAGGCCACTTGGGTGGCTTTTTCCACATGGTACCGCTCATCCACATTATCGTTGACCTCCAGACCGTATTCCCTACCGGTCCCTTTCATGATTTGCCAAAAGCCGGTGGCGCCTGCCGGGGAAACTACATTTTCCAAGCCACTTTCGGCCACGGCCAAGTATTTAAAATCGTCCGGGATGCCATTCTTTTTAAGAATGGGTTCAATGATCGGGAAGTATTTATTGGCTCGTTTCATGATCAAAAGGGCATTGGACTGCCAATAGGTGTTCACCAAAAACTCGCGGTCCACACGCTCCATGATCTCTGGGTCTTGCTGCGGAACAGGCTCGCCCGCAAAATTCAAATCCTTTGGAATCTCTATGGCACTGATCTGATAGGTATCGGCCACATTCTTGTCCAAATCCTTAACCTCATTGGAAGGTGTCTCCTTCTTTTCAATCGTGTCCACTGAATCGGTCTGAACCGCAAATATGAGCGTACTCACCACTGCCACCAAACCAATAATCGCCAATATATTTTTTATCTGTTTCATACCAAGATTCTATAAAATTTACAGTAAAGATACTATAAGAACGGCCTTATTCTAAAATAATTGGGGGGAGATTTTCATTGAACCACTTGGCCCGGTGGATGATCATGGTATGGGTTCCGTTCTTTACCGTGATGCAATTTTTGATGTTGGTAATGGGAAAAACCGCATCCCTTTCGCCGTGGATATGCACCAAATTTTGGGGTGGTAGGGTTTGGTCCCAGTTCACAATATGGTCTATGGACCAATCTATATAGGTCTTGTCCCTAACCGAAAGGTACTTTTTGTAGAGGTCCAAACGCTTTGTGGCCGTTTCCCCAAAGGCGTACTTGGCCAAAAGCTCCACATTGTTCACCAATCCCGTGGGCAACAGCTTATGGACCTTGGTATACTTGGCAAAGATCATCCGTTTGGGCAATTCATCCTTGGTTTTTACCGTGGATACTGCAATCACCTTTTGGGTCTGGATATGGCGTGCCATTTCCTGTACCAGCATCCCCCCAAAGGACACCCCAAGAAGAACAGGGTTATCATGTACAATCTTGCCGCACATCTTCACGGCATAGGCTTCAAAGTCCATACCCTTATCCGGAACAAACCACTCCAGGGTATGCGTCACGAAGGTATCAGTAGGGAGTTTTAGGCCATCAAAAATAGATGGGTTGGCAGCCATTCCCGGCATGAGGTAGATATGGATGGGATTGTCGGGCATTTCGCACCAAATATCGATAAGGGTTAGGAAATTAGCAATTTTTTGAGTAATTTTGTACCCCTTTTGTAATGAACCTCACGTGACATAATGCTTTTTCTAAAGGGATAGTCAATTACCGCTTTGGTAATTTAGGTCAAGTCAATTTTAAAAACAATACTATATGACTGAAATTGAAATCAATGACAATAGCTTCTTGCGCCAGTTTGAGACCAAAGTGGACGGCATTTTAGCTAAAATTGAGTACTCTTCACAGGAGCGTAAAGTATTTTTGACCAAGTTGGTGATTCCTGAAGGGATTACCCAAGATGGTTTTAAAGAAGCCTTTATCAAGGCCGTTCTGCACCACATTCAGGAGCAGAATCTGAGAGTAGTTCCCACCAGCCCGCACATTGCAGGTTTTTTACGGAAAAACAGACAGTACAAAGAGATGTTGCCCGTAGGGATTCGCATCTGACCAAACCAGTATGAAAACATTAAAAACCTCTCGCTTTTGAGAGGTTTTTTTATGCCGTTACGGCATGGGGCGTAAATTCAAATCGCACCAGGCCGTCCTCATCTATTTGGGTAAGCTCCACTTGGTGCAAAGTATTCACCAATTCAGGATTCCAAGGCGCCTTGACCTTTACGTAATTTTCGGTAAATCCGTGAATATATCCGGATTTATTCTCCCCTTCGAACAAAACAGTGCGTACCGAGCCCAATTGGCTTTCATAGAATGCCCTCCTTTTTTTTACCGATAACCCCCGAAGCATCTTACTTCGCTTGCTCCTCACTTTTTGGGGCACCACATGCTCCATTTCCGCCGCTAGGGTATTGTCCCTTTCCGAATAAGTGAACACATGCAAATATGAAATATCCAATTCGTTCAGGAAATGATAGGTTTCCAAAAAATGTTCATCAGTCTCTCCAGGAAAACCAACGATTACATCCACCCCAATACAGGCATGGGGCATGGTTTCCTTAATACGTTTCACCCGATCCACGTAGAGGTTGGACAGGTATCTGCGGCGCATCAGTTTTAAGATTTCATCGCTTCCGCTTTGCAGGGGAATATGAAAATGGGGCACGAACGTATCGCTTTGGGACACAAAATCAATCGTCTCGTTCTTCAATAGGTTGGGCTCAATGGAAGAAATGCGCAAACGATGAATCCCATCAATGGTATCCAAGGCCTTTACCAAATCCAAAAAAGTATGCTCGTGCTTTTTATTGCCGAACTCTCCCTTGCCATAATCCCCGATGTTGACCCCGGTCAGAACAATCTCCTTGATATCCTTTGAGGCAATTTCGCGGGCATTGTGTAGCACATTTTCTAAAGTGTCGCTCCGCGATATACCCCTTGCCAAGGGAATGGTGCAATACGTGCATTTGTAGTCGCATCCGTCCTGTACCTTTAAAAAGGCCCGGGTACGGTCGCCAATGGCATAACTGCCCACGTAAAAATCGGCATCCTCTATCTCACAGGAGTGCACCTCTCCCCTATCGTTTTTGGAAAGGTCGTTCAAGTAATCGGTGATCTTGAACTTTTCCGTGGCCCCCAACACCAAATCCACGCCATCCACAGCGGCCAACTCTTCGGGTTTCAACTGGGCATAGCATCCCACGGCGGCCACAAAGGCATCGGGATTGCTCTTCTGGGCCTGCTTTACAATGGTCTTGAACCGCTTATCCGCATTCTCGGTCACCGAGCAGGTATTGATCACATAGATGTCCGCTTCCTCGGAAAAATCCACACGCTTAAAATCTTCCTTTTCAAAACTTCGGGCAATCGTTGAAGTCTCGGAAAAGTTGAGCTTGCAGCCCAAGGTGTAAAAAGCGACTTTTTTGTTCATTACCAAGCCTTTAATTAAGGGATGCAAAGATAGTGATTTGTTGGAAGTTGAACCATGGAGGCCAAGGACCGAAAAATATTGGGTTCCTATGGTACCCAACCACTTCAGGTGAATCCATGCAGCCATGGAACATATACATATCCTGAATCTAAAAAACTTATTCAGCGCAATGGCCTTGTTGATAGGACAAATAGGTTCTCAACCAAAATATCACCTGGTTTATTGGGAGTTGGTAATTTATTTTATAAGTTTGACTTATCGAAGTTTATCCTTTCGGTAGCGCATAGCATATCCCCTTTACATACGTTTCACAAGCATCGTGTTCAAGACACCGGTAATTTCCATGGTCTTGATTGACGCTTGAGTCTGCTCTTTAAGGGCTTTAAAAATCATAAAACTGAAACAGCATGAAAAAGGTTTTAAAGTATGTGTTGATTGGTCTCGGCTCTTTTTTGTTGATACTGGTAGCCCATTTTTTCATTGTGAAAAAATTAAATCAAAAGGCCATGGAAATGGCCAATTTCCATCCAAACGAAGATTTGACAGCAACCCCTTATCTGGTGCCTTCCCGATTTCTGGATGGGGAACGCTTTTTTGCCAAAATCCCTACTATTGGCGGGGACACAATTTTAGGCTTTTGTGATACCGGTGGCGGACTATCAATGTTGATGCCTGCCAAGAAAGATAATCCTGCAGTAAAACCATTGGTGAAAACTGGAATATTAAAAGGTTTCATGCCAGTTGACTATATTCTGTTCAAGGACATGGTTCCAGATTTACACTTCCCAAAACCCTCTCCTATGCCAAATTTTGTACTGCGAAAACCTTTTGCACAAATCAAGCAACCCTATTTAGTAATACCACCGGAAAACGAAGAACTAGGAATGATTACAGAAAAAATGCCTCAAATGGGAGCTTTTTTGGGACAAAACTTTTTTGTGGGCAAATCTTGGACCTTCGATTATATCACCCAAAAAATTTGGCTTAACACACCTCTCAAAAAAAGTGAGTCCAACAACCCGAATGTCCAGTCCTTGGGATTCAAGAAGAACAGTAAGCATGTTTCTGTTTACGGACACCCAAGCATGACCATTGAAGTTGCAGGTGAATCCATCGACGTCTTGTTTGATACTGGAGCCTCATTTGTGCTTTCAGAAGATGGGCAACGCTTGTTCAACACGTCAAAAGAAACCCTTGGAGGTTCATTCATTGCTGCTTCCCTATTTGAAGAGTGGAAGGAAAAGCACCCAGATTGGAAAATCTATCCAAAGTCCGATCTGTCAAGAGATATCATAGAAGTCCCTTCCATTACCATAGGCGAATATACGGTTGGGCCCGTACTATTTGCCAAACGTCCGGACGAAAATTGGTCAGAAGGGATGATCCGTTCAATGGACAAAGTGGTCAAAGGCGCTATTGGAGGTTCTGCACTCCAATATTTTAAAGTAACCATAGATTATAATGCGGAACTGATTAGGTTTGAACGCCAATCCTCCTCATTTGGAACAATACCAACATCTAACTAAAACACAAGTATCCCATAAACAATCACTTACCTTTTAACCGCCCAAGTCCCGACACTTTTGATTTATCACCAAGCCTTTAATTGGGACATATAGGGCCAGTGATTTGTTTTTTCGCTACCTTTAAACGCATCATCAAAGAATCCCATGCAACCTTGTAACCGGTGATCCTGTGAACATTTTCTTGAAATACTTCTTGGCATGGTTTCCCATGTTGATTTTGGCCATTCTGAACGGAACCCTCAGGGAATTTGTATTTAAAAAGTACTTTGGTGAACTGGCCGCCCATCAATTGTCCACGGTTACACTCCTTATCCTATTTGCCGCCAGCATGGTCTTTATGGTGAAAACGTTTCCGCCAGAATCCTCAACACAGGCCCTTTGGCTTGGTCTCTTTTGGATGGCGCTCACCCTTATTTTTGAGTTTGGCTTTGGCAGGTTACGAGGAAATTCCTGGGAAACACTGTTACATGATTATCACCTCTGGAAAGGACGTATATGGGTCCTGATTCCCATCGCCTTGGCCATAGGACCCTATCTTTTTTATCGTCTTTTTAAAAATTGATTTATTCAACCACTTTGTTTTTAATTCTTTATGCCCATCTCATTCCATAAAAATCCATACCTTAAACCCAATACTAAAAATCAACCTGTATGAAATTCCGTTTGCTGTTCTTGGGCCTTATTGTTCTGGCCACCTATTCCTGTAAAAAAGAGGCCTCACCCGCTTCCTTGACCCATTTTCAAGGTGATGAAACCTACACTGTCATTGTTGGCGAAAACAAGGTAGGATATCTCAAGACCCACATTTCGGGAGATACCATTCATATTGATTATGACTACAAGAACAATGGACGGGGACCGACCATGAAAGAAACCATCGTGCTCAACGCAGATGGCTTCCCGGTTCACTGGAACATTACCGGAAACACCACTTTTGGGAATGCTGTTGATGAGGAATACAATCTAGAAGGTCAAAATGCCTCATGGACCGATGCCACAGGCTCAGGGAGTGCAACTACAGAGACCCCAAAACTATATGTGAACCAATTTGGAAGTCCGTATGGGGACGCTTTGACAGCCCGAGTGCTCCTTCAGGCCCCGGAAAATACGTTGGAGGTTCTACCCGCAGGTCAATTGACCTTGCAAGAAATGGAAACCTTAAGTGTTCCCAACCTCTCAGGTGAGGGCGAATTGGCTTTGACCTCCTATGCCCTATCGGGCGCAGGTTTGGACCCTTCCTATTTTATATTGGACGATACACAACGTTTCTTTGCCTACATCACCCCTAGATACATTGCCATCCGGGAAGGATATGAGGCCGTGGAAAAAGATATGCGGGAACTCTCCGAAAACTATTCCGCCGATCGGTATGAAAACATACAAAAAGAGTTTGCCCACAAGTATGATGGAAAAGTACGCATACGCAATGTCCGCATTTTTGACCCCGAAGCTTTGGCCCTGACCGAACCGGTTTCCGTGGTGGTCAATGGCGAAAAAATCTCCGCCATTGAGGCGCCTGATGCCAAAGGCAGTGAGGGTGAGGTTGAAATTGAGGGCAACGGAGGCACCTTGGTGTCCGGCCTTTTTGAAATGCACGCCCATACCGGCGACGACGATGCCCTGTTGAATGTTTTGGCCGGGGTCACTTCGTTCAGGGATATGGGGAACGATACCGAAGTCCTGAGCAACCTTATTGAAAAAATAGAATCCGGAGTGCTTGCCGGGCCAAGGGTTACCCGTTTGGGCTTTATTGAAGGAAAAAGCCCCTACAACAGTAACAATGGTATTTTGGTGGAAAGCAAGGAAGAAGCCTTGGCCGCCGTGGACACCTATGACAGCTTGGGCTTTTATGGCATAAAATTATACAACAGCATGAACGGGGATTGGGCCCCTGAAATTGTCAAAAAGGCCCATGACAAGGGTATGTTCGTAACGGGACACGTCCCTGCCTTCTCCAACGCCAATGCCATGCTAAGAGCTGGTTTTGATGAAATGACCCACATTAACCAAACCATGTTGGGTTGGGTATTGGAGCCAGATGAAGACACCCGTACCCTACTGCGTCTTACCGCCATGAAGCGCTTCCCTGAGTTGGATTTGAACAGTCCCAAGGTACAGGAAACCTTGGACCTTTTTGTGGCCAACAATACGGCCATAGATCCTACCTTGGCCATCCATGAATTGTTGATGCTATCTCGAAACGGTGAAATTTCTCCCGGCACCAAGGATTTTATAGATCATTTACCCCCCAATGAACAACGTGGCTTTAAGGTAGCCATGGCTCAGATTGCCGATGAAGAGGAAGACAAAGCCTATCGGGAGGCCTATCAAAAAATTGTGGAGACCATTACCCTTATGAAAGAAAAAGGCATTTTTATAGTCCCTGGGACCGATTTGGGCGGTGCATTCTTCCTGCACCGCGAACTGGAGCTCTATCAACAATTGGGCTACACTCCTGCTGAATTGCTGAAACTGGCATCCTACGACATGGCCCAATACCTCGGAAAGGACAATCTGGGCAGTATAGCACCCGGGAAACTGGCCGATTTCTTTTTGGTGCCCGGCAATCCTGTGGAAAATATCAAGGACATCAAGACTATTTCATTGGTATCCAAAGGAGGTACGTTTTACTATCCTACAGAGGTGTATCCTGCTTTTGGGATTCGACCTTTTACGGAAAAACCAGACGTCAAGGAATAATATCGCTGTATTTTTTCATTTTATCAGAAATTTTTATTAAAAATGTAATTTTTAACCTACATTGGTTATATGAATAAAAAATCCAACCTCGCCCCAAAAGTTTTTTTGCTTTTATTTTTCAGTTTGTTTTTGGCCATTGGCTGCTCCAAGGAAGAATCTCCTGTTGAAAAAGAGCCCGTGGGCTCAACTCCAGACCCGGAACCAGAACCAGAACCGGAGCCAGAACCCGAACCAGTGGTCTATTTTACATTTAGTTCGGACCCCGCTTTTTTTGATACAAGTACGCAGGACAACTGGATCATCTTGCATGACTCCGATGGAAATCTTTTGGACTACAAACCCTATGAAAGTGGGGACATATTGGAATTTGAAGCCCTGGATTCGGAACTAACGGACAAGATTACCGTTACCATATTCTCTTTTGAAAACAGAACCAATTATTTTGATGCAGGGGGAGGAGCCTTGGAATCCTGTGAAGGCACCGGGAGCTATGGAACATCATATCCTGACGTTCCCAAAGGAAGCAGCTGGGTGAAATCAAAATACCAGACCAGGTTGCCCAGCAGCCCAGCGCCAAACAATTTGGGGGATTTTACATTGACCATAGAGAATGTACCTAGCATGAATTCTATGCCGGAGCAATATCCCATACTCAATAATTTTTTCGGTAATGCAGAAGATAACAACGCCGGTAATTTATCCACTCTAAGGCTTCCAGAATTTGCAGGAGGAGGCCTGACTACCAATGGTACAGAGTACGCGAAAATGATTAAATCCGGTGTGAATAACTGGGAAAACACCTCCTATTTGATGAGCATTCTGCATGCAGAGGAAGGTTTGAAATATCTCTTTTTCCAAAACCCCGATGCGGGCAATGATCTAACCGTCGACTTTGGGAGTTTTCAATCTTTCGACAGTTACACCTATTTTCCCGTGATTCCAGAAAACGAACAGTATACCTTACAAATGGTGGGGTATGAGAATGAGACCAGCTTTAAGACCCATACCGGGTATTTTTGCCTTGAGGTAAACGATATCAATAATGGCATGCAGATTCCACTGGGTGCTTTGGACCGCTTTACCCATTACAAGACTTTTTTTGACATGAAAATCGATGATAATGCACGCTACCACTATCATCTATTCGGGCCAACATCGGATATCACTTCCCTTCCCGCGATACCAAACATTGGTTTCACCAATGAAAACATTTTTAGTTTTGATTTTGAGACCAACACGGAGTACGTTCGAAGAACAGACTCCTGGGGAGATCCGGTTCCACTGAGCGCGAGCGATTGCAGCTCCACGGGATGGAGCATGGTCAGTCCCTCAGGAAGTTACCCCAAAATAAGTATTCCCGATGAGTTGTATACCATGTACCCCGATTTCACACCTCTTGACCAACTGGAATATATGCAATCCGTTATTTACCTGCAGGACAGGACATATGAAGATTTTCTGCGTAATGAATTTGACCCCACCTTTGATCATATTTTACAGTATGGGGATACCCAAGAGTATTTTAAAATCACCAGGGAATGATTATTTTTAAGCTCACGCTCTTCCAAAAGTTATGGATAAGACAGTCAAGAAATATGGCTTACCTATATGGCTTTTGTGATTGACCAACAATAGTTTATGAAACGTAGGCCATTTTTCAAAAAAACCACTGCCGCCCTGATGGGGATAGGGTTTACCTCGGAGGCTTTTTCAAATACTTCGGAGAAGAAAACCGCCAAACCCCTAAAGGTTTGTACCACCATGGAACAGGAAAAAGTCTTTTTCTATGCCGAGGTCATCCATGAATCCATTAAGGTGGTCCATATTGCCGACACCCATTTATTCAGGGATGATGACAGGGGAATCCCCTATCAAGAGTATAGTGGGCGCATGGCCAAAGCCTACAACCGGACCACACATTTTAAAACACGGGCACAGACCAACCCGGAAGAAGCCTTTGAAGAAACCCTGGCTTTCGCCAAAAAAGTCAATGCCGATGTGATTACCTTGGTTGGGGATATTTTCAGCTTCCCCTCCGAAGCCGCCATTGAGTGGGTATTGTCAAAATTGAAGGAAACCGACATTCCCTACATCTACATTGCCGGGAACCATGATTGGCATTACGAGGGCATGGAAGGCCCTTTGGAAGATTTGCGCGATACCTGGATCCAGAAACGATTATTGCCCTTATACCAAGGAAACCATCCATTGATGGCCGCTTATGACCTCAAAGGAGTGCGATTTTTGGCCATCGATAATTCCACCTATCAAATCAACCAAGAGCAATTGGATTTTTTTAAGGAGCACGTAGCCAGTGGGGTCCCTCTGGTCTTATTGGTACATATTCCATTATATGCGCCCGGAAAGAGTATTTCCTTTGGATGTGGCAATCCAAATTGGGGAGCGGCCACTGACCGGAATTTTAAATTGGAACGGCGTCCCAAATGGCCGGAAGAAGGACATACCGCCACCACGCTCAACTTTCACAAGGAGGTTTTCAATGCCCCTAACCTCTTGGGCATATTTACGGGTCACATCCATCAAAATTCCTTGGAAGCCATTAAAGGGAAACCTCAAATAGTAAGTGATGATAATGCCAGTGGAGGCTATTTGGATGTCAGCTTTTTACCCTTGGCGGAACAGGACAGACATCTGATATTGTAACTGTGGCCCCATAAATACCTCAATCCATTGATTCCAAGGTATTTTTCCATTACATTTATGATTTTTCCAACACCTATGTTTGAAAAAGGACCATTCCGATTTCATTACAACAGACCATAACCATTCCAACCACCATGAAAACCAAATTCAACCTCCTAATCCTATTGCTTGCCGTATGCGCAGCTTCATGCACTGAGGAAAAGAGCACCAAGATGCCCAACGTGATTCTTATTATGGCCGACGACATGGGATATGAATGCATTGGGGCCTATGGTTCTACTTCATACCAAACCCCCAATATCGACCAACTGGCCTCGCAAGGAATCCGTTTTGCCAATTGTGTTTCCCAACCTCTATGCACCCCTTCAAGGGTGAAGATCATGACAGGAAAATACAACTACCGCAATTACGATCATTTTGGACATTTAAACCTTTCCGAATACACCTTTGGAAACTTGATGCAAGATGCAGGATACGAAACCTGTATTGCTGGAAAGTGGCAATTGAACGGCTTGTCCTATAAGGACATCATATCGGATTGGAATGACAATACCAGACCCAACAAATTTGGATTTGACGAGTACTGCCTTTGGCAATTGACCAAACCAAGAAGTGAAGGTGGTCGTTATGCCGACCCCTTGATCGAACAAAATGGTCAAATCTTGGAACGCAATTCGGATGATTATGGCCCGGACATTTTTTCCAATTATATTTTGGATTTTATCGAACGGAAAAAGGAACAACCCTTCTTTGTATACTACCCCATGGTCTTGGTCCATGACCCTTTTGTTCCCACTCCGGATTCCCAGAATTGGAGCGATTCTGAAAACCGATATAAGAACGACACCACCTATTTTAAGGACATGGTCTCCTATACCGACAAGATTGTAGGCAAGATTGTTCGTAAACTCGAAGAATTACAACTGGATGAAAACACGCTGATTATTTTCACAGGGGACAATGGCACACATCCCTCCATTACATCGCAACTGGTGGAAGGCGCTGTTCAAGGAGCCAAAGGAAACACCATAGATGCAGGTACCCATGTGCCCCTAGTAGCCTATTGGCCCTCGCAAATCAAAGAAGGTAAGGTGTTTAATGACCTGATAGAATTCAGTGATTTTTTCCCAACACTGGGGGATATGGTCAAGGCAGATGTCAATTCCGATGGAAAAAGTTTTTATCCATTATTGACCGGAGGGGCATATACACCAAGGGAAACCGCATTTGTTCATTATGACCCGCAATGGGGTAAAAATGTAAACCGTTACCGAAATCAATTTGTACGCTCGTTGGATTATAAATTGTACCCGGACAGCACTTTTTATCACTTGAGCAACGATCTATTGGAGAAGAATCCCTTGTTTTTAGATTCGCTTACTACCGAACAGGCTGATATTAAAACTGCTTTGGAAAAGGAATTGAAACGACACCCAGACTGGAAATAATATTACGGAAAGCTTTATCGGCCAAAATCCAGTGGGTTTTCACCTAGTACTTGCGCCATTTCTGTGTGAGTTCAAAGACCTTGTTCAGGATACTTTCCTCAACCTCGTCAAACTCCTTACCTCTACGGGCCATCATCACCTTGGCAGCCTCAGAGGCTTTTTTGGGCTGGTATTCCTTAAATCCTGATGCCCCACCCCAACTAAAACTTGGGATAAAGTTTCGAGGAAACCCGGGAGTGTAAATATTGCTGTTCACCCCAATGACCGTCCCCGTATTGAACATGGTGTTGATGGCCGTTTTACTATGGTCGCCCATCATAAGGCCACAGAACTGCAGTCCCGTATGGTCAAAAGTTTCGGTATCGTAATTCCATAACCGGACCTTGGCGTAATTATTCTTTAGATTGGAGTTGTTGGAAGCAGCCCCGATATTGCACCATTCTCCCAAAACGGAGTTTCCTAGATAGCCCTCATGCCCTTTACTGGAATGTCCAAAAATAACCGAGTTGTTGATTTCCCCACATACCTTTCCATAAGGTCCCACAGTGGTAGGCCCATAAATCTTTCCTCCCATTTTCACAATGGCATGGTCGCACAAGGCAAATCCACCGCGGATAAGGCTTCCTTCCCAGATTTCGGCATTCTTACCAATATAGATAGACCCTTTGGTGGCATTCAAGATGCTGTGTTCCACCGTAGCACCTTCCTCCACAAAGATTCTCTCTGGATGTATTAGGCTATTGGTGTCCGATATGGGAGCACTCTTCCTGCCCTTGGTCAGCAATTCAAAATCAGCTTCCAAAGCCTCTCCATTTCTACTGAAAATGTCCCAGGTGTTTTTTAGGGCAAAGACTTCCGATTTGTATTCAACCCTTTCATAATCATCCAAGCGGAAAGGCTTTTCCGGTTCGTTTGTCCCGTAGGCCAACACCTCGTTTTTGTAGACCAAGGCTTGCCCCATCCCTAACTGCTTTATGTGCTCTACCAATGGGACATCGGGAAGGATGTTCCCTATGATCACTACATTCTCATCTGCGGTAACAAGTGGAAACTTTTTGGAGAGATAGTCTTCAGTCCGGAAACTAACCTGGGTCTGCAACCATTTTTCCCACTTTTCCCGTAGGGTCAAAATCCCTATACGAATCTCGGCCACGGGTCGGGTAAACGTAAAGGGAAGCATCGCTTTTCGGTAATCACCATCAGAAAGGATATAGTTCATAACAGTTGTTTAGATTGCCCTAAAATTAAAAAACGCCCCTGATAAAGCATCAGGAGCGTTCATATATTTCGTTGAAAGTAAGGACCTACTCGGCCTTCTTCTCTTCTTTCTTGAATTTCTTGTACTTGTTCTTGAACTTATCGATCCTACCAGCTGTATCCACCAATTTGGTCTTACCGGTGTAGAAAGGATGCGAAGTTCTTGAGATTTCCAACTTTACCAAAGGATACTCAACACCATCAATGCTAATGGTCTCTTTTGCCTCTGCAGTGGATTTGGTGATGAACACATCCTCGTTGGACATGTCTTTGAAAGCCACTAATCTATAATTCTCTGGGTGTATACCTTTTCTCATCGTCTTAAATACTTAATCTCAGAATTTTCGAGGTGCAAATTTAATGATTTCTTTGACACCTCCAACTTTAAAAATGGAAAAAAGAAAAAAACTACCTTTAGCTGTAACAAAGTTACGCTTTTGTCAACTAACAAACAGATCAACACTAAAAACTTTTTATATGGAAGAACAACAACCAAAAACCGGTAAATTCGCTCTAAATTATGGCCTTTTGTTAGGTGTGGTTTCAGTCGTGTTCGGCGTAATGCTCTACTCACAAAAATTACATTACGAAACAAGCGCTCCCATCATGGTCGTTTCCGTTATTTTAACGGCTGTGGCCATTTTCTTGGGGGTAAATGCGTTTAAAAAAGCCAATGGGGGTTACTTGAAGATTGGCGAAGCCTTAAAAGTCGCAGTGGGTATTGCCCTTGTCTCCGCCATCATATCCCTCTTGTTCCAATACGTCCTTACGAATTTTATTGAACCCGATTTTATGGATAAGGCCATGGAAATCGCCAAGCCGAAAGCCTTTGAACAAAACCCTTCCTTGACCGAGGAGCAATGGGAGAAGGGGGTGGAAATGCAAAAAAATCTTGCTTGGATGCGCTACCCAATTGGTTTGATCATTAGCTGTGTCATTGGGTTGGTACTAGGTTTGATTACCGGCTTGATCCTGAAAAAGGAAAAACCCGCCTACTAAGGCAAAAAATACTACTTTTGAAAGGAATTCCAGAAACAAGAAATGCAGATTTCCATTGTAATTCCTTTACTTAACGAGCAAGAATCGCTCCACGAACTGCATGATTGGATTGTACGCGTAATGCAATCCAATCATTTTTTATATGAGATCATTTTTATTGATGATGGCAGTACCGATGGTTCTTGGGAAACGATCACCCAACTCTCCGAAAAGAATGAACATGTAAGGGGAATCCGTTTTTTAAGGAATTATGGGAAATCCCAAGCCCTCCACGCTGGATTTAAGGCGGCGCAGGGCGAAGTGGTGATCACCATGGATGCCGATCTACAGGACAATCCCGAAGAAATCCCCGAACTGTACAACTTGATTACCCAAGAAGGCAACCAAGTGGTTTCGGGTTGGAAGAAAAAAAGGTACGATTCCGTCATCACCAAAAATATTCCCTCCAAGTTGTTCAATTGGGCGGCCCGAAAAACTTCTGGGGTAAAATTGCACGATTTCAATTGTGGCTTAAAGGCCTTTGACCATAACGTAGTAAAAACCATTGAGGTACATGGTGAAATGCACCGCTACATACCCGTGTTGGCCAAAAATGCAGGGTTCACAAAAATTACCGAAAAGGTCGTTCAACACCAAGCCCGAAAATACGGTACCACAAAATTTGGGGCGGAACGTTTCATCAATGGATTTTTGGACCTGATCACCATATGGTTCGTTTCCAAATTTGGTAGGCAACCCATGCACCTTTTTGGAGCTATGGGCGTTTTAATGTTCATCGTAGGCTTCGGGTTTTCCCTCTATTTGGGCATAGACAAGTTGTTTCTGAACCCAACCGGACGCCTGATCACACAACGACCACAGTTCTATATCGCCCTGACTGCCATGATTATGGGAACCCAAATGTTTTTGGCGGGCTTTATCGGTGAAATCATGGTACGCTCCAGAAAAAATGATACCCGATACACCATTTCCAATAAAATCAATCTTTAGGGGTTTGTAACCCATAATCTTTGTATTTTTAAGACAATAAATTTTAGCTAAACACTATGGACGCCATTACTTCCACAGCACACTCTTGGCTGACCGATTTTTTTGATGAAAAGACAAAAAAAGAGATTCAAAACCTGATCCAGAACGACCCAGAAGAACTCAAGGAACGTTTTTATAAAGATCTGGAGTTTGGCACAGGAGGCATGCGAGGCATTATGGGTGTGGGCACCAATAGAATCAACAAATACACCTTGGGCAAGAATACCCAAGGCCTCAGCAACTATTTAAAGAAAACGTATTCCGACTCCGACCTTAAAGTGGTGATCGCCTATGATTGCAGGCACAATTCGGATACGCTGTCCAAAACCGTGGCCAATGTCTTTGCGGCCAACGGCATAAAAGTGTATCTGTTCTCCGAATTGCGTACCACCCCTGAACTATCCTTTGCAGTTAGATACTTGGGTTGCCATGCGGGAATTGTGCTGACAGCTTCCCACAATCCGCCAGAATACAATGGATACAAAGTATATTGGGCCGATGGCGGACAAATTGTGCCACCCCAGGATGGTGAGATCATTGCGGAAATCGATTCCCTTTCCTTTGAGGACATCAAGTTCGATGCCGATGAAAGTCTGATTCAACATATTGACAAAGAGGTGGATGAGGCTTTTTTCAAAGCCTCTGTCGAGAATGGCAGTTTCAATGCCAAAGGCAAAGACGATTTCAAAATTGTGTTCACCTCCTTACACGGCACTTCAATCACAGCCATTCCAGAGGTGTTGAAGCGTGCAGGCTACAACAATGTCACCATCATTGAAGAACAGGCAAAACCTGATGGCGGATTTCCCACAGTGGCATCCCCCAATCCGGAAGAACCGGAAGCACTGGCCATGGCCATTGCCAAGGCCGAAGAAATTGGTGCGGACATGGTGGTGGGTACCGACCCGGACAGTGACCGCTTGGGAATAGCCGTTAGAAACCTTGAAGGGAAAATGGAACTGCTCAACGGCAACCAAACCATGGTACTGATGACCAAATTCCTATTGGACCGCTACAAGGAAAAGGGATTTAAAGGCAACGAATTCATAGCCTCAACCATTGTATCCACCCCCATGGTAGAACAAATGGCAAAAGCCTATGGGGTAGAATACAAGACGGCTTTGACCGGCTTTAAATGGATCGGTAAGATGATCAAGGATTTCCCCAACTCCAAATTTATTGGGGGCGGTGAGGAAAGCTTTGGGTATATGGTGGGGGATTTTGTCCGGGACAAGGATGCCGTTACCGCTACCCTACTCGCCTGCGAAGCCGCTTCCAGCGCCAAGGCCGAAGGAGGTTCTTTCTATAAGGAGCTGATCAACTGTTTTGTACAGTTTGGGTTCTATAAGGAAAAGTTGATTTCCTTGACCAAAAAAGGCATCAGTGGCGCAGAGGAAATCAAACAAATGCTCAAGGATTTCAAAGAAAATCCGGTAGAATCCGTTCAAGGATCAAAGTTATTGTGGATTGAGGATTACAACACCTCCATCGCCAAAAATGTACAGACAGGAGAGGAAAAGAACATCAATCTGCCCAAATCCAACGTATTGATATACGAAACTGAGGACGGTACCCGAATCGCCGCCCGTCCCAGCGGAACGGAACCCAAAGTGAAGTTTTACATCAGTACAAATGCTAAATTGGACAAGGCCGAGGATTTTAAATCCGTAAATTCGCAGTTGGATGCCAAAATAGACGGCATCCTTTCCGAACTGAATTTGTAGGTGAATGAACTACTTTAGAAAGATTCTCCGTTTTGCGGGACCTTACCGTAAATACGGTTTTTTGAACATTTTCTTCAATATCCTCTATGCACTTTTCAGTGCGTTGTCCTATGCTGCCCTTATCCCAATGCTCAATGTGCTGTTTGATAAGACCCAGCAAGTACACACCCCTCCAAAATTGGAAGGCATAGGAGGATTGAAAGATTACTTCATGGACTACATGAACTATCAAGTCACCCAATATTCGGGAAATGACCCTATGAAAGGGCTTATTTTGGCCGTAGGGCTGATTTTGTTCCTGTTCCTGTTCAAAAACATCTTCAACTATTTGGCCATGTACTTCATCACGTTTTTACGGAATGGGGTGCTCAAGGATATCCGGAACAAGATGTACGAAAAGATTGTGGACCTGCCCATTTCCTACTTTTCAGAAAAGAAAAAAGGAGATGTCATTGCACGGATCACCTCCGATGTACTGGAAATACAGCATTCCTTCCTCTCCATTTTGGAATTGATCGTACGGGAACCCCTTACCATATTGTTCACGATCATTGTGATGTTCCTGATCAGTGTAAAGCTTACCATTTTTGTGTTCATTTTTATTCCCATTGCCGGAATGATTATTTCCAGGATCGGGAAATCCCTCAAACGCAAATCGGATAGGGTACAAAAAGAACAGGGCGAGTTCCTGTCCATTGTGGAAGAGACCTTGAGTGGACTGCGGGTCATCAAAGCTTTTAATGCCGAGTCCAAATTCTTTAAGACCTTCCAAAATTCAACCAGTCGTTTTTTCAAGTTCTCCAACTCCTTGCTGAACCGACAGAACTTGGCATCGCCAACCGGAGAGTTTTTGGGGATTTTGGTCTTTGGGGTGTTGTTGTGGTTTGGAGGCCGAATGGTATTGTTGGAAGGCTCGCTGGACGCCGCTTCCTTCATCTCCTACATGGGTCTGGCCTTCAATATCCTGACCCCTGCCAAAGCCATAAGTAAGGCCTCTTACGGAGTCAAGAAAGGAAACGCCGCTGCGGAACGGGTCTTGGAGATCCTGGAATCGGAAAATCCCATTAAAGATGCCGAAAATGCGCTGGAAAAAACCGATTTCAACCAAGGTATTGAGCTTCAGAACGTATCTTTCAAATATGAGGACGATTATGTCCTGAAAAACTTCAACCTAAAGGTTGATAAAGGCCATACCGTAGCCTTGGTTGGGCAATCCGGAAGCGGGAAGAGCACCGTGGCCAATCTGGTCACCCGTTTCTACGATGTCAATAAAGGGGAAATCCTGATTGACGGCACCAACATCAAACAAATCTCCAAAAAATCGCTTCGCGGGCTTATGGGACTGGTGACCCAAGATTCCATTCTGTTCAACGATACCGTGAAGAACAACATTGCCATGGGCAAGGAAAATGCCACCACCGAAGAGATTGTGGCCGCGGCCAAAGTGGCCAATGCCCATGAGTTTATCATGGATCTTCCCCACGGGTACGACACCAATATTGGGGACAGTGGCAATAAATTGAGTGGCGGACAAAAACAGCGCCTGTCCATTGCCAGGGCGGTACTGAAAAATCCTCCGATCATGATCTTGGACGAAGCTACTTCGGCCTTGGATACCGAAAGCGAACGCTTGGTACAGGATGCGCTGGAGAAAATGATGAAAAACCGCACCTCCATTGTCATTGCCCACCGCTTGTCCACCATCCAAAATGCGGACTCAATAGTGGTGTTGAACAAAGGTGAAATTGTGGAGCAAGGCACCCATGAAGAGCTAATGAAATCCAAAAAAGGCTATAAAAAGCTCGTGGAGATGCAGTCGTTCTCCTCCTAAAAAGAAGACACACATTCGTGAAAATTAGTGCCATTCGTGTCAGACCTTTTGAAAGTTCAAGTTTCAAATTCAAGTACAAATGATTTTTGCATGAATACCCATATCCGATTTCTGAGGTCTGAATATTTAATATTTGAATAGATTTCTCGACTGCGCTCGAAATGACATCCGGTACATTCGTGCAAATTGGTGCAATTCGTGTCAGTATAAACTCAAGTTTCAACACTACCCAAACGCTGGGTTCCGATTCCTGATTTCTGATTGTTAAAACAGATTTTCCACATCTTCTTCGACTTTGCTCAGGACAGGGCTCAGAATGACATATGGTACATTCGTGCAAATTGGTGCCATTCGTGTCAGTATAAACTCAAGTTTCAAAATCAAGTTCAACACTACCTAAACGCTGGGTTCCGATTTCTGAGGTCTGATTTCTGATTGTTAAAACAGATTTCCCACACCTCCTCCGACATCGCTCAGGACAGGGCTCGGAATGACATCCGGTACATTCGTACAAATTGGTGTCATTCGTGTCAGTATAAACTCAAGTTTCAAAATCAAGTTCAATACTACCTAAACGCTGGGTTCCGATTCCTGATTTCTGATTGGTAAAATAGATTTCTCGACTGCGCTTGAAATGACAGTATCACATTGATGACTGTTCATTGTTCATTGAAAATTGCCAACTGTATTAAACCTTTTACCCCTATCTTAGTCAAAGCACCAAATTGTACGGACAATTGATTTCCGAAGAAGCCCTAATCAAAGAACTCAAACAAAAGGAAAGCCAAGCAAAGGCCTTTGAGGTGTTGGTGAACACTTACAAAGAACGCTTGTATTGGCACATCCGAAGGATTGTCCTGGATCATGACGATGCCGATGACGTGCTACAGAACACCTTTATAAAAGTGTACCGGAATATTGACGGTTTTAAAGGCGAAAGCAAGCTGTATTCTTGGTTGTACCGTATCGCCACCAATGAATCGTTGACCTTTTTAAAACAAAAATCCAAGAAAGCCGGAATCAGTGATGAGGAACTCAAGAACCGCATGGTGGAGAACCTACAATCCGATGTGTATTTTGAAGGGGATGAAATCCAATTGAAACTCCAAAAGGCTTTGGCCACCCTGCCGGACAAACAAAAATTGGTGTTTACCATGAAGTACTTTCAGGAAATGAAATATGAGGACATTTCCGAGGCCTTGGAAACCTCGGTCGGGGCCCTAAAGGCCTCCTATCATTTGGCCGTAAAGAAAATTGAATCGTATCTTAAGGAAAATTAAACCTTTGGCTTGTTTTGGAGTCAAATTAAGGACATGAAAAAGGATAAAGAAAATAGTTTCAACACCCCGGAAGGCTACTTTGACAGCTTCCATGACCGGCTTATGGCCCGGATGGAAAAAGAAGCCCAAACGGGGTCGGTTATCCCAAAATCAGATGGTTTTGCCATTCCCGAAGGCTATTTGGATGGGGTGACCCCAAAAATCATGTCCAAAACAGTCAAGGAAAGTGGTAAGGTCATCCAGCTCAAATCCTACAGTAAGTTCTACTATGGTGCCGCTGCCGTGGCCGCAGTCTTTGTTTTGTTCTTCGGCATCAACTGGAAATCCACCCCAACTGTCGTATTTGATGACTTGGCCAATGCGGAAATCGATGCGTATTTTGAAAGCAATGAACTGGATATCAATACGTATGAACTTGCCGAACTGGTCTCGTTGGATAATGTGGAACTGAACGATGTTTTGGAACAAGACCTGAATGCCGAAAATATTTTGGAATATTTGGATGAAACCATAGACGATATTGACGAACTAAACTTAGATTACAGCGATTATGAATAAAAGAATACTCATACTGTTCGCTCTGTTGGCAGGAACCGCTTACTTGCATGCCCAAGGTCCGGTCAGGGACCGTATAAAGACCCTGAAAGTGGCCTTTATCACGGAAAGGGTTGGACTCACCAGTCAGGAAGCGCAACAATTTTGGCCCATATACAACGCCCATGAGGAAACCTTGGAGAACATCCGAAGAAAGGAACGCCGGGAGCTTCGCTCAAGAATATCCCTGGCCCAAGACTTGACGGACAGTGAATCTTCCACTCTTTTGAACAACCTCATGGCCCTTCAGAAAGAAAAACACAATGCCGAACAAGATTTCATCACAAAAATCAGGACGGTCATCTCAGCCAAAAAAACATTACTGCTCATTAAGGCCGAAGAGGACTTTAAAAAGCGTCTGTTGCAGCAATACCGAAAACATAATGATGGCGGGTAACGCAATCTCACTACAAGAAAAAAAGAAAAGAGCCTTAATGCTCTTTTTTTGATTAAACCTTTTTTTACAACCCAAGTCTTACCCATATAAACCCTTAAAATCCATTAGTCATGAAAAGTCTAAAAACAATTTTGATCATGGTGGCCCTCATGGGAAGTATGACTTTGGCCCATGCGCAGAGAACCGTGGTAAGAACATATCCTGCATACGGAACCGTAGTGACCACTATAAACCGCCCCCATCTGGTGGTCCATAAAAACAAGAATTTTTATTATGCCGATGGCATTTGGTACAAGGCCAGAGGGAGAAGATATGTGGTCTGCGCCGCACCCAACGGGGTTAAAGTATCCGTTTTGCCCAGAGGGTCCAAGATGGTATACGTTAACGGTAGAAGACTGTACCAATATAGAGGGGTGTGGTATAAAAGAACCGGACGGCACTACAGCGTCGTTACCGTATAGTTTTTTTGATTTGGTTAGTTGTTGAACAAAAGAGCGGCGAGATCTCGTCGCTCTTTTTTATTGGAAGACCAATTTCGCTATCCGATTTTTCCCGGCGGCAAAAGCAACCGTATCGTTCAAAAAGCGTAAGGTATAAAAAGACTCCTCACTCATGGATTTCCAACTTTCACCGCCATTGGCCGAATAGGAAATCCCTGTGAAGCCTAAGGCCACCAATCCTTTTCCTTCTGAATTGGGAACAAATTGCACACAACTTTTATAGCCGGGGTGTTGACCGTCAGCAATCAACTTCCATGTTTTCCCACCATCTTGGGTGATGATCTTGTTGGCCGTATTGGCATCCGGTTGGGTATAATCCCCTCCTATGGCAAAGCCTATGGTTTCATTATAAAAATCCATGGAATAAATACCTTGGGTAGGTTCTTCATGAATGATGGGACTCTGCTGTATGCTCCAAGTCATTCCTTTATCCAAAGAATGATAGATTCTCCCCTCCGTGGTACCTATCCACACGTAATTGCCTGCAACGGCAATATTGCTATTGCTTGCCGCAAAGGCTCCTTCACCATCAACCCCTTTCGGAAGGTTTTCACAGGATATCTTGGACCAGGTTTGTCCCCCGTCCTTGGTAAGGATAATGGACAGACAACCATTCACGGTGTCCCCTACGGCAATCCCTTCCAAATCATTCCAAAAGGCCATGGCGTCATAAAACACGCCTTCGCCCACTTCGGTATATACCAGTTCCATTTTTCCCCGATTACCCGTTTTGTACAACAAGGCCGGATTCGCTACGGAAAGCATAAAAAAATCTGTGGAGGTATTTCCCACGGCCCTAAACTCAGGAACTATGGAGTCATAACTCTGTACATTGGTCCGTACTTTTTGGGTTCGCACATCCACCGTTCCATAGGTACCCTTACTCCCAGCAAAGGCCAACGTATTGCTGTCCAAAAAAGTAATGGCCCGGATACTCACCGAATCTTCATAAACCGGGGTCACGGATACCGTTTTAAACGGTTGGGATTGTTTTTCATCAACACAAGAAACCAAGATTACGGCCAATAGCAAACCAATAGAAAATCGCATAGTGGATATTTTGCTATAAAAGTAAGTAGAAATGATACCTTTGCAACTTATTTTACACCATGCGCTTACATCGAAATCTTGTTTTTGCCGTTATAGATGCCCTGAACCTCATTTTCAATGAGGGGGAATATGCCGATAAGGTCATTGAAAAAGTATTGCGTTACGACAAGCGTTGGGGCGCACGGGACCGCGGTTTTATTGCAGAAACCACCTATGACATTGTTCGATGGAAGCGTTTGTATGCTGAAATTGCCGAGGCCCATGAACCGTTCACCCGTCCCCATTTATTCCGATTGTTTTCGGTTTGGTGTGTATTGAAAGGGATTCGAATCCCGGATTGGAAACAGTTGGAAGGCACTCCGGAGCGTCGCATAAAAGGGCGGTTTGACGAGCTTTCGAAAATTCGAAAATTTAGGGAATCCATTCCCGATTGGATGGACGAACTGGGTGAAAAATCACTGGGCAACAAACTTTGGACCAAGGAAATTGCAGCACTCAACCAGCAGGCGGACGTAATTCTCCGCACCAACACCTTAAAAATTCAAAAGGATCAACTTCGGTCCTTTTTGGCCAAGGAAGATATTGAAACTCAAATCTTGGATGGATATCCAGACGCCCTTAGGCTCAAGGAACGGAAAAACGTATTTGTCACTTCTGCTTTCAAGGATGGACTTTTTGAAGTACAGGACGCCTCATCTCAATTGGTAGCCCCGTTTTTAGAGGTTGAACCAGGTCACCGTGTGATTGATGCCTGTGCCGGTGCTGGGGGTAAAACCCTTCACTTGGCCTCCTATATGGAAAACAAGGGACAGCTCATTGCCTTGGACATTTATGAGAGCAAGCTCAAAAAACTAAAGGTAAGGGCCCGTCGTAACGGGGTTCACAACATGGAGACCCGTGTAATAGATTCTACCAAGGTGATCAAGAAATTGCACAACAGCGCCGACCGTTTGTTATTGGATGCTCCTTGTTCCGGCTTAGGCGTCATCAAAAGAAACCCTGACTCCAAATGGAAGCTGGAACCTGAGTTCATTGACCGCATCATGGGCGTTCAACAAGACATTCTACAGAACTACAGCAAAATGGTCAAAAAAGGCGGACAAATGGTCTATGCCACCTGTTCCATCCTACCCCAAGAAAACTCGGAGCAAGTCAAAAAATTCCTCGAATCCGAAAATGGAAAGGATTTTGAATTCGTCAAGGAGAGAAACGTGTACGCTTCTGAAAGTGGCTTTGACGGATTCTATATGGCCTTGATGAAGAAGAAAGCCTGATAGGGCAACCATTTTCGTTAAAATTAGTGTCAAGCTAATGATGGTTGAAATGCCTGATTTTTGGATTATTCCTGTAAATCTGTGTAATTCGTGTCAACCAATAAAATGTTCGATAGCTCGACAATTGGATTTTTGTCATTCTGATGGAGTGCAACGATTGAAGAATCTAAATAATCCATTTTGAAGTTGAAGATATTGTCAGTTCAAGCGCAGCCGAGATGTACCTAAAGGTTTTCGACTGCGCTCGATATGACACTTTAAAAACCTCTATTTTTTTACTGTGGGATACTCCACGCCCAATTGTTCCAAATAGGTATCGTATTGGGTCTCATCAAAGTAATACTTCTGTAATTCCGAGCGATAGGTATCCTGCTTATCCTTGTTCAAATAGGTGGGTGGCATATCGTCTGCAGCTATCATAGGTTGGTATTTGGTCTCTTTTCTCTGTTCATTGTTGAAATAATCCCACGCTCCTTTGAGCAACTCTGGATTTAAGAAAAAGTCCAATAAGGTCATGGCCTCGGCCTTTGCCCCGGCTGTAACGCCTTTATGGGCAATGGGAGTGGCCATGGCAATGGCATTGCTCCAATGATGCCCCTGCAATCCTGGGATATTGGACGGAAAACGCATGGTAACCGTGGGCACTTTCCAAGAGATATCACCAATATCATCCGAACCACCACTAACAGGTTCCAATACAGGAAGCCCCAACTCGGCCAATTCGGTAGGAAGTCCTTCGATCTTTTCGGAGCCCACCTCGGTTTGGACAGCTTTGGCAAGGGCTTGGTCTGCCGCAGACCAAGTAGGCAAACCTACTTCTTTGATATTTTCATACATGGTCTCCGCAATCACTTTATTGTAATGTCTGGGCCATGCTGTTCCCAAAACCCTGGAGGTCATGGTGGTTCCCGTCATTAACGCCGCTCCTTTGGCAATATCGTTGGCCTCGGCATACATCTCCATGATGCCCTCATACTTGATGTCCCTAAAATAGAACCAAATGGCTGCTTTGGAGGGCACTACATTGGGCTGGTCGCCTGCATCGGTAAAAATGGAATGGGATCGTTTCAATGGGTGCAAATGCTCCCGCTTATAGTTCCAACCAATATTCATGAGCTCCGCTGCATCCAAGGCACTTCTGCCCCGCCATGGAGCACCGGCCGAATGGGCCGCCTCTCCCTCAAAAAGATACTCCACCGAAATCAGACCTGTTCCACGGGTTGGGCCCCATGAAACCCCAAAATTATTGCCCACATGAGTGAAAATGCACATATCGATATCATCAAAGAGGCCGTCCCGAACGTACCATGCCTTGGCCGCAACCAATTCTTCGGCAATACCGGGCCATAGGATCAAAGTGCCTCCAATATTTTCACGCTCCATAATCTGTTTTACCGCCAAAGCCGAGGTGATGTTCAATGGAATCCCGGAGTTATGGCCCTCCCCATGACCGGGAGCCCCTTCCACAATAGGCTTATGATAGGCCACCCCAGGGTATTGGGAGGCCTTTGGAATACAATCCACATCGCTTCCCAAGGCAATTACAGGACCATCTCCATTGCGCCAAGTGGCAAACCAAGCCGTAGGAATCCCAGAAATGGAATGTTCAATGGTAAAACCATTGTTTTCAAGAATACCGGTAAGATACTTGGAGCTTTCTTCTTCCTGAAAACCCAGCTCGGCAAAACTGAAGACCTTGTCCACCATCACTTGGGACTGTTTGTGGTGATCCTCCACGATTTGGGCAACTTCGGACTTTAATTTTTCAATTTGACGTTTGGAGTATTTTTTTTGTGCAGTTGTCGTGGCAACACCAAAGAGAAGAAAGAACCCGAACAACAAGGGCTTAAAATTTTTCATACGGTTGGATTTTGAATTAGCAAGTATCTTCCTAAAATACAAATAATTCGGTTTGCATTTTAACACTGCCAAGGCTATACTACTTTTTGACAATACCTTACCAAATCCTTGCTATACTCCTTATGAAATTTTTCAGAACATGCTTAATAAAATTAAGCTGTTCCCTTTCATCCAATTCAATGATCAAAAAAGTAAAGATCACAATCATCAATCCAAGAACCAAATACTTTAGGTTCTTTTTGGCCCAATATTTATTATGTTCGACTTTCATGACATATGGAATCTATCCAAAATATCACTTACATCAGGAAACTAATTCACCAATACCCCATTTGAATTGATGGTTGGGCATTTTATCCTTCAAAACATCATAAATTAATTAACACCTTTGGTGTAAAACTCAAAACGAAGAGGTTTAAAAATAAAACTGAAAACCGTAAATTTGCACTTTCTCAAACCGTTCAATCCATACATTGTATGATTCATTTTTTTGGGGACAAGGCTAACAAGGTTTTTGCCGTCCAGACCACTCAAGAAATTACTCAGGAAGATAATAGTAAACTGACCTGGTTGTTCGGCAACCAACCCAAGATAGAAGCGGCGTCACTGGACGCCTTTTTTGTTGGGCCACGTGCCGCCATGGTGACTCCGTGGAGTACCAATGCCACCGAAATTACCCAAAATATGGGTATCGATGGAATCCTGCGGATTGAGGAGTTCCATGCCGTTCTGGAAGACCATACCGGTTACGACCCCATGCTCTTCCAAAAGTATAAAGGGTTGAACCAAGATATTTTTACCATTTCCGTTGTTTCCGAACCTATTTTGGAAATTGATGACATTGCCGCCTATAATCAAAAAGAAGGATTGGCCCTTAGCGATGAGGAAGTGGCCTATTTGGAAGACCTTTCCACAAAATTGGACCGTAAATTGACCGACTCCGAAGTTTTTGGTTTCAGTCAGGTGAATTCGGAACACTGTAGGCATAAAATATTCAACGGCACCTTTGTCATTGATGGCAAGGAAATGCCTTCCTCGCTCTTTAAGCTCATCAAAAAAACCTCAGAGGCCAATCCGAATGACATTGTTTCGGCCTATAAAGATAACGTAGCATTCATTGAGGGACCAAAAGCCATCCAGTTTGCTCCAAAAAGTGCCGATAAGCCCGATTACTACGAAGAAAAAGAGTTTAATTCCGTTCTATCCCTAAAAGCAGAAACCCATAATTTCCCCACTACGGTAGAACCCTTCAATGGTGCTGCAACAGGTTCTGGGGGAGAAATCAGGGACCGCTTGGCCGGAGGAAAAGGGTCTTTGCCTTTGGCAGGAACCGCCGTGTACATGACCTCTTATTCCCGTTTGGAAGAGAATCGCCCATGGGAAAAGGGAATGGCAGAACGTGACTGGCTGTACCAAACCCCAATGGATATTTTGATCAAGGCCTCCAACGGAGCTTCAGATTTTGGCAACAAGTTTGGTCAACCCTTAATTGCTGGCTCCGTCCTCACTTTTGAGCATCAGGAAGAAGCCCGAAAATTAGGCTTTGACAAAGTAATTATGATGGCTGGCGGTATTGGCTATGGAAAAAAGGATCAAGCCTTGAAAGATACACCCAAGAAGGGAGACAGAATAGTCGTTCTAGGTGGTGACAACTACCGAATTGGAATGGGTGGTGCTGCAGTTTCCAGTGCCGACACGGGTGAATTCAGTTCTGCCATTGAGTTGAATGCCGTGCAACGTTCCAACCCAGAAATGCAAAAAAGAGCTTCCAATGCGGTTCGCGGGCTACTGGAAAGCCATGACAATCCTATAGTTTCCATTCATGACCATGGAGCCGGTGGGCACCTCAATTGTCTCTCGGAACTTGTGGAAGATACAGGAGGTACCATCAACACGGACCAACTCCCTGTTGGTGACCCTACCCTATCCAAAAAAGAACTTATCGGAAACGAATCCCAAGAACGTATGGGACTGGTGATCGGTGAAAAGGGTTTGGATTTACTGGACCGCGTAGCGGCTCGTGAGCGTGCCCCCATGTACAATGTGGGTGAGGTTACCGGGAACCATCGATTTACTTTTGAATCGCAAAAATCAGGTGAAAAACCAATGGACTTGGAACTTTCCGATATGTTCGGAAGCTCTCCCAAGACCATTATGGAAGATACTACCTCCCAACAAACCTACCCTGCCCTATCCTATACCTTGGAGCATTTTCATGACTATTTGGAGCAGGTACTGCAACTGGAAGCCGTGGCCTGTAAGGATTGGCTCACCAATAAGGTGGACCGCTGTGTGGGTGGTCATGTGGCCAAACAACAATGTGCCGGTCCCCTTCAATTGCCGTTGAACAACTGCGGCGTAATGTCGCTCGATTTTAAGACCAAGGAAGGTATTGCCACCAGTATTGGGCACTCCCCTATTTCTGCGTTAATTGATGCCAAAGCCGGTAGTAGGAACAGTGTGGCCGAAGCCCTCACCAATATCGTGTGGGCCCCACTAAAGGATGGTTTGAAATCAGTTTCCCTTTCCGCCAACTGGATGTGGCCTTGCCGCAACGAAGGTGAGGATGCTCGCCTCTACGAGGCCGTGGAGTCCCTCTCCGATTTCAGTATTGCACTGGGCATCAATGTCCCCACTGGAAAGGATTCCCTGTCCATGAAGCAAAAATATAAGGATAGTGAAGTATTGTCCCCCGGAACTGTGATTGTTTCCGCAGCGGCCAATTGCAACGATATCACCAAAGTAGTGGAACCCGTACTTCAAAAAGATGGCGGTGCCCTCTACTACATCAATATTTCCAAGGATGCGCATAAACTGGGAGGTTCGTCCTTTGCACAAATTTTGAATGGCATTGGTGACGAAACCCCATCAATTTTGGATGCAGACTATGTAAAAACCGTTTTTAACACCTTACAGGAACTCATCAAAAAAGACCAGATCTTGGCCGGACATGATGTGGCATCCGGTGGTCTGATCACCACCCTTTTGGAGCTTTGTTTTGCCGATAATGACCTTGGGGCCAACTTGGACCTATCCAGCCTTGGGGAAACGGATATCATCAAGCTTTTGTTCAGTGAAAATGCGGGGGTAGTGTTCCAAGCCAAGGACAGCACTGTGGAAGTTACCCTCCAAGAAGCAGGCATCGATTTTGCAAAGATCGGGACCGCTACTTCGGAAGCCACCCTGAAAATCAAAAATAATGGGGTGGAAATTGGACTGAACATCGCTTCCCTTCGCGATACTTGGTTCAAGACTTCCTATTTATTGGACAACAGGCAAACGGCCAAAGGCTTGGCCAAAAATCGATACGAAAATTACAAAAACCAGCCCCTTCGTTACGTTTTCCCTGAAAGTTTTGATGGGAAACTGTCATCTCGAGCGCAGTCGAGAGACAATAGCCGACCCAAAGCGGCCATTCTCCGCGAAAAAGGAAGCAACTCCGAACGTGAAATGGCCAATGCCATGTACTTGGCCGGGTTTGACGTGAAGGACGTGCACATGACCGACCTTATTTCGGGCCGGGAGACCTTGGAGGACATTCAATTTTTGGGCGCCGTGGGTGGTTTCTCCAACTCAGACGTTCTAGGCAGTGCCAAAGGTTGGGCCGGTGCCATCAAATACAATGAAAAGGCCAACAAAGTGATCAACGATTTCTTTGCCCGTCCCGATACGCTTTCCGTGGGCATTTGCAACGGTTGCCAGTTGTTCATGGAATTGGACCTCATCAATCCCGAGCACAAGACCCATGGTAAAATGACCTATAATGAGTCCAGGAAACACGAGAGTAATTTCACTTCGGTAAAAATCCAGGAGAACAACTCCGTAATGTTGTCCAATTTGGCCGGAACCACATTGGGGGTATGGATTTCCCATGGTGAGGGCAAATTCAGTCTTCCGCACGAAGAAGGAGATTATGATATCGTGGCCAAATACAGCTACGAAGGTTATCCCGCCAATCCCAACGGAAGCGATTATAACACCGCCATGCTTTGCGACAAAACCGGAAGACATTTGGTGACCATGCCGCACATTGAACGGTCCACCTTTCCATGGAACTGGGCCCACTATCCAAAGGATAGGAACGATGTGGTATCGCCATGGCTACAAGCTTTTATCAATGCCAAGGAATGGATTGAAAACCTTAAATAATAACCCTTTGCGCCTTTCCTGAATACCGAAAAGCTTTAAGGATATGGTAAAAAATACGCTAGGGAATTGTTAAATCGATTTCTTGGAATGGCGACGATTTGCTATTTTGCAATTACCAAATAGAAACTTAGTATGCAAAACGTTACCCGATTGTTTGATTTCCCCTATTACCAGTTGAACAAACTTCCACTGGAAAAGTCATTGGTCACCAAATACAATGGCAAATGGGTAGCAACTTCAACCCAAGAATATGTGGACAAGGCCAATGCCATTAGCAGGGGGCTACTACATCTGGGGGTACGGCCCAACGACAAGATTGCCATAATTTCCATGACCAACCGTACGGAGTGGAACATCATGGACATTGGGGTACTCCAGATCGGTGCACAGACCGTTCCCATTTATCCTACCATATCCGAAGAGGATTACGAATATGTGCTAAACCATTCCGAAGCCAAGTATTGCTTTGTTTCCTGTGGTGAAGTACTGGAGAAAGTTTTGGCCATCAGCTCAAAACTTAAAAATCTAGAAGATATTTTTTCTTTTGACCAACTGGATAACTGCAAACATTGGGGGGAAGTCCTTGAAAAAGGAGCAGACAATTCCAACCAAGAGGAAGTGGAAAAATTGAAAGATGGGGTCAAACCAGAAGATTTGGCCACTTTGATCTATACTTCGGGAACTACGGGAAGACCCAAAGGGGTTATGCTCTCCCATGACAACATTGTCTCCAATGTACTTTCAAGCGAAACAAGGGTGCCTTTTGAAACCGGTGGCAGCGCCTTGAGTTTTTTACCCGTCTGTCACATTTTTGAACGAATGATTTTGTACCTCTACCAATATTGCGGTATTGAAATCCATTTTGCGGAAGGGCTGGATAAGATCAGTGACAATGTCAAGGAAGTAAGGCCCAACGTGATGACAGTGGTACCCCGATTGTTGGAAAAGGTCTATGATGCCATCATCGCCAAAGGGACCTTACTTACCGGAGTCAAGAAGAAATTGTTCTTCTGGGCCGTAGATCTGGGCCTAAAATACGAACCCTACGGCAAAAACGGCTGGTGGTACGAACAACAGCTTGCCTTGGCCCGAAAGTTGATCTTTAGCAAATGGCAAGAAGGCTTGGGTGGAAACCTAACGGTCATGGTATCGGGAAGTGCCGCTTTGCAGCCTCGTTTGGCCCGTGTATTTGCCGCAGCGGGCATGCCGGTCATGGAAGGTTATGGTCTTACCGAGACCTCTCCTGTAATTGCGGTAAACGACCAGCGGAACAGAGGTTGGAAAATAGGAACCGTAGGCCGCATCATTGATAGGGTCGAAGTAAAGATTGCTGAGGATGGCGAAATTCTCTGCAAAGGCCCCAATGTAATGCTAGGCTATTACAAGGACCCAGAAAAAACCGCCGAAGTGCTTACCGATGGCTATTTCCATACCGGGGATATTGGCGAAGTGGATGCCGATGGCTTTTTGCGCATCACGGACCGTAAAAAAGAAATCTTCAAGACCTCTGGTGGAAAGTATGTGGCGCCACAGTTGTTGGAAAACCGGTTTAAACAATCCCGTTTTATAGAACAGATCATGGTGGTGGGCGAAGGCGAAAAAATGCCTGCGGCCTTGATACAGCCTAATTTTGAATTTTTGCATGAGTGGGCCAAACGCCATAAGGTAACGGTTGGGGAAAACTCGGATATTGTCCACAACGACAAGGTCATTGCCCGCATCCAGGAAGAAGTGGATCTGGCCAACGAGGATTTTGCCAAATGGGAAAAAGTAAAACAGTTCCGCTTGACCCCTGACGTGTGGAGCGTAGACAGTGGCCACCTGACCCCTACCATGAAACTGCGTAGAAAAATTGTAAAGGAAAAGTATCTGGACCTCTACAATGATATTTATGGGCATTGAAGTCCCAAAGAATCAACTCTTTAAATAAAAAAAAGGAAACCAAATTGGTTTCCCTTTTTTAATAATTCATTTTTTCTCTTATCAACTGTTTGTAAAGTTATTGACACTGACTGTCTCCAAAAATCTGCCATCCATAGGTATTTATGAGCTCATTTCTTGCATCTATGGCTTCTTGCCCACAATATTCAAGTCCATTAGCTCCAAAACTTATATTAGTGGGTGTACTCACTTTACTAGCCCAAGTTATGAGTGTGTTGCCATAGTTTTCCATTGACAGTCCAGAATCAGTAAGCATTGCACTCATGTTATTGACATTCTCAATATCCCAACCTCCAAGATTTACATTAAAATTCATGCAATTAAAGAACATAAAGCTCATATCCTCAACCTTGCCAACATCCCATTGCCTAATATCTTGGTTGAAAGCGGTAGCTTCATAGAACATGTTTCCCATGTCTAAAACATTATTGGTTTGCCATCCACTTATGTCAGCATTGAATGATGAGCATCCTCTAAACATGGATCTCATTGTTATCACATTGAGTACATTCCAATCATTTAAATCCCCGTTGAATACATGACAATCGAAAAACATGCCTTTCATGCTCTCCACTTGTGAAAGTTCTGGGGCGTCCGTAGCATTATAGACCATATTCTCACAGCCTTGAAACGCCCCTTCCATCGTTTGCCACTGAATGGTTCCCCACTGTTCTATGCTTTTTAGTGCCAAGGGTGTTGCGGCAACAAAACCCATAAAAATGGCAGGAAAATCACCCGCAATGGACACGGTGTAAGTCCCTGCAGTTGCATAGACATGTTTTATGGCAGCAGCTCCAATAAAATCAGTAATATTATTGGTGCTCCCATCACCCCAGTTGATTTGAAATGTATATGTTATTTCTGTATTCATTCCAATATAAACAATTTGGTTGTTGTTGGTGGTCTCCCAAGTGGTCACAAAGGCGTTCTTGTCGTTGGGCTGGGCCTCGGGCACATCGGTCACGGTAATGGTTATTTGGGCCTCTACGGGATTATTTACATTGTCCGTTACGGACACGGTGAAAGTGTGCTGTTCGGCAGTCTCAAAATCCAAGCCTTCACCTGCTTTAAGCGAAATCTCCCCGGTTGCCATATCAATCTCAAACAGGCCGGAGGCATCATCGGTTATGGAAAACTCCAAAGTATCCTCGTCCGTGGCGTCCACGGCACCTATCACATCCGTATCGCCAATGTTCTCCGCCACTTCAAAACTTTGGTCCTCCATTTGTGGAATCGGATCGGTGCTGATCACGTTTATGGTTACCGTGGCCTGGGCACTGTCCGTGCCATCGGTGACACTGACCGTGATGGTATGTTGCTGTTTGGCGGCATAGTCCAAACTCTTGCCACTAATCAGGCTCAGTTTACCATCTGTTTTGCCTATCTCAAATAAATCATCATTGTTGGTGGCAATGGAAAACTCAAGGGGGTCGTTGTCATCATCCTGCGCGGAGACCGTACCGATCACAACGGCATCGTCAATGTCCTCATCGACCATAAAGGTCTTCCCTTCTATGGTTGGGGCGGTATTGGTGTCCGTTGGTGGTTTTGGGGCATCGTCCTTGCCACAGGAGACCACCATAAGGGCTAGAAGGATCAAATAGAGCAATCTTTTTAATTTCATGATTCGATGGATTTATAGGTTAAGGGTACAATTTGCCCAATCCGAAAGTATTTTGGGGAAGTGAATTGACGGATGCCCCGTTTGGGTTGACGGATGGGAGTCAGTAAGCCATGTTCAATTATACAATCACCAATTCTTTGATGGGGAAAATCCAAACTTTTTAAGTATCTTACTGTACCTCTTGCCATTTCGGGCACTGCAGAGAAATCCTTTATCCATACCAAAATTGTTTTAGGGTTAACTTAAATTTATTATGCATGCATAATAAATTTGTTTATATTTGAGGAAACCAAACCGGGCTATGAAAGATTTGACCATTGATTATGCATTGCGGGCTACATGGCAGGCGGTCAGTAGAATGTACAATGAGGAAGCCAAGAACTATGGCATTACCATGGCCATTGGTTTTACCCTGTTGAGCATAGACCCCAAAAAAGGAACACCAAGTACTGCCTTGGGACCTAAAATGGGCATGGAAGCCACAAGCTTATCCAGAATTTTAAAAAATATTGAGGAAAGAGGGTATATTCAACGTAAACCCAACCCCAACGATGGTAGAGGTGTACTGATACATTTAACCGCCTTGGGTTTGGAGAAACGCGAAGAATCCAAGGGAGTGGTGCTCCGGTTCAATGATGTGGTCAAGGAGCATATCGCCGAAGAGGATTTAGTCGGTTTTTTTAACACCGTTGAAATTATCAACAAACTCATTTCCGATAAAAAAGTGTACATAAAAACAACTAATTAAAACAAACATTCATAAATGAAAAGGCATATCAATAAAGTTGCCGTCATCGGTTCTGGTATCATGGGAAGTGGCATTGCTTGCCATTTTGCCAATATTGGGGTCGAAGTTCTCTTGCTGGACATCGTTCCCAGGGAACCCAATGAAAAAGAAAAGGCCAAAGGCTTGACCTTGGAGGATAAAGTCGTTAGAAACCGTTTGGTCAACGACTCCCTTGCTGCGGCATTGAAATCCAAACCCTCTCCTATCTATCACCAGAAATTCGCAGACCGAATTACTACGGGAAATTTGGAGGATGATATCGCCAAAGTGGCCCAAGTGGATTGGATCATCGAGGTGGTAGTGGAACGGCTGGACATTAAGAAGCAGGTATTCGAGAATCTGGACAAACACCGTACTGCCGGTACCTTGATTACCTCGAACACCTCCGGTATTCCCATCAAGTTTATGAGTGAGGGACGCAGTGAAGATTTCCAAAAGCATTTCTGTGGCACCCACTTCTTCAACCCGGCCAGGTATTTAAAGCTCTTCGAGATCATTCCGGGGCCAAAGACCTCCCAAGACGTATTGGACTTCTTGAATGGGTATGGCGAACAGTACTTGGGAAAAACCTCCGTGGTGGCCAAGGACACCCCCGCCTTCATCGGGAACCGAATCGGAATTTTCAGTATCCAAAGTCTTTTTCATGCCGTGAAGGAGTTGGGCATGACCGTCGAAGAGGTAGATAAATTGACAGGACCTGTGATTGGTCGACCTAAATCAGCCACTTTCCGTACTGTGGATGTGGTAGGGTTGGATACCTTGGTGCACGTGGCCAATGGCATTTATGAAAACTGTAAGGACGATGAACGCCATGAACTCTTTAAACTTCCAGATTTCATCAACACCATGATGGAAAACAAATGGTTGGGGAGCAAATCTGGACAGGGATTCTATAAAAAAGTACAGGGCGACGATGGGAAAAGTGAAATCCTCACATTGGATTTGGACACTATGGACTATCGCGCCAAAAAGAGTGCAAAATTTGCCACTTTGGAGCTCACCAAGACCATTGACAAGGTCATTGAGCGTTTTCCCGTATTGGTCGATGGCAAGGATAAGGCAGGGGAATTCTACCGAAAAAGCTTTGGGGCCCTATTCGCCTATGTGACCCATCGTATTCCCGAGATTTCAGACGAACTGTATAAGATTGATGATGCCATGAAGGCCGGATTTGGCTGGGAACATGGTCCATTCCAGATTTGGGACGCCGTAGGACTGGAGAAAGGCTTGGAATTCATCAAGGCCGAAGGGCTGGAAGCCGCGTCTTGGGTTGCAGACATGAAAGCGGCAGGTATTGATTCATTCTATACCGTAAAAGATGGGGCCACCTATTTCTATGACATTCCCAAAAAGACCATGGAAAAGGTTCCGGGTCAGGATGCCTTCATCATTTTGGACAACATCCGAAAGTCCAACGAAGTGTTCAAGAACAGTGGTGTGGTCATCGAGGATTTGGGCGATGGAATTCTCAACTGCGAGTTCCAATCCAAAATGAATACCATTGGTGGTGATGTGTTGGCCGGATTGAACAAAGCCGTGGACTTGGCCGAAAAAGACTTTCAAGGATTGGTGGTCGGTAACCAAGCAGCGAATTTCTCTGTTGGGGCCAACATCGGCATGATTTTCATGATGGCCGTGGAACAAGAGTATGATGAGCTTAACATGGCCATAAAATACTTCCAGGATACCATGATGCGGATGCGGTACTCCTCCATTCCCACTATTTCAGCGCCGCATGGCATGTGTTTGGGAGGTGGCTGTGAGCTATCCATGCATGCTGATAAAGTAGTGGCTGCCGCAGAGACCTATATCGGTCTGGTGGAATTTGGCGTTGGCGTCATCCCCGGTGGGGGTGGTTCCAAGGAAATGGCACTCCGGGCTTCGGACACGTTTAGGAAAAATGATGTGGAGTTGAACGTACTACAGGAATACTTCCTAACCATAGGAATGGCCAAAGTGTCCACTTCGGCTTATGAAGCCTACGATTTGGGCATTCTACAAAAAGGAAAGGATGTAGTGGTCGTGAACAAAGACCGACAAATTGCCACGGCCAAGGCCTACGCCAAATTAATGGCCGAGGCAGGCTACACCAAACCTGTTAAACGCAAAGACGTAAAAGTACTAGGAAAACAAGCATTGGGTATGTTCTTGGTGGGAACGGATTCCATGGAAGCCGGACATTACATTTCGGAACACGATAAGAAAATTGCCGACAAACTGGCCTACGTCATGGCCGGTGGAGATTTGTCCGAAGCCAGTTACGTTACCGAGCAGTATCTATTGGATTTGGAACGCGAAGCCTTCCTTTCACTATGTACAGAACGGAAAACCTTGGAACGTATCCAACATATGTTAAAAACCGGCAAACCACTAAGAAATTAGGAACAAGAATCAAGACATTGGAACCAGGACTGTCGTCTTTTTCTCTTGGTTCTTGAATCTAAAAATCTAAAAAAATGAAAACAGCATATATCGTAAAAGCATACCGGACCGCAGTGGGCAAAGCGCCACGGGGACTGTTCCGTTTTAAAAGACCCGATGAACTGGCCGCTGAGACCATTGAACACATGATGAAGGAACTACCGCAGTTGGACAAAAAACGCATAGACGATGTCATTGTGGGTAACGCCATGCCGGAAGCAGAGCAAGGGTTGAACATGGCCCGACTCATCTCCTTAATGGGATTGGATATTGAAGATGTTCCGGGAGTGACCGTAAATAGATACTGTGCCTCTGGACTTGAAACCATTGGAATTGCCACCGCAAAAATCCAATCCGGAATGGCAGATTGCATCATTGCAGGAGGCGCCGAGAGCATGAGCTACATTCCAATGGGAGGCTACAAACCCACCCCGGATTATGCCACTGCCAAAGAAGGACATGAGGACTATTATTGGGGCATGGGGCTTACCGCCGAAGCAGTGGCCCAACAGTTCAAGGTATCCCGGGAAGACCAGGATGTCTTTGCCTACAATTCACACATGAAGGCGCTAAAAGCCCAAGAAGAAAATAGGTTCCAAGACCAGATTGCACCCATTGAAGTGGAACATACCTTTATCAATGGAGCAGGTAAAAAGGAAACTACCAGTTACACGGTCAACAAAGATGAAGGGCCACGAAAAGGCACCAACATTCCTACCCTGAACAAGTTGAAACCCGTTTTTGCGGCGGGCGGAAGTGTTACCGCAGGAAACTCTTCCCAAATGAGCGACGGTGCAGCCTTTGTCATGGTGATGAGCGAGGAAATGGTGAAAGAATTGAATCTGGAGCCCATTGCCCGATTGGTGAACTATGCCGCTGCGGGGGTTGAGCCCAGAATTATGGGAATTGGCCCGGTAAAAGCTATTCCAAAGGCCCTAAAACAGGCCGGAATGAAGCAAAGTGACATCGAATTGATCGAATTGAACGAGGCCTTTGCCTCACAATCCTTGGCTGTGATCCGTGAGCTGGACCTAAACCCTGAAATTGTCAATGTGAATGGCGGTGCCATTGCATTGGGGCATCCATTGGGGTGTACAGGGGCAAAATTATCCGTACAACTCTTTGATGAAATGCGGAAACGCGACATGAAAGGCAAGTACGGTATGGTGACCATGTGCGTGGGAACTGGACAAGGTGCTGCTGGGATTTATGAATTTCTATCTTAAGAAGTAAGAAAAGAGATCAGAGAGAAAAGACGTCCTAATGAAAAGACACAATTATAAAAGGATGAAAATATGGTTACTAGGATTAGAGATTGCAAATGACATTTCTGATTTGCTCCTTAAGTTTCCCAAACATGAACGATATGACCTAAGCTCACAAATAAGCAGATGCTCAGTTTCAATGCCAAGCAATATAGCCGAAGGATCTTCCAGAACGGATAAATCTTTTAAGCATTTCATAGATATAGCATTGGGGTCCTCTTTTGAACTTGGAACCCAACTCTTAATCGCTAAACACAGAAATTATATTAACCCAAAAATTTTAAATACCCTTGAAGATAAAATAGGAGAATGGCAAAAAATGACCATGGGATTTCAAAATAGATTGAAATAAGTCTTTCCTCTATTTTCTATCTTCTTAAACCTTAATCAAAATGGAAACAGCAGAAAAAAACATACTGAGAGGAGGTCAATTTCTGGTAAAGGAAACCCCATGTGAGGATGTTTTCACCCTTGAAGACCTTACCGAAGAACAAAAAATGATGCGCGAAAGTACCAAGGAATTCGTAGATCGGGAACTTTGGGCGCATTGGGAACGTTTCGAGAAAAAAGACTACGCCTATACTGAAGAATGTATGCGCAAGGCTGGTGAACTGGGCCTATTGAGCGTTGCCGTTCCCGAAGCCTATGGCGGAATGGGAATGGGCTTTGTCTCCACCATGCTGGTCTGCGACTACATTTCAGGGGCTACAGGCTCCTTTAGTACGGCCTTTGGGGCACATACCGGAATCGGAACCATGCCCATTACCCTGTACGGTACCGAGGAACAAAAACAAAAGTACGTCCCCAGGCTTGCCTCTGGTGAATGGTTTGGCGCCTATTGCCTCACCGAACCCGGTGCCGGTTCCGATGCCAATTCAGGGAAAACCAAGGCCGTTTTGTCCGATGATGGAAAGTATTACAGCATTACAGGCCAAAAAATGTGGATTTCCAACGCGGGGTTCTGCAATATGTTCATTGTTTTTGCCCGAATCGAGGATGACAAGAACATCACCGGTTTCATTGTTGAGAACAATCCGGAGAATGGCATCACATTGGGCGATGAGGAAAAGAAACTGGGCATCCACTCCTCCTCTACCCGACAAGTGTTCTTCAATGAGACCAAGGTACCTGTTGAAAATATGCTTTCCGAAAGGGGCAACGGATTCAAGATTGCCATGAATGCCCTGAACATTGGTCGGATTAAACTGGCCGCTGCCTGTTTGGAAGCCCAGAGACGGGTGCTCAACGAAGCGACTAAATATGCCAATGAGCGTATTCAGTTTAAAACTCCCATTATGAACTTTGGGGCCATCAAGGCCAAAATCGCCGATATGGCCACCAATGCCTACGTGGATGAATCCGCTTCCTACCGAGCGGCTAAGAATATCGAGGACCGGATTGCCATTCGGGAGTCCGAAGGCAACTCGCACCAAGAAGCGGAACTTAAAGGTGTTGAAGAATACGCCATTGAATGTTCCATTTTAAAAGTGGCCGTATCCGAGCATGTGCAACACACTACGGATGAAGGTATCCAAATTTTTGGGGGAATGGGCTTTAGCGCGGATACCCCAATGGAATCTGCTTGGCGCGATGCCCGTATTTCACGGATTTATGAGGGAACCAACGAAATCAACCGTATGTTGGCCGTGGGCATGTTGGTGAAAAAGGCCATGAAAGGTCATGTGGACCTTTTAGGTCCTGCCACTGCCGTTGGTGAGGAATTGATGGGCATTCCATCATTTGATACCCCTGACTTTTCCCAACTGTTCTCCGAAGAGAAAGATTTGGTGGCCCGGATGAAAAAGGTCTTTCTTATGATCGCCGGTAGCGCTGTTCAAAAATTTGGTCCGGATTTGGAACAGCACCAGATGTTGTTACAATCCGCTGCGGATATTCTGATTCAGGTGTATTTGGCAGAGTCCACCATCCTCCGTACCGAGAAAAATGCAAAACGTTTTGGTGAAGAAGCCCAAGCCACGCAAATTGCCATGTCCAAACTCTATTTGTACAGAGCCGTGGATATTGTCATCCAAAAAGGAAAAGAAGCCATAGTTTCTTTTGCCGAGGGAGATGAACAGCGCATGATGCTCATGGGACTGAAACGTTTCACAAAATATACTAACCAGCCCAATGTTGTGGCACTTCGCACGCAAATTGCGGATAAAGTTGCTGCAGATAATGGGTATACCTTTGACTGATGCAATTGTTTTTTGAAACAAAACAACTGAAGAGCCGCCCTTTTAGGGCGGTTTTTTTTATATCCTATTTTGCAAGGTTGTATGGACAGCATACCTTTATCCTATGGAAAGGAATACTATGGAATCCCTTTATGACCAAAGGCAATTTAGGGAAATGGGTCACCTATTGATAGATCTTTTGGGCGACCATATCGACAACACCACCTCAGGGAAAAACCCAAAGACCATTGATTGGGCCGAACCCAGTGTTGAATTGGAATCTTGGAAGGATTTTTTCAACAACGGAAATGCAGACGATTTCTTTGAAAAGGTCATACAAAGAACCACCCATACCCATCATCCCAAATACATTGGGCACCAAGTGGGCGTTCCGGCCCCAATTACCGCCTTGACTGGCTTGCTGGCCTCTTTGTTGAACAACGGAATGGCGGTTTACGAAATGGGAATGTCCCCCACGGCCATGGAACGAATCGTTACAGATCATATTTGCAAAAAAGTGGGTTATGGGGAAGCTTCCAGAGGGTTGCTGACATCAGGCGGAACCCTGGCCAATCTGACCGCCCTGCTATCGGCACGGAAAGCCAAGGCAAAGCACAATGTATGGACGGAAGGCAGCTCCCAACAACTGGGTATCATGGTAAGCGAAGAAGCCCATTATTGTGTGGATCGCGCAGCACGCATCATGGGATTGGGAGACCAGGGAATCATTAAAATTCCGGTCACAAAAGATTTTACCATGGACATTTCCAAACTGGAGGAATACCACGCCAAAGCCTTGGAAAATGGGGTCCACATCTTTGCGATTGTGGGCAGCGCTCCATCCACCGCAACGGGTATTTACGATGATTTGGAGGCCATTGCCCGGTTCGCAGAAGAAAAAGGGTTGTGGTTTCATGTGGATGGCGCCCACGGAGGTGCTGTTATCTTCTCCGAGAAATACAAGCATCTGCTCAAAGGGATTGAAAAATCGGATTCCGTGGTCATAGACGGGCACAAAATGCTGATGATGCCCACCCTTACCACGGCACTTCTATACCGGGAAGGGATTCATTCGCATACCACCTTTGTTCAAAAAGCGGACTACTTATTAACCCATACGGATGAGGAAGATTGGTACAATGGAGGGAAAAGGACTTTTGAGTGCACCAAATCCATGATGGGCCTACATTGGTACATTCTATTAAAACTTTATGGGGATGACATTTTTGACCAAAATGTGACCAAACTATATGATTTGGGGAAAGAGTTTGCCCAATTGATACATAGTGATTCTAATTTTGAGTTGGCCATTGAGCCCATGTCCAATATCCTTTGTTTCCGGTATGTGGCACCTCAACTGAGTTTGGAACAGCTTAACAGCTTGAACCAATCCATCCGACAACAACTTCTGGAGGATGGGGAATTTTACATGGTCCAGACCCAACTAAGGGGAGTGCATTACCTAAGGACCAGTTTAATGAACCCCTTTACCACCATGGAACATTTGGGGTGGCTATTGGAAAAAATCAAAACCATTGCCAAAAAATTGATGGCTCCGGAACCTACGCTATAGATTCCAATATTTTTTCTTCGCTCTGTTTTCTTGAAAAGTTGATGGCACATTCGATCAAAGCCAAATGGGAATACGCCTGTGGGAAATTACCCAACAAGCGCTTGGTCTTAAAATCAATATCCTCGCTAAAGAGTCCCAAATGGTTGCTATGGCCCAACAAACGCTCAAAAAGTTCCAAGGCCTTTTCTTCCTCCCCTATTTTAAAGAGGCTGTTGATGAACCAAAAAGTACAAATGGTAAAGGACGATGAGGGTTCGCCAAAATCGTCCTCATTCTTATAACGATACAATAATCCATCATTGCTCAATCCCTCCTCAATGGCCTGTACCGTGTTCACATATTTGGGATCTCGGGCATTGATAAAACCATAGGGTTCCATCAACAATACCGAGGCGTCCAAGTGGCGGGAACCATACGATTGTACAAAGGCATTGATGTCACTGTTCCATGCATTTTCATGGATATCTCTTTTAATTTCTTGCTCAAGGGCAGTCCATTTTTCAATCTTATGGGTCTTTCCAAAGATTTTGGCCACTTTAATGGCCCGGTCCAAAGCCACCCAACACAGTACCTTGGAAAAGGTAAAATGTCTGTCTTCCCCTCGGAATTCCCAAATACCCTTGTCCGGTTCCCTCCAGTGTTTGCTTACGATCCAGACAATCCCTTTGGTGATGCTCCAGAGTTCCTCCACATTCTCAATATCATTGCTGAACTTCACCAACTGCTCATAGATGACATCCATAAGGATACCGTAAATATCGTTTTGCTTTTGTTTGTAGGCTGCATTTCCGATACGAACAGGTTTTGAGCCCTTGTATCCATCCAAATGGTCCAAGGTTTGCTCCGTGAGTTTCTTTTCTTGATTGATACCGTACATGATCTGGAGTTTTTCATCCTTGTCCGGCATAAGGTCAATGATAAACTGTAGGTATCTTTTGGCGGAATTCTTATGCCCCAGTTCGGAAACCACCTTGATCACCATGGAGGCATCCCTAATCCAGCAGAACCGGTAGTCCCAATTACGGACCTCACCAATAGTTTCGGGCAAAGAGGTCGTGGCGGCGGCCAAAACCGCCCCCGTTTTATCGTAAGTAAGCATTTTCAGGGTAATGGCACTCCGTACAATCTCCTTGTTGAATTTTTTATAGGTAGGGGTCTTATCCACCCAATCCAACCAATATACTTTGGTACGTTCCAATTCCAAGGCCATTTTTTCCGTAGTGGGCTTTAGGATCTTTTCGTTGTAACAAACCATAAAATAACCATCCTCTTTCAACGGAATCTCCACGCCCTCCAACACCTCTTCCTTGTTGAAAGAGGTATAAAGGAACAAGGTGTCATACTTTAATTTATGGGTGAGGCTTGCCACAAAATCCTTTTTCACATGATGTTCCGTCTGTCCCAATCCGTATTCCAGTTTGGGATCATACTTCACTTTAAAGCTCGGCTTTCCCGAAACATACTTTACATACCGAACGATTTCGGGCGGGGCATTGTACTTGCCATTGTTGTGCTTATGGTGCCTCGGCATAAAATCATGCACCTCAAAGACATCTTCCCCTCGGGAAAAACGTGTGATCAATATGGCCGTCCTTTCATAGTATTGTTGATGGATTTCATAGGCATCATCCACCAGAAACTCAAAGCTTCCTCCTTTTTTCTCATCCAACAACTTTGCAAAGACCGAAGTGGAATCAAATTGGGGCAGACAACACCAATCCAGCGAGCCCGTTTTTGAGATCAAGGCCGCACTCCTACAATTTCCAATAATTCCATAATCCAGGTTCTCCATAGGCTAATTATCCTCAAAAGGTTTAGAATGAATTGCTTTTACAGTCGAATTTCCCGAAATTTAAAGAAACTTAAAAGTAAAACCTGTCAAAAAACACCCTTTTATGGCCAAAACTATCATAATCTCAAATCGACTGCCCGTTCAATTGCAAATCAACAATGGAAGCATTAGCGCTATCCCCAGTGTAGGAGGATTGGCTACCGGAATGAAATCCGTGCATAGTGGCAGTGAGAGTCTTTGGATAGGCTGGTCCGGCCTTACGGACGAGGATACCCCTCCCGAGCTTGAGGGTGATATTGACAAGGCCCTGAAAGAGAATGGATGTGCCAAGGTAAAACTGAATGCCCAGGAAGTGGACGGTTTTTATTTTGGATTCAGCAATAGGACCATATGGCCCCTTTTCCATTATTTTTTGAAGTATTCCGAATTTGAGCTGGATTTTTGGAACACCTACAAGGCCGTAAACCAGAAATTCGCGGATGCCATCATTGAACAATCGGATGAGGACGATACCATTTGGGTACACGACTATCAGTTGATGCTGGTTCCACAAATGGTGAGGGAGAAACGGCCCAATACCTCCATTGGGTTCTTTTTGCACATCCCTTTTCCTTCTTACGAGATTTTCAGGACCCTCCCTTGGCGTGAGGAAATATTGGAAGGTTTGTTGGGGTCCGACCTTATTGGGTTTCACACCTACGACTATGAAAGGCATTTTCTGAGTTCGGTGCGGAGATTATTGGGAATGGAAGTAAGTTTTAACGAGATTTTCATGGACAACCGTGTCATCAAGGTGGATTCCTTCCCCATGGGCATCGATTACAAAAAGTTCAGGGATGCCGCTTTGGTTCAGGGAGAACGGAAAAAAGACAACAGAAGCGATCTACAACAACGGCTGGACGATCATAAAGCCTCTGCCCCGGACACCAAATTGATCCTATCCATAGACCGTTTGGATTACAGTAAAGGTATTGCCAAGCGTATCAATGCCTTTGAGTATTTTCTCAACAAGTATCCAGAGTACAAGGAAAAGGTGCGTTTGATCATTCTTGCGGTGCCCTCGCGTTCCAACGTTCCCCAGTACCAGTTGCTCAAGAAAGAAATTGATGAGTTGGTGGGGCGTATCAATGGGGAACTATCCACTGTGAACTGGACCCCGATCTGGTATTTTTATCGTTCCCTTCCCTTTGAAAACCTCATCGACCTATATACTTCCAGTGACATTGCATGGCTTACCCCGCTTCGCGATGGGATGAACCTCGTGGCCAAGGAATACATTGCCACCCGAACGGACAAGTCGGGAGTGCTTATTTTGAGCGAAATGGCCGGCTCTGCCTATGAAATGAACGAAGCCCTTTTGATCAACCCCAATAATTTTGAACAGCAGGCAGATACCTTGCGCCAGGCCATTACCATGCCTTTGGAAGAACAACAATCCCGAAATACCTTCCTCCAAAAACGATTGGAACGATACAATGTGGAAGTGTGGGCCAACGAATTTATGAGTGCACTCAACCAGAAAAAAACAGCGGGACACGCCTATATTTCCCAAAAAATCACAAACGAGTGCCTCAACACCATCTCCAAGGAGTACGCTGACTCTTCAAAACGGCTGTTGTTCTTGGATTATGATGGCACTTTGGCCGGGTTCCACAAGGACCCTCAAAAGGCATTACCCGATGAGGAGCTATACGCCCTACTGGACCAATTGCACGAACAGGACAATACCACCCTCTTTTTGATCAGCGGTAGGGACAAGCAGACCTTTGGCAGGTGGTTCCTTCCCAAAAAATACAATATGATCGTGGAGCATGGGGTTTGGATTTCCAAGGATGGTGAGGACTTCAAACTCTTGGAAAATGTAAAGAGCGAGTGGATGGAAAAAATCAAACCGGTACTGGAATCTTTTGTGGATCGAACGCCCGGATCCTTTATCGAGGAGAAAAACTACTCCATGGCGTGGCATTACCGAAACACCGACCCTGATTTTGGTGAAAAAAGAGCCACGGAATTGAACACAGTCTTGACCAGTCTTATCGGGAATGACGATATTAGCGTTCTTAACGGAAACAAGGTCATGGAAGTCAAAAGCAGTAATGTAAACAAAGGTAGAGCCGCAGTGCGCATGCTGGGAGAGGATGACTATGATTTTGTGTTTGCCATTGGCGATGACTGGACCGATGAATTTATGTTCCAAGAACTTCCCGACTCGGCCATCACCGTTAAAGTGGGGCTTAAAAAGACCCAAGCCAAATATCATGTTGAAAACACCAAAAGGGTACGAGAACTTTTAAAACGGTTTGCAAAACCATGATGCAGCGATTTTGTTTTTTGCTTTGTTTGCTGGGAACCTTCCTCAGCTACGGTCAGGCAAATACCGAGGTCTACCTTTTTGACCTCGATATGGATACCGGGGACGCCCCATTGTCCAATCCCAAGAATATTTCCCATAATCATGGGTACGACAACCAACCTTCATTTTGGGATGATGACACCGTATTGTTCTCTTCAACAAGGGCGGAGCAAACGGATATCTTGCGGTTCAACATCAACCAGGGAAGTACCTCTTCCTGGATTACCAATACCCCTACGGGAAGCGAATATTCACCTTTGAGAATACCTGGAAAAGATAACATATCGGCCATTCGATTGGATCTGGATGGACTGCAACGATTGTATGAATATGATATCAAAACCGGGGAATCCGAACCCATTTCCGATTTGAAAATTGGTTATCATGTGTGGTACAATGACCATATTTTAGTATCCACAGTATTGGTGGCAGACCGAATGGATTTGGCGGTGATCGACCTTGATGACGGCTCCCACCGTATAGTGCATAAGAATGTTGGGCGCTCCCTGCATAAAATTCCTATGACAGATTTGGTTAGTTTTATCAGCAAAGAGTCCTCAAAAAACCAACTATGGGAAATCAAATCCCTTGATGTGACCGATGATAAAATCGATACCATCCTGACCTTGGTCAACCCTGTGGAGGATATGGTCTGGTTACCCAATGGCGCACTCCTTATCCCCAATGACAACCGGATTTCCCTCTATAATCCAAAAACGGGGGATACCAAAGATTTTCAGTTTTTTGACCGAGATCAAGTCTTTAAGATATCCCGAATGGCGATAAATCCCAGTGGAACCCGATTGGCCTTGGTCACCGAGGTTTCACCCAAGGAAATTGTGCAAAGACAAGTGGATACTTTCAATAAACGGGATTTGGATGGGTTTGTCTCCTGCTATGCTGATGATGTCTTGGCACAACGCTTTCCCAACGATACCATGTATGTGGGAAAACCCAAGATGTTCGCCAATTACGAACGGTTTTACACCAACACCAAAAACGCAAAGGTTGAAGTGGTCAAACGAATTACCATAGGAAACAAGGTAATCGATGAGGAAATTACCCTAGTCGATGGTCGACAGGGCCATCAAGTGGCCTTGTACACCATTGAAGCTGGTCTCATTACCTCCATGACCTTTATTTTCCCCGATCAGGAAACCGCGGATGCAGAATCTGTCGTTCAGGAACAATTGGACGCCTACAATGCCCGCGACATTGATGCCTTTATGGATACTTACTCGGACCATATCTCCCTCAATAATTTTCCCAACCAAGTTACCAGTAAGGGTAAAACGGATATGAGGGTACGGTACGATTCGTTCTTCGAAAGCACCCCCAATCTTCACTGTAAGATAAAAAACCGTATGGTGATCGGGAACAAGGTCATCGATGAAGAACAGGTCACCGTCAATGATTCTGTGGTACATGCCGTGGCCATCTATGAGGTTGAAAATGGAAAAATTGCAAAAGTCACTTTTTTACGATGAGTCTTTTTGCTACTTTCATGGGATTTCTAAAAAAGCCTCTTTATGAAAACCCACTATCTTTTCTGTCTCATTTTGGTATTGACTTTCAGTAGCGTACGTGCCCAAGATGACTATGAAAACCTGACCGTATCCATAGGAGTGGTCGTCTCGGACCTCGAAGCCTCCATTGAATTCTATACCAACATCATGGGCATGGAAGAAACCGGCGAACTGGATTTAAACGGTTCCTTTGGAAAAGCTTCTGGATTGACCGGCGGAAGGCCTTTGTTGGTCAAAATTTTAAAGCTCAAGAACAGTCCGGATGCCACGGAGTACAAATTGGTGTCGTTCGGAAATGATAAAACCGGTTTTGACAAACACATACAGGACCAAAACGGAATGCAGTACACTACCTTTTTTATAAAATCCACAGAAGACATCATAAAACGAATCCGCGAAAACAATATCGAATTTTTGGGGGACACCCCTATAAAACTACCTGATGGAAGGACTTTTATCCTTATTCAAGATCCTGATGGGGTCTTTATTGAAATCGTTGGTCACTAAAATCCATTTTAATGAAACAAAGCATAGCGTTTATTTTTTTACTATTTTGTTTATCCATTCTAACAGCACAGGATGACACCCGTATATATGACATCATCAATGCGGTTTCCGCAGAACGCATAGAAAAAGATGTAACCACCTTGGTCAACTTCGGCACCAGACACACCTTGAGCGATACGCTTTCCCAAACCCGTGGCATAGGCGCTGCAAGACGATGGATCAAATCAGAATTCGAAAACATTTCTTCCGATTGCAATGACTGTTTGGAAGTTTTCTACCAAAAGGACCTGATCAAAAAAGGCGAAGGTGCCCGGATTGTAAAGGATGTTTGGGTAGTAAACGTGGTGGCCATCAAACGGGGTACCAAATACCCCAACCGCTTCATCATCATGAGTGGGGATATTGATTCACGGGTGAGTGACCCCAATAACTTTACTTCGGACTCACCGGGAGCCAACGACAATGCCAGTGGCATGGCAGGAACTATAGAAGCCGCAAGGGTGCTTTCCCAATATTCGTTTGAGAGCAGTATCATTTTTGTTGGACTTTCGGGAGAAGAACAAGGACTTTATGGTGGCAGGGGCTTGGCCGCGCATGCCAAGCAAAACAGCTGGGACATTGTTGGGATTTTCAACAACGACATGATCGGTAACATCACCGGAGTGGATGGTGTGGTCAGCAATAGGGATTTCCGAATTTTCTCGGAACCCGTTCCCCCTACTGAAACCGAGGAAGAAAGACGCGCCCGACGTTTTTATGGTGGTGAAGTGGACGGTATCTCACGCCAATTGGCCCGATATGTTTACAAAACCACCAAGACCTATATGCCCGAGATGAACCCCATGCTCATCTATCGCTTGGACCGTTTTGGACGTGGTGGGCATCACAGACCCTTCAATGATGCCGGTTTTGCGGGGATACGTATCATGGAAGCCCATGAAAACTATACCCAACAGCATCAGGATATCCGTTTGGAGGATGGTATCGCCTATGGCGATGTCCTGGAACATGTAAACTTTGGGTATGCCAAAAAATTGACTACCGTAAATGCGATCAATTTGGCTTCCATAGCTTGGGCACCTCCCGCACCGACAACCGTTGAAATAGGAGGAATTGTAGAACCTGCAGCCAAATTAAAATGGAGCAAGGTAGACGGTGCTGTAGGATACAAGATTTATTGGAGGGATACCACCTCACCTACTTGGGACCACCATAGATACGTAGGAGATATTGATGAGTACACCCTCAACGGTATTGTCATTGACAACTTTTTCTTTGGTGTGGCAGCAGTGGGCAAAGATGGACATGAAAGTCCGGTGGTTTTTCCAAACAAGGTTTTTAGATAAAACGAATGACGCGTCTGGTTGAGATGCTTTTATAGAATGGATATGAAACACTATTTTATACTATCAGCATTCATATTGGGAGTTTGCACTGCATCCGCCCAAAATTTTACCCGTCAGGACACCCTAAGGGGAAGCATTACCCCAGAACGGGCATGGTGGGATTTGAATTACTATGACCTCAATGTAAAGATTGAGCCTGAAAAAAAGTTCATCTCAGGACACAATCTGGTTCGCTACAAAGTGCTCAACGCCGCAAAAGTGTTGCAAATCGATCTACAGGAACCCATGCAAGTAACATCCGTGACCCAAGACAATCAAATACTGGAGGTCACTTCCGACGGAAATGCACACTTCATTACCTTGAAAAAGGAACAGGTTCCGGGCGACTTCAACACCATCAATATCCATTTTTCCGGTTATCCCCGTGAAGCCGTAAGAGCTCCTTGGGATGGTGGCTTTTCTTGGAAAGAGGATACCCAAGGAAATCCTTTTGTGGCCACATCCTGCCAAGGATTGGGCGCCAGTGTGTGGTGGCCCAACAAGGATCATATGTACGATGAGGTGGACAGTATGCGGATCCGTGCAACCGTCCCGAAAGATTTAATGGATGTTTCCAACGGAAAACTGGAAAGTGTGGAAGAGAATGGCGACTTTAAAACCTATAATTGGTTCGTGGCCAATCCCATCAACAATTATGGAGTGAATGTGAACATGGGTAACTATGTTCATTTTGGTGAAAAATACGACGGTGAAAAAGGTTTTTTGGATGTGGCTTATTATGTGCTTCCCGAAAATCTGGAAAAAGCCAAGGCGCAATTCAAACAGACCCCAATGATGCTCAAAGCCTTTGAACATTGGTTTGGCCCCTACCCTTTTTACGAAGATGGGTTTAAACTGGTGGAAGTGCCTTATTTGGGGATGGAACACCAAAGTTCGGTCACCTACGGCAACCAATACGCCAATGGCTATCTAGGACGTGATCTTTCGGGTTCCGGATGGGGACTTAAGTTTGATTTTATCATCATCCATGAAGCGGGCCACGAGTGGTTTGCCAACAACATCACTTACAAGGACATTGCCGATATGTGGATCCATGAAGGCTTTACGGCCTATTCCGAAAACCTCTATCTGGATTACCATTACGGGCCCAAAGCCGCTTCGGAATATGTAGTGGGTACCCGTGCCAATATTCGGAATGATCAACCAATTATTGGCCCTTATGGTGTCAACCAAGCAGGTTCGGGAGACATGTACTACAAAGGAGCCAATATGCTCCATACCCTCCGCCAACTCATCGAGGATGATGAATTGTGGCGCCAAATTTTAAGGGGACTCAACAGCGAGTTCTACCACAAAACCGTGACCACACAGCAAATTGAGGACTACATCAGCAAAAAGACCAAAAAAGACCTTTCCGCTTTTTTCAACCAGTATCTGCGCACCACCATGATTCCAAAGTTTGAATACCAACAAAAAGGGAGTTCCATAACCTACAGGTATGTGGATATTGTGGAAGATTTTGATATGCCCATTCGTGTCTTTGTGGATGGCAACGAGCAATGGCTCTTCCCAAATTCAGAATGGAAAACCGAATCCCTCAAGGGGAATGAGTTGATTTTTGACCCTAATTTTTATATCGAAACCGAAAAAATCTGATGTGAACGAACTTCCCGAACACTATTTCCAAAACGATTCCGAATGGCGGGAGTGGCTGCACGAAAACCATGACAGCTCGGATGGCATCCATGTCATTTTATACAAGGTGGAGCACCATATGGAAAGCATGCGATGGGAGGAGGCCGTGAGGGTCGCCCTTTGCTACGGGTGGATAGACAGTACGGTGAAAAGTCTGGGCGATGGCAAACGGAGACAATATTTCTGCCCTAGAAAACCCAAAAGTGTATGGAGCAAACTTAACAAAGAGCACATCAAAGACTTGAAAGCCCAAAAATTGATGCACAAAAGTGGATTGACCGCCATACAAGTTGCCAAAGAGAATGGCTCTTGGTCCGCATTGGACGATGTGGAAAACGGAGTGGTTCCCGAGGACCTTCAACAGGCATTCAATCAAAACAGGGAGGCTCAAAAGAATTTTGAAAACTTCACCCATAGTCAGCGTAAAAGCTACTTGTATTGGCTCAATCAGGCCAAGCGGGAAGATACCCGACAGAAACGGATAGCTGAGATTGTGGGAATGTCGGCCCAAAACATCAAATACCGAACCTTAGGAAGATGAAACATAGCATCAAAACATTGGGAATATCCACATTGATCCTACTCGCCTTAGCCTGTATGGACAAAAATTCCAAACAACAGGTGGACCTAGCCATAACCAATGCGCAGGTCATCCATCTTGAAACAGGGACCGTGGAGACCCAGGACATCTTTATTTCCAATGGGAAAATCCAGGCAATTCTGGATGTAGGTACCGAGAACACCTTCGAGCCCGATACTCTTATGGACGCTACCGGAAAATTTGTACTTCCCGGTTTTTGGGACAATCACATTCATCTTAGAGGTGGTGATTCGCTGGTGGCCAACAACAAAAACTTTTTGAAACTGTTCATTACCAATGGGATTACTACGGTTCGTGACGCAGGCGGTGATCTCACGCCTTCCGTCATCCAATGGAAAAACCAGATTGCATCCGAGGATTTGGTGGGACCTACCATTTATACATCGGGGCCAAAAATTGATGGTCCCAATGCCACATGGGCGGGCTCCCTTGAGGTGGAAACTGAAGAAGATGTGAAGAATGCCTTGGATTCCCTTCAGGAATTGCAGGTTGATTTCGTCAAACTTTATGACAGCCGGATTTCGGGTGGGAATTACCTCAACGCCATCAAAGAGACCCAAAAAAGAGGTATGACCGTCTCGGGCCACATGCCTTTTACGGTTACGTTGAAGGAAACTGTGGAGGCTGGCATGGATGCTGTGGAACACCTCTATTATATCATGAAAGGGTGCGCCAGCAATGAGCTGGAGGTAACGGAAAAACTTAAATCCGGAAAAATGGGCTTTTGGGATGCCATGCCCGCACTAATGCAAGCGTATTCAGACTCAACCGCACAACAGACTTTTACCATGTTGAAAGGTCATGATGTCTTCGTGGTCCCTACGCTGCATATTGGAAAAACATTGAGCTATTTGGATGAAGTGGACCATTCCAACGACCCCTACCTGACATACATGGGGCAAGGAATCATCCAAACCTATCAAGGAAGGATTACACGGGCCATGAGTGCTTCGGAAGAAGTCCGAAAAGACCGGAAGGAGTTGGATACTTTTTTTGGACAACTGGCCCAATCCCTGAACAAGGCCGGGGTGAAACTCTTGGCGGGTTCGGATAGTGGTGCCTTCAACTCCTACACCTATCCAGGTATCTCGCTCCACAAAGAATTGGAAGCCATGGTTCAGAACGGAATCCCTCCTTTGGATGCGTTGCGTACATCAGCCTATAACGGTGCACAGTTTTTGAATAAATCCAGCAACTATGGTAGTGTTTCCAAAGGAAACGTATCGGATTTGGTGATTTTGGATGACAATCCTTTGGAAGATATTCGCAATACGCAACACATTTATACGGTGGTCAAGGGAACCCAAGTGTTCTCCAAAAACCAGTTACAGGAACTATTGAACTCTGCTATCATGGATTGATGCCTATTTCAATTTTAAAACCATACACAATGATCCATTCCTCTTCAAAAATCAAGGTAAGCCCAAATATTTGGGGACTTTTATTGCTATTTCTGCTTGCCATACCTATAAAAGCACAAGTTTTATTGGTCCCTGACCGGGTATTTGATGGCGAAGAAATGCATTCCAATTGGGTAGTGGCGGTCAATGGTAATCTAATTACCTATGCTGGTCCAGAAAGTGGACTGAAAAAAGTCAACTCCTATACCAAACAAGAGCTGAAAGGGATGACCCTGATGCCCGGAATTATAGAGGGGCATTCACATCTGTTGCTGCATCCCTACAACGAAACGGACTGGAACGATCAAGTTTTAAAGGAATCCCCGGTGGAACGAGCCATACGAGGGAGCGTCCATGCCAAAAAATCCCTAATGGCCGGGGTAACGACCATGCGCGATTTAGGCTCGGAAGGTGCCGGATATACCGATGTCTATTTAAAAAAGTGTATTGATGACGGAATCATCCCGGGACCTCGATTATTGGTAGCCGGACCTGCCATCGTAGCTACGGGGGCCTATGGGCCAAAAGGATTTCACGACGGGGTCCGCGTTCCCTTGGGTGCCGAACCCGTAAGTGGAAGGGACGAAGCCATCAAGGAGGTTAGGAATCAAATGGGGAAGGGTGCGGACTTGATCAAAATTTATGCAGATTACCGTTGGAGCCCAGGTGCAATCCCGCAACCTACCTTTTTACAGGAAGAAATCGATGCCATGGTAGCCACTGCCACCACTGCAGGCAAATATGTTGTGGCCCATGCCGGAACACCCGAAGGGATGCGGCGAGCCATCTTGGGTGGTGCCGAGACCATAGAGCATGGGGATTGGGGCACCATGGATATTTTCAAGCTGATGAAAGAAAAAAATGTGGCCCTCTGCCCTACCTTGGCTGCCGGCGATGCCATTGAACGGTACAAAGGATGGAAAAAGGGGAAAGAGGCCGATACGGACCGCATTGCAAAAAAGAAGCAGTCCTTTGCCTTGGCCCTACAGTCCGGAGTGGACATTGTCTTTGGAGGTGATGTGGGCGTATTCCCCCATGGAGAAAATTATAGGGAACTCGTACTTATGGTCGAATACGGAATGCAGCCCCTCAAGGCTTTACAATCGGCCACATCAGTGAACGCAAGGGTATTCCATCTAGAAAATCTGGGAAGCATCAAAAACAACTTTTTGGCCGACCTCATCGCCGTGGAAGGCAATCCCCTTACCCACATTGAACAGATGCAACACGTACGGTTTGTTATGAAAGATGGGGTGGTCTATAAAAGCGAATAGACCATTCAATTCAAATAGAGAGGGTTTCCCCGCAGTCTGGTTCCAGTTAACATCCTTTTAAGAATTCCACTTGGGGTTTTTGGTATCTTTAGGCGACTAATTGACCTTAAAAATGAAAAAGCCTCTTTTCCTATTGATGCTCTTTGCATCAATATCCCTTTTTGCCCAAGAATTTTCAATGGATTTGGTTCAGGATATGAAACCAAGAAACATAGGCCCAGCCGGAATGAGCGGACGTGTTACCGCCATTGATGTGGTCCATTCCAATCCTGACATCATGTATGTGGGAACCGCATCAGGTGGTTTGTGGAAATCCACCTCTGGGGGTATCCAATGGGAACCCATATTCGACCATGAGGTTACTGCCTCCATCGGCGCGGTTGCCATCCAGCAATCCAACCCATCCGTAATTTGGGTCGGTACCGGGGAGGGAAACCCCAGAAATAGCCTCAACGGAGGGTATGGCATCTACAAATCCTTGGATGGTGGTAAAAGCTGGAAATCCATGGGGCTCGAAAAAACACGTCACATTCACCGAGTCATCATAGACCCTACCAATCCTGATATCGTCTATGTTGGGGCCATTGGCTCCCCTTGGGGCGAACACCCTGAACGGGGTGTTTTTAAAACCACCGATGGCGGAAAAACGTGGGAAAAGGTACTGTTTGTAAACAACAAAACCGGGGTGGCCGATTTGGTCATGGACCCCACCAATCCCAATAAATTGATGGCGGCCATGTGGGAACATAAACGTGACCCTTGGTTCTTCAAATCCGGTGGTGAAGGCAGTGGGCTGTACATGACCCACGATGGTGGCACCACTTGGAAACAAATCACCGAAGAGGACGGTCTGCCCAAGGGTGACCTGGGGCGTATTGGTATCGCCATAGCCCGAAACAAACCCAACGTGATCTACGCCTTGGTCGAGGCCCAAAAAAATGCCTTGTACAAGTCGGTCGACGGTGGGTTCAAATGGGAAAAAATCAACGATAAAAACGATATTGGCAACCGCCCTTTTTACTATTCCGAAATCTATGTGGATCCCCAGAACGAAAACCGGGTATACTCGGTGTTCACTTACATCAATGTTTCAGAAGACGGGGGCAAAAACTTCTCCCAATTGATGCCGGCCTACGGTGTGAGCAATGGGGTACATCCCGACCACCATGCCTGGTGGATACACCCGACCAACGGACAGTTTATGCTGGACGGTAATGACGGTGGATTGAACATCACCAAAAATGGTGGCAAGACATGGCGATTCATTGGTAATCTACCTGTGGCACAATTTTATCATATCAATGTGGACAATGAGTATCCCTACAATGTATACGGAGGAATGCAAGACAATGGTTCTTGGCGAGGTCCTGCCTATGTGTGGAGGGACCAAGGGATTCGGAACAGCTATTGGCAGGAAATTGCCTTTGGTGATGGTTTTGATGTCATCCCGGATAAAGATGACAGTCAATTTGGATATGCCATGAGCCAGCAAGGCTACGTGCGTCGTTACGATTGGAAAACAGGAAACGACTATACTGTTCGACCAACCCACCCCGACCCCAAAGTGGAGCTCCGTTTCAACTGGAATGCAGCCATAGGCCAAGACCCTTTTGATACCAGCACGGTATATTTTGGAAGTCAATTTGTCCATAAATCCACCGATAAGGGATTGACATGGGAGGTCATTTCACCGGACCTAACCACCAATGACCCCGAAAAGCAAAAGCAGGGTGAAAGTGGTGGGCTTACCATGGATGCCACCGGTGCGGAAAACCATTGCACGGTTATTGTGATAGAACCTTCGCCCGTGGAGAAAGATATGTTGTGGGCCGGTACGGATGATGGCCGGGTACACTTTACCCAAAATGGCGGCACCACTTGGACCGATGTCACCAACAACATCAAAGGGTTGCCCAAAGGCAGTTGGATTCCCCAGATCAAAGCCTCTCAAAACAATAAAGGTGAGGCCCTATTGGTCGCCAACGATTATCGAAGGTTCAACTATACACCCTACGCCTACCGGACCAAAGATTATGGAAAAACCTGGACCCGTATCGTGGACCAAACCGATGTGGAAAGCTATACACTGAGCATTTTGGAAGACCCGGAAAATCCCAATCTTATGTTTTTGGGAACCGATGATGGTCTCTACATTTCCTTCGATGCAGGTTCCAAATGGCAAAAATGGGACAAAGGATTCCCCACTGTATCCACAAAAGATTTGGCCTATCATCACAGAGAACAGGATTTGGTAATCGGCACCTTTGGCAGGGCAGCATGGGTTTTGGATGATATTAGACCCTTAAGGGCCTTGGCGGAGAACAAGGCGTTATTGCAAAAGGATATCAGCCTGTTTAAAAGCCCCGATGCCTATTTGGCCGCCTACCAACAACCCACGGGAAGTCGTTTTGGGGGGGATGCCCTCTACAATGCTGAGAACAGGCCCTCGGGAGCCATGATTACGTACTACATCAAAGATGTAGCGTCCAAGAAAGATGACAAAAAAACCGACGAAACCAAGGATGCCGCTTCCGAAGAGGATAAACCCAAAGAGAAGACCAAAGATTCCATCTTCTTTAATTTTTATGATGGCGATAGGCTCATCAGAACCTTAAAATACAAGACACCCAAAAAAGCCGGGTTCCATAGGATTTACTGGGAATTGGACGAGAAAGCCCCTGCTTCCCCGTCAAGGACCATTGTGAAAAATCCGAGGGAGTCGGGCGGATTATCCGTTAAACCAGGCACCTATAAAGTGGTGGCGCACTATGGCGGGCAAAAGGATTCCACAAGTGTGACCGTAAAAACGGACCCGCGGTTGAATACGTCTATGGCTTCCATCAATGAGGTGTATGCCCTGGGCAAAAAATTGGAAGGCTTTACACAAACCGCCGCCGATGCCGTAAAACAATTGGTGGAGAACAAGAATTTGGCCAACAAATTCCAAAAAGAACTCCAAGACCTGGACAAGGAAAAATTCAAGGAGCAGATTGAGGCTTCAAAGAACATCATAAAAGAGATAGATTCCGTAATCGCCCTGTATTTGGGCAAGGAGGACAAGCGCCAAGGCATTACCCGAAACCCGGAACCATCCGTGGAGCAAAGACTTGGTACGGCCAGTTATTATGTGAGCAGTCGCCAGTCTGGAATCACTGAAACAGAAAAAAGATTGGTCCGCTTTGCGGAAGATGAATTAAAGTCGGCCTTGGACAAGACCAATGCCTTCTTCAGCGAAAAATGGAAACCGTATCGCGAATCCATCGAAGCCTTGGATATATCACCTTTTAAAGAAACAGAAACCTTTAGTTTAGATTAATGCAGCATAGAAAAAGAAAATTGCTTTCGACCCTTTGGGTCGCACTTACCGCTACCGTAGTATTGAATGCCCAAGAACCTGGAGAGGACAAATGGGGGGCTTGGTATATGTATTTTGGAACCAACAAGATTGCCGAACGCCTTAGTGTTCATACCGAAGCCCAATTCCGTTTTTATGAGACCACCAGCAATTTTAACCAGTTGTTGTTGCGTACCGGGCTGAATTACCATATCAACCCCAATGCCATTGCCACCATGGGGTATGGTTTTATCAAGACCGATGGTTCTTTTGATGAGCCCCTTGGCGGATTGGATGGTAGGGAGCATCGAATCTTTGAGCAGTTTATCCTGAAAAACAAGGTTTGGGAGTTACTTTTTGAGCACCGCTATCGTCTGGAACAACGCTTTTTGGAATTAGGGAATGCTACGGACACCCAGCACAGGGCACGTTACCGCATCCAAATGACCTTGCCGCTCACCGATACTTTTTTCTTGAATTTTTATGATGAATTGTTCATCAACCTACAGGATGACCTGTTCGGACAAAACCGTTTGTACGGTGCCGTGGGGGTTCATCTCACGGAGAACAGTAGTGTGCAGTTGGGGTACCTCAGGAACCAGTTTGCCAATGCCGTTTATGATCGGTTGCAGATAGGTTTCTTTTTTAATCCCGACTTAAGAAAAGTCTTTGCCAAAAAGGCCAAGGACGAAAGTTAAATTTGTATGGCCCCTTTGAGGTAATGGTGAATGGGCCTGTTTTATGTCTATTAACCTAAAAAAGCATCATGGGGCTACAAAAAGTAACATTCAACAATAAAGAGGGCCAGACTTTGGCGGGACGCTTGGAGCTGCCCGTAGACCAACACCCCCATAACTTTGTGTTGTTTGCACATTGTTTCACTTGCACCAAAAACCTTTTGGCTGTTGCCCATATTAGCCGTGCTTTGACCTCCAAAGGTTTTGGGGTGCTCCGTTTTGACTTTACGGGCTTGGGAGAGAGTGAAGGGGATTTCGAAAACACCAATTTTTCTGGCAACATTCAGGATTTGGTGGCTGCTGCGGACTACTTGAAAGATAATTATAAAGCCCCAACCTTGATCATTGGCCATTCCCTTGGAGGTGCGGCATCTATATTTGCTGCTGCCAAAATTGCTTCCGTGAAAGCGGTAGCCACTCTGGGTGCGCCTTCCAGCCCTGCACACGTAAAGCATTTGTTGAGAAGTGAACTTGATGAAATCGCCTCTACTGGCAACGCCACAGTAAATTTAAGCGGAAGGGACTTTACCATCAAAAAACAGTTTTTGGACGATTTGGAGAACAAATCACTCACAGTTACCGTCAAAAATCTTAGAAAGGCATTATTGATCCTACATTCCCCCCAAGACCAAATTGTAGGGATACAAAATGCCGAAGAACTCTATGTTGCCGCCCATCACCCCAAGAGTTTTATTTCCTTGGATGGCGCCGACCATTTGTTGTCCAACAAAAACGACTCCATGTATGTAGGTGAAGTCATCGCGGGTTGGGCCACAAGATATGTGGATATAATACCCCATGAGTCTTTAACAACCCAACATCAGGTGGTGGCCAGTTTGGATTCGGACAATGGATTTACCACATCCATGAAGGTGGGGAACCATTTTATGACTGCTGATGAACCCGTGTCCTACGGTGGAAATGATTTTGGACCATCGCCCTACGAGTTGGTATCCGCAGGGCTTTCTGCCTGTACCGCCATGACCATCCAAATGTATGTGAAACGCAAAGGATGGCCCCTTACCAATGTGGAAGTGCATACGTCCTATGAAAAAACCCATGCCGTGGATTGTGAGAACTGTGAAAGCGAAGGAACAAAAATTGATACCTTTTATCGGGAAATACAATTGACAGGGGCCTTGGATGAGCAACAAAAGACCCGAATCCTGGAAATTGCCGATAAATGCCCGGTGCACAAAACCCTGCACAGTAAAACGCAAGTGATCAACAAATTGATATAAACAGTAAGGGGTTTACAGCCGTAGGTGACGGATATCAAAATAATCCAATTCCAACTCAATTACGGCATTGTAGATGTTGCGCAATGATTTTACATACTCCCTTTGGTTGATGTAGCCTTTTAGTTTGTTTTCCTTCAAACGGTTATATCCCTTACAAAAAGACCTTTTCTTTTTGCAGTAGATCAAGAAGTTGATATAGTCCGTGGCTGTACTGACCAAAATGAGTGTTTTGTGTTGAAATACATTAGTACTTCTATAACGGCCCCACCCTTAAAATCGTATGCTTTCCTTTGGAAAACCATCAAGTGATTGATGGGGAAAATTGTTGACACCTCCCTAAATAATGATTACCTTAGACTGAACCTAAAAATTCTTTCTAATGAAAAAAATACCCGCAGCGGTAATTGGATTGGCATTGATGACCGTCTTTAGCTGCAAGCAAGTAAAAAAAGAAGCGGAAGAGACATCCGAAGAAATAGAGGAAACCGTTGAACAGGTGGTAGAAACCATGGAACCTACATCCATTTCCTTCAAAATGGAACCCAAAAGTGACAGTAATGTCAGTGGTGATGTAACTTTTATGGAAGAAAACGGCACCGTGGTAATGAAAGCCACATTGTCCGGTCTCACCGAAGGGGAACACGCCATCCACATCCATGAGAAAGCCGATTGTTCTTCGGCTGATGGAAAATCTACGGGAGGTCATTGGAACCCAACCTTCCAACCCCACGGTAAATGGGGCGCCGAAGAAGGCTATCACAAAGGGGACATTGGTAATTTTGTTGCCGATGCCGATGGTAACGCCACAGTGGATTTTGCCACTAAGGAGTGGTGCATTGGCTGTGATGATGAAACCAAGAACATTGTGGGCAAGGCGGTGATCGTTCACCAAGGTGTGGATGATTTCACTTCGCAACCCAGTGGTGCTGCAGGGGCAAGGGTTTCCTGCACTGGTATTATACAGTAATGAAAAAGGGCGATCTATAGATTGCCCTTTTATTTTTTGAACATTGATATGGAAATCACAAAAGAATACTCCAATGGGGAACTTACTGTGGTATGGAAGCCCAAACTGTGCCAACATGCAGGGATTTGTGTGAAAATGCTGCCCCAAGTCTACAATCCCAAGGACAAACCTTGGATCAAGGCTGAAAATGCCTCAACACAGGAATTAAAAGATCAAATTGCCCAGTGTCCTTCGGGAGCACTGAGCCACTACACCCCTACCTCCCCATAATGAAACAAGAATATCAGCTTGTGGACAATGCGGAAGCCAAACAATTTGAGTTTGATTTGGGCGATGCCATTGCCAAAATAGAATACATCCGCGCCAAGGAAAAAATCTATCTTACCCATACCGAGGTTCCGGAATCCTATGAAGGAAAGGGTATTGGTTCCCAATTGATCCGAAAGACCTTGGAACATATCAAAGCCCATGACCTCACCCTGATTCCCCTTTGTCCGTTTGTTGCCCTGTACCTCAGCAGGCATCCGGAATGGAAATCACTGGTCCTAAAGGGAATAAACATCGCATAAACCATTTATATTGACATTCCACCGTGAATCCATAATGGGAAAGGCTTTTTTTATATCTTTAGCTGACCCGCTATGGACTTAGACAACCTCATACAAAGATTCCAGAAAAAAGATACGGTCGCCTTTGAGGCTTTGTATGATATGTATGCGGAAAACATATGTGGAGTAATCAACGTGATTCTCAAGGATCCTGAACGCTCCCAAGAGCTTTGTCAAGATGTTTTTGTGAAAATCTGGAGTAAATCGGACCAATATGACACTTCCAAAGGTCGCTTTTTTACCTGGATCTTAAACATTGCCCGCAATGCCGCCATCGATGAACTGCGCTCGAAAAGCCATAAAAACCAAAAGAAAAACCTCCCAGTGGATTCTCTCGTAGGTATTCATGAAAACAGCGAAGATTTAAACGGAAAAATAGACACTATAGGATTGCAATCCCTATTAAAGGGACTTAAGGATAAATGCATTCTTTTGATTGACCTGCTCTACTTTAAAGGGTTTACACAAAAAGAAGCTGCGAAAGAACTAAAGACACCAATAGGAACCATAAAAACACGGATTAGAAGTTGTATTTCCGAAATTCGGAAAAATATGGCATAGTAAAATGGATGTGAAGGAGTACATAGCATCAGGAGTTTTGGAACTCTACGTGGCAGGCGCATTGAGCCCCGAGGAAAACTTGGAGGTACAACACTACGCCCTACAACACCCTGAGGTGAAGTCAGAGATTGAAGCTATTGAGAAGTCCATTCTAGAGCTTACCCGGACAACCTCGCCCAAACTATCCAAAGACAGTTTTAAGACCGTCCGCGCCCAATTGGACGACGTCATCCAATTCAAGCCTGAAGCCTCGGAAAGGAAAACTCCTTGGGGCAATTACGTGGGCTGGGCAGCTTCCATAGTACTTGCAATTGGCCTTATTGGTGTATATCTACAGAACAATCAGCTTAAAACCGAGATAGAGATCACCAATCAGGAAAAGGAGAATCTGGAACAAATTCTATCCACCACCCAGGAAAAGGTTATTGACAAGGAAGCGCTTTTACAACAACTTCGGGCTAAAAATATTACCGTAGTGGCGTTGGGCGGACAGGCTGTATCTCCAGATTCGTATGCCAAGGCCTATTGGAACCGGGAAGAGAACAAGGTCATCATTGATGCCCAAGGACTTCCTGAACCCCCACCGGGCTATGCCTATCAAGTTTGGTCCTTGAAACTGACCCCGCTCACCCCCACCAGCATTGGTCTTCTAGAAGATTTTGCCACGGATGACAGTAAATTGTTCGCGTTGTCCAATCCCAATGAATCCGAAGCTTTTGGTATTACCTTGGAGCCCGAAGGCGGCAGCGAAACCCCTACCTTGGAACAACTTTATACCTTGGGTGCTGTAGGGCCCTAAATTCACTCTTTATATTTTTTACGTAACCGGTTACTTATTTTTTATATATTTACGTAACTAGTTACACTTTTATGATGACCAATGACTTTCTCCAAGAAATAGCACATTTAGGTTTCACAGCTCGTATAAAGCGGTTGAACGAAAAGATTGTATCCAGCACCCTGGACCACTATTCCCGATTGGGGCTGCCCATTGAACCCAATTGGCACGTTGTCTTTTTATTGCTGAAAGAAAACGGAAGGCTTACCGTAACCGAAATGGCCAGTGCCTTGGGTTTTTCCCATCCTGCTATCATCAAGATTGTCAAAAAGATGAAGACCCAAGGGTATCTGGAAAGCCAAAAGGACTCCAATGATGGGCGCAAAACCTTTATCTATCTGTCCCAAAAAGGAGAGCGGGCTTTAAGTTCCCTTGAAGCGGAGTGGCATCGTATCCAACAGGTACTCAAGGAATTTGTAACCCCTGGTTTTTTGGACGGATTGTGTCAACTGGAACAGGAATTTGACTCCAAAGGATTCCAAGAACGCTATCAGCAACGCTTTGGCCACAAAGGCTTTTACATCCGCACAGCAAAACCCTCTGAATTTGATGCCATAGGAAAATTGATGGTGGATGTTTATTCGGGTCTAGAAGGATTCCCCAAAGCAAACGATCAGCCCGAATACTATGAAACCTTGGCCAACATAGGTGATTTTACCCAAAAACCCGGTGTGGAACTTCTGGCCGCTGTTTCCGCAGGCGAGAAGGTTTTGGGGGCAGTCCTTTATTTTGAACATATGGAATATTATGGTGCCGGGGGTATAGCGAAACAAGAAAAAAATGCGTCTGGATTCCGCTTATTGGCCGTTGACCCGGCAACCAGAGGAATGGGCATAGGGAAAGCCTTAAGTGAAGCTTGTATTGAAAGGGCGAAAACCCGCGGACATCTCAATGTCATCATACACAGCACCTCGTTCATGAAAGTCGCCTGGAAAATGTATGAAAAATTAGGTTTTATTCCCTATCCAGAGTTGGATTTTAAACAAGGGAAACTCCAAGTCTATGGATTTCGTTTGGCTTTAGCGTAAGTTTGTTATAATACTGAAAGGCGGCCTAGAATCTCCAGACCGCCTTTTAGAGTATTGGTTAGTGGTATAAATTACCCTATAGTTTTACACCTACCCCGAATCCAAATATCCATGGGTTGATATCCACATCAGCCACCACAGTAGCTCCCAATGCCGTAGTGGCATTAACGGTGGCATCCGTATTCAGAAACAGTTTTTTCACATCCACATTTAAAAACCATTTATCATTGAGCATAAAGTCGAATCCTCCTTGCAATGCATATCCCACGGCGGTATCGTAATCCACATCATCAGCCACAGGTCCCTCATCCACTCCATAAAAGAGGGTAAGGTTCAATCCAGCTCCCACATAGGGCACAAAATCACCACCGGTGAAATGGTACTGGCCGGTCAAGGTTGGAGGAAGCAGCCACACATGTCCCAAATCAATATCCCCAACTAGAGTCCCAACTGCTTCCACATCATGCTTTGTGGTGGCCAAAATCAATTCCAAAGACCAATTTTCATCGAAAAAGTAAGAGATGTCCAACTCCGGTACAAACGCAGTGGAAATGGAGGCATCCCCACCTATAGCTTCTATATCTGCACTTTCATCCGGCGTCACTACAATTCCCCGAAGCCGGAACTGCCAAGGACTTCCGCCGTCACCCGACGAAGCATCCTGCGCTGTTCCCATGTTGATGAATCCCATTAACGCCATCGCTGCAAAAAGTACTGTTCTTCTCATTTTTTTGAATTTTAAGATGAGACAAAGCTACAATGCGATACATGCAAGAAATATGACGTTTATCATTGGAAAATAAACCTTCATGTCATCCCTTGAATGGAATAGGATTGAATTAAAATTTAATGGGCTATCCAAAAACCGGAATGGTGCCTTAAAACCACTTTTTTCGTTTAAAGATGAGTATGGAAATGAGGGTAACGACCAGCATGAGTCCTAAAAGGATAAAATAGCCGTACGGCCATTTGAGTTCTGGAATGTTCTCAAAGTTCATCCCATAGATTCCTGCCAAAAAAGTAAGGGGAATAAATATTACGGAAAAGATGGTCAAGGTCTTCATGACCTCATTGAGGCGATGGCCTTGAATACTGAAAAACAAGTTGATTTGACTTTCCAACTCTTGGGTATCGGAATCAACATCATTGGTCAAGCCGTTGATCTGCTCCCTGAGCTCACTGAAATATTTGGTATGGAACCCCTTTACCTGTACCCTTTCCAGTCGGGTTACAATGTCCCTCAGGCCATGTGATGCTTTACGAAAGTGCTGGATCATGGCCTTTTTTTGTTCCACTTCGAACATAAACTCCGGTGTGGGTTCCATTTTGGTGGCACGGTCCAGCATGTTTTCCATCAAAACCATTTCCTCATACTTTTCCTTATAATTGGAAATCAAGGTTTCCAGGATAAAAAACAGGAGGTAATCGGCCCTCTTTTTTCTTATGATTCCCTTATTATCGAATATCCGTGCCCGTATCCAATCAAAATGGTCTCCCCATTTTTCCTGGATACACCATACAAAATCCTTGGCTACCACAAAAAACATCTGTTCCGACTCCAAGCTTTGGTCTTCCGTCTTTATAATTCGGGCAGCAATAAAAAGCTGCTCCTCCAATTCTATGACCTTATTTCCAAAGTTTTGGTTAAGCAGTAACCGAAGCAGAAAATCGTCCAACTCGTTGTGGAGCACCATCTTCCTAAACTCTTCCGTATAGCCCAGACCATACGTATTGACCCAAGTAATACTCTTATCGTTTTTGGACAATTGTGCATCTTCATCCATGGAAAATTTCCGATTGTAGTAATCCTCAAGGGAATAGTTGATGACCCAGGTATTATTTTCGAAATCTGTAACCATTATTGTAAAAGTAAAACGGGTTATTCGTAGTTTAGAGCAATAAGTTAACCCAAATTTAGCAAGATTGGATCATGGTGGGCGTAATGTCTTTTAAAACCGAAATTTTAGTCACAGGAATTTTATTGGTTGTTGTATTTGTTTTGAACTCTTTGACCAAAAGGGCCATACGGAGATTTGGCAGGACCAGTGCCATTGATATGAACAACAGAAAAATCATCTTTTATCTTAGTAATCTTTTCTTCTATGGCTTTGCCCTTGTTGGAATTTCACTAATCTGGGGAATGAATTTGAAGGATTTCTCCCTTTTTCTTTCCTCGACCCTGGCCATATTGGGGGTAGGTTTTGTGGCGCAATGGTCCATCCTATCCAATTTAACGGCCAGTGTGATTCTATTTTTTAGCCACCCTTTGCGTTTGGGGGACAGGATCAGGGTATTGGACAAGGATTTTGATTGGACCGGAAAGGTTGAGGATATAAGTGGTTTTTATCTTTTTATGCGAACAGATGATGGCCGAAGGATTACCATACCCACTAATTTGGTGATTCAAAAAGGTATTGAGATCCTGAAAAACGAAGAAGAAGATACCGGTGAAGAGGAATTCATTGAAAATTGATAGGATGCGCCATAAAGGATTCATGACGCATCCAAACAACAACCAAGTAGCAACCCAAAAAACCACTACTTAACCTTCGATTCCCTGCCTATAAACTCAATATGTGATGTTCCTTTACCGGACCCAATTCGTATAGGGCCCCCGTTAGTTCCTGCTTCAGTTCCTGGACCTTTTTATTTTCGCCGTTGGCCTTATAGACTTCAGCTGCTTGACTGAGCGTGGACGGTTCATAGGTTTTTCCATCAATATGGGTCTTTACCAGTAGTAGGGCTTTTTCCTTTTGTCCCTTTTTTAGATAACTATAGGCCAAAAGACCATAGGTTTCAGGAGTAGGCCTGTTCCCTACCTCCCTTTTCGCCAATTTCAGGGCTTTTTCGGTAACATCCATGGCAATGAGAAAATCCACGTTATGGGCATTGTACATCTCTCCATAATCCACATTCCCCACCTTTTTATGGAAGTTGTCCAAGGCTTGTAATTTTAAGGACTCATTATCCATAAATTCGGCAATCTCCGCTTTGAGCAAATCGTATTCCGGGGACTGGTGTTTTTGAATGATGCTATCCATGATGCGTAAGGCCTCCTCTCCATTTCGTTCATGGGAATAGACAATCCAGGCAATCCCTTTTTTGGCATAAGCATTTTGCGGATCTATCTCCAATGCTTTTAGATAGAGTTTGTATGAATTTTCAATACGACCTGCATGTCCATAAAAGTCTGCCAAATTGGTAGTGGACCATAGTAAAAGGTCCCTGTTGTTGGACATTTTCGCCCTATCATAAGCCTTTTCCATAAACCGAATGGCCGTATCCAAATCACCTTTATGATCATTCCATTTGGCCAACCGGATCAGGTATCCGAAATCCGACATGTTCTGGATGCTGTCCAAATATGCATGGGCCTCCTCATAATTGCCAAGTTCCATATGCACATCGAACAAAAGAGCCTGCGTGGCATTGGCCCCACTTCCTTGCTTTCGTGCCGATCGGGCCAGTTCCAAAGCTTCCCTGAACCTATGCTGGGAGATATAATTTCTCGCCAAGGCTCGCATATACCCTGCTTTTCCCAATGCGGCCGCTTCCAATGCCTTTTCCAAGGAACGTTCTGCCATCTTTAGGTATTTGATATCTCCCGTTCCCTGGAAGAACCGGTTGTATTCGCCGGCCACATTGGCCAGTCCCATCGTTTGCAGACTATCCTGTTTTATCTTGGAATCCCAAAGCTGAAAATATTTTGAGGTGGTTTTTACGGGTGTGGATGTCAAATAGCGGTCATAGTCCTTTTTATCGGTCTTGAATACCTTTTCTTCTTCCTTACATGAAAACAATAGCACTGTTATCAAAAGGATGAGTTTAATTTTTGTTGCTTCCATAATCTTGTTGTTGTTGTTTTTATAAAAAGGGAGAGGACGAATCCTCCCCCCCCTTTCCCTTTCATAGCGATTACTCGGGATCTCCCAAGTAAGGGAAACTTGTTGAAATATCTGCGGTAAGCGCAACCCCGTCCGAAGTCAATCTAGGCAAGTCTGCCATTCCATCATCATCCAAATCCTGACCACTGAAACGGTCTCCTTCCATTCCTCCAAAGAAAAGAATGAGGGACACATCTATAATGTCATCATTGGGGTGTCTGCCCGTCAAGGCCACCTCATCACCATCCGGTACCAAAATGCGACCGTCATTATCAAAATCGGTTCCTGGGTTAAAGTAGGTTGTAGGCAAATCAGGGGCCACTTCCAGAACATCTGCTGCCAAAACAGTGGTCAAGGTGGCTGCATCCAATCCCAAAATATTGTTCTCATAATCCACATCAGCAGGGTCCAGTCCCAACTTTATGGCATACACATCATGGTACTGCTCCAACCTTGCTTGAAAGCCTGCTTGAAAAGTTGCTGACATTTCTGAAGGAATTGTGGTATTGTGCGCATCTTTCACGCTGGGTTCCCCTTCCATATCAAAGCTCAAGGTGGTATTGATGCCGGGGCGTCCTATGTGGTCCACTTGGGCATAGGTTCCCGAAAAATCGGTTCCCATCATATCATCGTCATCATTCATCATCATATCGTCATCCATACCCATTTGATATGGGGTCTCATCATCATTGCTGCATCCAATGACCAATCCTAGGGTCAATATCAATGCTGCGAAATATATTGCTTGTTTTCGTATCATCTTTTTCACTATTTAAGTTGCTTATTGTTTTCTATTTGTGGTCACCCAAGTTTTGTATACCGTAAGTCCCAAGGCATTGGTGGCCGTTGGGGCTCCCAACATGGCATTGGGGATTTCCACAATAATGGAAAGGGTATTGGCCCCATCAAAAGTGTCCGCCGCCTCTTCTGGCGGAAGAAATCCACCCGGGGCCGATTCCATCTCAGGGGAAATGACCGCATTGAATTGGAAGAAATCAAAAAAGAAGGGGTCCTGTCTGGGTCCTGCGAACAACGAAACCCCATTGGCGCTTTCCACGATGGGCGTTGCCCCGGAAATTTCCACATCGCCCAGAGGAGTATCGGTAAGCACTTGACTGTTCAATCCCGTCTGTGAGGGCGTTGCAGGTCCAAAGAAATACATCCTTCCATCTCTGGCAATGGCCTGAATGACCTGGTCTTCTACCAAATCCCCGTCCAAATCTATATTGATTTCGGTAAGTACATCCTCATCAAAGGTGCCATACGCCAATTCTGGCAACACATTGGATTGGACGTCCACTACGAAAACCGTATTATCTGAACCTTCACTGGGTTCAAAGGCGTAAAAATCGGCAATATCCGAAGTGGTCCCTGCGGTCGAAGGTGCATCAATATGGTCTGCAGACACCAGAACAATTGCCGATGCGACCAAAGCACCTAGACCCATTACATACTTTGTTGTTTTTTTCATGTCATTTGTTTTTAAAGTTTCCTACACCCCTACCTACGCAACCTCTTCTAGGGTGGTTTGGTTTTTAAATGTTAAAAAAAACTTAATGGATTTTTAATGTGAGCTAGGTGCATTGTTCACCATAAAGTCGCATAATTGTTTTACTTTGGTCTGTAAATAATCACCCAATGAACCCTTCTGCTTCTGGATGGATCAAGAAGTTCGGCCACCTTGTAACCAAAGAGGCCTCTTATTTTCAAGATTTTGATGGCCTGTACCACGAACTCAAAAGAAGTGGTTTTGTCTTTGGGGTACATTTAAACATTCCGTCCTTTATTGAAGCGGAGCATACCTTGAGTGAGGACGAAATAGCCAAAATCAACCTGCTTACGGCGCTCTATTTTACCTTTCAATTTGAAAAGGGAAAGGCCAGCTTCAATCATTTTGTCAATACCGTTTTTGAATATTATCAGTCCTTGGAGGTGGCCCACATCTCCTTTCTGAACAAAATATTGAGTGGTAAACATACCGAGGCCCAATTGGAAAAATTAATCGATTCCCGAATCTATTTGGGCGGCAATGCATTCAATAGGGCCTTGGGTAGTAGCCTGACCAATTCACTGCTTTATGTAGATGTGCTCATCTTTAAAAACTATTTAAACTCCAAGGAGTCCTTTAAGGAGCATGCCCAACTTTTGGAGTACGTCACCATTAACATTGCCTACCATACCCTAAACTCCAAAGAGGCCAAAAAAAATGATGACAAACTCATACAACTTTTGGATGCCTCCCTCACTTATGTGAATTTGGATGAGGCAAAATTTGATGGTACTTATCTGGACCTTTTGGACGAAAATTTCTCCTCTTTTGAGAAGGACTATTTTTTGGATATGGCCTGCTTGACCATATGGGAAGATAAGTCGATTGACTACACCGAATCCGATTACATTTTTGGTCTCGGGACCCATCTTGGAAAGTCAAAAAAAGAGGTGGAAAACACCCTCGAATATGTAAAGAAATTCTTTGAGGAAAACAAGGAGAAAATTGCCTATTTGAATGACAAGAATTTGGCCCTTCAATTCTATGATGGCATGTCCAAAAATGTGAGCAAACTTATTTTGCGAAACAGCAAAAGACTCAAAAAAGAGCTTCAGGAAAGTAGGGAATTAATGTCGCTTTTGTCTAAATCAACGGTAAAGGATTTAACGGAAGATGAGAAGAAAAAAGTGCAGAACCAACTTATCGATATTTTTAAAAGTATCCCATCCTTGGCCATTTTTATGTTGCCTGGAGGGGCGGTTCTTTTGCCTATTTTCATCAAACTCATCCCAAAGTTGCTTCCCTCCGCCTTTGACGATAACCGCATAGAGGAAAATTGACCATTTTAGCTTAAAAAAGCCACTATAAGGAAAATTTATAGTGACTTTTTAAATAAATCAATTATTTGATAATCAGTTATTTTAAATCATTTATTCCAACCACAACTTAAAGTCTCTTACGCGTTCCCTACTCACAATGATTTCTTGCTCATTGAAGTGGTTCAACTTCAATTGAAGCCTGGAATTTGTGTATGAAATGATGTCTTTTATATGGTTGATGTTCACATAAAATTTGCGGCTTACCCGGAAGAAAATCTTTGGGGACAACTCCTCCTCCAACTGTTCCAAAGTGGTGTCCAATAAATAATTTCTACCCTCCGAAGTTGTGGCATATGTCCCCTTGTTCTCACTGTAGAAACATTCCACATCTTCCGCGTTTATAATTTTGAGGTGCTGCCCCACCTTGACCGTAAACCGTTTTTTGTATTCGCGTTCCAAGGGGTCTGCCAACAGCTTTTTTATGTCCTCAAAATCGACCGAAATTTTATGTTGGTTCGGCTTAAAATCACGGTACTTTTTTACCGCCTTTTCCAACTCTTCATCATCGATGGGTTTTAACAAATAATCTATGCTGTTCAACTTGAAAGCTTGGAGCGCATATTCATCAAAAGCAGTGGTAAAAATGATGGCACTTTTCACCTCGACCACATCAAAAATTTCAAAGGATAATCCATCCGATAATTGGATGTCCAAAAAAATAAGATCGGGGTGCGGATGGTTTTGAAACCACTCAATGGATTCTTCAACAGAATGCAACATCGTGGAAACCTCAACCTCCAAATCGGACAATAAACGACCCAATCTTCTGGCCGCGGGTTTTTCATCTTCAATGATGATCACATTCATTTTTTATAGGTATTTATCCATTTCCCTTTTGTCCTTTTCGATGAACTTTTGGATTTGGCGTTCTTCCCAATTCTTTCCAAATAATGGATTGAAACCAAAAACCTTGGCCGCGTGAAAGGCCAACCCAATCCCCCAACCAAAGAGTGTGACAAAATGGGGCCATGTCCAAAAAGTGTCGGCATTGATATAAATGCTTATCAAAATAAAGGCATTGATGACTAGGTACACCATGACGTGAATGTAAAACGACTTAATTTCCTCTACACGTTTTTTGGCCCTAGTAAACTTTTCTTGCTCAAAATTTTCCATGATTATTTCCATTTTGTGGCTTCATCCTCTTCTTCTTTCATAAACTCCTTTATCTTCTTTTCCTCCCATCCCTTTCCAAAAAAGGGATTTAGGTTAAAGGTTCCAATGGCATGGAACATGACTCCTATGCCCCATCCAAAAGCAGCCCATAAAAACCACATATAGCTGAACCCGTTGGTAAGATAGTTGATCAAGGCCAATACGGTCATGACCATGATGTAGGACCACACATGGGCATAAAACTTTTTAAGCTCGCCAACCCGTTCCTTGGCCCTCATGTACTTGCTTTCCCTATCCAAATTTTCCATACTAAAGACATTTTGGCTACTGCTAAATATAAACATTGTTAATATTCTTTTTGCTCCATGAACTCTTTGATCTTGCGTTCCTCCCATCCCCTTCCCAAAAGAGGATTGTAGCCTTGTGCACAGAACCACATTCCTACAAGACCTATGCCCCATCCCACGGCCGGGAAAATGATCCAAGGAAAACTTGTTGTTCTATAATTGAGGTACGCCAAAATTGGGATTACAATGCAATAGGCCAATAAACTGGAATAAAAAGCCTTCAACTTTTCTACTTTCTGTTTGGCCCTATCATACTTTTTGTTTGAATTTTCCATAACGGTTCGTTTTTATGATTTAGTGATTACGTATGCCCCAAAATTCATCATTTACCGAAAGTGGAAGAAAAATAGGTTCGTGAACTGTCAATTATTGCGGATGAGTTGTTGGAAGATCTGAGATTGGATTTCTGAGCCGGAAAAGTCTAAAACTCATCCTTATCCATAAGTTCCTGGATTTTTTGTTCTTCCCAACGTTTGCCCCACAGTGGGTTGTACCCAAAAGCTTCCATCCCATGCATGATTACACCAAATCCCCAACCCAAGGTGGGGAAAAATGCCCAAAGAAAATCGGTGGTCCTTAAATTGATCCACCATAAAAATGGTATCACGACACAATAGGTGATCAGGTTGCTGTAAAAGTCCTTTATGGCCTTCACCTGTTCCTTGGCCTTGGCATATCGCTTTTGTGCTATGTAATCCTTCTGCGTTTCCACAACGGTCAGTTTTTGGGTGAGTATAGGCAATGACACCCTAAACTCTACATCTGATTTTTGGATGACCACCTCCCTGTCCGTTAAAATGTTGTATCGCTGCTTTATGTTCTGCAGACCCACCCCACTGCTTTTTTTTACCACTTGTTTTTCCTGGAGATTGTTGCTTACCACCAACATTCCACCCTCTTCGAAGACCTTTATATGCAATGGTCTGGAAGCGGTCACCACGTTGTGTTTTACCGCATTTTCCAAAAGTAACTGCAATGAGAGGGGGACTATTCTGGCTTCGGGCTGGGTACAGCTTTCCGGAATCTCAAAAACAATACTGTCCTCAAAGCGCATTTTTAACAAACGCACATAGGTCCGGGCAAAATTGAGCTCTTCATCCACCGTGACCAAGTCTTTGTTCTTTTGCTCCAATACATATCGATATACCTTGGAAAGTGAAGTAGTGAATTTTTGGGCTTGATCGGGATCTTCTTCAATGAGACTGGTGAGCACGTTTAGGCTATTGAAAAGGAAATGGGGATCTAATTGGTTCTTCAAGGCATCGAACCTAGCCGAAGCGGTTCCTGCAATAATCTTTTGCTCCTTTACCCGCTTTTCTTGCCAATTCCTGTAGAAATACGCCGCATAGAAGAATACGGACACTACCACGGTAATCAAAAGCGCCACGATATAGAACATGGGGTCCTCCCCTAACACAAAGGTTTCCCAGGTTTCTCCTTCAAAACCCAAGTTAATGACAATGCGTATCCAAAAGATGCCCAAAAGGGTAAGTACAACTCCACCAATGCCACTAATGAATATGCGATAATTTGCAAACCTCCTCCACTGCACCCGATGGTTGATGTAATCGTAGTATAGACTGTTTATGAAGGTCAGCACAATGGAGTACAACAGGTAGTGACCCACTTCCCGCATTAAATCCTTGCCAAATACCACTTCCCTACCCAAGAGTGCCTCCACGCTAATGAAAACAAGCGCTATCAATAGCCCTAGCCCTATTGCGGTAAGCAATAGTTTGCCAATATATCGGATTGTTTTTTCCATGATTGCTAATCGAGTTGGTGGAAGGATACGCTTGACCATTCCACCTTATCATGATTAAAATTAACAAAAACCATAGGTTTATTCTGAAGGTTGTCCCCACTTACCTTTCCAAATTGGACAAAGTGAGAAAAAGACCATCCGTTTTTTGATTGATGTCCCAAAGTTGCGGGTTTCCTAAGAACAAGGAAAAAATGAAATACCGAACTGTGTTTTTTTGATGATGAATCGTATCCACAAAAAAGCCCGATGACAAAAAATCATCGGGCCTTTAAATTTAAATCAAGAGAGTTAATTTTTGGAATAGTCTTTATGGATAGCCTCTTCAAAAGCTTTCCAGTGGGCGTCTGTCATCCTACCGGGCGTGAACAAACAAATGCCTGCGGCTCCATTCTCCATGGATACTTTAATGGCCTCACTTATTTCCCCAGGCAACAGACCGTGATTTTCGGGATCCTTTTCATCACCTTTCTTTTCTGGTTTTGGGCAGATGAACAAGCCACTGTACACAGGCGCTCCGTCCTTTGCGGTGGCAACCTCCTCGGCAACCATTTCGCCAACCCATTGGGGTCCTTCCAGATAAAAGTCATTATAGTTCATGGGGTATATGGCATCCAAGTTCCATTTGCCCCAATCCTGTCTCACCAATTTCTTGGCGATGGATGGACCCGGGAAAACCGCTCCGTTGATTTTCTTGTTCTTGGAGTGTACCACTTCGGTCAAACGGTTGACCATATTGGTAATCAAATCATATCGGAACTGTTTCCACTCCATTACCTGCGAAGGATCTTCCACTTCCAGAATATCAATCCCCGTTTTGTCTTTAAATGCCGAAGTACAGTCGTCACAATAGCAGTAATCAAACTGCGGGAACTCCCTGTCCATCACCAATCCGTATTTGTCCCACAGACCACGGGCCAAAATCACATCGGGAAAGCGGATGTAATCCAGATGGATGCCATCCACATGCTCAACCTCGGCCACACTTCCATACAGATCGGCCAAGAAATTATACACCCCCTCCTTGCTTGGGCATAAAAAGGTATAGTGCGAAACATAGGCCGGTTTATCATATGCCGATTCGCCTTTACCGTTAATAGCATACCACTCTTCTTTCAACTTGGGGTTTTTGCCCTGTACCATGGTAGGGATCCAAGTGTGGAACTCCATACCGGCCTCTTTTACTAGCTTCCCTACCCTTTTATAGGTTTCCGGGTCGTGGCCGCCGTTATACATTAGCCCATCAATTCCCTTTGCCTTTAGGTCGGCAAATTTGGTGGCCAATTCTTCGTCCGTGGCCTCTCCAGGCCCGTAATCCCATGCATAAACAGGGATTTTTGTTGTTTCAGTGGAGGTTTTCTCCGCCTCTTTATCCTTACATGCTACCATTGAGATGGCCAAGACCATCATGATTAAAACTTTCCTCATTCTTTGTTTTTTTGTTTAGTTGACATGAAATTAATCAATCCCTTTGCCGGAAAACCAAAATTTAGACCAACAACAGCGCAACCCAACCCAACGTCCATTAAAAAACTTGCTTTTTTTTACGCACCTCTAAACACTTGGTAACCAAAGCCATTGAACATCAACAGTAAAATTGACAACCTTTTCTTCATCTCCCCCATGCAACCTTCCAATTTCCAAAGTGTCCTTAGTGCGAGTGAATCAAAAAACGATTTCATCTTAACCTGTAATTCAAAAAATCACAAATGAAACAAAAAAAGAAAAGGCATGGCCCGGCATTTTGGCTTTTGGGTCTTTGCCTCTTATTGGGCACAACGCTCGTTCAGGCCCAAAACAATTTCACCATTAGCGGAAAAATTTCGGATGGCACCAATGGGGAGACCTTGTTTGGCACCTCCATTTTTTTACGCGGTACCGATATTGGTGCGATCAGCAACGAATATGGTTTTTACTCCATCAGTGCACCGAAGGGGACCTATACCTTGGTATTTTCATACATCGGTTACAATGAAATGACCCGGGAGGTGACCTTGGATCAAAACATGACCCTTGACGTGGAACTATTGGAGTCGTCTACCCAACTGGATGAAGTAGAGGTCACTGCTGAAGAGCCAGAACGTGCGTTGCTCCGCAAACCTGAAATGAGCGTATCCAAACTCAACATCAAGACCGTAAAACAAATGCCCGTGGTTTTGGGCGAAGTGGACATCATAAAGTCCCTTCAAATTCTACCGGGGGTCACCAACAACGGGGAAGGTTCCAGCGGATTTCATGTACGCGGAGGAGCTGTGGACCAAAACCTGGTATTATTGGACGAGGCCATCATATACAACACCTCCCACTTGTTGGGCTTTTTCTCGGTCTTCAATGCGGATGCCGTAAAAGACCTTAAACTGTACAAAGGGGGCATCCCTGCCCGGTTTGGAGGTCGGGTTTCATCGGTGTTGGATGTAAGACAAAAAGATGGGAATAGTAAAGCGTTTGCCATGACCGGGGGCATTGGGGCCATTTCCAGCCGATTGGCCCTTGAAGGGCCCATGTTCAACGACCGGGGGTCCTTCTTGATTGCCGGACGAGGATCGTATGCCCACTTGTTCCTAAAATTGGCCGGGGAAGATAACAGCGCCAATTTTTACGATCTTAACCTAAAGACCAATTACAATCTCAACCCAAACAATAAACTGTACCTCTCCGGTTACTTTGGTCGTGACCTTTTCAATATAGGAGGGTCTTTTAGCAGCAGCTACGGAAATGCATCGGGCAATCTACGCTGGAACCATATTTTCAACGATAGGCTCTTTTCCAACTTATCATTGATCTACAGTAACTATGATTACGAACTGGGTATTGATTTCTTTGATTTTGATTGGGTCTCTTCCATCCAAAACTACAATGTAAAGTACGACCTTAAATACTACTTCAACGATGCATTCAAGCTCGATTTTGGAGTAAGCACCATAAAGTATGTGTTTGATCCCGGCCGTATAAAACCCACTGACCCAGCTTCTGCGATCAATGAGTTGCAGCTGGACAAAAAACGGGCTTTGGAAAGTGCAGCCTATATCAATGCAGAGCATAAGCTTACGGATAGGTTAACCGCCCAGTACGGTATTCGGTTCAGTCATTTTAACCGCATGGGCGGACAACCCTTGAACGAATACTTGAACGATAGACCTTTGGTCTATAACAGCACGCTTCGCATTTACGAAAGGCAAGACCCTATTGATGAAATCAGCTATAAAAAGAGTGAGAGCATTGAAACCTTTAGCAATTTTGAGCCTAGGGTTTCCCTGGCCTATCAACTCAACGAGCTATCCTCTGTAAAATTGGGGTATTCCAGGGCAGCCCAGTACATCCATCTATTGTCCAATACCTCATCAGTAACTCCTATTGATGTTTGGACCCCGAGTGGAAAGTACATCCAACCCCAGTTATCGGACCAATTTGCCTTCGGATATTTTAAAAATTTCAAGGGCAATGTCTATTCCATGGAAGTGGAGACTTTTTACAAGACCGTGGATAACCGAATCGACTATATTGATGGTTCTGACTTGATTGGCAACAATACCATAGAACGTGAAATCCTGAACGGTGAATCAAAGGCCTACGGAGTTGAACTGTTACTACGTAAAAATGAGGGTGCCTTCACTGGTTGGTTGGCCTACACCTGGTCCAAATCACAACAGCGGACCCCGGGAGGGGACGCTGGTGGCCCGGGAATCAACAACGGGGATTGGTACAGTACTCCACATGACCGCACCCATGACATATCACTCACCGGGGCCTATGCACTGAACGAAAAGTGGAGTTTTGGGGCCAATGCCATTTTCCAAACGGGAAGACCCGTGACCTACCCCAATGGGCAATACCAGTACGAAGGGATTTCCGTGGCCAGTTACTCCGACCGTAATGCCGATCGTCTACCAGCTTACCACCGATTGGACGTTTCTGCCACCTACCGTCCCAATAGAAAACCCCAAAATCGATGGAAGGGCGAATGGGTCTTTGGTATCTACAATGTGTTCAACAGGAGAAATGCCGCATCAATATCCTTTGGACAGAATATGGAAACGGGCGCCAATGAAGCCACCCGTACCGCCATTTTTGGGATTGTCCCTTCCGTAACGTACAACTTTAAATTTTAAACACATGAAACCATTTTATATAGCTTGCATTGGGATATTGCTCATCTTCGCATCCTGCACCGATGTTATTGAGGTGGATGTTCCCGAAGGGCCTGAAAGGTTGGTCGTAGAAGCCTCATTGGATTGGCAGAAAGGAACTTCCGGAAACAACCAGACCATTGTACTCAGCACCTCCACCCCATTTTTTGCCGAACAAAAAATTGTCCCTGTACTTGGTGCCTCGGTCAAGGTCATTAATACGGATACGGCTGCTGAATTCATTTTTACCAGTCAAAACAACGGAGAATACACCACCTCATCCTTTGTTCCGATTGTTGGGGATACTTATCAACTTGAGGTCCTCTATAACGGGGAGACCTACATGGCCACTGAAACCCTGTATCCTTTGGTGGACACCATTGAAGTTTCCCAATCCAAGGACGGCGGAGAGGATGATGAGGCCCTAGAAGTGAATGTCACTTTTCAAGATCCTGAAGGTCTTGGCGATTACTACTTCCTACGCTTCAAAAGTCAGAACGACCTACTTTCGGAACTTTATTATATCAAGGATGAATTCATTGATGGCAATGAGGCCACATTTTATTACGAAAAGTTGGAAGGTGAAGATAGTGTTGACGAATTTAAACCCGGAGATGTTGTTGATGTGGCCTTGATGGGCATTTCGAAACAGTACCATGATTACCTTAGGCTTTTGGTGGACCAGTATGAAAATGCCGGGACTCCTTTTAGCCCCACACCGGTTCCCTTGGTGGGCAACTGTGTAAATGTGGACGACCCCAACAACTTGGCCTACGGATATTTTAGGGTTACCGAAACCATACAGACCGAGTATACTTTTGAATAAATTCCTAGGGGCATGTTGGACACCTTATATCCGACATGTCCCTTCTTTTTTACTGCAACAGTTCATCCAAGGCCATATTTCACGAAAAACCAAGCGAATTGCGTAAGAAAACACCTTGTATTTGATGGGTTTCAAGCAAAAAACACATCATTCAAACCTCTGATTAACAGTTTTTTATTATATTTATAAGGACCGACTGTTTACAACCTCCCCCTTGCATTCTTCTCGGCAAGTCCCACATCTAAATAGATCTTTGTACTTGCATGTCATGTTGACCCACGCCGTTCGGAATTGAGCAAGTTGCCTTTGTACCACAGATTTCCACAACCTGTAAATCAATCTTTTGAAAACACTGACGATTCTGGCTCATTTGACCCATGAAGATGGTGCAAACTCGCTGCATGTGGAATATTTTATCATAAGGAACCCACTTGTGATAAGGACAAGACCTGATTTTTCCAATTTCAAATCAAATTAAAACATATGCCCCGGCCCTGTGGTCGGGGTATTTTTTTACTAACCTTAAATCAACAAACAATGAAAAAAATTCTTTTATCATTAGGGATGGTGGCCATATTACTGGGTGCTTGTCAACAAGGTCCAGTACGGTACACCCAGAATTCCCCAGAGATTGACACTGTCAAGAAATTGATTGCCAATTATGACAGTAAAAACTACGATACCAGCATGTATGCTGATACTTCCAAAACCTATTACAACACCAATGACGTTGCCCTATCGCCCTCAGAGGCTATGGATTATCACAGACAATCGGAGGTCAATTATGCTTCCAGGGGCTTTGGAAATGAACATCAAGAATATGAAATGGTAGTGACCGATGACGGTGAAACCTGGGTGAACAGTTGGTTGGAATGGGGATGCACCCTAGCCGCCAACGGAAAGGAAATTAGTATTCCCGTTCACCTGACCTTTCAATTTGTGGACGGAAAAATTGTAAAGGAATATGGGTATTGGGACCCAACCGAGATTGTATTGGAACTCCAAAAAATTGAGGCCGAGGCCAAAATGATGGAGGAAGAGCAAACAGAATGATCAAAAACTAAACTAAAACTAAAGACAATGAAACGATTACTTTTAACCCTAGTACTGGTGCCTATGGTAATGATGGGCCAACAGACCGAACAGCCTCCCATTTTTATGAATGTGATGATGACCCCGCATCCTGAAAAGATTGAGGCATTTGAGGCAGGAATGGCAGCCCATAACAAGAAATATCATGCCAATAATCCAGGCTCAGTCAGTGTGTTTTGGGTGGCCAGTGGTGAAAATTCAGGAAAATATGTGTGGAGCATGGGCCCTACCTCTTGGGCGGCCATGGATGATGTGAGCAATTATGACGATGCCCATACCAAGGACTGGAACACCAATGTAGCTGCCAATGCATTGGCCAAAATGGAGACCACCTATTGGAAAAACGATTTAAAACATTCCAATTTCAGCAGGGATTTCAATCTGAAGAACCTATCCATTTTTATGGTGGACGTCAAGCGGTTCAAGCAAATGGAGTTCGCCTCCATTTTAGATCGCGTGCAAAAGGTTTTCAAGACCAAAGACCCAGACCATCAGTGGGGAAGTTACTTCAACGAACTCCCCAATATGGACGGTCAGGATTTTGTTTGGGTGGATTTCTTTGACAAATCGGCCTGGATGGGAGAAGAGGACAAGTTCATGGAATGGTTTGAGGAAGTCCACGGTGCCGGTAGTTTTTCAAACTTTTTAAAGGATGTTGAAGCCGCCACAAACGGAGATCGTGCAGAATTATGGATCTATAGAGGTAATCTTAGCGGTTCCAGTGGAGAGGTAAAAACGAGAGGTGACGGACAGTGATTTTGTAGGATTTTACCTTAAATGACATTAAAAAGCTTGCATTTCATCGAAAAAACAAGGTTTGGACGCGGATAGATACCTTTTTGCCCGTATCTATAACACGAACCTATTGATTAAACCCCATACGATGAGAACAAAAATCTTTTTTTACGCATTGAGTTTTATCCTTTTAACCTTTACAGGCTGTTCAAGCGATGGAGATGGCGGCAATGGTGATACCATGGGAAGGCTAACGGTAAAAATGACCGATGCCCCTTTTCCATTTGATATGGTAGCCGAGGCCAATGTTACAGTCTTTAAAATAGACGCAAGATTAAAGGATGGAGAAGATGACGATGAAGAAATGGATGATGAAAGTGGTTCTTCTTTTGTGACCCTAATGGAAGAGGAAATTTCAGTGAACCTTTTGGATCTGACCAATGGTACCACTGAAACCATGGCCGATTTGGACATCCCTGTCGGCACCTATGACCTTATACGGGTCTACGTAAAGGGAGTGAATGTGGTATTGACCGATGATCGTAGCTTTGATCTCAAAGTTCCTAGCGGCGAACAGACCGGTATCAAAATTTTTATAGACCCTGCTTTGACCATTGCTGGTGGTCTTTCCAGTGATCTATTGCTGGATTTTGACGTAAGTCGCTCTTTTGTGGCCAAAGGCAATATGAATTCAGTTGATGGTATTACCGGCTTCAACTTTAAGCCAGTGATCAAGGTAAGTAATCTATCCACAGCAGGTACGTTGAGTGGAGCGGTTACCACCATGGATGGGGAATCTTCCGTTGCTTTGGAGGACGCCCAAATTTCTATACTGGATTTGGATGAAGAGCCCGTGACCTCTGGAGCCACCAATGTAGATGGGAATTATGCCATCATTGGCCTTAATGCAGGAATCTACAAAGTGTTCGCTTCCATGAACGGATTTGTGAACAGTGATACCGTTGAGGTAGAAATTGTAGCAGCCAACAAGACCGTACAAGACTTCGTCTTGGAGGCCGAAGTAGTAGAGGCAGGCAACTAGTCCCTCTTCAAAATATGTAATTGAAAAGCGGGGCAGTGCCCCGCTTTTTTTATGTTGACCTGAAATTGTAATAGGTGTGTATTTGTATCTTTGGACCATCATTCCATAACCTTACCCTAGCATGTACATTCCACATTACTACAAGAATGAAAATCTTGATGAAATAAAGGATTTCTTGATCCAGAACAGTTTTGGCATTTTGATCAATACGGTGGACGGAAAGCCTTGGGGCACCCATATCCCTCTGGAATTGGATACAGACCCAAATGGCAAGGATGTTCTTGTGGGACACCTCTCAAAGGCCAACCCACAATGGAAAAACTTTAACAGCCCCTCTAAAGTGCTGTGTATTTTCAATGGGCCGCATTCCTACATTTCTTCGTCATGGTATAAAGAAGAAGAGGTTCCCACTTGGAATTATATTGCGGTGCACGTCTATGGGAAAGTAACCATTTTGGATGAGGAACAGACCATGGCCTCAATGCACAAGCTTGTGGACAAATACGAGCAAAACTCGAAGAATCCCATTTCCTTGGACCATATGTCGCCCAAGACCCTGCGCCAAGTAAAAGGCGTCGTAGGCTTCCAAATTGAAATCACAGAGATTCAGGCGGCTTACAAATTGTCACAGACCCGTGTGGATGATCACCCTGCCATCATTTCAGAGCTCAACGAGACCAACGACCCCGGAAGTAAGGCCATTGCCCACAAGATGAAAAAGGAATAACCCCAATCGCCTTATTCGTTGTCTTGGAAAATGGCATCGGCCCAATTGGAATATCGGGGGTTGTCTACATGCATGATCCATATCTCGTCCGTGTACTTGCCCTTCATCTTGGAACGGTAGGCGGCATAAGCCTGTTCGTTTTCTTCATACTTGGCCAAATACACATAATTAAGACCGTTATCAGGATTCTTAAAGTATTCGGCGTCCAAGCCTTGGGCTTTGAGCTTGTTCATAAAGCTCTTTAAATAGCGTTCGTTCTTGAACACATTGGCAACAATGTAGTGCCCTTGCCCTACTCCATCTAGATTGATGAACTTTTCAATGGGTTTATAATCCCCTCCTGAAAAAGAACCCGTAGTCTTAGGTTTGACACCATTTCTGGAAGTGCTGGTTGAATTATCTGCCAACTGCGTTTGGGACATGATTTTTGCCAAAGAATCCAAATCCTCGTTCTTGGCCAAATAGAGTTCATGGGCTTTTTGCTCAATATCAGGTCTGGTATCCCCAGTCTGTTGTTTCACCATGTGCATCACCATTTCAAATCGCTTTTCCAAATCGCGTTGCCGGTTCTGCTCCATGGAATCCATTCTGAAAATAAGCTCGTTGATCACAGCGTAGTTGTCTTCTTGTTGTGCCCTTAATTGCTCGATTTGTTCTTCCCAAAACGCCAGATCCTCTTTGTTGGAAGGTCGCAAAATGGTTGCTACATCCAATTTGCTTTTCTGTACTTCCTTTTTGGACTTCTTGGCATCGGCCACCAAACCTTCACCCTCAATGGGTTTTCTATTATCCTTGTCGTTCTCCTCATTGGAGACCATAACGTTTTTGGACAAAGTGGGTACAAAGGAATAGGCTATGGACACCTCATGGGTTACCCCAAGATTGATCAGGTTGTTGTTGATGTTCTTTTCAAAGTTATACCCAAAGGAAAGTCTTCGGTTCAGGTTAAATCCTGTTCCCGCGGAAGCTCCATAAAATTGGTCGTACCCACCTTGGACCCAGCCCAATTTGGGAAGATCCAATATAACTCCGCCACCAAAGATAGGGTCATTACTGCCCTCAAACCTTGCCCGTGCCAAAGGCATGAGCCTACCATCTTCCAAAATTCCATGGGCATTTTCAAACTCATGGGTAAACTGAACATGCCCTGAAAATGTCTTCTCCGCAATATTGGTGAGTGATTTTCCAGACTTAATATTGTAGTCTACCAAATTTTGGGCAAAAACCCCAAAATCAAACTTCCCCAATGAAAGGTTGAGTCCCGGTTGGAAGGAAATAATGGAACTTTCGGATGCTTCGTTCAACAACGGGTCGTCCTCAAGCGCCACTGCCCTATCCGGGTCCAAACTACTTACATAATAAGGGATGTTCACCCCAAAAGTAAGGCTGCTTTTCTGTCCCAATTGTATACCGTGGGAATAATTGGCCATCACTCCCAGATTGGAAATCACTCCTGATTTCTGGTTGTACAAACTCAAACCCAGACCTATCCTTTCGTTTATCTGACCACTATAACTCAAAAAGTAGTTCTGGTTATTGTCACTGAACTCTGCACTTTGACTTCTGTGAAAAAAGTTCACATACGATTTATCCTCGCGGACCGCGCTAAAGGTCGGGTTTATCAAAAACCGATTGTATTTGAGCAGATTCTGAAATGGAATATCATAGCTCACATAAGGATTGCTTTCTTGGGCCAATACCGAATGTAAGGAAAACCAACAGAAAAGTATCAAGGGTACGATTCCACTAGAACGGAATAAGCGGAGGGGGTTCCTTATAGAGAATAGTAGTAGTTTTTCCATAGCCGATTGGAATTTGTAGGTTAAGGCACCTGATGGGGTCAGGTATGTAGATTTGGTTCAGTCTCATTGCAAGATTTGGGAACTTGTAAGAGTTTTATTACTAATATGAGTTGTAATATTACGCAATAAATCGGTAAACAACCAATTTTTTCGTTAAACGGAGAGGTTAATTATAGATATAACGAAGCTAGACCAAAAAAATTGGTTATTCCACTCAAAAAAAGAAGGTTATGACTCAAATCCTTGATATGCTTTTCAAGGTTTCCCCTTAACTTTGCGAGGCAACTTTTAACCGATTCTCCATGGCCATTTCCCCTAAAATAGTACCTTATTCCGATACCTATCGGGAGGCATTCAGGATCCTCAACGAAGAATGGATAAACACCTATTTCAAAATGGAGGAAGCAGACCGCATATCGCTGCACCATCCCAAGGAAAACATTTTGGACAAAGGTGGTTACATCGCTGTAGCCTTGTTGGAGAATGAGCCCGTGGGTGTATGCGCGCTTATCCCCAGTAAACATGACGGCTATGATTTTGAATTGGCCAAAATGGGAGTCTCCCCGAAAGCCCAAGGAAAAGGAATTGGCAAGCTATTGGGTATGCATATGGTTGACAAGGCCAAATCACTTGGAGCACGGAAACTCTATCTGGAGAGCAATAGAATTCTGCAACCCGCCCTCAACCTCTACAGCAAGCTTGGCTTTATTGAAATTGCTGGGGTTTCATCTCCTTATGAGCGAAGTGATATCCAAATGGAATTGGTCTTGAAAAACGGATAAAACCGCTATTGGAATATAAACGCCGTAGCGTTCCTTCTACAATAAATATTGGACTAAAAACAGGGTTTCCACCCGGATTTATTTCCTCATATCACTAAAAATGAGTATCTTATAGTATTCAACCTATAAATCCGTTTACTATGGGGACCGTAAAGGACTTAAACAAATGGGCCAATGCCCATACCTATTATCCGTTGGATTTGTTGCGTATTGCCCTTGGGATTTTTCTTTTTATCAAGGGCATTGAATTTATGACAAATCATGAGCAGATGGCCTTGATGGCCAAGCCTTTTGAAGGTATACCGGGAGGTATGATTCTACTACATTATATTACGCCGGCCCATTTTGTAGGGGGCTTTTTAATTGTAATAGGTTTATTGACCCGTTGGGCGGTAATTGCACAGTTGCCCATTCTTATCGGTGCTGTGCTCACCAATTTCTTGGGAACCATGGACCCCACCAATTTAATCATGGCAACCTTGGTTCTGTTGGCATGCATTTTTTTTACCTTTTATGGATCCGGAAAACATTCAGCGGATTACTATCTAAAAATGCAGCAATAATCCATACAGCTACCTGAAAGTTTGAAGTGAGCTGCACCGAGCCATTTTTGTGGGTATCACTTTAATGCACTACATTTAATTTACTGTTTATCAACCTAAAGCCAACACTATCAAACGCTCTGCATTCATACTACTCTTCGTATGTCTTGTTGCAACCACTACGCAGGGACAGACTGGGCGTATAGATAGTCTTCAGCAAAAATATGCCACTGTTGACTCCGACTCTCTTCGGATACGGATACTAAAGGATATTGCCTGGGAATATCTGAACAATCGTGGGAACCCCGATTTGGCAAAAAAGCATATCGATAGCTTGCACACCATCAGTCAAAATGCAAACCTTTCTTGGGGAATTGCCATGGCGGACTATCAATATGCCGTATGGGAAAGACAAATTGGAAACTACAGCAAAGCCCTGAATCATATTGATGGGTATCTGAACTATTCTGGTACCCAAAAAGAACCTTTTGCACTGGCCAATGGCCTATACCAAAAGGCCGTTATTTTGGATAATCTGGGGGATTTTGACCAAAGCTTGGGAATCTATTACGATATCCTGAAGATATATGAAAACCATGACGACCAGTTCAGTATTGCCACTACACTGAATGCCATGGGCGAAATCCTGAAAAAAACAGGAAAAATGTCCGAGGCCATGGACCATTACCAAAGAGCCTTGAACATCTTCAGTGCCTTGAACGATAAAACGGAAATGGCCAATTGCCTTTTTAATATTGGGGATACGTTCATGCACCAAGAAGACTATGACCAAGCCCTGGACTACTTCAACCGGGCCTTGGCTCTTGATCAGGAGACCAACAGCGATTGGGGAAAAGCATTTGATTATGAGGCTCTGGGAAAGGTATACGGACGTCAAAAAAGATATGCATTGGCCTTAGAGCATCATAACCAAGCATTGGCCTTGAGGGAAAAATTGGGAATGAGGCTGGAGCTCTCCATGAGTTATACTGAAATAGCGTCCATAAATCTTGAAATGGGAAACTCCAAAGAGGCTGAAAAATCCATCCTAAATGCCATTGCCATAGCCGAAGAAATTGGTGCGCGTTCCCACCTTCAGGAAAACTATGACATCCTTTCCCGTATTTATGAGCGTAAGAAGGAATACAACAAAGCGCTGATATACAAGAATAAGTTTGTGGCCTTGAAGGACAGTTTGTTCAATGAGGCCAAATCCAAACAAATTGAAGAACTCCAAGTAAAGTTTGATTCCGAAAAAAAACAGGATGCCATTACCACACTCCAAAAAGATGCAGAGATCAACCAGTTGAAGATCAAACAGCAGAAAACCCTTCGGAACATTATCATAGGACTTGCCGTGGCCGCACTGTTGTTCCTATGGTTCGCCTTTAAACGTTATAAGCAGGATCAGCGCGTAAAACAGGCCGACGAGGAAAAAAAACGGGCCGTCCAGGAAGAGCGAAAGCGTACGGAAATTGAAAGACAGCGGGTGGCCGAGCTTCAAAAAATCGATGCATTGAAAGATGAATTCCTGGCCAATACCTCCCACGAACTAAGAACCCCTTTGGTTGGCATCATTGGCTTATCGGAATCCCTAAAGGATGGCGTTGCAGGAAAACTACCCCAAGCGGCCTTGGAAAATCTGGAGATGATCTCCAATAGCGGAAAGCGGCTTTCCCATTTGGTGAACGACATCCTTGATTTTTCAAAACTCAAGAATCAGGACCTGTCTCTTACCCTACAACCGGTGGATCTTTATGCCATATCCAATATCGTACTACGGTTGTCCCAGCCCCTGCTCAAGGACAAAAAACTGAAACTCATCAATTCCATTCCAAAGGATATCCCCTTGGTAACCGCCGATGAAAATCGGGTACAACAGATCATGCACAATCTCATTGGCAATGCCATAAAGTTTACCGAGAAGGGGTACGTTACCCTTTTTGCAGAGGTGAAGGATGCGATGATCTCCATCTCCATATCGGATACGGGAATAGGCATTTCAAAAGATAAGCAGGATACCATTTTCAATTCGTTTGAACAAGGGGACGGATCCACTCAAAGGACTTATGGCGGTACCGGACTGGGCCTTTCGGTCACTAAACATTTGGTGGAACTGCATGGAGGCACCATTCAGGTTGAATCGGAACAAGGAAAAGGTTCCATTTTCTCCTTTACCTTACCCGTTAGCAGCATCAAACGGAAAGAGCTCAAACAAAAGGGACAAATGGGTCAAGACGTTGTCCAAACCTTGAGCCGGGGCAATGAAGATTTGGTACCGCAAAAAATAAAGTCCAAATCTCTGGAGGGAGCCACAAAAATACTTGTGGTGGACGATGAACCCGTAAACCGAAGGGTATTGGAGAACCACCTTACCGTGGCAGGGTATGAAATTGTTGAGGCCAGTTCAGGCAAGGAAGCGCTCAAATTATTGGACGGAGACACTCCGTTTCAATTGGTGTTGTTGGATATTATGATGCCCGGACTTTCCGGATACGAGGTTTGTGAGACCATCCGTAAGCAATACACCGCCAGTGATTTGCCCATCATCCTGCTCACGGCCAAAAACACAGTCAATGATTTGGTCATCGGATTCAATTCCGGCGCCAACGACTACCTCACCAAGCCCTTTTCAAAAGGGGAATTACTGAGCCGGATACGGACCCACATCAACCTGAACACCATCCATAGGGCCACATCCAAGTTTGTCCCCTCCGAATTTGTGCAATCCGTAGGAAAAGAATCCATTACCGATGTTAAATTGGGAGACCATATTGAAAAGAACGTGACGGTACTTTTTTCCGATATCCGCGATTACACCACCCTTGCCGAAGGCATGACACCCGAACAAAACTTCAAGTTTGTCAACGCTTATGTAGGTCGGATGGGGCCCATCATAAAGGAGAATGAAGGTTTTGTGAACCAATATATGGGCGATGGCATCATGGCCCTATTCCCAAAAACTCCCGAAAATGCCTTGGATGCCGCCGTTGAAATGCAACGTGCCCTTTCCCTGTACAACAAAAGAAGGGTGGAGGAAAAAGGATACAAACCCCTCTCCATTGGTATAGGACTGCACACCGGACCATTGATCATGGGAATTATTGGGGATTCCAAGCGAAACGATCCCGCCGTGATCGCGGATACCGTGAACAGTGCGGCACGGGTCGAGGGGGTCACCAAACATTTTGGGGCCCATATCATTATCAGTGAGGATAGCATACAGGCTATGGACGATGCCACAGGGTTCAATTTCAGGTATTTGGGAAAGGTACGGGTAAAGGGCAAGCAAAAGGCCATTGAAATCTACGAATGTATTGATGGGGACAGCATTGAGAGCATTTCCCTAAAGCTGGAAACCCTGTCCCACTACACAGAAGGCATCGAAGCCTATTTCAAAGGGGAATTCAACGAAGCATCCACAGCTTTTGAGTGGGTCCTCTACAAAAACCCGGGCGATTCCGTAACCTACTATTTTAATAACCAAGCCAAAAAATATGCCGTGTTGGGTGCCCCGGAGGGTTGGGCCTCTGGAACCGTGATGCACGAAAAGTAGTGGACAATACCGCCTAATATACCGAACTCAATTCCAGCGTATTCGAAATAGCCAAATGGCTATACCGTTCAAACCGATTATCCACATTTTGCTGGGCTTTTTGAAAGAATCTTGTAGAAGTATCATCCTCCCTATCAAAAAAGGCATCAAACCGTTTTTCCATACGCAAATAGTTCTCCACAGGTAGGTTGGGTCGTTCCGAATCCAATTGTAGCGAAGCAAGACCTTTTTCCACCCTCGAGGGATCATTACGATACAACAACCACTGCCCCGATGCGACCGCAGCTTTGTGGTATTGGGAAGGATGTCTCATATCAATCCCATGGGCAGGGCTATAGCAATATGCGATAATGATGGACGGTCCATCATGACGTTCCGCTTCCACAAAAGCCTTCAAGGTTTGTTCTTGATCTGCCCCAATGGCCACGGATGCCACATAAACCTCTTCATACTGCATGGCCAAAGTCCCCAAATCTTTTTTTGGTTTCTGTTTTCCTTTGGCAGCAAATCTTGCCGATGCCCCATACGGCGTCGCCTTTGACATTTGTCCGCCCGTATTGGAATACACCTCGTTGTCCAATACCAAAATGTTCACATTCCTTCCCGATGCCAAGACATGATCCAATCCTCCATAACCAATATCGTAGGCCCAACCATCACCTCCAACGATCCATACACTTTTCTTTACCAAGCTATCGGCATTTCTGGACAGTATTCTTGCTTCGGGCAGTTGGACTTTCTTCAGTATGGATTTTAATTGGTCAACACGGTTCCTTTGCCGGTTGATTTCCTGCTCCGTGGTTTGCCTCGCATTTAAAATATCCCGAACCAATCGGTCACCGATAAATCCTGAAAGCTTTTGAAGCAACTTCTGTGCTTCCAATTCCTGTTGGTCCAGGGACAATCTAAATCCCAAACCAAACTCCGCATTGTCCTCAAACAAGGAGTTGGACCAGGCAGGTCCCCTACCCTCTTTGTTTTTGCTCCATGGTGTGGTGGGGAGTGCTCCCCCAAAAATGGAACTTGCCCCGGTGGCATTGGCCACCAACAAACGATCACCAAACAATTGTGACATTACTTTTAAATAGGTGGCCTGCCCGCACCCATCCTCACCCATAGGATACTTGAACAGGGGTTCCTGCAATTGTTGTTGACTTACTTTGGAAACATCAATTTTAGTTCGGTCCATCTCTGGAATGGCATCAAAATAATCCCAATGTTCCTTTTCCTGCTCCAAACGGGATTTGCCATGGGTCATTACAAGAGCTTTGGCAGGACAAGCATCCACACAGTTATGACAACCCGTACACTGATCCGGATTTACCTGAATGGTATAATCCAATAGATTGAGTCCTTCCATTTCGGCCAATATTTCCATAGATTTCCACTGTGAAGGGGCTTCCCCTAAACTTTTGGTGTCATAGGCCTTTATGCGTAATGCCCCAGATGGACATGCCATGCTGCATGCACCACACTGTATACACTGATCCGGGTTCCAACTGGGGAGTTCTTTGGCCAGTTCCCTATCATTATATACTGAGGTTCCCGTTGGATAGGTTCCATCCACGGGGAGTAGACTCACTGGGGCTTCGTCCCCCTTGCCAGCCAAAAGTCGGCCTAAAAGCGTTTGTGCAAAGTCTTCATCCCTATTCAATTCCCGTTCGATATGTTGATCTATGGATGACGTATCCACCCTTTTGATTTCTTCACGCCCTACAGAAAAGATTTGATGGCTGGAAACAGGGTTGTTCATCATCAAATAGCTGGCATGCAAAGCAGAAATGTTTTCGCCACTATTAATTATAGATTCCGATAGTTTTTCACTACTGACCACATAAAGTTTCACCTGCTTCTTTTGAATGGTCTTTTGGGTTTCCTCGGAAAGTGTATTCCACACTTCAGTGGACTGGTCTTCGGATAGCACCATGACCACCCCTTGAAAGGCTACACGCTCCAAGACAGAGTCTTTTTCAAGAAATTGAAGATTTTCACAGGCCACAAAATCCGCATTGGACACCAAAAAAGGTGCTTTTATGGGCGAATTGGAAATCCGAAGGTGGGCCACATTTCGGGAGCTTGATTTTCTATAGTCGCACTCCTCATAGCCTTGTACAAATTTGCCTTCTGTATTTCCCACATACTGCAAAAAATTTTTAAACTGCTCTGAAGTTTTTGGATTTTTAATCGAATAAAACAAGGCCTGACCACTAAAGGGAATGGTAACCTCCATTTCAGGTTTGGGAAGGCTCAAATGGGTCACATCGTCCGAAATGCCTACCGTAAAATTATTCTTCGGCACTTCTTGCTTTAAATTGGAAATGATGGATTTGACCATAGGGGGTGTAAATTCCTTGGAACCCAACCCATACCTTCCTCCAACAATTTTGGGGAGAAAACCATTTTTATGGTTTTGCACCAAGGCTTGGGTCACATCCAGATACAAAGGCTCCCCTACGGAACCAGGTTCTTTGGTTCTATCCAAAACGGCAATGACCTTGCACGTGCCCGGTAGGCTTTTGATAAAGTATTCCACACTGAAAGGTCGATACAATCGTACTTTTACCAGTCCTACCTTCTCTCCTTGGGCATTCAGATGACCTATGGTCGTTTCAATGGTCTCGGTACCTGAGGCCATGGCAATGATTACCTGTTCCGCTTGCGGGTGTCCCACATACTCAAAAATGTGGTACTGCCTTCCGGTAAGCTGGGCAAATTCGTTCATTTTTTGCTGCACGGTTTCTGGACAGGCATTATAAAAGGTATTCACCGCTTCCCGACTTTGAAAAAATACATCGGAAGCTTGGGAGGTTCCCCTGATCACGGGGGTATTGGGATTCAATGCCCTGTCTTTGTGGGCCTGTATGGTTTCGATATCCATCATCTGACCAATAACAGTGTCGGACACCTTCTCTATTTTGGAAACTTCATGCGAAGTTCTAAAGCCATCAAAAAAATGTACAAAGGGGATTCTTGATGCCAAGGATGCCGCTTGGGAAATCAGTGCAAAATCCATGGCTTCCTGAACCGAGGCGGAACCCAATAAGGCATATCCGGTATTGCGAACGGCCATAACATCGCTATGGTCGCCAAAAACGGACAAGGCATGTGTGGCCACAGATCTTGTGGCCACATGAATCACATTTGGGCTAAGTTCACCCGCTATTTTGTACATGTTGGGCATCATCAAAAGTAATCCTTGTGATGCCGTAAAGGTGGAGGTCAATGATCCGGTCTGCAAGGCACCGTGCATGGCCCCTGCCACACCTGCTTCGCTTTGCATTTCAAAAACCGAAGGAACATTGCCAAAAATATTTTCGTGTTGGTAAGCGCTCCATTCCTCAACCAGTTCGGACATTTCCGAAGATGGGGTAATGGGATAAATGGGAAATACCTCATTGGCACGATAGGCTACATGGGCTACGGCCTGATTTCCATTTACGATACTGTATTTCTGGTTTTGCATGGGAGCGAGGTAATTTTTGTTCGTTGGATAAAAAAATAAGCCGCCCATTTTTAGGCGGCCTATTTTGCTTCGTCTTACTTTTCAAACTCGATGGTAACCGGAGTTGGGTTGGTTATCATATCGAATACGGGAGAGAATTGTGACAAGGCTCTCAATTGCTCTTCGGAAGCATCGGATTTCACTTTGAACTTTACAGTGATACCATTGTACCCTTTGCGTACTTCTGGATCAAGTCCCAAAAATCCGTGAAGGTCCACATCACCATGCAATTTGGATTCAACACCTTCAATGTCGATACCATTGGCGGCAGCGTGATAGGCCATGGCTCCTGTTAGGCAAGAACCCAAAGCGTGCAAAACAATCTCGGCTGGGTTAGGTGCTTGGTCTTTGCCCAAAAGAACCTCAACGTGGTCGGCTTCCATGGTAAAGGAATCCTTTCTTACAGGATGCTCTTGTCCTACTCCATAATAATCTTGGATGCTGGTCACACAATGACCTCCCTCGATCCAGTTGTTTTTGGCCCTGAACTCGAACTTTGCCAATTCTGGGTTTTCTTGTACTGCGTTGATCGTGTCTACTAGTTGATCTACGTTTACTCCGTTCTTAATGTTTGCTGTTGTAATCATGTTTTTAGATTTTTAAGATTAATTGATTAACATTTGCCTTAGAATATGCATTTGCTGTGCCAAAAAATATAAATAATTGATAATCAATTAATTAAAATCAAAAACAACGAATAGGATACTTACGAAATTTCGTTTATTTACGAGATTTCGTAAGTATATTTACGAGATTTCGTCAATTTAGACCGGTCTGGAGATTCCCAGTGCCTTTATCTTGGAGTTTAGTGTGGTGGGACGCAGGCCCAATAGCGCTGCAGCGCCATTTTTCCCTGAAATCTTCCATTGGGATTTCTTGAGGGCATTTAGAATATTCTGTTTTTCCAGTTGTATCAATTCTTGGGAAGTATAAATATGTTCGCTCTTGGTCTTTGGCACCATCTCCTCTGAAGGATTGGAATTTGGGATGATGTTGGACCAATCTATCCCGCCGTTTTGGGAAACAATAACGGCCCGTTCTATAAGGTTTTGAAGTTCACGAACATTTCCAGGCCATCCATATTCCAAAAACAATTGCTGCTGTGCCGAGGTCAGGGGTTTGATTTTTCTACCTATTTTCTTGGAGAAGTATCCGATCATGTCATCGGCAATCAAACAAACATCCCTTCCCCTATCCCGCAAAGCGGGAATTTCAATCGGAAATACGTTCAAGCGATAGAACAGGTCTTCCCTAAACTTACCTTCCTTGGACAGTTTCAGCAAATCCCGATGGGTAGCAGCAATGATCCGTACATTTACCTTTATGGTTGTTGAGCTTCCCACGGGGTCAAACTCCCCCTCTTGGATCACCCGCAACAGCTTGGGCTGGAGGTCCAACGGAAGTTCCCCGATCTCATCCAAGAAAATGGTGCCTTTGTCCGCCAATAAGAATCGTCCCTTTCTACTGTTGGTCGCTCCAGTAAAAGCGCCCTTTTCATGTCCAAAAAGCTCGCTTTCTATTAAATTGGCAGGAATGGCCCCGCAATTGATACGGATCAAAGGACCATTGCTCCTGGCACTGGCCTCATGAATGGCCCTGGCCACCAATTCCTTTCCAGTACCCGTTTCGCCATGTACCAAAACCGTAGCTTGGGTTTGGGCCACTTGTTGAATGAGCTCCAGCACCTTTTTCATGGAACTGTGTTCCGCAATGATACCGTGGTCATGGGTAAGCTCCTTGATTTCTTCCTGTAAATACTCGGTCTGACTTTCCAGGGAGGTAATCTTATTTTCGGCCATCAACCGATCCTCCATATTCCTAAGAATCAACGTATAAAAGGTGTCGGTATCGTTTCCGTAATGACTCAACGTTCCCTCATTGAGGGTTTCCTTTCCATTGGATCCAATAATCTTTACCATCTTGGGCAAATAGGTGTTTGAGCCTTCGGCCCCGTTCTGGCAGACGGATTCCAACAGCTGGACCGATTCCTCATCCAAAAAGAAAAGAACGTTCCGCTGGTCCACATCCTCATTCTCCAATAGCTTTTTTGCGGAATCGTTGGCCAAGAATATCCTAAAGTTGGCATCGAACATTAGAATGGCATCCATGGCACCATTGATGAGCCCTGTCATCTTGGAGTTGGTCAATTCCAATTCCTTCTTTGATGAAGCCAGACGTTCTTGGACCCTATCGAGCTCCCTATGCCTTTTGATGAGAACGGACATGATCCCTTTTGCAAATCCGCTGTTCGAATCCATCAATTCCTGAAAATGAGTGGTTTCTATTTTTAACAGAAGGGTTTCTTCTTCCGCAGTAACCGATACCGATCGTGGTTTACTGTCAATCAAAGCATACTCCCCGAAGCACTCGCCCTTATGGAGCTCTCCATACACATGGTCTTTATCATGCACCTTGACATGGCCTTCCAAAATAACATACATGGCCTCCCCCAGCTCCCCTTTTCTTATAATAGTCCTATTGATTGGGTATTGTTCCTCCACCCCATTTTTGCACAACTGCAACAACGACGCCTTATCCACTTCAGAAAAGAACGGGACTTCCTTTAAAAAATTCACCAAATCCATGAGTCGTGCCGAGGTCATTGTACGCTTACAAGAGGTTATAGATGAAATAAATATAGGGATTTGCCGTATAATACAGGCTTGGTCAAAATCTATTGTTCCATTTTCACGGAAGGAAACATATCTTGGTTTACCATAGATTAAACTGATGGTTTTTTATACTTTTATGCTTCAAATTTATAATTGATGACCATTACCCAACTTCAGTATGTGCTTGCTGTTGCAGAATACAAGAATTTTACCTTGGCCGCCGAAAAAAGTTTTGTTACCCAGCCCACGTTGAGCATGCAGGTACAAAAATTGGAGGATGAACTTGGTGTTTTAATATTTGATCGGAGCAAAAAACCCATTTCCATTACTGCAGTTGGAGAGAAAATTGTAAACCAGGCCAAAAATATTGTTGCCGAAGCGGAACGTATCAAAGATATTGTGGACCAAGACAAAGGGTTCATTGGTGGGGACTATACTCTGGGTATCATCCCCACGGTAATGCCCACTTTGCTACCCATGTTCCTCAATACGTTCATTAAAAAATATCCCAAAGTCAATCTTATTATAAAAGAGCAGTCTACGGATGCCATGATACGGAATATCTTGGATGGGCATTTGGATGCCGGTATTGCGGCCACCCCATTGGAAATTGAGTTTATCAAGGAACGTCCCCTCTATTACGAGCCGTTTGTAGGCTACGTTCCGCAAAGCCACCGATTGTCCCAAGAACCTATGCTCACCACAGAAGACCTGGATGTGAACGATGTGCTGCTACTACAGGACGGACATTGTTTTAGGGATGGGGTGATCAATCTGTGTAAAGCTTCCAAAAATGTACAGGGAGAAATGTTCAAAATTGAAAGTGGCAGTTTTGAAACCTTGGTGAGTTTGGCGGATGAAGGCATGGGAATGACCCTACTTCCTTATCTGAATTCCTTGCATCTAGACCCTAAAAAACGGCCCAACATACGACCCTTTAAAAATCCATCCCCCGCCCGCGAGATCAGTTTGATCTATCATAAAAGTGAGCTCAAGATACAGATAACCGATGCCCTCAAAGACGTCATTTCGGGTATTGTCCGTGGTGCCATAGCCTTTCAGGATGTAAAAATTGTGAGCCCTTTGGCCCAAAAATAAAAGGGCCGCTGATCAGCGGCCCGTGTTTATGCTTTTAACAATAATAATGTGGGTCGTAGTTCTGGTTTGTCCAAAATATAGAATTGTAACCAGATCTTAAGTTCCTCTATTTCGCTTGGCAGTAGCCTGGAAACAGCTTTCTTCAATTCTTTAGCGAAGAGTTTGGCATCAAAACTCACCTTTTGAAGGATTGTTTTGGTGTAATCTAACATGGCTCTGGGCATTGAATTTTTGATTAAATTGGATTAAATGGTTGCACTACTAATTTAGAAAAAATCTTAATTGTTTGTTTGTGCCCGCAGTTAAAAATTGGATAAATTCGTGTTAAATTCGATAAACTACCTCATGCAAATAACTTTCAAGTATTTGAAATACAGTATTTTAACATCATTATTCTTAGTCATCGGATGTTCTTCCGTAAAGAAAACCCTCAACACGCAGCTACAAAAAGATCCCTTAAAAAATTCATTCCACGGTTTGGTAGTGGTCGATGCCCATTCCCAAAAGACCCTATATGATCAAAACGGTGACCGTTATTTTCTACCTGCCAGCAATACCAAGGTGGTAACCTTCTATACAGGGGTGAAAATGCTCCCCAAAAACATCCCTACCCTAAAATATGCTGTGTCCAACGATACCCTTTTTATTGAAGGAACGGGAGATCCATCATGGTTACACCCGCACTTAAAGGACAGCACGGCCATTCAATGGCTAAAAAAACAAGGCACCATTGCACTCTACCTCAACAATATCGAAGAAGATAGATATGGTCCCGGTTGGGCATGGGAAGATTACGACACTTACTTTTCCCCCGAAAGAGGAAGCCTACCCTTGTATGCCAATGTGGTGACCTTGTCTGCAGTGGATAGTCTGCAAGTGTCCCCGTCTTATTTTGCCGAGAGTGTGAGCCTGCAAAAAAAACCGAAAAGCAGGGTGGAGTTTTCCAATCAATTTTTCATAGACCCCAAGGAGCAGGACACTTTGGAAGTTCCTTACATCACGGACAAGAACATTACCAAAGCATTGTTGGAAACGGTACTGGAAAAGGAGATTGTCCTAGTGGACCATTTTCCGGATACGCCCAAGCAAACCCTTTATGGCATGGAAACCGATTCCATTTATAAACAGATGCTGTACAAGAGTGATAATTTCTTGGCAGAACAACTGCTGATTGCGGCCTCCTCCACTATTTCAGATACTTTGGGAACCAAAAGAGCCATGGATTATATGCTGGAGCACGATTATAGCGACCTAAGTCAAAAACCCCGATGGGTGGATGGTTCCGGGTTGTCCCGATACAATCTTTTTACCCCGAGGTCCTTTGTGGAGATTCTCCAAAAACTCCATAACGAGATGCCGGAAGAGCGATTGTTCGGAATTTTTCCCATGTGGGGTCCGTCCAGTACCGTAAAGGAGTGGGAAGATCCCACCACCGAACCTTTTTTGTTTGCCAAATCCGGCTCTTTTGGCAATAACTACAATCTAAGTGGTTATGTGAAGACCAAATCGGGGAAGTTGCTCATCTTCAGTTTTATGAACAACCATTTTAGAATCCCGTCTTCCGAAGTGCGAAAAACCATGTACGAAACCCTCAAAGAGCTCTATCTTACCTATTAAAAAGGTTATTGATTTGGGCATATTGAAGTAGCATAATGGTTTTGGCATCCTTGATTTCGCCTGTTTGCATCATCCGTAGGGCTTCATTGAAATCCATTTCCAAAACTTCGATGTTCTCCGTTTCATCCTCGGCTCCACCGCCCTCGCCTACTTTCATGGCATCTTCATACTGTCCAATAAAAAAGTACAGTATTTCGGTAACGGAACCTGGGGACATATAGGCCTCGAACACCTTTTTTACCTTATCTATCTTATACCCGGTCTCTTCCTCCACTTCCATTTTAATGGTCTCCTCGGCATTGCCCTTCTCCAAAAGCCCGGCACAGGCCTCGACCATCATCCCATCCTCATTTCCATTCAAGTAAGTGGGCATTCGAAACTGTCGGGTAAGTACCACGGTTCCTTTTTGGGTATTGTACAGCAGGATGACCGCACCATTGCCTCGGTCATAGGCTTCGCGGATTTGGGTCTCCCATTCCCCATCTTCCCGTTGGTACTCAAAAGTGACCTTATTCAAGGTATACCAGTTATTGGAGAGCAATTTTTTTGTGATGTTTCTTACGTTCCCATGTTTCATACTGATGCAGCTTTGTTCAAATATTGGCGGAAAGGGAGCATTTCCTTATACACCTCCACAATTTTTTCCTTGAATCCTTTTTGAAAGACCTCTTCCCTTTTCAGCTCATGGACCACCGCAAAGGTCTTGTTCCGTAATAAATGAATGTGCGGATGATCGTTGGAAAACCCTTTTGGGGCATTGGTCAGTTTCTCATCTTCGTACAGACCGCCAAACAATTTTCTGAAAGAAGGTTTATTCAATAGGGCCTGCAGTTCCTCCCCATTGTAATCTATCCCGTCACGAATACTGCGCAGGGTCTTGGGGTCAGGTCGCCAAAATCCTCCGGCCAGCATGCAGTGCTTTAATCCAATTTCGATATAAAAATCAGCAGAATGGGGTGCCTTGTCCAAACCCGCACCAAAATGGTCCTTGTACACCGGCTTGTTGGGATGGAACATGAGGTTATTATTGATTCGGTTGATGCCTTTTTTTCCAGGAGTGGGATAATAATCCGAATGCAATTGTGCCACGGTCAAATCCAAGTCATCCAACCACCCGATAAAATCGCTGCGGAGGGATTTGTACCATTTCCGGTTGGCATCCATCCATTCCTTATTGTTGTTTTGTTGAAGTTCTTCCAGAAATTGGAACAGGTCTGTAAAGTTCATAGTACGAACATAGGAAAAATACCTCTAAACCTTCTTGGGAAATCAGACTTCAGACTTCAGACTTCAGACATATATAAAACAAAAGATTTCTCGACTGCGCTCGAAATGACCTATTATGCCAATTCCCAACATGGATAGTACATACACCATTCCCTAACTCCTAACTCCTAACTCCTAACTCCTAACTCCTAACTCCTAAAATTAAAACCTATTGTCCCCGTCCAACAAATCGCCCAAGCCACCCAGAAGACTACCTTCCCCTTTATCCTTTCCACCTCCTTTGGGAGCAGCGGCCCATACCCTACTGGCCAATCGGCTAAACGGCAAAGATTGGATATACACGGTACCGGGTCCCCGCAATGTGGCAAAGAACAATCCTTCACCGCCAAAAACGGTATTCTTGATTCCGCCCACGAACTCAATATTATAATCCACGGTTTGTGAAAAACCCACAATACATCCAGTATCCACTTTCAAGACCTCGCCCGGACCCAACACCTTTTTGGCCATGGTTCCCCCGGCATGCACAAAGGCCATTCCGTCACCTTCCAGTTTTTGCATGATAAAGCCTTCTCCTCCAAAAAATCCGCGGCCCAAGCGCCTGGAAAACTCTATTCCTACCGAAACTCCTTTGGCGGCGCATAGAAACGCATCTTTTTGGCAGATGAACTTACCTCCTTTTTCCGAAAGGTCTATGGGAATGATCTTACCCGGATAGGGCGAAGCAAAGCTTACCAGCTTTTTGCCCTGACCTATATTAAGGAAGGCGGTCATAAAAAGACTCTCACCCGTGAGCAAACGCTTGCCTGCGGAGAACAGTTTCCCCAAAACCCCGGAATCTTGGTTGGAACCATCACCAAAAATGGTGTCCATTTGAATATCGGAATCCATCATCATAAAACTGCCGGCCTCGGCCACAACAGCTTCTTGGGGGTCGAGTTCAATCTCTACATATTGCATTTCTTCCCCGTAAATGTGATAGTCTATTTCGTGTGCGTTCATGTTTGTTTAACTTATTGTATTAAATATATAGTTGCCATCTTATAACCTGTTAGTAGGCATCCTTGGAGTATTGTTACATGTAAAGGCCAAAATTCAGTACCCTTTGAGGAACCCTTCTCATTACATATACCTCAGACCTTCCATTTATAAAAGACTAAATACAGTCTGGTTATCCTACATTTAATATACCAAATGAGCCTTATCCTTGACTTTGGTGGGTTTTCTCAATCAAGGTTCCCATAAGAAAATGGAACTCATCCAACTTCATGAATTTTGACACAATTGGGATGGGTTCCTCCAAGTACGTCAAGTGTATATTAACACACAAAACGGAATCAGATGCATCAATACCAAAGTCTTTAATATCACTATAATTGATTTCAATCCCGAAAAGAGAAAAATTGTGCTCTCTAAAAATAATCTTGTCATCCTTCAACCGGTAAAACTGCAAAAACGAATATATCAGGTACACGGACCACCCAATAATACCCAGAACTGCCATTAGGCATACCTGGTTGATCCATGCCTCTTTTATGGTCAACACTCCCAATCTATAGATGACAAAAGCACCATATAATTGACCTATCCCTAAAAACAGCAAGGCATATAATGGTCTAATTTTTATTATTTTCAACGGTTCTGCCATAATCATTCACTATCTTCCAACTCCTTTTTAAAGAATTCCATGGTTAGCCTTTTTGTTTTGTTACTCGTTTTCATTTGGGGATATAAGTTGACAAAAATCCTACTTAATTCAAAGGATTTGATAAGATTCGCGGAAGAATTTGACAAGCTCTCCAAGAAATACAAATTTTCGGATACGCAAAAATCGGAGCATTATCGGATAGAAGCAAAACACTATAGGATGTTCAATAAAAAAACAACTAGGTCCAGTTTAATTTGGTTTTTTGTTGAAATAGGGAGCATCGTGTTGATTTATTTAGTTTTTGTAAAAAAATATTTTTCATCCAACCTATTCTAGTTCTGCTCCTCAAACCTATGATCAAAAATTAATTATTTTTTTGGTGCAGGAAATCTATCAGTTTTTCACCTTCACCGTCCACTCAAAGTGAAAAGTGGATACTTCCACTCCATCGGCATTCACACCTACGGATTTCATCCAACAGGTCTGCCCCTCGCCTGTGGCTATTGTTTTTTGGATGGCGTCGGCAATCAAATGACCATCCTCGCAGGTAAAAGTGATACGTCCCGTGGCCTTTTTGGTAAAGGTGGCCTTGTTGTTGGCCACGAGCATGGAAATCTTCTTACCACTTTTTTGGATTTCATTCATAACCAAAGCCCCGGTACTCAGCTCAGCGGCCATACCCTGCACGGCCCAAAACATGGATTTAAACGGATTCTGGTTGATCCACCGATGCTTTACAGCAGTTAACGCCTTCTGCTCATCTATATACATTAAACGAATTCCCGTCCACCATGCAGAGGGGAGCTTAAAGAAGGTGAACGTATTGATTTTACTGGGTGTCAGTGCCATACCATTAATTTAGGAAGTCTAAAAATAGTCAAATTTGAATTGATTTCAACTTGTTAAAAAAATGTTAATTTATAGTACTTTGTTTTGCATAGTACTTTCTTTTGGATATATATTTGCATCGTAAGCTAATAGGTGATGCTTGTCATCAACCTGAATTTGATTCAGGTTCTCATCAAAATAGAGGCCAGCTTTCATAAAGATTCTGAACCAAATTCAGAATGACAATTTGAAAATCATCAATCAAAAAATGGCTACAACATTAACCAAACACGAACGAAATTTATCCGCGATCATACACGCGTCCACCTTTTCAAAGTACTTTATTCCCTTTGGGAACTTTATACTTCCCTTGATCTTGTGGACGGCCAATAAGAAAGAGCATCAATTTGTGGATTACAACGGTAAGCAGGCACTCAACTTTCAAATAAGCATGCTCCTCTACTCCATTGTGGCCGGCTTGATCAGCATTCCCTTTTTTATCGGTGCTATGCCCGACCTGTTCAACTGGGATCTTTTCGGCATCCATAGATTAAGTGACCTTAACAACCTAAATATCCATATAGACAGTGACAACTTTAGGCTTGGACGGTTGTTTTGGCCTGCAGGCATCAGTGGTATTATCCAAGTGGGATTGGCTTTGGTGAACGTTGTGTATTCCATCTTGGCCACCATCAGAACCAATGAAGGGGAATATTTCAAATATCCCTTCACCATAAAATTCATCAAGTAATGCAAAAGGCAAAGTACATATTGGGAATGGGCATCATGGTCCTATCGCTTAGCCTTCAAGGGCAGGTCGCCAAAGATTCCGAGCTATACAAAACCTTGAAATCCAAGGACAGTATTTTGTTCGATGCCGCCTTCAATCGATGTGATGTGTCTACCTTGGAATCCTTGTTCACCGAAGATTTTGAGTTCTACCATGACAGAGGCGGTTTTACCGATGGCAGGGAGGCATTCTTGAAATCTGTCCGGGAGAATTGTGCGAAGCAGAATCCGGCCGAGCCCCAAAGTTCCAAACGGATCTTGGTGGACGGAAGTCTGGAAGTATATCCGCTCTACAAGGGCGGGGAACTTTATGGGGCCATTCAGCATGGGGTACATACCTTTGAGTTTTTAAACGACAGAAAAGAATATCAAAAAGGGGATATCGCCAAGTTTACCCATGTTTGGCTGTTGAAAGACGGACAATGGCAGGTAAGAAGGGAATTGAGCTATGACCATCATGCCCAGACAGCATCCAAGGAGGCAATCGTTCTTTCGGAAGGAATTTTGAACAGCTATGTGGGGGATTATGAATCGCCCCAAGCGGGAAAGGTGACCATAACCAAGGATTCCGATCACTTGCTATTGCAATCAAACGGATTTGAAGCGAATCTGTATCCAGAGGCCGAAAATATTTTTTTCTTGAAGGAGCGGAGCACCAAATTCAAATTTGTCCTTGACAGCGGACATGAGGTTTCAAAAATGGTCATCTTGGAAAACGATACCATTGTGGACGAAGCAAACAAAATCTAAATAAAAAGGGAGTTTAATCATCAATCAAAAAACGAACAATTCATCAATCAATCATCAATCATCAATCAAAAAACCGTTTCCACTCCCCTGCTCATCACAGGGGACTGGAGTGGAAACAAAAGCGAACAGTTAATAAAATAGAACCATGAAGTTATGAACATAGAAAACACAAAAGCACAGATGCGCAAGGGGGTTCTGGAATACTGTATCCTGTCCATCCTAAAGGATGACGACAAGTATGCATCGGAAATTCTGGAGGCCTTGAAAGACGCCAAGATGCTAGTAGTGGAAGGGACCATTTACCCTTTGTTGACGAGGTTAAAAAATGCGGGGTTGCTCAATTATCGTTGGGAAGAATCCACATCGGGACCTCCACGGAAATATTACGCCCTCACCGAAACGGGCCGTTTGTTCCTCAAAGAACTCAACGGTACTTGGGATGAACTAAGAAACGCAGTGAATTTGGTAACCAACACTAAATAACAATCTAAAATGAACAAGACAGTAAATATAAATTTGGCCAATACGCTCTTCCATATAGACGATGACGCGTATAACAAGCTAAGACGCTATCTCGAGTCCATAAAACGGTCGTTTGCCGGAACTCCCGGAAGCGATGAGATCATAGCCGATATTGAAGCACGGATTGCCGAGCTCTTTCTCGAGAAAATGGAGAACGAACGACAGGTCATCACCCACAAACAAGTGGATGAGGTGATCAACGTCATGGGGCAACCCGAAGACTATATGGTAGACGAGGATATTTTTGAGGATGAACCCAAAAAGACCTACGAACGCACCACTACTGCCCGTTCCAAGAAATTGTACAGGGACATCGATGAAAAATACATTGGTGGGGTCTGTGCCGGTCTGGAACACTACTTGGGGTTTGATGCCCTATGGATCCGTTTGATCTTTCTCCTTTTGGGGGTATTCACCGGGTTTGGATTGATTGCCTATATCCTACTCTGGATCTTGGTGCCCGAAGCTGCCACCACCTCGCAAAAATTGGACATGCGGGGAGAGCCTATCAACATCAGCAATATAGAACGCAAGGTTAAAGAGGGGTTTGGTGATGTTGCCGACAAGGTAAAGAACGTTGACTACGAGAAAGTGGGCAACAAGGTCAAAAGCGGCTCCAAGACCTTTTTCGACACCTTAGGGGATATCATCATGTTCCTGTTCAAAATTTTTGGCAAGTTCATTGGTATTATGTTGATCATCATAGGGGCATCTACCTTGATCGGATTGTTTGTGGCCCTATTTACCGTAGGCATGTTCAACGCGGTGAACTTTCCCGGAGTGGATTTCTACGAAATCGTGAACACCACTGGAGCTCCGGTTTGGGCTGTTTCCCTGCTATTGTTCTTTGCCATAGGCATTCCATTCTTCTTTATCCTTTATTTGGGACTGAAGATTTTGGTGAACAACCTAAAATCCATCGGGAACATTGCCAAGTTTTCCCTTTTGGGACTGTGGTTGCTTTCCATAGGCGCCCTATTTGCCTTGGGAGTTCGCCAAGCTGCTGAATTCGCCAATGTAGGTAGTGTACACGAAGACTATGAAGTGGTGATGGAAAACCCTGCAGATACGTTGTTCATCAGCATGAAGGACACGGGCTACCCATACGGTATGGATGATGTCCATTTTGGACGCATGACCTTTACCTATGATAAGGATGACAATAGAATCCTGATTTCTGACGAAGTGGATATCAGAATCCGCCAGTCCGATAATGAACAGGTGAAAATCAATGTGCGCAAGGATTCCCAAGGAAGCTCGGTACGGGCAGCCAGGGACCGGGCCAAGAACATCAACTACAACTATGAGGTTAATGGAAATCAAATCCTGTTGGATGAACATTTGACCACCGATGTTTCCAACAAGGCCAGGAACCAAGAGGTCACGGTGACCATTTATGTGCCCGAAGGAAAAACCTTGATTCTTAAAGAATCCACCCATGGGCATATTGGCCGTGGCATAGAAAATGACAAGGATTATTACCGCAGTAGTATGGTGGGATATACCTGGGTCATGGGAAGCGATGGGGAACTCAAGTGCCAGGATTGTCCCGAAGAGGAAGAAGAAAACCCCGACGAGAGAGAAGAGGGCGGAAAGATCATCATCGATGAAAATGGGGTAAACATTGACATCAAGGACCATAACGATTCCTTTGAAATGAAAATCGGTGAAGGCGGTATTAAAGTTAAGGCCGGTGACAAAAACAACAATTGAGAAAGCATTTTCTACAGTTGGGTAAGCTTTACTGTATTAAATAGAAAACAAAAACGAGTTTTACACCGAAATAATAAGTAACAATCATCAATCAAATCACGAACAGTCCCTGATACGGGGACAAAAAACAACAACCATGACAACACTAGCAAGATTAGCAATCGCAGTACTCTTTTCCTTATTTGCTTCTTCCTGTATGATGGACATCAACTTTGGAAGCGGTAAAAAAGGAAATGGCCAAGTGGTGGAAGAAACCCGAAATGTCTCTGAAGACTTTACCATGATCTCCGCTTCGGAGGGTCTGGATGTTTATGTTACCCAAGACCGGGACTTTAAGATCTCTGTGGAAGCGGATGAGAACATCATAGACTTGATCGCCACCGATGTAAGGGATGGAAGGCTTAAGATCCATACGACCGAGAACATTGGCAGGGCCACTAAAAAAATCTATGTTTCCCTTCCAGAGATCACTGCTTTGGAAAGTTCCAGTGGGGCAGACCTCATTGTTCAAAATGTCATTGAGGCCCAAAAAATCGAACTGGATGCCAGTAGCGGGTCCGACCTACAGGTTGAACTTGTGGCCGATGAGATTTCAGCAGAAGCCAGTAGCGGTGCCGATATCAAGATTTCCGGAAAGGCCAATATGCTCTACGCCGATGCCAGTAGCGGGTCCGACATCAAAGCAAGTGAATTGACCACCAAAACATGTAATGCCGATGCCAGCAGCGGTGCCGATATTTCTGTGAACGTAACCGAGTCATTGATTGCCGATGCCAGCAGTGGAGCGGACATCTCCTATACCGGCGAGGCCAGTGTGCAAAAGAAAAAATCCGTATCAGGGAGCATTCATAAGTATTGAAGGAACCAAACCATCCAAAATCTTGAAAACCCACTGAAATTTCAGTGGGTTTTTGCTTTTTCAACATCCGATGTGGTTATCTTAGCAAGTCCAAAAATCATTGTACAAATGCGCATAGAAATCAAAAAATACGTGTTGCAACTGCAACATCCCTTTGGCATCTCAAGAGAAACCCATGTCACCCAAGACACCATGATCGTCTGTCTTTCGCTTAACGGAAAAACAGGCTATGGGGAAGCTACCTCCAATCCGTATTACAACATCACGGTGGAAAGCATGAAGGCCGAAATAGAAAGCCTACAACAGGAGATAGAGAGCTACGATTTTGATACGCCCGAAAAGTTTCATGCATACCTAAAAGGTTTAGGGCTACAAAACTTCACCCTTTGTGCCATGGATTTGGCCGCCAATGATCTTTATGGCAAACTCCAGGGGAAGCCTCTATATGAAATCTGGGGCACCAATACCTCCAAATACCCCATTACCAATTATACCATTGGTATTGACACCATTCCCAAAATGGTTGAAAAACTACAGGAAAAACCTTGGCCTGTCTACAAAATAAAACTGGGTACATCGGATGACGTGGCCATTGTACGGGAATTGCGTAAACACACCGATAGTGTATTCCGCATAGATGCCAATTGCGCATGGACCGCCGAAGAAACCCTAAGAAATGCTCCTCTTTTAAAAGAGTTGGGGGTTGAATTTTTGGAACAACCGCTAAAGGCGGATGATTGGGAAGGCATGAAAAAAGTGAAAAAGGAATGTGTGCTCCCCGTCATTGCCGATGAAAGTTGTATCGTGGAAAGCGATGTTGAAAATTGTGGCGGTTACTTTGATGGCATCAATATAAAATTGACCAAATGTGGCGGTTTGACCCCTGCCCGCAGGATGATCCAAAAAGCCAAGGAGCTGGGATTAAAAGTGATGGTAGGCTGTATGACCGAGTCCACTGTGGGCATATCGGCCATTGCCCAGCTACTGCCCCAACTGGATTATGTGGATATGGATGGTCCATTGTTGTTAAAAACCGACATTGCAAAAGGTGTACAGATTCTGGATGATGGTAAACTCATTTTTCCAGAGCTTCCCGGTAGTGGAATACAATTGCTGTAATGGCGCACTTGCTGCAACACATACCAGACCGGACCATATTGGTAGATGGTAAGGAGTATCTCTATTTTGGGGGCACTGCTTATCTGGGATTGCAGTCCCATGCTCCTTTCATGGAAATATTCTTAAAGAATGTGCAGCAATACGGACTCCATTATGGAGCGTCCCGGAAGTCCAATGTAGCCTTGGAAGTATATCCCCAAGCCGAAGAATGGTTGAGCCAGTGGGCAGGTAGCGAAGCGTGTGTGACTTTGTCATCAGGATATTTGGCCGCCCAGTTGGTGGTCCAGACCCTTTTGCAAAAAGGGCATCCCCTTTTTGCCGCACCCAACGCCCATACGGCCCTCTTGGTACATGGTGTGGTGCAAACCCAAAGTTTTAAGGAGCTGCACCAGCAAATCACCCTAGCCTTGGAAGAAAACCCCAAAGGCAAACCTCCCGTGGTGCTTTTTGACACTTTGGATTTTTCGGGCAGACAGTTTCCCAATTTTGAGGCATTACGGGAACTTCCCTTGGAAAAAATCATTTTAGTGGGCGATGATTCCCATGGTATTGGCATTGTGGGAGAACAGGGCAAGGGTTGTTATACATTGTTAAAAGATCTAAATCCATTACAGCTTTTGGTGTGCTGTTCCTTGGGAAAAGGTCTCGGGATACAGGCCGGGGCAGTACTCGGAACCTCCGACAGCATACAAATGCTCCGAAACACAGCTTTTTATGGAGGTGCGAGCCCGGCGCCCCCTGCTTTTATGGGCACCCTTTTGGATGCCGCCGCAATTTATAGGGAAAGAAGGGAAATTGTCATGGAGCATTTGGAACTTTTTAAAAACTCTTTGCATTCTCTGGAAACCTTCACCCATATTGAAGGGCATCCTTCCTTTGAGTTTTCCAACCCAGAATTGGCCAAGTCACTGGAAAAGAATGGATTTGTCTTTACCAATTTCAATTATCCGGATGACAATGGGCCCATCATCAGTAGAATTGTATTGAGCGCCTACCATCAAAAAGAGGACATCCTACGATTGGCAAATGATCTAAACCGCCTGATGAGTTAAGCCCATATCACTCTAATTGGTTATTTTGCATGGATTAACCAACCAAAACATTTAAAAACACATTCATGAAGTATCCAAGCTTTCGCGAAAAAGGATTATCACTCCTACTGACGCTGTCCATTCTCTTTACGGCATGCAAAACAGATACGACCGAAGAAAATGACAAAGTCGATGCCCTTATTTCCTCTACCAAGGAAACCTTTGCACCGGACAAGCGCGTAGCCATCTTTGACGTCGAAGTTGAGAAAAATGCTCAAGGTTATCTTATAAAAGGTGTGACCAACCTTCCCGATGCTCTAGAATCTTTTCGAGAAGGGCTCGAAAGTCAAAAAATCAGCTATACCGACAGTATTGAAGTGCTTCCTTCTGCGAGCTTGGAAGGCAAGGTTCAAGGTGTGGTAACAGTTTCCGTGGCCAATTTAAGGGGAAATCCTGCACATTCCGCCGAAATGGTGACCCAAGCAACCTTGGGAACCCCATTAAAAGTGTATCAGAAAGAACGAAACTGGTATCGGGTACAAACCCCCGACCACTATTTGGGGTGGGTAGATAGCGGTGGATTGGAATTGATGGATCAAACCGTTTTTGGGGAATGGCAAGCCTCCGATAAGTTGATCTACACCCAAACCTATGGAAATGCCTTTGTCGAAGCAGATCCGGCATCCCAAGTGGTATCCGATTTAGTCTTTGGCAATATTGTACAACTGATTTCTGAACAGGGTGGTTTTTATGAAGTGAACTATCCTGATGGGAGAAAAGGCTTTATTTCCAAATCAGAGGCAGCCCCTTACGCAACGTGGACCTCCGCATTGCCCCTTACCAAGGAAGCTTTGGTGGTCACTTCCAAAAAAATGCTGGGCGTGCCGTACCTATGGGGGGGGACTTCAGCCAAAGGTGTGGATTGCAGCGGTTTTACCAAAACCGTATATTTTATGAACGGGATGATCATACCCCGTGATGCTTCCCAACAAATTCATGAAGGGATTTTGATCGATGATTCCAAGGATTTTGACAAATTGGTTCCCGGTGATCTGCTCTTCTTTGGAAGAAAGGCAACCGATACCAATCCAGAAAGGGTAATCCATGTGGGCATGTGGGTTGGAAACAATGAATTTATACACTCTGCCGGGGATGTGCATATCAGCAGTATGGACAAGGACTCTGAAAATTTTGATGAATACAACTACAATCGCTATCTCCGTAGCAAACGTATTCTAAACGAAACGGACGAAGGACTTTTGTACTTGACGGAAAAGAATGTCTTTTAGGTTCAAAATATTCAACAGTAAAAAGGCCATCCCAATTGGGATGGCCTTTTAATTATACTCTAAGTCTATTACTATTCATCCCACCAAACAGGAGCAACAGGATCCTTTTGGTTGGCCAGTACGTTGGCTTCGTTCCTGTTCAACTCACTGGTAGGATAATTTGCCCTTCTGAACCATTGGCCAGGAAATTCAGTATCCGCACTTTCTTCCTCACTTCTGATTTCCAATCCAGTGAAAACATCGTCTGAAAAGTCATATCTCCTATAATCCACAAAAGTTTCAGGATTTAAGAAATTATGGATGTACTTTTCTTTCATGATATGGCTCAACATCAAGGCGCCTTCACCAACGGCAATGGCACCATCCGCCATATAATCCGCACCGTCCACTTCGTACATTTCCATACTGGCGGCAATACCGTCCATGTATGCGGTGTACGCTGCTGTACTTGAACCCACACTGGTGGTATTTCCCCCATTGGCCAAGAAAGCGGCCTCCGCTTGAATGAACAATACTTCAGCATAGCTAATGAGGATCAAAGGAGAATCCACGCTGGTGTAAAACCCATCTGTTCTGAAGCCTGTGTTGGCATCAGTACCATCAGGTGCCACACCGCCTCCACCACTTACGTAGCCTTTGTACTCCGCTTCATCATTGTTTTCGGCAAACAAGGGAAGCCTTGGGTCTATTTCCACGGTTCCTCCTAGAAAAGGGAAATACTCACCGTTCATGGAACTCACCAATTGGCTTGCGATATCCTTGCTCAGGTTTCCGGTATTTCGGGCCAAAACCTCCTCGGAATACCAAGGGTTGATGTTTCTATCGTCATAATACATGGCGAAGTTGTCCTCGTTCGAGGTAAACCCATTTGCCACGGTGGCCAGAACATCATTTGGTGAAACAACCCCTTTGTTGACCAAATGCAGTTGATAGCGTGCTTTCAATGAATACGCGGCTCTCAGCCATTTGTCCGTATCCCCTCCATAGATCAAATCAGAGGAGCCCAAATCGAACACAGAGGTGTCCGCAGCTTCCAATTTGGTGATGGCAGCATCCAACAGACTAAAAATCTGCGTGTAGATTTCCTCTTGGGTATCAAACGTTGGGAAATTGTTCGCTGGGCCATCGCCTGCTTCAGAATATGGGATATTGTCCCAAGTATCCGTAGCGATACCAATATTCGCCGCAATGAGAATGTCTGAAATGGCCTCTATATGGGTCGCTCCATTCTCCACTGCCTTTGCCTTTATCACTTCAAGATTGGGCAAAATATAAAGATACACCTGCTCCCAAAGTCCCGAGGCAGAGGTCTGCCCAGCAGCGCCTCCTCCCGTATTCACAAAATATTGTACGTAATTGCCAAAGGAAAGTTCGGCAGATCGTTGCCCTTCCATGGTGCTGTGTATCACAGGAGCCATCAGGTCCTGCATACGCAATGCTTCCTCAGTGGCGGTATTGGAAGGGGTGTTCACATCAAAATAATCCTCACTGCAACTCACGGCAAACACTAGGGAGCACAGTAGAAAAACCTTATCTATACTTATTCTTACTCTTTTCATAGTCATTTTTTAAAATGCAATATTTAAACCAAACGAATAGCTTTCACTCAATGGAATGTTCAATCCGGTGAAACCATATACATTGCTACCAGCACTGTACTGGTTTCCTTCTGGATCATACCCATCAAAAGGAGTCCAGAGCAAAACGTTATTGACACTGGCCGAAACACTAACCTTTTCAAGGTTTAAATCCCTGATGATCTTACTTTGGATATCATAGGACAATGAAACGCTCCTAAGCTTAACCCATGAGGCATCCTGTACCAAAACTTCCGAGGCACGGTTGTACGCGTTGGAATTTCTGTAGTAATTGGCATCAATCAAAGTCTCTGTTGTATTGGGAACAAATCCTCCATTTCCATCATCCATGACACCATCCAACACCACATTGACATCACGTTGCAGTGTGCTCAAAGGGTTACCGTTCCTAATGGAGTTTCTTAGACCTGCATCGTACAAATCGCCTCCTTTCTTGTATTCCAACAAGAAATTGAAGCCAATACCTTTCCATTTGAGGTTACTTCCAATGGAAGAGATGAAATCTGGGAAAGCATTTCCTACTATGACCCTTTCGTCTGTATTGATCACGGGTAAACCATTGGCATCTATGTAACGTTCCCCGTTTTCATAGACCCATTTGTATCCGTATAGATTCCCCATTTTATCACCTTCCCTCACTTCTGAGGTAACCCCTGCAAATCCAGAGTCGGCAAAAATGATGGATTCAACATCGTCAGGAATTTCAAGTACCTCCCCTTCACTGGTAGACCAGTTTAGGATAAGTTCCCATCTAAGATTTTGGTTTCTGATGATATCCGCACTCAACAGGAACTCATGTCCAAAAACTTTGTAATCCCCTGCATTTCTGAAAATCTGGGAATATCCAGAGGAATTGGCCACCCCTACACCAAATATTTGATCTTTGACACGGGAGTTGTAATAGGCATAATCCAACCGGATACGGTTGTCCATAAACCTAAGGTCCGCACCAAATTCCGTGGATTGATTTTTTTCGGGTACAATTTCGAAACCTCTTTGGGTACTTCTTCTGTATCCACCAACACCACCAAAGGGAAAGTCACCATCCACTACATAGTACTGTCCTGCTTGTCCAAATCCTGGCCCCTTCCCTACTTCGGCCCATGAAGCTCTTAATTTACCAAAAGTAAACACATCGTTCTCCCCGAATAGGTCGGATATGTCATAGGCCAAACTTGCCGATGGGTAAAAGAACGATCTGTTTTCAGCGGGCAAAGTGGAAATCCAGTCATTTCTTCCGGTCAAAGACAGGAATAATTTGTCTTTGTATCCGAATTTAAGCTCTCCAAAAACACCCATTACGCGTTCCTGTACCACACTTTTATTGATAAAAAAGTTGGTGGTATTGCCTATTTCGTTCAATCCGGGAATGTTCAATCCCTCTCCCCTAGCTTCAAGATAGGATCGTTTTGAATCGGACAATTGATGTCCAACGGTCAAATCCGTTGTAAAATCATCTGACCAAGACTTATTGAACGCTGCCAAAAAGTTGGATTCCAACCCTGTAAAATTAATATTCTGTTCCAGGATAAAACCGCCCACTTGCGAGCCGCCATCCAAATCAGGGCCCACATAACGGTTCCTGGCATCGGAGTAGTTGTCTATCTGGGCAGCGTAGGTAAAGGTGACCCAATCTTTTGGAGACCACGTCATGGTGGTGTTCCCAATCCATCGGTTTACATCATCCTCCAAATTACTGGTTTCCATAAGGTACCTTGGGTTGTCTATAATACCAAAGGAATAATCCCGCTCACTACCGTCAGGGTTCTTGTAATCATTGATAGGAAAGGTTCCTGAATAGTAGGAAAGGGCACTCATCACGGATTTATCACCACCATTGGCCCTCTTTCCTCCAGAATTGGAGAACGCTACCGAACCATCGATGGTAAAGTTATCCGTTACCTTATATCCTGCCTTCAACCTAAAATTGGTCTTTTTATAATCCGTATTGGGCAAAACCCCTTGCTCGCTGTTGTTACCCACAGAGAAATAATAATTCAACCGCTCACTGGCCCCACTAAGGTTCAAGTTGAGCTGGGAGTTGAACCCGGTTCTAAAAATGTCATACGGACTGTAGAAACGGTCATTGGACAAATCAACAATCTCTCCTCCACCCAAATCGTAGGAATCCAGTGCATATTCGGGACCCCATGAGTAGAAAGAGGTTGCGTTTTGAACCCGGTTGAAACCCGTTTCGGAGTTTGGATCGTACAATGTTCTTGGAGCACCGGAAAACCCTTCCCTATATGTAGTTTGAAGGGGAGGAGTGGTCCTCACCGTCCTGAAAGTAGTGGAAGCGGTCAAATTGATCTTCGCTTTGCCCTGCTTTCCTTTCTTGGTGGTAATGATAATCGCCCCATTGGAAGCCCTTACCCCATAAAGTGCCGTTGCCGCCGCACCTTTTAACACGTTAAAACTTTCGATGTCCTCTGGGTTAAGATCCCCCGCCCTGTTCGAAAAAGCAAACTGCTCCGAGCTGTTTGGCGAATTGGAACCTGCACTGGGTCGTACTTCACCCGCAAAGGTATCGTTGTTAAGGGCCAGACCATCCACAATGATCAAAGGTTGGTTGCCCCGGGAAGGGTCAATGGAAGTTACCCCACGGATCAAGATGTCCACCCCACCACCGGAAGTTCCCGATGTACGATTGATCTGTACCCCTGCAATACGTCCCTGCAGGGTTTCGATCGGGTTGGCCTGTCCAACAAGGTTAACATCTTCAGCACTTACCTTGGTAACCGAATATCCAAGGGATTTTTGCTTCTGTTCAACACCAAAAGCGGTTACCACCACTTCATCCAGTTGTGTTGAATCTTCTTCCATGACCACATTGAGCCTGGTCTGCGACCCAACGGTCACGTCTTTCGTCTGCATTCCCAAATACGAGAATTGCAGTATCTGTCCGCTTGAAGCGGTGATGGAGTAATTCCCATCAAAATCTGTTGTCGTGCCATTTGATGTTCCTTGAACAACTATGGTCACCCCTGGTAAAGGTTGGCCCGATGAATCACTGACCGTTCCTGTGATAGTCTGCCCATAGGTGGTTAGCCCCATAAACAGCCCCATCAAAATGAAATAAACGTTCTTCATTCTTTAGTTTTTGTTATTTAATGATGAATATTGAGAAAAAAATTTAATAATCAAACAATAACTTAAAAAAATGTTGTATTTGTAAAAATATTGAGATAAGAGTGTGCAATATTCAAAAAAATCATGGAACCGCAACTTTTTTCTAATTTTTATTTCTCCTATCCATTTCAGATTCAAGAATCACCTGATTGAGATATTGTTAATTTTTTAATCCTGTTTTTGTGGATTGTTCAGTTTTTATCGTATCTTATTAAGGCTTAACAATCATTAACTTAAACACACCGATCATGAAGAAAATACTTGGATTGGTTTTATTGGTGTTGGTTTTTATTTCCGCAGCATGGCTCACACCGCCAAAACCTGAAACAATGCATTCCATTGAGGGAACATGGGAATTAAAGAGTTTTTACAGCTACGATGATGGAGTAAACATTTCGGACACGGTACCCAAAGCAGATGGATACCGACAGGTAAAGATGTATTATAATGGCAGGGTCATGTGGTCTCGTTATGTGCCACAGGATACTGTGGAATGGTTTGGGTATGGTAGCTATAAGATCACACCGGATTCCTTGATCGAAACCTTGGAATACGCCTCTTCCTCCATGATGAGCGCTTTGGATACCCTACGGGTGTTCCGTTTTGAGCTTAAAATCACAGAGGATACCTATAGCCAAATAAGCTTTGATGAAGAAGGTAACAGGACCTTCTCCGAAAACTACGTTCGAATTGATTGATTAAATCAAGGTTGCACTAAAAAAGGCACTGGAAATCCAGTGCCTTTTTTAATTTAATGAAATGCTTTTCAAGCTTAGGAAACCAAGGTCTCCTTGCTTTCCACAGTGGCCAAATAACGCTCTGCGTCCAAGGCGGCCATACAACCTGTTCCTGCTGCGGTTATAGCCTGTCTGTATATCTTATCCTGGGCATCGCCACTGGCAAAGACACCGGGCTTACTAGTCTTGGTGGACTTGGGTTGAGTAATGAGATACCCTGTTTCGTCCATTTCCAGTTGGCCCTTGAAAATATCGGTATTGGGCTTATGTCCAATGGCAATGAAGAGTCCAGTGATGGCAATTTCCTCTTTTTCTCCAGTTTGGTTGTTTACCATTCTAAGGCCTTCCACCACTTGGTCCCCAATGACCTCATCCACTTCGGTATTGTACCGAACCTCTATGTTTTCAAGACTGTTCACCCTGTGTTGCATAGCTTTTGAGGCCCTCATTTCGTCCTTACGGATCAGCATGGTGACCTTTTTGCAGATATTGGCAAGGTATGATGCTTCTTCCGCAGCAGTATCCCCACCACCTACGATGGCCACTTCCTGACCTTTGTAAAAGAATCCATCACAAACCGCACAGGCTGATACTCCCCCACCCCTTAAACGTTGTTCGCTTGGGATGTTCAAGTATTTTGCAGAGGCTCCTGTTGAAATGATAATGGTCTCGGCTTCCACGATTTTGGAATCATCCACGGTAACTTTATGGATTCCTCCCACCTCATCGCTCAAATCCACTGCAGTGATCATTCCTATTCGCACCTCGGTGCCAAATCGTTCCGCTTGCTGTTGCAGTTGCATCATCATGGTGGGTCCATCTATCCCTTCGGGATATCCAGGGAAATTATCCACCTCTGTTGTGGTGGTCAATTGCCCACCAGGCTCCATTCCAGTGTATAGTATAGGTTTTAAATCGGCCCTAGCAGCGTAGATTGCCGCCGTGTAACCCGCAGGTCCCGAACCAACAATCAATGTTTTTACTCTTTCCAGTTGTTCTGACATAACAAAAATCTTCCTCAATATTCTATCCTACAAAAGTAGGTTTTTTGTATAGAAACTTACAAAGCGGGATTGGGCATTCCTCTTTGGATTTATTAAAAAGATGTGAACATTTATCAGCAGAGACGTAAACCATGACCATGGATAAATAAAAAAGAGCCGTTGGGAGCGGCCCTTCTTGTTTATAAGTAGATTCAGTCCATGAAAAAACAATTTTGCCTGGCTTTTCAAAAACCGTTACAACCAAGGGGCTCAACCTCAAAAACCCCCTGGCGCAACGGAAACCTCTTTAGAACTAGAACTTAGGTAAAGAACACTATGAGTACCCTACAATTACCCCATCCTATTTTAGGAGGTTTGTGCTTTCAACTTTAAAGCATCTTGTTTTGACTGGGGTAAACTTACAGTGAATCGTTTTTTAAAATAGGGGTGAATTAACCAATGACCCTTTTGCGTTCACGAATGGCCGTTTTGAATTCATATTTTTAAAATGACTTCTACAAAACGGTATGAAGGGAAAGAAAATTCCTTCGAAAAGTAAATTACAATTGGAGTGTTCCGCTATCTGGAGTATTTCAGTTTTTTTTCAATGGTCTCGATCATGACGTTGGCGATGTCCATTCCCGTGGCGTTCTCTATGCCCTCCAAACCGGGGGAAGAGTTCACCTCCAAGAGCAGTGGCCCTCTATTGGAACGGATGATATCCACTCCCGCCACATCCAAGTTGAGTACCTTGGCGGATTTAATGGCCAATTTTCGTTCTTCAGGGGTAATCTTTACCAAAGAGGCGGCCCCACCTTGATGGATATTGGCCCTGAACTCCCCTTTTTGTGCCTGGCGCTGCATGGAGGCCACGACTTTTCCATTCACCACAAAACAACGAATATCCTGACCGTTGGCTTCCTTGATGAATTCCTGTACCAAAATGTTGGTCTGCACACTTTTGAAGGCATTGATGACACTTTCGGCCGCTTTATTGGTCTCTGCCAACACCACACCTTTGCCCTGCGTACTTTCCAAAAGTTTTATGATCAATGGGGAACCGTTTACCATTCGTATAAGGTCCTTGGTATCCATGGGGGATTTGGCAAAACCGGTAATGGGGATATGGATGTCGTTTTTGGAAAACAATTGGGAAGCAAACAGCTTATCCCTGGACTTGGTAATGGAATCAGCGGTATTGAGACAGTACACCCCAAGGGTATCAAACTGCCGTAGTAGAGCACACCCATAAAAGGTAACGGAGGGTTTTATCCGTGGAATCACCGCATCAAACTTATCCAAAATGTTCCCGCCCCGGTACCGAATTTCAGGAGAGCCTGCATCCAGTTTCATGTACACGTTTTCCACGTTCAGAAAAACTACTTTGTGTCCCCTCAACTCTCCAGCTTCAACAATTCTTTTGTTGCTGTACAGTTCTGGGTTGCTGGCCAAGAGACCCAAGGTCAATCCCGACTTTTCGGTCATGAAAGGCCTGTACTTTCTGGTAATTTCGTCTTGGGGAACATCACCCTGACAAAAACTTTTGGAAGGATCTACCAAAAAACGTCCATTGAGGGCCTCGCGCCCCAAGAGCATACGATACTCCATGGTATCCCTATTGGCAAGGGTCAACTCTATTTCAAACGTTTCGTCGCCAATGGTAACCGGGGTCTTGATCACTGGGCGTTCCTCGGAAATACCTTGGGAACTCTTTACGTTTCGAACATCGTACAACTTTGCTTGGCAAAGGATGGAAATACTTCGGTTATCCTGCAATGGGTTTACTTCAAATCGCACCCAGTCTTCCAATCCTTTTGTAAAAATCTTGATTTTGTTGGCTTGAATCGAAGAAGTCTTCGCCCCTGAGTCCACCCGTGCCTTTATGGCCGGAATTCCCATTTCCTCCAAACGGCACCACTCCTCGCTGCCCAATATTTTTGTTACGTCCAAAATAAATTATGATTAATTGATCAATCGCATAATGAACAGGTCCATGACCTCGACCAAAATCAAAATAATGATGATCCATTCCAGTCTACTGCTTTCCCTATGGTCCATTATGTCCTTGAAAAGACTTAAATTTTCCTTTATGATGTATCCTTGTTCCTTAATGGTACGATATCTTTCCTTAAGGTCAAAGGTCTGTTTTAAATTTTTGTCCAATCGGTCCAAAGCCTCATCTTCCCAAGCCACTTCATGGGAGTCAAAAATATAGAGGTTTTCGGATATCTGGTTGTTGATGTTCAATACCCTACCGATATGTTTTTTCAGTTTCTTTCCACCCAGATCCAACTTTCCAAAGCGTTCCAGATAGGTCGTATGGGCCCTCGTCTCTTTCATGATCTGCTCGGAAAGCCCGGCAAAATAATCCAAGGCCACAGATTGTGAAAGATGGAGTAAGGTAAGGCGCATGGCCTCTATGTTGGATTTTGGTAAGATTACTTTATTGTTCCCTACTTTGGGCTGAAAATCCTCCGATTCCAGTTGTACCTCTATTTCTTCCGTAAGTTCCGGGGAACGCCATTCCAAACAGAAAGGTTTGATCATTTCTGAAATTTGGTCTATCCCATTCCAATCATACCCGTAGAACGCTACAATTCCGTACTTGAATATGTACAAATACCCTATGTCATCGGAATAGAACAGCTCATCACGGTCCCCAAACAGAAGCTCTCCCTTGATGGCCCGCCTGCAACTGGAAATATCGATGCTTGCGGCCAAGTGTACCGCTATAGCTTTTGTATCCATTTTTACAGCGCAAAAATCTCACCGGAGTCCTTGAAGCTTTTGAACTCTACCATATACCCATTGGGGTCTTGCACAAAAAAGGAAAGATGTTCCCCTGTTTTGTTTTGCATAAAGGTGGCTTCGGTGGTGATTTCCAAATCCAATTGGAACAATCTCGAGTATAGTTCGCCCCAAACATCCACAGGCACAATGACGCCAAAATGGAACGAGGGCAAGATATAATCCTCCAAGCGGTAGTTTTTAAAATCGAAATTAAAACTACCCGACTCGGTAAAGGTCAGTTGATGGCCAAAAAGGTCAACATCCAACCACTTTTCCGTCTGCCTTCCCAAATTGGCCTTCACCACATCTTGGTAAAAAGCTTTGGTCTCGGCAATGTTCTTACATGGCAAGGCGAGATGAAACTTGATGTCCATTATTCTTATTTTTTGCTTTTCTCTTAAAACTTTTGAAATAAGACCGTACTGCCATTCGGTCCGATTTATCCATAAAGGGCAAGGCTTCTTTCCAAGGCATCCAACTAGCAGCCGCAAACTTGTGCTTTTCCTTCACTTTGATGGGTTTTGCCTCCAAGTGTACCAGATAATAGTTTTTGACGACAGCACCTTCTTTTCCTTTTTTGAGGTGCGAAAGGTAAAATTGGAACTGCCCAGCGGACAACTTCAGCTTAACTTCCTCCCCAACTTCACGAATCAAGGTCTCCTCTTCGGTCTCCTTCCTTTTCTTGACACCGCCGGGCAAGGTATATCGAAGTGGCTTATCCACCTTTTTCAACACCAACACCTTGTCCTTATGGGTGGCTACCAACCTAGATTTGACCACTTTTTTCATTTGAAAGTGTATGGACAAGGGCAGAGGCTATCTGCCCTTATCTGATTATTCCAATACTTTTAAATCCACTATGACAAGAATGTCATATTCTTCTTCGTCTTCATCAATGGCGGTATCAACTTTGTAGGTAACCCTAAAGAGTTTCCCCACTAAATCGGTTGAATCCAAATCGTACTTTTCGGCTGCAGAGGGTTCAATCTCCGCGAATCCATAAGTAGATCCGTCCGCATCGGTGAAATCGTACAAGTCCTCCACATAACCATTAAACGTAGCCTCCACAGCAGATTCCTGGGTGGTAGGCACTTCCATAAGGGTTGCCAAGGACAAGAACATTAAAAAAATAGTCTTCATACACTAAAAAAAATTAATGATCTGTACTCATTGTTTGGACCTTTTACTGGATGCTCACTCCTCTTCGGAAGTCTCCAACCCATCCGTGTCCAGGGATGTTTCTTCGTCGTTATCGTTGTCGGATTCTTCATGGTCCTCCATGGCCATGACCAATCGCTTGCTCACTTTTACCAAATACGCCGTATCATCTGTCCTGACCTCGATGCATTCCACAATCTCATTGTCACTGTTTCTGTAGGTAACAATGTCCCTATCGTCGTACCCATCCGGATATTTCTCCACCAAAAGGTCCAGCACATGCCGGTTAAGTTTTTTGTAATCGACGATTACCCGTTTCAATCCTAAAGTTTGCCTGTTCTTCATCATTACATATTTAAAAGGTAGGCAAAAATCAAAGGCGCCACGATGGTCGCATCAGATTCTATGATATATTTTGGAGTATCGATATCCAATTTCCCCCAAGTGATCTTCTCATTGGGCACTGCCCCAGAGTATGACCCGTAGCTGGTAGTCGAGTCACTGATCTGGCAGAAATAGCTCCAAAAAGGAGTCTCGGTCTGCTCCAGATCCTGATACAACATGGGCACCACACAGATAGGGAAATCCCCAGCAATACCTCCTCCAATTTGAAAAAAGCCAATGCCTTTTTCAGAGTTTTTCAGGTACCAATCGGCCAAAAAGGTCATGTATTCTATACCCGACTTTACCGTACTGGCCTTTAACTCGCCCTTGATCACATAGCTGGCAAAAATGTTCCCCATGGTGCTATCTTCCCAACCAGGGACCACAATGGGCAGATTTTTTTGTGCAGCCGCATACATCCAAGAATCCTTTATATCAATCTCGTAATACTCTTCTAAAACGCCAGATAAGAGCAATTGGTACATATACTCATGCGGAAAATATCTTTTTCCTTCTTCCTCGGCCTTCTTCCAAAGCTTGTAAATATGCTGTTGCAATCTTCTAAAAGCCTCTTCCTCTGGGATGCAGGTATCGGTGACACGGTTCAATCCCTTTTCCAGCAAATCCCATTCTTCCTGAGGGGTAAGATCCCTGTAGTTTGGAATTCTTTTGTAGTGGGAATGGGCCACTAAATTCATAAGATCTTCCTCCAAGTTGGCCCCGGTACATGAGACAATGTGTACTTTGTCCTGGCGTATGATCTCCGAAAAAATCTTGCCTAGCTCCGCAGTACTCATGGCTCCCGCCAAGGAAACCAGCATTTTGGCCCCTTGATCCAATTGTGCTTCATATCCCTTCGCCGCATCGACCACGGAGGCCGCATTGAAGTGAAGGAAGTATTTTTGAATGAATTGTGATATTTCTCCTTTGTTATTCATCGTAATCGTCTATGGCATTGGAAGATTTCTTAAAGCTATCGTCTGCTTGCGAAAAACCTTCTTCCTGAAAATCATTTTTCTTTAAAAATTTATAACTCAACATTTTGTAGTACAGCTTTGCAGCCAAAAAATCCGAGGAACGGTCCACCTCATTGGGGCATAGCTCCACAATATCAAAACCTACCACGTTCTTCTCCTCGAACACCCTTTTTAGGAAATCCAAGGTCTCGTACCAAAACAGTCCTCCGGGTTCAGGGGTTCCTGTGGACGGAAGGATGGAAGGATCAAACGCATCCAAATCAAAGGTAATATAGACCGTATCGGTCATCAGGTCCAAAGCACTGTCCATCCAAAAATCATCAGTCACCATTTCATGGGCAAAGAACACCTTATCCCTATCCATGACCAAGGTTTCGGCATGATCCATACTACGGATACCCACTTGCACAAGATTGGTAGTCTCGTTGGCCTCATACAGGGCGCAGGCATGGTTGTACTTGGTACCAAGGTATTCCTTACGCAAATCGGCGTGGGCATCAATCTGCAGTACGGTCAAATCTTCAAAAGACTCATTAAACGCGCGGATTGCACCAATGGATATGGAATGCTCCCCACCGAACATAGTCACCAACTTGTTTCGTTTGATGTATTCTTTCACGGTTTTGTGCACCGCATTGACCATGGTCTCGGGGGTCTCAAAATCCGTGATGGGCTCAGAAAGGTAAATACCTTCCTTGTATACCTCGCTATCCGTTTCAATATCGTATAGCTCCATGTTTTCAGAGGCATCCAAAAAGGCATCCGGGCCTTTGTCCGCACCTTTACCCCAAGTACTGGTGCCATCATAGGGAACGGGCAACAATACCACTTTGGCCTTTTCGGCCGAACCGTATTCCTTTGGAATACCGGCGTATGTTTTATTCGTATTCATTTTAATTGATTATTCGTATTCAGTTTTTGCTGGATACCAGCAGTTTTTTTGGGTCTATCAAGACGTTTTCTTCTTTTTTGGTTCCATACCCCAAGATGGAAAGAAACTCTTGTGCGGTCTGCTGTTCTGCAAACACGGAGGTCTCTATATTTCCATCCTCATCCTTACTGATCAGAATGTGCTTTGGGTGTGGAATAAGACAGTGCTGCAAACCGCCAAATCCACCAATGGTTTCTTGATACGCCCCGGTATTGAAAAATCCAATATATAGCGGCTTGTCCTTTCTGTATTTGGGCAGATAGATGGCGTTCATGTGCTGTTCGGAGTTGTAATAATCATCACTGTCACAGGTAAGTCCACCCAGTAGAATACGCTCATATTCCTCGTTCCATCGGTTAATGGCCAGCATGATGAACCGTTTACTAATGGCCCAAGAATCTGGCATGGTAGTGATGAACGACGAATTGATCATGTTCCACTTTTCCCGATCATTCTGTTGTTTCTGGTACAGCACCTCATAAATGGTCCCTCCGCTTTCTCCTACGGTAAAGCTTCCAAACTCGGTAAAAATGTTGGGCACCTCCACTCCTGCCTCATCACAAGCCTGTTTGATCTGATGAATGATTTCATCCACCATATAGGCATAATCATACTCAAAGGCCAAGGAATTCTTGATTGGGAACCCGCCACCAATGTTCAAACTGTCCAAAGTAGGACAAACCTTCTTCAGGCTTACGTATACTTTCAAACATTTGACCAGTTCGTTCCAATAGTAGGCCGTATCCCGAATCCCCGTATTAATGAAAAAGTGCAACATCTTCAGTTCCACCTTGGGATTTCCCTTTATGGATTGATTGTAAAAAGGCACAATGTTCTTGTATCCAATGCCCAACCTTGAGGTATAAAACTCAAACTTGGGTTCTTCCTCGGAAGCAATCCGTATTCCTACCTTAAAATTGTCCTCAATGGACTCTCCCAAAAGTTCCAATTCCTCGTAGTTGTCAATAATTGGGATGCAGTTCTTGTGTCCATTGTTGATCAACCGGGCAATGTTCTGCACATATTGGTCCCTTTTAAAGCCATTGCAAAGCACATAGGTATTCTTGGAAATCTTCCCGCTTTTCTTCAAATGCTCCACGATATCAATATCAAAAGCTGAAGAGGTCTCAATATGGATGTCATTCTTAAGAGCCTCATTGAGCACATGCTCAAAATGGGAACTTTTGGTGCAATAGCAATAATGATACTTTCCCTTGTAGGCATGTTTCTCCATGGCTTCGCCAAACCATTTTTTAGCCCGTTGTATGTTATCGGAAATCTTGGGCAAATAGGTAAACTTCAAGGGAGCTCCATAGCGCTGTACCAAATCATATAGGTCAATACCATGGAATTGTAATTTATTGTCCTCCAATTGGAATTCCTCTTGGGGGAAATCATATGTCTGCTCGATCAAGTCGATGTATTTTGTTTTCATCTGTATTTCGCGTTGTTAAAAAACTAATAGGTAAAAATTGAATGGAAAGAGAACAACTTCTCAGATGCGAAATTCAAATACGGTATAGGCCACAAAGAAAGGTCTCCGTGAGAAATCACGGATTACGGAGTGCATTTCGGAAGTCAGCCCTAAGATTCGGTGTCTTATCCCTAAGACGGCTTTTTGGGTAGACTTCCTTATTCCCAAAAGCCCGAACATGAAAAAAGCTTTCAAAGTATAGGCAATGCGACCCTTTATGGGGTCTCATTCATGGGTCAAACATAAACAAAAAATGAATACAACAATTTTTTTGATAAAAAAATTTTAGACCCTATACCATATTGATATTCAGTATATTGAAACCTAAAACTTCTTTCCTATAGATTACAATACCATTAAACAGTCCACTAAAAAGTATTTCTTATCAGCCCACCAATGGTGGTTTATCATTAATAAAAGGCTGATGGTAATACCTCCTACCCGTTGCACGATATAGCGCATTGGCCAAAGCCCCCATGATCGGAGGCAATGAAGGTTCACCCAATCCGGTTGGATCTATACCGTTATCCACAAAAAAGCTCTCTATTTCCCTGGGAGCTTCCATATTCCGAATCAAACGGTATGTATCAAAATTCTTTTGGTCCGATTGGCCATTACTGAAGCTCAAAGCACTATAGGTAGCATGACCGATACCATCTACAATTCCTCCTTCAATTTGGTTTTTGGCACTCAACGGATTGATTACAATTCCACAATCCACCGCACACCATACCTTATCGATATTAGGTTTGTCCCCCTCCAGGGTCAAGTCCATTACCTGGGCCACATAGGAGTTGTGGCAATAGTAGGCCGATACGCCCCTTGATTTACCATTGTTGGCCCCACCGGTCCAACCGGATTTCTCCCGGACCAATTTTAGGACTCCCGCATAACGTTCTGGGTCATAATCATTGTTTTTTGGATCTCCAACCGGGTTGGTTATCGCCCTATCAAAAAGCTCCAAACGAAAGGCGATGGGGTCTTTTCCTGCAGCCTCGGCCACTTCGTCCATAAAAGCTTGCTCTGCCCCTGCAATAAAGTTGGAGCGTGGTGCCCTCCATGCGCCTGTGGTAACATTGGTCTGTAAGCTATGCTTTTCGGCCAAATAGTTATCCACGGCCCCAGCAGGGAAACGATTTTCAAAAATCAAGTCGTCATTGGTTCCTGCACCTCTTACATGCCAAGCAATCAGATTGCCTTTATCATCCAAACCGGCTTTATAACGCACTTTGTACGATGGGCGATACGTCCCTTGGGTCATATCATCCTCACGGGTATACACCAATTTAATGGGGGCTTGCATTCTTTGGGAAATCACAGCGGCTTCCACTGCAAAGGTCCCATATAGGCGACGACCAAATCCTCCTCCCATCCGGGTCATCATGATATCGATTTTCTCCGCGGGCATTCCCAATACGGACACCAAAGTCTTTTCCAAGAATTCCGGCGTCTGAATGGGTCCCAAAAGCTCCGCTTTTTCCGGGGTCACATGGGCGAAGAAGTTCATGGGCTCCATGGTGTTGTGCGCCAAAAATGGAGCGGTATAGACACTTTCCACAATTTTGGCGGCATTTTTGAAAGCCTTATCCACATCGCCGTCCTTACGTGCTGCTTCCTTGGGGGCAGTTTCCAACAATTGGTTCAACGCCTCATCATGGTAGGCACTGTTTTCCAAAGTAGAAGCCTCTTCCCACTCTATATCCAAAGCTTTTTTGGCCTGCATACATTCCCAAGTGCTATTGCCCACTATCGCCACTTGTTCTGCGATGGCTCCTCCATCGGACCATTGTTTTTCAGCATCTTCGGGATACACCACAACGGGAAACACATCCTTTATTCCGGGCATTGCCTTGGCTGCTGTGGCATCCATGGATTTATATTTCATTCCAAATGCGGGAGGGTGCACGATCATGGCGGTGAGCATCCCTTCCCGTTGAATATCCAAACCGAACAAAGGCTTTCCTGTCACTATCTTGGGGCCGTCCACATTTTTTCGGTCCGTACCCACGATTTTGAATTCGCTTATTTCTTTCACCGATACCTCTTCCGGAACCTCCAAACCTGCGGCGATGGACGCCATTTCACCATATCCGGCCGATTTATCACTGGCCGCATGATGAAGCATTCCTTCACTTGTGGTGATTTCATCCACGGGAACTTGCCAAGTCTGGGCAGCGGCCTCTTTCAACATTTGGCGGGCGGTGGCTCCTGTCATTCGCAAACTTTCCCATCCTTGACGAATGGATTGGCTTCCTCCTGCCAATTGACGGGTAAAAATGTCCGTGTTCAAAGGTGCCTGTTCCACAATGACATCCTTCCAAGCTACATCCAACTCTTCGGCCACGATCATAGGCATGGCGGTCTTTACATTTTGACCTATTTCGGGATTGGGAGACATGATGGTGACCATGCCATTATCACCAACCTTCAGAAACCCATTGAGTTCAAACCATTCCTTGGGCATGGCATTGACCTGTTCCGGGGTCATTTTACAGGATGCCAGCCAATTGAACCCCAAAACGAGTCCTCCACTGGCCAAACCGGTATTTCTGATGAATGATCGTCTTCCTATTTTTGTCTTTACAAGTGTCATGGTGGTAGTTTTATGTTCGCCCGGTTCGTTTATGATTCTGAAGCCATTTTCACGGCTTTTCGGATACGGAGATACGTGCCGCAGCGGCAAATATTCCCGTTCATGGCCGTTTCAATTTCTTCGTCTGTTGGATTTGGATTCTTCTCCAATAAGGCCGATGCTGTCATGATCTGCCCTGCCTGACAATACCCGCATTGGGGCACGTCCACTTCCAACCATGCTTTTTGCACAGGGTGGTCCCCATTCTCGGAAAGCCCCTCAATGGTCGTGATGTTCTTGTCCCTGATACTGGATACCGGCAATATGCACGATCGTGTGGCCGTTCCGTCCAAATGAATGGTACAGGCGCCACATTGGGCGATGCCACAACCAAATTTTGTCCCGACCATGTTCAAATGGTCGCGAAGAACCCAAAGTATGGGCGTGGAGGGGTCTACGTCCACCTCCTGTTTTTTTCCGTTGATGTTCAGTATAAATGTTGCCATAGTCTCAAAAATTCCATTGAATTTATAAAATTTTAATCACGTAGCGGTTGTAAAAATCAAACATCTACTAAAAAATTAACATCGAAATTGATTTCTATGGGATTCCATAACTTTTTTAGACGAAGAAACAGCCTAAATCTTCCTAAACAAAGCACTCAATCCATACTGACTTTTCTTTGGTTTCCTGTCCCTTCACAAATCCGGAAAGCAATAGAAGGACCAACAGGAAAGACCACTTTGCCGCAATGACACTTTTGTTTTTCATTACAAACGTTTTTTTTATCAAAAGTAGCTGTGGCACAACGTCTTACAACAATATATCTTAAAGGGATACTTACAAATTTCAAACAATGGTTAGTCGTGCCGTTCAAAAATGGATGTCATCATCAAAATCCACTATCGTACGGAAGGTAAGGTTGATTCGTGGTGTCTTCACCATTTTGGTGGGGGGCAAGCGGTGCAACCAATGGCTCTGGGTGGTTCCCTTCATCACCAACAAACTCCCATGTTCCAGGGCAATGGAAACCTTTTCCTTGGTAGTTTTGTGTTTAAAAGAGAACTTTCTTTCCGCCCCAAAGCTCAAGGAACCTATGGCTCCATTCTTTTTTAAGTCCCTTTCGGCATCACTGTGCCAAGCCATGCCTTCCTCGCCGGAATGGTACAGGTTCAACAAGCATGAATTGAAGCTTTCCCCAGTGCGTTCCTCCACCAATTTTTTAAGCTCAAGAAGCTCAGGCGTCCACGGCAATGCTCTTTTGGTGGTATTGGAATACGTATACTCAAAAGGCAGGTCTCCATACCAGGCTACCTTTCTTTTGGTCTCAATGCGTTTGCCATAGATAACGGCCACATCATTTTTCCAAGCAATGGCATCCATCAACTTTTTATAATACGCATTGGCTCGATCATACGTCATAATGGACCCATGATAGTTAACGATACCATCATGGGGAAGCCAATTTTGGTCAGGGTTGTTTTGGTTGGAGAACAGGTTCACTTTTCCATTGTTTATAGGCTATTCGCATACAGTGGCCACAGGGTCTATATCCCAAAGAAATGGCTTCTTTCTCGGTTTTGAAAAAGACACGGTTTTCGCGCTTCATGCGTTTGCCCGATGCGCATTTCAAGGTACCATAAATCTTCAACTTCCTATGGCCGGCATATGTGATTTCTTTTTGCCTAATTCCTTTTCTTACCTCAAAATCTTTAAGATGGGCGTGGTACAACATATCAACTTATCGCATCGTGAAAAATGATTCCCAAGGTATAGCGTTCCCCATGGGAAACTTCACTGACTCCATGCTTCATAGTTGCCCTGTAGTACCCTTTTTGGCCTTGTATGGGCCTAAAATTGGTGGTAAACACAAGCATATCCCCTTTTTTCGGTCTCAAGACCATTGCTTTTGATTGTGCCCTGGGTGTTTGCTGGGTCAAGACAAATTCCCCACCTTCATAATCTTGACCTGGTTCACTCAAAAAAAATACCAATTGAAGCGGAAAATATACATCGCCATACAGGTCTTGATGCAAGGTATTGAAGCCCCCTTCTCCATATTTGAGAATCAAGGGAGTGGGTTTCAACTGGTTTTGCTCCAAGCATTCCCCCAAAAGTTCTTGATGGGCATTAGGAAACATCTTTTCCATTTTCAACACTTTCATCCAAAGGTTGGCCACAGGTACCAGATGGGGGTATATGGCCTCACGAAGGGTCTGAATCATATTGGGTAAAGGATAGTCAAAATACTTATACTCCCCCAATCCAAACCTATAGCGTTCCATGACCACGGTCTTCCTGTACCCACTAGGATTGCCGTACAGCTCCTTTAACCCCTCACACTCCTTTGGAGTGAGCAAATTGGGCACTAGCGCATATCCGTTGGCATGCAGATTTTCTTCCACAAGGGACCAGTCCACTTTATGGATTCTTGATGTTAAATCGTTCATTTTTCAATAGGTTCTGTTATAATTAGCTTGAGGTATCCGTTTGGGCCGCTTCCCAACCGATTATGGCGCTCTTTCGGGTAGGTCCCCACATGTACCCCCCAAGCTGGCCCGAGGATTGAATGACCCGATGACAGGGAATCAAAAAGGCAACGGGATTGTTTCCAATTGCAGTTCCCACAGCCCTGGACGCTTTGGGCTGATTGATTTTTTGTGCAATGCTCCCGTAGGTGGATAGATTCCCCATTGGGATTTTAAGGAGTGTTTCCCATACTTTAAGTTGAAATGGGGTACCGTTCAGGTGGAGCTTTATCTGGTCCAACCTTTCCCAGTCATGCTGAAAGATAAATAGACCATCCTGTTGGTTTTTGTCCAACATTTGATGATACTTGGCCTTTGGAAATCTGGATTTCAGGCTTTCGAATGCCTGGGTCTCATCACGGATAAAGGACATATGGCAAATTCCTTTGGGGGTTGATGCCACCAATAAAGGGCCAAATGGACTTTCAGCAAAGCTATAATTGATGGTCAGGTTCTCGCCTCCATTTTTAAACTCACCCGGGGTCATCCCCTCAATGTTTATGAACAGGTCGTGGAGTCTACTGGTTCCCGAAAATCCGGTTTCCTGGGCCGTATCGAACAAGGTGGCCTGTCGTTCCTTCAGCAGCTGTTTTGCATATTCAACACTGATATACTGCATGAATTTTTTAGGACTCACGCCCGCCCATTCCGTAAAAAGACGTTGAAAATGGTATGGACTCAAATGCACGGTCTCGGCCACTTGATTCAAGGTGGGTTGCTCCTTGAAGTTGTCCCGGATAAAATCAATGGCCTTTGCTATTCGTTTGTAATTGTAATCTGCCTGGGTTTCCATAACTATACTATTTGAAACCAAAAGTATGGGGAAGTCCTTCGCCCCAAAACCCGATTCTTGCTCATTTGGAAACTACGGATTGTCACTCCAACATTTCCTGGCTTTTTCTCAACAGCTCCACTACTCTTTCCTTGAGGGCCTCCGGCTCGACTATCTTGGCAAAATCCCCGAACATCAAATACCATCGGGCAAAACCGTTCTCCAAATCCATGGACATAAAGGTCATCTCCACAAATTCACCTTTTTGGGTTTCCGAGACAAAACCGTAGTGTTTTCTGCTTCCTTGTATGTATCTGGCCACGGTTTTATCCACCAATATCCTGACCTTTGTCTTTGGTGGTTTCTTTTCTTTTTGACGGTACTCATCCAAAGTGCCATGCTCCAATACAAAATCAAGCGGTGTTCGCTCAATCCTGTGGATTCTGTCGGTTCGGAAATATCTATAATCCTTCCGCAAATGGCAGTACCCCAAAATGTACCAAAACTCATTTTCGTTGAAAAGTCCCACGGGTTCTATCTTCCGTTCCGACGGTATTTCTGTCTGAAGGGCCCCATATCGTAAAAAGACCTGCTTTTTTTCCGCAATGCTCTCGAACAGAATCTCGAGGGCGTTTGGCACCTTTTCATTAAAAAGTTCCTTTCCGGGCGTAATGGACACTTGGGATTCCAAGGCTTCCACCCAAGCCTTTTCCCTTCCGCGCAACACCGATTTAAGCTTATACATGGCCGATTCGTGATAGGCCCCCAAGGATTTGTCGGTAAACTTTTGCATGAGCTTTTCCGCAGCGACAAAGCTCCCCGCTTCCTCACGGGTGAACATTACCGGAGGTAACCTGTACCCCTCCATGATGGAATAGCCCACCCCTGCCTCGCTGACAATGGGCACACCTGATGCCTCCAAGGTACGAATGTCCCTATATATGGTTCGCAGGCTTACATCAAAGCGATCAGACAATTCCTGTGCCTTTACGATACGCTTGGATTGCAGTTGGATCAAAATCGCCACAATCCTATCAAAACGTTTTACGGTATCCATTCCCATAATTGAATGCGCTATCTCCCAAAGATAGGATTTCAATCCAAGGACGGGAGACCATTTCCATTTCATTTTAATTCGATTTAAAATCTATTTTATGGAAGCTGCCCGTATCTGGATTTCCAAGGAGCGCGCGCAACTTCGCAGCTTACAAAAATCTGTATGGGATATGACAACCCTATGTCAGCACCATTTTTTTTGATTGTGTTTTTGCTGTTGACAAAGGGCTGTCACATCCCGCTTCTACCTTTGGTTCCACAATCAAAATCTAAATCATGTATCATGGAAAAAACAATGGAACAACAAAAAGAAACAGCACAGCTTATCACCCCTTCCCAATTATTGGAGCATTGGCAAGGACACAGAAGGGTCACGCGCCGGGTCATCGAAGCATTTCCGGAAAAAGAACTCTTTACACACTCCATTGGAGGGATGCGTCCATTTTCGGAAATGGTGAATGAGCTCTTGGGTATTGCCGTTCCTGGGCTACAGGAAATTGTTTCAGGTAAGACCACAGAACTTCAGGAACATTTTGACCACGGAAACAGTAAGGCAAAGGTTCTTGAAGCCTGGGATAAATCCACGGAAGAAATCACCAAGCTTTGGAATAAGATCACTTTGGAACGCTTTCAGGAGAACATTGTCCTATTTGGGCAGTACGAAGGTTCTGTGCAATCTTCTATCTTCTATTTTATAGACAATGAAATCCACCATCGTGGACAAGCATATGTTTACCTGCGGTCTTTAGGGATAGAGCCCCCATTTTTTTGGGAAAGGAACTAAAGACACCTATATAATATGAAGACCGTTTTAGTGTTTAAAACATCCGTTCTTGACCAAAAAGGGGTGAAAAGGCTCAAACCCAAGTTAAATCAGCTGGTAAACAAGAATGGAGAATGGAATTTTGACCTGGAGGATTGTGACAACATTCTCCGGGTCGAAACCAAAAATATTGGAGCCCTTACCATCTCTTCCCTCCTCCAGAAAAATGGATTTATTTGCGAGGAATTGCATTAATTTCCGAAAAACCATTCCCCAGTCCCCGCGTTAGGTGTTTCTAAAGTGAAAATGCAACTACACCTTTCCTGAAATTTGTAGGAAATTACATTCAATCCGCGGGTCTAAAAGTTAAATCTTCATCCTGCTAAAGATTTATTTTGTTCACTTGGATAAGGCCTCCCATTTACCGGAGGCCTTATCAATCAAGGCTCTTGAATCATTTTGCCATACCCTCATTAAAGGTCTGTTAAATATTTCACAAAATGAATCCCTTATAAAAAGTAGGACTTACGTTTTTTTTTCTATATTAGGAAAATATTATCAACCTCTTAACATAATGTCATTAATACATAGCATTTCGGAAGGTTACGATTATAATGATAAGAAAAGTTCTTCTCAGGATTTTTCGAAGTCTTTTGATTGTGCCATGGAATGGAAGCTGTTCTGTGACGGCAGTGAGTCTGCTTTTGTTAAGATATACAACCACTATTTCCAGTCTCTTTATAATTTAGGTCGGCAATTTTCAGGAGACACCGACCTCCTTAAGGATTGTCTTCAAGAAACTTTCATTTCCATTAGAAAAAAGAGACATGATCTACACAAGGTAATATCCGTAAAAGCTTTTCTAATTAAGTGCTATCGAAACAAGATCATTACCGAGCAAAAGAAGCAAAAGAAGAAGAATAAAAAGATGGACTTTGACCTGACCAATGAATCTTTCGGTTTTTTGGTCACCCCATCCCATGAAAGTTTACTTGTAAACAAGCAGTTTCATACAGAACAGGTAACTTTAATACAAAATTCCCTGAACAAACTGACCCAAAGACAGCGTGAGGTAATTTATTACTTCTATTACAATGGGCTTTCGTATTCCCAAATTAAGGAGGTTATGGGCTTTTCCAGTGTAAGGGCCGTGAGGAATTTGATGTACCGATCACTTTCCGAGTTAAAAAAATATGCTGAGGCTCCAGTAAAACAACAATAGTCAATCTTATTTCAAAACCTTGCCCAGCGCTTTCAAAAACTTTAGTTAATGCCAATATACTGGTCCCCAAATAATTCCACAATCAACCGAAAAATCAGTTTCAACATTCTACGCGCCACACCCATTTTTAGTGTTAAAAAATATACCGGATTCTCAACAAATCAAAAGCATATCTGCGTAGAAAACAGAATCTTGAATTTTTTTTTAAAAAAAAGTTAATCTTTTTTGATGTCATTTGAGAATTTTTGATGTCATATAGATACAGTGCCAAAGTTTATGGATTATCACGAACACGAATTGGAAGATTTCATGGCCGACCCAGAGTTTAGAAACTGGGTGTTGAAGCCAAATCCTTCCAACCATTTCTTCTGGAAGAAATGGTTGGCTGCCAATCCGTGCAAAAAAAGGACGGTCTTGGTAGCAAGGGAAATCATCCTTTCTTTCAAGTATCGTTCTTCAGAAGATATAGATCTTATCGATCAAGGCGAAATCCTTAAATCCATTTTGGCAAAAAGGGACACACAGACTTTACCAAAAAAAACAAGTAGTTCCCTTATGGCATTCCAAGCTGCTGCCTGTGCTTTGATCATGGCAGCACTGACCATAGGAATGAAATGGTCTTCATCCACAGAGATTGTTCCCACATTCAGTCCGGCAAAACTTATTGTAAAGGAAAATTTCCGGGGACAAAAATCAAGAATCACATTACCTGACGGGTCAACCGTATACCTTAATAATAATAGTAGGGTTTCCTACAGTTCCAGTTTTGTTCACAAAAGGGAGATTTTTTTAGAGGGTGAGGCTTTTTTCGAAGTGGTAAAAGACCCTTCGAGACCTTTTGTGGTCAACTCCAATGGTTTATTGACCAAAGCTTTGGGGACGTCTTTTAACATAAGGGCACCACAAGGAGAAAAAGTTGAAGTTGGACTGGTTACCGGAAAAATTTTGGTCTCCCCCGTTATATCGGACGAATCGGGCACAAAAGTCATTGAAGACCTTGGAGGCAAGGCAACTTATGATACCCATGACGGTAAATTGGACATATCCTCTTATCCCGACATGGATTTTTATCAGTGGACCAAAAGGATATTGGTATTTAAGGCAGCAAGCTTCAAGGAGGTCAAGGAAACCTTGGAAAATTGGTACGATGTGGACATTTCGGTACGTAACCTGAACAGGGCCATTACGTATACTGGAAAATTTCCGGCGGAAAGTTTGGAAAGCGTATTGGAACAAATGGCTTATGCTGAGCGCTTTTCCTTTAAAATGGACAAGAAAGACTCAAGAAAAATAACAATCAATTTTAATAACTGAAACCTTTAAACTTTAAATCTATGGGAATGAAAAACTCGACGTAAAAATAAGTTTGCTCCAAAGAAAATGGCACTTTCGATGGAGGCAAACTTATCATCAAAAGTTCAATTAAAAAATATATCAACTAAACCGACGTAAAAGTATGAAATTTAAACTAACTAAAACGATCGCTGTGCTCTCAAGAATCTTTATTTTGCAACTAGTGTTTTGCTATTTTGCAATGGCCAATGAGGGGTATACACAAAGCTTGAAAGACATTTACCTCCAGTGGAATTCCGCTAAGCAAGTGGATGTATTGGATGTCTTTGAAGAAATTGAGAGTCAATCGGCTTTCAAGTTCAATTATGACGAAAGAGATGTCAACAGAAAGGCAAAACTCGTCATTACCTCAGGTTCATACTCTGTTTATGACCTGTTGGAACAAATAAGCCGGGAGGCCGCCCTTAATTTTAAAAGGACCAACAGCACTATTGCTGTTAGCCCAAGACCTAAGAAGGAAACTCCTGTAATTGTGGAAAAAGAGGTGGTTCAAAAAACGGTGACAGGTACTGTTACTGCCGCTTCAGATGGTATGCCCTTGCCTGGGGTAAGCATCTTGGTGCAAGGAACTACCAACGGTACCCAAACTGATTTTGATGGAAACTATACCATTGAGGTTTCCCAAGGGGAAGTCTTGGTATACTCCTATTTGGGAATGTTGTCCCAAAGTATCACTGTAGGTGCCTCCAACTCAATCGATATTGTAATGCAGGAAGACGCCAGCCAATTGGACGAGGTGGTTGTTACCGCATTGGGTATCAAAAGACAGGAAAAAACCCTAACGTACGCCCAACAGACCGTAAAGTCTGATGAGTTGACCAAAACAAGGGATCCCAACTTCATGAACGCACTTTCCGGTAAGACCGCAGGTGTTGAAATCAAGAAAAGTAGTTCAGGTGCCGGTGGATCCACCAAAATTTTGCTTAGGGGTAACAAATCCCTTAGTGGAGACAGTTCCCCTCTATTCGTAATCGATGGTATCCCAATGGCCAACAACAAAGGAGGCCAGCCCGGTATGTGGGGGGGTACTGACGGTGGTGATGGACTTTCCGCTTTGAACCCTGATGATATTGAAAGTATCAGTATCCTTAGAGGTGCCAATGCCGCTGTACTTTATGGTAGCCAAGGTGCCAATGGTGTTGTATTGATCACCACCAAAAGTGGTGCTGAAGGAAAAACTACCGTTACCGTTAACAGTAGCTACACTTTTGAGCACTATTTGGAATTGCCCGAACTACAATTTAAGTATGGTGCCGTGGGTACGGCCAAAGAAAACTGGGATACTACTCCTGGCAACTATGAAAGCGATTATGTTGAGGACTTTTTCCAAACTGGACACAACTTCTTCAACTCTGTAAGTGTAAGTGGTGGTACCGATAAGACCCAAGCGTATTTCTCTTATGGTAACATCAGTGCTTCAGGTATTACTCCAAATAACAAGTATTTGAAGAACAACTTCACCTTCAAGCAATCCACAAAATTGTTTGATGACAAGTTGACCATTACTTCAAACGTTATTGGAGCCTTTGAAAGCAGCCACAACAGGTTGCCTTCAGGGTATTACCTAAACCCACTTACAGGACTTTACTTTTTCCCAAGAAACCGTAATTTCAGTGCTTACAAGGAAAATTACTCTGTTTTTGATCCTGTAAGAAACTTGGAGTCCCAAAACTGGTTTGTTTCGGATCACCACCAATCCAATCCGTATTGGATCATCAACAAGCAACCTCAGATGAACAAGAGAGACCGTTTCATCGGTAACCTTACGTTGAGCTATGACATTACTGACAATCTTAACGTTCAGGCTAGGGCCAACTATGACTACTCAACTGTCTTGGCTGAACAAAGACATGCAGCAACATCAAACTCTACCAACGTACATCCAAATGGTGCTTGGAACTACAATAAGTATGAAGACAAATTGCTTTATACTGATGTTATCTTGAACTATAACACTGATTTGACCAGTGACCTTAGTTTGAATGCTTCTTTGGGTGCCAGCCACCAGGAAACTGAATATGGATTGGGTGTATCTGTAGCAACAGGTACTTTAGGTTTGCTTTACCCTAACGAGTTCTTTATGCAAAACCTTCCGACCAACGTTCAGGTAAATTCCAACACTTCCGGAGTACAGATCAAGGAAGGGGTTTTCTTGAACGCTCAGTTTGGCTACAAAGAAATGTTGTTCTTAGATCTATCCGGGCGTAACGACTGGGCTTCTACCTTCGCACTTACAGATAACGAATCATACTTCTATCCATCTGTTGGTGTTACCGCCATTATGAGTGAAATGTTCACTATGCCTGAAGCTATTAGCTTTTTCAAGCTTAGGGGATCATGGACCCAGGTAGGTAATGAGATACCTTACAATAGAATCAACCCTCAGAACACCATTGCTGCCAATGGTGGTGTGAACAGGAATACCACAAGACCATTCTTTAATGCTGAGCCGGAGATTATTACCAGTGCTGAAGCAGGATTTGACTTGAGGTTGTTCAACAACAGACTAGGATTGGATTTCACCTATTACTCCATCACCAGTACAGACCAATACATCTCTGTACCAACAACATCCGGAGAAGGAGGATATACTCAAGAATATATCAACGCAGGGGAAATCAGCAACAAAGGGTTTGAGATTACCTTGAACACTACTCCTATCCAATCACAAGACTTGGAGTGGAACTCTTCCTTGAACTTCACTACCAACAAGAACGAAGTGGTGGATATAGGTCCAGATGATGAGAGAATCTATAACCTAGGGTCTTCCGAAGGATACTTCTCAAGACTTATTGAAGGTGGTAGATACAACGACCTTTATGTGTACAAGTTCCTAAGGGACGATCAAGGTAGGATCCTATTTAGTGGTGGTATCCCAAGAAAGACTGATTTACCAGAACTTATTGGTAATTTGGATCCTAAGTTCAGCTTGGGTTGGAACAACAGTATTTCCTTTAAGCGTTTCTCTTTTGGAGCTTTGATCAACGCCAAGTTCGGTGGAAAAGTATTCAGCCAGACTCAATCCATGTTGGATGGTTATGGAGCTTCCAAAGTTACTGCAGACGCTCGTGATGCTGGATCGGTAACTGTAAATGGTTTTGATGAAGATTCTGGAACAGCCCTTACCAGTGTTGATCCTGAAACTTGGTACAGAGCCATCGGTGACAGGAATGGTGTTGGTGAGGCATATGTCTATGATCGAACCAACATTAAATTGAGCCAGCTTTCCGTTGGATACAACTTTGATATGTCCAATTCAAGCTTGCCTTTTAAAGCAGCTAGTTTGTCATTCATAGGAAACAATCTGTTCTTTTTCTACAAAGATGCCCCATTTGACCCTGAATTGGCGATGAACACGGGTAGAAGTGCACAAGGTTTGGATAACTTTAACTTGCCATCCACGGGAACCTATGGGTTTAACCTAAAACTAACTTTCTAAAAAATACAGTATGAAAAAGTTTTTATATCTATTAACTCTGGTAGCGGCTGTTAGTTCATGTACCGAAAATTTTGAGGACGCGAACACCAACCCTTACGAGATATCCAATGAGTCATTGCAACAGGATTTTAACCACGTTGGTGCTTTCTACCCTTCAATGCTCAACCAGATTTTTGGTAATCAGGTGAACCACAACTTGACCAATACATCCTATGCCCAGCATTTGGCGCAACCTACTCCATTTACAGGTAATGTAAACAACACTACCTATTATATTAGATGGAACGGGTATTGGGGACGTGAGTACACTAACATTATGGCTCCGGCCAAACAGGTGATTGAGATTGCGGAAGCTGATGGTTACACCATGTTTGTAGAATGGGCCAACTTGATCAGGATTTTGTCCATGTCAAGGGTAACAACCTTTTATGGTCCTGTAATCTATACGCAATATGGTAACGAAGGTCCTGGAGTGTATGATAGTGAGCCTACATTGTACGCTGCGTTTTTCAGCGATTTGGATCGAATCATTGCCGAGTTCAGTGCCAATATGGACTATACCGGTCTTAGTGCCTTTGATGCTACGTATGGTGGCGATGTGTCCCAGTGGGCCAAGTTTGCCAATTCAATGCGCTTGCGTTTGGCCATGCGTATCTCTAAAGTAGATCCTGCCTTGGCCAAGACCCAAGGAGAAAAAGCTTTGGCCGATCCAGTAGGATTGATTGAAGCTAATGGAGATAACATGAACATTTCCTTGTACGGAAACAAGTTCCACCCAGCACAGATCTGCTTCGAGTGGAATGATACCCGTATGAGTGCCACTATGGAATCTATCTTGGTAGGTTATCAAGATCCCAGGATCCATGCATTCTTCGATCCAGTATCAGATTTATCCTTGGTGGCCGATCACCCAGACTGGCCATACAAAGGTATCCGAAATGGTGGTGAACTGATTGCCAAGGATGACCACCTAGCTTTCTCTACCATTGACATAAGCTTTAATGACCCAGCTGTTGTTACCAAGCGAAAAGTGTTGAGTGCTGATGAAGTATATTTCCTAAAGGCAGAAGCTGCATTGCGCGGTTGGGCCGGTGCCGGTGATGCACAGACCAACTACGAAGCTGGAGTAGCTGCTTCTTTTGAACTTTGGGGTGCAGGTGGTGTAGACGCTTATCTTGCTGATGACACTAGCTTGCCCATTGATTATGATGGGGTGGTTTATGATGGTGCGATCAACGATTTCACCAACCAGATTACCAACACCATTGCGTGGGATGAGGCTGCTAGCAATGAAATCAAGTTGGAGAAAATCATTACCCAAAAATGGATTGCTTCTTACACCAATGAAATGGAAGCTTGGGTAGACTTTAGACGTACAGGATATCCAAAACTACCACCAGTTTATCAGAACAGTAGTAATGCAGACTGGGGTGTTGTTCCTGATGGAGAGTTTATCAAAAGGATGCCTTTTGTACAAGACGAACGTGAGAACAACCCCTCAGGTGTTGCGGACGCAACCGCCAAACTTGGCGGTCCGGATGAGATCAATACCCGCCTATGGTGGGATACCGGAGGTCCCAACTTCTAAATAAATGGGAAAACCCAAAAAAAACCTGTGGGATTCCCCACAGGTTTTTTCTTTTTGATACAACCTAATTTCAATTTCAATCCCTCGAAAAATGCGCTTTACGTATATCATTGGTGTGATAGGTGCCCTGGCACTTACCTCATGCCTAAAGGATAACTCTGCCCAATTGTTTTCTAAAATGTCTTCTTCCGATACAGGTATCAAGTTTAAAAACCTGGTCAAGGAAACCGATGATCTCAATATCCTCACCTATGGCTATATCTATAATGGTGGCGGCGTGTCAGTAGGCGATATTAACAACGACGGATTGATGGACCTCTACTTCACCGGAAGTATGGTGGGTAGTAGATTATATCTGAACAAAGGCAACTTTGAGTTCGAGGAAATCGCCGAAAAAGCAGGCGTTTTTGCCGAAGGGCTCTGGAACACCGGAACATCCATGGCCGATGTGAACGGTGACGGATTGGTGGACATTTATGTATGCCGCTCTGCAGCAAAAGATGCTCCAAAAAGAAAAAACCTATTGTTCATCAACAACGGAGACCTCACTTTTACCGAAAAGGCCGCTGATTACGGCTTGGACGACATGGGATACTCCACAGAAGCCAATTTCTTTGACTACGACAAAGATGGCGACCTTGATGTGTTTGTACTCAACCATTCCGTACAACCCTATTCAAGTTTTAGAAACACTTCCAAAGAATTGCGGTCCGAATACATTCCTGAATACGCAGACCGTTTATACCGGAACGACAACGGCAAATTCACCGACATCAGTTCCGAAGCTGGAATCATTTCCAGCGTGCTGGGATTTGGTTTGAGCGTGTCCATAGGCGACATCAACAATGATGATTGGCCAGACATGTACATCTCCAATGACTTTCATGAACACGACTTTTTATATCTAAACAATGGCGACGGTACTTTTACCGAAAGCCTAAAAAAATATATGGGCCATACCTCCTATTTCTCTATGGGTTCAGATGTGGCCGACATCAACGGGGATGGTAAACTGGACATTGTGACCCTTGATATGCTGCCCGAAGGGAACTTTAGGCAAAAAATGGTCTCCGGACCGGACAACTATGACAAATACGAGTTTCTGGTAAAATCCGATTTTCACCATCAGTATATGCGCAATATGCTGCATATAAACAATGGCAACTCGTTCTCCGAAGTAGGACAGCTTTCCGGAATCCATGCCACGGATTGGAGCTGGGCACCCCTACTCACCGACTTTGACAATGATGGCCTTACCGACCTTTTTGTCACCAATGGTCTTAAACGGGATTATACCAATATGGACTTTATGAACTTTGCCGTTCAAAAACGTCTGGAAGAAATGGATTCTGGCGTTGAGATGGCCATAAAGGACCTACTACAAGAAATACCATCCTCCATTGAGGAAAATTATGCCTACAAGAACCTTGGACATCTCCAATTTGAAAAAGAGACCACAGCCTGGGGCTTGGGAGGAAAATCACTCTCCAGTGGAGCCGCCTATGTTGACTTGGACAATGATGGGGATTACGATCTTGTGGTAAACAATATGGATGAAGAAGCCTTTATCTACCGTAACAATGCGGAAAAAGTCACACAGAACAACCATCTCAAGGTACAATTAAAAGGAAAAGGCAAAAATACCTTGGCCATTGGCTCCAAGGTAATCCTTAAAGCGGACACCTTAAATCTGCAACATGAGCTGTATACCTCAAGAGGGTTCCAATCCTCTGTGGACCCCTCCATAATTTTCGGACTTGGAACCATAGATACCATTGCTGAGCTTAAGGTTATCTGGCCCGATGGTAGCATCACCCAAAAAAATAATCTTGCCGTAAACCAAACGCTGCATTTAGACCAAAATGAGGCAACGGTACAGGAAAATACCGTGGAAGAAATACCAACGCTATTCACAGATATCACACAAGACAGCCTGGTTGCCTTCAACCACAAGGAAAATAAATACATTGACTTTGAAAGGGAAGTGCTCCTCCCCCATATGCTCTCCACCCAAGGCCCTAAATTGGCCGTTCAGGACGTCAATGGCGACGGTTTGGAGGACATTTACATTGGTGGCGCAAAAGACCAGGCCGGTGCATTGTTCATTCAGACACCCAACGGCAGCTACCTTTCCAAAAATGAAGCAGTTTTTGAAGGTGACAGCAAGTTTGAGGACATTGGAGCCGTTTTCTTCGATGCCAATGGTGATTCGCTACCCGATCTCTATGTGGTAAGCGGCGGAAATGAATACGATACCCTCCCAGGAAATTATACAGATAGACTTTATATCAATCTAGGCAATGGCCGATTTGAAAACCAAAGCACGCTTCTTCCCAAATTGAGCTTTAGTGGCTCATGTGCCGTTGTGGGCGATGTGGATGGAGATGGGGACCAAGACCTCTTTATTGGTGGTCGCTTGGAACCCGGACGATATCCATTGGCGCCCAAAAGTCAGATTCTTTTGAACGATGGAAAAGGAAACTTCTCCGATGGCACCGATGCCATTCTTGGTGAAAATTCCAATTTGGGAATGATCAACGATGCTGTGTTCACGGATTTCAATGCTGACGGAAGTTTGGACCTTATTGCAGTTGGGGAGTTCACCCCGGTAATCTTCCTAGCCAACAAAAATGGAAAACTTGTACCGGAAACCCCTGAAGGGCTGCAAAACTCTGATGGCTGGTGGAACAGCATCACTCCCATTGACATCGACAATGATGGCGATATGGACTATGCACTGGGCAATTTTGGTCAAAATTCCCAATTGAAAGCCAGTGATACGGAGCCTGTTACCCTTTATGCGGATGATTTTGACGACAACGGCTCTTTGGACCCCATTCTTTGCTGTTATCTGGGTGGAAAGAACCATCCTGTTTATTCCAAGGACGATATTGGCTCCCAATTGGCCTACCTGAAGAGCAAATATGTCAATTTTGCCGACTATGCCTCCCAGACCGTTTCCGAGGTTTTGGGCGAGGACAACTTGGCCCGGGCACAAAAATTTGAGGCCCACACCTTTAAAACATCCATTTTAAGGAACAATGGCAATGGCTTCAGTTTGGAACCACTGCCCATTGAAGCACAGTTCGCTCCAATTTATGCCATAGTCCCTTTTGATGTGGAAGGCGATGGTGATACCGACCTGATGTTATTTGGCAATTTCTTTGAAACCAGGGTCAAATTCGGCAGGTATGATGCCAACCATGGACTTGTACTCATCAATGACGGGAGCGGTCATTTCACCACAGTGGAACAGTCCAAGACCGGTATGAATATCTCTGGACAGGTGCGGGATGCCAAACTTCTAAATGGTTCAACGCTGCTTGTGGCCCAAAACAATGGCCCGCTATTACTATATAAAAACAACTCGACAAACTAAAAATGAAACTTTTTCTTTACTCAGGCCTCCTACTCTTTTTTATAAACGGATATTCCCAGGCTACCATTACCGAGGAAACCATGGTACTGGACACCTATGGGTTTGACACGCCAAACCCGGCCCCAATTCTTACGGAAAACCCAAAAATTTACCCCTATTTCAAGTATGAGGGCTATTCCCACACATCCACAAAGAAAAACTGGAATGTGGTGAAGTTGGAAAACGAGTATATCGAAGTTTACATACTGCCCGAGATTGGTGGAAAAGTTTGGGGCGCTGTGGAAAAGAGCACAGGAAACGAGTTTTTATACAAAAATGAAGTGGTAAAATTCAGGAACATTGCCATGCGAGGACCTTGGACCTCGGGCGGTATTGAATTTAACTTCGGTATCATTGGACACCATCCCGCAACAGCCACTCCTGTGGATTACATGACCCGAACCAATAGCGATGGCAGTGTAAGCTGCATAGTGGGCAATCTGGACCTACCCTCCCGTACCTATTGGCAGGTAGAGATCAAACTGGAAAAAGACAAAGCTTATTTTGAAACCAATGCATCATGGTACAATGGAACGCCATTAGATCAGTCCTACTACAATTGGATGACCGGTGCAGCCGTAGCCACAAATGACCTAGAGTTCTTTATTCCCGGAAATGGATATTTGGAACACAACGGTACTTGGGAGAAATGGCCCATTGATGATCAGGAAAGAAACTTGGCCCTCTACAAAAACAACGATTTTGGACCTGCAAAATCCTATCATATTGTAGGGGACTACCAAAACTATTTTGGAGGATACTACCACGACAGAAACGTAGGTTTTGGCCATTTGGCACCCTATGAGCAGATGCCTGGGCAAAAACTATGGTTATGGGCGCTATCGCGTTCCGGAGGCATTTGGGAGGACCTGTTGACTGATTCTGACGGACAATATATCGAATTTCAGGCAGGGCGTTTGTTCAACCAGTACTCTCCCGGGGCTGAAAATCCTATAACACAGGCCAATTTTGACCCGTATGTCATGGATTCTTGGAGCGAACAATGGTTCCCCATCAAACAAATCGGTGGTATGGAAGCCGCTTCAAAATATGGGGTGCTCAACGTGGAACGCAACGGGAATTCGGCCTATTTGGGAATCAATGCGCTTCAAGCCTTTGATGAGCCCTTACAAATCTTGGTAAACGGAAAAGAAGTGTCCGTTGAAAACCTTCGATTACAACCCATGCAGGTTTTTGAAAAGACCATTGCCTGCAAGGATTCTGATATTTTGGAAGTCAATCTGGGTAAAGGGAAGCTGTACTATACGTCAAAGAGTAAAACCTTGCTTAAAAGGAGTTTCGAACAAGATGCCGACCTACAGATTTCAGAAGTGGAAAAACTATACCATGAAGCTTCGGAAGCCATTAAGTTCAGGGAATATGCCGCAGCCGAAGAACAATTGAAAGCGCTTATGGCTTTGGACCCCTCCCATCCGGGCGGATTGGCCCTCAGTTCCATTTCGGAATACCGAAAAACCAATTATAGCAAAGCGCTCGATTACGCAAACAAGGGCCTGCAGCTGGATATATATGACCCTACGGCCAATTATTTATCCGGAATAGCCTATTGGGCCCAAAATGATGCCCTAAACGCTTTGGAAGCCTTTGGATGGTCCGCAAGATCCATACAATACCGTTCTGTTTCGTATGCGCAGATGGCGGAAATCCATTTGCACGAAGGCAATCTGGAAACTGCCGAGGACTATGCCAAAAAGGCCTTGGATTACAATCAGTATAATCTCAATGCAAGACAGGTTCTCTTGGTTGTACATAGGAAGATGGCCAACACCAACGCCTTCAATCAGCAAATCCAAGAAATTTCCAAAATCAGTCCCATCAACCACTTTGCTGCCTTTGAGCAAATACTTTTATCCCAAAAAGACCCAAGCAACGTGCTGAAGGGCATTCAAAACGAGTTTCCCAACGAGACGTTGTTGGAACTTGCCCTGTCCTATATCAATTTAGGTCAGCAAGAAGCCGCCACCCAGGTGCTGGGCGTAACAACAGATAGCAAGTCCAAACTTCTCATGGCATACTTGGACCGAAACAGTACAACTGGCAAGAGTGCCGAACTTTTGGAGGAACTTTCCAAACAGTCCCCGGATTTTGTATTTCCGTACAGAAGGGAAACGCTACCCGTTCTGGAATGGGCTGCTTCAGCCAACCCAAATTGGAAGTTCAAGTATTATTTGGCACAAAACTATTTGTCCGTTGGTTTGGACGATAAGGCAAAAAATGCCCTTGAGGAATGTGGTGAAGCACCAGACAATGATACGTTCTACAGATTTAGGGCTAAAGTGTTCCACAATGAACCTTATGCCGTTCAGCTAAAGGATTATGAGAAAGCCCTTGAACTCAATAACGGCTATTGGAAAAATTGGGACGATCTTATGCTTTTCTTTTTGAAGCACGACAAAAATGAAGCTGCGGCCAACTTGGGGAAAAAGGTAGTCCGAAAATTTCCGAAGAACTACAACGTGGGATTGAGCTATGCGAAGGCCCTAGTGGCTACCAATGCGTATCCCAAAGCGATTTCAATCCTCAACGATATCCAGATATTGCCTTTTGAACACGCTTCCGAAAGTAAAAGGGTCTATACCCAGGCACATCTGTATCAAGCCAGAAAGTATATGGCCAGCAATCAGTTTTCCAGGGCCATCCCCTTATTGGAGGCATCCAAAAAGTGGCCGGAAAATTTAGGTGTGGGCGCCCCCTACAATCCTGATGACAGAATAGCGAACTACTTATTGGGGCTTTGCCATTCCAACATGGGAAATGCCTCAAAAGCCGATGCTGCCTTTAGAGAAGTGGCCGATTATGAAACCGCAAGTGTCCCTAGGCTAAATGATATTTTTTCTGCTTTGGCCATGAAAAAGTTGAACCAACAGGATTCCTTGCAAAAACTTCTGGAAAAAATTAAGTCGGGTGCGACAAAAAATCAGAATGCCGCCATCGTTTGGGCCTTGTACAACCAAAACAAGGACCAGGCCAAAAACCTAATGGTTTCAGAAGGTACGGATGAAAGACTGATAGACATTTTAACGGATTTATAATTTAAAAGAATATGGTTTTCAAGCACAAAATCAAAAGCATTCTACTTCCCTTGGGCGTTGTTTTTTGTTTGACGCAATGCACAGAACCGGGACGTGATGGAGGACTTTTTCTGCCCGATGGTTTCGCCTCTGTGGTGGTTGTGGACAGTATTCCTGAAAGGGTACGCCACATGGATGTGACCGAAGATGACATCCTTTACGCCAAACTCAGAAACTCCAAAGAAGATGGTGTTGTAGCGGCTTTACAGGATACTGATGGCAATGGCGAAGCGGATATCATCGAAAAATTTGGCGGAAGCAATGGTCCCCAACGTTGGAGCTATGCCACTGCCATGCGAATCTATAATGGTTACATCTACTACAGCTCGGAATTGGTGGTCTATCGACAAAAACTCAAGCCTGGTTCCCTAGTTCCGGAAGGAGAAGTCGAGGTGGTTTTGACCGATGACCATGAGCATGGAAAACACGAGCACATTGCCAAACCAGTGGCCTTTGATAATGAAGGAAACATGTATGTACCCTTTGGAGCACCCTCAAATGCGTGCCAAGACCCAAAGCGTACCCCGGGTGTTCCCGGAATGGATCCCTGCCCGCAATTGGAAGACCATGGGGGTATCTGGAAGTTTGATGCCAACAAGTTGGGGCAGACCCAAAAAGATGGGGTAAAATATGCAACGGGCATTAGAAGTGTGGTAGCCCTTACTTGGAACCCTACCGACGGCGAACTCTATGGGGTAATGCACGGAAGGGACGATCTTTTGCGTTTATGGCCCGACAAATACACCCCATGGGAAAGTGCGCTTTTGCCCTCAGAGGAATTCATGAAAATCACCGAGGGGTCGGACTTTGGGTGGCCGTACTGCTATTATGACCAAATCAAGGGTAAAAAAGTCTTGGCTCCAGAATACGGTGGGGATGGTGAAATTATAGGAAGATGTGACCAGTACGAAGACCCTATCATGGGTTTTCCAGGGCATTGGGCCCCCAACGATGTGGTTTTTTATCAAGGGGATCAATTTCCCGATCGCTATAAAAATGGGGCTTTCATTGCCTTCCATGGATCCACCAATAGGTCTCCTTACCCCCAATCGGGTTATTTTGTAGGCTTTGTCCCTTTCAAAAATGGCAAGCCCAGTGGGGATGTAGAAGTATTTGCCGATGGTTTTGCCGGCGTGGACCCTCTAGTAAGCGTAAGGGATGCGGTATATCGCCCCATGGGAATTGCTTTTGGCCCCGATGGTTCCATGTACATCTCCGATTCTGTAAAAGGAAAGATTTGGAAAATCATCTTTAATGGCGACCGCAACAATTTTGGGGAAGAGCAATTATTGGCCATGGAAGACCGCAAGAAACTCTCCCACATCAGGACCCCCGATAAAATCAAGGACAACCTCATTTCAGGAGGACTGGTGGGAGGCCCAAAAGCATATCAGACCTATTGCAGTGCGTGTCACCAACGAAATGGTAAAGGAGCACCGGGTAGATTCCCTCCCCTCACCGGTACCGATTGGGTAACCGGCGACAAGGAAAGACTCATCAGTGTAGTGCTTCGGGGTATGGAAGGCAGCCTAAAAGTGGGAGATGAAGTGTACAATGGCATGATGCCCCAACACAGCTTTTTGAGTGACCAAGAAATTGCCGAGGTGCTCACCTACATTAGGTCCAATTTTGGTAACGACGCCAGTTCCGTAAGTAAAAGTGAAGTGACCAAATTAAGGGAACAACTCCAGGAGAGTGGTGATAATGGTCCAATACAAGTGCAAACAGATTAACATTTATAAATAAAACCAACTTATGAAAACAAAAATTCTTTGGATAGGGAAATTGTATGCAACATCCTTCATCTTCTTATTTACCATGGTGACCATGGCCCAAGATTATGACATCTTGATCAAAAACGGGCATTTGATCGATGCCAAAAACAATATTGACAAAGTCATGGATGTTGCCATAAAGGATGGCAAAATTGCCGAAGTTTCCAATAGCATATCCAAAAACAAAGCCAAGACCGTAATCGATGCCAAGGGACTTTATGTAAGTGCCGGCTTGATAGACATCCATAGCCATAATTTTTATGGTACCGAATCCAATGCTTATTTGAGCAATGGTTTTTACGCTGTTCCACCGGATGGTTTCACCTTCAGAAGCGGTGTTACCACAGTTGCCGATGCCGGGGGTGCCGGTTGGAGGAACTTCAGACAGTTTAAAGAGCAGGTGATCGATAGATCCAAAACCAGGGTACTGTCGTTTTTGAACATTGTAGGTTCTGGAATGAAAGGTGGCCCTATAGAGCAAAACCTAAGTGATATGGATGCCCGGATGACCGCCATGGTAGCCAGACAGTTTCCCAACGATGTGGTTGGGGTAAAATTGGCACACTTCAGTGGATTTGATTGGACACCCGCAGAAAGGGCTGCAGAGGCAGGAAGACTTGCCGATATCCCGGTTATGATCGACTTTGGTGGAAGTGAGCCCGAATTGTCTTTGGAAACACTCTTCATGGAAAAATTACGTCCCGGAGATATTTTCACCCATGCCTATGGTCACGTAGATGGCCGTACCCCCATTGTGGATGAAAATGGAAAAGTAAGGGACTATGTTTTTGCCGCACAAAAAAGAGGGATCATTTTTGACGTAGGCCATGGTGGTGGAAGTTTTGTTTTCGAGCAAGTTGTTCCAGCCATGGAGCAAGGTCTGAAACCCAATTCCATCAGTACCGACCTTCACACTGGAAGTATGAATGGAGGAATGAAGGATATGGCCAATATCATGTCCAAGTTCCTAAACTTGGGTATGTCGCTAAGCGAAGTTATCGCCGTATCAACTTGGGAACCCGCCAAGATCATTCAACGTACCGATTTAGGACATATTTCTGTAGGGGCTGTAGCCGATGTTACCGTATTAAACCATAAAAAGGGAGAATTCGGATTCATCGACACCAGGAATACCAAAATGGAAGGAGATCAGAAAGTAGAATGCGAACTCACCATCAGGGATGGTAAAGTGGTCTACGACCTCAACGGTCTTTCAAAACCAGCTTGGAGCAAATAGTGAATCCGTATTTCAATAAAAACAAATCCAATAAATAGTAAGAACATTTTTAATATAAACAACCAAAGATTATGAGCAGAAGAAAAGTTTTAAAAACGCTTTCCGCCCTACCCGTTGCGGGCGGATTAATGGGAACCGGATTGTTGTCCGCAAAAACCCTGGAAACAACGGTCACCCAAACCGCGGGCCGGAATTTCTTCAAGGAGTTGGGCGTACGCACATTTATCAATGCTGCAGGTACCTATACCTCCATGACCGGATGTCTAATGAGAAAAGAAGTGACCGATGCCATTAAATATGCAACCACTGAATACGTAAACCTGGACGATCTACAGGACAAGGTTGGTGAACGTATTGCCGAATTGCTCGATTGTGAGTATGCAACCGTTTCCTCCGGGTGCTTTGGAGCCATGACCATTGGATTGGCCGGTGTTATCTGCGGAATGGACAACAAAAAGGTAAGCCAGCTTCCTGACACAACCGGATTGAAGAATGAGGTTATTGTACAAAAAGGACATGCCATTGGATATACCCATGCCCTATTGAACACTGGAGCAAAAATTGTTGAGGTGGATGGTGTCAAGGAATTGGAAAAAGCCATCAATAAAAACACGGCAATGTTTTGGTTCCTTAATGCAAACACCGCTAACGGTAAAATTAAGCACGAGGAATTTGTAGCCCTTTCCCAAAAGCATGGTATTCCTTGTATGATTGATTGCGCTGCTGATGTACCTCCAGTGGAAAACTTGTTCAAGTACACCAAATTGGGCTTTGACTTGGTATGCTTTTCAGGAGGAAAAGGAATCCGTGGACCTCAGAGTGCCGGGCTTCTATTGGGTAAGCGTAAGTACATTGAGGCTGCAAGATTGCACTGCCCACCAAGAGGTACTACCATTGCCAGGGGTATGAAAGTGAACAAGGAGGAAATTTTGGGTATGTTGGTTGCTTTGGAGGTTTACTTGTCCAAAGACCACGAACAAGAATGGAAACTTTGGGAAAGCCAAATCGAATTGATCAGTGAAAGTGCCAAATCCGTTGCAGGTGTTGAGACTGAAATCCATGTACCTCCAGTTGCCAACCATGTACCCAGCTTAAGGGTGACTTGGGATGAGAGCATTGTGAAAATCACAAAAGAGGAAGCCCGTAAACAACTTCGTGAAGGTCACCCATCCATCCAAACCGTTGGAGGTAAGGATGATATAGGTATTACCACTTGGATGATGGACCCAGGACAAGAACGCATTGTTGCACAACGCTTGAAGGAAATATTGGCTAACGCATAAATAAGTCTGATATGAAACGTACAATCGCTTTTCTTGCCGTGGTCTTGATAGGAGCTGTCTCCTGTCAACCCAAACAAGAAAATTCAACCACAGTTGAAAATGAACCCGTAAAAAAAGAGGAAGTGATTGATCCCAGTTATAATCCTGAGGCCAAAATTCAGGAGTTGGGCATAACCTTGAGTGAACCTTCTCCCCCAGTGGCCAATTATGTGAATGCCGTCCGTGTAGGGAACTTGATTTTCCTTGCTGGAAAAGGTCCCCTTAAACCCGATGGCAACAACATCACTGGAAAAGTTGGGGACAATCTTTCCATTGAGGAAGGGTACGAAGCAGCTCGAATTACGGGAATCAACCAACTCTCCGTTCTGAAAGGGGAATTGGGCAACCTCAATAAGGTGAAACGTGTCGTAAAAGTGAAGGGAATGGTGAATGCCGCACCTGATTTTACGGACCACCCCAAGGTAATCAATGGGTATTCCGATCTAATGGTCGCCGTTTTCGGTGAGCGCGGAAAGCATGCCCGTGCCGCCGTGGGAATGGGTTCTTTGCCAAGCAATATTGCGGTTGAAATTGAAATGATAGTAGAGGTACAAGACTAAATCAACCAACACTATATAAAAGGGAAGGTAGAATTGCTCTTATGGGCAATTCAATCTTCCCTTACTTTTTTCAGCTCTTGGATATACTCCCTTGGTGATTTTCCCGTGTATTTCCTGAACACCGTTGAAAAGTATTGCGAAGAATTAAACCCCAAAGCATAGGCCACCTCGGTCACCGAAGACTCCATGGGCAATATTTCTTTGGCTTTTTCCATACGTTTTCGGTTGATATATTCCTTTGGGGTATTCCCCGTGTTCAGCTTAAACCATGCCTTAAAATACCCTGTGGACACCTGGATCAGGTCGGCCAGCTCATCCACATACATATTTCGATATAGATTCTTCTCTATGAAATCGTCGATCAGTATAACCCGTTGGGAAACCTCAGCTTCCAGTTTCCGTTGGGAAAGGTCCAAGGTATCCAATAAGAGACGAAGCAACAGCGCTTCCCTTCGAATTTCACCCAAATCCATTGCTTTATGGGCCGACAAGGCAAACAGTTCCACCAACAGCTCCTTGACCTGCTGCGCACCTCTAAAAGGAATATTGGAAGCCTCCTCCAGCCTTTGCAAAAGCAAACCACTTTTTGTTTGGGGAAGATGGCATAGCTTTTCCCCTTGCCCGGAAAGTTTCAACTGTATCCAATACAGCTCACCCTTTTCCTCGGGCATCCCACCGGTGTCATGGGCCCTATTGGGAGGGACTATTAAAATGTCACCGCCTTTTAGGTAATGCCCTTGGCCTTCCACGATATACTGTTGCACTCCATCAAGGCAATAACAAATTTCAATCATATCCGCATGGAAATGGGTTTCCAAACCCGGATTTGCCCTTGCATACCTGTAATGCCCAAATTGTTCCACCCTCGGAATGCGGTGCTGATAGGGCAAAAGAACGGTTCGGGTGGATATCTCTTTCATCAAATGTTCAAAAAAGTAAGGTTGTACAAAAATAGTAGCTATTTTGGATTGGAGTTCTGATTTTTGGAAAAACGAAATATCATGGAAAATATCAAAGAAACTTTCAGCGTAGAAGGCTATGTGGCCATCCCTTCACTATTGACAGCCCATGAGGTTGAGGAGCTACGAAGCATATACAATCAACTCCTATCTGAAACGGAGAAGACCAAAGGGCTTCGCAGTGACTTGGCGGGCAGCACCAATGGCGATGGTAAAAAAGTAGAGCGCATCACCCAAATTATGCGACCCAGTATGATCGAGGAAAAACTAATGGCACATAATGCCTATAAAAAAGCCTCGGAATGGGCCAAGCATTTGCTTGGAGAGGATATGGAACTTGATTTTGATATGTTGATCAATAAAGCACCCCATACTGACACCGAAACACCATGGCACCAAGATGCTGCCTACTGGATTGATTTGCCAGATAAGCGAGCCGCAAGCTGTTGGATTGCATTGGACCATGTGCATGAGGCCAATGGTTGTATGTGGTTTTTGCCGGTTGATGAACAGAAAGTGCTCCCCCATCAAAGTTTACCGGGAGGTGGAGCCCTCTATTGTGAAGCCGATACCGCGAATGCCAAACCCATTCCTTTGCAGGCTGGTGGATGCACCTTCCATGATGGGCATACCCTGCATTACAGTAAGGGCAACCGTACAGATGGACAGCGCAGGGCATTGATTTTGAATTTCAGGCCAAAACAGATGATCCTTTTGGAACGGGAACAGGGTATGGACCATACGGGCAATCGCGAAAAAAGGAGTTAACAGCCTGTTTACTATATGCTCCCAAACATAAATCGCATAATAGTCTAGAAATGACACGAGTAAAACAGAATGCTGAATGATATATGACCAAGCCCGGTCCGTTAAACAAGACCGGGCTTGGCCAACTGGTATGGAAAACTAAAGTCTAGCGTTGCGCTTCTACGTAGCGTCTTTCCACTTCTTTCCAATCAACTACCTTCCAAAAAGCATCGATATACTCTGGTCTTTTGTTTTGATAGTTCAGGTAATAGGCATGCTCCCAAACATCCAATCCCAAAATGGGAGTACCTTGGTCTGGGGCCGTATCCATCAATGGATTGTCTTGGTTTGGAGTGGATGTTACTTTCAATGCACCATCTCCATCAACGATCAACCAAGCCCATCCAGAACCAAAACGGGTTGCTGCAGCATTGGCAAAGGCCGTCTTAAACGCTTCCACCGATCCAAATGCACTTTCAATGGCCTCGGAAAGCTTTGCCGGCAATTCGGTACCAGCTGGTGTCAAAATGGTCCAGAACAGACTGTGGTTGTAGTGACCTCCACCATTGTTTCGGATACCACTGGACAAATTTGAGATCTTTCCAAAGAGACTTTCCAAATCAGAGTCCTCAAGTTTGGCCTCTTCCAATGCAGCGTTAAGTTTGTTCACATAGCCTTGGTGATGCTTGGTATGGTGAATTTCCATGGTTGTTGCATCAATATAGGGTGCCAAAGCGTCATAACTGTACGATAATTCTGGTAATTTGTAACTCATAATATGTAGATTTGAATAAAATGACTTTTAAAAACAATACAAAGATATTACATTTGTCAAATAAACCAAATAATCACTTTGTTTATTATGAATAATAATGTTCCAGAAAACGAACGGGCTATTTGGATACTCAAAAATGAGGGTGAAAAAACGTTGAAAGAGTTGGCCCAGTCCCTTGGTGTAACTACGGAAGGCGCTCGGTTTCAGCTTTTAAAACTCTCCAATGATGGCTATGTAAAATCTGAAAGCAGGGCCTTGGGACGAGGACGCCCACAACAATTCTGGTCTTTGACAAAAAAAGGGCATGGCAAGTTCCCCGATTCCCATTCAGAGCTGACCTTGAGATTGATCAACACCATCAAGGAGAACTTGGGAGAAGAAACTTTGTCCCAACTCATCAGTTCAACAGGAGAGGATAACCTACGGAACTATCGCAAGACAATTGTGGAAACGGACCCTTTGGAGTCAAAAGTTAAAAAATTGGCCGAATTACGTGAAAAAGAAGGCTATATGGCCCATTACGAACAAAATCAGGATGGTGATTACCTATTGATAGAAAACCACTGCCCCATTTGTGCCGCTGCCACATTATGCCAAGGTTTTTGTGCCACGGAACTGAATACCTTCCAATCGGTTCTTGGACCCAACGTCAAAGTGGAACGTATAGATCATATTCTTGCTGGGGCCAGGCGCTGCGCCTATTTGATCCAGGATAAAACAAAAAGCTAACGCAAAACCACCATTCGCTCTTCCTGTATCTTTCCGGGGCCATGGAAAAGCCTTCCTTATCCATTATAAACCCGCCAAAACCTTCAAATTAAGTCCTTATCGAATTTTAAGGATCAATAAAAGGCCTATCTTGTAGAGACTAAACCTCAACCATTAAGAGCATTGCGAATACACAGCGACTGTAAAGGTCATGTCACATCAGCCTCTTTTAAGATACTAATCCTGATTCTTTGTATTGGGACTTATGTATCTGGTTATACCCAAAATTCATCCACCACCCACAATAGATTTTCTTTCAACGACCTTACCGTAAACGACGGGCTTTCCCAAAATAGCGTGGTGAGCATAGCCCAAGACACTACCGGGTTTCTTTGGTTTGCCACACAAGACGGGCTCAACCAATATGACGGAAAGGAATTTAAGATTCTCCAAGAGCAGTTCGAAGATGTTACCCGACCTTCCTATAGCAAACTGGGCAAAGTTTACATTGATTCAAAAAATACCCTCTGGGCCATTACCAACCCCGGAACCTTGAAATTTTATGACGAAAAAAAGGGGAGGTTTCAAAAAGTGGAGGCCTTGGACAGTGCAAGCGTTATTTATGAGGATTCCAAGAAGAACCTTTATGTGGGCACTTTTGGAAGAGGGCTCTACAGGATATCACATGATACAGGGGACACCTTATCCATCCTGGACAAAGCGGTCCAAAACCCAAATATTCACGATCTCATAGCATACAAAAATGACCTCTGGATCGCAGCTTCAGGCGGAGTGTTCAAACTGAATCCCAAAGAGCATACCTTGAACGAAATTCCCAGCATACCCGACACCAATTTCAGCTCCTTTGCGCAAAAAGACAATACCATTTATGTAGGAAGTTATGGAAAAGGACTCTTTATGGCTTCCAACGATAATGATGGCTTGGAGCAGTTCAACGGGTTTAAAGAAAAAATGTTCCCCAAAGATTTGGTAATTCTGGACCTATTGATCGATCAGCATGGTAAACTTTGGGTGGCCACCTATGGCCAAGGGCTGTACATTATTGATTTCTCTTCCGAACGCATTAGTCATTTTATGGCGAACAAGAACAACCCGAACGCCATTCACTATAACGACATACTCTCCTTATTTGAAGATGCTTCCGGAACCGTTTGGTTGGGAACGGATGGGGCTGGCCTCAGCTATTTTGATCAATATTTGGCAAAATTCAACACACTTACCAATAAACAACTTCCAAGGGACATCCATGTTGATGTTATCCGTGCCATTGCAGAGGAAAATGGGACCATCTGGCTTGGAACATCGGGAAAGGGCTTGACGAAAATTCGGCTGGGCACACAACAGTACAGAACCATCAAGGCAGAAAATTCCAATTTACTGGGAGACCGAATCATGTCCTTACACTATGATGGTACCACCTTGTGGATAGGCCATCAGGACCACGGTCTACAATTGATGGATTCCAACGGAGGCATTGCCACTGCCCAAGGAACACAGAACTTTACCATTTGGAAAATCCTTGACGCCCCGAAAGACCGCCTATGGCTATGCACCCGCAACCATGGCTTGATACTCTACGACAAAGCAAAGGGGAAAACGATTCAATATACCGCGGAAAACTCTGGGCTAAGCTCCAACAACATACGAACCGCGGAAACGGGAAAATCAAACTTCCTTTGGATTGGGACCGAACAAAACGGTCTTTTTCTCTTGGATGTGGCCAGCAACACAATTACTGGGGTCACATCGATTCCCGATAAAATCAAATCCCTCTATTACAGTTCCGATACCCTTTGGATAGGCACCAATGGCAATGGGCTGAAATCCTATGTTCCATCCAATGGAAACATTCAACACTTTACCACCCAAGATGGTCTCCCCAACAATGTCATCTATGGTATCTTGCCAGATGCACAACATAATTTATGGCTGAGTACCAACAAGGGGATTTCCAAATTTTCCGTGACCAATGGAAATCCCGACATTGAAAACTATGAAAACTACGATGGCCTGCAATCCTATGAATTCAATACCGGGGCCTATTTTAAAGCAGACGATGGCACACTGTATTTTGGAGGACTGGAAGGACTCAACTGGTTTAAGCCCGATCAACTGGAAACCAACCCTTTTAAACCCAAAACGGTAATCACCAATGTAAAGATTTTCAATGCCAGCCGTAACCTTACCGAGAATGTCCCCTTAAAGCATACACAAAATACCATCACCTTTACGTTTTCATCCCTGCAATTTTCACAACCCAATTTAAACGAATACAAATACCGTTTGACCGGCTACGACGAGGATTGGGTGTATGCAGGAAACAACAATGAGGTCCGCTATACCAATTTGCCTCCTGGCGAATACAATTTTCAGGTAATGTCCAGCAATTATGATGGTGTTTGGGGCAATATACCCGCTTCCTATGATTTTGAAATAGAACAGCCGTGGCACTTTACCAACATGGCCATTGCTGTATTCACCACATTTATCTTCCAAGGGTGCTTTATTGCCATTGGCATTTTTATGTTGCTGTTGTATTTCAGGTTACGGAAACAGGACTATCTATTGTACGGTATTTACATTTTGATATTTGCCACCTATTTCTTTTTAAGAATAGATCTTGAACTGGAGTTGCAGCTGTTTTTTGAAAATTATGACACTTCCTATTATTTTTTGGCTCCGTTGGTATTCTTATTATCAGGGGTTTTTATAGCCTTCGTGGACTCATTTGCAGAGATCAGGGAACATCATGCCAAATTTTCACGGGAACTCAAATGGTTTTCCGTCGCCACCTATTTGGCGGCAATTTCCATATTCTTTTATGTGCTTCTCACCAAGGATTTTTTACTGGTAAAAAGGCACTTGAACCTGCTATTGTTGCCTTTGCACCTATATGGGATCTATGCCGTGATCAGGGCCTTCATTGTGGTAAAATCCCCTTTACGATATTATATTCTCTTGGGGAATTTTTTCCTCATCGGGTTTAGCATGGTGGGCTTGAACTTGGGGAATCAGCATTCATTTTCAGGGGGTGTGGAATCCAATAACGTTTTTGGCTTTTACAGTTTCAATATTACCCAGTTGGGTGTTTTCTTGGAACTACTGGTATTCTCCCTGGGGTTGGGACACAAGTTTTATCTGGTTGAAATCGAAAAAAACAGATTTCAAAAACTTGATGAACTAAAGACAAAACTCTACACGGATATTTCGCACGAAATTAGGACACCCCTTACCCTAATTTCTGGCCCCATAGAACATCAACTGGGTCGAACAGGACTTTCCACCGAGGACAAAAAAGAGCTGTCCCTCATTAAAAACAATGCCCAAAGGCTTCTGGGGCTGGTCAACCAAATGTTGGACCTCTCCATGATAGATTCCGGCCACTTACAGCTCCATATTGCCAAGGGAGACCTCAGGGGATTGTTGATACAGTTGGTTGAGGCCTTTAGATATATCGTCAAGGAAAAAAACATCACCATTACCTACGACTTCAAAAAGATGGACCATGCTTGGTTTGATAGGGACGTGATTGAAAAAATAGTATCCAACTTATTGTCCAATGCCGTAAAATACGCTCCAAAAAACAGTGAGGTCTTGGTCAATGCGGAACGGACGGAGGACAGTTTTGTCTTTTCCATACTGAATTCCACCAGCGAAATGGAAATTGAGGATTTGGGCAAGCTGTTCCAGCGTTTCTACCAGAACAATGAGTCCACCGAAGGCGTTGGGGTGGGACTGGCCCTAGTCCGGGAATTGGTCACCCTATCCAATGGGAGCATCATTGCCAACAATATTGGAGAAGACAAGATTCAATTTACCCTTACCCTGCCCATTACCCAAACGGGTTATGATATAGACATCCCTAATGATTCCTTCGCAGCAGAGAGTGATTCCATAAACTCGGTCCAAACCATACCACAGGTCACCCAAAAACCCTCTTTACTCATTGTTGAGGACGACAAGGATGTCTTATCCTATACCGTTTCCATTTTTAAGGGTGAGTACAAGGTCATGACGGCGGGGAACGGAAAAGAAGGTGTAGAAATGGCCTTGAAAAATCTTCCCGACCTGATCATAAGCGATGTCATGATGCCTGTTCAAAATGGCATTGAACTCTGCGACCAAATAAAGAGCAATGAACTTACCAGCCATATCCCTGTACTGTTGCTTACCGCAAAGGCCAGTGAAGAAAGTCAGCTTAAGGGGCTAAAAACAGGAGCGGATGCCTATGTGACCAAACCTTTCAACCCCAATATTTTAAAAGTTCGGGTAGAAAAGCTTTTGGAGAACAGGGAACGACTTCGGGAACATTACTCCAAAACCTTTAAGGTAAATCCCGGTCTTGTTCCCACCAAAACGGAGGCCGAATTTTTAAAGCGTCTCCAACAGGTGCTGGACGATCACATTACCTCTCCGGAATTTACCAGCGAAAAATTCTCCGAGTTGATGCACATGAGCCGTTCACAACTGCACAAAAAGCTCAATGCCATTACGGGAATGTCCACCACAGAATTTGTTCGGGCACAACGTATCAACTTGGCCACGGACCTCTTGCGCAAATCCGACGCCCCAATTTCTGAAATTGCCTATCAGGTTGGATTCAACACACCCTCTTATTTTAATAAGTGTTTTAAGGAAATCCAGGGCTGCACTCCTGTTGAGTTTCTTTCCAAGTAGCCCTAAAACAGGCTTTTCTCCCCTTTGGAAACATATGTTACATCATTGAAAACATATGTTACATCCCCGTCTTTTCCCGTAAGATACCTTTACGACAAGTATCATTTTTAGGCATAGGCCACCCCAGGCACCATGAAAGATAAAAAGGGACACGATAAAATTTACCTGAGTATAGACCACCTAAAAAATGGAACATACCAACTGAACATCCTATTGGCAAACAAAGTTGTACAAACCTTGGAAATCCATAAAGAAGGAACCCTAACATCAAAAATGTAACGGACGGGTACGCCCCCTCCCATCCCTTACCTCAATTAAACATAAAGAACCATTAATACGATCATTATGAAAAGAAGAGTGAAACTATTGCTGATATGTAGCTTGGCCGTATCGTTTTCCACACAGGCCCAATTTTTGAAAAAGCTGAAGAAAAAAGCCGAAAATGCAGTTGAGCGCACCATCTTGAACCGCACGGACGAAGAAGTATCCAAAGGAACCGATAAGGCCATCGATTCCATTACCCAAGGAAAAAAAGAGGGCAAGACCAGTGGGAAAACCACTAGCGGAAGCACCTCAAAGAATATTGGGGAGACCGAAAAAAACTTGGACCAGAAAAAACAGGACCAAGCCAAGGAAGCCGCCATGCAGAAAAAAATGGCCGGTCTCTTAGGTGGGGGTGGACTCAAGGGAATCCCCGATGTCTATGAGTTTTCCTATAGGGCCACCATGAAAATCACTACCCAAAAAGAGGATACCGAAATCCAGTATTGGATGGAACCCGGTCAACGCTATTTTGGCAATTGGCACAAAGAAGGCAAGATGAGCAATATCACGGTGATGGATATGGAAAACCAAGCCATGGTCATGTTTACGGATGATGGGGAACGCAAATCGGCCATGAAAATTCCTTCCAGTAAAAAAATGATGGAAAAACTCACCAAAAAAATGGAGGAAAAGAACCAAAATGCCAAAGAAGACATTAAAATCACTCCCATTGCCGACAAGACCATTTTGGGGTACCGTTGCAAAGGGTATCAGATAACCAGTAAGGACGGTATTTCCAAAGTATGGATCACCAACGAGACCCCAGTGGGGTACTTGGGTGGCATAGCCAATGCCGAAAATCTTCCCTCCAGCGTATTACCCCTTGGCGAGAACACCATGTTCATGGAAATGCAATTTGAGTCGGCCAAGAAGCAAAAGGACAACTTTAGCATGGTATGTACCGAACTCAAGGAAGAAGACATGACCATAAAGAAAGAAGAATACGCCACCATGGGCGGTTTTTAATAGGATTGAACCTCTAAAATGTACGACATGAAAAAAATATTGGGATACACCATACTCTTCCTGTTCTTAAGTACAGGAGCAAGGGCACAGGACTTTGACCTTGGGGACATTATGGGCGAAGCACAGGAATTTTTTGGGGAAGCGCAGGATGAGGCCAAACAAGCTTCGGATAACAAAGCTATTGATGACTTCAAGGAGAAATTCAAGGATAAGTTTAAAAAATTAGGTGATTTCTCTGGATATCTTGACAACTTTTCTGCTGAGACCAAATGCGCCTATCTGATATTTAAATATAAAATAGAAATGGATTCCCTGATTTCGAAAACCAACGTTGAGGAGGACTGTAAAAAAAAGTATGATCTGTATGGCATGCAACTTATGGCGCTCATGTCCTCCACAAGTATAATGTACTGCACTGAAGATTTGTTCAATAAATTCACCAATGGCGGGGATTTTGAAGAACTTAAACCAATGGTGGCTGACATAACCCAAATACTTCAAGAGGATGCTGAAAAATTCGAGAAATTGGCGGAAAGCAATGATTTTGAGCAAACGTTTCACGCGATTTATAAAGACTATGATTTGAGAATGTTAATGGACGATTCCGGATATAGTTTTGACAAGTTGGATGAGATTTCCAAGCCAATCCTGGCAATATTATTAAGATATTTCCATCCCTTAAGTCTTGTCACTACCACCACCGAAATAAGCAAACAAATGGATAAACTAAAACCTTGTGCCGAGAGCACGCATTAACCTTTTCCCATGAAAATCTATACATCATACTTCATCCCATTATTCTCACTCCTACTCATTTCCTGTGGGAGCAAGGAAGAAAACAAAAAAGAACCGGAAACCTCCAACACCATTGATCTGGTCAAAACAGTGAAGGACATGCAGGAAAACAGGGAGACACTGGTCCATGAAACCCCGCTTACCAAAGAGCAGTTTGCGGCTTGGTTGCCCGAAACGGTGTTGGGGATGCCCTTGACTTCTTCCACCATCAACATGCTTCCCGGAATTGGTTCCTGTGGTGCTACCTACAGTGTACAAAACAGAAGGGTCAGGGTAATGATCATAGATGGCGCTGGCGAAAAGGGAAACAATGCAGTGAGCACCTACCGGATGTCCAGCACCATGGAATATGACGAAAAGGGCTCCTGGGGCAGCACCAAGACCACCAACATCAATGGGATTAAAGTAAAGGAATCCAACCTAAAAAATGGCAAGTTCAATCTGTCCATGTTCTACGACAACCGGTTTGCCGTTGATGTGGAAACCTATGAGGTAGGCCACGAAGAATTGGAACAACTCGTCAAGGAATTGAATTTAGGGCAGCTTCACTGATCCCAACAACCTTATCCGTATGAAAGACCATAGCACATTATTGATTTCCGATGCCTCCCGAAGGGATTTTTTCAAACAACTGGTATTGGGCGGTTCCGGACTGTACCTATCCCCTTTGTTGTTTCAAAGCTGTACCAGTGAGGATTTGGGCAGGCCTCCCTTTGGAATTTGGGAAGACATGATCAAAATGTTGGAACAAAGCCCGGACCATTTGATCGGTAGGCGCAAAGCGCTTGTGGCCTCCAAAGACCCCAAGGCTATGACGGATTTTGTAAGGGATAGTTTCCAAGCAATACCGTCCTATCGGGATTTTTTATCGCAAATTGCACATTACACCCAATACGGGACAGAGATGGCCTTACGCTGTGGACTGGCCACCCCAAGGGAGAAGGCCGAAATATTGAAAGATATGTTGATAGAGGCCGGCTTTGAGGCCAAAGTGGTGTGGGAGCACACGAATATTTCATTGGAGGAATCCAAAGCCATTGTTTTTAAAAAATACATCCCGGAATTTGATCCCCCCATTTCCAATCGGAAAATGCGAAGATGGCACAAGGCATTGGATATTACAGAAACAGGAGAAAGCTTTGAGGTCATCCCCGATTGCATGGAAAAGTCTGAGGCATTGGCCCATGATCTCTTGGGAAAAATTGACAAAAAATATATCCGGGAAGCGGTCATCAACCAAAAAATTCATAAAAATGGGGTTCCCTCGGTAGTCTTCACCGAAAATGGGGAAGAGAAATATGCCCATGTGTTCGACCCCACAGTGCCCTTCGGTCAGCTGCACCCCACCAACGAAGAGAAAGAGTTCGATAATGCCACTGCACTAAAAAAACCTAAGGAACAAAATATTACCATAAGCCTTTCGTGCAGGAACGTTATGGACAAATGGAACGAGACAACCCTAGTTTCAGGAACTTGGAAACTATCCGAACTCCTTGGAAACCAGCTTCAGGTGCAATTTTTGAACAATATGACATTTGGGAATCAAGCCACAAAAACGGTATCCCAAATATGCAATTTCACCCCATGTCTGGCCCTGCAGGATATCTATAAAGATGTGGCCTATTTGGAAGAGCGTTCCTTTTTAGGTGAACCCATCACCTTGGAAGGCGAAAAAGTGCTGGAACGATACAATCCTGCCGTACTCTCAGAAGAAGATTCCGCAGTAGCTATTGGCAACATTCACTCTTTTGAGGGAAAGGTACTTCCACAAGCCTATCCAAAGGTACGATTGGAACTGGAACCCAAAGATGCCGAGGGGAATATCATTGGCGGACTTTCGGCTTCCAATTTTGAGTTGGTGGACAATGGGGAATCACCCATAGGGTGGATGCAACAGAACTCCATTTCCCCCAAAATACTTTTGTTATACGACACCTCCTTGAGCATGCCGGTAGAATATCGGGGTAAAGGTATCAAAGAGTTTTTGGTGCGAACTGAAAATATGATACGGGAAGCCTATCCATCTGCCAAAATAATACTTCAAGAAACAGGTTCAAACGTCTACACTTCCCTGTTAAATGCAAAACAAGTGGATGCCGACCTTATCTTATATGCAACGGACGGGCATAACAGTGATGAGTACGATGAGTCATATCAATCCATTTATGATGCAGGCCCTCCAGCCATTTTGCTCAATGTATTTTCGGTAGACACATTCTACAAGCCCCTAAGGGAAAATATGGACTTTGTTGAGATTGCTGCTGATGACCAGGAAAAGACCATAGCTGAAATCAAAAATTTTGTGGGTCAATTAAAGTTTCCCACCTATGTACTTACCTACAATTCCTTTGATGAAAATGAAAGTCACAAGCTCATGGTAAAGGTCAAGGGAACGGAACACCAAATTGAGCTGTCTTTCACCTTTCCAAAAAATGAAAATATATTGGGAAACCGGATGATTGGGCTCTACCTGACCATAAAAGGAACTGGTTTGAGTCCCATAAAAAGGGTTTTGGCCGGATATGAACCGGATCTTGACAAGCACGGGAATGCGTTAGGCCCAAACCGACAAATGATAGACGAAGTCCACCAAATGTTATTGGGCGGTGCGGTCATGTCCTTTGAACGGGAAGCCCCTACCCTTTCGCTTCAACTTACCGAATATTTAAAGACCCTGATGAGCAATCGGGAATGGTTTGAGGCTTTTCAAGATAATGAAACTGACATGGCATTGGAAGCATTGGGAAAGGGGACCTTAAGTTATCCGTCAATTTTGCTGACCATGATGCAGCCCTTGCAAGATCAGGTCACGGAAAATGCAATAACCTATCCCAGTGGGTTCAGAACTTGCCTCATCAAGTGCATTCCTGGCTATTACAGCAAAACCACCAGGATGTCCTTTGATTATATGCCTACCTCCGAATACCTTTCCATAACATACAGTGGCTTGAATACTTTTGATGAAACCGTTAAAAAAACGGCTCAATTGGCCATTCTGGAAGCACATATGTTCAGCGATAGCGCCTATTCCCAATTGCATAACAAACCATTGCTTTTGAATAAGGATAGGGGAAACCATGAAGCGTTTGTCAAAAAAGCGTTGAAAGAAGATTTTCCCTATTTCTACCCTTTGGTGTATGGTGGTTCCGAGTTGAAATTTATGGATACCTCATTACAAACAAGGTCCTTTTGGAAGATAGACCCCTTGAGGGGTGAGCTCTATGGTATTCTCCCCGACCAGACCGGAGGCGGCAGCAGTAGTACCGAAGAGCAATTGCGCAATCTCGAAACCGTGATGAAAGAGTACAATAAAATACTGACAGCCATAAAGGTGGGAATGGCCATTCCCGGAATTGGCTCGGCCCCACTTTCCATAGTGGCGGCCTACAGTTTCACCTTGGTGCGGCTTTATGCCATAGCCTCGGAAGCCATCATCTTGATGTCAACGGAAAAAATGGATGAACAACTTTCGGCTGCCATGCAACAACTCGCTTGCAATGTTTTAAAGGCGATTACGGTTTCCAGGGTAAAAGGGCCTTTGTCCAAAGGCAATAGTGGGATTGAATTTCTAATAGCGGCCATGGGAAGCAATGCTCCCATCTGCTAACCAAACCTACCCATCTCCAAAGCCGTTTCAATGTCGTTGGCCAATTCTTCCACCACCTTTATATTGTCCAACTTTCCGGATGGAAAAGAAAACAGTCCGTCACGATTCAACACCGCCAAATACATCTGTCTATGCTGAAAAGACAGAAATATGGGGCGATCAAACTTTTCTTTGGGCGCTGTCGCTCCACTAACTTGACCACGCAGCTGCGTCACTTTTAGGAGTATTTCTTTTTCGTGTGCCATGTACTTATTGAGCATGGCCACAAGGTTCGGGATTAAATCGAACCGCTTCTTCAGATAGATTTCAATGCTGCCAAAGGCTTGTGCCACTTGGTTCTTCCTAGCAATGATTTGGTTGTTGGCAATGATGGCAATAAGGCCAATAAGCGCCACAACGGAACCAATGATTATAATTTTCATACCCATGTTTTATTCGTTTTTGTATTCTTCACCATTGAATTTCAACCTCGAGGTTTCGGTTGAAGTCATTTCTTTTGAGATGCACTCCCCGCTTTCATCTTCTTCGTTTATGGTCTCGGTAATCTTGCTTTTTACCAAAAAATCAAACCAACCGTTGGTCTGCTCGCTTGATGGGATGAGCAACTTCTCAGTGCGAAGAAATTGCCCCAAACAATCGGTATCCCATTCGCCACCATACTCCATAACACTATAATTGCTCAGGATTTTTTGTAGGGTTTGACCCGATTCCACATAAAGGGATAGGGTTTCATTCTCATACGGATTGGCGTGGGACATCCCATAATAGTATACCCGTATGCCAAAGGCCCTCTTAGCTTCAGTGACATGATAGGGGGCTGTATCGATTTTTATCTCTTTAAGCACTATGGCATCAGAGACCCATTGATTGGTTTTGGCACTTTCAAAGAATCTATGTGTTATTTCCCCTGTATGGGCATTGGCAATCACAATATGACTGTTGAGTTCAAAATAGTGCTCTCCCTCATCAACGATTTCGGGAATGACCATAATCTCACCACCGGGATATTGAGGCATGGCCTTAGTGGTGACCAAATTCATGTTAACGGCCAATGGGTGAAGTTGGAGTTCATCTAAAATGGACAAAACCAAAGTGTACTCCGCAAGGGTTTCACTTAATGTTCTAGAATCCATCGCTTCTATTATTCCATCTCCATGGATGCTGTATTCCTTTTGCTCAATCTCCTTTTTCTCGGCCCAAAAAATATGGTTCACCGTAAGCTTGTCCGCACTTATCCTGGATTCCACTCTGGACATGCCTTCGGCTATTTCGTCGTAAGCCACCAATTGATGGTCAATGATGTTGCCTTCCAAGTCATAGTTGATCAATGTGGATTCCATTTCGTGATCCCCTTTTCTGTAGGTCACTACCACGGTATGAAAGCTTGGGGACAATTCCAGTCGGTATAAGTCCATTGCCCGATAATTGGAGCCTTCATCATGGAAATCAGGATATACTCCTTCTATGCCCAGCGCCTTGGCATTAATCTCGCTTATATCGTCCTCATCGATAAAACGGTCAAAATTTGTGGTGTCGACATGAGGTATTTGTTTGGTCTTTATTAAGGCCACTGCCTCTTTAAAACCAAGGGTTGTTTCCCCATGGTCGACTACCGGTTCCAAATGAACTGCTTTTTCTTCCGGTTCGGCAACCTCCGGTTCCGTATTCTCTTTTGGTTTTTGATTACAGGAGACCATCAAGGCCACTGATAGCGCATATACTAATTTCATTGCTTTTAAATTAGATTTATGGTTTTTTCCAACAGATAGTGTAACGTTGTCACCAAGATCAGTATGACCAATAGGGCGATTATCCGTATCCCAAGTTTGTTCTTGCTCAAAGCCCATTTTCTGTTGATGAGGAAGACATCAAAAATTATAAATAGGACAGCTACAATACCCCCAATGATCAACCCAATACGAACCAACCCAAAGAGGTATATTTTACCAAGGAAAAAATTCCATGTGTTTGTGGGTTCAGGTGGTGGGCCCAAAACAAGGTACATATAGCCAAGCCCAAGGAGAAGTGCAGCCATGGTCCATAGCGCATATTCCCAAATAGTTTTGGCCCACTTTTTCCGTGACATGGTTGCTTCCTTGTTCATTTTTTGGACCGGGTATTGGATTTGACAGGGACCATATCCCACAAAATCTCTGTTTTGGACACCTCCCCTTTGTCAAAATAAATTAGTTCACCGCAATACTGTCCAGAACCATTTTCACAGGGATTCCAATGGAACTCTGCCAACCGATAATTGCTATACATGGACAATTCTTCCACGACAAAACCACTGGGATCTTCCTCATTTTCCAAAAAATAGGCCGTACCTGCATCTGCAAATAGGTTGATACCCCAGCTCTTGCTGTATTGATAAAAACGCAAGGAATAATTGGAAGCAGCTTTTAAAGTGGAGACACTCTCATTGCTTTTATTCACCTGTTCAATGACATATTCCTTAATGGCAGTATTCAGCTCCTTTTTGTCCTTGATCGGGTATTTAACTAGATACAAATCAGGATATACCTTGGATGGTATGAAATGCATCTTTTTAAAAAAGACATTGTTGACACCCATGATCAAGAGTACTATACCACACAGTGAAAGGCTTACCATGGCATGCCCTTTACTTTTGAACATAAACCGGAGCAATTTGTAGCCCAGAAAAACCAATGCAACCAGCAAAAGAACCAACATGGTGGTGATCAATATCTCCATTTCAAAGTTTTTGGTTGCGTAGTGTTGACATCAGCGCTATTGGTCATCGTAATGCCTTTTAATTTCACTTAGGATTGCGTAAATGATCTTGTCATTTTTCTCTATTTCCCTTCTTTTCCAAAAGGTATACTTCCAATATTGGCCATGGGAGTTTTGGCTATCCGCTTTAAAATAAATATCCTCAAAGAAAGCCTCTTTGTTATTCTGATCTGCAATTTCTTCGTAGGCGGATAGACACTCATCAACTTGTTTTTCAAAGACCTTTTGGTACAGACTTTTGGGAATATTTTTTAAGAGATGGGTCTTATACCGATCAAATGCCCGTTGTAAATTGCTTGGGTTTCGATATCGGTTTAAAAAACCAAGGTTGAGCCTGTTGGCCAGCGAGCTGCGTTCAGAAAAGAGATTGTCCAAAAAGGTATGGTCCAAGGCAAGGTTATCATAGTCAATACTGGCACCGATCACGGCATTTATAAAACCCTGTTCCCCAAAATCATCGACCACCACATCCAATATCGTATTCAAGCACAGGGCATCAAGTTCATCAGAGGCCTGAAATTTTTGCATGCACGGGTTGATGACGGCATACTCGGGTTTGCTTAAATCAATGGATTGATAAATGATGGTATTGCCGTAAATTAATTCTTCCCTGGCAGATTCGTCCGCAATCATCTCATTTTCCAAAAGAACCTCATTTAAATGCTCGTCTTCTTGCACCTGCTCCATCAACTTGAGTGATTCATGTGAAAAATAATAGGCTGCTCCTACCAAGCCAAGGCCCGTAATAACCAAGATGATGACTGCTTTCTTCATTTCAATCTTTATAATGATCTTGGATTTCCTTTAAAATGGCATAGACCTCGGAGGCATTGTTTTCCGCAAATCGTCGGTCCCAAAAGCTAAAGGGCCATGAATACTCGAAAGAGCTAGTATACTCCACTGATGGAAAATCCAAGAAAACCTCATCCGAAACATCGTACATTCCATAAAACTCTTCATAGTTCAACGTTGAGGTAATGGTGTCATGTATTTCTATCAAGTCATCCACCATCCGTTTGCAGAGTTCATCATATTTGCTTTTGGAAAAAAACGTAAAGACGTATGCCTTATTCTGTTTCCAGAGATCGGTAATATTTTCCGCAGACCGATCTACCGTCTTTGCTTTTTGGGAGATGTAGAGCAATTGGCAAGCACGTTCAAAAAAAGAATAGTTTCCTGCATCCCCCAAATCACCATAATCCTCATCCAAATCAGGGTGTTCGTAAACGGCGGGCACAACATAGAGTGCGCTATAGTTTGATCTTTGGTATGTTTTGGTACTCACATCATAGTCAAATGCGATGGTAAAAATGGTATTCCAGTAGTTTTCACTGTACTCTTCATTTTCCATATGGCGCATTATCTCATCCCTTATGGTATTCTGATACGAAAATTGATCCCTGCCATTCAGCCCTATTTCCAATAAGAAAACTTCATAGCCGCTCAAAGCATTACGATAATCTTGGAAATACTTAAACCCAGCGTATTTGTTTTCAGGGCTACTATTATTTTCAACAATCTCTACAACGCTTTTCTCATGTAGGTTGTACCTTTCCACTCTTTTTTGATAGGCAGCATGTTCCATGTACGCATAAACCGATGCGGCCGTAACAAAAAGTCCGGTCGCAAATAACAGTATCATGGTAACGGCTTTCTTTTTGGACGTGGCCAAAACCACCCCTATCAAAGCACAGAATAGTACCGATGCCATTACTATTTGCAGGGCGAGCGTCATTTCCGTATAGTTTTCAATTACATCGATCTATTATTCAACTTATACGCTATCTTATCTATTTACTGAACTGGGTCATCTTCGCCCCAAAATCATTCACGAACCTATTGTCCAACTCGTCTGCCCTAATGGCCAGCTGTGTAATGTTCTCCAACACACTACCCGCAGTTTTGGAGTACAAATCGCTTATGTGCACACGGTATGAAAGGAAAATCTGGTTATCGGAAATGGACAGTCGGTGTTCGCCCGTATCCGCGGTCAAGATATACTCGTATACTTCGGCCAAGTTTGTACGGGGCAGGTCGTTCAAAGGAGAGGTAGCGAACAGATAATTGTTGTCATAGACAAACATTCTTATTTCTGCACTTCCCTGATGAAAAAACCAGCGTTCCCTTCCCGATCGTGCCAAAACGGGGTTCAGTCCCAGACCAAGAATGGCTTCTTCGACCGTTAGGCTAAAATCGGACAATGGCCTTTCTTCAAACAACCCCTCATCCATATCGTTCCCACAATTGGGACAATACTGCGTCTTTTCAACCATAAGACCATTGCAACTGGGACACCCAATGGTAAGTCCATCGAACAGTTCGCCAACGATCATAAGCTCTTCATGGAGTGTTTCCATGGGTATGGCAAAACCCATATTGTCCGCATCGGAAAACTTGGAGGTCACGATTCCCATAAGTTCCCCTTTTTCATTGACCACTGGGCCACCACTATTTCCTGGATTGATGGCAGCATCGGTCTGTATAAAATTACTTCCCCCTATCATCTGCCGTGGGTTGGAAACAATACCTTCGGTTACCGTGAAGGGCATACCAAAAGGATACCCCAATACCAATACCTTGTCTCGTGTGGAGGCCTCTGTTTGATGCCTTGTCACAACCGATCGGGAAGGTTTTGGAAGTGTTTCCGCCTTTAAAAAGGCAATATCCTTTCCGGGATTTACATAGACCACCTGTGCCAAATATCTATTCCTATCCCCATCTTCCACGCTTACCGAAAGACTACCGGACACCACATGGAAATTGGTCACGATCACGTCATCTTGCAAACTATAAAAACCGGTTCCGGAACCATTGGCGGTGTTGATCCTATAAACTGAATTTTCAATATATTGAATTGCGTCCATTGCTTACTTGGTATTTAAATTGGCCATCATTTGCTGTATTGCCGCCATGGATTGTTGCATTTGCGCACCCATGATCTTTGATAGGTCCATTCCAAATTCATCACCAAAAATGGAGTCCTCCATAATGGATTCCATTCCTTTCAATAAAATGGGAGCTGCTTGGTTGTATTCCAGCCCGCTGGCCTCACTCAAGGCATCGGTTATGGGTTTGCTGATGTCAGAATTCAACAGGTTGTAGTAGAACAGACTATAAAAACAGGATTGCATTAGGTTACAGGCATCCTCAAATCGGGAATTGGCCATCATCTCTTGTACTTCCCCATAGCTATCCTCCCAGTTTTCCCTGATACTCTCTTTTTTACTGCCGTATTTATAGGGAATAAAGGTTTCTATTTGGTATAGATCTTCCGAGAATTTATCCTTTGGATAGTTTTTCAACTTTTCCAAGCTCGCCTTACCATGGAGCAATCGGTCCTGAAAAGGAATCCTTCGGTCGTAAAGGCCATCCACTGCCTTTTCCACCAAGGTACGCAGATAACCTTGGGGCTCTATGTGGAACTCTATTTTTTTGAGTGTGGTGCTCAGGGTGTACCACGCATTGTTTCCATGACGTTTTTCCATGTAACGGTCCAGACGTTGTATGCCTTCTTCAAGGATTTCCTGACAGTTGGCATAGGCTTCCTGTTTTACTTCCTCTGAAAAAGGCATTGTCTTTGGTGCTTGCAGATGGGCAGCATCAAATTTTTCGATGAACTCATCATCAAAGCTATCTGCGTGATAACAGATTTCCCGAAAGACCCCGTAGATTTTGTACGGTTCACATAGGTCGATGGGGCATGAGAACGTAAAATAGACCAGATTATCCTCCAAAGCCACATTGGCCAAGTTGAGCGGATACATGCGTAACTCCGCCAACCGTCGCATTAAGGGCACTTTCTTGGCATTTGAAATGTTTAAAAAAGGACATCTCACCTGCAGTCCATCCGATGTTTGGGTAATGGAGAGCACCACGGAACCATGCGGTATCTCATACGTATTTCCCGTTTTTTTGTTTTCAAAATGGTTGCCGACATATTCCAACAAGGTGGGCACCACCTTATCGTATTGTCTATTATTGAAAAATGCCACCGCTTCATCCCATTTTTCATCTTGTCTTGTGGATGATTTTTTGGCATTTATGGGTGGAAAATACGCGCTGCTTTTATCCATTTTTGTTTTGTAATTAATTGGATTACATCCTTAGCTTTAAGCTGCTAAATTTTTAATTTCACCCTCTAATTCTTCAAATGCTTGTTGTTGGGGTTTTACTAAGATGGCCTGCTTTATTACTCCGGCAATCACTTCTAAGATGTTTCTGCGTGCCTTTACACTTTTTCCGAAATAGGCATTCATTAATTTATTGGGAATGATATGATTTATTTTCACCGTGTTTTCATTCACAAAAAATAGTTTTACGGCGTGCATGCCACTTTTTTTAAGCACAATACATTGCGCCATTTGCCCGCTGGTGTCCGTACGATGTTCCCAAGTGTCATATTCTTTTGAGCATTCGTAACTAGAACTTTTTAAAAGTTCATAAAGTGCATCCAAATTGGTATAGTTGGGCTTAAGCCGAATTAGATTTTCCATAGTTTTCAATGTTTTTGGCTATAATTTAAAAGCCACAGATGGTCATGACCATCTGTGGCACTAATTTTTAAAAATCCGTAAAAGCTCTTATAGCCCTAACACCCAAAAAATCATTATCCTTTGGAATATTAAAGCCTTGATTAATATTCCACCAAATCGCATCATTAATATCAACTTCAGTTGAACTCCAATAGGAATTTGATATAACGTCTCCTCCATTTGATGTTATAGCGTTACCAACTATTGATACGTTTGAGTAAAGCTCATTCAATTCGTCTGCACTTGGCAAAAACCAGTCATCAAATCCGTTTTCATTTAAATTAGAAGCTATTTCTGCAGCACTTCCAGAAGCACATGAAGAGGCCATTATTATATCTGTATTTGTCTGTCCGGTACCTATAGCTGTTCCTGTTGCTCCAGTGGCAATTCCTAAACAACCCCATGGAACATTTGTTGCTTGTACATTTAGAGAGACAACCAATCCACTACTATTATTACTAGCAGGGTCTATCCAAAAAATGATACCCCCATATTTAAATTCCCCAATCTCGTTTAAGTCATTAAGCGCCACGAACGCATTGGCGGAAACAGTTTGGGTACCGTTGCTTACTGAAATGGTGGCCAACATATTGGGGTTGGTCTCAAAATCGAAAAGCGTTTCGTCCGCCACTGATAATTCTCCTGTATTTTGATCTATGTTAAAAGCTCCTGCAGGGTTTTGGAACGTAATGGTGTACGTTAAATTAGAACCACTTGCCTGTAAAACTCCAATAACATCCCCGTTAGATGGGTTTTCATCAATAGTCAAGTTGGTATTTGTAGCAGATACTTCATCCACATCATTTAAATTAATTGTGGCTGTAGCACTAATGGATTCCGTACCATCGGTAACAGAAATATCAGCTGTGATTACGGGGTTGGTTTCAAAGTCGAACAGATTGGGGCCAAGGACCGTCAACTCTCCCGTACCAGTATTTATGGCCATGGCACCCATTGGGCTTTGTGCAGTAATGGAATAACTGAGAGTGCCATTGCCATTGGCTTGAATGTTTCCTAAAACCTGGCCATCGTTTGGATTTTCATCGACAGTAACTGTAAAATCCTGAATGGTAATTTCAAGGACATCGTTTAGGTTTACCGTAACCGATACTGGGTTTTGGGCATCCTCCATGGAAACCGTTGCAGTCAAGGTTGGATTTGATTCGTAATCGAACAACGTGGCGTCTGCCACAGTGAGTTCTCCCGTACCGGAATTGATACTCATGGCGCCTGTTGGCGACTGCGATGTTATGGTAAAACCAGAGGCACTTCCATTGGTCTGTAAAGTACCTATGGATTGTCCATCGACAGGATTTTCATCCATGGTTACTTCGAGACTTTGCGCCGAAACCTCGCTTACATTGTTCAGATTGACCGTAACAGTTACCGTATTTTCCGCATTTTCCGCAGTGACCGTAGCTGTCAAAGTAGAGTTTGCCTCGAAATCGAACAAAGAGGCATCGTCAACGGTCACCTCACCGGAAGTGGGATCAATACTCAATGCACCCGAGGGCGTTTGGGAGGTAATACTGAAACCTTGGCCTGCACTCCCATCGGTTCCTATGGTTCCAATCACTTGTCCATCTGTGGGATTCTCGTCAATGGTGACTTCCAAGTCTTGTAGGCCGACCTCAATATTTGAACCTGCATTATCGTCATTACTACAACCAATGGTTATAAGTAGGACAGATAAAATAAATAAATAGGATTGTTTAATTTTTTTGTTCATGATTTTGGGTTTGATGTTTATGATATTCATTTCTTTACTAATTCAAGTGGGTAAGCACTCCATTTAACCCATAGCTAAATGTAAAAGTGGTTCCCCCGTTTTCAGGCTTGAGCATTACCACATATTCCATTTTCTCCCTATTGCCGTTTTTGGGCATCTTTATGAAGGCCATGTGCAATGAAGGGTTTTCAATGCCTTTTTCTGTAGTTAGCTGTTCCTTGGATTTTTCCACGAGTTCCCCCAATTGACCTAGATTGACCATATCACCCAATTGAAACATAAAATCGGCCGCCTTGGTACCCTCTGGTATTTCCAAGGTTATTTCGGAAGTTTGGTTCCAGTTGCCCAATGAGTAGGTCCACTGCCCCATTTTTAAAGATTCGGGGGCATCGGTAACCGTAACACCCACAATATTGCCTATGGTTTCATTGTAGGTGATTGTTAGATCCGTATAATTGGCCCCGTCCCCAAACCTGCTTTTCAGGATATTTTCAATAGCCCCAAAGCCTTGGGCATTGGCCTCTTGCTTATTGGTTCCCCCACAGGCAACCAGTAGGACTACAGTAAAACAAATAAGGCTGTTTTTCAGTTTTTCCATGATGTACGCTTGATGTTTCAATCCTCGTTGTCCCTCCCGAACAGAAAAAACAAAACACCTCCCACGAGTATCAGTAGAATCCTAATGACCCATCCTGCGGTACTGCCCCAGATGTCTATCCAGGACAAAAGCCTAATGTTATAGTTGAAAATTGACAACACCATGGATATAATTCCCATTGCTGCCAGCACAAGTCCTCCTTGGCCTAATTTTACTTTGATATTTTCCATACTAATTGTGGTTTGTTCCATTTCCAGCTTAGGACAGCCCTGGGAAAGAAGGTGTTTTCTGTAGGTAGTTCCAAGTAAGAAATGGTTTTCGCAGGTTAAAGCTGCGCCAAAATAATTTCTCGGGAAATGGGGAATGTATATTCGGGAACCCTCAATAAATATTTGTGGGGTCCAAATCGGAATTCGTTTTGCGACGAACCGTAAATGCTATGGAATCTAGGTTTGGAAAGTAAGAACCTACCGATGGTTGTAATTAAGAAAAGAAGTCAAGAAACCCTCTTTTTTTCGAATGGAAACAGGTATTTTTTTTCCATTTTTCAAAAAGATAATCCCCGATTTATCATACTTGTCAATGAATTTTAAGTTTACCATGAACGACTGATGAGGTCTTGTAAAGGACACTTTTTCAAGCTGTTGTTCATATTCCTTTAAGGGTTTTGAGGCCACATACTTTTTTCCATTGTCCAGGTGGAACGTGGTATAACCTTTATCAGATTCACAGTACAGTAGCTCTTGCAAATCTATTACCTGAAAACTATCGCTCAGGGACAACACCAAAGTAGAGTCGTTTTTGTGCCAAACTTGTTTTACCGTCTTTATCTGTTTTTTTTGTTCGGTTACGGGCAGTCTTTTGACTTTTTCCAAGGCCAATTGCAGTTCTTCAACATCCACAGGTTTCAACAAATAGTCAACGGCCCCAATCTTTAACGCCCGCAAAGCGTATTCTTCATATGCGGTGATGAAGATCACTTTGAAATCCAAATGTTCGGTCTGGTCCAAAAAATCAAAACCGGAACCGTCACTAAGGTTGATGTCCAAAAAGATTAGGTTCGGCTTACAAGCATTGGTCACCACTACCGCTTCTTTGACAGACCCGCATTCCCCTATGACCTCCACATCGGTTTCAATGGATTTCAACAAATTGAGCAGTCCTTTTCTAATGTATTCTTTGTCTTCTACCAACAGTGCTTTCATGCGGCCTCAAGTTTTTTATAGGGTATCACCAATGTCACGACCGTACCCCTTTCGTGGTACCTTGCCCGGTCTTCAATGGTAACCGACCCGTTCATTTTAAAATCTTTCGACAATATTTTTAGCCGCTCCGAGGTTATGGCCGTTGCCAATGATTTCTTTCCATTCCCTTTGTTTTCTTTATGGGAATCAATGCCAATCCCGTTGTCGGTTATCGTACAGATCAACGCTCCGTTTACATATTTGATATGGGTTGCCAATTCCCTATCCCCTTCTAAATCGGTAAACGCATGTTCAATGGCATTTTCAATGAAAGGCTGAATGAGCATGGGGGGGATTTCAAACAAAGAAGTGTCAAGGGCTTCATCAATTTCAATGGTATAATTGTATGAATCACTTTCCAGATTATGAAGCTCAAGATAGTTTTCCAAAGCCCTGATCTCTTGCGAAAGCAACACCATTTTATCCCGTGAATTTTCCAATGTTATCCGTAAAAGCCTAGAAAATCTTGACAAATAGCGAACTGACTTTTTCTCTTCCTTATTGAGTATCATGCCTTGTAGGACGGACAACGAGTTGAAGATAAAATGTGGTGTCATTTGTGATCGCAACAATTTTTGCTCCGTGACAATATTCTGGTTTTTGATCTTGATGGTATGGAATTTTTGATAGAAGACCATGGACCCCAACAAAATCGACACCAATAAAATACCAATAACCGCCCAAAGGTAATTTTGTCGAGATCTGACCAGGTCTTGGGATGTTGTCATCACCGTTTTGGTCAGCTCCAGTTCCCGGATACTGGCAGAATCCAAGGCCTGCCTGTACTTGTATTCATATTCCAACTGGGCAACCTTTTCCACATTCTCTTTATTAAAAAGGCTATCGTTCAATAATTTGAATTTCCGGTGGCTTTCAAGAGCATCCTTGTAATTGCCTGTATTTTTGTAAATTTCGAAAAGCAGTTCCTGCGCCATACTTTGGTATAATAAAAAACCATGGTCTTCGGCCAGCTTCTTGCTTTTTAAGGCATTGGTAAGTGCTTTGTTATACTCATGTTGATTTGCATTTACCTTCGCCAACCCCCAGTAAGAAACACATAAACCTTTTTGGTTTTGAATCTCCAAGCTTATCCTTCTTGATTGTTCATAATATTCATAAGCTTTTGGGTAATTTTTTGTCTCCAAATAGATATACCCAATATTGTTCAAGACAAAAGATTCACCTCGTTTATCATTGACCTCTTTGTAAAGTTTTTGGCTTTTTTCCAAATATTCATAGGCCAGTTCAAGATTGTTCTTTTCTTTATAGGCCAAACCGATATTGCTAAGAGTCTTTGAGGTTATTCCTTTATTGGCGCTTCCCGAAAGTGTCAGGATTTCTTCGAACAGTTCTATGGCCTTGTCATATTTTTTCAGTGCCACATAAATATTGCCCATATTGCCCAATGTTAGCAGTACACGGCTTGTATTTGAATTTTTTTTTGCTATTGCAAGAGTTTGGTTGCAATAATCAAGGGCCACAGGATAGTTTCCTTGGTTGGAATACGTAACAGAAATACCATTTAAACAGGATGAAATTCCTGATGGATTCCCAATTTCTTCATTTAATTTTAATGCCCTGAATAGGTATGACCTTGCTTCATTATAATTGTCCATTTCTATGTAAGACCACCCCATCTCATATTGTACCTGGGCTATTTCTAGCTTGTTGTTGATCGTTTCAAAAATTTCAAGTGATCTTTTGAAATAGGCGACTGCTTCATTTTGATCACCATTATAGTACATGTAAATACCCATGTTCTTGTAGCATGCAGCAATACCTTGGTTCCAAGCAATATGTTCATATAATTCTAGGGCCTTGGTATAATTTGAAAAGCCTCGTTCAAAATTTGATTCATGGGCCTCTAGCAAACCTCTTATATAAAAATTCTTGGCTTTGCCTTTGGTATAGTCAAGAGAATCTGCAAGTCGCTCTGATTCTGCCAAATATCCTTCCGCTATGGCGCGATCGTTTTCCAAATACCCATCAACCAAATGATGTAGGAGGTCCACCCTAACAATATCTCTTGTTTTATGATTTTCGAGTTCGACTTTAAGGCTATCAATTTTGGGGTTTTGGGCCTGTATGTTTCCAATAGATAAGAAGAAAAAGAACCAGCCAAAGAGCTTCAGGTAAAGTAACCTCCGTGTTGTTACACCTGCTTCGTTCATGGATAAGGATAGACAAACCATAGCAATCAACACATTACCCTGAAAACTGGTTTGTACATTCATATTTACGCCACTAATTGGACCGAAAGGACAAAATACGGCATTTAAATTTCGTTCGAAAGGTTATATGGGTAGTTTTCTTTACAATGAACTACTGCAAATGTGCATCTGTGAGGTTAGGATAAATATTTGCAGACCCTGAACACATATTCGACAATCATTGCCATTCCCATTTGGTCTTCCTTTCGAATAATTGGTCACTACGTGGGTTTCAACTCCGCAATGGTCGTATGACAGGAATACCAAGAAGTTTACAGGAAAGGTGGCTCCAATAGTATCAAAGGATTCCATAAAAAAACACTGAAAATCACAAGATTAGCAGTGTTTTGGTTTTACTTGAAAAAGTTAAGTCGGGATGACTGGATTCACTCCGTGCATCCAAGTTTTGTTATGCTGCAAATTAAAGCAAGACTTTAATTTTATTTAAAGAAAAAAGTTCCATTAAGAAAATAAACTTTCTACAGGAACTTTTCACTTTAACTTGTCGGGATGACTGGAAGAAAGTAGTATTTCCAACCACCTTACAGTCAACACTTTATACTGCGTTCTAAATCTGATTAACCGAACTCTAAACTGTATTCAAAACAGTTCATTCTGAGGCAAAATTTATGGTTATTTTGCTCAACTAAGATAAAGGAAAAATTATGAACATAATTATTCTTTTTACCATTTGACAATGCTAAACTCTTCTTCTTTAGATACTTTTTTAAAACCTTTGATTTCTTCTTTCCAGCTTTTAACAGGATTGTTTTCTTCCGAAAAGCCATCAAATTCAACAGCTACATCTACAAAATGCTGTAACCTATTTTTAATATGTAAATAGACATTTGCATCTTCAGACAACCGCTTTTTTTCAATTTGAATCTTTAATTTTTTTAGAACTTTAATTATATAGTTTACAGTTTTTTTTGCCTTTTTATTTTCCTTATAATATTGCAAAGATTGTATTCCTATTTTGCAAAAGTCATACAAGGTTCCATATCCACGACCAACAAAAAGTTTTCCTTCCTTATGTGCAAAAAACGGGCATAGTATACCACCTTCGGCGGGTCAAAGTGAGCCACTTGCGGCGGACCAAAGTGAGCATAGTGGGGCGGATGAAAGTGAGCCACTAAAAAGATCGATTCTATTTGAGTG